>Ga0180216_1000012_pt1 | contig 424039 bp, 398 predicted proteins | sample eDN3rd37CBELigMG_FD_128879 | JGI IMG/M metagenome (GOLD analysis project Ga0180216, IMG submission 128879) | Enriched Miracle-Growth compost microbial communities from Emeryville, California, USA - eDNA 3rd pass 37_C BE-Lig MG (version 2)... ...
CAAGCCGCTCTATGACGCTCTGGGCACGCGCATCCATCCCGGCGGCCAGAAGGATCCGGATGCGGTGATCCCGGCGGCCCTCGCCGAGCTGGGCCTCGATGCGTCCCTGGCCCGCTACGCCGATTCCGACGAGTTCGACGGGCAGATGCGCCGCAGCCACTTCGACGGCATCGACCGGGTGGGCCAGGATGTCGGGACCCCGGTGATCGCCGTGAACGGCGTCGCCTTCTTCGGCCCGGTGATCTCGCCCGCGCCCAAGGGGGAGGACGCTCTCACCCTGTGGGATGGCGTCGTGATGGCGGCCTCCTATGAGGGCTTCTTCGAGCTGAAGCGCAGCAGGACCGTCGGCCCGATCTTCGACTGAGCCTTCGACACTGGGCCTTCGGCTGAGCCTTCGACACCGAGCCTTTGGCTGAGCCTTCGACACCGAGCCTTCGGCTGAGGCTTCGACACCGGGCCTTCGCCCGGGCGCCGTCGTCCCCCGCACGGATGCCGGCGACGACGGTACCCGTGCCGTGCAGCCCTGCCGGTCTCAGCTCTGCAGGCTCTTGGCCGCCAGGCTGTCGTAGCCGCTGTCGTAGGCGTGCGACTGCACGACGATCTCGTTGCCGTCCGCGCTGGCGATCTCCCGGATGCGCTGCACGAAATCGCCGAGCTGGGAGTGCCGGCGCTTGGAGTCGGAGATCTGGATCTTGGCGTCCTCGAGGATGGCGGCGAACTGCTCGTCCGCCTCGCGGGTGAGGGCGCTGCAGCGGGCGAGGGCCTGGTCGACGAGACGCTTGGCGTACTCCCGTGACTCGTCGAGGTGCTCGCGAGCCTGAGCGGCGGCCCGGGAGAGCACGCTCTCGGCCTCGGCGGTGATCTCCTCGGCGCGCTTGGTCGCCTCGGCGATGCGCGCGTTCGCCTCCTCGACCGCCTTCTGCGAGTAGCGCTCGGCGTCGTCGTGCACCGCGGTCGAGGCCAGCTCCGCCTCTTCGCGCCGCTCCCGCAGCTCGGCCTCGGTCTCGGCCGCCTTCTTCTCGGCGGCCAGCAGCAGCTCCGAGGCCTCGCGCTTCATCCGCTCGACCTCCTGCCCGACCTCGACCTTGAGCTGCGCGGCCTTCTTCTCCGCCTCGGCGAGGATCGCCGCTGCGCTGCGCTCCCCGCGCTCGCGGGTCTTCTTCGCCTTCGAGAGCTGGGCTTCGGCCTCCTCCTTGGCCTGAGCGGTGACCCGATCGGTCTCCAGGGTCAGCTCCTCGGCCCGGCGCCGCGCGTCCGCCGTGAGCGTCTGGGCCTGCTGGTGCGCCGCATGGATGATCTGATCGCTCTCGGCGCGGGCCTTCGCGGTCAGCTGGGCCGCGTCGTTCGAGGCATCGGAGAGCAGTTTGGCCGCCTGGTTCTCGGCGACCCGCAGAGTCTCCTCGAACGCGGTGCCGAGCTCGGCGAAGCTCGGCTTCGCGCCTTTGGCGATCTTGTCGTTGGCTTCGGCGAGCTCTCGGGTGACTCGCTGCAGCTGACGGCTCTGCTCGTTCTGATCCTCCTGGTATCGCGCTATGCGGACACGGAGCTCACTGATCTCGCGGTCGACCTGCGCCGGGTCGTACCCGCGCATGACTCTCTTGAATTCACCGGATTCCGGCATTGCAGGGGCCTTCCTGGGGGGACAGCGTATTCGGGGGGACGGCGACCGAGCGCCGCAACGCCCTCATCCTAGCGGCGCTCTCGCCCGGCTCGGTAGGGTGTTCAACCGTGACCGCCTAATCTGGTGTCATGCGGATACACATCGCGACGGACCATGCAGGACTGGAGTTCAGTCGCCGGCTGCAGGAGCATCTCCGGGATGCGGGGCACGAGGTGCTCGACCACGGGCCCAGGGATTTCGACCCTCTCGACGACTATCCGGCCTTCTGCATCGCCGCCGCGCTGGCCGTCGCCGCCGACCAGCACGCGGGCCGGGAGGCGCTCGGCGTCGTCTTCGGCGGGTCGGGCAACGGCGAGCAGATGGCCGCCAACAAGGTGCGCGGGATCCGTGCGGCGCTGGTGTGGAGCAGGGAGACCGCCCTGCTGGCCCGGCAGCACAACGACGCCAACGTCGTCTCGATCGGGGCGCGGCAGCACACGGTGGAGGAGGCGATCGCCTTCATCGACGCGTTCATCGCCGAGCCGTTCTCGGGGGAGGAGCGCCACGCCCGCCGCATCGCCCAATTGGCGGAGTACGAGAGCACCGGTGCCATCGCCGGGCACGAGCTGGACTAGCGCATGCCGGAAGGGCACTCCATCCATCGCATCGCGCGCCAGTTCGCCCTGCACTTCGTGGGCAGCCCGGTCAGGGCGTCATCGCCCCAGGGACGGTTCGCCGCGGGGGCGACGCGGCTCGACGGCCGCACCATGACCGACTCCCGGGCGATCGGCAAGCAGCTGTTCCTCGGCTTCGAGGGGGACCTCTTCCTCCGGGTGCATCTGGGGCTGTACGGGGCGTGGGACTTCGCCGGCGACATCACGGCGGATGCGACCACGGCATCCGCGAACGGCAGGATGGGGCAGACCAACCAGCGGGGGACGATCCTCGACGCGGCCGGGGAGGACTCGCTGCACAGCATCGGCGCCCCGCGCGTCACCCGGCTGCGGATGTCGGAGCAGGAGGAGCTGGAGCCCTCGGCGGCCGTCTTCCCGCCCGAGCCGATCGGGCAGGTGCGCCTGCGGCTGCTCACGGATGTCTCGGTCGCCGATCTGCGGGGGCCGACCGCCTGCGAGGTGCTCGACCCGCAGCAGGCGGACGCGGCGATCGCGCGCCTCGGCCCGGACCCGCTCGTGGACGACCCGGACGAGGGGGAGCAGCGCTTCGTCGACGCCGTCCGCAAGAGGTCGACCCCGATCGGCCTGCTGCTGATGGACCAATCGGTGGTCAGCGGGATCGGGAACGTCTATCGGGCGGAGATGCTCTTCCGGGCCGGGCTCGACCCGCACACGCCGGGGAAGCTCGTGCCGGAGGAGACGGTGCGCGAGCTCTGGCGGGACTGGGCGCGGCTGCTCGAGGACGGCGTGAGGACCGGCCAGATGCTCACCATGGACGGACTCGACGAGGAGGCCTACCGCCGGGCGCTGGCGCACCGCGACGATCGGCACTGGGTCTACCACCGGGCGGGGCTGCCCTGCCGGGTGTGCGGCACCGAGGTCGTCGTCGAGCCGGCGGCGGGCCGCAAGCTCTATTGGTGCCCGCGCTGCCAGGCCTGAAGACGGCGCCGCTGCCCTCGCGGCTCAGGCCACTCGGAGCCGCGCGCCGACCGGCCGGGCGGGGGCCGATCCGGCCGGGTCGCCCAGCAGCACGGTGCAATCGTCGATCGCGCCGGCGAGCAGGCGGCGCAGGCGTGCATCCGGCTCGGAGACGCAGGCCTGGGCGATGCCCAGCACGCCGATCCTGATAATCGACTCCATCATCCTCGACACCGCGCGCTCCGTGCCCGCGGCCACGTAGGCGGCCAGGAAGCGTCGAGCCCAGCGCTCCGCTTGAGGGACCTGATCGAAGGCTGCCCGGATGCGCTCAGCCGGCCGCAGCGCCGGCATCGGCTCCATCTCGTCGAGCACCCTCTCGCAGCACAGCAGACCCGCGGCGAGGGCGCGCTGCCGCTCCTCGCTCGCGATCGGCAGCGCCTCGGCGGCGGCACGTACCGCGATGGCGACCTCGACCCGGGGGTCCTCCCCGGTCAGCCCGATCACCGCCGGGATCAGCTCCACCAGCTCGGAGCGGTGCCGGTCGGAGGTGCAGTCGTTCACCATCCGTGCCAGGAACGCCAGCGCCGCATGCGTGCAGCGGGGATGGTCGCTCCAGCGCTCGCCCGCGAGATAGGAAGCGAACTCCATGAAGCACGCTCCCCGGCGGGGACTCCGGTGCCGTCCCGCCGACAGCAGGGGCATGATCCCCGGTGACTCGTTCTTCGACCCTGACATGACGCGCCTCCCCATAACGCTCGTCTTCGCTTGTACGGGTTCACCACCAGTGTGCACCCATTGTCCTGGAAAGACACCGGATCCCCCGTCTCCCTCTCGTCATTCAGGAGTTGGTGGTGCGGGAGCGGTGGGAGCGCAGAATCCTGGTCACTCGTGTCCCTCGGGCCACTCTGGCCACAGAAACTCCTGAATGATGAAAGCAGGGCAGGGCGGGGCAGGGCAGGGCGAGGGACGGATGTGTCAGCGGCGGAGTGGAGGGGCGGACGGGAATCGAACCCGCGTAATCAGTTTGGAAGACTGAGACTCTACCATTGAGCTACCGCCCCGTGATCGCCAGGCGATCGCGTGTAAGCCTAATGCATCCGCGGCTCCGCGGTGCCGAGCGCGGGCATCCGCGCGGGTGGGCTCAGACGAACTCGGCTAGACTTACCGAGGTCGATTTCCGGGCGGCATTGCCAACTGACGAAAGCTGACCGAGCATCCGCATCATCCGGGGCGTAGCTCAGCTTGGCAGAGCGCCCGCTTTGGGAGCGGGAGGCCGCAGGTTCAAATCCTGTCGCCCCGACAGCACTGTTCGTCATCTATATCAGGAGAACCACACTCGTGAAGACCACGGTTGAAAAGCTGAGCCCGACCCGCGTCAAGCTGAGCATCTCGGTCAGTCCGGAGGAGCTCAAGCCCAGCATCGATCACGCCTACAAGCACATCGCCGAGCAGATCAGCATCCCGGGCTTCCGCAAGGGCAAGGTTCCGCCGCCCATCATCGACCAGCGCATCGGCCGCGCCGAGGTGATGAACCACGCCGTGAACGACGGTCTCGACAAGTTCTACCGCCAGGCGGTCGAGGAGCAGAAGGTGCGGCCGCTCGGCCAGCCCTCGGCCGATGTGACCGCCGTGCCCGACCTCAAGGACTTCTCGGGCGATCTCGAGGTGACCGTCGAGGTGGATGTGCGCCCCGAGCTGACCCTGCCCCCGCTCGAAGGCATCGAGCTGACCGTCGACGCGGTCGAGGTGACGGACGAGGAGGTCGACCGGGAGCTGGACGAGCTGCGGTCCCGCTTCGGCACCCTCGTGACCGTCGACCGCCCGGCGAAGACCGGGGACTTCGCGCAGCTCGACCTGGAGGCGACGATCGACGGCCGACAGGTGGACACCGCCAAGGGCGTGTCGTACGAGATCGGCTCGGGGGAGCTGATCGACGGCATCGACGAGGCGCTCGACACCCTCACCGCGGGGGAGTCCACCACCTTCGAGTCGGTGCTGCTCGGCGGCGACAACGAGGGCGAGACCGCCCAGATCACCGTCACCCTGCTCGCCGTGAAGGAGCGCGAGCTGCCCGAGGCCGACGACGACTTCGCCCAGATCGCGAGCCAGTTCGACACCATCGCCGAACTGCGCGACGACATGCGCCAGCAGGTGGGCCGCCGGAAGACCTTCGAGCAGGGGAGCGCCGCGCGCGACCAGCTCGTCGAGACGCTGCTCTCGTCCCTCGACATCCCGGTGCCGGATGCGCTGGTCGAGGGCGAGGTGCACCGTCACCTCGAGAGCGAGAACCGCCTCGACGACGACGAGCACCGCGCGGAGGTGGTCGAGTCGAGCACGCGGGCCTTCCGCACGCAGATCCTGCTCGACACGATCGCGGATCAGCTCGAGGTCACGGTGAGCCAGGACGAGGTCACCCAGTACCTGATCCAGAGCGCCGCGCAGTACAACATGGACCCCGGCGAGTTCGTGAAGGCGCTCGACGAGAACGGCCAGATCGCGAGCATGATCGGCGAGGTCACCCGCAACAAGGCGATAGCCCTCGTGCTGCGCCGCGCGAAGGTGGTCGACTCGACCGGCGCGGCGGTCGACCTCTCGGAGCTGGTGGGAACGGATGCGCCGGAGGGCACCGGGAACATCGTGAGCGTGGATGTGGACACCTCGGTCGACCCGGAGGCCGCCGAGGCCGCGGACGACGTCCAGGGGGAGGACGCCCAGGGGGGCGAAGCGCCGGCCGAGAAGTAGTCCGCGGGCCCATTCCCGGCGGTCACCGCCGCTCTCGCTCTGCCGTAGGCGAACACGCCCCGGTTCGGGCGTTCGCTGACGATAGATTCGATGCACAGCGAAAAGTGAAATGGAGCGCTACACATGGCCCAACCGGCATTGGTCAGCAGCATCTTCGACCAACTCCTCAAGGACCGCATCATCTGGCTCGGCTCGGAGGTGCGCGACGACAACGCGAACGAGATCTGCGCGAAGATCCTGCTGCTCGCGGCAGAGGACCCCAAGCGCGACATCTTCCTCTACATCAACTCCCCGGGCGGCTCGATCACGGCCGGGATGGCGATCTACGACACCATGAAGTTCGTGCCGAACGACATCGTGACGGTCGGCATCGGCATGGCCGCCTCGATGGGCCAGTTCCTGCTCTCCTCGGGCACCAAGGGCAAGCGCTACATCACCCCGAACGCGCGGGTGCTGCTGCACCAGCCCTCCGGCGGCTTCGGGGGCACGGCCGCGGACATCCAGACCCAGGCGAAGCTCATCCTCGACATGAAGCGGCGGATGGCCGAGCTCACCGCCGAGCAGACCGGCAAGACCGTCGAGCAGATCATCATCGACGGCGACCGGGACAACTGGTTCACCGCCAAGGAGGCTCTCGAGTACGGCTTCGTCGACCACCTGCGCGAGTTCGCCTCCGATGTGGTCGGCGGCGGCGGCACCGATGAGGCCATCAGCGAGTCGGACGCGGCGAAGAAGTAGGGCGAGAGAGGAACTAGGGACAGCAACGATGAAACTCACCAACCTTTCCGGGCAGCCGGGCGGCACGGCCGGCCGCGCACCCGAGGCCCGCTACATCCTGCCCAGCTTCGAGGAGCGCACCGCCTACGGCTACAAGCGCCAGGACCCGTACGCCAAGCTCTTCGAGGATCGCATCGTCTTCCTCGGCGTGCAGATCGACGACGCCTCGGCGGATGACGTGATGGCTCAGCTGCTCGTGCTGGAGAGCCAGGACCCCGACCGCGACATCGTCATGTACATCAACTCGCCGGGCGGCTCGTTCACGGCGATGACGGCCATCTACGACACCATGCAGTACATCCGTCCCCAGATCCAGACGGTGTGCCTCGGCCAGGCCGCGTCGGCCGCGGCGGTGCTGCTGGCCGCGGGATCGCCCGGCAAGCGGCTGGCGCTGCCGAACGCGCGCATCCTCATCCACCAGCCGGCGACGGGCGACACCGGTCACGGCCAGGCCTCCGACATCGAGATCCAGGCCAAGGAGATCCTGCGGATGCGCTCCTGGCTCGAGCAGACGATCTCGCGTCATTCGAACCGCACCCCCGAGCAGGTGAACAAGGACATCGACCGGGACAACATCCTCAGCGGCGAAGAGGCGCTCGAGTACGGGCTGATCGATCAGGTGCTCACCTCGCGGAAGAACGTGCCGACGATCGTCAAGTGACGCGCGCCGTCGTTTGAGCGGGCTGCCGGGCCGTATCGCGATCTCCCGGTCCCGCCGCCTGCCGGTCGAGCAGACCTCGGGCCGTGTCGGGGCCCCCGCATCACCGGGAGGCCCCGACACGATCGCTTCGCGCTCTATCCGATCAGCTGTGCGGGCGACCGACGGGGCAGGCCGACTACTGCCTCTCCGGCCGTTCCGGCTTGCCGTGCGACTTCCGGCCGAGCAGCAGCACGGTGACCACTGCAGCGACGCCGACCGCCACGACGGCCCCGCCGATCCAGAGCACATCGCCGAGCACCTCGGCATCGGAGGCCGCCGGGGCGTTGTCGGCGGGTGTCTCCGGGGCGGCCGAGACGTCCACGGTTCCGTGGCAGTCGGGCACCGTCTCCGATCCCTTGCTCAGCGTCGCATCGGACGCGGGCTCCCATGTGAAGGTGTAATCGTTGGAGACGATGTGACCGTCGGTGGAGACCACCTGCCAGAACAGCGAGTACTCCCCGGCCGGGCCGAGGGCGGCATCCATCAGGATCGACGGGCCCTGCACCGTGACGCAGCCGTCGCCGTAGTAGAGCCCGTCGGGTCCCTTCACCTCCATGAAGAAGCCGTTCCCGGTCCCGCCGATGTTCAGGAGGTTGTCGTTGGTGGTGACCTCGAAGCGCTTCGGCAGCTCGGTGATCGTCGACCCCACGCCGGGGGTCGAGTCCACGAGGTAGTTGTGCGCCTGGGCGGGCGCCGCCGTCGCGAGCACGCACACCGTCACGAGGCCGGCACCGGCGAGCGCCGCGGTCATCCTCCTGGTCAGCCGGGCCATCGTCAGCGCTCCGCCCGGCGCAGCCCCGCGATGCCGATCACGAGGGCGACGACCGCGATCACCAGGCCGCCGATGCCGATGATCCTCGAGACGAGATCGGAGGAGGCGGATGCCGCGCCCGAGTCGTCCGAGGTCACCGTGATGCTGGGCGCGGGGTGCTGTGCGTCCGCCGTGGTCTCCACCCACTTCACGACCGTCCCGTCCGTGTAGGTCTGCAGCGCGGGCATGACGATGGTGTCGGTGTCGGGCACAGGCCCGAGCGAGAGCGGGAAGACCTGCAGCTGGCCGTCCTGGATGTCGCTGTCGGCGCCGGTCGAGGTCCAGATCACCTTGGTGACCGCTTCGGTGACCTGACTTCCCCGCACGGTGACGGGCTTGGGCAGCGTCTCGCGCACCAATTGCGTCGTCCAGCCGGCGACCGGCACATAGCTGACGCTGGTGAACGGCGTGTCCGTGGGCAGCTGCAGCTCCACCTTGTTCGTCTGGGCGGTCGCCGACTCGTTGGGGACCTTGACGTCGATGAGGGTGTAGCCGCCGGCCTTCGCGGTGTTCGGCGCGACCGTGACGTGAGCGCTCGCCGAGAGCGGCGCAGCCACGGCGAGCAGGGCTCCCGCCCCGAGCGCGATGGCGGCCAGTCCGGCCCGAGCGCGGAATGCATGGTGGTTCTTCATTTGTCTTCTATCGTCCTTCAGTGTCGTTGGCGTGCCCGGGCGCGGCGGATTCGAGCGCCGGCCCGGGAAGATGGATGAGTGCTCGGGCGGCGTCCAGCAGCGGACGGCGGATGCCCGCTGTCCGTTCAGACGCCGAGGGCGAGGGGCGGCGGTCCCCGGTGCCGCATGACGGAGAGGTGCACCGCGACGGGGTGCGGCAGGACGACGCGATCGCAGCCCGGGATCATCGCGGGGATCGGAGGGCGGCCGACCGGCTCCGGCATCCGCGCCAGCAGCACGACGATGCACAGCCTGGTCAATTCGAGGAGGCGCCAATACGTCGACTCGCCGTGACGCAGGGCGGCGTAGGTGACGAGGGCTGCGAGGGCGTGCGCCACCCACATCCCGGTGTCGTCGTGCAGATGCGCGTGGCCTCCGGCGGCCGCCACGGCGCCCCCGAGCTGAGCGGCCAGCTGGCCGGGATCCGGGTGGTGGCCGACGTGGCCGACGGCCGAGACGACCGGGTTGCCGATCAGGCTGAAGAAGCCGTGGAACATGAATTGGCTCGCCACCACGGCGGCGCCCAGCCGCCAGCGGGAGAGCGTCTTGCCCGCCAGGACGACGCAGACCATCCCGGAGAACGCCAGCGACAGCACGATCGCGAGCCCCGAGGGGATGCTGCCGGCGACGGTGTGCGAGAAGGCGGCGACGAAGGTCGAGAAGGCGGCGGCGAGCCAGCCGCGCGCGAATCTCGCCCACCGTGTGACCATGCACGCTCCCGAAGAATTGCACCTGCGATGCAAGTCTAGGCGCGATCGTGCCGGCCGTCCGGCGGGGTCCGGCACGCCGTGACGCTTTCTTGCGTGATGCGTCCGAGTGTCGGTGTCTCGGGTTAGGCTCGGTACCACAGCAATCGTAGACTTACAGGTCCACAGTGTGGTGGCCCACCGCAGTGGGAGCGACGGTGTGACCGAGGAGGAGGCCGCATGGCTCGAATAGGTGAGAGCGCCGATCTGCTCAAGTGCTCGTTCTGCGGCAAGAGCCAGAAGCAGGTCCAGCAGCTCATCGCCGGCCCCGGCGTCTACATCTGCGACGAGTGCGTCGAGCTCTGCAACGAGATCATCGAGGAGCGCCTCGCCGAGTCGGGGCAGGAGGCGTCGAGCGAGTTCGACCTGCCGAAGCCGAAGGAGATCTACAGCTTCCTCGGCGAGTACGTCGTCGGCCAGGAGCAGGCCAAGCGGGCCCTCTCGGTGGCCGTCTACAACCACTACAAGCGCATCCGGGCGCGCAACACCATCGCCTCGGCGGATGCGGTGATCGACGACATCGAGATCGCCAAGTCGAACATCCTGCTGATCGGCCCGACCGGCTGCGGCAAGACCTACCTCGCCCAGACCCTCGCCAGGAGGCTGAACGTGCCGTTCGCGGTCGCGGATGCCACGGCGTTGACCGAGGCGGGCTATGTGGGCGAGGACGTCGAGAACATCCTGCTCAAGCTCATCCAGGCCGCCGACTACGACGTGAAGCGCGCCGAGACCGGCATCATCTACATCGACGAGATCGACAAGATCGCCCGCAAGGCCGAGAACCCGTCGATCACCCGCGATGTGTCGGGCGAGGGGGTGCAGCAGGCGCTGCTGAAGATCCTCGAGGGCACCGTCGCCTCGGTGCCGCCGCAGGGCGGCCGCAAGCATCCGCATCAGGAGTTCATCCAGGTGGACACCACGAATGTGCTGTTCATCGTGGCCGGGGCTTTCGCCGGGCTGGAGGACATCATCTCGCAGCGGGCGGGCAAGAAGGGCATCGGCTTCGGGGCGCCGCTGCACAGCAAGAGCGACGACCTGAACCTCTTCAGCGAGGTGCTGCCGGAGGATCTGCACAAGTTCGGCCTCATCCCCGAGTTCATCGGCCGACTGCCGGTGGTCGCGACGGTGACGCCGCTCGACCGCGAGGCGCTCATGGCGATCCTCACCGAGCCGAAGAACGCCCTGGTGAAGCAGTATCAGCGGATGTTCGAGATCGACAACGTCGAGTTGAAGTTCGACCGCGACGCGCTGGAGGCGATCGCCGACCTCGCGGTGCTCCGGCAGACGGGCGCCCGTGGCCTTCGGGCCATCATGGAGGAGGTGCTCGGACCGATCATGTTCGAGGTGCCCTCGACGGATGACGTGGGCCGGGTCATCGTCACCAAGCAGGCTGTGCTCGACAACGCGGCCCCCACCATCGTCCCCCGCAAGGCCGACCGTCAGGAGAAGTCCGCGTAGTTCCTCGTCGGTCGGGCACCGCTGGCCTTTGCGTGTCTGATGATCCTGCTCAGCTCACGCTCCAGCCCAGCCTGCGGCGGACGACGTCTGCTGCGGCCGCCGGGTAGTCGTCCCAGCCGTCCTGCAACTGCTGGCACGAGAGCTCGAGCAGCGCCCGTGCGCAGGTCTCCGGGCTCCTCTCGAGTGCTGCCGTGAGGGTCGCACCGGCTTCGGGGAAGACGGACTCGAATCGCCGTCGCGCATCCAGCGAGTCGAGCCGGTCGACCCCCGATCCTCCCAACCGGTGCGCCAGCACGGGCAGGAGGTGGTCGAGTGCTTCTGAGCGGATGGTCTGCCCGGCGCTCAATGCCTCGCCACGTCTGGCTCGGCCGCATCCGATGAGCAGGAGTGCCAGGAATATCCGGATGCTTTTCGCGTCATCCGTTTCCGCCAGGGCTTTCGGCCGTGCAGCGACCTCGGCCATGATCTCCGCTACGTCACTGCGTCCATAGGCGACCCGGTACGCGTTGGCGTGGAACTCCCTGAGCTCCTCGCTGTCGACGACCGCGAACTCGATGACATGTCCATCCTCGTAGACCGCCTTGAAGCCCCCATGCCTCTCCTGGACGGAGAGGACCAGCTCCTCACAGCGGGGAAGCCAGCGCAGGTCGCCGCGGAGCCGCGATTGGGCTCCGGACCGGGTCACCACCGCGAAGTCGTGATCGGACCATTCGTCCATTCGCGATCGGTCGGCTGTCGATCCGAACAGGACGAGGCCGATGACATCGGGCTCCTCCTCACAGATGTGGATGAGTTCGGCTATGTAGTCCTCGAAGCTCTGAGTCGTCTCGTCCACGCGCCCCTCCTTGTCTATGGGTTTCACGAACACGGTGCTTGACGGGAAGTGGAGATTATTCTACTGTTTATTTAGTCCTGAATAAAGGGGAACCAATGGCGATTCGTCCCAGCTCGAGAACCGATGTGAACCGATCGGCGATCCTTGCGCACCTCGGCGCTCAAGGGCCTGCTTCTCGGGCGGATCTGGCGCGGGCGCTCGGGGTGTCTCCGGCGTTGATCACTCAGCTGACTCGCGAGCTCATCGCGGACGGACTCTTGTTGGAGCTCGAGAACTCGCCCTCCCAGGGCGGACGACCGGCGAGGATGCTCGGACTGGTCTCGTCCGCTGCCCGCGCGATCGGAGTCAAGGTCGTCGCCGACCACGTGACCTTCGTCGAGGTCGGAATCGATGGCAGTGTCGCCCGCTCGGCCAGTGAGCCCTTCGATGCGGCCTCCGCCATGGCGGTTGCGAATCTCGTCACCCTGTTACGACGATTCATCGACGGCGGGGGAGATGCTCCGCTCCTCGGGATCGGCGTGGGCGTACCGGGTTCCGTCGACCGGCAGAGTGCGGGCACCGTGGATTCGACGCAGCTCGGCTGGAACCAGGTGCCGCTCGGCGATGTCTTGCGCAGAGCGCTCGAACTTCCTGTTCTCATCGAGAACAACGTCAATGCCTTGAGCATGGCCGAGCGGCTGTTCGGGCAGGGGCGCAATCACCAGGACTTCCTCGTCGTCACCATCGGGACCGGCATCGGGGCGGCCATCATCAATGACGGCGCGGTGTTGCGCGGCCACAGCGGGGGCGCCGGGGAGATCGGGCATTTCCCGGCGGAGCTGGACGGCCCCCTGTGCCAATGCGGGAATCACGGCTGCCTCGAGGCCATCGTCGGGGAGGCCGCTTTGGTGGACCGTGCCAGAGGGCAGGGGATCATCGGTCAGAGCGCCGGGATGGCTGCGCTCCGAGCGGCTGCTGACGCCGGTGGCACGGCGGCTCAGGCCATCTTCAGTGAAGCGGGCCAGCTGCTCGGTCGCATCCTGGCCGGTGTCGTCAACACCCTCGACCCGGAGATCGTGATCCTGCTGGGGGAGGGCGTCTCCGCTTGGGGCCATTGGTCGTTCGGATTCGAACCCTCCTTCCGCTCCGCGCTCCTTCCCGGCAAGCGCAGCGTGCCCGTCGTCGTCGAGACCTGGCTCGACGACAGCTGGGCGCAGGGGGCCGCGGCCCTCGTGCTGGCGACCCCTTTCGACACGGAAGGCGTCTCGGGCGATCAGGGGCGCCTGGTGCGAGAGCGCATGTTCGAGTCGGTCTCCGCGGCCGAGGCAGAACAGCCATGACCCTCACGGCGCCGAAGATCCCGGTGTCGGCCCCGGGGGATGCCGGGGCGCACCCGGTCGGATACCGCAGGTCGCGAGGGGCTCGTCTCCGCTATCTGACGATCGTCGCCGCCTTCCTTCTGCCCAGCGCCATCCCGCTGCTGCTGTTCACGATCATCCCCATGATCGCCGCGGCGTGGGTGAGCCTGCACGACTGGAACCTCCTCTCCCCCATGACCTGGGTCGGACTGGACAACTACACGCAGCTGCTCGGCGATGAGGGCACACGCGATGCCTTTCTCCACACGCTGTACTACATCGTCGGGTACCTGCCCCTGGTCTACATCGGCGGCCTGGCTCTGGCCCTGGCCCTCAACACCCGGATCAGGGGTCGGGCGTTCCTCCGGGGCGTCTACTTCCTGCCGGTGGTCACCAGCTGGATCGTGGTCGCCCTGATCTGGCGCTGGCTGCTCAACCCGACGTCCGGAGTCGTCAACTGGCTGCTCGGCCTGTTGGGCGTCGATGGGCCTGGATGGTGGGCGGATCCCGCGTGGTCGATGCCGGCGGTGATCCTCGCCTCCGCCTGGAAGGATGTCGGTTTCGTCATGGTCATCCTGCTGGCCGGCCTCCAGGGCATCAACCCCGACCTGCTCGAGGCCGCTCAGATCGACGGCGCGGGCTGGTGGCGCCGCCTCTTCAGCATCACCTTGCCCATGCTCTCGCCGTCGACCTTCTTCGTCGTGGTCCTCTCCCTCATCAACGGCTTCCAGGTCTTCGATCAGGTCTACGCCCTGACTGCCGGGGGGCCGAACAACTCGAGCCAGGTGGTCGTGCAGCAGATCTACGATCTGACATTCCGGTACGGCCAAGCGGGGACGGCCTCAGCGCTGTCCTGGCTGCTCTTCCTGCTCATCCTGGTCATCACCCTCGTCCAGGTCAGGGCTCAGCGGCGGTGGGTGAACTATGACTAGACGGCTGGGGATGATCGCCCTCTATCTGCTCATCGTCGTCGGCGCGGCGATCATGTTCTTCCCCTTCCTCTGGACGGTGATCACTTCCATCAGCCCCGGCAGCGGTCTGCGCGTGACCCCGCAATTGATCCCGGAGAACCCGTCGCTCGGCGCGTATGTGCAACTCTTCGACCGGTTGCCGTTCGGGCGCGTCATCCTGAACAGCCTGTTCCTCGCCGTCGCCTGCACGATCCTGCAGCTGGTGACCAGCTCCCTCGCCGCCTACGCATTCTCCCGGCTGCCCTTCCGAGGCAGGAGCCTGCTCTTCGCCGTCTACCTGGCGACCATGATGATGCCCATCCAGGTGCTCATCGTCCCCCTGTTCATCGAGATGAAGTCGTTCGGGCTGCTCAACACCTATGTGGCGGTCCTCCTGCCGAGCATCGGCTCGGCATTCGGCGTGTTCCTCCTGCGTCAAGCCATGAACTCGGTCCCCCGCGACCTGGATCAGGCAGCCACCATCGACGGTGCAGGCCATTTCCGGATCTTCAGTCAGATCGTCCTGCCCCTGGTCAAGCCGGCCCTCGCCACACTCGCCGTCTTCTCGTTCCTGGGCAGCTGGAACAGCTTCCTCTGGCCGCTCATCGTCCTGAGGAAGCCCGAATTACGCACGTTGCCGGTCGCGCTCTCGGCTCTCCAGGGTCAGTTCACCACCCAGTGGGATGTCGTCATGGCGGGCTCGGTGATCAGCATCATCCCCATGGTGGCGCTGTATATCTTCGCCCAGAAGTACGTGATTCAGGGCGTTGCCGGCTCGGGATTGAAATAGCCCGGCCACCCCTTCCATTCGAACCCCGATCACAAGGAGAACCACTCAAAATGAGAAAGAACATCATGGCGGGCCTGGGAGTCGCGACTGCCGCGATCCTCGGACTGTCCGGCTGTGCCGCGGCGGGAACCACCGGTGGGGACACCGACGGCGATGGCGCCGGCGAGCAGGTGACCATCACCTACTCGAACTTCATCTCCAACGCCGGAAACGAGAAGAACCTCGCGACGATCGTCGACGCGTTCGAGACCGCCAATCCGGACATCAAGGTCAAGGTGACGACTCTGGCCTACAGCGACTACTTCACGGCACTGCAGACCGATCTGGCGGGCGGGAGCGAAGCGGACCTCTTCGATATCGAGTACGGGAACTACAAGGCCTACCAGGCGGATGGCGTGCTCGCTCCCCTCAAGGGAGTCGACGGGTCGAAGTATCGCGAATCCCTGCTGAAGGCCTACCAGACCGATGGGGTCCAGTACGGGCTCCCCACCTCCTTCTCGAACGTCGTGCTGTACTACAACAAGGATCTGTTCGACAAGGCCGGTGTCTCCTATCCGACCAAGGACTGGACCTGGGCCGATGAGACCGCCGCCGCGCAGAAGCTCACCGACCCTGCCAACGGCGTGTTCGGCGACTATCAGCCCATCACCTACAACGAGTTCTACAAGGCCGTCGCCCAGGCCGGTGGCAAGTTCCTCAGCGATGACGGCAAATCGGCCGCGTTCGACTCCCCGGAGGGCATCGAGGCGGCGAATTGGCTCGCCGGCAAGAACGGCACGACCATGCCGACCCCTGCCCAGGGGGCCGGGACACCGGACTTCGACACCAACCTGTTCAAGGACGGCAAGCTGGCCATGCTGCACACGGGCATCTGGGTATTCGGGAGCTTCGCTGAGACCCCGAAGAACTGGGACATCGCCGTGGAGCCCGGGGACACGCAGAAGGCCAGCGCGCTGTTCTCCAACGCGGTGGTCGTATCGGCCAATTCGAAGCACAAGGAAGCGGCGCAGAAGTTCGCCGAGTTCCTCTCGAGCTCGAAGGTCATGGTCGATGTCCGTCTCAACTCCGGCTGGGAGCTGCCCCCCATCTCGGACGACAGCCAGCTGAACAGCTATCTGACCAAGGGCGCTCCGGCCAACCGCCAGGCGGTCTTCGACTCCCTGGACGCTGTGGCTCTCGCCCCGACGATCGGTGACAACCAGCAGAAGATGCAGGACATCGTCACCAATGCCCTAGGGCAGATCGCAGCAGGAAGCGCGACCACCGAGGCGGCGTTGAAGGACGCGGCCGAGAAGGTCGACGCCCTGCTCAAGTAGGAACCGTCTCCGGGGCCGGTCGAGGTCGACTCGACCGGCCCCTCACCACTGTCAGTCAAAGAGGAGCGCCACCACCATGCCTTCGTCCGGTCGACTCGCCGTCCACGCTCTCGTGGAGAGATCGCGGGAGGTGATCCGCTCCCATCAATCGGCGAATGGCGCCTATGCGGCGAGTCCGGACTTCTCCGCCTATGCCGGCTACTGCTGGTTCCGGGATGGGGCATTCATCGCTGACGGCATGTCCGCTGTCGGAGAAGTGGAGTCGGCCACGGCGTTCTTCGACTGGTGCGCCGGTGTGCTGACCCGGTTCAGCGGAACCATCGCTGAGATCGTCCACTCCGCTGAAGCGGGTTCGCCGCTGCCTGCCGATCGGATGCTGCCTGCCCGATTCACCCTGGAGGGGAACCTCGGTGAAGACGACTGGTGGGATTTCCAGCTGGATGGCTACGGCACCTGGATCTGGGCGGTCATCGGGCACGCGGCACGGCACTCTCTCTCATTGGGCCGCTGGGAGGAGGCCATCCGTTTGAGCGTGGACTATCTGATCAGCTCCTGGGATCGGCCATGCTATGACTGGTGGGAGGAGCACGAGCTGGAGGTGCATGTGTCCACCCTCACTTGCCTGGGGGCGGGACTCGACGCGGCCACCGGGTCCGGGGTGCTCTCCGCCGGGCAGGAGAGGTCCGCCCGCGATGTCGTCCGGCGCATCCGTGCTGTGATCGAAGAGCGGGGCACTCGAGACGGTCACCTCGTGAAATGGCTGGACGGCCGCAGCGTAGACGCCAGCCTGCTCTCGGCCATCGCTCCCTTGGGCTTCATCCCGGCGCACAGCGACCTCGGTCGCAGGACGATCTTCGAGGTCGAGCGTCAGCTCTGCGTGGATGGCGGGACTCATCGCTATCTCGAGGACACCTACTTCGGTGGAGGGCAGTGGCCTCTGCTCAGCTGCTTCCTCGGTCTCGCCCAGTCCTCGGCCGGAGACCGGGAGGCGGCCAGGCGCCGACTGGATTGGGTCCTGTCGACGGCGACGGAGGACGGTCGCCTTCCCGAGCAGGTGCCCGGTCATCTGCTCGCCCCCGAGTACCAGCGGGAATGGCTGGACCGCTGGGGACCGGTCGCGACTCCGCTGTTGTGGAGCCACGCCATGTTCCTGCGGCTCGCCCGGGAGCTCGACCTCGTTCCCGGCGTGGCAGACGCGGAGCAGGCGCGATGATCCGTCATCGTCCCCACGGCTCCGGGCATCCGTATTCCATCGATACCGATCAGCGGTCCCCGGTACAGCCGGTCGCCGGCGAGCCGCTCATGCTCGGCGTCCGCACCTCGGGCAGCATCGCCGCGGTCACGGCAGAGCTGGTCGGTGCTGAACGGCACGAGATCCTTGCCCTCAAGCCGGCTTCCTCGGTCTCGCGTGGCCGCCCCTTGGATGGCGGTCACCTGGCTTCGGCCCAGGCTAGGGTCGCCCGCTCTGCCGGAGGATGGCAGGTCGCGGTCGGGGGATTGACAGCCGGTCAGGCCTATCGCTACCGGTTCACCGCGACCAGGGAGGATGGCCGGATTCAGAGGACGCGCTGGTTCGACTTCCGGGTGGCGGCATGGCGGCCCGTCGAAGGCGGCATCGCCGTTCACGGCGATTCCCGTCTCGTCCCCGGCTCTGTGACCGCGCTCGACGATGGCGAGCGGATCCACCGCGTCCGATTCTCCATCGAGGTCGACCCTGGCGAACACGTCGCAGGCCTGGGAGAGCGGTTCGACGCCATCGACCATCGAGGCACCCGGTTGGACTCCGTGGTCTTCGAGCAGTACAAGAACCAGGGTGCGGAGCGGAAGACCTACTTCCCGATGCCCTTCGCGCATATCGTGGGTGGTCGCGGCTGGGGTTTCCACGTGCGGACCTCGAGGCGCGTATGGTTCGATCTCGGGGCCGCCACGGCAAATGAGATAGTCGTCGAGTCCGAGGTCGACGCCCCGTCCCAAGCCCGAGAGCTGCTGTCCGTCGTCTTCTACGACGGATCTCCCACGGCTGTGCTCGATGCGTTCCTGGATGAGGTGGGGCGTCCCCGCGAGCTCCCCGATTGGGTCTTCCGGCTCTGGGCGAGCGCGAACGAGTGGAACACCCAGGCGGAGGTGATGAAGCAGGTCGAGCTGCATCGCGAGCACGACATCCCGATCGGCTCCGTGGTCATCGAGGCGTGGAGCGACGAGAGCACGTTCACCGCATGGCGGGATGCGCAGTACGTGCCGCGAGCAGACGGTGGGCCTCTGGGGTTCGCGGACTTCGCCTTCCCCGAGGACGGAGCCTGGCCTGATCCGAAGGGGATGGTCGATGAGCTCCATCGCCGGGAGATCAGACTGCTCCTCTGGCAGATCCCGCTCATCAAGATGCGGCCCCATCCTCGTGGTCAGGCGAAAGCGGACGCTGAAGCCGCCATCCGGGAGGGATACCTGGTTCAGGAACCGGCCCCCGATGGCTCGTTCCGGCCCTATCGCAATCGGGGCTGGTGGTTCCCGCTCGCTCTCATGCCCGATCTCGGCGATGAGCAGGCTGCTTCCTGGTGGGTCGAGAAGCGTCGGTACCTCGTTGAGGAGATGGGGGTCGACGGGTTCAAGACCGATGGTGGAGAACACGCCTGGGGACGGGAGCTTCGGTATCTCGACGGCTCTCGTGGGGATGAGGGCAACAATCTCTTTCCCGTGCACTACGCCAGAGCGTATGGCGATCTCCTGGAGTCGGCAGGGAAGGCGCCGGTGACGTTCAGTCGTGCCGGATTCACCGGCAGCCAGGCGCATGGAGCGTTCTGGGCCGGCGATGAGAACTCCACCTGGGAGGCGTTCCGCTGGTCTCTGTTCGCGGGCCTCTCGGCCGCCGCGAGCGGGGTCGTCTACTGGGGTTGGGACATCGGCGGGTTCTCCGGTGACGTGCCCGACGGCGAACTCTACCTTCGGTCCGCTGCCGCCGCTGCCTTCGCTCCGATCATGCAGTATCACGCTGAGTTCAACCATCACCGCATCCCCTCGGGTCAGCGCACGCCCTGGAACGTCGCCGAGCGCAACGGTGACGATCGAGTCATCCCGGTCTTCCGGCGGTTCGTGCACCTGCGTGAACGTCTCGTGCCGTACCTGACGGAGCAGGCGAGCACGGCGATCCGCGACAGTGCTCCGCTGATGCGTCCTCTGTACTTCGACTACCCGCACGACGAACGGCTCTGGGAGCATCCTCAGCAGTGGCTTCTGGGTGACGACCTCTTGGTCTCGCCCGTCACAGAGCCGGGTGCTACGGAATGGGCGACATATCTGCCGGCAGGGGAGTGGGTGGATGCGTGGAGCGGTGAACTGCAGTCGGGCACCGAGAGCGGTCGCGTAGTGACGCGACCGGCGCCGATCGATGAGATCCCGGTGTATATACGGGCTTCGGCCTCACCACGATTGCGGAATCTGTTCGTTCCCTGAGCGACGTGAGGCGCTGAATGCGGCAGGCCGTGGCGGGTGGCCGAGCCGGTTCCTGTCGCAACCAAGAAATTGCACACCGCGAAAGTTTCCTAATCGCTATGCTTGGGGCGATGCAGCCGGAACGCGCTGGGTTCCCCGATGTGGAGGTCCGAAGATGTCAGACACCCCCACGTCATCGCTGGTGAAGCGCACCGCGTTCTCACGGGAGTCCCGGAGACGCATCCGATCGCTGCGTCAGGCGACGGTCCTCGCCATCATCGTCTCGCTGTCCGCTGCCGCCGTGGTCGGGATCGTCACCCTGGCCGCCGGGACCTACGGCGATCTCCAGACGAAGATCATGATGACCATCCTGGTCGTCGGCTGCTATGGGATCGTGCTGCTCTGCGACCTCGCGGTGGCCGGTCGCCGGCTGCAGTGGGTGGGGTTCGCCGGCATCGTGTTCGCCACGGCCTGCATGATCGTCTGCTTCATCCTCCTCTGGGGCGAATTGGGCAGAAGCGATCTGCTGCTGGTCGGCAAGATGTTCTCCGCCACCTTCATCTTCACGGTGGGGCTGGCCCACATCAACCTGTTGCTGCTGCTCGCGACCCGCACGCGGCTCCTGGTCCGGGTGGGCATGTGGGTGACGATCGGCCTGGTCGTCGTCGTCGGGGTGATGTTCCTGATCCTGGTCCTGGGCGGCAGTGGGGTGGCCGGCGACCTCTACGGCCGCTTCCTGGGCGGGGCCGCCATCCTCGACGCCCTCGGCAGCATCGTCGTCCCGGTGATCGGCGCGATCTTCCCCGATGAGCCCGGTCCGGAGGCGCTGACGGCTGCAGTGCCGGTAGAGCTGCCGGCCGAGCTCGTGGCCCGCGTCGAGGAGCGCGCCACCGCCGGCGGCATGTCGACGCGGACATATGTCGCCCAGGCGCTGGAGGATCTCGTCGGGCGGGATTGATGCCGCTCTCCGGTCGGCCGACGCCTCGTCTCCGCGCTCTCCGCGCCCTCTCCGCCTGACGGCGGTTTGTCGCTAATGTTGGCTCAACGCGGCAGCGGTAGGCGCTGCCCGGATGAGAGGGTCGAGCGATGACGCATGCCACCAGTCCCGGGTCTCCGGAAGCCGGTCGACAGGATGCCGGAGGCATCCGCTCCTTCCGGAGGGCGGCCGTCGTCGCGGTCATCGTCTCCCTCTCGATCACGGCCATCATCGGCATCGTCACGCTGCTGGGCGGATCCTTCGGCGAGGTGCAGGGCAAGGTCATGCTGAGCACCCTCGTCGTCGGCGCCTACAGCATCGCGCTCCTGGCGGACCTGGCGGTCGCCGGTCGCGAGGTCCGGTGGGTCGGCTATGCGGGTATCCTCGTCTCGAGCGTCTGCGCCATCGCGGCCCTCCTGCTCATCTGGGCCGACTTCGGCGGCACCGAATCGGAGCCGATCCGGAAGACGTTCTGGGTCACCCTCGTGCTCGCCGGGAGCCTGGCTCAGGTCAACCTGCTCCTGCTCCTCGCACGCCGCCGCCACCCGGCGGTGCGCTGGGGTCTCTGGGCGACGATCGGCCTCGCCGTCGTGCTCGCGGTGCTCCTGCTGCTGCTCATCCTCACCGATGGCGAGGTCGGAAGCGAGAACTACGCGAGGCTGCTCGGCGTCGTCGCGATCCTCGACGTGCTCGGCACCATCGTGGTGCCGGTGCTCAGCAGGGTCTTCCCCGAGCGGGGGCGTGCCCGGACGGCTCCTCGGGAGACATCGATCGATCTGCCTCCCCGTCTCGCCGCACAGCTCGAGGCGATCGCCGGGCGACGCTCCATCGCCGTGTCGGCGCTGGCCGCCGAGATCCTCGAACGCTATGTCGCCGAGGTGGGCCCCGGTGAGACGGATGCGGAGGGGCGCGCCTGACCGCGCCGGGTCAGCCGAGCCCCCGGCGCTTCAGCAGGGGCTCGATCACGGCGTCCCGCCCGCGGAAGTCGCGGTAGGCCTCCAGCGGGTCCTTCGATCCGCCGACGCCGAGCAGGCGGGTGCGGAAGCGGTCGCCGTTCTCGCGCTTCATCCCGCCGTTCTCCTTGAACCATTCCACGGTGTCGGCGTCCAGCACCTCGCTCCAGATGTACGAGTAGTAGCCGGCGTCGTAGCCGCCCGCGAAGGTGTGCGCGAAGTAGGTGCTCGAATAGCGGGTGGGCACCAGGGGGTTGTCCAGGCCGGCGGCGGCCAGGGCATCCGCCTCGAAGGCCGCGACATCCGCCACCCCCGCGTCGGCATCGATCGTGTGCCAGGCCTGGTCGAGCAGGGCAGCCGCCAGGTACTCGCTGGTCTTGAAGCCCTCGTTGAAGGCGGATGAGGCCTGCAGCCTGTCGACGAGCTCGCTCGGCATCGGCTCCCCGGTCTGGTAGTGCTTCGCGTAGTTCGCCAGCACCTCCGGCCACAGCATCCACATCTCGTTCACCTGGCTGGGGAACTCCACGAAGTCGCGGAACACGTTCGTGCCGGCGAACTTGGGGTAGGTCACCTGGGCGAAGAGGCCGTGCAGGGCGTGCCCGAACTCGTGGAAGAGCGTGTTGACCTCGTCGTAGCTCAGCAGGGTCGGCGAGCCTTCGGAGGGCTTGGGCACATTGAGGTTGTTGACCACGACCGTGGGCTGGTCGAGCAGGCGGTTCTGAGAGATGAGCGGGTTCATCCAGGCGCCGCCGCGCTTCGAGTCGCGGGTGTAGAGGTCGAGGATGTAGAGCCCGACGGGGGAGCCGTCGTCGTTCCTCACCTCGAAGACACGCGCATCGGGGTGGTAGGCCTTCAGGTCCGGCCGCTCGGTGAAGGCGACGCCGTAGACCTGGCTCGCGGCGAAGAAGACGCCGTCGTGCAGCACGCGCTCCGCCTCGAAGTAGGGGCGCATAGCGGCCGTGTCGACGTCGTACTTCGCCCGTCGCACCTTCTCGGTGTAGTAGGCCCAATCCCAGGCGGCGAGCTGCACCTCCGGAGCCTGCGCCTGGAGATCCGCCTGCTCCGCCTTGGCGTTGCGGGCGGCCGCGGGGGCGAGCCGGCCCAGCATGGCGGCGACGGCTTCCGGGGTCTTGGCCGTCTCATCCGCGGTCACGGAGGCGGCATGGTTCTCGAAACCGAGCAGCCTCGCCCGCTCCGCCCGCAGCCGGGTGATCTCGAGCACGAGCTCCCGGTTGTCGTTCTCGCCGCCGCGGCTGCCGCGGGACCGCGAGGCGGTCATGATGCGCTCGCGCAGCTCGCGGTTCTTCAGCGAGGCGAGATAGGGGTGCCCGGTCGGCAGCACGAGGGAGATGAGATGCTTGCCCTCCAGGCCGCGCTCCTTGGCCGCCTCCGCCGTGGCCGAGATCTCTTCCGGGCTGAGCCCATCGAGCTCTGCGGGATCGTCGACCACGACCGCCAGGTCGTTCGTGTCGGCGAGCAGGTTCTTCTCGAAGCGGGTCGTGAGCGTCGAGAGGCGCTGGTTGTATCCCTTGAGCCTATCCTTGTCGGCATCGCTCAAGCCGGCACCGGCGAGGGTGAACTCCGTGTAGTAGCGCTCGATCAGGTAGACGGTCTCGGGGTCGGCTCCCAGCTCGTCCCTCCGCCGATGGAGCGAGGCGATCCGTTCGTAGAGGCGCGGGTTCAGGCGGATGGAGTCCTCGTGGGCCGACAGCTGCGGCGCGATCTCCTCCTCCAGCTCATCGGTGAACTCGGTCGAGTCGGAGGAGGTCTTGTTGAAGAAGACGTGCGCGACGCGGGCGAGGGTCTGGCCCGACCTCTCGAGCGGGATGAGCGTGTTCTCCACGGTCGGCTCGTTCGGGTCGGCGACGATGGCGTCGATCTCGCGCAGGTGCTCCTCGAAGCCGCGCTGGAAGGCCGGGCGGTAGTGCTCGTCTTCGATGTCCGCGAAAGGCGGGAGCTGATAGGGGAGGGTGCTGGGGGCGAAGAAGGGGTTATCTGCCATGGATGAAAGCCTAGGCTGAGTGCATGGCAGATCGGGAGCACGAGCACTATACGCACGGACACCACGAGAGCGTCCTGCGCTCGCACAGCGTCAGGACGGTGAAGAACTCGGCCGCCTACCTCATCCCCCATCTGGATTCCGGCCTCTCCGTGCTCGACGTCGGCTGCGGCCCCGGCACCATCACGGTCGACTTGGCAGAGCGCGTCGCGCCGGGCCGGGTCGTGGGCCTCGATGCCGCGCCGGAGATCGTGGACCGCGCGCGCGAACTGGCGGCGGAGCGCGGGGCAGTCAATGCCGAGTTCGCTGTGGGGGACGCCTATGCCCTCGACTACGACGACGACAGCTTCGACATCGTGCACGCCCACCAGGTGCTGCAGCACGTCGCCGACCCCGTCGCCGTGCTGAAGGAGATGAGGCGTGTCTCCCGGCGCGAAGGGGTCGTCGCCGCGCGCGACGTCGACTACGCGGGCATCGTGTGGTGGCCCCGGATTCCCGCCCTGGACACGTGGATGGCGCTGTACCAGGCGGTGCACCGCTCGAACGGGGGCGAACCGGACGCGGGGCGGCGGTTGAAGGCCTGGGCTCGGGAGGCGGGGTTCCTCGACGTGGTGAGCTCGGCATCCATCTGGTGCTTCACGACGGATGCGGATCGGGCCTGGTGGGGCGGGATGTGGGCGGATCGGGTGCTGGAGTCCGCCTTCGCCTCCGACGCCCTCGGCAAGGGGCTCGCCACGCAGGGGGAGCTGCAGGAGATCTCGGATGGCTGGAAGGAGTGGGTCGCCGACCCGGACGGCTGGATCGCCATGCCGCATGGGGAGATCCTCGGCCGCGGCTGAACTGCGGTCGCGTCCGGTGCTTCGCGCCTGCGCCGTGCCAGCAAGCCTTGCATAGAGGCCGTTGCAAAGAAGTTGTTGCAAAGAAGTTATTGCAAAGAACAGTTTGCAAAGAACAGCTTGCAAAGAACTCTTTGCAATGGTATCTTTGCAACATGGACGCCGATGAGCAGCAGGAGCCTCGATACCCCGGGCGCACCCTGGACCTGGAGAGCCTCAAGGCTCTGGCCCACCCGCTACGGGTCAAGATCGTCGATGTGCTGTCGACGTACGGCCCGGCGACGGCCAGCACGCTCGCCGAGAGGCTGGGGGAGTCCAGCGGGGCGACCAGCTACCACCTGAGGCAGCTGGAGCGGCACGGTTTCGTCCGCGAGGTGGAGGGGCGGGGGGTCGGCCGTGAGCGCTGGTGGGAGCGCGTTCCCGGTGGCCTGAACCTGAACGTGACCGAATTGGACGACTCTCCTGCGACCAGGGCCGCATCGAAGCTCGTCTCGAGGCAATGGAAGCAGAATCGAGATCAGGTGCTCGACGATTTCGTGGAGCGGGGTGCCGAGGAGCTGCCCGAGACCTGGCTCGGGGCGAGCACGCTCAGCACGATGAATCTGCGCTTGACGGAGGAGCAGCTCTCGGCCGTCGTCGAAGCCTGGGAGAGGTTCGTCGTGGAGCAGCTCGACCCCTATCGGGGGCAGGATCTGCCGGGGTCCCGCCCCGTCCAGGTGCACTTCAACGCGTTCCCCGTGATGGACGGCGTCGAGACCCCGCCCGCGGAGAACGCGGTGCCGGATGCGACGGGAGGCCCGAGCCGGGAGGCCGGGTCGTGATCGCCGCCACCCAAGAGCGCGCTCCGGCGATGTCGGAGGCCGTTCCTAGTGTCGTGGATGGAGAAGAGGTGAAGACCATGACGAGCGCAACCGTGTACGACCGTCTCCTCGATGCGCCGATCCGAGGCAGAACGCGCCCACGCGGCGTCGACCGGCTCGTGATGCGGGTGGCGATCGTGCTGCTGAAGTGGTCCCGGCTCCGCGCCGAGCGCCGGCTCGTGACGCATGAGGAGAACAGGCGGCGACGGGCCGTGCTGGCTCAGCGCCGGCAGCGCGAGGCGGAGGCGTTGCGGATGTCGCGGCCGATGGGTCTCTAGCGGCGATCTCGTGGGCCGGTTCCGATGCGCTGCGTCTGTCAGCCAGGCGGCGGACCCCGAAGACCCAACTCCGGCGAGGAGAGGTGTGCAAGCTTCCTAGGGCTGAACCTCCGACCACTCCTCGCCGGAGTTGTCGCGCTCAATGGTAGCCCGGTCCGAAGCGGAGTCATAGAGAATCCTCAGACCATCGTCCAGCTCCACGACCGGCTTGCCCTCCAGCCAGGTCAGCGTCCAACGCCACAGGGTCGTATCGGTCCCGGCGAGGGCGGCTTCGGCCTCCCCGATCGCCGCTCTGACCGGATCGGGGAGGCGCGCCGGCGGTTCCGTGCCGACCGGCCAGCGGGTGCCGAGCCGGATCACCCCTCCGCCTCCGCCAGCACCACCTCGGTGACGGCGAGCTCGGCCCCCGCGCGGAAGTCGAGCCGGGCGATCCTGCCCACCGCTCGCAGGTCGGAGGCGGACTGCTGCAGCAGGGTCAGCTGCTCCGAGGGCGCGAGGACGACGGCGCTGGTGACGGCCGTCTTCTGCGAGGCCTTGGCATCCGTCTTCGCCCGGCGGATGCCTATCAGCGCCGCACTGACCGCCGTCATCAGGCCCGTGGGCCGGTCCCCGATCAGCGGCACCGGCCAGGCGGCGGCATGCACCGAATCGTCATGCGTCCACGACCAGACCTCCTCGGTCGCGAAGGGGATGAAAGGCGCGAGAAGCCGCAGCAGCGCATCCACCGCCAGCCGGAGCGCGTGCACGGCGCTGGCCTGACCGGCGGCGCCGGTCGCCCCGTACGCCCGCTCCTTCACCACCTCCAGGTAGTCGTCGCAGAAGGTCCAGAAGAACTGCTCCGTCGCCTCGAGGGCGCGGGCGTGGTCGTAGGACTCCAGCGCCTCGGTCGCCGTGGCGATCACGGCATCCAGCTCGGCGAGCATGTCGCGGTCGAGCGGGTCGGTGACGAGCTCCGCGGGCCGAGCGGCGGGCGAAGCCTGCGCATCGGCCTGCGGCTGCGGCGCTGCTCGGCCGGCAGCGGGCTCGGGGAAGCCGTAGACGAACTTCGCGGCGTTGAGCACTTTGATGGCCAGCCGGCGGCCGATCTTGATCTGCTTCGGGTTCTGCGGGTCGAAGGCCGCGTCGGTGCCGAGCCGAGAGGACGCCGCCCAATAGCGCACCGCATCCGAGCCGTGCTCGTCGAGCAGCCCGGCCGGGGTGACCACATTGCCCTTCGACTTGGACATCTTCTTGCGATCCGGGTCGAGGATCCACCCGGAGAGCGCGGCATTGCGCCACGGCAGCTCGCCGTGCTCGAGCTGGGAGCGCAGCAGGGTGGAGAAGAGCCAGGTGCGGATGATCTCCTGGCCCTGCGGTCGCAGGGAGAACGGGAAGACCAGTTCGAACAGCGCGGGGTCGCTCTCCCAGCCGCCCGCCAGCTGCGGGGTGAGCGAGGAGGTCGCCCAGGTGTCCATGACGTCCACCTCGCCGATGAAGCCTCCCGGGCGGCCGCGCTGGCTCTCGTCGAAGCCGGGGGCGGCATCCGATGAGGGGTCGACGGGCAGGCTGGCCTCCTCGGGCGTGATCGGCTGGTCGTAGAGCGGCTCTCCGTCGTCGCCGAGGCGGTACCAGACCGGGATCGGCACGCCGAAGAAGCGCTGCCGGGAGATCAGCCAGTCGCCGCTCAGCCCGTTCACCCAGTTCTCGTAGCGCACGCGCATGAAATCCGGGTGCCAGGTCAGCTCGCGACCGCGTTCGAGCAGCGTCTCCTTGAGCGCCGCATCGCGGGCGCCGTTGACGATGTACCACTGCCGGGTGGAGACGATCTCGAGCGGCCGGTCGCCCTTCTCGAAGAACTTCACCGGATGGGTGATCGGCTTCGGGTCGCCGACCAGCTCTCCGCTGGTGCGCAGCAGGTCCACGATCGCCTGCTTGGCCGAGAAGACAGTCTTGCCGGCCAGGTCCGCATAGGCGGCCCTGCCGGCCTCCGTGACGATGGCCTCCGGGGCATCCGCGACGACCCTGCCGTCCCGCCCGATGATGGTGCGGTTCGGCAGGTCGAGCTCGCGCCACCACACCACGTCGGTGACATCGCCGAAGGTGCAGATCATGGCGATGCCGGTGCCCTTGTCCTGCTGGGCGAGATGGTGGGCCAGCACCGGCACCTCGACATCGAAGAGCGGTGTGCGCACCCTGGTGCCGAACAGCGCCCGGTAGCGCTCGTCGTCCGGATGGGCGACGAGGGCCACGCAGGCCGGCAGCAGCTCCGGCCGGGTCGTCTCGATGAGCACATCCGAGCCGTCCGGTGCGTGGAAGGCGAGCCGGTGGTAGGCCCCGGGCACGTCCTTGTCCTCGAGCTCGGCCTGAGCGACGGCGGTGCGGAAGGTCACGTCCCACAGCGTGGGGGCGTCGGCCTGGTAGGCCTCGCCGCGCGCGAGATTGCGCAGGAAGGCCCGTTGGGCGGCCGTCTGCGCCTCCGGGCCGATCGTGCGATAGCTCTGCGACCAGTCGACGGAGAGGCCGAGCTTACGCCACAGTTCCTCGAACTGCTTCTCGTCCTCCACGGTGAGCCTCTCGCAGAGCTCGATGAAGTTGCGCCGTGAGATCGGCACCTGGTCCGCGGCCTTCGAGCTCCTGCCGTCCCCGCCCTCGAAGGGGGGCGTGAAGCCGGCGTCGTAGGGGAGCGAGGGATCGCAGCGCACGCCGTAGTAGTTCTGCACCCGGCGCTCCGTGGGCAGGCCGTTGTCATCCCAGCCCATCGGGTAGAAGACGCTCCTGCCGCGCATCCGCTGGTAGCGGGCGACGATGTCGGTGTGGGTGTAGCTGAAGACGTGCCCGATGTGCAGCGAGCCGGATGCGGTGGGCGGCGGCGTGTCGATCGAGAAGACGCTGTCGCGGGTGGCGGAGCCTCGGTCGAAGCGGTAGGTGCCGCGCTCCTGCCAGACCGTCGCCCACCTCTCTTCGAGCCCCTCGAGGGCGGGCCTCTCCGGCATCCGGGTCGGGGCTGCCGGGGAGGGATCGGATGGGCCGGCGGGAAGCGCGTCAGTCATGGTTCTCCGGTGGATATATGCGGCACCGTGTCAGTACAGAGGTGCCTGAATGTGGGGCGTCTAGTAGACCAATCTACAGGGGGAGGCGTTGCGGCAGAGCGCTCAGCAGCTGCCGCGTGTAGGGATGCGCGGGTGCGGTGAAGACCTGCTCAGACGCTTCCTGCTCCACGATCCGCCCCCGGCGCATGACCGCGATCGTGTCGCTGACGTGCCGGATCACACCGAGATCATGCGAGATGAAGAGATAGCTCAGGCCCAGCGAGCGCTGCAGATCGGCGAGCAGATCGAGCACCCGGGCCTGTACCGAGACGTCGAGAGAGGAGACCGGCTCGTCGCAGACGATGAGGCGCGGGTTCGAGGCGATCGCCCGGGCGATCGCCACCCGCTGACGCTGCCCGCCCGAGAGGCTGCGGGTTCGCCGGTCGATCGTCTCGGTGCCGAGCCCCACCGACTCGAGGAGCTCGGCGACGCGTTCGCGCGCTCTCTCGGGCCGGAGGTTCCGCCCTGCGCTGTCGGCATCCGCCAGGATCCGGCCGACCGTCCAGCGCGGGTCGAAGGAGCTCAACGGGTCCTGGTAGATCGCGCCGATTAGGCTTCGGCGAGGTCGGCGCCCGGTCTCGGGCAGCTCGCTCCAGGGCTCGCCCAGCAGCCGTACCGTGCCGGAATCCGCCCGTTCGAGCCCGAGGACGATGCGCGCGGTCGTGGTCTTGCCTGATCCGGATTCCCCGACCAGCCCCAGGGTGCTGCCGGGGGCGATGCTCAGGGAGACATCGTCCACGGCGAGGAGGTCGGGGTGGCCGGCCCTGCGGAAGCGCTTCGAGATGTGGGACACCTCGAGTGCCGGGCCGGTGCCGTGCGCGGCGACCGGTCGGGCGCCGGGTCGGAGGCTCGCGCCGGGTCGTGAGGGCTCGCCGGGCGCGTCTGCCGACGGGGTGCGCTCCGCCACTCGAGTGCGCTCCGCCACTCGGATGGGCTCTGCGGAGAGCCGGGTTCCGCGGGGGTGCCGGGACGGGACGGCGGCGAGCAGCTCTCGGGTGTATTCGTGCTGCGGTCGGGCGAGCACCGCTGCGGTGTCGCCGTGCTCGATGACGGCACCGGAACGCAGCACGAGCACCCGCTGCGATATCCGCTCGACGACCGAGAGGTCATGGCTGATCAGCAGGATCGCGGTCCCCTGGGAGCGAAGGGCGTCCAGGAGTTCGAGGATCTGGGCTTGGACCGTGACATCGAGCGCGGTGGTCGGCTCGTCGGCGATGAGCAGCCCGGGCGAGAGGACGGTCGCCGAGGCGATCAGCGCACGCTGGCGTTGCCCGCCGGACAGCTCGCCGGCACGCTGTCCGGCCCGGATCTCCGGCTCGGCGACTCCGACGGCGGCGAGGGCTTCCAGCACCCGTTCCTGTCGTCCACGACGGGTGAGGCGGGTGTGCAGGCGAAGGGTGTCGTCGATCTCCCGGCCGATCGTGCGGAGAGGGTCGAGCGAGACCAGGGCATCCTGCGAGATGAAGCCGATGTCCTTGCCCCGCAGCCGGGACCATCGTCGCTGGGACAGCCCGTTCAACGAGCGGCCGTCCAATGCGAGGGCGTCCGCCGAGACGGTTGCCGTCTCTCCGGTCAGGCCGATCAGGCTCCTGGCCGTCACGCTCTTGCCGGAGCCCGATTCCCCGACCAGGGCGAGGCACTCGCCCGCGGCGATCTCGAAGGAGACGCCCGCGACGACCGGGGCCGCACCGCGGCCGAACCGGACGCTGAGATTCTCCACCGTGAGCAGCGCTGTCATGAGTTCCTCATCCGGTTCTGCAGCGCCCGGCCCAGCACCGTGGCGCTGGCCGCGCTCAATACGATGAACAGGCCGGGGAAGAAGGTCAGCCACCACGCCGTGCTGATATAGGTTCGCCCGGCCGAGAGCAGGGCGCCCCACTCCGCTGTGGGGGGCTGGGCGCCGAGGCCGAGATAGCTGAGGGACGAGGCCCAGACGATCGATTGGCCCACCCCGAGGGTCACCAGCACGAAGAGCGTTCCCGTGACATTGGGTAGGATGTTCCGGCTGAACCGCGACCAGGGCCTGCGCCCGAGCACGATCGCCGCCTCGACGAAGGCGGCACCGCGCACGGAGAGCATCTGGCTCCGGATGATGCGGGCGTAGCCGGGCGCCGTGGCCAGCCCCACCGCGACGGTCGAGGTGGCCACGCCGGGGCCGTAGATCACGATGAAGAGCAGGGCCAGCAGCAGTCCGGGGAAGGCGAACATCACTTCGAGCAGCCGGGTGGTGCCGAAGTCGAGCCAGCGCGGGCCGAGACCGGCCGCCGCACCGAGCACGATCCCCAGTCCGATGCCGATCGCCGTGGCAGCCACGCCGATCACCAACGAGGGTCCGGCGCCGTGCACGACGCGGGTGTAGAGGTCGCGTCCCGACTCATCGGTGCCGAACCAGTGGCTGAGGGAGGGCCCTTGGAAGCTGTCGACCGGGTCTATCGCGAGCGGATCGCCGGGGGCCGTGACCCAGGGCAGCAGGCCGCAGATGAGCAGGTAGCAGACCAGGGCCGCGCTGATCGCCTCGGCCACGGTGGGCCGCCAACGGGTCACGAGCGCCGTCCCGGGAGCGCCGTGCTGTGCCGTGCCGTCCTGAGCCGCGGATCGGCCAACCGGTCGAGGAGGTCGGCGACGATGGTCACCACGCAGTAGGCGAGTGCGACGACGATCACGATCCCGGTGACCAGGGGCACATCGCGGTCCTGCACCGCACGGAGCAGGGTTCGGCCGAGGCCCGGCCGGGCGAACACCGTCTCGACCACGACCGCGCCGCTTATGAGGGAGCCGAAGGCCCAGCCCGAGAGGCTGATCGCCGGCAACGCGGCATGCCGCAGAGCGTGACGCCAGAGCACTCCGCGCTCCGACTCGCCACGGGCCCGGGCCGAGAGCACGAAGGGCGAGCTGAGGGCGTCGAGCAGGGACTCGCGCATCACCTGACCCAGGAAGCCCGCCAGGGGGACGGCCAGGGTGGCCACCGGCAGAATGAGCCCGAGCGGCCCCGGGACATCGATGGCCGGCAGCCAGCCGAGGCTCAAGCTGAACAGCAGGATGAGCACCGTCCCGAGCCAGAAGTGGGGTATCGCCGCGGCGACGATCTCGAGGCCGGAGCCCATCGCCCAGGCGGCTCGGCCTCCCCGCGTCGACCAGGTGGCGAGCGCCAGGGCCATCAGCCAGGCGATCAGCAGCGCCCAGACCGCCAGCACCAGGGTCCCGCCGAGCTGTCCGGCGATGATGTTGGCGACGCTGTCGTGCAGCGCATAGGAGCTCCCGAAGTCGCCGGTGGCGTAGCGGCCCAATTGGCGGAGGTATTGGACCATGAGCGGCTGATCCAGGCCGTAGCTCTCGCGGGCCTGGGCGAGCGCTTCAGCGCTGGCCTGGGATCCCGGGCCGCCGAGGATCGCCTGCGCCGGGTCCCCCGGGATCAGCCGGATGGCGAAGAAGGTGATGGTCGCCGCGGCCCAGAGCACGAACACCAGCCCGGCGAGTCGCGAGAGCAGCCACCGGAGCGGTTTTCGGATCGAGGCTCCGCTCCGCTCCGAGGTCGCCCCCGCGGCCAGGGTCACCGATTGAGCCAGGCGTCGTAGAAGGTCGGCGTGGACACGGTGGGCATCGCTCGCAGGCCGACCACGCTCGAGCGCAGCAGATAGTGGTTCTGCTGATCGTAGAGGGGCAGGATGTAATAGCCCTCGAGGATCATCTTCTGGGCCCGTTCGTAGAGCGCCGCCCTCTCCTTCGCATCCGAGGTCTCGCTCGCCCTGGTGAGGATGTCATCCAGTTCCGGGTCGTCCAGCTGGGAGAGGTTCGCGAAGTATCCGCTCGGCGCCGGGGTGATGCCATCGGAGTCGTAGAGGATGCGCAGGACGTCCGGTCCGACCTTCGTGTAGGGGGCGCTCACGATGTTGTACTCATCGGCGGCCAGCGCGGCGTACCAGCTCGACAGGTCCATCGGCTTCAAGACCACGTCGAACCCGACCTTCTTGGTGGTGGCCTGGATCTGCTCGAAGAGGGATTGCTCGGCGGGAATGGATTGGTTCGTGCTGACCGGGAACTCGATCGTCAGCCGGGTGCCGTCCTTGACCCGGTATCCGCTGCTGTCGCGCTCGGTCCAGCCCGCTTGGTCGAGGAGGGAGTCGGCCCGATCGGGGTCGTAGTCGAAGAGCTTCGGCTCGGAGTAGCCGAGCGACTCCACGCTGGAGAGCGGCGAGTACGAGCGCTCCGCCGTGCCGAAGAAGAGGCTGGCGATGCCCGGGTTCACGTCGGCCGAGTGGATGAACGCCTCCCGCACCCGCTGGTCGTCGAAGGGCGCCTTGCCGGAGTTCAGCTCCAGCCGGTTGGATGCGCCGGGACGCGGAGCATCGAGCTCCTTCAGCTCGGTCGTCCTCTTCGCGGCGGCGATGGTGTCCGGCTGGGCGTTGTCGATGACGTCGACCTGGCCGGCCTGCAGCGCCGCGTAGCGGGAGGCCGAGTCGGGGATGAAGCGCCAGACGATGCTCTCGAGATAGGCCTTGCCCTCGTGGGCGGCGTCGGCCGGGGGCGAGTTGTAGGAATCGTTGCGGACGAGGATGATCGAGTCCTGCTTCTTCCACTCCTTCACCATGAACGGCCCGGTCCCGACCGGGCTCGCGCAGTTCTCCTCCTGGCTTCGCTTGAGGGCGGTGGGGGATTCGATGGCCACCCAGGGCTGGCTGAGCGAGTCCAGGAGCGAGCTGTCCGGCCTGCTGAGGTTCAGCCGGATGCTGTAGGTGCCGAGGATGGTGGTGCTGGCGATCTTCTCGAGAGCCAGGTATCCGGTGGAGGAGGCCGTCGCCGGGTCCTGGATGTGCTCGATGTTGGCCTGCACGGCCTCGGCGTCGAAGGGGGTGCCGTCGGTGAACGTCACGTCGTCCCGGAGGGTGAAGTCCCAGCTGAGGCCATCGGGGCTCTCGTCCCACTGGGTGGCGAGCCAGGGGATGATCTTGCCGCTCGCATCCTTCGACACCAGAGATTCCAGGTATTGGGTGCTGACCAGCGCCTGCGGATAGTTGCCGCCCACATGGGGGTCCAGGCAGGTGGGCTCCGCGTCCCCGCTGGCATAGATGAGGGTTCCGCCGCTGACGGGCGTGGCGTTGCCGGGGGTGTTGTCGGCGGCGTCCGCGGCGCATCCTGACAATGCGATGGCGATGATGCCGATGCTCGCGGAGAGCAGCTTGGTCTTGGTCGGGCGGGAAGCGGGCCGGGGATTGGGCATGGGACCTCGAGAGATGGCGGGCGGGGCTGCGGCATGATCCGCATCGCACAGCTATTATTGTACTCGATCCAATAATGTGCGGATCAATAGTACCCTCCGGGCGCGCGTCATCGCCACCGGCGAAGGAGAGGCCGCTGCGGGTCTGCCCGCTCGAGGGCACGAAACGGCTGTGCTGACGCCCCTTCGACCCGGTCTGGGAGGCGGTTGGCCTAGCGTCCGGTCGCGTCCGGATCGCGCTCCACCGCGCCGCGCCATGCTCCGGTCTCGAAGCCGTTGGACTCGATGAGGTCTTTGAAGGTCCGGAGGTCCCGGTCGATCTGGATGTCGTCGGCCTGCAGCAGCGCGCCGGACTTCTCCACCATCCCCTCGGGCGTCCATTCCAGACGCACGGAGATGCGAGTGTCCTCGTCGGCGAGGCGATGGAAGGTCACGACCCCCGCATGGGATTCGCCGTCGGTGCTCACCCAGGCGATGCGGGCGTCGGGGATCTGCTCGGTGATCTCCGCGTCGAACTCGCGCTTCACGCCCGCAATGGACACCTTCCAGTGCAGATGCGTGTCATCGAGCTGTGCGACCTCGTCCACACCGCTGAAGAACTGCGGAAAGGACTCGAACTGGGTCCACTGGTTGTACGCCGTGCTGACCGGCACGTGCACATCGATGTCGGAATTGACGGTGGCCATTGCTGCCTCCTCTTTCTTTCCCCTTCTTCTCGGGCTCGCGGATGCTCGCTCTCCCCCGTGCTGGTCCCCGGTGTTCGGGTTCTCGGGCTCGGTCCCGGGGGGTTCTCAGGTGTTCGGAGAGTCGTCGGGCGGTTCCGGAGGCCCGCCGGAGACCGTGTCGGCCTGGGTCGCCGGGTCGTGATGGCGCTGGCCGGAAGGCTCGGGCGGTTCTTGAGGTTCCGGGGGCGCCGGAGGTGCTGGGGGCTCGGGCGGCTCCGATGGCTCTGAGGGCTCTGGGGGCTCTGAGCTCTCCGATGGCTCTGAGGGTTCTGGGGGTGCGGCTGCGAAAGCGCCACCCGGCCCGTTGTTCTCGCCGACGTCGCTGAAGGCGATGTGGGCCTCATCTCCCGGAACGGCTTCGTTCTTCCGGAGCTGGCTCTCATCCAACGGTCCGTCACCGTGTGCGCCGCTCATCATGATCCCCCTCCGCTATCGCCCCTGACGCTAAGCGCAGGACAGCGGCTGGGCAAGGGATGCTCGGCGTTCTCTGCGCTGATCGTCAGAGTGGCGCGGTCCCCGGTCCCTCTGCGCGGGCCGCCGGAGGAGCGCGCGGCCGACCCATGCCGCTCTCTTCTTCTCCTCCCCAAGAAATCCTCAAAATACTTATTCGGTTCCGCCTGTCTTTCTTCGAACACATCTTCGATTCCTGAGAGAATGGGGCCATGTCTTCGTTGAGGGATTCGCTCCGACAGGCGGCCAGCGCCTTGGCCGGTCTGCCCGTGGATTCGGCGGCTTTCGCCGGCCTGCCCGACGAGGAACTGCTGGAGATTCAGGCGGAGCTCTCGCAGCTGCGCCGGGGAGTGGATGCCTGCGCAGCGATGGCTGCCGGCGAGGTGTCGCGCCGCTCCCGGCGCGAGCTCGGATATGCGGGCCTCGCGCAGCGATCGGGGTTCAGGACGCCGGCCGGCCTATTGCAGCATGTCACCGGGACCACCAGCCGCGAGGCCGAGAGGCTTGTGCGTGTCGGGGAGATCGTCCAGGAGGCCGACGCCCGCGCCACAGCGACCGCATCCGGTCTATCGGTGCCGCCGGGCGAGTTCGAGAAGCCGTGGCTCTCATCGGTGGGAACCGCGGTCGCCTCATCGCAGATCTCGGTGGAGGCCGCCGAGGCGATCCGTGCCGGGCTCGGAGAGCCGGGCGTAGGAGTGGAGCCCGAACAGCTCAAGGAGGCCGCCGACCGGCTCGTCGCCCTGGCAGGCGGCACGGATGCCGACCAGCTGGGCCGGCGAGCCCGGGCGATGCGGGACGAGCTCCACGAAGCGGGGATCGTCGACCGGGAGAGAGCACGCCGGGAGCAGCGCTCATGGCGGAGGTCACGGCGCGCGGATGGGATGACCTTCTACGCGATCCTGTCCGATCCTGAATCATCGGCGTTCCTCGACGGGGTCTACGACCAGCTGACGTCGCCGCGCCGTGGCGGCCCGCGATTCGTCGATGAGGCGGAGCGGCTCCGGCAGGAGTCCATCGCTCAAGACGAGCGCACGACGGAGCAGCTGGCCTTCGACGGGTTGATGGCGGTCTTGAGGATCGGCGCGAGCGTGGACGAGAAGACCGCCGCCCGTTCCGTCCTCGGCGCACGCCGGCCCGCAGTCCGAGTGCTGGTCACCCGCGAAGCGTTGAATGCTCGAGCCGGACAGGGGTGCTTCGAGGGCCAAGACGATCCGGTGTCGATCGAGACGGTCGAGCGGCACGCCTGCGACTCGGGAACGGTGCCGGTGCTGTTCGATGACGATGGGCAATGCGTCAATGTCGGCCGGGAACAGCGCCTCTTCACCGCACGGCAGCGCATAGGCCTCGCGGCGCGCGACGGCGGATGCCGCTGGCCCGGTTGCGATCGCCCGCCCTCCTGGACGGAAGCCCACCACGTGAACCAATGGCATCGCGATCATGGGAGGACCGATATCGCGGACGGCATCCTGCTCTGCCGGTACCACCATCTCCTATTGCACGACAATCATTGGGAGATCGAGCGCATGGGCGGCGCCTATCGGCTCGTCCCGCCTCGCAGCGAGGACCCGGAGCAGCGGCCCAGGCCGATGCCGCACAGAAGTGCGGCGCTGGCGGCCCTCGAGCGGGAGCGGGGGCGCAGGCAAGAACGCCAGCGCGACACCGGGTGAGGGGCTCTCAGGAGCCTGGCCGGTGGCCACCGCGCCCGAAAGCGTGCCGAGAAGCGTGTACCAAGGCGCGTCCGAAAGGGTGCCCGGAAGCGCGTTCAAAAGGGTGCCCGAAAGCGTGCCCGGAAGCGCGTTCGAAAGGGTGCCCGGAGGCGTGCCCGAAAGCGCGCCCGGAGCGCTGCGGCAAGGGGGCGTAGCATTATTGGGGTGAGTGCAGATAATGCGCGCTCATCGGGCCGCAGGAGATGCGCGATGGAAAGCTCTGTGACACCGGCCGGCCGGCCTCGGCTCTCCTCCCGGCAGATGCTCGAGGACGCTGCCACAGAACTCTTCCTCGAGAACGGCTATGCGGGCACGACGGTCGACCAGATCGCCGCCCGGGCGGGAGTCAGCCGCAACACCTTCTTCAACTACTTCGCGAGCAAGAGCGAGCTGCTGTGGCTGGAAGTGGATGAGGCGCTGGACGCCCTGGCCGCACAGCTCGCCGAAGGCCCGCCGCCCGCCCCGTCCCCGGCCATCGCATCGTCCCCGGCCACCGCATCGCTGCGCTCGGTGCTGCTGGACGCCGCATCCCGATTCGGCTCCGAGCGGATCCCGCTCACCTTCACCCAGGACGAGGCCATGGGGGCGCGCGAGGAGGTGGTGGCCTCCGGCATGCAGCGCGTCGCACGGCTCTCGGCGATCCTCTCGGCCGCCCTGGTGTCCAGCGCAGCGCCGTCCGCTCCCGCCCCGGGAGGCGGACTTCGGGCGCATGCCACGGCCAATGCCATGACCGGGCTCGTCGCGACCGCCTGGGTCGCCTGGGCCCGCGCGGGCGTGGGGCGAGGGCCGCTGCGCGACTACATCGCCGAAGTGCTGCAGACGCTGCCCGAGCTCTGACCCCGGCTCGGTTCTGTCCCGGCTCGGTTCTGTCCCGGCGCGGTTCTGCTCCGGCGCGGTTCTGCTCCGGCCCGGCTCTGGTCCGGCTCGTCAGCCCTCGCCCGGCTCGTCCTCCGGTTCCTCTGACGGTTCCTCTGACGGCTCCTCCGGCGTGGCCGTCGGCGTGGGGGTGGGGGTCGCGGTCTCCGTCGGGGTGGGTGTCGGCGTCGGCGTGGGCGTGGCGGTAGCCGTCGGGGTGGGTGTCGGGGTGGGACTCCTCGTCGGGGTGGGCGAGGGCGTGGGCGAAGCCGTGGCCGTGGGCGAGGCGCTCGCGCTCGGCTCGGGGGCGGTGCTCGGTGCCGGGGACTCATCCGTTCCGGTCGAAGGCTCGGACGACGGGGATGTCGAGGCGCTCGCGGTGGGCGAGGGGGCAGGGACGATGCCGAGGGGATCGCGGTACCAGATCAGCGTGGCGAGGATCCCGGTCAGCAGCAGGCCGGCGACCAAGGCCAGGGCTATGAGCCCGGACCGGGATCCGCCCTCGGGAGGCTGCTCGTCGCCGGGCAGGCCCAGAGGCTTGGTGGGGGTGTCGTCGCCCTCGGATCCGGATGGGAAGGTCTCGTCAGACATGGTCATTCCAGGGTGCACTGCTCTCCTGGAGAGAGGCAGCGCACCGCCTGAGTGCGGGTAGACTCTGGTGTCAACGGCTTTGACCCGGCTATCACCGGCGAGCCTCCGGAAGAACGGCGACCCCCGGTCGCGGCAGTGGTGCGATCGCATCGCCGCCGATGCCGGTGGTAGCCCAGTAGACCCGGGCGGGTAGGGTCCGTCACAACCTGGCAAAGAGTGGCCGGATGGGCGTGCGCAACGGCAGTCCAGACGGCAAGCGGGGTGGTACCGCGGGGCGCGCGAGAGCGGGTCTCGTCCCCGTGACGATGACAGCCAGGAGAACGATGAGCCAGCCCCTCGAGGATGCCGTGCCGACGGACGATGCAGCGTCCGCCGACGCTGACACGGCCCCGGACGCAGCGCGGGAAGACGCCGCACCGAAGGATGCTGCGGCGCAGGATGCTGCGGCGCAGGACGCCGCGCCGAAAGACGCGCCGAAGAGCGCAGCGCCGTCCGGCGTCGCCCAGCCCCCCACTCCCTCCCCGGACTTCCCCGCGATCGAGGAGCGGGTCCTCGCGTTCTGGCAGCAGGACGGGACCTTCCAGGCATCCATCGACAACCGCCGCGGCGCACCGGAGTGGGTCTTCTACGACGGACCCCCCTTCGCGAACGGCCTGCCGCACTACGGGCACCTGCTCACCGGCTACGCCAAGGACCTCTTCCCGCGGTTCCAGACCATGCAGGGCAAGCTCGTCGAGCGGCGCTTCGGCTGGGACACCCATGGCCTGCCCGCCGAGCTGGAGGCGATGCGCCAGCTCGGCATCACCGAGAAGTCCGAGATCGAGGCGATGGGGATCGGGGAGTTCAACGCCGTCGCGCACCGCTCCGTGCTGCAGTACACCGACGAGTGGCAGAAGTACGTCACCCGTCAGGCGCGCTGGGTCGACTTCGAGAACGACTACAAGACCCTCGACATCGACTACATGGAGTCGGTGATCTGGGCCTTCAAGCAGCTCTACGAGCGGGGCCTGGCCTATGAGGGCTTCCGCGTGCTGCCGTATTGCTGGCACGACGAGACGCCGCTGTCGAACCACGAGCTGCGGATGGACGACGACGTCTACCAGCAGCGTCAGGACCAATCCGTCACCGTGACCTTCCCGCTCGAGGGGCCGCTCGCCGAGAGGGCGGGGCTCGCCGGCGTGCGCGCCCTGGCCTGGACGACCACGCCCTGGACGCTGCCGACGAACGCGGCGCTCGCCGTCGGCCCCGACATCCAGTACGCGGTGGTGCCGAGCGGCCCCGCCGGTGCCGGCGATGGCGCGGCGGCCGGCGAGGCCGAGTACCTGCTCGCCGTCGACACTGTCGCGGTCCACGCCCGGGACCTGGGCTACGGCTCGGCGGATGAGGCTCTCGCTGCGATCAGCCGCACGGTGCCGGGGAAGCGGCTGGGCGGCATCCGCTACCGCCGCCTCTGGGACTACTACGCGGATGCCCCGGGCATGCAGGACGCCTGGCAGATCCTGGTCGCCGACTACGTCGCGACCGGAGAGGGCACCGGCATCGTGCACCAGGCCCCCGCTTACGGCGAGGACGACCAGCTCACCTGTGCGGCCGCGGGCATCCCGGTGATCGTCTCCGTCGACGAGGGCGCCCGGTTCCTGCCGGCGGTCGCCGATGTGGCCGGCCTGCAGGTCTTCGAGGCCAACAAGCCGCTGACCCGCCTGCTGCGCGAGAGCGGCCGGCTGCTGCGGCAGGCCAGCTACGAGCACAGCTACCCGCACTGCTGGCGGTGCCGCAATCCGCTCATCTACAAGGCGGTCTCCAGCTGGTTCGTGCGGGTCACCGAGTTCCGCGACCGGATGGGGGAGCTGAACCAGCGCATCCACTGGGTCCCCGAGAACGTCAAGGACGGCCAATTCGGCAAGTGGCTCGCGAACGCCCGGGACTGGTCGATCTCGCGCAACCGCTATTGGGGCTCGCCGATCCCGGTGTGGAAGAGCGACGACCCCGCCTATCCGCGCGTGGACGTCTACGGCTCGCTGGACGAACTGGAGGCGGACTTCGGTGTGCGTCCCACCGATCTGCACCGTCCCCACATCGACACGCTCACCCGGCCGAACCCCGACGACCCGACGGGCCGATCGACCATGCGCCGCATCGAGGACGTGCTGGACGTCTGGTTCGACTCGGGATCGATGCCCTTCGCCCAGGTGCACTACCCCTTCGAGAACCGGGACTGGTTCGAGAGCCACAGCCCGGCCGACTTCATCGTGGAATACATCGGCCAGACCCGGGGCTGGTTCTACCTGCTGCATGTGCTCTCGACGGCGCTCTTCGACCGCCCGGCGTTCAGCAATGTGATCAGCCACGGCATCGTGCTCGGCAGCGACGGCCAGAAGATGTCGAAGAGCCTGCGCAACTACCCGGACGTGAACGAGGTGTTCGATCGGGACGGCTCGGATGCCATGCGCTGGTACCTCATGTCGAGCCCGGTGATCCGCGGCGGCAACCTCATCGTCACCGAGGAGGGCATCCGCGAGGGGGTGCGCCAGCTCCTGTTGCCGCTGTGGAACAGCTACTACTTCTTCACTCTCTACGCGAACGCCGCCGGCCACACCCCGAGATGGCGCACGGACTCCGGCGATCTGCTCGATCGCTACCTGCTGGCCAAGACCCGGGTGCTGATCCGGGAGGTCGCCGGCGATCTGGGCGACCTCGACAGCACCTCCGCCGCCCTGAAGCTGCGGGACTTCGCGGATGTGCTGACGAATTGGTACGTGCGGCGTTCCCGCGACCGGTTCTGGGCGGGCGACGGCCCGGAGGCGTTCGACACGCTGTACACCGTGCTGGAGACGCTGACCCGGGTGGCCGCCCCGTTCATCCCGCTGATCTCCGAGGAGATCTGGAAGGGGTTGACCGGCGGCCGCAGCGTGCATCTGTGCGATTGGCCGGATGCGGCGGCGTTCCCGGAGGAGAGCGAGCTGCTCGGGGCGATGGACCGGGTGCGCGGGATCGCCTCCGCGGGCCTGGCCCTGCGCAAGTCCTCGGGGCTGCGGGTGCGGCTGCCGCTCTCGAAGCTGACGGTGGTGAGCGACGACGGCGAGCGGCTCGCCGGCCTCATCGACATCCTGCATGACGAGCTGAACGTGAAGGCGGTCGAGCTGGTCGAGCTGCGGGAGAGCAGTCTGAGCGAGTTCGGCATCGAACGCAGGCTCACGGTCAACGCCAGGGCGGCCGGGCCGCGCATCGGCAAGGCGGTGCAGCAGGCGATCGCGGCCGCCAAGCGCGGCGATTGGCAGCAGCGGGGCGACCGCGCCGTCGCCGGCGGGATCGAGCTGGAGCCGGGCGAGTTCGAGCTGGAGCTCGCGGCTGCGGATGCCGGCCAGGCGATCGCCTTCCTGCCGTCCGGGGGCTTCGTGCTGCTCGACACGCGGCTGACGAGCGAACTGGAGGCGGAGGGGCTGGCCCGGGACCTCGTCCGTGCCGTGCAGGAGACCCGCAGGGCTGCCTCGCTGAACGTCAGCGATCGCATCGACCTCACCCTGTACTTCGCCGACCAATCCGAGGCGGAGGGCATCGCCGGGTTCCTCGATATGATCGCCGAGGAGACCCTGGCGCTCAACATCGGGGCGTCGTTCCCACAGCCCGGCGGCGTCGAGGCCGGTGCCGCGCTGGAGGGCCGGCTGGGGGCCTACCGGAGCATGGTCCCGGCGGGGCGGTATGCGAACCGGGGCGATGTTCTGATCGAATTGGCCATACACGCGAGAGCACAGGATGTCTGAGTCACGCAGCGGCGGTGCCGAACCGGGCAGCGAGGAGTTCCAGGACTCGCTGTTCCAGAAGGATGCCGACCGCGTCTACGGCGAACTGCTCGCCCGAGTCGGGGAGGCGGCTCCGCGACCGCGCCTCGCTCCCACCCGCAGGGCCGTCGAGCTGCTCGGGGACCCGCAGCGCTCCTATCCGATCGTCCACATCACCGGGACGAACGGCAAGACCAGCACGAGCCGCATGATCGAGAGCATCCTGCGGGCCTACGGGCTCCGCACGGGGCTGATGACCAGCCCGCATCTGGTGCGGGTCAACGAGCGCATCGTGATCGACGGCCGGCCGATCTCGAACGAGGCCCTGGTGGCGAATTGGGAGGACATCCGGCCGTATCTGGAGATGGTGGACGCCGAACTCCGGGAGGCCGACGAGGAGCCGCTCACCTTCTTCGAGGCGCTGACGGTGCTGGCCTTCGCCTCCTTCGCCGACGCCCCGGTCGATGTGGCCGTGATCGAGGTGGGGATGGGCGGCGAGTGGGACTCGACGAACGTCGGCGACGGCCAGGTGGCGGTGTTCACGCCCATCGCCCTGGACCACACGGCTCGACTGGGCAGGACGGTCGCCGAGATCGCACGGACCAAGTCGGGCATCGTCAAGCCCGCAGCCGCCGTCGTCTCGGCGTCGCAGAGCGCCGAGGCGCTCGCCGAGCTGCAGCGGGCGGCGGGGCTCTCGGAGGCGAGCCTGGCCGTGGAGGGCTCCGGTTTCTCCCTGCTGGGCACGACGGTCGCGGTGGGCGGTCAGCTGATCGACGTGCAGGGCGTCGCTGGACGCTACGAGGGGCTGTTCCTGCCGCTGTACGGCGACCATCAGGCCCACAATGCCGCCGTCGCGATCGCCGCGGTCGAGTCGTTCCTGGGCGCCGGAACGCGGCCCCTCGACCCGGAGGTGCTCGCCGAGGGGCTGGCCACCGCCACCTCCCCGGGCCGCTTGCAGCTGATCGGCACCGAGCCGACCATCCTGGTCGATGCCGCGCACAATCCGCATGGCGCCTCGGCGCTGGCCCAGGCCATCGAGTGCTACTTCCACTTCGACCGGGTGGTCTGCGTGCTCGGCGTCCTGGGGGACAAGGACGCCGCCGGCATCGTCGCGGCTCTGGAGCCGGTCGTCGAGTGCTTCGTGGTGACGAAATCGTCTTCCGAGCGCGCCGTGGCCCCCGAGACGCTCGCCGAGGTGGTGGCCCGGATCGCCGGTGCGGACCGCGTCAGCGTGGAGCCGTCGAGCGGGGAGGCGATCGAGCAGGCCCGAGAGCTCGCGGAGGAGTCGCCCCGCGGGGCGGTGCTGGTGACCGGCTCGATCACCCTGGTCGGCGAGGCGATGGGACTCGCCCTCGATGGGGGGTGGAAGGGATGACGGACCGGCCCGGGAGGCGGCGTTCGGGGGAAGCGCGGAGCCGGCGAGTCCGCACGGCGACCGAGAGCCTGCTCTCGATCGTGCTGGGCCTCGAGGCCTGCATGATCTTCTTCGCCACCCTCGTGGTGTTCGGCCTCGACCAGCTGCCGGCCCTGCCGGCGCTCGCCGGCGGGGGAGCGCTGCTGCTCGTGCTCGTCGCCGCCGCCGGGGCGGTCCGGTACCCCGCGGGGGTCTGGATCGGCTGGGTGCTGCAGGCGGTCATCCTCGCCTCCGGCTTCATCGCCCCGGTCATGTTCTTCGTCGGCGCGGTGTTCGTCGGCATCTGGATCTACTGCTTTGTCACCGGCCGGCGGCTCGACCGCCATCGTCCCTCCGCCGAGCATCCGGATGCCGACCACCCATCCACCGATGCCCCACCCGTCGATGCCCCAACCGTCGATGATCCAACCGCAGACCGTCCCCGTACCGAGGAGGAGAACCCATGAGCACGACTGTCGAAGAAACCCTGGTCCTGGTCAAGCCCGATGGCGTCGCCCGCAGCCTCACGGGGGAGGTGCTCCGGCGGATCGAGGCCAAGGGCTACCTGCTCGTGGACATCAGGATGCTGCAGGCCGACCGCGATCTGCTCGCCGCCCACTACGCGGAGCACGAGGGCAAGCCGTTCTACGAGCCGCTGGTCGAGTTCATGGAGAGCGGGCCGGTGGTGGCCATGCGGGTCGCCGGGAACAGTGTCATCGAAGGCTTCCGGGCGCTGATGGGGGCGACGGACCCGACGAAGGCGGCCCCCGGCACCATCCGCGGCGACCTCGCCCGCGATTGGGGGCTCAAGGTGCAGCAGAATCTCGTGCACGGCTCCGACTCGCCGGAGTCGGCGGCGCGGGAGCTGGCCCTCTGGTTCCCGGTGCGCTGATCGGCCGGTTCAGCGATCGGCCGCGCTGATGGGTCGCGCTAGGGGAACAGGTAGCCGGTCACGTCCAGGCGCAGCTGCGCCAGCACCGCGACCACGATGTAGCCCAGCACCGTCAGAAGCGGCACCCAGCCGTAGGCGGCGGACCAGAAGCGCTTGAGCCGCTGGCCGGTGGGGATGTTGCCGGCCTGCAGGTTGTAGAGCGTCACCGCGAAGAACATCGGGATGGTGACCGACCACACCACCATGCACCAGGGGCAGAGGGTGCCGAGCATGAAGATGCTCTGGCTGATCAGCCAGATGACGAAGGCGAGGGCCCCCGCGACGCCGAGGTTGAAGATCACCCAGAACCAGCGGGCGAAGCGGGCGCCGGCGAGGATGCCCACGCCGACGGCGATCGGCGCCACGAAGCCGCCGAGGCCGATCATCGGGTTCGGGAAGCCGAAGGCCGACCCCTGCGGGGAATCGAGATTCGCGGTGCACTGCACGAGCAGGCTGAAGTCGCACTTCAGCGCCTGCTGCGGATGCTCCAGCGCCTGGAACTTGTCCAGGGTGAGCGCCCAGGCGGCGTAGAAGCCGATCGCCCCGGCGATCACCAGGAAGACGGCGAGAGCGGTCGGCCTCGTGCGCGGCTGCACCAGCGACATCACTGACCCGCCATGCTCTGCACGAACTTCTGGAAGGCCTGCGCGTCGGCGATGCTGCCGTCGTCGGTGGTGTACTCCTTGCCGTTGACGATGATCGTCGGCGTCCCGGTCACCCGCTGCAGGTCGGAGTTGGGCAGGGGCGCCCCGCCCATGGCCCGGCTGGTGGCCGCGGCGACCCAGGAGCCGAACTCCAGGCTCTTCACGCAGTGGGGGATGTTCTCATCGGTTGCTCCGGCCTTCTGCAGCACTGAGATGAGCTTGTCGTCCGACATGCCCTTCGAGCCCTCCGCAGGCTGGTCCACGTAGATGGCGGTGTTCACGTCGTAATAGACGTCCGGCTGGTAGTTGGCCACGCAGGCCATGGCGTTCGCCGCGCGTGAGGAGTACTTGTTCCCCTGCGACATATTGTCGAGGAAGGTGATCGGGTGGATCTCGATCGTGGCATCCCCGTCCTCCACCCACTTCTTGATGTTGGCACCGTTTACTGCCTCGAAGAGCTGGCAGACCGGGCACTGGTAGTCGACGTAGGTGACGATATTGGCGACTCCGGGGTGGGCGGAGGGGTCGGTGGGAACCGGATCCTGTCCGGGCTGGATCCCGGGGGTGCGCACGGCTTTCATGTCCGGTCCGGTGAGCAGGATGCCGTCGCTGATCATATTGGCCGGTCCCGCCTGGTTCGACGACAGCGGCGTGGGCGGCTCCTTCTGCGCCGCATTCACGATCACCACGGCCACGACCGCGACGATCGCCAGCACGGCGACGATCACGCCGCCCTGGGCGAGCCAGCGGTTGCGGCGCCGGCGCTTGGCCTCCTGCTCGCGCAGCTGCCGGGCGTGCTCGCGCGCGGCTTCCCGGCGCTGCTTCTTGGGGAGGTTGTTGCCGTCGACTGGGGTCACGTTCTCTCACAAGGGTCTGTTGACGGTGGGTCGCTAGGTGTCTTGAGCCTATGGCATTTCGTGTCCGGAACCGTAAGCGCATAGCCAGTCGTTACCTAGGCTCGTCGCGCTCGCTCGCTGTGTTCGCCGTGCCCCTGCCGCCCGTCTCGCCCCGAAGGGCCCAGCCGTCCCGCTTCGAGGGGCCTGGCCGTCCCGCCCCGAAGGGCCCAGCCGCCCCGCCCCGAAGGGCCAGGCCGCCCCGCTTCGAAGACAAGGGCTGCACAATGCGCAGAGTGCCAGCCGCGGCATGCGATAATTGAGTCAGCCACCCGGGCCGCGCCCGGTGTGACGCCAAAGAAGGCTTTCTGGGCAATGAACCGGATCACGAGAGAAGCGGCACAGGGTGCTGAGCTGGCAATCGTGTCGGATAGCCAATTCCGAGCAGTTCCACCAGCGAACGTGACCAGAGCTGATTGCCGGTCATGAGACGAATGAGGATTAGCGAGGAGCCGCTGAGCGGCGATTCGCGTGAGAAGTTGCCTGGGGCGGATGGCGCGGCCATCGGTCCCAGGATAGGAGTGCACCAGCAATGGTGGATAAGAACGAGAACGAGAATACGAATGGCAACGAGGCGGGCACGGAAGGCGGCAAGAGACGACGGCTCTTCGGCGGTCGTCGCGCGCGCAGCCTAGGCGCGGAGCCCGTGGCCCCGCAGGCCGCCGGGGTCGAGGCGCAGGGCGGAGGGTCGGAGAGGCGTTCGCCCGGGGCTCCTGTGCCGGAGACGCCTGTGCCGGAGAAGTCTGGGCCGGAGACGCCTGTCTCCGGGGCGTCTGCTTCCGGAAAGCCCGCGGCCGGGACCGGGAGCCCGGTCGGCAGCGCATCGTCGGCCAGGAGGCCCGCGAGCACCAGGACTGCCGCTGATACGGCTGCCGCTGACACGGCTGCGGTCGACACGGCTGCGGCCGACACGCCTGCGGCCGATCGGGCCGGAGCGAAGGGCTCAGCGGCATCCGCGAGCAGGAGCGCCACGACCAGGGCCGCCACGAGCACCGCGGGCGGCACCGCTACGACCAAGGCCGCCGCGGCGCAGAAGACCGCGAAGACCGCGGCACAGAAGACCGCAGCGCAGAAGACCGCGGCACAGAAGACCGCAGCGGGGAAGAGCCCGGATGGCCCGGGGACCGCGGAGAGCACGGCGGCCGCAGGGAGCGCGGAGAGCACAGGGACCGCGGAGGGCACCGGGCAGAAGACCACCGGGCAGAAGACCACCGGGAAGACCCCTGCCGAGAAGAAGAGCGGCCAGACGAAGGGCGTCTCGACGAAGGACACCCAGAAGAAAGACGCCCAGAAGAAGGAAGCTCAGGCGAAGGACGGCCAGAAGAAGGAAGCGGCTCCCGCAGAGAAGCCCGCGGGCAAAAAGGGGAGGACCGGTTCTTCGTCCAAGGTGGCGCAGGCAGCGTCGGAGGCCCCGGAGGGGGACGCCGCCACGCCCCTCCGCCCGACCACCTCATTGCTGTTCCAGGCCCCGGACCTGCCGCCGCTGCCCGCTCGGACGAGCCGGGACGACGATGCCCCGAACGTCCGCCGCCGCTCCCGCCGTCGAGCCGACGACGAGGACCACGGCGAGACGCCGCCGAACACGGTCGTGAAGGTGCGCCAGCCCCGACAGCAGCCCGAGCCCAGCAACGAGCCGCAGAAGGTGAAGGGCTCGACCCGGCTCGAGGCCAAGAAGCAGCGTCGCCGGGATGGCCGGGATGCCGGACGCCGCCGGCCGGTGATCACCGAGGCGGAGTTCCTGGCCCGCCGCGAGAGCGTCGACCGCGTCATGGTGGTGCGCTCCAAGTCGGGCCGCACGCAGATCGGGGTGCTCGAGGACGGGGTGCTCGTCGAGCACTATGTCGCCCGGGCGCAGGACGCCTCCCTCATCGGGAACGTCTATCTCGGCAAGGTGCAGAACGTGCTGCCGAGCATGGAGGCAGCGTTCGTCGACATCGGACGGGGCCGCAATGCCGTGCTCTACTCCGGTGAAGTGGATTGGGATGCGGCCGAGACCGGCAATCAGCCCCGTCGCATCGAGCTGGCCCTCAAGCCCGGCGACACGGTGCTGGTGCAGGTCACCAAGGATCCGGTCGGCCACAAGGGCGCGCGCCTCACCAGCCAGGTCTCGCTGCCGGGCCGGTACCTGGTCTACGTGCCGAACGGCTCGATGAACGGCATCTCCCGCAAGCTGCCCGACACCGAGCGCGCGAGGCTGAAGAAGATCCTCAAGGAGGTGCTGCCCGAGAACGTCGGCGTGATCGTCCGCACCGCCGCCGAGGGCGCCACCGAGGAGCAGCTGACCCTGGATGTGAACCGGCTGACGGCGCAGTGGGCGTCGATCAGCGAGGCCGCCGAGAAGGCGCATGCTCCGGCACTGCTGCACAGCGAGCCCGACCTGCTGGTGAAGATCATCCGCGACGTCTTCAACGAGGACTTCCAGAAGCTCGTCATCCAGGGCGAGGATGCACGGACGACGATCGAGGGCTACCTCCGCCAGGTCGCCCCGGACCTCCTCGACCGCGTCGAGGCCTACGCCGGCGAGGGCGACTCCTTCGAGGAGCACCGCATCGCGGAGCAGATCGAGAAGGCCCTGGAGCGCAAGGTCTGGCTCCCCTCCGGCGGCTCGCTGGTCATCGACCGCACCGAGGCCATGACCGTCGTCGACGTGAACACCGGGAAGTTCGTCGGCTCGGGCGGCAACCTCGAGGAGACGGTCACCAAGAACAACCTTGAGGCGGCCGAGGAGATCGTGCGGCAGCTCCGCCTGCGCGACATCGGCGGCATCATCGTCGTCGACTTCATCGACATGGTGCTGGAGTCGAACCGCGATCTGGTGCTGCGCCGGCTGGTCGAGTGCCTCAGCCGCGACCGCACCAAGCACCAGGTCGCGGAGGTCACCTCGCTCGGCCTCGTACAGATGACCCGCAAGAAGCTGGGCCTGGGGCTGCTCGAGTCGTTCAGCGAGCCCTGCGAGGTCTGCGGGGGCCGGGGCATCGTCGTGCAGCATGACCCGGTCGTGCGCCATCGGCAGTCGGGGCAGTCGGATGCCCGGCGCCGCGGCAAGGGTGGCAACGGTCCCGCTGCGGGCAAGACGCCGGCTGTCGCTCACGCGATCACGGAGGATGTGAAGAACGCCCTCGCCCAGATCGCCGCGAGCACCATCGCGAATGCGGCCGCCGTGCCGGTGCGCACTGAATCTGCGGGCACTGAATCTGCCGGCACCGGCTCTGCGAGCACCGACTCTGCGGTCACGGACCCAGCCGGCACCGATTCTGTCGGCACGGACCCAGCCGGTACCGGCCCTGTCGGGGATCCGTCCGACGACGTTCCGGCGCACGGCCGTCCCGTCCGCGACACCGCTTCTCCTGCTGCCTCAGCGGTCGAGACGCCCCCGGCACCCGTGGCGGAGGCGCAGCCCCGCGCTGGGGCGACTGCTCCGGAGCCGGGCGGTCCGGCTGCGCCGGAGGCCGGCTCCGAGGGCTCCGGAACGGCATCCGCCGCCGAGCCGGAGACCCTCGAGATCCTCGACATCCCCGTGAAGAAGGTGCCCCGGCAATCGCGCCGGATCAGCTCGAAGGACGCCGAGCAGCTGCTCGACTCCGTGCTCGACGCCCTGCCCGAGCCCAAGCCTTTCGGTCAGGGGCGCTCCCGCACCTCCCGGAGAGCATCGTCCCCGGGAGGCGGTACCGGCTCAGCGTCTGCCGCCGGCTCCTAGGGCTCGCCGCTGGCGCTGGGAGACCCGCAGCCCGCTGGCCTGCAGATCCAGCACCAGCTGGCGGTTGCTGACGGGCACCGCGCCCGCCGCGACCAGATCCGCATAGCGGTGGACGGGGATGTCGTAGTGGTCCAGATCGAAACCGCGCCGGGGCAGGCCCGCCGCCTCGGCGAAGGCGTGCAACTCGTCGAGCGAAGAATCGCTCACCAGATGGCCCCATAAGGTACCATGGGCGGGCCAGATGGGTTGGTCGATCAGCACCATGGACTCGAGTCTACGGAGGGCGCATGCCAGACGCCGCTATTCGCCAGAACGCCCCGGTCGCCGTCGTGGTCGCCGTGGTCGTGCTCCTCACCGCCTTCGCCCAGAGAGTGCTGTCGTCGTTCCTGACGGCGTTCACCCTGCTCGCCCAGGGCGACACCGCCCGCTCCACCTTCCCGATGGCGGCGCTCGGCGCGGCCATCGTCGCCGTTCCCTTCGCCGTCGGCGTGCTCCTGGTGCTCTGGCTGCTCCGGCCCGTGACGGCGGATACGAACCCCGTCGCGGTGCTCGGCCGTTCCGTGCTCGCCGCGCTGGGCGGGATGGTGCTCTGCCTGCTGGTCGGTCTGGTCGAGGCGGCCTTCGTGCGGGTCAACCTCTCCTCGGCGATGGTGGGCGGATGGGGGGCCGCCGCCTTCGACTCCTTCGCCTCCCTGGCCGGCCTGACAGTGCTCTACGAGCTGCAGTGGGCCGTGCAGACCGGGATCGCCCTGGTGCCGGCGACCGCGCTGGCGGGGCTGCTCGGATGGCTCTGGGCCAGGAGTCGGGTGACCGCCGAGGTTTGACCGCCATCGCGGGCATCCAGTAGTATTGACCCTCGGTGTGCGCCGGGCAGATTGCGCTTTCAGCACCAGGTCTTCCTTCATCAAGAGTTAGGGTTCTACGTGGTTTACGCAGTTGTGCGCGCCGGCGGCCGGCAGGAGAAGGTCGAGGTCGGCTCCGTCGTCGTCCTCGATCGCGTCAAGGCCGACGAGAACGGCACCATCACGCTCGCGCCGGTGCTGCACGTGGATGGCGACAAGGTCACCCACGACCCCAAGGCCCTGGCCAAGATCACCGTGACCGCCGAGGTTCTCGGCGAGCTGCGCGGCCCGAAGATCGTCATCCAGAAGTTCAAGAACAAGACCGGGTACAAGAAGCGCCAGGGCCACCGCCAGGAGCTCACCCGCGTCAAGATCACCGGCATCAAGTAGTACGAGGAGCTGAAGCATCCATGGCACACAAGAAGGGCGCAAGCTCCACTCGTAACGGCCGCGACTCCAACGCGCAGCGCCTGGGTGTGAAGCGCTTCGGCGGCCAGGTGGTATCGGCCGGCGAGATCATCGTCCGCCAGCGCGGCACCCACTTCCACCCCGGCACGAACGTCGGGCGCGGGGGCGACGACACCCTCTTCGCCCTGGCCGCCGGGGCCGTGGAGTTCGGTGCCAAGGGCGGCCGCAGAGTCGTCAACGTCGTAGCCGACGCCTGACCTCGCCGGCATCGGATCGGCCGGGCCGATCGCAGGGCTGAGCGCGGTCGCCTGAAGGGAGCGTGCTCGTGGCGACATTCGTCGACCAGGTGACTGTGCACCTTCGTGCCGGCGACGGCGGGCACGGCTGCGTCTCGGTCCGGCGTGAGAAGTTCAAGCCTCTGGCCGGCCCGGACGGCGGCAACGGCGGCAACGGCGGTGACATCGTCCTCATCGCCGACCCGCAGATCACGACGCTGCTCGGTTACCACCGCGCGCCCCATCGCTCCTCGGGGAACGGCGCCCCCGGCATGGGCGACAACCGCAACGGCGCCGGCAGCGAGGATCTCCTGCTGCCCGTGCCGGTGGGCACTGTCGTGAAGAGCGCCGATGGCGAGGTGCTCGCCGACCTCGACGAGGCGGGGATGCGCTTCGTGGCCGCTGCCGGAGGCCGCGGGGGGCTCGGCAACGCCGCATTGGCCACCACCCGGAGGAAGGCACCGGGCTTCGCGCTGCTGGGCACGCCCGGCTGGCAGGGCGATCTCATCCTGGAGCTGAAGGTGGTGGCCGATGCCGCCCTGGTCGGCTTCCCCTCCGCGGGCAAGTCGAGCCTGATTGCCGCGCTCTCCGCCGCCAAACCCAAGATCGCCGACTACCCGTTCACCACGCTGCAGCCGAACCTCGGCGTGGTGCAGGCCGGCGAGACCCGCTTCACGATCGCGGATGTGCCCGGCCTGATCGAGGGCGCCAGCCAGGGCCGGGGGCTCGGCCTCGAGTTCCTCCGGCACGTCGAGCGCTGCTCGGCGCTGGTGCACGTGCTCGACTGCGCGACCCTGGAACCCGGCCGCGACCCGGTCAGTGACCTCGAGGTGATCCTCGCCGAGCTCGGCGCCTACGCGGTGCCGGAGGGGCAGACGCCGCTGCTGGAGCGGCCTCAGCTGATTGCGCTGAACAAGATCGACGTCCCCGAGGCGCGCGAGCTCGCCGAATACGTGCGCCCGGAGCTCGAGGCGCGGGGCTACCGGGTGTTCGAGGTGTCCGCCGTGTCCCGGGCGGGGCTGCGCGAGCTCGCCTTCGCGATCGCCGCGCTGGTGGAGGCGGACCGCGCCGCCCGGGCGGCCGAGCCCGCGAAGCCGCGCATCGTCATCCGGCCCCGTGCGGTCGACGAGCCGGGCTTCGCCATCACGGTGGAGGGCGGCGCCGGCGGCAGGGTCTATCGGGTGCGCGGCGCGAAGCCGGAGCGCTGGGTGGCGCAGACGGACTTCAGCAACGACGAGGCGATAGGGTTCCTCGCGGACCGGCTGGCCGGGCTGGGCGTCGAGGAGGGGCTGTTCAAGGCGGGAGCCGTCGCCGGCTCGACCGTCGTGATCGGCGAGGGCGACGGCGTCGTCTTCGATTGGGAGCCCACGCTCACCTCCGCCGCCGAGCTGATCACCGCTCCGAGGGGCGCAGATCCGCGACTCGACGCGAATGCGCGCCCGACTCGCCGGCAGAGGCGAGAGGATCATTACGCACGGATGGACGCCAAGGCCGGTGCGCGCGCCGAACTGCTCCGCGAGCGCGAGGCGGGGCTCTGGCGGGACGACGAGGGTTTCGCCATCGACCGCGAGCGCACCCCTCGCGACGGGGACGAGCGCAAGGAGAGCACGCACGACGATGACTGAAGCGATCACCTCACGGCATCTCATCCCCCGGGCCGGGCGCATCGTCGTCAAGGTCGGCTCGTCCTCGATCAGCGGTGCGAACGCCGGGCAGATCGAGCCGCTCGTGGATGCGCTGGCCGCCGCGCACGCCCGCGGTGCCGATGTCGTGCTGGTGTCCTCGGGGGCGATCGCCACGGGCATGCCCTATCTCAGGCTCGACGGCAGGCCGGCGGATCTGGCGACCCAGCAGGCCGCGGCCGCGGTGGGTCAGAGCGCGCTCATCCACCGCTACCAGCAGAGCCTCGACCGCCATCGGATCGTGGCCGGCCAGGTGCTGCTCACGGCGGGCGACCTCGAGAACCCGACGCATCGCAGCAATGCGCAGCGCGCCATGGAGCGGCTGCTGGCCCTGGGCATCCTGCCCATCGTCAACGAGAACGACACGGTCGCGACGCAGGAGATCCGCTTCGGCGACAACGACCGGCTGGCCGCGCTGGTCAGCGAGCTGGTGCGGGCGGATGTGCTGATCCTGCTCTCCGACGTCGACGCCCTCTACACCCGGCCGCCCCACGAGCCCGGAGCCGTGCGGATCGGGTCGGTGCCCGTCGACGACGATCTGAGCGGGGTCGTGTTCGGCGGAGCCGGCACGGCCGGCGTGGGGACCGGGGGAGCGGCGACCAAGGTGACGGCGGCCAAGCAGGCGGCCGCCCGGGGCATCCCCGTGCTGCTGGCGGCGACCGGAGCGGTGTCCGAGGCGCTGCACGGGGGCGAGCTGGGCACCTGGTTCGAGGCCGCTGTCATAGACTGAGGCCATGCCGACCGCTACCACCGCCCCGACGCTGGAGCAGAAGCTCGCCGCCGCGCGCGAGGCCTCGCGCGCCCTGGCGACGGCCACCACGCAGCGGAAGAACGACGCCCTCGCGGCCATCGCCCGCGCTGTGACCGAGAACGCCGACCGCATCCTGCCGGCCAATGAGCTCGACCTGGCGAACGCTCGGGAGAACGGCCTGAGCACCGGGCTGCAGGACCGGCTGCGGCTCGACGAGAGACGGCTGGCCGGGCTCTCCGATGCGGTGACCGAGATCATCGCCCTCATCGACCCGGTCGGCGAGGCGGTGCGCGGCAAGACGCTGCCGAACGGCCTCAAGATCAGCCAGGTGCGGGTGCCCTTCGGCGTGGTCGGCGTGATCTACGAGGCCCGCCCCAATGTCACCATCGACATCGCCGCGCTCGCCTTGAAGAGCGGGAACGCCGTCGTGCTGCGGGGTGGCAGCGCGGCCGAGAACACGAACCGCGTGCTGGTGGGGCTGATCCAGGAGGCGATCGCCTCGGTCGGGCTGCCGGCGGATGCGGTGCAGACGATGGACGAGTTCGGCCGGGAGGGCGCCCGGCAGCTCATGCGGGCTCGCGGCTACATCGACGTGCTGGTGCCTCGCGGCAGCGCCGACCTGATCGAGACGGTCGTCACCGAGTCCACGGTGCCGGTGATCGAGACGGGCGCCGGCGTGGTGCACCTCTTCCTCGACGAGTCCGCCGACGAGCGGTCGGCGATCGAGATCACGCACAACTCGAAGGTGCAGCGGCCGAGCGTGTGCAACGCGGTGGAGACGATCCTGGTGCACCGCTCGGCGGCCGAGCGGCTGCTGCCGGGGGTGCTGGGCCGGCTGGCGGCATCCGGCGTCACCATCCATGCCGACGATGCGACGCGGGCGATCTACCCCGACGCCGCGGAGGCGCACCCCGAGGACTGGTCGACCGAGCACATGTCCCTCGACGTCTCGGTGGCGGTCGTCGACGATGTGGACGCGGCGATCGAGCACATCAGGCGGTACTCGACCCACCACACCGAGTCGATCGTCACCAACGATCTGGGCAACGCCGAGAGGTTCCTCGCCGAGGTGGACTCCGCCGTCGTCATGGTCAACGCCTCGACGCGGTTCACGGATGGCGGCGAGTTCGGCTTCGGGGCGGAGGTCGGCATCTCGACGCAGAAGCTGCACGCGCGAGGGCCGATGGGGCTGGGCGAGCTGACGAGCACCAAGTGGATCGTCCGCGGCTCGGGCCAGGTCAGGTCGTGACCCCCGCGGCCCCGCCGGCGAGGCTGTAGAATCGATCGCGGCCGTTCTCGGCCATGGAACGTAAGGAAAGATGTCATGTCGTTGCTCGCCCCACTCGTCGCGGCAGCCGAGCACGAGGAGCTCGCACCCCTGATCTTCCCGGCCTGGGTGTTCCCGCTGATCGCCGTCGTCGCGTTCGCGGCGCTCGCCCTGATCGTGTGGACCTTCCGCGACGTGGCCAACCGGCACGCCGACCGCATCGCCAGGGGAGCGGCGGGCTCCCGGGGGACCGAGCAGCACTGAGTCATGGCTGAGACCGCCGGGCGGCGCGAGCGCATCGGGATCATGGGCGGCACCTTCGACCCGATCCACCACGGCCACCTGGTCGCCGCCAGCGAGGTCGCCCAGCATTTCGAGCTCGACGAGGTCGTCTTCGTGCCCACCGGCCAGCCCTATCTGAAGCCGGATGCGACCCCCAGCGAGCACCGCTACCTCATGACGGTCATCGCCACGGCCGCCAACCCGCGCTTCAATGTGAGCCGGGTGGACATCGATCGCCGCGGCCCCACCTACACCATCGACACGCTGCGCGACATCCGCAGCGAGCATCCGGACGCGGAGCTGTTCTTCATCACGGGTGCGGATGCGATCGCTCAGATCCTGGATTGGCGGGATGTCGATGAGCTTTGGTCGCTTGCGCACTTCGTGGCCGTGTCCCGGCCCGGCCACCTGCTCTCAGCTTCCGATTTATCGGAACAGCACGTAAGCTTGCTTGAAGTCCCCGCTCTGGCGATCTCCTCGACGGACTGCCGGAGTCGGGTGAGCCGGGGCTACCCGGTCTGGTATCTAGTTCCCGACGGTGTTGTTCAGTACATCTCGAAACACCACCTGTATCGGAGTCCGACATGACACTGAGGCACGATCTTCCGCCACAGCGCACCGCCATGACGAGGCGGGAGGCCAGAATGGCCGAGCGGGCTGCGGCCGAGGGACGCTCCTCGGGGGAGTGGGGCTCGGCCGAATGGGCGCGCTCAGGCGAGCAAGACGGCGATGCCGTGCCCGTCTCGGACTCTCGCCGGGGCGGCGCCTGGACGGCGTCCGGGGACTTCGTCTCCCGTCCCCAGGTCCCCAGCTACGCTTCCGGCCTCTTCCGTCGGGACGCCTCCGCGGCGCCCGCCGAGGCATCCTCCGCTGGGATGTTCCCGGCTGCGACGACCCCGGCTGCGGTGACCCCGGCGAGCCTCGGTACCGGCCCGATCGTCAGCCCGGCGCCTCCGTCTCCGGCCGATGCTCCTCCTGCGGATGCCCCCCTTCTCCCCCCGGCTGCTGCTGCCCCGCAGACGACGTCCGGCGGCGGGCCGGCTCGCCCCATGACGCGCAGGGAGCTCCGGGCCCTTCGCGAGGCCGAGGCGCGGCGGGGAACCGCGGCGTCGCGCGTCGCGCGGTCGCAGGATGCCGAAGCGCCGGACCCGGGGTCCCAGGTCGCTGAGCTCCACGACGGTGAATCTCTGAATGCCGGACCTCTGAACGGCGGACCTCAGGGCATCGATCCCCAGGGCGTCGATCCCCAGGATGCCGATGTACAGGACGCCCGACCGCAGGGGGGCGAGCCCCGGGCCTCCGAGGCGTCGCATCCGGATGCCGGATCGACGGAGCCCGCAGTGGCGGATGAGCCGGCTGCGGTTCTTCTCGGACACGCGGTCGGCGCCGGCGGCACGACCACGAACGCCCTCGTGCTGCCCCGCATCCCCACGCCGGACAATCTGACGAACCCGATCACCAGCACCGGCGAGATCCTGGTCACCGGGTCGATCCATCTGCCGCGCAGTCTCGGCTCGACCGGCTCGCACCCGGCGCTCTACGACCGCTCGGAGGTCGATCGGCTGATCGAGGCGGATGACCGCGAGGACGCCGAGGCGGACTCCGCGCCGGTCAGCGCCATCCGCGCCATCAACACCCAGACGGGCCGCGGCGTCGTCATGGCGAAGAAGACCTACGGCAACAGGCTGCTCACCGTGCTGACCGTCGTCGCAGCGGCGATGGCCGTCGGCGTCGCGGGCCTCTTCGCGGCGAGCGTGATCTTCAAGGTGTTCTGAGCTGTCCTCCTCGTCATCCCGCACCGGTTCCGTGACTCCCGTCGTCGCGGCGGCATCGATCCCTTCGGAATGGACCCCGTGACCGCGACTCCGCACGCTCTCGAACTGCTCAGGATCGCCGCCGCGGCCGCGGATGCCAAGAAGGCCGAGGATCTGGTCGCGATCGACGTCTCGGAACGCCTCCCGCTGGCCGATGTCTTCCTGCTGGCCACCGGCCGGAGCGAGCCCATGGTCATCGCCATCGCGGACGAGGTGGAGGAGCGCCTCGCGGCATCCGGGTTCAAGGCCCTGCAGCGGGAGGGGAAGGGCGAGGGCCGTTGGGTGCTGCTGGACTTCGGCGACCTCATCGTGCACGTCTTCCACGAGGAGGACCGTCTCTACTACTCGCTGGAGCGGCTCTGGAAGGACTGCCCGGCCGTCCCGCTGCCGGTGACGTTCGACGAGGCGGCTCGCTGAGGGCTCCCTTCGCCGGGTCCCGGTGGCCCGCTGATCTGTAGTAACCTTGTCGAGTCCGCTCCGGCGGGCGCTCGGGTCCATGGCGCAGCCTGGTAGCGCACCTGCATGGCATGCAGGGGGTCAGGGGTTCAAATCCCCTTGGATCCACCGAAGGTTCTCGCTCGGCCGTCGTCGTGGCCTCGGCGGTCCTGCCCGGATCGGCGGCAGAGGCTCAGTGCTCGTCCTTGATCACGAAGTAGGAGCCGCGGATGGTGCCGGCCAGTCGCGACTTCTGTCGCGCGAACTTGAACGAGGAGAGCTCCTCGGGCACCGCCATGCCCTCTGAGAGCTTGAACCCCACCGCACGCTTCTTCGGGTCGTCGATGTCGTACATGACATTGATCGACAGGCCGCTCTCATAGAAGACGTAGGCCATCCGGAGGCTCTCGACCTGGAAGGACGTCGCCTCGAGAGGGCGGGACGCGATGACGATGTCGCGCTCCTCCTCGAGGATGCGGTGGACCCAGTCGACGGCCTCTCTGGCCTCGGATGCCGGCTCGACGCTGAAGTCGTGGTCGTATCTGTTCTTGAAGTATCGGGCCTCGTTCGCCCGCAGGCCGGCGAGCGCGGCGGCGACCGGCGACGACTCCAGACCGGTGGTCGAGACGGCGGTGAAGTCCACGGTGTAGGACATGCGAGCTCCTGACTGCCTCGGTCTGTCTCAGCTCCGGGGCGACCCTCTGCGCCGTCCCTGGCGTGAGGACAGCATAGCGGCCCGAGCTTGCCCCGCGCCGCCGTGCGCGCCGATACCATGGCGCCATGCCGTCTTCTGGTCCCGATGCCGCACGAGCGGTCTCGCGGGCGCCCACGGTGCGGGATGTCGCGGATGCGGCGGGCGTCTCGCCGATGACCGTCTCCCGCGTGCTGCGGGGCGGGCCGAATGTGCGGCCGGAGAAGGTCCGGTCGGTGCTCGACGCGGTCGCGGCCCTCGGGTACCGCAGGAACGAGAACGCTCGCAGCATCCGCCCCGGTCAGCGCACGGGCCTGCTCGGCGTCATCATCACCAATGTCACGAACCCCTACTACGCGCAGCTCCAGCTCGGCGTCGAGGAGGTCGTGGCCCGCGAGGGCGTGCGGCTGCTCGTCGGGAACAGCGGCGAGGACATCGAGCGGGAGAGGGCCCTCGTCGGCGACTTCATCGGCAGGCAGGTCGACGGGCTGATCGTGGTGCCCGCCGGAGGAGAGACGGGGCATCTCCAGGCGGCCCGGAGCATCGGCATCCCGCTCGTGCTCGCCTCGCGGCGGCTCGAGGGCATGGACGCCGACGCCGTGCTGGTCGACGACCGCGGCGGTGCGCTGGAGGGCACGGCGCTGCTCATCTCGGAGGGGCACGAGCGCATCGGCTATCTCGGCACTGCGGCCTCGACGTTCACCGGGGCCCGGCGGCTGGAAGGGTTCCTCGGAGCGCATGAGCGAGCGCGGCTCGCGGTCGACCCGGTGCTGGTCCGCACCGGGCAGAGCGACCCGGAGGAGGCTCGCCGTGCCATGCGCGCGCTGCTCGAGCTGGAGCGTCCGCCGACCGCGGTCTTCAGCGCCAACAACCGCAACACGCTGGGCGCCCTCCGGGCGCTCTCGGAGGCGGGGGAGCGGTCCCGGCAGCTCCGCATCGTGGGGTTCGATGACTTCGAGCTCTCGGGGATGCTGCCGTTCCGTCTCGCGATCGTCGACCACGATGCCCGTGAGCTCGGGCGGATCGCGGCGGGGATGATCGTGGACCGGCTGCGGGGAGCGGATCTCCCGCCGCGGGCCGTCGAACTGCCCGCTCGCCTCAAGCGCTGAGCCGGGCGGCCGGGAACGCGCCAGCCGTTCGATCGCGGTATTGATATCGTTATCAATAAGGATTTAGAGCGGTCGAGCGGCGAGCGAGGGATGACCGCCGGGCCGGGTGAGAGGGCGAGCGTGAGGAAGACCCCGATGACGTCCGATGCGGGCATCGCCGGTCGCGATCCCGGCTCGGGGTACGACCTGGCGCCGTCCATCCGCCTGCCACCGGGGCACGTCGTCCATCGCGGTGCAGCGGTCTGGGAGCTCCTGCGTGGTGCAGCACAGGGCGGCCGCCCCGTCGTCGTGGTGGACGCCTATCCGGGGGCCGATCTGGAGAGCCTGCGGGGGCAGCTGCGCGAGGGGCTGCCCGGCTTCGACGTGGTGGACGCCGAGACGGCCGCCCGCGACCCCGGCGCCATCGCCGCCTGGATGCAGGCCGACCTCACGGACGATCGGGTCTTCGGCGTGCTCTCCCATGCGACGATCGACGCGCTCTACGATCCGGATGCCGTGGCGGCCCTCCGGCGCCGCATCGCCGAGCGGGAGCGGGGCGTCGCGCTGGTCGGATGGGGCGCCGCGTGGATCGTGCCCTCCGCCGACGTCGTCGTGCTCGGCGAGCTCGCGCGCTGGGAGATCCAGCTGCGCTACCGCGCCGGCATGCCCAATTGGCACGCCGAGAACTCCGGCGAGGACGTGCTGCGCAAGATCAAGCGCGGATACTTCGTGGAGTGGCGCATCGCCGACCGGCACAAGCGTCCGCTGCTCGAGACGGCCGACTTCGTGCTCGACCTCAACACGCCGGAGGACCCGGCGATGGTCACCGGCGCCGCCTTCCGCGCCGGTCTCGACGCCGCCGTCTCCCGCCCCTTCCGGGTGGTGCCCTACTTCGACCCCGGGGTGTGGGGCGGCCAGTGGATGAGGCGCGTCTTCGGCCTCCCCGGCGACGCACCCAACTACGCCTGGTCGTTCGACGGGGTCCCCGAGGAGAACAGCCTGCTGTTCGACGACGGCGCATCGGCCTTCCAGCTGCCCGCCATCGACGCGGTCCTCGCCCGTCCGCGCGAGCTCCTCGGCGAGCGGACCTTCGCCCGCTTCGGCGCGGAGTTCCCCATCAGATTCGACCTGCTCGACACCATGGGCGGCGGCAACCTCTCCCTGCAGGTTCATCCCCTCACCGACTACATCCGGGACCGCTTCGGCATGGCCTACACCCAGGACGAGAGCTACTACCTCCTCGACGCCGCCGAGGGCGCCGTCGTCCACCTCGGCCTGAAGACCGGGGTCGACCGGGAGCGGATGGCGGCCGACCTCGCGGCGGCGCAGTCGGGTGAGGCGCCGTTCCCCGCGGAGGAGTACGTGAACGCCTTCCCGGCTCGCCGGCACGATCATTTCGCGATCCCCGCCGGAACCGTGCACTGCTCGGGCGCCGGCTCCATGGTGCTCGAGATCTCGGCGACCCCCTACCTCTTCACCTTCAAGATGTGGGATTGGGGGAGGGCGGGGCTCGATGGCATGCCCCGCCCCATCCACCTGGATCACGCGCTCGCCAACATCCAATGGGATCGCGACACCGCATGGGTGGAGCGCGAGCTGCTGGGCCGGGTTCAGCCCGTGGCGGAGGGCGAGGGCTGGATCGAGGAGCGCACCGGACTGCACGAGCTCGAGTTCATCGAGGTCCGGAGGCATTGGTTCACCGCCGCCGTGCCGCACCACACCCGTGGCACGCTCCATGTGCTCAACCTGGTGGAGGGCGAGGAGGCGGTCGTCGAATCGCCCTCCGGCGCCTTCGAGCCCTTCGTCGTGCACTACGCCGAGACCTTCATCGTGCCCGCGGCGGTGGGTCCCTACAGCATCCGTCCGCATGGTCGCGGCGAGGGCCGGCGCCTGGCGACCGTGAAGGCGTTCGTGCGGTGCACGGAGCGGCCGGGCGACTGAGCCGGGCCGGCCCCCGGCGCGCCCGGGCCGGGGATCGCCTCCGGAGGATACAATGAAACCGAGTCATTTTCGGTCCGGGATGTCCTCGGGGCCGGAAGGAACGGGAAATTCGTCGTGACGAGCCATCGGGTGACGGCGCACACCTCCGTGCGCGCGACGATGGCGAACGCCCTCCGGCTGACGCGCGCCGGCTTCGTCCCCTATCTGGTGGCGATCCTCCTGCTGCAGGGGGCGATCGTGCTCCTGGCGGTCCCGGCCATCGGCGGGCTGTTCCGGCTCGTCCTCGACTCCAGCGGGCTGTCGGGCCTCAGCGACCGGACCCTGCTGACGGCGCTCGCCGACCCGCTGTCATTCATCCTGCTGCTGGCGATCGCGGTGATCGCGCTGGCGACGGTCAGCCTGCAGTTCTCCACCATCATCGTGATGGCGAACCGGCAGCAGGCCGGCCTGCCGCTGTGCATCCGAGGCATCGCGCGGGATGTGCGGCAGGCCGCCCGCACCGCGCTGAGCTACCAATCCCCGCTGCTCTTCGCCTATTTCTTCGTCATCGCCCCGATCGGCGGCTTCGGTGTGCTCTCCACCCTCACCCGCGGCATCGCCATCCCGCCTTTCGTCACCGGCGAGTTCATGAAGACCGCGCTCGGCGCGGCCGGCTACATGGCCGTGATCGGCATAGCGATCTACCTGAATCTCCGGCTGATCCTCATCCTGCCCTCGATCGTGGTCGCCGGCCGGTCCCCGCTGGGCTCCATCGGCATGAGCTTTGTCGCGACCCGCCGCCGCACGCTCCGGCTCGCCGTGCTGGTGGGGACGCCGGTTCTGGCCGCGAGCCTGCTGAGCTCGGGGGTCGTCTGGCTGCTCGTGGGGGCCACCCAGCTCGCCGACGACTATCAGCCCGCGCTGGCCCCCGCGCTGGCCTCGGCGAGCATCGGCGTCGGCGAGGTGATGGCCTTCCTCGCCATCGGCTGCGCGACGGTGGTCATCGCCCAGGTGCTCGTCGCGGTGTGCCGGGAGCACGCCGGCCTCGGCGCCCTCGCCGCCCCCGTGCGGCCACGGGCCACGGACCGCAGAGTGCGGCGACTGGCGCCGCGGCTGCTCATCCGGCTCGGGGTCGGGCTCTCCGTGGTGGCGATCAGCCTCGGCGCCGCCCCCGCCACGGCCACCCCGGTGCACGGGCTGGGCCACACCCTCGTCATCGCCCATCGCGGCTTCGTCGGCGGCGGCGTCGAGAACACCATCGGCGCCCTGGAAGCGGCCGCGGCGTTGCACCCCGACCTCGTCGAGACCGATATGCAGCAGACCAAGGACGGCCGTTTCGTGGCCAGCCACGACAGCAACCTGCTCATGGTCGCCCACGAGAACGTCAACATCTTCGACCTCACCTTCGACGAGGCGACCTCCATCGTCGAGAGCGTCGGCGGCTTCACCGGCACCATCCCCTCGATGGTGGACTATGTCACCCGGGCCAGAGAGCTGGGGGTCAAGCTCCTGATCGAGCTCAAGGTCACCGGGCACGAGAGCCCCGACTACATCGACGAGTTCCTGGCCGAGCTCGACTCCGTCGGCGTCACCGACGACAACGTCTACCACTCGCTGAGCGCGGATGCGGTGGCCGGCCTGAAGGAGCGGCGCCCCGAGCTCTCCGTCGGCTACACGATCGCCATGAACATCGGCGATGTGCCGCAGGATGTGCCCTGCGACTTCTACGTCGTGGAACAGGCGTCCTACACCCCCGAGTTCCTCGCCCAGGCGCGGGCGGAGAGCAAGCCCCTCTACGTCTGGACGGTCAACGACGACAAGGCTATCCGGGACTTCCTGCGGGTGCCCGTCGACGGCATCGTCAGCGACCACCCCGATCTGGTGCAGCAGGAACGCGCCCTGCTCGTGCAGGACAAGGGCCTCGCCCCGCATGTGCGCAACACCCTCGACTATCTGAGCATCTTCTAGCCGGTCGGTCCCGGGGTGCTCGGCCGCGGTCGCGGGGGAGGCGGCACGGCCTTCGCCAGCACGATGTCGTCGAAGCGGACGGTCGTGAGACCGCGCTTGGTCTCGACGGTGCACTCGGCCTCGGTCCTCCCGCGGAGGTAGCCCAGGGCATCCCTGTACCCGGTCCGGGTGCTCCTGCCGGTGCCGTCGGCCGTGCGGACGACCGAGCGGATGACCACCCGCGCGCCCAGCGGAGCCGACATCACGAAGCGCAGGGCATCGCCGTCGCGGGGCACGGGTGGGGTCGGCATCTCGAACCGCAGTCTACGCGGGGCCCGCGATGGGCGGGGGATCGGATGGCGAGGCCACATGGGCGGGACCGCATGGCGAGGCCGCGTGGGCAGCTGCCGGATGTGCAACGGTTGTAGGGTGCAGATCCCCGCGACCGCAGACCCCGACGCCCTCTACGACGGCTTCGTCGCCTGGGCCGCCGGCGCCGGCTACGAGCTCTATCCGGCGCAGGACGAGGCGGCGATCGAGATCGTCTCCGGGTCGAACGTCATCGTGAGCACGCCGACCGGATCCGGCAAGTCGCTGATCGCGGTCGCGGCCCACTATGCCGCCCTAGCCCGGGGCGAGCGCAGCTACTACACGGCGCCGATCAAGGCGCTCGTCTCCGAGAAGTTCTTCGCGCTCATCGCGGTCTTCGGGGCGGAGAACGTCGGGATGGTGACCGGCGACTCGAGCGTCAACGCGGATGCGCCGATCGTCTGTTGCACGGCGGAGATCCTGGCCAACATCGCCCTGCGCCATGGCGCGGATGCCGCGGTCGGCCAGGTGGTGATGGACGAGTTCCACTTCTACGCCGACCCCGATCGCGGCTGGGCCTGGCAGGTGCCGCTGCTGGAGCTGCCCCGCGCGCAATTCGTGCTCATGTCCGCGACCCTGGGCGAGGTCGGCTGGCTGGCCGACGACCTCCGTCGCCGCACCGGGCGGCCGACCGCCGTGGTGACCGGGGCGAGCCGGCCGGTGCCCCTGGAATACCGCTACGCGACGACGCCGATCCATGAGACCGTCGAGCAGCTGCTGGCCGACGGGCTGGCCCCCGTCTACATCGTGCACTTCTCCCAGGCCGCAGCGCTGGAGCGGGCCCAGGCGCTGACGAGCATCGCCGTGACCGGGCGGGAGCAGCGCGATCGCATCGCCGAGGCGATCGGCGGCTTCCGCTTCACGACCGGCTTCGGCAAGACCCTCTCCCGCCTGGTCCGTGCCGGCATCGGCGTGCACCACGCCGGCATGCTGCCGAGGTACCGGCGGCTGGTGGAGCAGCTGGCCCAGCGCGGCCTGCTCCGGGTGATCTGCGGCACCGACACGCTCGGCGTCGGCATCAACGTGCCGATCCGCACCGTGCTGCTGAGCGCGCTCACCAAGTTCGACGGCACCCGCATGCGCCAGCTCACGGCCCGGGAGTTCCACCAGATCGCCGGACGCGCCGGCAGGGCCGGCTACGACACCGCCGGGACCGTCGTCGCGCAGGCACCGGAGCACGAGATCGAGAACGCCCGGCTCGTGGCGAAGGCGGGGGACGACCCCAAGAGGCTGCGGAGGATCGTGCGCAAGCGGGCCCCGGAGGGCTTCGTCTCGTGGGGCGAGCCGAGCTTCGATCGCCTGATCGCTGCCGAGCCGGAGACCCTGGTCCCCCAGCTGCGGGTCAGCCACGCCCTGGTCCTGAACCTGATCGCCCGCGGCGGGGACGTGTTCGGCTCCGCTCGGCGCCTGCTGGAGGACAACCATGAGACACGGCAGCGGCAGCGGCGGCTGATCCTCCAGACGCTGGCGATCTACCGCACCCTGCGCACCGCGGAGGTCGTCGAGCAGAGCGGGGGGAGCATCCGGCTGACCGTCGAGCTGCAGCCCGACTTCGCCCTGAACCAGCCGCTCTCGCCCTTCGCGCTGGCGGCCTTCGATCTGGTCGCGGAGCCGGCCGGCCGCCAGGACTACGCCCTCGACATGATCTCGGTGCTGGAGGCCACGCTGGAGGACCCCCGCCCCGTGCTCGGCGCCCAGCAGGCGATGGCCCGGGGCGAGGCGATCGCCGCCATGAAGGCCGAGGGCATCGAGTACGAGGAGCGGATGGAGCTGCTGGAGTCGATCACGCATCCGCAGCCGCTCGCCGGGCTGCTCGGCGAGGCGTTCGAGCTCTACCGGGCCTCCCAGCCCTGGGTGCGCGATGTGGAGCTGAGCCCCAAGTCGGTGGTCCGCGACCTCTACGAGCGCGCGATGACCTTCAACGACTACATCGCCTTCTACCGCCTCCAGCGCTCCGAGGGACTCGTGCTGCGCTATCTCTCCGACGCCTACCGGGCCGCCCGCCAGACCATCCCCGCCGAGGCGAAGACGGAGGAGCTGCTCGACCTCATCGAATGGCTCGGCGAGCTGGTGCGCCAGGTGGACTCGAGCCTGCTCGACGAGTGGGACCGGCTCAGCAACGCCGCGGAGCCCGCCCCGGCGGCGGTCGCCCCGCCGCGGAGCCTGCTGGAGAATCCGCGGGCGTTCCGCGTGCTGGTGCGCAACGAGCTGTTCCGGCGGGTGCAGCTGGCGGCGCTGGAGCGCTATGAGGAGCTGGGGGAGCTGGATGGGGCATCCGGCTTCGACGCCGTCGCCTGGCGAGAGGCGATGGCCGGCTACTACGCCGAGTACGACGAGCTCGGCACGGGAGCGGATGCGCGAAGCCCCCGGCTGGTGAGCATCCGGGAGGACGAGGGCGTCTGGCGGGTGCGGCAGGTCTTCGACGACCCGCGCGGAGACCGCGATTGGGGGATCGACGCCACCGTCGGCCTGATCGAGTCCGTCGAGGCCGGAACGGCGGTGCTGCGCATCGTGTCCATCGGGCCCATGGGCTGGTGAACACGGGGGCTGGTGAACACGGGCTGGTGAGCGCAGGACTAGCGCAGGACTGGCGGACGCAGAGCTGGCGGACGCAGGGCGTATGAGCGCAGGGGAAGCGCAGCCAGAGCGCGGGCCGGGGATGCGGAGGCCGGGCGAGAGGTAGCGTTGAGACAGGAGGCGAGAGCATGATGATCGAGCTGGAGGACGAGGGGGCGGTCTTCCCGGCCCATATCGCGGAGCCGCAGGGCACGGTGAGGGGCGGCCTCATCGTCGTCCATGAGGTCTGGGGGCTCGTCGACCACATCAAGGAGGTCGCCGACCGCTACGCCGCCGAAGGCTATCTGACCCTCGCGCCCGACCTGTTCAGCGAGCTCTCCCGCTCGGCAGAGATCACGCCGGAGATGCAGGAGGAGCTCTTCCACCCCGATCCCGAGCGGCGGAACGCGGTGCAGCCCCGCCTCCGCGAGCTGATGGCGCCCACCCGGCTGCCCGAGTTCGGCGCGCGGACCCTCGCCAAGCTCCGCGCCTGCTTCGAGCATCTCCAGGAGCGCACCGGCCGGGTCGCCATCACCGGATTCTGCTTCGGGGGCACCGCCAGCTACACGCTGGCCGTGCACGAGCCCCGCCTGGTCGCGGCGATCCCGTTCTACGGACGGGCCGAGTACCCGGTCGAGGAGCTGCGGGGCATCGCCTGCCCGGTCCGCGCGTTCTACGGCGAGAACGACGCATCGCTGGTCGCGGGCCTGCCCGAGCTCACCGAGAAGATGGCGGATGCCGGCGTCGACTTCACGCCGACCGTCTACCCGGGCTGCGGGCACGCCTTCTTCAACGACACCAACCGCTACGCCTACGACGAGTCCGCCGCGAGGGACGCCTGGCGCGCCAGCCTCGACGTGCTGGACACGGCGATGGCGCGCTAGCCCCATGCTGGATCGTCGTGCCCGGGACGGATAGCGTGGTGCTGTGACCGTCATCCGCACAACGGAGTCGTCGTGACCATCGACCGGGCCGTCATCGTCGGCGCCGGGATGGTGGGGCTGTCGACGGCCTTCCACCTCCAGGAGCGCGGTGTGCAGGTCACCGTCCTCGACCGGGACGACGTCGCCGCCGGCTCGTCCTGGGGGAACGCCGGCTGGATCGCCCCGGCGCTGACCCTGCCGCTGCCGGAGCCGGGCGTGCTCGCCTTCGGGCTCAAGGCCGTGGTCGACCCGGCCTCGCCCCTGTACATCCCCTTCGTCCTCGATCTCCGGCTGATCCGCTTCCTGATCGGCTTCGCACGTCACTGCACCCCGGCGCGCTGGCGCTCCTCCATGCGCGTCTACGCCGAGGTCGCCGGGATGGCGCTGGGCGCCTTCGAGGAGCTGCGGGCGGGAGGCGTCGCCGAGCCCGATAGGCTGGCCGACCCCTTCCTCGCCTGCTTCGCCACCCCCGGGGAGCGCGACCGGTTGCTCGAGGAGCTCCGCGGGGTCGTCGAGGCCGGCGGCTCCGTCGACTACGATCTGGTCGACGGCGAGGAGCTCCGGGGGATCGAGCCCGTCATCGGAGCGGCGGCGGGGGTCGGCATCCGCCTGCGCCATCAGCACTACATCGACCCGCCGCGGTACGTCGCCGCCCTGGCCGAGACGGTGCGGCTGCGGGGCGGCACGATCGTGCCGGGGGCCGAGGTCCGGGAGGTGCGCGACCTCGGCACCGCCGGAGTGCGCATCGGCTGCGCTTCCGGGGAGCCCGTCCACGCCGACGCGGTGGTGCTGGCGAACGGCGCATGGCTGGGGTCGCTGGCGCGGCCCTTCGGGGTCCGGCAGCTGGTGCAGGCCGGCCGCGGCTACAGCTTCAGCGTGCTGCCGGAGCGGATGCCGCAGCACCCGATCTACTTCCCCGCCCAGCGGATCGCCTGCACCCCGCTGGGCGATCGCTTCCGCATCAGCGGGATGATGGAGTTCCGGCCCGCCGGGGCGCCGCTCGACCCGCGCCGCATCGAGGCGATCGTGAACGCCGCCCGCCCGCTGCTCTCCGGCATCGCCTGGGAGGACCGCCGCGAGGAGTGGGTCGGCTCGCGGCCGTGCACCCCCGACGGTCTCCCGCTGATCGGCGCGACCCGCTCGCCCCGAGTGTTCGTCGCGGGAGGGCACGGGATGTGGGGCATCACGCTGGGACCGCTCACCGGGAGGCTGCTGGCCGGCGCCATGCTCGGCGACCGGGGCCCGGAGGTGCTGCGGAGCTTCGACCCGCTGCGGTAGGGGTGCGGCGGGCTCTCCTACCGCCTGCGGCGGCCGCTCGGCCGGCGCGAGGGCGCGTGCGCTCAGGCCACGGCGACCACGATGCTGTGCCAGCCGGTGGCGCCGTCGGGCACCGGGTCCGCCACCGCCGGGGTCTGCACCGTGCCGGCCGCATCCGTCGCCCGCACCGTGAGGCGGTGCCGGCCCGCGGTCGCCGGCCAGGACCAGGCCCACTGCCGCCAGGTGTCGGCCGACACGGCGCCTCCCAGCTGCGCCTCGTGCCAGGGGCCGTCGTCGACGCGCACCTCCACGCCTGCGATTCCCGCATGCGGGGACCAGGCGACGCCGCCGACCATGACCGTCCCGGCAGCCGGCCGCTGTCCGGCGCGGGGCACGTCGATGCGCGAGGAGAGCTTCACCGGCCCGCGCTCGCTCCAGCCCCGCTGCGTCCAATACGCCCGTTCCCGGTCGAAGCGGGTTACCTCGAGCTCGGTCACCCACTTGGTCGCCGAGACGTATCCGTAGAGGCCGGGTACGACCAGCCGCGCCGGATATCCGTGCTCGAAGGGCAGGGGCTCGCCGTTCATCCCCACCGCGACGATCGCGTTGCGCCCGTCGGTCATCGCCTGGATGGGCGTGCCGGCGGTGAAGCCGTCGACGCTGCGCGAGAGCACCATATCGGCGTCGGGATGGGGCCCGGCGCGCTCCAGCAGCGCCCGGATCGGATACCCGAGCCATCGCGCGGTGCCGGCCAGGTCGCCGCCGACAGGGTTCGAGACGCAGACCAGCGTCGTGACGCTCTCCTCGAGCGGCAGGGCGATCAGCTCGTCGAAGCCGAGGGCCACCTCGCGGTCCACCATCCCGGTGATCCGCAGCGACCAGTCGGCGGGGTCGGGGCGGGGCACGAACAGCAGCGAGGTGTCGACCCGGTAGAAGTCCGCGTTCGGCGTGATGAGGGGCGTGATGCCCGGAACGGGCAGGGAGGCCGAGGCGGGGATGGCGGGGGCCGGCGTCGCGGGCTTCGGCAGCGCGAAGAGGGAGCGCGCCGCCGTCGCGGTCCGGGCCCCGGCCGAGACGAGCCGGCCGCCGAGCGCGGCGGCGGCGCCGAGGCCGAGGGCCGTCAGCGCGAAGACGAGGAAGTCGCGCCGGCCGGGGCCGCTGGCCGCGGCCCCCGCTCCTGCCGGAGTGCCGGATGGGCGGAGCCGTCTCGTCAGCGGCGGGAGCAGGAGCACGGCGACGGCGGTGCCGAGCAGCGAGGGGATCGCCGCCAGGGGGCTGGCCCCGGCCCGGCTCACGGCGGTCGCGGCGGCGGCAAGACCCGTCAGCAGCAGGAGGATCCTGCCCAGGGGCGGCCGGCGCTGCTCGAGCACGCCCCCGGCCGCCGCCACGACGGCGAGGAGCACCCCGAGCGACACCAGCAGCACGGCCTTGTCCCCGGTGCCGAAGAGGGCGATGACGAACTCTCTGAGCCATGCGGGCGAGATGTCGATCACGAAGGAGCCGCTGGCGACGAGCGGTCCGGCCGTCGGAGCCGCGATGCCGGCGACCAGCTCCGCCGTGCCCAGCCCCGCGCTGGAGGCCGCCACGCCGGCGAGCGCGGCGAGCCAGGCGGTCCGCGCCCGCCCGGTCATGCCCGCATCCGATCCGGCATGGACACAGCATAGATCCGCCGGAGCGGGACGGCCCCGCGAGGCGGGACAATGGCAGATATGCAGAAGCAGCAGCGGCTCGTGCTCGTCATCGCCATCCTCGCCTCCTTCGTGTCGTTCCTCGACGGCTCCGTCGTCAACGTCGCACTGCCCGCGATCGACCGCGAGCTCGGCGGGGGGCTCGCGACCCAGCAATGGGTGGTCGACGCCTATCTGATCACGCTGGGGGCGCTCATCCTCGTCGCCGGCTCGCTCTCCGACGTCTTCGGGCGCATCTCCGTGCTGCGCTGGGGACTCGCCGGGTTCGGCGTGACCTCGCTGCTGTGCGCTCTCGCCCCCACCGCCGGCTTCCTCATCGTCTCCCGGGGGCTCCAGGGCATCGCCGGCGCCCTGCTCGTGCCCAGTTCGCTGGCCATCATCATGTCGTCCTTCCGGGGGCAGGCGCAGGCCAAGGCGATCGGCTGGTGGACCGGGTGGACCTTCGCGGCGTTCCTCATCGGGCCTCTCGTCGGCGGACTCTTCGTCGATCTGGTGTCGTGGCGGCTCGTGTTCGCCATCAATGTGCTACCGATCGCCGCAACGCTGGGGCTGCTCGTCGCGCTGATGCGCATCGACCGGAGCCTGGCCCGGCGGCCGAGCGGGGCATCCGTCGACTACCTGGGGGCGGTGCTCTGCGTGCTGGGCCTGGGCGGCCCGGTCTACGCGCTCATCGAGCAGGGGAGCCAGGGCTGGGGAAGCCCGGCGATCTACCTGCCCTTCGTGCTCGGCGTGCTGGCCTTCGCCGCCTTCCTCTGGCGGCAGGCCACCGCCGCGGCGCCGATGATGCCGCTCCGGCTGTTCCGGGTGCGCAACTTCGGGATGGGCAACATCGCGACCACGGCGATCTACGGCGCTCTGGCGATCGGCAATCTGCTGGTCGTCGTCTTCCTGCAGCAGGTCGCCGGCTACCCGGCGACGGCGGCCGGGCTCGCCCTGCTGCCGGTCACCATCGTGAGCGCCGCGCTCTCCTCCGTCTTCGGCACGCTCGCCGGGCGGGTCGGCCCCCGGCTCTTCATGACGGCGGGGCCGATCGTCGCGGGCGCCGGGTTCCTCCTGCTGCTGCGCGCCGGCGCGGACGCCGACTATTGGAGCGAGGTGCTGCCGGGGGTGCTCGTCTTCGGGCTGGGGCTGGCGACGACGGTCGCCCCGCTGACGACGGCCATCCTCGGCTCCATCGATCCCGCGCAATCCGGCATCGGCTCCGCCATCAACAACGCGGTGTCGCGCGTGGCGGGGCTGATCACGGTCGCGCTGCTCGGCGTCATCGTCGGCACCCGCATCGATGTGGCGGGCTTCCACCGCGGACTCGTGGTGACTGCGGCGCTGCTGGTGCTCGGCGGCGTCATCTCCGCGTTCGGGATCAGCAACAGGGCGGTGAAGGCAGCGGAGGCTACCGGATCAGCAGGGCGATGACCGTCACGATGACCGCCAGCGCCAGCGCGTAGCCCTGGATCAGCATCGACCTGCGCCTATCGGCCCTGCGCGCCTCGGCCTGCTCCACCCGCTGGCGCCGGGTGGTGTCGTCCGTGAAGTTGAAGAGCCCGCGCATCCCGAACCCCGCGCAGAAGCGCATGCTGGCCTGGATGAAGCCGCTGGCCGAGACGAAGGCCGGGATCAGCAGGAAGAGCCGCCACCAGGGCGAGATGTCCAGCACCACCAGCACGAGGTAGAGCACCACCGTGACGGCGAGCCCGGCATAGCCGCTCCTCCGGCGCACGCGGATCTCGGCCGGGCCGATGTTGCAGACGCCGGGCGCGTAGCTGTCGCTCATATCCGCAGCGTACTCCGCTGCATGCGTTTCGGCGTGACGGACCCCGGCTCGAGGCTAGGGCCGGGCCAGGATCTGCTCGCCGCTGACGACCAGCATCGCGACATCCATCAGGGCGGCCACGATGACGAGGGCGAAGAGCAGGCGTCCCGGCGACCTCGACGCGGCGGCGACCGCTCCCGCCGCCGCGGCGGCGAGCGTGACGGCGAAACCCGCCCACAGCCACGGCCGGTGGCCGCCGGGGCCGATCAGGGCGAGCACCGCGGCAGCGGCCAGGGCGAGGCAGGCCGCCGTGCCGCTCGCGCGGCGCCCCAGCCGGTGCGGCAGCCCCCGAACGCCCGTGCGCGCATCGTCGTCGAGATCGGGGAGCACATTGGCGAAATGCGCGGCGACGCCCAGGAGGGCGCCGAGGGCCAGCGCCCAGGGCGCGGCCGACGCGGGCACCGGCCGGGCCAATGCCACGAGGGCCGGCAGCAGGCCGAAGCTGATCACATAGGGCAGCACGGAGAGCGCCGTGCGCTTCAGCCAGAGGTTGTAGCTCCAGGCGGAGACCATGAAGACCGCATGGGCGGCCGTGGCGGGCAGCCCGAGCGGCAGGGTGAGCACGATCGCGAGCCCCGCCGTCGCCATCGCCGCATCCCTCGCGGAGCGCGCGCTCACCCACCCGGCCGCGACCGGTTTGTCCCGGCGTCCGGCCCGGCGATCGCGGTCCGCGTCCAGCCAGTCGTTCGAGAGCCCGACGGAGGCCTGCCCGAGGAGCATGGCCAGGCCCAGGAACGCCAGACGGCCGGGGGAGAGCCCCACCGCGGCGCCGAGCACGACCGTGATCGTCGTGACCGCGATCGTGGGCCCCGGATGGGTGGAGAGGGCGAGCGCGACGGCTTTGTTCGCCATCCGCTCAGGCTAGGCTCTCCGCACAGGAAAAGCTTGTAGCATCGCTGCGTGCTGCACACGAGCGGGCGGGCGTCGCGATGAGCGGACGGCCCAAGACCCGTACGGCGACCCTGGCCTGCGCCCTGCTGATGACACTGGCCGCCTGCTCCGCGCCCGCCGGGAGCCCCGCACCGAGCGGCCCGCCGAGCGCCACGGGCAGCCCGCCCGCCGCCACGTCCACCCCGTCGGCGTCCCCGTCGCCGACCACGCTGCCGGCCCCCTCCCAGACCGAGGACTATGCGGCTGCGAGGCTCGCCTCGATGTCGCTCCGCGACAAAGTCTCGAGCCTGCTGATGCTGCGCTACCCCGGCACCGACGCGAGCGCGATCCGCGCCTTCGTCGACACCTTTCATCCCGGCGGGCTGATCCTCATGGGGGACAATGTGCCCACGCCGGTGGGCGGCCTGACCGCTCTGACCGCTGCGATCCAGACGGACCCGGCCCTGCCGCTGCTGATCGCCACCGACCAGGAGGGCGACACGGTCAAGCGCATCGAGAGCGATGACACACCCGGCGCCGAGGAGCTCAGGGACGAGCCGCCCGCAGCGACCAAGGCGGCCTTCGCCGAGCGCGCGGCGCTGCTGAAGAGCCTGGGCATCAACCTGAACTTCGGCATCATCGCGGATGTGACCGCCGATCCGAAGTCGTTCATCTACCCGAGAGTGTTCGGCACCACTCCGGCCGCCTCGGCGGCGCGCGTCACCCAGGCGGTGCTCGGGGAGCACGGCACCGTCCTCAGCACGCTGAAGCATTTTCCCGGCCATGGCGAGACCGAGGCGAACTCGCACACCACCGTTCCCGATACCTCGGTCAGTTTCGACGACTGGCTGAAGCGCGATGCGCCCTCCTTCGAGGCGGGGATCGCAGCCGGCGCCGAGTTCGTCATGCTCGGTCAGCTCAGCTACGACGCCGTCGACACGGCCCCGGCGACGCTGTCGGCGAAGTGGCACGAGATCCTGCGGAAGCAGCTGGGGTTCACCGGCGTCATCATCACCGACGACATGCTCATGCTGCAGCATTCGGGCCGTCCCGACCTCGCAGACCCGGTCGCGAACGCCGTGCGCTCGCTGGCCGCCGGCAGCACCATGCTGCTCTACGTGCTGCAGCCCGACCCGGAGACGAAGCAGCTCGACCCGAGGAACCCGGACATGCTCGATCTCAAGCCCGCGGCGCTCATCGACGGCATCGTCTCCGCGGTGGAGTCCGGCAAGCTCAGCGAGAAGACGGTCGATGCCGCCGCACTGCGGCTGCTCGAGCTCCGGCACTCGCTGGCGAAGGGCTAGGGGCCGCTCCGCCCCGGCAGGGCCGGGTTCAGCTAGTCGCCGATGATCTCCTCCCGGATGCGGCGGATGTCCTCCATCAGCGATCCGATCAGGATCCAATGCGTGGGATGCGGCTTCGCGATCGTCAGCGGAGCGGTGAGCGCCGGCTCCTCCGCCGCCTCCGGGGGGCCGTCGGCGCCGGGAGTCCGCGAGGTGCGCGCCAGCAGCTCCAGATCGTGGCTGGCGCGGCGCAGCTCGGTCGCGATCGAGCGGACCACCGGGTCGGCGGCGATGCCCGGGTCGTAGTTGTCGTGCACGGCCCGGGCGATGCCGATCACCCGGGTGACCAGGGTGTTCAGCCGCTGCAGCAGCTCGCGATCCCTCTCCAGCACATCGCGGTGCCTGCTGCGGCGGGGGTTCAGGGCGAGGCTCTCCTCGCCGCTGACCAGGGCGTCCTCCGCGGCATCCCGCATCTCGCGCAGCAGCCGCGCCTCGAGCAGCAGCTCGGTGAGCTGATAGCCGGTCCTCGGCTCGATCAGGGCGTCCGCGATGTCGTTCATCACGGTCGAGGTCGAGGCGGCCAGGCGTGCGACGGCCCGGTGGGCGGGCCCCAGCAGCACCGGTGGGACGATGGCCACGTTCACCAGCAGGCCCACGGCCGCGCCGATGATCGTCTCGATGATGCGATTGAGGGCGTAGTCCGGCGTGTTCGCGCCGATGGCCAGCACGAGCATCGCGCTGATCGGGATCTGGTTCGCCGAGCCCTGGCTCAGCCGGAACGCCCAGGAGAGCAGCAGGGCGACCACGACGGCGCCGAGCACCACCCAGCTCGCATCGCCGAAGACCAGCCCCGCCAGATAGGCGAGCACCACCCCGCCGATGACGCCGACGCTGCGCTCGATGCCCTTCGAGAGGGTCTGGTTCACGCTCGGCTGCACCACCAGGAGCGCCGCGATGGCGGCGAAGATCGGCAGCGATTGGTGCAGCAGCAGGTCGCAGAGCAGCCAGGCGATGACCGTCGCGATCGAGGTCTTCACCACCTGCAGCAGCGGTGTGCGCTTCGAGGCGCGGATGCGGGCCAGACTCGCGCCGTATCCCCGGCTCCATGCGCCTCTGCCGAAGGCGCTCCCGCCCCGTGCGCCCCGGCGGGCCCTCTCCTCAGCGGCCACGGAGCGCTCCGGCCGCGACCACCCGCTGCGGCAGCCAGCGGGTCAGTCCGACGATCAGCTTGTAGCGCACCGTCGGCACGGAGAGGGCCCGGCCCCGGGAGGCGTCCCGCAGCGCCGCGCGGACGACGCGCTCGGGGGAGAGCCAGAGGAAGCCGGGGATGGTGTCGGTGCGCACGCCCATCCGCTCGTGGAACTCGGTGCGCACGAAGCCCGGGGCCACAGCGGTGACCGTCACGCCGCTCCGGCGATAGGCGATGCTCGCCCAGCGGCTGAAGCTGATCAGCCAGGCCTTGGCCGCTCCGTAGGTGCCGCGCGGGGTGAAGGCCGCCACGCTGGCGACATTGACGATGGTGCCGCTGCCGCGCGGGAGCATCTGCTGCAGCGCCGCATGCGCGAGCCGCATGGGCACGGCCACCAGCAGGTCGAGGTGGGCCTGCTCGTCCTCGACGTCGTTCTGCTCGAAGGGCCGGCGCAGGCCGAAGCCGGCGTTGTTCACGAGCAGCTCGACCGGGCGCTCGGGGTCGCGGAGCCGCCGCTCCACGAGGGCGAGCGACTCGGGCCGCAGCAGGTCGGCGGGGAGCGCCTCGGCGCGGATGCCGTGCTCGGCGGCCAAGCTCCTCGCCGTGGATTCCAGCCGTTCCCTGTCGCGGGCGACGAGCACCAGATCGTGGCCGCGCGCGGCCAGCTGGCGGGCGAACTCCGCGCCGATCCCCGCTGTGGCTCCGGTGATCAGGGCGATCGGATGCTGTGCCGGCATAGCGCCAAACTACCGCACGGCGCCGATTCCATTAGCGTTGAGCCGTGACCCCAAGCACCGCCGCCCGGCTCGTCGGATCCCTGCTCGCCACCGTCCCGGATTTTCCGCAGCCGGGCATCCTCTTCCGCGACCTGACGCCGGTCTTCGCCGACGCGCGGGGCTTCGCCGCCGTCATCGAGGAGCTGGTGGGCCCCTATGCCGGCCGCTTCGACGCGATCGCCGGGGTCGACGCCCGGGGGTTCCTCCTGGCCGGGGCGGCCGCCTACCACGCGGGCGTCGGAGTGCTCGCGATCCGCAAGGGGGGCAAGCTGCCCGGCGAGGTGCTGACCGAGACCTACGAGCTGGAGTACGGTTCGGCCGCGCTCGAGCTGCATCCCCAGCAGCTGGCGCGGGATTCCCGGGTGCTGATCGTCGACGACGTGCTGGCCACCGGGGGCACCATCGCCGCGAGCGCGAGGCTCGTGCAGCGCGCCGGCTACCGGGTCGCCGGCATCTCCACCGTGCTCGAGCTGCGGGAGCTGGACGGCCGCCGCCGGCTCGGCGATCATCCGGTGCACGTCATCCACGCCGTCTGAGCCTGCGCCTGGGAGGAGCGGGGCGGGGCAGCTCAGGGCAGCTCGTAGCCGCCGTCGGCCGCGACGGCCAGCCCGTCGGCGATCAGGCCGGCCAGCGCCTGCTCGCGCTGTCCGGCATCCGGCCAGACCATGGCCAGCTCGGCCGGGGTCACGGGAACGTCAGAGCCTCGCAGTTCGGCGAGCAGGGCGCCGCGCACCTGACGCAGCGACCCCTCGTATCTCGGCTGGACGGCCGCCGACGGTCCGTCGTGCGGTGGATGCCCCGCTGCCCGCCAGGCGCAGAGCTCCCGGATCGGGCAGTCGGCGCAGCGAGGCGATCGCGCCGTGCAGACCAGCGCCCCCAGCTCCATGACGCCGGCGTTCGTGACCCTCGCCTCCGCGGGGTCCTCCGGCAGCAGCGCCTCCATCGCATCCAGATCGCGGCGGCCCGGCGGGCCGGCCTGGGCCCGGCCCTGCACGGCTCGGGCGATCACGCGGCGGATGTTCGTGTCCACGACCGGATGCCGGTGACCGTAGGCGAAGACCGCCACCGCCCGGGCGGTGTAGTCGCCGACCCCGGGCAGGGCGAGCAGCTCGTCCACGGACTCCGGCACGATCCCGCCGTGGCGCTCGGTGATCGCCACCGCGCAGCCGTGCAGGTTCAGCGCCCGCCGCGGGTAGCCCAGCCGTCCCCAGGCCCGCACCGCCTCGCCCGGCGGCACGGCTGCGAGGTCCGCCGGGGCCGGCCAGCGCCGCAGCCACTCGTCGAGCACCGGCAGCACCCGGGCCACCGGCGTCTGCTGCAGCATGAACTCGCTCACCAGGGTGCCCCACGGGGTGAAGCCGGGTCGGCGCCACGGCAGATCGCGGGCATTCGCCCGGAACCACTCGTCGACGGCGATCGCGATCTCCACCACGACAACCTATCCCGCTCCGGTCGTAAGGTGGAGTCATGGCGAGGTGGGCTCCGGCGAAGCAGGACGTCATGGCGGCGCTGGCCGACGACATCCTGCACAACTACGGCCACGGGCGGGTGATCGTCGCCGTGGACGGTCTGGACGAGCGGGCGACGGCCGGCTTCGCGGATGAGCTGGCCGAGGCGCTGCGTCGCCGGCACACGGTGTTCCGAGCCTCCATCCGCGACTTCCACCGGCCGCGGGCCGAGCGCTCGCGGGAGCGCCTGGGCACGCCCGAGGAGTTCTACCGGGAGTCCTTCGACTACTCGGTGCTCAGCCGCGTGCTCATCGACCCCTTCCGGATGGGCGGCAGCACCGGCTTCGTCACGGCGGACTTCGACGTCGACCGCGATGCCAAGATCCAGCCGAAATGGCTCACCGGGCCGGCCGACGCCGTGCTCGTCATCGACGGGCCCTTCCTGAACCGGCCGGAGCTGAGGGGGCAGTGGAACTACTCGCTGTGGCTGAGCGGAGCGGCGGAGCCGGTCCCCGGCGCCGAGCTCTACCTCGCGAGCGCGGACCCCGCGGCCGCGGCCTCCGCCCTCATCGACGACACCGACCCCGAGCATCCGCGCCGCGTCTTCGCCGACTCCTGCTGAGCTCGCTCGTCTGCGCCGAATGCCCCTATAGAGCGGCGGTTTAGGGGCAGATGGCGCGAGTCACCTCATCCGGCGCGAGGAACCGGCCCGTCCGCTCCACCTCGTGCACCAGGGCGGTGAGGGCCTCGTTGACCGGGGCGGCCGCGCCGTGCTCCCGGGCGACCCGTGCGACTGCGCCGTTCAGATAGTCGATCTCGCTCTTCTGCCCGCGCCGGATGCTCTGCAGCGTCGACCCCGGGTTCGGCGTCGAGCCCATCCGCCGGCCCATCAGCAGCGGGAGCAGCTGCGCCACCGGGGCGGGCGCCCGCGCGAAGGCCGAGAGGATGGGGTCGGAGAGCCCCTGGAGCGATGCGAAGCGCACCCCGGCCGCGTGCCCGGTGCGCACCGCCTCGCGCATGCCCTCCGTCATCACGGCCCGCAGCCCGCGATCGGCGATCACCTCCTGGGCGCTGAGCCCGGTGATCGCGGGGAGGGCGTTGATCTCGTTGACGACCAGCTTCGTCCACTGCGCCCCGGCGAAGTCGTCCAGCACGCGCACCGGCATGACCTCGCCCAGCAGCCTCCCGGCGCTGCGGGCGGCGGGGGAGGCCCGCCGTGCGGCCACGCCCGATGCCCGCCCCGTCCCCGGCGTGCCCAGATAGGTGGGACCGGCCGTGGTCACCGTCACCTCGCCGGGGGCCAGATAGGAGGCGGCGAAGACCGCGAGACCGCCGATCACCTCCGAGCCGGGCAGGAGCTCCTGGCAGTGCTCGGCTCCGAGGCCGTTCTGCACGACGACGACCGGGATCCCGTCGAGCAGGCCGGCATTGGCGCGCAGTGCGGCCTCGGCATCCTGGGCCTTGGTGGTCAGGAAGGCCAGCTCGGGCCGGGAGCGCAGCTCCTCCCCGGCCTCGACCCGCACCCGGTGCTCGCCCCATGCCCCGCGCAGCCGGAGACCGTGCTCGCGCAGGGCCTCGAGCTGGGCGCCCCGGGCCGTCGCCTCGACCCGGTGCCCCCGGCCGGCGAGCAGCGCCGCGATGGTGCCGCCGATCGCCCCGGTCCCGATGACGGCCGCTCTCATGCCGAAATCCTATGCTGGTAGCACCATGACTCCTCCGAACCCCGCCGCTGCCCGGGGCGGCGGGCGCAGCGGCATCCTATTGATCGACAAGCCGGCCGGGCTGACGAGCCACGGCGTGGTCGCCCGCGTGCGCCGCCTCGCCGGCACCCGCAAGGTCGGTCACGCGGGCACTCTCGACCCGATGGCGACCGGGCTGCTCATCGTCGGCCTGAACGCCGCCACGCGGCTGCTCACCTACATGGTCGGGCTCGACAAGGCCTACCGGGCGACCATCCGGCTCGGCGCCGCCACGACGACGGATGACGCCGACGGCGAGATCACGCACCTCGCGCCGCCTCCCCGGGTCGCCGCGATCGCCCCCGCCGACATCGACCGCGAGCTGGCGGCTCTCACCGGCGAGCTGCAGCAGGTGCCGAGCTCCTACAGCGCCGTGAAGGTGGACGGCCGGCGGGCGTACGAGCGGGCGCGCTCCGGCGAGCAGGTCGAGCTGCGGCCCCGCACCGTCACGGTGAGCGCGCTCGAGCTGCTCTCATCGAGACGGTCGGCCGAGGGGATCGAGCTGCAGGTGACGGTCGAGTGCTCGTCCGGCACCTATGTGCGCGCGCTGGCGCGCGACCTGGGCACCGCCCTGGGGGTCGGCGGCCACCTCACCGCCCTGCGGCGCACCCGGATCGGCCCCTTCGAGCTCGCCTCGGCGGCGGAGCTCGAAGGGCTCGACGTCGCGGGCCGGCTGATCTCTCCCGCCGATGCCGCGGGGCGGCTCTTCGAGAGCATCCGGCTGTCGGAGGATGAGGCGGTCGACCTGCGCCACGGGAAGCAGCTCGCCGTCGGCCGGCCGGCCGACGGCCCCCTCGCTGCCGTCGCCCCGGACGGGACCTTGGTGGGCCTGGTGTCGGTGCGGGAGGGCCGGGCCAGGACGCTCGTCGGCTTCCCGCCGGATGAGCCGGACGAGACGGATGCGCCGGACGGGCAGGATCGGGAGACGCAGGCATGATCGAGTGGTTCGCCTACGCGCAGGTTGCCGTGGCCCTGGCGGCCGGGCTGCTCTGCGTGGGACTGGGTCTGGCGGGCCGGAAGCCGGCAGACCTGACTCTCAGCTCGCTCGCCCTCGTCGAAGTGCTGCTGGTGGCGCAGCTGGTCGTCGCGGTCGTCGCCCCGCTCGTGGGCAACGCGCCCCGCGGCAGCCTCCTCGAGTTCTACATCTACCTGATCTCGGCACTGCTGCTTCCGCCGCTGGCCGGCTTCTGGGCCCTCATCGAGCGCAGCCGCTGGAGCACCGTGATCCTGGGGGTCGCCGCCCTGGCGATCGCGGTGATGGTCTGGCGCATGCAGCAGATCTGGGTGAGCCCGGCGGTCCTCGCTGCGCTTCCGGTGCCCTAGGCTTGGGGGGATGGCTCGGAACAGGATCGATAGCTCCTCGCGCGCAGTCGGCGCAGGCCGCGTGCTGATCGTGATCTACGCCATCCTCGCCCTGGCCGCCACCGGCCGTTCGGTGTTCCAGATCATCGATCGCTTCGAAGAGGCCCCGCTGGCCTTCTCGCTCTCGGCGCTCTCGGCCGCCGTCTACATCGTGGCGACCGTCGCCCTGGCGCTGCCGGGCCGCATCTGGTACCGGATCGCCTGGACGACCATCGTCTTCGAGTTCGTCGGCGTGCTCGTGATCGGCACGCTCAGCGTGGTCGCTCCCGCCCTGCTCGGCCTGGACGGCATCGACCCCTTCGGCCGGCAGTCGACGGTGTGGTCGGTCTTCGGCATGGGATATCTGCTGGTGCCCCTGGTGCTGCCCGTCGTCGGCATGGTCTGGCTCCATCGCCATCGCCCCGCCCCCATCCCGGAAGCCGTCCCCGCCGCGCCCTGACCATGCGATTCTTCACTTCCCTCAGCCAGATACCGGAGGGCTTCGGCCCGAGCGCCGTCACCATCGGCAAGTTCGACGGCGTGCACGCCGGACATCGGCGGGTGATCGCCGAGCTCCTGCGCATCGGCGAGGAGCAGGGTCTCGTGCCCACCGTCGTCACCTTCGACCGCAACCCGCTGAGCCTGCTCCGGCCCGAGGACTGCCCGCCGCCCCTGATCAGCAACGATCAGAAGCGGGACCTGCTCGCCGAGCTCGGCGTGGCGGCGACCGTGATGCTGCCCTTCGACCGGGCCTTCGCGCAGCAGACGCCGCAGGAGTTCGTGCATTCCATCCTGGTGCTGGCGCTCCGCGCGGGATACGTCATGGTGGGCTCCGACTTCCGCTTCGGGGTGCGGGGAAGCGGCGATGTCGCGCTCCTGGCCGAGCTCGGCCAGGAGGAGGGGTTCGAGGTGCGAGCGATCGGGGAGGTCGACTCCGCCGGCGGGCGCCGGGTGTCGTCGACCTGGATCCGCCAGCTCATGGCGGCCGGCGACGTCCGTGCCGCCGGAGAGCTGCTCGGCCGGGAGCCCGTGGTCCGCGGCGTCGTCGTGCACGGCGAGAACCGGGGCCGCCGGCTCGGCTTCCCGACGGCCAATCTCGCGCGGGACCCCGAAGGGCTCATCCCGGCCGACGGCGTCTACGCGGGCTGGCTCGGTGTGGACGGGCGGCGCTACCCGGCGGCGATCTCGGTCGGCAACAATCCCACCTTCGAGGGGGTGCCGGAGCGGCAGGTCGAGGCCCATGTGCTGGACGAGACCATGGATCTCTATGGCCGGACGGTCGAGGTCTCCTTCGCCGAGCGCATCCGGGGCATGGAGCGGTTCGAGGGGGTCGCCGCGCTGGCCGCCCAGATCGCGACGGATGTCGGCGAGGTGCGGCGTGTGCTCGGCTCCGCGACCGCGTGATCGGCGGGCGAGCCCCGATTAGGATGTGATGGTGCCATCAGCCCCCGCCCTGCCTCTGTGGGCGGGCCGCTCCCTCGCGCTGATCGGCATCTGCCTGGTGGCCTTCAACCTCAGGACCGCCGTGACGGCGATCTCGCCGATCGCCGACTCGATCTCGCAGGACATCCCGCTCGGCAATCTCGAGCTCAGCCTGATCGGCATGGTTCCGCCGATAGCGTTCGCCCTCGCCGGCATCTTCGGTGCCTCTCTGGCCCGTCGGCTGGGGCTGGAGCGCTTCCTGGTGATCTCGATCGCCGTGATGACCGTCGGCCATCTCGTGCGCGCCATCGGCGGCGACTTCGCGGCCTTCTTCGCCGGCAGCGTGCTCGCGCTGCTGGGCGCGGGGGTGGGGAACGTGCTGCTCCCGCCCCTGGTGAAGCGGTACTTCCCCGACCGCATCGGTCTCGTCACCGCGCTCTACGTCACCCTCGTCTCGGTGAGCACCGCCGCCCCGGCTGCCGCCGCCGCGCCGATCGCGCACAGCATGGGCTGGCGCTATTCGCTGGGGCTGTGGATGATCGTCGCGCTGATCAGCCTGCCGCCGTGGGTGGGCGTGCTGCTGGCCAGGCGGCGGGAGAGGTCGCGGCTCCCGGACGCCGCAGCACTGCCCGAGGTGTCCGCCCTGGTGGGGCAGATCTGGCACTCGCCCACCGCGTGGGTGGTCGCCATGGCGTTCTCGATGTCGTCGTTCAACGCCTACTCGATGTTCGCCTGGCTCCCCGAGATCCTGATCGAGACCGCCGGCCAATCGCCGTTCGAGGCCGGTGCGGCGCTGAGCTACTACGCCGCCCTCGGCATCCCGTTCTCGCTGCTGGCGCCGATCGCCGGCGCCCGCATGAGGAATGTCGGGCTGCTGCTGCAGGGGGGTGCGCTGTTCATCGCGCTGGGGGCGGCCGGGCTGCTGCTCGCCCCGGCGGCCGCGCCCTGGCTGTGGGTGACGTTCAGCGGCATCGGGCAGATCACCTTCCCGGTGTGCCTCGTGCTCATCAACATCCGCTCGCGGACGCCGATCGGCTCGGTCTCGCTGAGCGGCTTCGCCCAGGGGCTGGGCTACACCGTCGCGGCATCGGGACCCTTGCTCATCGGGGTGTTCTTCGAGGTCACGGGCAGCTGGGTCCCGGCCTATCTCCTGCTCTTCGCCAGCTGCGTGGTCTTCGCCGTCACGGGCTATCTGCTGCGCAAGCCGCGCTACGTCGAGGACGATCTGCAGCTCCGGCTGACCCGTCTGGGCTGACCGCCTGGGCTGACCCGGCTGGGCTGGCTCGGCTGGGCTGGCCCGGCTGAGCCGTCGGCAGCCAGCCGTGCCGTGCACCGGCTCCCCTCAGCCGGCCACGAGGGCGATCAGCCGAGCATCTCCGCCCGGTGCATCAGGGCCGCCGCCCCGATCAGCGGCCCGTCCCCCGAGAGCCCCGAGGGCTCCACCCGCACCTTGGCGACGAAGCCGAACGCCTGATGGGCGGCCAGGGCCTCGCGGATGTGGTCGAAGAGCTGCGGAGCGACGTGCGAGAAACCGCCCCCGATGGCGACCACCTCCAGGTCGACCAGGGCCGTCGCCGAGGCGATGGCACGCCCGATCGCGGTGCCGCTGCGCTCCACGGCCCGGAGGGCGATCGCATCGCCGGCCCGGTGGGCGGCGGCGAGCTCCTCCCCGGTGCTCCCCGTCCAGCCCTGCCGCTGCGCCCAGGCCACCGTCTTGGGACCGGAGGCGATCGCCTCGACGCAGCCGGATCCGCCGCAGGCGCAGGGGTCGTCGAAGCCCGCCACCTCGACATGGCCGATGTGGCCGGCATTGCCGGTCGCGCCGGCGATCGTGCGCCCGTCGAGGATGAGCCCGCCGCCGATGCCGGTGGAGACGATCATGCCCATCGCGTTGCGCGCGCCCCGGGCGGCGCCGATCCAGTGCTCGGCCAGGGTGATGCACAGGCCGTCCAGGCGCAGGGCGACCGGGATGCCGGGCAGGAGCTCCTCGACCAGTGCGCGGAGCGGGTAGTCGCGCCATGCCGGGAGGTTCAGCGGAGAGACGAGCCCCCTCTCCTGATCGAGGGGTCCGGCGGAGCCGATGCCCACCCCCTGGATGCCCGACCCGGCCGGGAGCGCGTCGCGGGCCGCCGAGACGACGCTGCGCACGCTCTGCTCCAGCTCTCGCGGGCTCGCCGTCGGCCCGGTCGGCGCGCGGTGCCGGCTGCCGGGGAGCAGCACCCCCTCGGCGTCCACGAGCGCGGCCTCCACCTTGGTGCCGCCCAGATCCACGGCAAGCACGAATGGGATGCTGATCATTCTTTGAGCTTATTGGATTGATACGAAGCTACACTGTCAGCATGTCTGCCGAGGAAACTTTGTTTTCATTCGATCGCGACTATCCGGAGCCCGCCGAGAAGGTGTGGCGGGCCCTGGTCGACCAGCGGCAGGTCGGCGGCTGGCTCGCCCGGGCCGTCATCGAGCCGGTGGACGGTGGCCGGTACGATCTGGTCTGGCTCTCGATGGCGGGCTCTCCCAAGACCCAGGGCACCATCGTGCGCCTGAGCGAGCCGCGGCAGCTGGTCGTGCAGACCGACAACCGCGGCCTCCTGGAGTTCCAGCTCGACGAGCTCGACGGCGGTGAGGCCGGCACGCGGCTGACGGTCGCCGTGCACATCGCGGTGGATCCCGTCTTCGCCACCCGGGTGACCGCGGATTGGGAGACGAGCCTCGACCAGCTGGGGGACCTGTTGCAGGGGCATCCGGTCGACTGGGTCAATTGGGACCAGGAGCGCGGGCCCGGCTGGCACGAGCACCTCCGCCGCGCCCGGAGCGCAGAAGGCGGATAGCCGCCACGCTGCCGGCGCGAGTGCCCACGCCGCGGGCGCGGGCGCCACGCCGCGGGCGCGGGCGTTCCCGCCGCAGGCGCGAGCGTTCCCGCTGCAGGCGCGAGTGTTCCCGCTGCAGGCGCGAGCGTTCCCGCCGCAGGCGCGAGCCCTTCACTCTGCAGAGCGCGGACAGCCCAGCCTGCAGGGGACTGACGCAGGGGCTGGCGCAGGGGGTTGACGCAGCCTCCCAGAACGGCTAGAACTTGTACATGGTTGTCCATGGACAAGAGATCGCCGTGATCGGCGGCTACGGAGTCGGGATGACCATGCGCGTTCCCGCCGCCCCCGAGGCCGGGGAGACGGTCGGCGGGGGAGTCCTGAGCGTGGGGCACGGCGGCAAGGGCTCGAACCAGGCTGTCGGGGCCGCCCGCCTCGGAGCACGGGTGAGCCTCTTCACCGCCATCGGCCCGGACACCGCCGGGGAGGAGGCGCGGCGGTTCTGGCAGGCCGAGGGCGTGGACTGCGAGCGGGTCCATGCCTCCCAGGCTCCGACCATGACGGGGTTCATCATCGTCGACCCCACCGGGGAGAACCGCATCTGCATCGCGCCGGGTGCGCTGGACGACCTCACCGCCGAGCTGGTGGAGCCCTTCCGCGAGAGCATCGCCCGCGCCGAGCTCCTGGTCGTGTCGCTCGAGGTGCCCCTCGGCGCCGCCGCGGCGGCGCTGCGCATCGCAGAGGAGGAGGGGGTGCGCACCCTGCTCAATCCGGCGCCGGCGGGAGGCCTCGGCCCCGAGATCTGGACCGGCGCGGACATCGTCACGCCGAACCGCACCGAAGCGGCCATCATGCTGGGAGACTCGGCGGACCTCGACCCGGCCGAGGCGGCCCGGCGCCTGCACGAGCGCTCCGGAGCCATCGCGATCGTCACCGCGGGCCGGGACGGCGTCCACGGCTGCGGCCCCGACGGCGCGTTCCGAGCGGAGGCGTTCCCGGTCGCGCAGGTCGTCGACACGACGGGGGCGGGGGACGCCTTCACGGCCGCCCTCGCCGTCGCGCTCACCGAGGGCTTGCCGCTGGAGCAGGCCGCGCGCTTCGCCGCCGCCGCGGGCGCCTACGCCGTCACCATAGCCGAGGTCATCCCCGCCCTGCCCACCAGGCGACAGCTGGAGGACTTCATGAGAGCCGAGAGGCAGTGACCGCGAGAGTGAAGACCGAGACAGTGAAGACCGAGACAGGGGGAGCAGTGACCGACAGTCCGCGCCGATGGGAGCCCGCCGAGCTGGCCCCGTTCATCCAGCACACCAGGATCGACGTCGGGGTGACGAGGGATGAGATCATCGCCCATGCCCGCGAATGCCTCCGCTACGGCTTCAACGCGGCGATGGTGCCCGGCTCCTGGGTCCCGGTGGTGGCCGCGGAGCTGGCCGGGACCGGCGTGGAGGTCGCCTCGGCCCTGGACTTCCCCACCGTCGGGGTCACCTCTTCGGCGGGCAAGGCCGCCGAGGCCGCCGAGCTCGTCCGGCTCGGGGCGACCCAACTCGACATCGGGGTGCAGATCGGATGGCTCAAGAGCGGGATGTTCGACGAGTTCCGCGAAGACATCGCGGGCGTCGTGCGCGCCGCGGGCGTGCCGGTGAAGGTCATGCTCGAGCTGCCGCTGCTCAGCGATGCCGAGCGCGAGGCGGCCGTCGAGCTGTCGATGGATGCGGGTGCCGCCTATCTGAAGAACGCCAGCGCGGGCAGCGTCGAGATCGCCAACCCGGCCAGCATCCGCTATCTGGTCGAGCGCGCTCGCGACGGCGTGCGCGTCAAGGCCTCCGGCGGCATCAAGAGCTATCCCCAGGCGGTGGGGCTGCTGGAGGCGGGCGCCGTGCTGCTGGGCACCAGCGCCGGCATCGCGATCGTGACCGACAGCGGCGACGAGCGGACCGTGAGCTATTGAGCGCTCACACCGAGATGTTCGCACTCGACCGGGCGGGGCTCGATCGGGACGCCCCCTCGTCCCTGCACAGCCAGCTCTCGGACTCGATGCGCTCGGCCATCGTCGCGGGGCATTGGCCTCCGGGCCAGCGGCTGAGCTCCGAGCCCGACCTCGCAGCGGAGCTCGGGGTGAGCCGCGGCACCCTGCGCCGGGCGATCGCGACCCTCGTCGACGAGGGGCTGCTACGGCAGGTCAGGGGCCGGGGCACCTTCGTCACGGAACCGGTGCTCGAGCCGGCGATCGGCCAGCGGCTGAGCACCCTCACCGAGGACTTCGCCAGTCAGGGCGTGGTCCTCGACACCGCGGTGCTCGAGTCCTCGCTCGTCACGGCGCCCAAGGCGGTCGCCGCGGTCCTGCGCATCCCGGCCGGCGTCCCGGCGCTGCGGCTGGTCAGGGTCCGCAGCACCGCCGGCGAGCCGATCGCCCTGGTGAAGAACTATGTGCGCACCGACCTGGCGCCGGGGATCGAGTCGACCGACTTCACCGCCGAGAGCCTCTTCGGCGTGCTGGAAGGCCGCTTCGCCCTCAGGATCGGCACCGCTCGCCGCACCTTCAGCGCGGAGGGCTGCTCGGGCGAGGTCGCCGCGGCGCTGGGGCTCGAGGAAGGGCATCCGGTCCAGTACCTCGAGCAGCTCACCTTCCTCGCAGACGGCCGCCCGGTCGAGTGCTCCGATGTGTGGATCGACAGCACCCGGCTCCGGGTCGTGACCCGGCTCTCTCGGCGGTGACGGGGATGGCGGAGACGATGACGAGAGGGACCGGCGGCACGCCGGGGCGGCCGGTCCCCAGAACCGAGCAGCAGGTCGACGGAGCGAAGGAGCACGAATGACGACACGCCTGATCCTCGATTGCGACACCGGCACGGACGACGCCGTGGCCATCATGGCCGCAGCCCTGCATCCGGAGCTCGAGCTGGTCGCGGTGACCACGGTGAACGGCAATGTGGCGCTGCCGAACACCACCGAGAACAGCCTCAGGGTGCTCGATCTGCTGGGCTCGCGGGTGCCGGTCTACGCCGGTGCGCCGCGCCCGCTGATCCGCCCGGACTTCCCCGTCCCGCGGCATATCCTCAATGCGGACAACCCCGAGTTCCAGGTCGCCTACCTCGATCTGCCGCCTTCGGTGACGACGGTGCAGGAGCGCGGCGCCGTCTCCTTCCTGATCGACGCCTACCTGGATGACGCCAACGCCGACACCACGCTGGTCGCGGTCGGGCCGCTGACGAACGTCGCGCTCGCGCTCGCCGCGGAGCCGCGGCTGGCCGAGCGCATCCCCCGCCTGGTCGTCATGGGCGGCGCCCGGGGCTGGGGCAATGTGACGGCCGCGGCAGAGTTCAACATCTGGGTCGATCCGGAGGCCGCCGAGGCCGTCTTCAGCGCCGGCATCCGCGAGGTCGTGGTGCTGACGCTGGACGCCACCCACAGCGCCCCGGTGTCGCTGGCGGATTGCGACCGCTTCGACGCCATCGGCTCGCCGGCGGCGCTGGCGGCGAGCCGGCTCATCCGCCATCGCATCGGCACCTACCCGACGGCGACGGATCCCAGCCAGCTGAACGCCCCCGTGCACGACGCCATCTGCATCGCCTATCTGGTGCATCCGGAAGTGCTCACCGAGACCGTCGAGGCCGCCGTCCACATCGAGACCGCGGGGGTGCACACCCTCGGCGAGATGGTGATGGACACGCGCCCCTGGTCCCCGGCGCCGCGCAACGCCCGGGTCGCGCTGCGCGCAAATGCGCAGATTTTCGTGCAGTTCCTCGCAGACGCGTTTTCCTCTTGACATGACGACGCCGCTCCGCCACGCTGTGCGTAATTCATCATTCGTCCTACGAATCGGAAGCTCGATGCTGAGAGTCCAATCGGTGACCCGAGAGCTCGAACGGCGGATCATCACGGGTGAGTACGCCGTGGGGGACCAGCTGCCCACGGAGCCGGAGCTCGCCGCCGAGTTCGCCGTCAGCCGGACCACGATCCGCGGGGCGGTCAGCGATCTGCAGGCCCGGGGGCTGCTGAGCCGCGAGCAGGGCCGCGGCACCTTCGTGCGGGGTCCCGCGCGAGTGCGCGTGGACATGGTGCTCGAGGCGAACCTCTCGGTGACGGCGGTGATCCAGGAGTCGGGCCGCACCCCGGGGACCGTCGGCCTGACGGTCCGGCGGGAAGCGGCGCCACCGGCGGTGCTCGGGGCGCTGCGCCTGCCGCACGGGTCCCGCTGCATCGTCGTCCGGCGCACCAGGACGGCGGATGGCGTGCCGACGGCCGACAGCACCGACTACCTGCTCGAGGTCCCCGCCCTGCCTACGCAGAAGGAGGCGTACGAGCACTCCATCTACGAGCTGCTGGAGCAGACCCACCACCGGCCCGTCAGCTCGGGCACGGCGAAGGTCGAGGCCAAGCAGGCCCGGGGCGACACCGCGGCCCGGCTCGAGCTGGAGGAGGGCGCGGCCGTGCTCGTGCTCTCCCAGGTCCACGAGCTGGTCGGCGGCAAGCCCGTCATGTACTCCGTCATCTCCCTGCGCAGCGATGTCGTGAATCTCTATGTGCATCGCGGCCGGCGGGACGACGAGACGCTCCACGAGAGCGATGAGGAAAGAGAGCGCGCTTCGCGAACGACGGAGCGAGCCCAGAGTCACCACCAGGGCCGGCAGAGCCGCCGGTCCGCCCATCATCACCAACGAACCGAAAGGTAATCCAAATGACAACAGCACCTGTGGCATCGGCCCCGAGGAAGAGTCGACTGAATCGGAACAACCTGCCGACGACTCTCATCGTGACGCTGGTCCCGGTCTGCATCGCGCTGAACATCGTCGGCGGTTACATCGCATCCGCGCTGCGGCTGCCCGTCTACCTCGACATGATCGGCACGGCGATCTCCGCCATCGTCCTCGGACCGTGGTGGGGCGCCCTGGTCGGCGCGCTGACCAACGTCGGTGCGTCGCTGATCCAGGGGCCGACCAGCCTGCCGTTCTTCATCGTGAACGTCGTCGGCGCCCTGCTCTGGGGATACGGCGTGCGTTCGTGGCGGATGGGTCGCACCATCCCGCGCTTCTTCCTGCTCAACATCATCGTCGCGGTGGCCTGCACCATCGTGGCCGCTCCGATCATCATCCTGGTGTTCGGCGGCGCCACCGGCAACGGCGCGGACGCCCTGACCGGGACGTTCCTGGCGATCGGGCAGAACCTGGCGAGCTCGGTGTTCTCCTCGAACATCCTGACATCCCTGGCCGACAAGATCATCGGCGGCTTCGTGGCCCTGGCCATCATCGAGGCCCTGCCGAAATCTCTCACGGCGAATGTCGACATCGTCAAAGCCACACCGCTCAAGGGCGTTCTGCTCGCCGTCGCCGGCATCGTGATCGGCGTGCTCATCGTGGTCGTGTTCCTGGCGATCAACGCCTGATAGCAGAAAAGCAGTGATAACGGGGCGGCGCGGCCCCAAGGCCGCGCCGCCCGACATCTTCGAGGAGGCCCCATGCCCGACCCCATCATCCGATTCGATGGCGTGACCTTCCGCTACTCGGGAGCGGAGGAGGACGCCGAACCCGCGCTCCGCGACATCAGCCTGGAGATCCAGCAGGGCGAGTACGTCGCCATCCTCGGCCTGAACGGGGCGGGCAAGACCACTCTCGGCCTCTGCGTGAACGGCGTCATCCCGACCATGCTCGGCGGGACGATGACCGGCACGGTCACCGTCGACGGCCTCACCGTGATCGACTATCCGGTCCGCGAGATGGCCAAGGTCGTCGGCATGGTCTTCGACAACCCGGAGTTCCAGATGAGCCAGATGTCGGCGGCCGAGGAGGTGGCGCTGGGACTGGAGAACGCCGGCATCCCCTACGAGGAGATGAAGCGGATCATCCCCGAGACGCTGGCCCTGGTCGGATTGCCGGGCATCGAGGAGCGCTCCCCGCTCGGGCTCTCCGGCGGGCAGCAGCAGCGGCTGGCCATCGCGGCCGTGCTGGCCATGAGCCCGAAGATCCTCATCATGGACGAGCCGACCTCCAACCTCGACCCGATCGGCAAGCAGGAGGTCTTCGACATGGCGGCGAAGCTGAACCGCGAACGCGGCATGACCGTCCTCGTGATCGAGCACGAGGTCGAGGTGATGGCCCGCTACGCCGATCGCGTCATCGTGATGCACGAGGGGCGCATCGTCATGAACGGCACGCCGCAGGAGATCTTCAGCCAGGTGGAGGCCCTCGCCGAGCTCAAGCTCCGGGTGCCCGAGGCCGCGGCCGTGGCGAAGGACCTCGACAGGCAGGGCCTGTGGCGCGGGCCGATCCCGATCCGCACCGAACCGGCCGTCGAGCAGATCAACGAGCTGTTGGGAGCAGCGAATGCCTGAGACCACTGAGACCCAGGGACCGGCGGAGCGCGGCGGCGCCCACGCCATCGAGGTCCGGAACGCCGAATACGTGTACCCGAGCGGCAATGTCGTCGCGCTCGCCGGTGTCGACCTCACCGTCGACCACGGCGAGATCATCGGGATCATCGGGCAGAACGGCTCCGGCAAGACCACGCTGACCAAGCTCTTCAACGGGCTGCTCAAGCCGACCTCCGGCACCGTCGTGGTCAACGGGGTCGAGACGTCCGACCGCACGGTGCAGCAGATGGCGTCCCATGTGGGCTACGTGTTCCAGAACCCGAACCACCAGCTCTTCGCCCGCACCGTGCAGGCCGAGCTGGAGTTCGGCCCCCGCAACATCGGCGTGCCCGAGGACGAGCTCGCCGAGCGCGTGGCCCAGGCGATCGAGTTCTTCGGCCTCGCCGACGTCATCGACGAGCATCCGTACCGGGTGAGCTTCCCGATCCGCAAGCTGGTGGGCATCGCCTCCATCGTCACGATGCGACCCTCGATCCTCATCTTCGACGAGCCGTCGACCGGACAGGACCACAACACCACGACGGTCATCAACGACCTGATGCGCCGGCTGCGCGAAGAGGGCACCACCGTGGTCTGCGTCTCGCATGACATGCCGCTGCTGGCCGATGTCGTCGAGCGCGTCGTCGTGATGAGGAACGCCGAGATCATCGCCGACGCCTCTCCCCGGGAGGTCTTCGCCGACAAGGCCCTGATGGCCCGCACCAACCTCCAGGCCCCGCAGGCCACCGAGATCGCCCTGCAGACGGTGGTCCCCCTCGGCGGCCCGATCGCCCTGACCCCGCAGGAGCTGGCCGCGGATGTCGCGAGCCGGCTCCTGAAGGCCGGCTCCACGCTCCCTGCCACCAGCGTCAACCCCTAAGGACGACCCTCATGTCAATGCAAGCCGCGCTCCCCGTCGCGATGATCCCGGGCGACTCGGTGATCCACCGCATCAATCCGCTGCCCAAGTTCGTCTGGGTGGTCGGATACATCGTGCTGGCGTTCTCGACGTACAACATCGTCATCCTGTACGCCATGGCGCTCTTCGCCTTCCTGCTGGCACCGCTGGCCGGGGTCACCAAGCCGCTGCTGAAGGCCATGCTCATCCTCGTGCCGATCGGCTCCTCCCTGCTGGCGCTACAGATCATCGCCCCCGCGGTGGAGAAGCCGTGGACGCCGGTCGCCGAGCTGGGGCCGCTGACGATCTACGGCGACGGCTTCTACTACGCCCTGGTGCTGCTGGGCCGCATCGTCGCCTCGCTCATCATCGCCCTGGTCATGGTGATGACCACCCACCCCAGCGATATGTTCACCACCCTGGCCAAGCTCAAGGTGCCGTACACGCTGAACTTCATGCTGGCCATGACGCTGCAGCTCATCCCGGTGTTCCAGCGCGAGGTGGGCATCATCCTGAGCGCGCAGAAGTCCCGGGGCATGAAGGGCAGCGGCTTCGCCGCCGTGCTGCCGAGCTTCGTGCCGGTCTTCGTCGGCGCGATCGAGCGCGTGCAGCAGCTCTCGATCTCGCTGGAATCGCGCGGCTTCGGCTCGAACGGTCACAAGACCAGCTATCGCCAGGTCAAGAGCAGGCCCGTGGACTGGGTGATCGGCGTCATCGGCTGCGGACTCTTCGTGACCGCCGCGCTCTCGATCCTCGGGGGCACCTGGAACCTGACCCACCTGATCGTCTTCCCGCATGTGCTGGTGCTCGTGGTGTTCCTGGTGTCGGCCATCACCTTCTTCGGCGTCGTGCTGGCGGCCGTCGCGTTCTCATTCAGAAAGAAGTGAGCGTTCAGGAAGAAGCCAGCACCGCCGGAAGCCGGGCCGCCCAAGGCTCCGGATGACAGAGAGTCGGAAAGCTAGAGAGAGGTCGAGCAATGCCCGTCACAGGTGAGAACGAGCGCCAGCATCACATCCAGCTCCTCAGGGGGGAGGTGGGGCGCTATGTGTTCCTTCCCGGGGATCCGGGCCGCTGCGAGCCGATCGCCCGCCTCTTCGACGAGCCGAGGTTCGTGGCCTCCAACCGCGAGTACACCACCTGGAGCGGCTATCTCGACGGGGAGCTGGTCTCGGTCACCTCGACCGGTATCGGCTGCCCCTCGGCGGCCATCGCCATGGAGGAGCTGGCCAAGATCGGCGCCGACACCTTCGTGCGGGTGGGCACCTCCGGGGCCATGCAGCCCGACATCGCCCCGGGAACCCTCGGCATCGTCTCCGGCGCCATCCGCGACGAGGGCACCTCCCGGCACTATCTGCCGATCGAGTTCCCCGCCGTCGCCGACATCGACGTGACCCGGGCGCTCACCGTGGCGGCTCGCCGGCTCGGGCGGCCCCACCGGGTCGGCGTCTCCCAGTCGAAGGACTCGTTCTACGGACAGCACGAGCCGGGCCGGATGCCCGTGGCCAAGCAGCTGCAGGATCGCTGGGCGGCCTGGATGGCCGGCGGCGCGATCTGCTCCGAGATGGAGGCGGCCGCCCTGTACATCGTCGCGGCGACGCTCGGCGTCCGTGCCGGCGGGATCATGATGATCGCCGGCCACCACGACATGGCGCCGATGACGGCCGAGGAGGAGAAGGCCATCGCCATCGACAACCTGCTGCCGACCGCCGTCGAGGGCGTCCGGGAGCTGATCGCCCGCGACCGCGAAGCCGCAGCATGAGCGGGCCGCTCCAGCACCATCTCCAGCTGGGACCGGGGGATGTCGGACGCTATGTCCTGCTGCCCGGCGACCCGGGCCGCTGCGCGCCGATCGCGGAGCTCTTCGACGATGCGGAGCTCGTGGCCTCCAACCGCGAGTACACGAGCTACACCGGCACCCTCGACGGCGAGCGCGTCAGCGTGGTCTCCACCGGCATCGGCTGCCCCTCCTCGGCCATCGCCGTGGAGGAGCTGATCGAGATCGGCGCCGACACCTTCATCAGGGTGGGCACCTCCGGTGCGATCCAGCCGGGCACTCCCGACGGCGAGCTGGCCGTCGTGACGGCCGCGATCCGCGACGAGGGCACGTCGAGCCACTACCTGCCGATCGAGTTCCCCGCGATCGCGGATCCGCAGGTGGTCGACGCGCTGGCCGAGGGCGCGCGACGGCACGGCATCCCGTATCGCTGCGGGGTCTCCCAGTCGAAGGACTCGTTCTACGGCGAGGTGGAACCCGAGCGGATGCCGATGGCCGGCCTGCTGCAGGACCGCTGGGCGGCCTGGGTGGCCGGCGGTGCGATCTGCTCCGAGATGGAGGCGGCCGCGATCTTCGTGCTGGGCGCCATCCACCGGGTGCGCACCGGCGGCGTCATGCAGATGCACTCGGGCGACGGGAGCGCCGACCGCATCAAGCTGCTGACCGCCTCGGTGGAGGCGCTGCGGGTCCTGATCGCCGCGGACCGGGAGGGCCGGCAGTGGCCGTGAGTGCCGACGTCGCCCGGCTCAAGGCCGTGGCGCCGGACTATGTGCGGGCGATGAGCGCCTATCAGCGCCGCAACTTCCTCTTCCTCATGCTCGACGGCTCCACCTTCGCCTTCGCGATCTCCCTGCTCTCGGAGACGACGATCGTGCCCGCCTTCGTGCAGACCCTGAGCGGGAGCTCGCTGCTGGTCGGGCTGGTCGGGGCCACCTACGCCCTGGGCCGCTACCTGCCCCAGCTGCTCGGCGCCCATATGGTGCGCGGCCTGAGCCGTCGCAAGCCGCTGCTCATGGCGATCGTCATCGCGGAGCGCGTGGGGATCCTCGCGATCGCGTGCACGGCGCAGCTGATCGGCGTCGTCGCCACGCCCGTCGTCATCGTCCTCTTCTTCGTCGCGTTCTGCTTCTACGCCGTGACCACCGGCCTGATCGGCCCGGTGTACGGCGACTTCGTCGCGAAGGCGCTGATGAAGGGGCGGGGGTGGTACTACGGCTTCGTGCAGCTGCTCGGCGGGGTGCTCGGCTTCAGCGCCGCCCTGGTCGCCGAGAAGCTGATCCGGGAGAACGTGTTCCCGGTCGGCATCCAGCTGTGCTTCTGGATCTGCTTCGGGCTCTCCTTCCTCTCGATCGTCTTCATCTCCCGGCTGCGCGAGGAGCACTACCCCCATGTGGACCCCCGCCCGCCGCTGCGGCGCACCCTCGCGGAGATCCCCTCGATCGTCGTCGGCAACCGGGTCTACGGCCGGTACCTGCTGGCGCGGGCCTTCCTGGCGCTGGCGACCATGGGCTTCGGCTTCGTGGTGGTGGACGGCCTGGGCGGCGTGCTGCGCACCTCCGATGCGGCCCTGCTGGCGGCGGTGTTCATCCTCTCGCAGGCCGTGCTCGGCTTCCTGCTCGGTCTGGTCGGCAACTATCTGGGCTGGAAGCTCGTCGTGGTGCTCGGCGGCGTCTTCATCGCCGTGGGCATGGCGGGAGCGATCATGGCCGACTCGCTCGCGGCGTATCTGGGCATCTTCGTGGTGCTCGGCGGCGCCAACGCGGTCACCATCATCGCGGACCCCAATATGTCGATCGAGCTCGCCCCCACCGAGAAGACGAGCCTCTATCTGGGCACGACCTCGACCCTGCTGGCCCCCTTCTTCGTCTTCGGCCCGCTCATCGCCGGCTGGCTCGTGGGGGTCATCGACTACGGCTGGGTCTTCGCCATCGCGGGCGCCCTCGCCGTCGTCGGCCTGCTGCTGGCCTGCTGGGTGCACGAGCCCCGCAGGATCGTCCCCGCCCACGCCGTCGGACAGCCCGGCGCCCTGCCCTAGGAGGAACCATGACCCGTCGCATGATCATCGACACCGACACCGCCGCCGACGACAGCTTCGCCCTGCTCGTCGGGCTGCTGCATCCGGATGCGCAGCTCGAGGCCGTCACCATCGTCGCGGGCAACGTCGAGTTCGAGCAGCAGATCCAGAACGCGCTGATCACCATCGAGGCCGCCGGCCGGGGCGGCGAGGTGCCGGTGCACATCGGGGCGCCGGTGCCGATGGCCCGCCCCTGGTACGCGGCCAAGGCGCACGGCGACGGCAAGGGCAACCACGACTTCCCGATCCCTGCCCAGCGCCCGAGCGCGGAGCGGGCGGCGGATGCCCTGGTGCGCATCGTGGACGAGAACCCCGGCGAGATCGACATCGTCGCGATCGGCCCGCTCACGAACATCGCCACCGCCCTGCTGCTCGACCGGGACTTCGCAGCCAAGACGCGTCATCTCTGGATCATGGGCGGATGCGACAACTCGGTCGGCAACGTCACCGCGGCGGCGGAATACAACTTCTTCGTCGATCCGGAGGCGGCGGACATCGTCATGCGGGCCGGCTTCGAGATGACGATCGTGACCTGGACGCTCACCCTGGCGCAGGCGACGTGGAGCCGGGAGCAGCTGGAGGAGATCGAGGGGCTCGGCACGGAGCTGTCGCGGTTCTTCGGCATCCTCGACGCCCCGACGACGGCGCACAACGAGGCCAGGGGGATCATGGGCAGCACGCACCCCGACTCGCTCACGGCGATGCTGGTCGTCCGCCCCGATCTGGTGCGCGCCAGCAGCCGCAGGTTCGTCGCCGTCGAGGCGAAGAGCGAGCTGACTCGCGGCTACTCGCTGATGGACGACCAGCCGGAGCGGAACGCCCCGAACGCCACGGTCGTCGACGAGGTCGATGCGGAGGGCTTCTACCGGGCATATCTGGAGCTGCTGCGCCTGCGCTGACGGCGCCTTCGCGCGACGGTCGGCGGGAAAGCGCTCATATGAGCACTGCCCTTCACGGATGTTGAATTCCGACGCCGCCGAGCCTAGCCTGGTCTCGGGAGGGCATGCCGATGCAGAGGGAGGGGTCTCGCGACACCGAGCTGCTGACCGTGCGGATCGCCGAGCTCTACTACGACGAGGACAAGACCCAGGACGAGATCGGGGCGCTGCTGGGCGTGACCCGCTGGAAGGTCGGCCGGCTGCTGGCGCAGGCGCGGGAGAAGGGCATCGTCCGGATCGAGATCGTGCACCCTCGGGCGCGGCGGCTGGGCGTCGAGCGCGAGCTGCGGGAGCGGTTCGGCCTCGACGACGCGGTGGTCGTCCCCGGCGGGGACGACGCCCAGGATCGGGTCGTGCACGCCGCTGCGGACTATCTCACGGCCCTGCGGCCGGTGCCCCGGGTGCTCGGAGTCAGCTGGGGCCGCACCCTGGACGGCGTCGCCGCGGCGCTGCCGGAGGGCTGGGCCCGCAGCGTGCACGTCGTCCAGATCAACGGCGGGGTGAGCCTGAACAGACGAGCCGGCACCGCGGCCACCATGGCGGCCACCATAGCCGCCAAGGCCGGCGGCCAGGCGACGCTGCTGCCGAGCCCCGCCATCCTCGAGCGCCTCGAGACCAAGCAGGCGATCGAGGCGGATCGCACGGTGGCGGGGGTGCTGGAGCTGGCCGCCTCGGCATCCGCCTACCTCTACAGCGCGGGCGTGGCCGATCAGTCCTCGGTGCTCGTCGACAGCGGCTATCTGACCCCGGACGACGTGGCCGAGCTGGTGCGCAAGGGCGCGGTCGGCGATGTCGTGGGCCGCTACATCGACGCGAACGGCAATCCGGTGGATCCCGGGCTCGACGAGCGGACGGTCGGCCTCGGCCTGGACGCGCTGCGCGCCGCCGGGACCTCGATCTTCGTGGTGGCCGGCCAGGCCAAGCACGACGTGGCCCGGGCGGTGGTGACGAACGGATTGTGCACGACGGTGGTGACCGACGAGGCCACGGCGGTCGCATTATTGGAGGACACGAGATGACCATGGAGCACACGATCCCCGAGCACACGATCCCGGAGCAGGCCGTCGCGCTGGCTCCGGCCGAGCGCGCGGTGCAGCTGATCGGCGCCGAGCTGACCGAGAAGAGCCTTCGCCTGCATCTGGAGGGGCTGCCGCGCGTCGACGCGGTCGGTCTGGAGGCGCGCGCCGCGGCTCTGGCCACCCGGTCGATCAAGACCAGTTCCAAGACGCGCGCGATCGATGCCGTGATCGGCATGATCGACCTCACCACGCTGGAGGGCGCCGACACCCCGGGCAAGGTCCGCTCGCTCGTCGCGAAGGCGAAGAACCCGGACCCCTCCGACCCGTCCGTCCCGCCGGTCGCGGCGGTGTGCGTCTACGGCGACATGGTGCCCTACGCCGTGGAGGCGCTCGGGGCGGCCCACGCCGCCGGGGGCGACGCCGGGATCGCCGTCGCGGCCGTGGCCACGGCATTCCCGAGCGGCCGGGCATCGCTGCCGGTCAAGCTCGCCGACACGAGGGATGCCGTGAGCGCCGGTGCCGACGAGATCGACATGGTGATCGACCGGGGCGCCTTCCTCTCGGGCCGCTACGGCCGGGTCTTCGACCAGATCGTCGCGGTCAAGGACGCCTGCCGCCGCGAGGACGGCAGCTTCGCGCACCTCAAGGTGATCCTGGAGACCGGCGAGCTGAACACCTACGACAATGTGCGCCGGGCGTCCTGGCTGGCGATCCTCGCCGGGGCCGACTTCATCAAGACCTCCACCGGCAAGGTCTCGCCGGCCGCCACGCTGCCGGTGACCCTGCTCATGCTCCAGGTGGTGCGCGATTGGCAGCGGCTCACGGGGGAGAGGATCGGCGTGAAGCCGGCCGGCGGCATCCGCTCGTCGAAGGACGCCATCCGCTATCTGGTCACGGTCGCCGAGACCGTCGGCGAGGGGTGGCTGACCCCCCGGCTGTTCCGCTTCGGCGCATCGAGCCTCCTGAACGACATGCTGCTGCAGCGGCAGAAGCTGGCCACCGGCCGCTATTCCGGCCCCGACTACGTCACCATCGACTGACTCCAGGAGAACCCCATGAGCTTCCTCGAATACGCCCCCGCCCCGGAGTCCCGGGCGATCCTCAAGCTGAAGCCGAGCTACGGCCTCTTCATCGGCGGCGAGTTCGTCGACGGCCGCGGCCCCTCGTTCACGACGATCTCGCCGGCGGACGAGTCCCCGATCGCCGAGATCTCCTCGGCCGACGCGGCCGATGTCGACCGGGCCGTCGTGGTCGCCCGCAAGGCCTATGACACGGTGTGGTCGCGCATGTCCGGCGCCGACCGTGGCAAGTACCTCTTCCGAATCGCCCGGCTCGTGCAGGAGCGCGCGCGGGAGCTCGCGGTCGCCGAGAGCCTGGACAACGGCAAGCCGATCAAGGAGAGCAGGGACGTCGACGTGCCGCTGGTCGCCGCCTGGTTCTTCTACTACGCCGGCTGGGCCGACAAGCTGGACCACGCCGGGCTGGGCCCCGCGCCCGCAGCGCTGGGAGTCGCCGCCCAGGTGATCCCCTGGAACTTCCCGCTGCTCATGCTGGCCTGGAAGATCGCGCCGGCCCTGGCGGCGGGCAACACCGTGGTGATCAAGCCGGCCGAGACCACGCCGCTCTCGGCGCTGATCTTCGCCGAGATACTGCAGCAGGCCGATCTGCCCCCCGGCGTGGTGAACATCATCACCGGCGCGGGGGACACCGGCGCGGCGCTGGTGAACCACCCGGGCGTCGACAAGGTCGCCTTCACCGGGTCCACCGCCGTGGGCCGCGCCATCGCGAAGTCGACGGCCGGCACCGGCAAGAAGGTGACCCTGGAGCTCGGTGGCAAGGCCGCGAACATCGTCTTCGACGATGCGCCCATCGACCAGGCGATCGAGGGCATCGTCAACGGCATCTTCTTCAATCAGGGCCATGTCTGCTGCGCCGGCTCACGGCTGCTGGTGCAGGAGAACATCCACGACGAGGTGATCGACCGGCTCAAGTGGCGGCTCTCCACCCTGCGGCTCGGCGATCCGCTCGACAAGAACACCGATATCGGGGCGATCAACTCCCGGGAGCAGCTGGAGCGCATCCGCACCCTCTCGGATGCCGGCGAGCAGGAGGGCGCCCAGCGCTGGACCTCCGACTGCGCCATCCCCGATCGCGGCTTCTGGTTCGCGCCGACCATCTTCACCGGCGTGTCGACCAGCCACCGGATCGCCCGGGAGGAGATCTTCGGCCCGGTGCTCTCGGTGCTCACCTTCCGCACCCCGGCCGAGGCGGTCGCCAAGGCGAACAACACGCCGTACGGGCTCTCGGCCGGCATCTGGAGCGACAAGGGCAGCAAGATCCTCGCCGTCGCCGACCAGCTCAAGGCCGGGGTGGTCTGGGCGAACACCTTCAACCGCTTCGACCCGGCGAGCCCCTTCGGCGGCTACAAGGAGTCCGGCTACGGCCGGGAGGGTGGTCGCCACGGTCTCGCCGCCTACCTCAAGCCGTCCCGCCCGTCGAGCGGCCCCCGCCGCTTGAGCAGCGGTGCCTCCACCCCGCGTATCGAAACCACCACCGCCAAGCCCGCGAAGGGAGCCTCCCGATGACCCGCCTCGCCGTCCCCAAGACCTACAAGCTCTACATCGGCGGCAAGTTCCCGCGCAGCGAGTCCGGCCGCAGCTTCGAGGTGCTCTCGCACAGGGGCGAGTTCCTCGCCAACGCGGCCAAGGCATCCCGGAAGGACGCCCGGGATGCGGTGGTCGCCGCCCGTTCCGCGGCATCCGGCTGGGCCGGCGCCACCGGCTACAATCGCGGCCAGGTGCTGTACCGCATCGCCGAGCTGCTCGAGGGCCGCCGGGCGCAGTTCGTGGACGAGATCCGGCACGGCGAGGGCGCCTCCGAGGCCGCCGCCCAGCGCCAGGTCGACGAGGCGATCGACGTCTGGGTCTGGTACGCGGGCTGGGCCGACAAGTACATCCAGGTGGCCGGCAACGGCAACCCGGTGAGCGGGCCGTACTTCAACCTCTCCACGCCGGAGCCGACGGGGGTCGTCGCGGTCGTCGCCCCGCAGCGGTCGTCGCTGCTCGGGCTCGTCAGCGTCGTGGCGCCCGCTCTCGTGAGCGGCAACACGGTCGTCGTGGTGGCCAGCGAGGCGCTGCCGCTGAGCGCGATCAGCCTGAGCGAGGTGCTCGCCACCAGCGATGTGCCCGGGGGAGTGGTGAATGTGCTCACCGGCTCCCCGGCGGAGCTCGCGCCGTGGCTGGCCGGACATGCCGACGTGAACGCGTTGGACCTCGCCGGGGCAGAGGAGCTCGACTGGGTCGAGCTGCAGATCGCCGCGGCCGACACCCTCAAGCGCGTGCTGCCACCGGAGCCCGGCATCCCCGAGCCATCGCTGCAGCGCATCGCCTTCTTCACCGAGACGAAGACGGTCTGGCACACCAAGTCGCTCGTCTAGCGGGTACCCGCCCCGGGCTCCTGTCGCGGGCTACTGTCGCGGCCCACCGCTCCACAGAGCTTCGACATGAGCTCCACTCTTTTGCGTCGAATGCCCCCTTCAGAGCGGGTTTTTAGGGGCATTCAGGGCAAGTGAGCAATGTTTGGCGGCAAGACCGGGCCCGGCGCTCGGCGAGGTGGACAACTCCACAGGCGCATCGCATGGATGCGTGTCACACTGGTAGGGCGGAGAACCTGGAGGTGCGGATGTCGGAGCCAGCGGACGAGCTCGCCGGCCGGGAGACCGTCGTCTTCCTCGGCGACAGCATCACCCGGGGCGGGGACTGGGCCGGCTGGTTCCCCGACCTGAACACCGTCAACCTCGGGATCGACGGCAACACCACCGACGATCTGCTCCAGCGCCTCGACGCCGTCGCCGAGACCCGGCCCGACACGGTCTCGCTGATGATCGGCACCAACGACTTCGGGCATCGCTTCACCGTCGAGCACGTCGTGCGCAACATCGAGAGCGTCATGGTGCAGCTGCGCCGCGACCTGCCCGGCGCCCGGCTGCTCATCCAGTCGATCCTGCCGCGGGGCACGGACTTCGCGGAGCGCATCCAGGACGCCAACCGGCACCTGCGCCAATTCGCGGCCACCGTGCCCTCGCAGTACCTCGACCTCTGGCCCGCCTTCGACATCGGCGGCGGCGAGCTGAACCCGCAGTACACGGACGACGGCCTCCACCTGAACGCGGCCGGCTACGAGGCGTGGCTGGCCGAGCTGCGACCGGCGCTGGAGCGGCTCAGGGACGAGCCGCCGATGAGCCGGCCGATCCAGATCGTCGCGCCGGCTCGGCCGGCCGGGGATCGCTAATCTTGTAGCATCGTGTCCTCCTACCCGACCCCGCCGCCGTTCACCCGGCCGGCGCTCGCTCCCGGCCTGCTCGGGGCGATCGTGCTCATGTCGGGTCTGGCCCTGCTCGACAGCCCCGGCGCCTATCTCTGGATCCGCTACGGGGTGAGCATCCTCGCCCTGATCGTCTGCGTCTTCGGCTGGCAGGCGAGGCAGTGGTGGTGGATCCTGCCGCTCGGCGCGATCGCGGTCGTCTGGAATCCGGTGTGGGTGATCACGCTGAGCGGGCAGGGCTGGGCCGCCGGGCAGTTCATCGCGGCGCTCGTCTTCATCGCCGCGGGCATCGTCATCAAGGTCAGGAACCCCGAGTCGAAGGCGGCGCGCCCTCGACGCTGACCGCCCCCGGTGGCAGGCTGGGAGCATGCAGGTTCTCGTCAAGCGCGTGTACGACGCCCCGGAGGGCGCCGACGGCTACCGGGTGCTCGTCGACCGGGTCTGGCCGCGGGGCAGGACGAAGGAGCAGGTGGCGGCCGCGGAATGGCTCAAGGATGTCGGCCCCTCGACCGGGCTGCGGCGATGGTTCGGCCACGACCCCGAGCGCTTCGAGGAGTTCGCCGCCCGCTACCGGGCGGAGCTCGACGGCAATCCCGCCGTCGAGCAGCTGCGGCGGATCGTCGCCGCGCAGCCCACGGTGACGCTGGTGTACGGCGCGAAGGACGAGCAGCACAACCAGGCCGTCGTGCTGCGCGAATATCTCACGGCATAGCGCCGCCGATGCGGCCTTTTGGGCCGCGGGGGCGTAAACTGGTGATGCACCCGGTGAATCCGATCACATCCCCGACCTCGTGAGAAGCTGCTCGGGCGGGATTCGCCGCCTATCGATTGCGGGCGGAAGCGATCAGCATGCTCCCGTCTCGATCAGCACCACCGGTGTTCGCCTCCTCGCGTGGCGGATAGTCGCAGGGCATCGCATCGGAACACAGGTACTGGAGGACCATGGCTCGGTCGGGCCAGAGCCAGCAGGCTCAGGGGAACGCAACACAGGGCAGGAACGCCGCGCGCAAGCAGGGGGCGGCCCCGCGCCGCACGGCGCATCGGCAGCACCCCGGCGACGATGTGGGCATCATCCCGATCCTCGCCCGTGCGGTGCGCGAGGTGGAGTCCGCCGCGGAGCGCGGGAAGGCCAGCCCGGCCAACCGCACCAAGTTCCAGGTGATCGCACTGCTGGTGCGCGAGGAGCGGGCCAAGGCGAAGAAGGACGTCGCCATCACCGAGGCCGAGCGCACCGAGACGCTCAAGCGGCTCGACGGGGTGGCGACGATCCTGGCGAAGACCGCCGCACGTGACACCACCCTGATCAGCCTGCTCGCCGAGGATGCGGCCGTGTCGGATGCCGCCAAGAGGCTCCGTCGCGACATGCTCATCGCATCCGGCGCCGAGCTGAGCCCGGACGACCTGATCATCACCAGCGAGGCCGAGCCCCACGATGCGATCGCCGAGCGCCAGGTCGTCCCCGCCTCGGTCATGCAGCGCCAGCTGGCGAACCCCTTCCTGGCCCCGGACTTCAGCCGGCCCGTCGCGGCGAAGCCCGCGATCAGCAGGCTGGCGAATTGGGAGCTGCTCGAGCCGCTGTTCCGGGCCTTCGAGCACGGCTCCGGGGGGACCGCCGCCAGCATGAGGCTGCCCGAGCCCACCCCGGCCGACCGCCGCGTGCCGGAGGGGCTCCAGCTCTTCACCCACCAGGCCGAGTTCGTGGCCAGCGTGCGCCAGGGGCATCGCACCTACCTGCTCGCCGACGAGCCCGGCCTCGGCAAGACCGCGCAGGCCCTGCTCGCCGCCCAGGTCTCGAACTCGTATCCGCTCCTGGTCGTGGCGCCGAGCGTCGTGAAGATGAACTGGGCGCGCGAGGTCGAGCTGTGGACACCGGCCAAGACCGCCACCGTGATCCACGGCTCGGGGGAGAACCTGGACGCCTTCGCCGATGTGGTGATCGTGAACTATGACGTGCTCGACCGCCACGTCGGCTGGCTGCGCACCATGGGCTTCCGCGGGATGGTGGTCGACGAGGCCCACTTCATCAAGAACCGCGAATCCCAGCGCTCCCGCTTCGTGCTGGAGCTCTCGGCGAGCATCCGCCGTCTGCACCCGAAGGCGCTGATGATGGCGCTCACCGGCACGCCGCTGATCAACACCATCGAGGACTTCCGGGCGATCTGGCAGTTCCTCGGCTGGATCGAGGGCGACAAGCCGGCGCCGGCGCTGCTGGCCCGGCTCGAGGAGAACGGGCTGACCCCGGCCGACTTCGGCTTCTTCGCCGCGGCCCGGCAGAGCGTGATCGACATGGGCATCGTCCGGCGCAAGAAGATCGACGTCGCCTCCGATCTGCCGAGCAAGCGCATCGCCGATATGCCGGTCGAGCTCGACGACGAGATCGGGCGCTCGATCAGGCACGCCGAGGCCGCCCTCTCGGCGCGGCTGCTCGAGCGCTATCGCCACGCCGCCGCGGCCAGCAAGAACCGCGACCTGGAGCCGGCCGCGCTCATCCGCGCCGTGGCGCATGCCGAGCTCGAGGAGTCGAAGGCGGCCAAGAGCGGGGACAACGTCTTCACCATGGTGCGCAAGATCGGCCAGGCCAAGGCGGTGCTGGCAGCCGACTACACGGCCCAGCTGGCGCGCTCGGTCGGCAAGGTGGTCTTCTTCGCCAAGCACATCGACGTGATGGACGCCGCCGAGGATACCTTCGCCCGGCAGGGGCTGAAGACCGTGTCGATCCGCGGCGACCAGACCGCGGCCTTCCGCCAGAGCCAGGTGGATGCCTTCAGCGACGATCCCGAGGTCTCGGTCGTGGTGGCCTCGCTGACCGCCGCCGGGGTGGGCCTGAACCTGCAGGCGGCGTCGAACGTCGTGCTGGCGGAGCTGAGCTGGACCTCCGCGGAGCAGACGCAGGCGATCGACCGCGTGCATCGCATCGGGCAGGAGGAGCCGGTCACCGCCTGGCGCATCATCGCCGCGCAGACGATCGACGCGAAGATCGCCGAGCTGATCGACAGCAAGGCGGGGCTGGCCGCCCGGGCCCTCGACGGGGACGACTCGGAGGTGCTCGCCGAGTCGACGGTGCAGCTCGACGCCCTGATCCACCTGCTCGAGCAGGCCCTGGAGCGCGAGCCCGCCTAGGGTGCGTCCGGCGGATCGTCCGCGCCGGCGGAGAGCCGGCGCACCGCCTGCAGCGGGATCTCCTGCCAATCGGGGCGGTGCCGGGCCTCGTAGCTGAGCTCGTAGAGGGCCTTGTCGAGCACGAAGGCGCGCAGCAGCTCCGCATAGCGCTGCGGATCCTGCCCGGAGCGCTCCGCATAGCCGCGCAGGAACCCCTGCTGCGCCGAGCGCACCCAGTCCTCGGTCCGCCGACCGGGCTCCGCGAGCCGCAGATTGGCTCCGACGTAGTCGAAGGAGCGCATCATGCCCGCGATGTCCCGGAGGTGGAGGTCGGGCTGCGTGCGCTCCGCCAGCGGGCGGTGCGGCTCGCCCTCGAAGTCGATGAGCATCCAGCCCTTCGCCGTCGCCAGCACCTGGCCGAGGTGGTAGTCCCCGTGGATGCGCTGCAGCCGCGGCCACTCCAGTCCCGCCGTCCCGGCGATGACGGCTTCGATCGCGTCGTGGCGATCGGCGATGGCCGGCGCATCCGATTCGGCCTCGGCCAGCCGTCGACGCATGCCGGCGACGGTCGCCGCGATATCCGCGGCCTCGGCGGAGCGGCTCGGCAGCGTCCGCGCCAGCATCTCGTGCACATCGGCGGTCGCCCGGCCGAGGTCGGCCGCCTGCTCGGCGAAGTCCTCGCCGTCTGCGGCGGCGCGGAAGGCGAGCCGCCAGCCGTCCCGGGCGTCGGGCAGGAACTCCTGGGCGAAGGCGAGGTGGCCGCTCGCGAGGCTGCCGTCGGCGCGCGGCCAGCGCCCTTGCACCTGTCCGGCCGGGCGGGGGACGTGGCGGGATCCGGCGGCGGCCAGCGCGGATTGCAGCACCACATCGGGGTTCTCGCCCTCGGCGAGCATGCGGAAGACCTTGAGGATGAGGGGCGGCGGGGCCTGGGCGCTCTCGCCGGCCGGGCGTTCGGCGGCATCGCCCAGAGCGCAGACGATCGAGGTGTTCGACTGGTCCACCTCCAGCACCGTGCCGCTCAGGAGCCGCACGGGCCCGCCCGGCCATCCCGGCGCAGCGCGGCCCTGCGCCGTCAGGGGGGAGCCCGGTGCCGGCCCGGCCCGGCGGCCGTCGAGCATGAGACCCAGCAGCGCGGCGGCGAAGCGCGGGTCCCGGGGAGCGTCGTACCAGTGCCGGCGGTCGCGCGCGCCGGGAGGCGTTCCCTCGGATTCGATTCCCGTGGATCCGGCTCCCGGGGATTCAGGCCCCGGGGATTCAGGCCCCTCGGCCATCGTCCCGATCAGGGCGGCCTCGAGCTCCGAGGGGCGCTCGCGGTATTGGCTGATCGGCACCTGGTAGAGGGCGGGCCGGTCGCCCGAGTCCCGGATCACGAGGATGCGGATGGTCCAGCCGTCCCCCTCTGCGAGCGTGATGGAGCCGGCGAGGCCCAATCGCGCCGCACCCCCCTTGCCGGCGTACCAGCGCTGCCGGCGCACCCACGAGCTCAGGGGGTCGGGGATCTCGGTCACGGGCGCCTCCTGCAGCAGTGCGATGGCCGTAGTGCGATGGCCGTCCCCTCCAACCTATGCTCGCTCTCCCGCAGCGGCCAGCGCCGTCTCCGCTCAGGCGGGGCCGTCTACGGCTGCGCGGGGGCGACCCCGGCAGCCGCTAGGGTTGCATCAGCATGAAAATCGGGATCCTGACAAGCGGCGGCGACTGCCCCGGGCTGAACGCGGTCATCCGGGGCATCGTGATGAAGGGCGATCGCATCCACGGCGCGGAGTTCGTCGGCTTCAAATGGGGCTGGCGCGGCGTGGTCGACGACGACACCATGCCCATCGACCGGCACACGGTGCGCGGTCTCTCTCGCCAGGGCGGCACCATCCTGGGCACCTCGCGCACCAACCCCTTCGCCGGCCCCCACGGCGGTCCGGAGAATGTGCAGAGGACGCTCGACAAGCACGGCGTCGACGCGCTGATCGCGATCGGCGGGGAGGGGACCCTCACCGCCGCCCGGCGCCTCAGCGACGCCGGCATCAGGATCATCGGGGTGCCGAAGACGATCGACAACGACCTCGCGGCCACCGACTACTCCTTCGGCTTCGACACGGCCGTGCAGATCGCCACGGAGGCCATCGACCGGCTGCGCACGACGGCGGAGTCGCACCAGCGCTGCATGGTGGTCGAGGTGATGGGCCGTCACGTGGGGTGGATCGCGCTGCACTCGGGCATGGCCGGGGGAGCGCACGCCATCCTGATCCCCGAGCAGGCGGTCAGCCTCGACCAGGTCTGCTACTGGGTCGAGCACGCACGGGACCGCGGCCGTGCCCCGCTGGTGGTCGTCTCCGAGGGCTTCATGCTCGACACCATGGACAACGCGCACTCGCACAAGGGCCTCGACGCCTTCGACCGTCCGCGCCTGGGCGGCATCGGCGAGCTGCTGGCGCCGATGATCGAGGAGAGGACCGGCATCGAGTCCCGCTGCCAGGTGCTCGGGCACATGCAGCGCGGCGGCGTGCCGACGGCCTACGATCGGGTGCTGGCCACCCGGCTCGGCCTCGCGGCGGTCGACAGCGTGGTCGCCGAGCAGTGGGGGACCATGGTCTCCCTGCGCGGCACCGATATCGTCAACGTCGGCATCGCCGAGGCGACGGATGCCCTGAACCGCGTGCCGCAGGACCGCTACGAGGAAGCGGCGCTGCTGTTCGGCTGAGCCTCAACCGCTCATAGCTCGCGCGAAGGGAAACCGATGCGCGGGACGCGCACCGGCGCTGGCGTCGCGCGACGGTCAGAAATGACCGTCGCCTGAGCTCCAGCGCGCAGAAATGACCGTCGCCTGAGCTCCAGCGCGCAGAATGACCGTCGCCTAAGCTCCCGCGCGCAATCTCGCCTGCACCTCCGCGAGGGAGGGGTTCGTGGCGCTCGTCCCGTCCGGGAAGATCACCGTCGGCACGGTCTGGTTCCCGCCGTTGAGCGAGGCGACCAGCTCCGCGGTGCCCGGAGTGGTCTCGATGTCGACCTCGGTGTAGGCGATCCCCTCCCGGTCGAGCTGGCCCTTCAGACGCTGACAATAGCCGCACCACGAGGTCGAGAACATCGTCACGGTTCCGGCATCAGGTCTGTAGTCCATGTTCCCAGTATGCCCTCTCGCGACACGCCGGATTCATTCAACGCTCAAGATCGGGCGCCGCCGACAGCAGCCAATAGGGTAATGCCGTGACGACAACCCAGACCACGGAGGCCAAGCCTCGCAACCGCTTCGACGAGTACTTCGAGATCACGAGAAGGGGGTCGACGCTGGGTCGCGAGATACGCGGCGGTGTCGTCACTTTCGTGACGATGGCGTACATCGTCATCCTGAACCCGCTCATCCTCTCCACCCAGGACATCTCCGGGCACGCGCTGCCCGGTGTGCAGGTGGCGGCCGTCACCGCCTTGACGGCCGGGCTCATGACGATCCTCTTCGGCGTCATCGCCAAACTGCCCTTCGCCCTCGCCGCGGGCCTGGGCATCAACTCCTTCCTCGCCGCGAGCGTGGTCGGCGTCGTGACCTGGCCCGAGGCGATGGGGCTGGTGCTCATCAACGGGGTCATCATCGTCATCCTCGCCTCGACCGGACTGCGCGTGATGATCTTCAACGCGGTGCCCCCGGCGCTGAAGACGGCGATCACCGTGGGCATCGGCCTGTTCATCGCCTTCATCGGGCTGGTGGACTCCGGCCTGGTGCGCTCCAGCGGCGCGGCATCCCCGCCGGTCCAGCTCGGCGAGGGCGGCTCGGTCGCCACCCTGCCGACACTCGTCTTCATCGTGGGGCTCATCGTCATCGGCATCCTGATGGCCCGCAGGGTCCGCGGCGCCCTGCTGATCGGCATCGTGGTGACCACGGTGATCGCGGTGGTCGTCGAGGCGATCTTCCATCTGGGCGAGTCGTTCAAGAACCCCGACGGCTGGAGCCTGAACGCCCCGGTGCTGCCCTCGGGCATCGTCTCCCTGCCCGACTTCAGCCTGATCGGCCAGGTCAGCCTCGGCTCCTTCGAGCGGATCGGCGTGCTCGCCGCGATCATGCTGGTGTTCACCCTCGTCTTCACCAACTTCTTCGACGCCATGGGCACCATGACCGGGCTCGCCTATGAGGCCGGCCTCCAGGACGAGCGGGGCAACTTCCCGCGGCTCAAGTCGGCTCTGATCATCGAGGGCTTCGGAGCGGTCGCCGGCGGCGCCGGCTCCTCCTCCTCGAACACGGTGTTCATCGAATCGGCGGCCGGCATCGGCGAGGGGGCGCGCACCGGCTTCGCGAACGTGGTCACCGGCGTGCTCTTCCTCTGCGCCATGTTCCTCACGCCGCTGACGCAGGTCGTGCCGCTGGAGGTGGCCGCCGCGGCGCTGGTCGTCGTGGGGGCCCTCATGGTCGCGCAGATCAAGAACATCGACTGGAGCGACTTCTCGGTCGCCCTGCCGGTGTTCCTCACCATCCTGGTCATGCCGCTGACCTACTCGATCGCCAACGGCATCGGGGCCGGCTTCATCGCCTGGGTGCTGGTGCGCTCCTTCGCCGGCAAGGCGCGCGAGATCTCGCCGCTGCTGTGGATCTCGGCCTTCGGCTTCCTGATCTACTTCGTGCGCGGACCCCTCGAGGCGCTGATCGGGGGCTGATCCGCCGCCCGCCCGGCATTGTGCGAGCGCCGCCCGATCCTGGCGGCGCTCGGGGCGCCATGGGTCACGCAGGGCCTCGTCGGACGGCCGGCGTAGGGTCGCACTATGACGGTCGTCCACACCATCGGGCACTCCACCCATCCGATCGACGAGTTCATCGGGCTGCTGGAGGCGCACGGCATCGAACTGCTGGTGGATGTGCGCACGGTGGCCGGCTCGCGGCGCAATCCGCAGTTCAACGCGGAGTCGCTCGGCAGGAGCCTACGCGCGGCCGGCATCGAGTACCGCCGGATGGCCGAGCTCGGCGGACTGCGCCGCACGGTCGAGGACTCCGTGAACGACGGATGGCGCAACGCCTCCTTCCGCGGCTACGCCGACTACATGCAGACGCCCGCGTTCGCGGAGGGGATCGATCGCCTGATCGAGGCGGCCGCGGAGCAGACGGTCGCGATCATGTGCGCGGAGGCGGTGCCCTGGCGCTGCCACCGCTCGCTGATCGGGGACGCCCTGCTGATCCGCGGGGTGGAGGTGCGCGACATCATGTCGGTCCGCTCCAGCCCCGAGCACCGGCTCACGACCTTCGCCCGGGTCGAGGGCATGTCGCTGACCTATCCGGCCGACCCGTCGCTCGAACTGCCGGAGGGCTAGATCAGGCCTGCACCGGGATGCTCGCCGTGTCGTACTGCTCGGTCCTCCGCGGGATGAAGAAGGAGACCGTCACCCCCGCCAGCGCCACCCCCGCCGCCATGATGAAGCACCATTGGAACGCCGCGGCCGTGGGGACCCCCACCCCCTGGGAGACGACCTCGTTCGACGAGAGGACGACGCCGACCGCCGCCGCCGCGACGGTCGAGCCGAGGGTCCGCATGACCGAGTTGAGGCTGTTCGCGGCGGCGGTCTCCGTCGCCGGGACGGCGTTCATGATCAGGGTCGGCATGGCGGCATAGGCGAACCCGATCCCGAAGCCGATGATGGTCGCGATCAGCACCGCATGCCAGACCTCGGTCATCAGGAAGACCGCGACCACATAGCCCAGGGCGATGATCACCCCGCCCAGGATCAGGCTGGTCCGCGGCCCCCGTGCGGTGGAGAGCCGTGCCGCCACCGGCGACATGAAGAACATGACCAGGCCGTTCGGGGCCAGGCAGAGGCTGGCCACCAGGAGGCTCTGCCCGAGGCCCACCCCCGTGCCGGTCGGGGACTCCAGGAGCTGCGGCAGCGCGGCGGCCGTCACCATGTAGGCGAAGCCGACGGCGATGGAGGCCAGATTGGTCATCAGCACGGGGCGACGCACGGCTACGACGAGGTCGACCAGCGCATCCCGCACCCGGAGCTCCCAGAGCCCCCAGAGCAGGAGCACGACGACGCCTCCGGCCAGCAGCCCGATCACCGGCAGGCTGCTCCAGCCCCACTCGGCTCCTTTCGAGACCGCCAGCAGGATGCCGGTGAGGCCGATCGCGAGGCCGAGGGCCCCCAGGTAGTCGAAGCGCCCCGCGGTGCGCAGGGTGCTCACCGGCACGATCAGCAGCACGAGCACCACGGCGATCGCCGAGAGCAGGGCGGCCAGCCAGAAGAGGTAGTGCCAGTCCAGGGTCTCCGCCACGACGGCGGAGAGCGGCAGGCCGACGGCGCCGCCGACCCCGAGGGTGGCGCTCACCAGGGCCACCGCCGAGGCCAGCCGTTTGGGGTGCAGCACGTCGCGGAGGATGCTGATGCCCAGGGCGATGACGCCGAGCCCGATGCCCTGCAGCGAGCGGCCGACGATGAGCGGGACGAGCGTGTCCGACAGCGCGCAGACCACCGATCCGGCGAACAGGATGAGCAGCAGCGCCAGGGCGATCCGCCGCTTGCCGAACATGTCTCCCAGGCGCCCGGTGATGGGGGTGCCGATGGCGGCGGCGAGCAGCGTGGAGGTGAGCACCCACGAGGCGTCGTTGCTCGTCGTGTCGAGCAGCCGCGGCAGCTCGGGGATGATCGGGATGACCAGCGTCTGCATCGAGGCGGCGATCAGTCCCGTGATCGCCAGCGCGGCGACGATGGCGCGATCGCTGGGGCGCCTGGTGAGCCGCCGGCGCTGCCGCTGGCTGAGGGAGCCGTCGAACCCGGCTGGACTAACGACCACAGAGCCTACCGATCACAGAGTCACCGATCCCGAGCCACGGACTGCCGGCCACCGGCCGCAGGGCCTACGATCACAGACTTCGACTCTACTCGGGCGAGCCCGCCGCGGCCGTCGCCCCGCTCGCGCTCCCAGCCGGGTCACGGACTGGAGCGCTACCGTGGCCGCATGACCTCCGCTGCCCGCCCCGGGGCGTCGCGCCCGGCCGTCTCCGCCTCGGCGGGACCGCTGCGCAGGGTCCCGGTGTGGGTCTGGCGGGCGCTCATGGCGATGACGCACCGATTGGAGCTGGCGCGCTTCAACTCGGAGCCGGTCGCCGGCGTGCGGCACATCCGGGACATCGACTTCGCCGGGGACGGTGCCCGGCAGCACCGGCTCGACGTCATCGTGCCCGATCCCGCATCCGGGTCCGCAGGGGAGGAGCCCCTGCCGGTCTACATCTACTTCCATGGCGGCGGCTGGACCTCGGGGGACAAGGCCGCGCTGACCAAGTACTGCGCCATCCAGGCCGCCGCGGGCATGGTCGTCGTCAACGCGAACTACCGGATGGCCACCCGGTTCCGCATGGCGCACATGGTCGAGGACGCCAATGCCGTGCTGGCCTGGGTGGCGGAGCACATCGCCGAGCACGGCGGGGACCCGAGCCGCCTGGTGCTCGGCGGCGACTCGGCGGGCGGTCAGCTCTCGGCACTGATCGCGGCCGCGGTCTTCGACGCGGAGCTGGCCGGGCACTACGGCATCGAGCCGGCGGTGCCGCCGGGTTCGGTGCGCGGCCTCGTGCAGCACTGCAGCGCCGTCGACCTCTCCGTGGTGTTCGAGCGCGGGTTCGTCCTCAGCCGCAGCTTCGTGCGGATGCTGCTGCCGAAGCGGGTGCCGGAACAGGAGCCGCTGCCCCTGGCCGTCGCCGCCCGGCACCTCTCGCCCATCGAGTGGCTCGACTCGGGGTTCCCTCCCGTGCTGGTCACCACCTCGGAGCGGGACTACTTCTACCGGGCGAACCTGAACTTCGTGGCGGCCCTCCGGCGGCGCGGCATCCCCGTCGAGACGCTCATCTACGACCGCGCGCGGGCGAACGCCATGCACACCTGGCAGCAGAACTACCGCTATCCCGAGTCGCAGGAGGTCTACCGGCGGCTGCAGGGATTCGTGCGCAGCGTCGCCGGGACCCGCCGGCCGGTGCACCACGCTCCGGGAGTCTGAGCAGCGCTCCGAGCCGCTATCTTGGACGGATGGCGTCCAGGAGCACCGGATCACCGCCGCCCCCCGAGGGCTTCGGCTCGGCGGTCTTCGACGACGCCGCGCAGCGGGACCTTCAGATCAGCGATGTGGACTGGACCGTCCCGCCCCCGGGGCTGGCCCCCTCGCGCTTCGAGGCTCCCAGCGGCAGCCTGGCCGTCGTCTCCATGGGGGACGAGGCCCATCCGCGCATCCTCCTGGCGCCGGGCGTCACAGGCTCCAAAGAGGACTTCGTCCTGATGATGCCGGAGCTGGCGGCCGCCGGCTACTACGTGCAGAGCTTCGACATGGCCGGGCAGTACCAATCGGCGGACGCCGGCCCCGAGCACCTCGTCCCGCCCCGCTCGCACTACGACTACGACCTCTATGCCGACGATCTGATCGCCCTGCTGGAGTCGGGGAGCACGCCCGTGCATGTGCTCGGCTACTCCTTCGCCGGCACCGTCGCGCAATTGGCGCTCAGCCGCCGGCCCGAGCTCTTCGCCAGCCTCGCCCTGCTGAGCTGCCCGCCGGAGCCGGGGCAGGGGTTCCGCGGGGTGAAGCGGATCGGCTGGTTCAGCGGGCTGACGAACGGCCGGGTCGGCGCCGCGCTGATGATCTGGGGGGTGAAGCGGAACTTCACGAAGGTCCCGCCCAGCCGGCTCCGCTTCGTGAAGCACCGCTTCGGCTACACCCGGCGGCGCAGCGTGCAGGACATCATCGAGCTCATGATGCGCGCTCCGGATCTCCGCCCGGCGATGGCGGCGGCCCCGATCCCCAAGCTGGTGGCGGTCGGCGAGCACGATCTGTGGCCGCTGGCCATGCACAGCGACTTCGCCCGGCGCATCGGGGCGAGCATCGCCGTGTACCGCACCGGGCACAGCCCCTGCGAGACGGCTCCCCACCAGCTGACCCGGGACCTGCTCGCGCTCTACGCCGAGGCGGAGGGCGGGCAGGAGCGCTAGGTCCGGGCGATCAGGCCGTCGGGCTCGGTGCCGGGGTCGTCGCCGGGGTCGTGCCGCGTCGCCCCCTGAGCGCCCTGGCGCTGCCAGGAGCGCCGCTCGGCCCGCCGCTGCCGGGCCGACTGCTCGGCGGTGTTCAGCCTCAGCGTGAGGTAGGCCCAGCGGATCCGGCGCCACAGCCCCGAGAGGCTGTCGAAGGGCCGGGCGGAGATCTGCACGCGCAGCTCCGGGTCGTACAGCACGGCCATGTCGGGGCGCAGCGCGAAGCTCAGGTCGAAGTCGTCGTGCACCTCGCGCACGGTGCGGTGCACCCGGCCGCGGAGGCGCTGCCAGGCGGATGAGCGCAGCGCGAAGTTGGAGCCGAAGAGCGGCGGATGCCCCAGGAGCGCGCCGATCACCGTGAAGTAGCCGCCGAGGTAGACGTTCCGTCCCAGCCAGCGGACCGCGGCGCCCGCTCCGTAGAAGTCCCCGGATCCCGTCACCGCCGCGATGCCGGGCCGGGTCTCCATGGTCCTCTCGATGCGCGCCAGCCAATCGGGCGGCGGCACGGAGTCGGCGTCGAGCCGGGCGATCACGGGGAAGCGGGCGGCGTCGAAGCCCGCCGCCGTCGCGGGGAGAGTGCCGCGCAGGGGCTCGGCGACCACCCGGGCGCCCGAGGCGGCCGCGATGGCCGCCGTCGCATCGGTGCTGCCGTTGTCGACGACGATGATCTCGTCCGCGGGCCGCTCCTGCCGGGCGAGGGCGGCCAGGCAGTTCGCCAGCATCTCGGCGTCGTTCCAGGACGGGATGACCACCGAGATGCGCGTCATGATCCAAGAAGTTTAGACTGATCGCCAGTGGACATCATGCTCATGGTCTCGCTGGTCATCGTGCTGGCTCTCGTTTTCGACTTCACGAACGGATTCCACGACACGGCCAACGCGATGGCCACCCCCATCGCCACCGGTGCCCTCAAACCGAAGGCCGCCGTCACCATCGCCGCCATCCTCAATCTCGTGGGCGCCTTCATGTCGACGGCGGTCGCGCAGACGATCTCCGGCGGCCTCATCCACGAGGGCAACGGCGGTGTGCAGATCACGCCGGAGCTGATCTTCGCGGGTCTGCTGGGCGCCATCCTGTGGAATCTGGTCACCTGGGCCTTCGGGCTGCCGTCGAGCTCCTCGCATGCCCTCTTCGGCGGTCTGATCGGCGCCGCGATCGTGGGTGCCGGCTTCGCCTCGATCAATTTCGGCGTGCTGCTGTCGAAGGTCATCCTGCCGGCGATCGCCGCCCCCCTGGTGGCGGGGATCGTGGCGTACACCGCCACCAAGATCGCCTACGCCCTGACCCGGCGGGCGAAGGGGGCGCGCAACGGCTTCCGGCACGGCCAGATCGTGACCTCCTCGCTGGTGGCGCTCTCGCACGGCACCAACGACGCGCAGAAGACCATGGGCGTCATCACGCTGACCCTCATCGCGGCCGGTCTGCAGCCCGTGGGCACCGGACCGCACATCTGGGTGATCGTGGTCTGCGGTGTCGCGATCGCGCTGGGCACCTATATGGGCGGGTGGCGGATCATCCGCACGCTGGGCAAGGGACTGACCAGCATCAAGCCGACCCAGGGCTTCTCGGCCGAGGTGAGCACCTCCGCGACGATCCTCGCCTCGACGCATCTGGGCTTCGCGCTCTCGACGACCCAGGTCGCCTCGGGGTCGGTGATCGGCACCGGCCTGGGCCGCCGTGGCGGTGCCGTGCGGTGGGGCACCGCGGGCCGCATCGGGCTGGCATGGCTCTTCACCCTGCCCATCTCGGCGCTGATCGGTGCCGCCGCGGCCTCCGTGGCCCATCTGGGGGCGGCGGGGATCATCGCGGATGCCGTGGTGGGCCTGGTGCTGACCGTCGGCATCTACCTCTACGCGAAGCGCGAGCGGGTCGACCACCAGAACGTCGTGGCCGGGCCGAGCGCCTTCGTCTCGAGCAAGAAGAAGCTGAGGAAGCTCGAGAAGCAGAGGGCCCGGGAGGCGCGCGCCGCCCGTTCCGCCGGAGAGCCGGCGGGTGACGAGGGGGAGAAGCGGTGATCGACTGGGCAGCGCTGGGGGTCGTCGCGCTGGCGGCGATGGCCGCCTCCGCCCTGGTCGTGACCAGCTATGCGCTGGGACTCCGCCTGCTGAGCAGGCGGAAAGGCCAGAAGGACTCCCCGCTGCGCCGCGCCGGGGGCATCGCCTGCTTCGTCGTGAGCGCGGTGGCCGTGCTCTGGGGCATCTATCTGATCATCCCGGCCCTGCACTGACGGGGAGCCGGCAGCGGACCGGGCAGCGGCCGGCCGCCCGCCAGGCGGCACGGAGGGCGGTGCCGGGGGGCGGCGCGGGAAAGGCCGGGAGAGGGCGGCGAGGGGCCGTCGGCGCGCCGGGACAGGGTAGAGTCTTAATCGCCTGCAGCCACGAGCTACCTGCCAGGCGATGGAGCCGAGACGTGAAGAAGACCGGGCCGAACGAGGCCACCGCACCGAGGATGTCCGACGGCACGAACCGCGAGGGGCCGACGCGGACGGAGTTCGACTCCCTGGGGTCGATGGAGATCCCGGCAGGCGCCTATTGGGGCATCCACACCGCCCGCGCGCTGGAGAACTTCCCCATCACGCGGCGGCCGATCTCGGTCTACCCCGACCTGATCATCGGGCTGGCCATGGTCAAGCAGGCCGCGGCCCGGGCGAACGCCGAGATCGGCGTGCTGAACGCCCAGAAGGCCGAGCTCATCGACGCGGCCTGCGAGGAGGTCAAGCGCGGAGAGCTCCACGACGAGTTCCTGGTGGGGGTGATCCAGGGCGGCGCGGGCACCTCGACGAACATGAACACCAACGAGGTCATCGCCAACCGCTGCCTGCAGCTGATGGGCCGGCCCTTCGGCGACTACCGCCACATGCATCCGATCGACGACGTGAACCGCAGCCAGAGCACCAACGATGTGTATCCCACCGCCATCAAGCTCGCCATGGCCCTCGCCGTCAACCGGCTGACCACGGAGCTGGAGTTGCTGGCGAAGGCGTTCGCCGCCAAGGGGACGGAGTTCGTCCACGTGCTCAAGGTCGGCCGCACCCAGCTCCAGGATGCCGTGCCGATGACCCTGGGCCAGGAGTTCACGGGCTTCTCGCACACGCTGATGGAGGACCACGACCGGCTGCTCGAGACGCTGCCGCTGCTGAACGAGATCAACCTGGGGGCGACGGCGATCGGCACCGGGATCACGGCGGACCCCAAGTACGCGGATGCCGTCCGCCGGCACCTCAGCGAGATCTCCGGCTTCGCGATGGTGACGGCCCCCGACCTCATCGAGGCGACCTCGGATGCCGGCGTGTTCATGACCCTCTCCGGCGTGCTGAAGCGCTCGGCCATCAAGCTCTCGAAGATCTGCAACGACCTCCGGCTGCTGTCCTCCGGGCCGCAGGCCGGCATCGGGGAGATCAACCTCCCGCCGCGGCAGGCCGGCTCCTCGATCATGCCCGGCAAGGTGAACCCGGTGATCCCGGAGGTCGTCAACCAGGTCGCCTTCTCCGTCGTCGGCGCGGATGTCACGGTGACCATGGCGTCGGAGGGCGGCCAGCTGCAGCTGAACGCCTTCGAGCCGGTCATCACGCACAGCATCCTGCAGTCGATCGTCTGGATGACGAACGCCTGCCGCACTCTGCGGGTCAACTGCGTGGACGGCATCACCGCGAACGAGACCCGGCTGGCCGCACAGGTGGAGTCCTCGGTCGGCGTCGTCACGGCGCTGACCCCGTACATCGGTTACGCGGCCTCCGCCACGCTCGCCCACACCGCCCTCACCACGCATGCCTCGATCGCGGACCTGGTGGTGGAGGCGGGCCTGATGACCAGGGAGCAGGTGGATCGCGTGCTCTCCCCGGAGCGCCTGAGCGGGCTGGTGCCGATGACCGGCGCGATCTCGGTCGTGCGCCCTGCCGAGACGGATGTCGAGTAGCGCGGTGAGCGTCGGCGCCGGCATCGCCATGCTCGGCAGCGCGAACATGGACCTGGTCTTCTCGGTCGAGCGGATCCCCTCGCCGGGGGAGACCCTGCTGGCGACCAAGACGGCCCGCTACCCCGGGGGCAAGGGGCTGAACCAGGCCGTGGCGGCCGCCCGCGCCGGCGCGACGACGACCTTCCTCGGCGCGCTCGGCGACGACGAGCACGGGCGGGAACTCGCCTCGGTCATGGCCGAGGCGGGCATCGACGGCCGTCTGGTGCGTCGCAGCGCTGCACCCACCGGCCAGGCGTTCATCATGGTGGACTCCCGGGCCGAGAACGCCATCGTCGTGGCCTCCGGAGCGAACGCGACGGTCACCGGGCTCGGCGACGAGGAGTGCCGCGCCATCGCCTCCTCCCGCCTGCTCCTCATGCAGCTGGAGCTGCCCATGGCGGTCGTCGAGCAGGCGGCGGCCGCGGCGCGGGAAGCCGGGGTGACGGTCGTGCTGAACGCCGCGCCGGCCCAGCCGCTCGATGCGCGGCTGCTCGCGGGGCTGGACTGCCTGATCGTCAACGAGCACGAGGCGTGTCTCATCGGCGGATCCGACGATCTGGGGGCGGCCTCGGCGAGCCTTGCCGCCCAGGTCGCCCTGCTCATCGTCACTCTCGGCGGCGAGGGCTCCGTGCTGTACCAGGACGGCGGGGAGCTCGCCCGGATCCCCGCGCCACGGGTGCCGGTCGTCGACACCACCGGGGCCGGCGACACCTTCTGTGGGGCCTTCGCTGCGGCCCTGGCCGAGGGACGCTCCCCGGTGGACGCCGCCCGCTTCGCCACGGCCGCCGCAGCCCTCTCCGTGCAGACGCTCGGTGCCGTGCCGTCCATCCCGCACCGCGCCGAGATCGATGCGAGCCTGGGAGGATGAGCGCCGCCGCCGTGAGCGCTCTCGCCGCGGCCCTCGGCGACCGGCTCTGCGTCGATCCGGCCGTGCTGGCCGGGCTCCGCGCCGATAGATCGGGGCACAGCTCCTCGGAGTCCCCGCTGGCGCTCGTGACCGCGCGGAGCGTCGAAGACGTGCAGGCGACGCTGCGGATCGCCACGGAGCACGGCGTACCGGTGGTGCCACGGGGAGCCGGCACCGGCCTGGCGGGAGGGGCGATCGCCTCAGCGGGCGAGATCGTGCTCTCCACGCTCGCCATGAACCGCATCCTGCACTTCTCGGCGGAGGATCGGCTAGCCGTCGTCGAGGCCGGCATCGTCAACGGCGACCTCAACGCCGCCCTGGCCGAGCAGGGCTTCTGGTTCGCGCCCGATCCGGCGAGCCGTGCAATCTCGACGGTCGGCGGCAATATCGCGACCAATGCGGGCGGCATCCTCTGCGCCAAGTACGGCGTCACCCGGGAGGCCGTGCTCGGCCTCAAGGTCGTGCTCGCCGACGGGCGGGTGATCGAGACGGGCCGCCGGAGCATCAAGGGGGTCACCGGCCTGGACCTCACCGCCCTCATGATCGGCTCGGAGGGCACCCTCGGCGTCATCGTGGAGGCGACCGTGAAGGTCGGCCCCCTCCCGGCCGGCGGCACCGCGACGCTGAGCGCCTGCTTCCCGGATGCCGCCTCGGCGGCCCGCGCCTCCCTCGCCATCGCCACGGCCGGCCTCGCTCCCGCGGCCATGGAGCTGCTCGACGAGCGCTCCGTCGCCGCCGTGGACCGGTTCCTCGGGGGTGATGCTGGTCGTGGAGGCCGTCAACGGAAGGGCGGGGACCCCTACCCCGAGCTTCCTTATGCCGATCTCCACGACCAGCATCACGGACAGGGGCGACCCCGAGCCTGGCTCCTCGTGCTCTTCGACGGGGATGACAGCGGCGTGCAAGCCGATCGGGCGCGGAAGATCCTGGAATCGACAGGCGCCGATGTCGCGTGCACGGACGACTCGATCGAGGGCGAGGCGCTGCTGGCCCGCCGCCGCGCCTTCCATCCGGCGCTCGAGGCGATGGGCAGCGTGCTCATCGAGGATGTGGCGGTGCCGCGCAGCGCCTTCCCCGCCATGTTCGCCGAGATCGCGGCGATCGAGGAGCGGCACGGGGTGACGATCGCCACGGCGGCACATGCCGGGGACGGCAATCTGCATCCCAACTTCGTGTACGAGCCGGATGGGTCCGGCGACGTCCCCCCGCATGTCTGGGATGCGGCGGGGGAGCTGTTCCAGGCCGCGCTCCGGCTGGGCGGCACCCTGACGGGGGAGCACGGGGTCGGCATCCTGAAGCGGCGGTGGCTCGCCGACGAGCTGGGCGACGATCAGCTCCGGCTGCAGGAGGGCATCAAGGCGCTCTTCGATCCACAAGGGATACTCAACCCGGGGAAGGTCTTCTAGCCGTTTCCGCGACGTGGTAATCGGCCCCTGCGGAATTCACTATTGTCGAAGAGGTACCCCTATGGATGGAAAGTGACTAATGACGCAACTCGACTCGACGCTCCAGCCCATCTACGACGAGGTCCTGCGCAGGAACCCCGGTGAGGCCGAGTTCCACCAGGCCGTGCACGAGGTGTTCGAATCCCTCGCCCCGGTGCTGTCGAGGAACCCCCACTACGCCGAGGCCTGCGTTCTGGAGCGCATCTGCGAGCCCGAGCGGCAGGTCATCTTCCGGGTCCCCTGGGTGGACGACGCCGGGCAGGTGCAGATCAACCGGGGCTTCCGGGTCGAGTTCAACTCCGCCCTCGGGCCTTACAAGGGCGGGCTGCGCTTCCACCCCTCCGTGTATCTGGGGACCGTGAAGTTCCTCGGCTTCGAGCAGGTCTTCAAGAACGCGCTGACCGGCATGCCGATCGGCGGCGGCAAGGGCGGCTCCGACTTCGACCCGAAGGGCAGGTCCAACGCCGAGGTGATGCGCTTCTGCCAGTCCTTCATGACCGAGCTGTACCGCCATCTCGGCGAGTACCGCGATGTGCCCGCCGGGGATATCGGCGTGGGCGGCCGGGAGATCGGCTACCTCTTCGGGCAGTACAAGCGCATCACGAACCGCTACGAGTCCGGAGTGCTCACCGGCAAGGGCACCGGATGGGGCGGCAGCCAGGTGCGCACCGAGGCGACCGGGTACGGCGTGGCCTTCTTCGCCGAGCAGATGCTGGCCACCCGCGGCGAGACCTTCGACGGCAAGCGCGTGCTGGTGTCCGGCTCGGGCAACGTCGCCCTCTACGCCATCCAGAAGGTGCATCAGCTCGGCGGCCTGGTGGTGGCGGCCTCGGACTCCTCGGGTGTCGTCCACGATCCCAAGGGCATCGACTTCGAGCTGCTGCGCTCCATCAAGGAGGATGAGCGGGGCCGGGTCTCGGACTACGCCGCCCGCCGCGGCGGCGGTGCCCAGTACCGCGCCGGCGCCGACATCTGGGAGCTCGCGGCGGAGACCAGGGTCGATGTCGCGCTCCCCTCGGCGACGCAGAACGAGATCAGCGCGAGCGACGCGGCCATCCTGGTGAAGAACGGGCTGATCGCCATCGCCGAGGGCGCCAATATGCCCTCCACGCCCGAGGCGACACGGGTGTTCCTGGAGGCCTCCGTGCTCTTCGGGCCGGGCAAGGCCGCGAACGCCGGCGGCGTCGCGACCTCGGCCCTGGAGATGCAGCAGAACGCGTCCCGGGACTCCTGGTCGTTCGAGTACACCGAGGCGCGTCTGGCCGAGATCATGCGGGGCATCCATGAGAGCTGCGCCGAGACGGCGGAGGAGTACGGCCAGCCGGGCAACTATGTGCTCGGGGCGAACATCTCGGGCTTCACCCGGGTCGCCGACGCCATGATGGCGCTCGGGCTGATCTGAGTCCCCAGCCCTCGCGGCACTCGATCCGCAGCTCTCGGACGCCTTCTCGGGGAGCGTAGAATTGAAGACCGGTTCTCCGGCCGGGGCAAGGGGCGGGCAGTGGTCGATGCCGAGCTCGAGCGGGAGCGGTCGCACCTCGACGGCCTCTACCGGCGGCTGGACGAGCTGGCGGGGCGGACCCGCGATCAGCTCGCGGCGATCCGGCGACTCGACGTCGGCGGCAGCCATCAGGGCCGCTCCGAACGCGACGCCTTCGCCCGTCTCTACGAGGACCGTCTCCGGCAGTACGCCGAGGCTTCAGAGCGGCTCGCCTTCGGCCGGCTCGAGGTCGCGCCCGAGCCGGAGGAGCCGCGGGACGGGGCGACGGCGCATCGCTATATCGGCCGGATCGGCCTGCGGGATGCCGACCAGCAGCCGATCCTGCTCGATTGGCGCGTCCCTCAGGCCAGCGCCTTCTATCAGGCGACCGCGGCCGACCCCCGGGGCGTCCGGGCCCGGCGTCACCTGATCTCCCGGGGCCGCGAGCTCCTGCGCATCGAGGACGAGGTCTTCGACCAGGCCATGCTGCACGACGAGGGCGTGCGGCTGCAGGGGGAGGCGGCCATCCTCGCGGCGGTGGACGCGCAGCGCACCGGGCGCATGTCGGACATCGTCGCGACCATCCAGGCGGAGCAGGATCGGATCATCCGCTCCGAGCTGTCCGGCATCCTGGTCGTCCAGGGCGGTCCCGGCACGGGCAAGACCGCGGTGGCGCTGCACCGCGCCGCCTATCTGCTGTACTCGCACCGCGAGCGGCTGCGCTCCTCCGGGTTGCTCGTCGTGGGCCCCTCCCGGTCGTTCCTGCACTACATCGAGGCCGTGCTCCCCTCGCTGGGGGAGTCCGGGGTGGTGCTCTCCAGCCTCGGCGGACTGTTCCCCGGTGTGGACACGGGGCTCGAGGACCAGCCCGAGACGGCGGCGATCAAGGGGGCCTCCCGGATGGCCCCGCTGATCGCGCGAGCCGTCCGCTCCCGACAGCGCGTCCCCGCCGGGCCCCGGGTGCTGCGCGTCGCCGGCACCTCGCTGACTCTCGAGCCCGCCCTCGTCGCCGCCGCCCTGGCCCGGGCCCAGGAGACGGGCAAGCCGCACAACGAGGCACGGGTCGTCTTCGTCCGCTCCGCGCTGACGCAGCTGCTCCGCCTCTACGCGGAGACCCTGCGCCGAGGCGGCGGGACCGTCGATGAGCACGATCTGCCGATGCTCCGGGAGGAGCTGCGCACCGCCGAGGACGTGCGCATCGCCTTGAACACGGCCTGGCTCCCGCTCACTCCCGAGAAGCTGATCCGGGACCTCTACGCCCGGCCGGCCTGGCTGGCCGAGCTCACGCCGGGATGGTCGGAGGCCGAGCGCGAGGCGCTCCATCGCGAGCGCGACAGCCCCTTCACCCTCTCCGACGTCCCGCTGCTCGACGAGGCGGCCGAGCTGCTCGGCGAGCTCGATGCGGGCAGCGAGGCCCGGCGGGGCGGCGAGGCCCGGCGGAACGAGACGGGGCAGCGGCGGCGCGACCTCGAGGACGCCGAGCAGGTCATCCGCGACATGGGGCTGGATGGACTGGTGCACGCCGAGGAGCTGGCCGCGGGCTTCGCCCATCGTGCCGATCGGGCGACGACGACGGCGGAGCGCGCCGCCGCCGATCGTACCTGGACCTTCGGCCACGTGGTGGTCGACGAGGCCCAGGAGCTGTCGGCGATGCAGTGGCGCCTGCTGCTGCGGCGCTGCCCCATGCGCTCGTTCACCATCGTCGGGGACATCGCCCAGGCGTCCTCCGCCGTGGCCGCGGAGGACTGGCCTCGTGCGCTGCAGCCGCTGCTGGGGCGGCACACGGCGCGCTGGCGGCTGGAGGAGCTGAGCGTGAACTATCGCACCCCGGCGCAGATCGTGCGGATGGCGGAGAGCATGGCGATCGCCCACGGCCTGCCGATCACCCCCTCGCGAGCCGTGCGCGAGAGCCGCTGGCCGGTCGAGCTGAGGCGCGTGGCGGATGTCGTCGGGGAGACGGTGAGGGCCGTGGCCGGAGACCGCGGCATCGACCCGTCGGCCACGGTGGCGGTCGTCGCTCCGCCCCCGCGGCTGGGCGGGCTGCACGCGGCTCTCGCGGCCGAGCTCGGCGGGCTCGTCGGCCTGGCCGACGAGGGCCTGCTGACCCCGGTCACGGTGCTCGGCCCGCAGGAGGCCAAAGGCCTCGAATTCGACGCCGTCGTCATCGCCGAGCCGGATCGCATCGTCGCGCAGACGCCTCGCGGCGCCGGGGCGCTCTACGTCGCCATGACCCGGGCGACCCAGCGGATGTACCTGATCGGCGACGGGCCCTTCCCGCCGGGGATCGCCTGAGCCCGCCGGGAACCGCCTGAACCCCGGAACCGCCGGAACCCGCCGGGAACCGCCTGAGCGAGGCATGCTTGAGTCATGGCATTCCTGAACGATGAACTGCTCGACCGCATCCACTCCCGCGCCGCGGGGTACGACCGCGACAACCGCTTCTTCGTCGAGGACCTCGAGGAGCTGCGCGAAGCGGGCTATCTCGCGGCGCTGGTCCCCACCGAGCTCGGCGGCGCCGGCCTCGGCCTGGCCGAGGCCTCGCGCGAGCAGATCCGTCTGGCCGCCGCGGCCCCGGCCACCGCGCTGGCCGTCAACATGCATCTGATCTGGACGGGGATCGCCAAGGCGCTGCGGGATCGCGGCGACGACTCCCTGGAGTTCGTGCTCCGCGAGGCGGCGGCCGGCGAGCTCTTCGCCTTCGCGATCAGCGAGCCCGGCAACGACCTGGTGCTCTTCGGCTCCAAGACCGAGGCCCTCCCGGAGCCCGGCGGCGGCTACCGCTTCACGGGGACCAAGATCTTCACGAGCCTCTCCCCGGCATGGACCCGGCTGGGCACGTTCGGCCTCGACAGCTCCTCGGATGACGCCCCCAAGCTGGTCTACGCCTTCCTCGACCGCGGCACGGCCGGCGTGCGCGCCCTCGACGATTGGGACACGCTCGGGCAGCGCGCCAGCCAGAGCCAGACCACGGTGCTGGAGTCGGCGTTCGCCCCGGCCGAGCGCGTCTTCCGCCGGCTGGACCCCGGGCCGAACCCCGACCCCCTGGTCTTCGCGATCTTCGCGAACTTCGAGATCCTGCTGGCCGCGGTCTACACGGGCATCGGGCGAAGGGCGCTGGAGCTGGCCGTCTCGGCGGCGACGTCGCGCACCTCGGCCCGGAACGCGGGGGCGCCGAAGTCGCAGGATCCGGACACCCGCCGGAGGGTCGCCGCGGCGGCGATCGCCCAGGACGGGATCTACCCGCAGGTGGAGGCGCTCGCCCGCGACGTCGACGAGCGCCGGGCCCGGGAGGACTGGTTCCCGGCACTGGTCGGGCTGAAGGTGCGGGCGACGGAGAACGCCCGCTATGTCGTCGATCAGGCCGTGCGCGTGACCGGCGGGGCCGCGTACTTCTCGGGGCACGAGCTCGGCCGCCTCTACCGCGATGTGCTCGCCGGCGTCTTCCATCCCAGCAGCGAGGACTCGGCGCATGCGACCGTGGCTGCGGCTCTGCTCGGCCCGCTGGAGTAGCTCGCCTGCGGCGGCGGCGGGGGTAGCGTGGTCGGCATGACAGGGAGACCGACGGCGGAGGGGCCGGGCCCGGCGAGACCGGCGAGATCCTCCGGGACGTTCATGATCGGCGGGGACCTCGAGGTCCACCGTCTCGGCTTCGGCGCCATGCAATTGACCGGCGAAGGGGTCTGGGGGCCGCCCGAGGACCATGAAGGGGCCGTCCGCGTGCTGCGCGAGGCGGTGGAGCTCGGCGTGACCCTCATCGACACGGCCGACTCCTACGGACCCTTCGTTGCGGACCGGCTCATCAAGGAGGCCCTGCATCCCTATCCGCCCGAGCTGGTCATCGCGACCAAGGTGGGCTTCACCCGGCAGGGCCCCGGCCAGTGGACGCCCAACGGGCGGCCGGAGTACCTGCGGCGACAGGTGGAGCTGAGCCTGCGCAACCTGGGGCTGGAGCGCATCGACCTCCTGCAGCTGCATCGCATCGACCCGGCCGTCGAGCTGGAGGAGCAGCTCGGCGAGCTGACTCTGCTGCAACGGGAGGGCAAGGTCCGGCACATCGGCCTCTCCGAGGTCACGGAGGAGCAGGTCCGGGCCGCGCAGCGGGACACCGCCATCGTCTCGGTGCAGAATCGCTACAACCTCGCGGAGCGTCGGGCCGAGCCGGTGCTGCGCTACTGCGAGAGCGAGTCGATGGCCTTCATCCCGTGGTTCCCGCTGGCGACCGGCCGGCTGGCCCGGGCGGGTGGGCCGCTCGAGGCGCTCGCCCGTCGGCACGGAGCGACACCGGCCCAACTCGCGATCGCCTGGCTGCTGCACCGCTCGCCGGTCATGCTGCCCATCCCGGGCACCGCAAGCCTCGAGCATCTGCGCGAGAACGTCGCCGCCGCCGCGATCTCACTCACCGACCCGGAGCTGGCCGCGCTCGACGACGCCGTCTGAGGGCGGCGCTCGGAGCACCGGCCGCCGAGATCGCGTTCACCCGGCGCGGCCGTCCCGCCGGCCGGGCAGCGCGAGCACGTCGAGGGAGTCCCCGGCCGCTCTGCCGATGGCGTCCGCCGCCCGCACCAAGGCCAGATGCGAGAGCGCCTGGGGCGTGTTGCCGGCCTGCAGGCCCCGGTCGACGTCGTACTCCTCGCTGAGCATCCCGACATCGTTGCAGAAGCCGACGAGCCGGTCCATCAGCCGCACGGCGTCGTCCAGGCGCCCGCTCCCGGCGTATTGCTCCACCAGCCAGAAGGAGCAGGCCAGGAAGGTGTGCTCGCCCCCGGGCAGGCCGTCGACCCCCGCATCCGTTCGGTAGCGCAGGAGCAGGCCGTCGCTGAGCAGGTCCTCTTCGATCGCGGCGACGGTGCCGAGCATCCGCGGGTCGTCCGGCGTGAGGTAGCCGATGTGCGTCAGCTGCAGGAGGGAGGCGTCGACCCGGTCGGTGCCGTAGAACTGCGTGTAGCTGTTCCGCTTCGCGCTGAACCCCTTGGCCTCGATCTCGTCGCGGATCTCGTCGCGGATCCTCTCCCAGCGCTCGACCGGCCCGTCCAGCCCGTGGTCGCGCACAGCGCTGACGGCGCAGTCGAACGCCGCCCAGATCATGGCCCGGGAGTGCGTGAAATGCTGCGCCGGCCCCCGGACCTCCCAGATCCCGTTGTCGGGACGCTGCCAGTTCTGCTCGATGAAGCTCATCAGGGCGCGCTGCAGCGGCCAGGAGAACTCGGTCTCCTCGACGCCGACGTCGCGGGCCTTGCGCAGCGCGAGCATGGACTCGCCGAAGATGTCGCCCTGGTACTGCCGGAAGGCGGCGTTGCCGGCCCGCACCGGCTTCGCGCCGTTGTATCCCGGCAGGGAGTCGATCTCGATCTCGGTGAGCCGGCGCTCGCCGGAGAGCCCGTACATGATCTGGACATCGGCGGGATCGCCGGCGATCGCCCGGAGCAGCCAGGATCGCCAGCCGTCCGCCTCCGTGGTGAAGCCGTGGTCGAGCAGCACGAGCAGCGTGAGGGAGGCGTCGCGGAGCCAGACGAAGCGGTAGTCCCAGTTCCGCACCCCCTGCCACTCCTCGGGCAGGCTCGTCGTGGCCGCTGCGACGATGCCGCCGGTGTCCTCGTGCGTCAGAGCGCGGAGGATCAGCAGCGAGCGGCGCACATAGTCGCGGTATCGGCCCTCGGTGGTGCAGGTGCTCGCCCAATCGCGCCACCACTTCTTGGTGGCCTCGAGGCGTCGGTCGACGTCGAGCCTCTCCGGGGGATGACGGTGTGCGGGGAACCAGGTGAGGGCGATGTCCTTCGTCTCGCCCGCCGCGACCGTGAAGTCGCCGATGTGGCGGTGATCCGCGGCCTTCAGCGGTGTGCCCCGGAGGACGACGGAGTCCGGTCCCGCGACGGCGACCAGGGCGTGGTCCCCCTCCTCGGGCAGCTGCCGCACCCAGGGGATGGCGTCGGCGTAGCCGAACCGGATGCGCAGCTCCTGGTGCATCTCGACACTGCCGCTGATGCCGGTCACCCGGCGCACGATGTCCGCCCGGCGATCGCCGAAGGGCATGAAGTCCGTCACCTCCACCTCGCCGCTCTCGGTGACCCAGCGGGTGAGGAGCACGAAGGTGTCGTCCTCGTAGCGACGCTCGGTGCTGAGCACCCTGCCCTTCGGCGCGAGCAGCCAGCGACCGTGGTCCTCGTCTCCCAGCAGGGCGCCGAACGTCGACGCGGAGTCGAACCGGGGGAGGCAGAGCCAGTCGATCGATCCGTCGTTGCCGATCAGCGCCCCGGTGTGGCAATCGCCGATCAGCGCGTAGTCCTCGATGCGAAGCGCCATTCCCGATCCTCTCCGCCGCTTCGTCGGCGGAAGCGGTCGCACCCTTCCCATAGAACCCCCCTTGACACGGTTCCCGCAATCGGGACTAGCGTGGAGCAGGTGATAGGAACTCTCGTGATCCTCGGTGCCAGCGGCGATCTGACCAAGCGGCTCCTGCTCCCCGGCTTCGGCCAGCTGCTCGACAGCAGTCGCGGCCGGCAGCTGCAGCTGCTCGGCGTCGGGCAGGCGGAGCTGAGCGATGGGGAGTGGCGCGAGCGGGTCGCCGCCTCCTTCGAGCAGGCCGGTGCCCGGGGTGCGAGGTCTCGGGCCGTATGCGAGGGATCGCACTATCGCACGGCGGATGTCACCGATCCGAAGGAGCTGCGGAGCATCCTGGATGCCTGCGAGGGGACCCCGGCCATCTACTTCGCCCTGCCGCCGAGCGTGACCATCGCGAGCATCGACGCGATGAGCGAGGTCGAGCTGCCGGAGGGCACGGTCTTCGGCATGGAGAAGCCCTTCGGCACGGATCTGGCGACGGCCACCGCCCTGAACCGCAAGGTCACCACGCTCATCCCGGAGCGCAATGTGCATCGCGTGGACCACTTCCTCGGCAAGTCCACGGTCCTCAACATCATCGGCCTGAGGTTCGCCAATCGGGTGTTCGAGAAGGTCTGGAACGCGGAGAACGTCGCCAAGGTCGAGATCACCTTCGACGAGTCCCTCGCCCTCGAGGGGCGGGCGGGCTACTACGACCGGGCGGGGGCCCTGATCGACATGATCCAGAGCCACCTGCTGCTCGTGCTCGCCCTCGTGGCCATGGAGCCGCCGTCGAGCCTCGACCCCGACGACCTGCGTGGTGCGATGGCCCAGGCGCTCCGGGCGACGAACGTCTTCGGGGGCGATGCCGCCACGGCGAGTCGCCGGGCGCGGTACACCGCCGGCGAGGTGGACGGCCGCACGCTGCCCTCCTACGCCGATGAGCAGGGCGTGGATCCGAGCCGGGGTACCGAGACCCTCACCGAGGTGACGCTGTCGGTCGACAATTGGCGCTGGGCCGGCGTGCCCTTCGTGCTGCGCTCGGGCAAGGCGCTGGGGGACACCCGGCAGAACGTCGCCGTCACCTTCAAGCAGGTCCCGCACCTGCCCCGCGGGTTCAGCGGCAGCCCCGACCCGGCTCAGCTGCGCATGGCGATCAACCCCGACCGGATGCAGCTCGACCTCGTCATCAACGGCCAGGGCGACCCCTTCGGCCTGGACCGGGTGACCCTGAACAGCGACTTCGGCGCCGGGGAGCTCGAGTCGTACGGCGAGGTGATCTCCGGGCTGCTCTCCGACGATCCGACGCTCTCGGTGCGGGCCGACGAGGTCGAGGAGTGCTGGCGCATCGTCGCCCCGGTGCTCGAGGCGTGGAAGGCCGGCGAGGTACCGCTCGAGGAGTACCCGGCCGGCTCTCACGGGCCGCAGGGCTGGCCCTCGAACCCGGCGGCCTAGGAGCGGCGCTCAGAGGATGCCGGCCTCGCGGAGACGCTCCGCCAGGCCCGCTCCGTTCTCGGCGTGGATCCAGCGCGGGGAGCCCTCCCCGCCGTGGCTCTCGGGCCGGGCGCGCCGCCCCGCGAGCACGGCCTCGCCGGTCGAGAGCTGCCGGATGGCTATGGCCGCCACGCTCTGCGGATGCCGGGCGGCGAACTCGCCGTAGAGCTCCTCGTCGTGCTGGCCGTCGTCGCCGATGAGCAGCCAGCGGATGCCCGGGAACTCCTCCGCCAGCCGGTCGAGGGTCTCGCGCTTGTGCGCCCGGCCGCTGCGGAACCAGCGGTCGTGGGTGGGTCCCCAATCCGTGAGCAGGAGCGGGCCGGGCGGGTAGAGGTTGCGGGAGAGGAAGCGGCTCAGCGCCGGCGCCGTGTTCCAGGCCCCGGTGGAGAGGTAGACGACCGGGCAGCCGGGGTGCGCGGTGGCGAGGCGTTCGAAGAGCACGGCCATGCCGGGCACGGGGGCCCGGGCGTGCTCGTTGAGCACGAAGGTGTTCCACGCGGCGAGCAGGGGCCGCGGCAGGGCGGTGACCATGACGGTGTCGTCGACATCGGAGACGATGCCGAAGGATGCGTCCGGCGCGGCGATGAAGACCGGCGCGGACACCGGCTCCGATCCGCCGGTGCTCATCAGCACGGCGTGCCAGCCCGGGGCCAGTCTCGCCGGCAGCACGGTGTCGACCACACCGCCCCGCAGGGTCCGCACCGGATGGGCCACGCCGTCGATCTCGATCGTCACCGTGGCGTCGTCCACCGGCACGCTCGTGAAGCTGCGCCAGCCGCGCACGTTCTCGGTCTTGCGCCGGCCCGGCTTCGCCAACAGCACGCGGCACAGCACCCGTACCCACTCGACGGTGCCGTAGCCGGTGTAGGGGATGATCATGGGCGTCTGCCCGCGAGCCCGCGCGCGCCGCTCCCGGAGCCGGTGGATGCGATCCTCCAGCCGGGCGGCCCGGTGCCGGGGAGGGGTCGACGGGGGAGGGCTCGAGTCGGCGGGGCCGGTCTGGGACGGCATCCTGACAGTCTCCCATCTCCGCGCCGCGCCGGGCGCGTCCCGGTCATGCGCGCCTCCGAGCGATAGCGCATCCGAGGGTCGCGTCCCCGGGTTGCTGGGAGTCTTCCTGATAAATAGCCGAATTGTTCGTCAGATCTAGCCAAGTTGGAACCCAGCGGTCAGAATGTAGCGGTAAAGTCGTCTTTTAATCGACATAAGGAGTTCTCGTGCCCCTTCGTGACCTGGCAGAAGCCCTACCGGGCGGGTCAGCACTGCTGCGCAACGAGCCTGTCCAGGCTCGGAGCACGGCGAGGCTCACCGGCCTTCTCGACGCTGCCGCGGCGGTGATCGCCGAGTCGGGATATGAGCGCCTGACGACCGCCATGGTGGCCGAGCGAGCCGGTGCGTCGATCGGCACCGTCTACCGGTACTTCCCCGACCGCATCGCCGTTCTGCAGTCCCTGAGCGTCCGCTACCTGCATCAATTCACCACCACGATCAACGCCACCCTGGCCAACCAGAGGCACAAGACCTGGTGGGACACGGTCGACGCGGTCATCACCGATCTGGTGAGCGCCTTCGCGCATACCCCGGGCTTCCGGTCGATGCGCTTCGGGGACGTGCTCGATGTGCGTCCGGTGGAGAAGGACCGCACCGGGTCCTCCGTCGTGGCCGAGCTGATCTCCTCCACCCTGGCGAGCAGATACGGCTTCACCGACAACAAGGAGCTCCGGTTCCGGCTGGAGGTCGCGATCACCATGGCCGATGGGCTGCTCGCCCGGGCGTACGCCTTCAACCCCAAGGGGGAGAGCAAGTTCGTGAGCGAGACGCGGGCGGTCGTCCGCGCCTATCTCGTCGGCCACTACGGCGATCCCAAGGCCGGCTGACCGCGGCGCAGCCGACGACCGGCGCGGGGGCCGCCTTGCCTCCCCGTCGTTCGCGTGCCTAGGCTGGAAGCGGCCGCGTCACGAGGAATGAGTCGACAGCATGATCGAGTTCCGTTCGGTGACGAAGCGGTTCCCCGACGGCACGCTCGCCGTCGACGACTTCAGCCTCACCATCCCATCGCGCCAGTTCACCGTCTTCGTCGGATCCTCGGGCAGCGGCAAGACGACGCTGCTGCGCATGATCAACCGCATGGTCGAGCCGACGAGCGGTTCGGTCCTGATCGACGACGAGGACGTGGCCCGGCTGGATGCGGTGCGCCTGCGGCGCCGCATCGGCTACGTCATGCAGCAATCCGGCCTGCTCCCGCATAAGAGGGTGATCGACAATGTGGCGACCGTCCCCCTCCTGCTCGGGACGCCCCGCCGCCAGGCCCGGGGGGCCGCCCTCGGCCTCCTGGAGAAGGTCGGCCTCGACCCCGCGCTGGCGAGGCGCTTCCCCGCCCAGCTCTCCGGTGGCCAGCAGCAGCGCGTGGGCGTGGCCCGGGCTCTGGCCGCCGATCCGAACATCCTGCTCATGGACGAGCCCTTCGGCGCCGTCGACCCCCTGGTCCGCAGCGACCTGCAGGCGGAGCTGCTCCGCCTGCAGAGCGAGCTCGACAAGACCATCGTCTTCGTCACGCACGACATCGACGAGGCGTTCCTCCTCGGCGAGCACATCGTGATCCTGCGCAAGGGCGGCCTCATCGCCCAGCAGGGCAGCCCCGCCGAGATCCTCGCCGACCCCGTGGACGACTTCGTCGCCGACTTCATCGGGGCGCACCGGGGCAAGCGCCGCCTCACCGTGTCCGCCGGCGCGGACGGTGGCGATCTGGTGCTCGTCGACGGCACCGGGCGCCCCGCCGGCGTGCTCTCGGCGCAGGACGTGCTCGACCCGCCGACGGATCCGCCGCGCATCGCGCCGCAGGCGCACCGCGTCTCCGACAAGACCGATCAGGCGGGCGATGCCTGATGGACTGGGTGTGGCGCAACCTCGGGCAGATCGGGGAGCTGATGGCGAACCATCTGGGGGTCAGCGTCATCCCCATCCTGGCCGGTTTCGCCCTCTCCATCCCGCTGGGCTGGGCGGCGACCCGGCATAGGACCGCCCGGGCGGTGCTGCTCTCCTTCGGCGGCATCCTCTACACCATCCCCTCCATCGCCCTCTTCGTGACCCTGCCGGCGATGCTCGGCACGGGGATCCTTGACCCGGTGAACGTCGTCGTGGCGCTCACCCTGTACGCGGTCGCGATCATGATCCGGTCGGCGGCGGATGCCTTCGCCTCCGTCCCCGCGGAGGCCCGGGAGTCGGCGGATGCGCTGGGCTATTCGCCGGTGCGGCGGTTCCTCGGCGTCGATCTGCCGCTGGCCGGCCCCATCCTCCTGGCCGGGGTGCGCGTGGTCTCGGTGAGCACCGTGAGCCTGGCCACTGTGGGCTCCGTGATCGGCGTCTCCACCCTGGGGAACCTCTTCCTCGACGGGTTCCACCGCAGCTTCTACCTGGAGATCTTCGTCGGCATCGTCCTGGTGCTCATCCTGGCGACGGTCTTCGACCTCATCCTGGTGGCGGCCGGCCGGCTGCTCATGCCGTGGACGGCCCGCCCGCCGCGCGCGCCGAGAGCGGCGGTGTCCTGATGGCGCTGCTGCTGGCCGGATTCGCCTGGATCGTCGATCCGGCGCATTGGATCGATCGCGTCGGCTACCCCTCGATCGCGACCCGGCTGGCCGAGCATCTGGCCTACACCGGTCTGGCCATCCTCATCGCGGCCGTCATCGCCATCCCCGCCGGCCTGGCGATCGGGCATACCGGGCGGGGCCGGACCGTGGCGGTGATCATCGCCGGGGGCGCTCGGGCGCTGCCGACGCTCGGCCTGCTGTCGCTGTTCATCCTGCTGCTGGGCATCGGCTTCGCCTCCCCGGTCGTCGTGCTGGCGATCCTGGCGGTGCCGCCGTTGCTGGCCGGGGCGTATTCGGGGGTGGAGGCGGTCGACCGCCCGGCGGTGGACGCCGCCAGGGCACTGGGCATGACGGAGTGGCAGATCCTCACCCGCGTCGAGGTCCCGATCGCTCTGCCGCTCATCCTCGGCGGCGCCCGGTCGAGCGTGCTGCAGGTGATCGCCACCGCGACCGTTGCGGCCTACTTCGCCGGGGGCGGCCTCGGGCGCTACGTCTTCGGCGGCCTGCAATCCGGCGACTATCCCCAGATGGTCGCCGGCTCGGCCCTGGTGGCGGCGCTGGCCCTCGCCGTGGACGGCGCGCTCGCCGTGATCCAGAAGCTGTCCCTGCCGCCGGGTGTCACCCCCGGCGGCCCCGAGACCGGCCGGCGGGGATCCCGCGGCCGCATGACCGTACCAGAACCATCCTAGGGAGGTAATGAGAATGATCGCCATCAAGGCACGAAGGATCCTCACCGGAGCGGTCGCGGTGCTCTCCGCCGCGGCGCTGGCGGGATGCTCGTCGGGCAATCCGCTGGACGGCGGCTCCGACACCGGCGGCTCGGAGACCATCACGGTCGGCTCGGCCGCGTTCTCCGAGAACGAGATCCTGGCCGACATCTACGGGCAGGCTCTCGCCGCCAACGGGTTCACGGTGGACTACCGCCTGAACATCGGGCAGCGCGAGGCCTACATCCCGGCCATCAAGAGCGGCGAGATCGACCTCATCCCGGAGTACACGGGGAACCTCCTGACCTTCCTGAACCCGGATGCCGAGGAGACCACCCCCAGCGATGTGCTCACGGCGCTGAAGTCCGCGCTCCCCGACGAGTTGGAGGTGCTCGAGCCGTCGAAGGCGGAGGACAAGGACTCCCTCAACGTCACCGCCGAGTTCGCGGCCGAGCACGATCTCGTCTCGATCGCCGACCTGAAGGGCATCGGGCCGTTCACGGTCGGGGCCAATCCGGAGTTCCAGACCCGGTCCTACGGCATCCCGGGCATGGAGCGGGTCTACGGCATCACGGACGCCGGCTTCAAGGCCATCAACGACAGCGGGGGTCCGGCGACCCTGAAGGCGCTGCTGGACGGCACCATCCAGGTCGCCGACATCTACAGCACGACCCCCTCCATCCTGGCCAACAAGCTGGTGACGCTGGAGGACCCGAAGGGCATGATCGCCGCGCAGCAGGTCGTGCCGCTCATCTCCTCGGCCAAGGCGAGCGACGCCGTGCAGGCGGTGCTCGACAAGGTCTCGGCGGCGCTGACGACGAGCGATCTCATCCAGCTCAACACCAGGGTGTCCGGCGACGAGAAGGCCGACCCCGCGACTGCCGCGGAGGACTGGCTGGAGAAGGCGAACCTCTTCTGATTTTTTGCAAAACTCAGGAAGGAAGCCTCAAGGTCGCCGGATTTCCCGGGTTTCGACCTGGCCTCGCCGGCTTTTCCTGAGTTTTGCAGAAGAAGAGGTCAGGCGGCGGGGTCGTCCCGGGTGTTCGGGTCCCCGTCGCCGGGCCGCAGCATGTGCTTGTCCTCGCCGCGCCGCAGGAGCCTCTTCACGACGTACATGACGAGCAGGAACAGCACGATGACGGCGACGAAGAGGATGCCCGCCTCATTGAGCCGCGCCGCGAGCCGGCGGTAGCTGCTGGCGGCCGCCCATCCCACCGAGATGTACGCCACCGACCAGATGACGCAGGCCGGGAGGGTCCAGGCGATGAACCTCCGGTAGCGCATGGTGCTCATCCCGACCGTCAGCGGGATGATCGAGTGGAAGACCGGCAGGAAGCGGGAGACGAACACGGCGATGCCGCCGCGCCGGTCGAGGTAGTACTCGGCCCGTCGCCAATTCGCCTCGCCGATGCGCCGGCCGATCCGCGATGCCCGGATCTTCGGCCCGAAGTAGCGGCCCAGCCCGAAGCCGATGCTCTCGCCGGCGATGGCGCCGGCGATGACCGCGAGGATCGTGAACACGTATTCCAGCGGCCCGCTCACGGCGGTGCTGGCGACGATCACGACCGTGTCGCCCGGGACGAGGAGACCCACGAGGATGGAGGTCTCGAGCATGATGCCGATTCCGGCGAGCAGGATGCGGAGCACCGGGTCGACGTCTTGCACGAGGTCGAGGACCCAGCTCAGGGCATCGTTCACGCGTCGAGCCTACTGGCTAATCCGCCTCCCGGAATACGATCGGCGGCAGGGGCTTCCGGAGGGCTTCGAGCCGCCTCCGCCAGGCCTCCAGCCGGCCCGGATCCTCCGCGAGCCGGGGGCCCTCCGCCCATCCGGTCACGATCCGCGCGCCGTGCAGGGCGTTCAGCGCCCACAGCTCCAGACCGTCGAGCTCATGCGGGGCCACGGCCTCGCGATGGACCTCGAGGCCGAGGGCCGTGGCCAGGGTGAGCACCACCCTCTCGGTGACGCTCTCGATGCGCTCCATGCCGTCGGGCGGGACGCAGACGGCCTCGCCGCGCCACCACATCAGGGCGCTGGTCGTCGTCTCGGCGACGCAGCCTGCGTCCAGGATCACGAGGTCGTCGGCTCCGCGCTCCCGGGCGGCTTCGCGCAGGGAGCCCAGGCCGTCGAGGTCGGGGCCCTTCGTGCCGGGTGCGCTGCGAGGGTCCGCGCCGCGATGGGTGACGACCCGGAGCGAGCGGCCGCGGCCGGGCGCCCGGCGCAGCCGCAGGAGCAGCCCGCCGTCCCCCCGCAGCTCGACACGGGGGAACCAATCGCCTTCGCGCGGGATGCGGTCGATCGCGGCATCCCAGAAGGCCTCGCCGTCCGCCGCCGGCAGGCCCGCGCTGCCGGCATGCCTGAGGAACCGCTCGCGGTGCACGCCGATCGCCAGGGCCCGGCCGTCCCTGACCAGCCAGGAGTCCGCCACCGCGATGCCCGGGGCAGGGCCGGGCTCGTCGCCGGGGCCGTCGGCAGGTCCACTGGCAGGTCCACCGGCGGGCCCGCCGCCGGGCTCGGCGCGGCCCCCGGCGCTCCCACCGGCCGGCTCGAGCGCGCCGTCGCGCCAATGGAGCACCCGGGGCGCATCGGCCGGCTGCGAACTCATAGAGTTAGGCTATGCGAGCGCGGGTCCTTCGGCATCACTTTGCCGGCTGGGCGGATCCGTCCGAGGTCTTCATCCGCCTCTACGGCGACGCTCCGGAGTGCTTCTGGCTGGACAGCGGATCGGATGCCCGGAGCGGCATGAGCTACATGGGCGCGGGCTCCCGGCGTGCCACCGCCCGTGCCGCCGACGACTTCGTGGAGCTGGACGGCCGGCCCGTGCCGGGGACGGTCTTCGACCTCCTCCGCGCCGAGTGCGCCGCGGGGACCCTCGAGCCCTCGGAGGGCTTCCAGCTCGGCTGGGTGGGCTGGCTCGGCTACGAGCTGCGGCATCAGACGGCGGGCACGGGAGCGACGCGGGGGGATGCCGCGCCACGGGCCTCCCGCTATCCCGATGCCGCCCTCATCTTCGCGGATCGGGTGATCGCCTTCGACCATGCGGCTCGCAGCATCGCCCTCGCGGCCCTCGTCGTGGACGACGAGCATGCGGCGATCGCCTGGCGCGACGCCGTGATCGAGGCGCTCGCCGCCGCATCCGCTGCTCCCGGCCGGCGGCCCGCATCCCGGCCGTCGGCGGGGCCGGCGGAGCCCGCCGCTCCCGCCGGGGCTCGCTGGCACGACGCCGGCGAGGAGTACCTCGGCATGGTCGCGGCCTGCCAGGCGGCGATCGCGGCGGGGGAGGCCTATCAGCTCTGCCTCACCACGGAGGTGGAGGTGCCGGTGCATCCCGACCCGGTGGCGCTCTACCTGGCGTTGCGCTCATCCAGCCCCAGCCATCACGGCGGCCTGGTCCGTTCCGGCGGGGTCTCCCTGCTCAGCTCCTCGCCCGAGCGCTTCCTCTCGGCGACGGCCGACGGCGTCGTGCGCACCCAGCCCATCAAGGGCACCCGTCCGCGTGGCGCGACTGCCGAGCTCGACGCCGCCCTGGCGGCGGAACTGTTCCGCAGCGAGAAGGAACGCGCCGAGAACCTCATGATCGTCGATCTCATGCGCAACGACCTGGCCCGGGTGTGCGCCCCGGGGAGCGTCGAGGTGAGCGACCTCTTCGAGGTGCAGAGCTACGCGCAGGTGCATCAGCTGGTCAGCACGGTGCAGGGCCGCCTCGCCGAGGGGATGACCGGCATCGACGCCGTGATGGCCTGCTTCCCGGCCGGCTCGATGACGGGCGCGCCGAAGCTGCGGGCCATGGAGCTCCTCGACGCCATCGAGCGCCGGCCGCGGGGGGTCTACTCGGGGGCGTTCGGCTACTTCGGCCTGGACGGGGCGATCGACCTGGCCATGGTCATCCGCAGCATCGTGCTGGACGCCGGGGGCGCCGTCATCGGCACGGGTGGGGGGATCACGGCCCTCTCCGTCGCCGCGGACGAGCTCGCCGAGGCCCGTCTCAAGGCGGCGGCTCCGCTGGCCGCGCTCCTGGCCGCCGGCGGACTGCCCGGTGCCCCGAGGGCCGCCGGATGAGGGAGAGGGCCGCCCGGTTTAGTAACCTTGAGAGCGGGTCACGCCCCGTTCGCGGGCGTGACGTCGCCGTCGACGAATCCCGCTCCCCGCAGCATCCTCCCTTCAAGGATTGAGAGTTCCGTGGCACACGACCGCACCGACGAGGCGTCGGAGTACGACGTCGCCGCGATCCAGGAGAAGTGGCTGAAGGTCTGGGACGAGCTGCAGCCGTTCCGCACCGACGATCCCGCCGACCCGCGGCCGCGCAAGTACATCCTCGACATGTTCCCCTACCCCTCGGGCGATCTGCACATGGGGCACGCGGAGGCGTATGCCTTCGGCGACATCGTGGCGCGCTACTGGCGGCAGCGCGGCTTCAACGTGCTGCACCCGATCGGCTGGGACTCCTTCGGCCTCCCGGCGGAGAACGCCGCCATCGAGCGCGGCGTCGACCCCCGCGATTGGACCTACGGCAACATCGAGCAGCAGAAGCGCAGCATGCGGCTCTATGCGACCTCCTTCGACTGGGATCGCGTGCTGCACACCAGCGACCCGGAGTACTACCGCTGGAACCAGTGGCTCTTCCTGAAGATGTACGAGAAGGGCCTGGCCTACCGCAAGGACTCCTGGGTCAATTGGGACCCCAAGGACCAGACGGTGCTGGCCAACGAGCAGGTGCTGCCCGACGGCACCTCGGAGCGCAGCGGCGCCGTGGTGGTGAAGAAGCGCCTCACGCAGTGGTACCTGAAGATCACCGACTACGCCGACCGCCTGCTCGACGATCTCGAGCTGCTCGAGGGGAACTGGCCGGCCAAGGTGCTCACCATGCAGCGCAATTGGATCGGCCGCTCCACCGGTGCGGACGTCGACTTCGTCATCGAGGGCGCGGCCGAGCCCGGCGCCGCGGCGCAGGAGAGGACGGTCACCGTCTTCACCACGCGCCCCGACACCCTCTACGGCGCCACCTTCATGGTGGTCGCGCCCGACTCCGACCTGGCCGCCGAGCTCGTCGCCGGCTCCAGCGCCGACGTGCAGCGGGCCTTCGCGGACTACCTGGCCCAGGTGCAGAAGTCCACCGAGATCGAGCGGCAGGACGCCGGCCGGGAGAAGACCGGCGTGTTCCTGGACCGCTACGCCGTCAACCCGGTCAACGGGGAGCGGCTGCCGATCTGGGCCGCCGACTACGTGCTGGCCGACTACGGTCACGGCGCCGTGATGGCGGTCCCCGCGCACGACCAGCGCGACCTCGACTTCGCGCTGGCCTTCGGGCTGCCGGTGCGGGTCGTCGTCGACACCTCGACCCCGGATGAGGCGGCCGCCGACCCCGTCGTGAGCGGCATCGCCCTGCATGGCGACGGCGTCCTCGTGAACTCGGGCGAGATCAGCGGTCTGAGCAAGGCCGAGGCGATCGCGAGGGTGACGGCCCTGCTGGAGGAGGCCGGCACCGGCCGCGCCGCCAAGAACTACCGGCTGAGGGACTGGCTGATCTCCCGTCAGCGGTACTGGGGCACCCCCATCCCGATCGTGCACGGCGCCGATGGCGAGCTGATCCCCGTTCCGGAAGACCAGCTGCCGGTGACGCTGCCGCCGAGTGCCGGGCTCGATCTGAAGCCGAAGGGCACCTCGCCGCTCGGCGCCGCCGAGAGCTGGGTGAACGTGCCCGACCCCCGCGACGGCAGCCCGGCGAAGCGCGACCCGGACACCATGGACACCTTCGTGGACAGCTCCTGGTACTTCCTGCGCTTCCTCTCCCCGAACGACGACAGCCGCGCCTTCGACCCCGCCGAGGCGGAGAAGTGGGCGCCGGTCGACCAGTATGTCGGCGGGGTCGAGCACGCCATCCTGCACCTGCTCTACGCGCGGTTCATCACGAAGGTGCTCTACGACCTGGGCTATGTGACCTTCACCGAGCCCTTCACGGCGCTGCTGAACCAGGGCATGGTGCTCTCGGGCGGCTCGAAGATGAGCAAGCGCAAGGGCGGGGTGAGCTTCAGCGGCGAGGTCGCCGCGCACGGCGTCGACGCGATCCGGCTGACCCTGGCGTTCGCCGGCCCGCCGGAGGACAACATCGATTGGGAGGATGTCTCGCCCGCGGCGTCCGCGAAGTTCCTGGCGCGCGCCTGGCGCCTGGCCGGGGATGTGGCCAGCCCTGCCGGGGCGGATCCCGCCGCGGGGGACGCCGAGCTGCGGCGCCACACCCATCGCCTGCTCGCGGACGGCCGGTCGCTGGCGGAGTCGCTGAAGTTCAACGTGCTGGTCGCCCGGGTCATGGAGCTGGTGAACCTGACCCGCAAGACCATCGACTCCGGCGCCGGGGGAGCGGACCCGGCCGTGCGCGAGGCCGTCGAGACGATCGCGATCGTGCTGAGCCTCTTCGCCCCCTACACCGCGGAGGACATGTGGGAGATCCTCGGCCACCGGCCGACGGTCGCGCTCGCGGGATGGCCCGAGGCGGACCCGGCCCTGCTGGTGCGCAGCTCGGTGACGGCGGTCATCCAGGTCGACGGCAAGGTGCGGGACCGCCTCGAGGTGACCCCCGACATCGATGCCGAGCGGCTGAAGGAGCTCGCCCTGGCCTCGTCGGCCGTGCAGCGCCACATCGGCGAGCGCCGGATCGCCGCGGTCATCGCCCGGCCCCCGGCCCTGGTCAACATCGCCACGACGTCGGCATAGCGCGGGCCTTGGCATCGCCCTCGGCATAGCGCGGGCGTCGGCATCGCGCTGACGTCGGCATCGCGCTGACGTCGGCATCGCGCGGGCCTCGGCGGTGGACGCATCGGCCGTGGACGCAGCAGTAGACGCAGCGGTAGACGCAGCGGACGCCAGACGCGAAGAAGGAGGACCGCACTCCCCCCGAGTGAAGTGCGGGGTGGAGTGCGGTCCTCGTTCGCGCGAGGAGTGCGTTCCTCGCCGGTCGTTAGCCCTGGGGCGCTATCCCTTCCGGCCCTGGGTCGCGATGCCCTCGATGAAGTACTTCTGCCCGAAGGCGAAGAGGATGAGCATCGGCAGCGTCACCAGGAACGCGGCGGTCATGACCCATTGGTAGTCGCCCTGGCCGCCGGCCGTCGGGCTGAACAGGGTCATGGCGTATTTGATGCCCAGGGGCACCGTGTACTGGTCGGCGGTGCCGAAGTTCAGGTAGATCAGCGGCGCCTGCAGGTTGTTCCAGCTCGCCTGGAACTCGAAGATGAACACGATGATGAACGAGGGGATGGACAGCGGCACCGCGATCCTGCGGAACAGGCCGAAGTAGCTGCAGCCGTCGATGCGCGCCGCCTCGAACAGCTCGCGGGGCAGCCCCATGAAGAACTGCCGCATCAGGAAGATGTAGAACGCCGAGCCGAAGAGGTTCGCCCCCCAGAGCGGCACGGTCGTGCCGATGAAACCGGTCTGCAACCAGATCAGATAGACCGGGATCATCGTCACCGCGCCGGGCAGCATCATGCTGCCGAGCACGAGCCCGAAGAGGAAGTTGCGCCCGCGGAAGCGGAAGTAGGCGAAGCCGAAGGCCACCACCGCACTGGAGAGCGTCACGAAGCCGGCGGCCAGGATGGCGATGTAGAGCGAGTTGCCGATCCAGGCCAGCAGCGGCAGCTGCTGCCAGACCTCGACGTAGTTCGACCAGATGAAGTGCACCGGGATGAGCGCATTGTCGAAGACGTCCCCGCGCGGCTTGAAGGTGGTCGACAGCAGCCAGACGAAGGGGTAGAGGAATGCCAGCGCGAAGGCGATCAGCACGATCCAGAGGATGGTCTGACCGATCAGCGTGCGCGGGCGGTACCAGCGGTCTTTCGGCTTGGCGGAGACCGGCCGCTCGCCCGGCTGCGACTGCACGGCCGCCTGAGGGTCCTGCGTGAGGAGCGTCATCAGTCCCGATCCCCTTCGTAGTAGACGAACTTGTTGCCGAACCTCACCTGGATGATGGTGATGATCATGATGATGAAGAAGAGCAGCCAGGCGATCGCGGCGGCGAAGCCCATGTTGAACTGCTGGAAGGCCTGCTGGAAGAGGTAGACGCCGATGAACAGCGCCTCGGCGGGCGCCGCGGCCGTGTTGTCTCGGTAGAAGAGCAGGAACGCCTGGTCGAACACCTGGAGGGCGGCGATCGACAGCACGATGATGCAGAAGAACAGCGCGTAGGAGATCATCGGCAGGGTGATCCGGAAGAACTTGCGGATCGCGCCCGCCCCGTCGATCGACGCCGCCTCGTAGAGGTCGGTCGGCACGTTCTTCAGCGCCGCCAGCAGGATGAGCATGGTGCCGCTGACCGTCCAGGTGGTCATGATGACGATGGACATCTTCACCCAGGCCGGGTCGATGAGCCACTGCGGGCCCTGGATGCCGAAGATGGCCAGGAACTTGTTGATCGCGCCCTGGTTGCCGTTCAGCAGCAGGAGGAAGATCGAGGCGGTCGCGACCGAGGGCGTCATCTTCGGCAGGTAGTAGATGACCCGGAAGAGGCCCGCGCCGCGCCGCACCCGGTTCAGCAGCATGGCCAGGAAGAGCGCGAAGCAGATCTCCAGCGGCACGGCGATGACGGCGTAGTACAGGGTGTTGCCCAGCGACATCATGACCTTGGGGTCGGAGAAGAGCCGGGTGTAGTTGTCGGTGCCGGCCGGCGGCGCGGTGTTGGTCGCCAGATCGTAGTGCGTGAACGAGATGAAGAGGCTGTAGAGCATCGCGCCGAGCGTGAAGATCAGGAAGCCGACGATCCACGGCGAGATGAAAAGGTACCCGGCGATGGTCTCGCGGCGGTTGAACGGCTTGCGCTTGTGAGGCTTCGCGAGCTGCTCGGGGGCGGCTGACTCGGTCAGGACTGCCAAGGCGACCTCCTTTCGAAGCGACTTCGATGTCAGATCCTTCGGTATGACATCGTTGCCATACTGTGGCGACTATATGGCACCCGCATAGGGGAGTGCAAGGGGCTTGACCGGGTGCGCTGGGATCGATACTAGGCTTGGCCCAGAACAGAGGCAGGAAGGCGAAATGGTCCCACCCAACGGAGAGCACGCCGAAGTTCCCCACAGAGCGACCATCAAGGATGTGGCCCGGCTCGCCGGGGTCTCGCAATCCACCACCGCACGGGCGCTGAGCGGCGAGGGCTATGTCGCCGCCGAGGTGCGGGCCCGGGTGCTCAAGGTGGCGGACGAGCTCGGCTATGTCCCGCACGCCATGGCCAGCAGCCTGCGCAAGCAGAAGAGCCGCTCCATCGGCGTCGTCGTCTCCGATCTGCGCAACGCCTTCTACGCCGACCTCGCCGCGGGCATCAGCCGTCGCGCCCGGGAGCACGGCTACACCATGATCCTGGTGGATGACCGCGGCTCGGCCCAGGCGGAGATGGAGGCCGCGAGGACCTTCGTCGGCATGCGCGTCGCCGGTGTGATCGTCACGCCGGTCTCGGCGGCCATCTCCTCCTACCTCCTGGCGCAGCGCATCCCCGTCGTCGAGGCGGACCGCACATTCTCGCAGGGCGCCTGCGATGCGGTGCTGGTGGACAACATCGGCGTGTCGCAGCGCATGAGCGATCATCTGATCTCGCTCGGCCATCGCCGCATCGCGCTGCTCATCGACGAGACCGCCTGGACGACGGGCGCGGACCGCTTCAAGGGCTACCGCCGCTCCCTCGAGGAGTCGGGCATCGAGGTCGACCCGGCCCTGCTGGTCACTGCGGGGTGGGACGCCGGGGGAGCCCGTCAGGCCGCCGTGGACCTGCTGGCCCGGCGCGACCGGCCCACCGCGGTGTTCTCGGCGAACAACGTGCTCGCGGAGGGCCTGTGGCGGGCGGCGAGCGACCTGGGCATGCGGGTCCCCGACGACCTGAGCATCGTCTCCTTCGACGACGCGCCGTGGATGAGCCTGGTCACGCCGGGCGTCACCGCGGTCGCCCAGGACACGGTCGCCCTGGGCGATGCCGCCATGAGCCGTCTCCTGGCCCGCATCGAGGAACCGGACGGCCCCGCCGAGACCGTCGTCATCGAGGCGCAGATCCTTCCCCGGGGCTCGACGGCCGCACCTCATCCCGCCTGATCGGGTCGGTTCCGGCGGCTCGGCTCCGATTGGGGTTTGACCGGGACCCCGCTTGCACTACCATCGCTATGGGAACGATGCCACTTATCTTTGCGCCATCGGCTGGCCCGTGAGATACAGGAGACGACCGTGGACACACAACTGCCGCCGGTTCTGGCCCTCGACATCGGGGGGACGAAGCTGGCTGTCGCGGTCGTCGACCGGGACGGGGCCGTCCACGGTCTGATCGTCGAGCCGACCCGGCGCGAGGAGGGGCCCGAGAAGACGCTGCCCCGCCTCTTCGACATGGGCCACCGGGCCATCGCCGCGGCGGGCCTGAGCGGCGCCGACATCGGAGCCGTCGGCATCTCCTGCGGGGGGCCGCTGGATGCCCCCCAGGGCATACTGCTGTGCCCGCCGCATCTGCCGGGCTGGATCGACCTGCCCATCGGCGCCATGGCCAGCGCGGAGTTCGGGGTCGAGTCCGTGCTGGAGAACGATGCCACAGCCGGCGCCCTCGGCGAGTTCCGCTTCGGGGCCGGCCGCTCGGTCTCCTCGCTGATCTACCTGACCATCTCCACCGGGGTCGGCGGCGGCGCCATCATCGATGGCCGGCTGCACCGGGGGGCCGCGGGCAACGGCGGGGAGTTCGGGCACATCATGGTCCGGCCGGGCGGACGGCTGTGCACCTGCGGTCGGCACGGCTGCGTGGAGGCCTACGTCTCGGGAACGGCCATCGCCGAGCGCGCCGTCGAGGCGATCGCCGCGGGGCGGGAGTCCTCCCTGGCGGTGCTGCCGAAGATCACCTCGATCGACGTCGCCGCCGCCGTGCCGACGGACGAGCTGGCGCGCGACATCTGGGATGAAGGCACCGAGCTGCTGGGCATCGCCGTCACCGACCTCGTCAACGTCTTCGAGCCCGATCTGGTGATCCTGGGCGGGGGCGTCACGCGCACGGGAGCCATGCTGCTCGATCCGGTGCGCGAGGCCGTGGCCGCGAACGCGATGGGGCCGGCGGCATCCGCCGTGCGCATCGTCCTGACCGGCTTCGGCGATATGGTCTGCGTGGTGGGCGCCGGCGCGATCGCGCTCGACCGCCTGCGCCTGCACCGGCAAGAGGCCGGGGAAGAAGAAGCCCAGAAGCAGAGAGAGAAGAGCCATGTCTGAGCGGATGTCCGCCCAGGTCGACGACCACATCGAGGTGGGCCGCGGGATGCACGCCCTGCTGCCGGAGGTGCGTCGCGTCGCGGAGACGCTGCGCGAGTCCTTCGAGCGCGGCGGCATCCTCTACGTCTTCGGCAACGGCGGCAGCGCCGCCGACGCCCAGCATTTCACGGGCGAGCTGATCGGCCACTACAAGCGCGACCGCCGGCCGCTGCCCGCCGTCACGCTCAGCACCGACCCGACGACCATGACCTGCATCGCCAACGACTACTCCTACGACGACGTCTTCGCGCGGCAGATCACCGCCCTGGCCCGCCCCGGGGATGTCGTCGCCGCCTTCTCGACGAGCGGCAACTCCGAGAACGTCGTGACGGCTCTCGCCGCCGCCCGGCAGCGGGGTGCCGCCACCGTGCTCTTCGGCGGCGGTGACGGCGGGGCCTCGGCAGCGTACGCTGACCATATGCTGCTCTCACCGTCGACGACGACGGCCCGCATCCAGGAGGGTCACACGCTCATGCTGCACCTGATCAGCGAGCACCTCGACGCCTGGGCGGCCGGCGAGGAGCCCGCGCCGTGACATCGAAGCACCCGAGCCCTCCGCGACCCGGGGACAGCGGTCCCGCCCCACTGTCGAATGCTCCATCCGGCTTCAACCCGGCCTCGGCGCCCGCCGAACCGCAGCCCCGCGCCACGCCCGCCCGCCGGCTGTACATGATCGGCAACGCCCACCTCGACCCGGTCTGGCTCTGGCCGTGGCAGGAGGGCTATCAGGAGGCGCGGGCCACCTTCTGGTCGGCGATCCACCGCATGGACGAGTACGAGGACTTCGTGTTCACCTGCGACCAGATCGTGCTGCTGAGCTGGGTCGAGGAGTCCGATCCGGAGCTCTTCGCGCGCATCCGCGAACGGGTCGCCGAGGGCCGCTGGGTGAACGCCGGCGGCTGGTGGGTCGAGCCCGATTGCAATATGCCCTCGGGGGAGTCCTTCGCGCGGCAGGGTCTCTACGGGCAGCGCTATCTGCAGTCCCGCTTCGGCAAGACTGCCACGGTCGGCATGAACGTCGACCCCTTCGGGCACAATGTGATGCTGCCGCAGATCCTCCGGCTGCAGGGCATGGACAGCTACTGCTTCCTGCGCCCCGGCCCGCACGAGACCGAGATGCCCAGCACCGCGTTCTGGTGGGAGGCCCCGGACGGCAGCCGCGTGCTGGGCTACCGCATCCCCTTCGAGTACGGCAGCGGCCCCGGCGACATCTCGTACCAGACCGAGAAGTCGATCGGCCAGCTCGACCGCTCGCTGACCGATGTGATGGTCTTCTACGGGGTCGGCAACCACGGCGGCGGCCCGACGAAGGCCAATATCGAGTCGATCTACCGCTTCGACCGGATGGGATCGTTCGGAAGGATGACGATGTCCTCTCCCCGGGAATACTTCGACGAGCTGGCGGCGCGCCTCGGCCCGGAGGGCATGGCGGCCCTGCCGGTGTGGAAGGACGACCTGCAGCACCATGCCCCCGGCTGCTACTCGGCGCACTCCGGCATCAAGCTCTGGCAGCGCAAGGCCCAGGCGGCGCTGCTCTCCGCCGAGCGCTGGGCGGCCGTGGTCTGCCTGCAGGACGGTCTGGACTATCCGCGCGAGGAGCTGGGGCACGCCTGGAAGCAGGTGCTCTTCAACCAGTTCCACGACATCCTGCCCGGCTCCGCCATCGAGCCCAGCTACGACGACGCCCGCGACCAGCTGGGCGAGGCCATCGCGATCGCCAAGCGCATCATCACCCGCTCGCACAATGTGATCGCCCGCCAGATCGGCATCCCGCTGGACCCCGAGACCCAGCCGGTGCTCGTCTTCAACCCGCACCCCTGGCCGGTCACCACCGACATCGAGATGCAGTACGGCGCCCAGCCCACCGGCGTGCACGTGGTGGATGCCGATGGCCGGCAGACGCCCAGCCAGCGCACGCAGTCCACGGCCACCACCAGCGACAAGGGCCGCGGCGCGATCGTCTTCCAGGCCGAGCTGCCCGCCTTCGGCTACCGGCTCTACAGCATGCGCAGCGGCGCAGCCCCGGCGGGCACGGAGTGGAGCGGCCGCGTGCCGGGGGAGCTGCGGGCCACGGAGACGGTGCTGGAGAACGCGAAGCTGCGCATCGAGCTCGACCCGGCGACGGGCTGGCTCAGCTCGCTGCTCGACAAGCGCAGCGGCGCCGACTTGGTGAAGGGCGCCATTGGCGAGCACACGCAGATCTGCGACGACCCGACCGACACCTGGGGCCACCGCGTCGTCTCCTACAACTGGCCCGGCGCGGCGATGCGCACGGACAGGATCGTGCTGCGCGAGACCGGCCCGCTGCGGGCGAGACTGCGCGTCGAGCGCAGCTGGGGACGCTCGACCATGGTGGAGGAGTTCATCCTCGGCCATGACAGCGACCAGCTCGAGGTGCGCGTCACGATCGATTGGCGCGAGAAGGCGCATCTGCTGAAGCTGCGCTTCCCGGTGGCGCTGGACGAGCCCGCCGGCACCTACGAGATCCCCTACGGCACGCTGGAGCGGCCGGTCGACGGCGCCGAGGAGCCCGGGCAGTCCTGGGTCGACCTCAGCGGCACGGCCGGCGGAGCGGCTGCGGGCCTGGCGGTCGTCAACAACGCCAAGCACGGCTACGACGTCTCGCCGGCCGGGGACCGCGACGGAGCCGCGATCAGCCCGAGCATCGGCATCACCGCCGTGCGCAGCCCGGTCTACTCCTGGCACGATCCCCGGCTGCTCGACCCGCAGGGCTTCTACAGCTTCCAGGACCAGGGCGTGCAGACCTTCAGCTACCTGCTGGTGCCGCATGAGGGCGATTGGCGCGCGGCCGATCTCGCCCGCCGAGCGGCGGAGCTGGGCTCGCGGCCCCGGGCCATGCTCGAGAGCTTCCACGACGGCGTGCTGCCCGCGGAGGCCAGCTACGCCGCCGACGAGGGCGGCCAGGTGATGATCACCGCGATCAAGGGCAGCGAGGATGCCGCCCCCGACGGCGGAGCGGATCTGATCGTCCGCGCCGTGGAGACCACCGGCCGCGCCGCCACCGCCCGGCTGGAGCTGCCCCTGGTCGATCGGGTGATCGAGGCCGAGTTCGGGCCGAGCCAGCTGCGCACCTGGCGGGTGCCGCGCGACCCGGCTCAGCCGGTCGTCGAGGTGGATCTGGTGGAGTGGCCGCTGGATGGCTGAGCCCCCCGCCGATCCCGAGGCAGCCCGGTCCGGGGCCACCTGGTCCGAGGCCACCCAGCTCAGGGCCGGGTCCTATCTCATCGAGGTCCTGGACGCATCCGGTGCGGTCACGGCCGCCGAGGGCTTCGAGTTCGCGCTCCAGCGGACCGGCACGACGGCCTCCGGCGGGCAGCGGCTCGCCCTCGAGGTGCGGTACGGCGGGACCGGACCGCTGGCCGCCGCCATCCGCTACCGGCTCCTGCTCCCCGGGACCCCCGACCCCTGGTGGCTCATGCCCGGCGCCTTCTACGGCGAGAACCGGCCCGCCGCCTGCGATCGCGTCTTCCCGCGCTTCGAGGTCGGCGCCTCCGATCCGCAGGCCATGGTCAGCGACCGCTGGGAGTTCCGCGCCGACCGCTGCGCCACCCCGGCGGTGTTCGTGTGGAACGACAGCGAGGGCGTGGCGCTCGTCGCCGACGACCTCTCGCCGGTCGGGATGACGGGTCTCGGGATCGCCCACGACGCCCAGAGCGGTGTGGCGAGCATCCAGCTCACCTTCCCCTACCAGGAGGGCCCGGTCACCTACTACGGCTCCGCGACCCCGCTGCCGGCCGATGTCACCACGCATGAATGGCAGCCGGGGGAGGAGGTGCGGCTCGAGTTCGCGCAGCACGCGCTGCCGGCCGACCGGCACGCCTATGCGCCGATCCTGCGCCAGGTGCACGCCGATAAGGCGGCCTCATCGCCCATCACGCCCTGGGTGCCGCTCGACGAGGCGGCCGACATCGCGGCCGAGGGCCTCTACCGCTGGCACTACGACCCCGAACCCGGCGTGCTGCTGGAGACCGTCGGCTTCGACCGCGGCGTCAGCGGCCAGGACGGCAAGAGCATCGACCGGCAGGCGATGCACGTCGGCTGGGTGAGCGGCATCCCCTGGGCCTATGCGCTGCTCGCCCACGGCCGGCGCCTCGGGCGGGCGGATGAGGTGGCCGCCGCCGAGAAGGTGATCGGCTTCATCTGCGACAACCTCTCGCCCTCCGGCAGCTTCTGGGGCACCTGGTACCGGTCCAGCGGCTGGACGCAGAGCTGGACGCCGATCCGGCGCGGCATCCACTCGCGCACCCTCGCCGAGGCGACGCTCTTCCTGCTGCGGGCGCTGGAGCTGGGCGAGGATGTCCGCGCCGAGCACCCGGCTTGGGCGGCGTCGGCGAGGTCGAACCTCGAGGTGATCGTGAACCGCCAGCGCGAGGACGGCAACGTCGGCTCGGTGCACCACGCCGAGACCGGGGAGGTGCTCTCCTGGGAGGGCGCCAGCGGCCTGACCTGGGTGGCGACGCTCGCGGAGGCGGCCCGCTACGACGATGGCGACCGCTACCTCTCCGCGGCCATCCGGGCCGGCGAGTACTACGCCTCCTTCGTCGAGCGGGAGTTCATCCACGGCGCCCCGGAGGACGTCGACCTGGCGCCCACCTCCGAGGACGGCTATGCCGCCGTGATGGCCTATATGGCGCTGCACCGCCGCACGGGGGAGGAGCGCTGGCTCGACCTCGCCCGCCGCTCCGCCGATTGGATGCTGACCTTCCGCTACAGCTACAACGTCAGCTTCGATCCGCTGTCGATCCTCGGCGTCTACCGCTTCGCCACCCGGGGCGCCGACCAGGCCTCCACGTCGAATCAGCACCTCGGCGCCTACGGGCTGGTCTGCACCCAGGAGCTCGACGCGCTCTCCGAGGCGCTGGGCGACCCCCACTACCGGCTGCAGGCGGATGAGACCCTGGCCTGCTTCCGGCAGCTGCTCGCCGTCGAGGACGGCCAGGTGAACGCGTACCGCGGCATGATCACCGAGCGGTACTACCAGACGAACTGCTTCCAGCCCAAGGGCATGCTGCTGACGCTCTCGCACGCCTGGTGCGTCGGCGTGCTCCTGCTCGCCTGCGAGCAGCGCCTGGCCGCCTGAGGTCGTCCCGCTGTCATTGACATTGAAAATAGACAAGATATATTGTCTTCATGCGAATCGGCAAGCCGGCGCATAAGCACGGGGTTCGTGATTCTGATGTGCGACATGCGGTACGCACCGCAGTGCGACGGATTGTCATGGACGAAGACCTGACAATGCTTATCGGGCCGGCTTTCGATGGAGCGTTGCTGGGAAATCGGAATCCTTGACATCGATGGAAGCGATCCGGTCGTGATTCACGCGATGCCATTGCGACGAGAGTTCTATAGGTTCCTCGAATGAGGGGTGATGATGAAACACACTGATGATGAGATAGAGCGGGCTGCACAGCGGTTCGAACAGCTTGCGAGAGAACTCGACCCCGGTGCTGTGACGGTTGACCGCACTGACGATCTCCGGGATATCGCCGTTATTTCTGAGACGTTACGTGCCGACGAAGCACAACTGCGAGAGACCGTGAACATCGCGCGTGCGCGCGGCAGATCGTGGAACCAGATTGCTGTCGCACTGGGAGTGTCCCGCCAGGCCGCACGGCAACGGTTCGCCGACAAGAAATCCGCATGACCAGATACCGGTAGCCGGCCGGCACAGTTCTCCGATCTTCGACAACACATTTCTCCTGACAGCTCTCTCAAACATTTGGGGTGAGAAAGTGACAGCGATATGGGAGGTCTGCGACGCCGTTGAGGATCTGCGATGTAAGACCTTGCCTGTTGTCGTAGGAATATCGGGATTCGGCGGGTCCGGAAAGTCCACACTTGCCCGCGTCCTGACGGCTTCGGTCGAGCGAAGCGCTCGGATCAGGGGAGACGACTTCCTCGATCCGAGTCGATCTCATCGTCGATCCTCCGATTGGGATGGCATGGATAGACTTCGTCTTCGTCGTGAGGTCATCGACCCGTTCCACGATGGGCGGCCGGGACTGTTCCAACGCTTTGATTGGGATACAGGTCAGCTTGCTTCCCCGGAGCCACTTCCCGATGCCGAGGTCCTTATCATCGATGCAATCGGCCTCTTCCATCCCGAACTCGCTGGAGCTTTCGATCTCACCATCTGGGTCGACATCGACATCGTCGTTGCAACCGAACGAGGGAAAGCACGTGACCATAGACTCGGCCGGGATCACAACCGGCTCTGGGACGAGGTGTGGGTCCCCAATGAGAGAGACTTCGTAGCGAACTTCGACCCACGGGCCAGTGCGCATATTCTCTTCGAGAATCCTTGAATATCCTCTCTCCGTTTCCCGCGGAGAATTCCGGTTCTGGGGATGACCGGAGCTATCTTGCAGTCTGGTCAGGCACCCGGGCCCGAAATTTCGACGGTATCCAACTAGCATTGCTAGCGCCATGATGCAGACGATAGACCTCCGAGGGTGCACGCTCGGCCGCGCCGAATTGCTCGATCTCGTGCCCCGCGCCCTGACCGACGTCTCGGCGGCGAGCGAGATCGCCGCCGAGCTGATCGCCGAGGTGCGTGCCGGGGGAGCGGCTGCCCTGATCGCCCAGGCCGAGCGGCTCGACGGCGTACGACCGCCGGCCATCCGGGTCGGAGCGGCAGAGATCGACTCCGCGGTGCGGGGCCTGGATGCCGCGGTGCGGGACGCACTCGAGGAGGCGATCGCCCGGGTGAGGACCGCCTCGATCGCGCAGCTCCCCACCGAGACCACGACCTCGATCGGGGAGGGCGCGCAGATCGTCCAGCGCTGGGTGCCCGTGGAGCGGGTCGGCTTCTACGTTCCCGGCGGCAAGGCCGTCTACCCCTCCAGCGTCGTGATGAACGTGGTGCCGGCCCAGGTGGCCGGGGTCGAATCGGTGGCGCTCGCCTCGCCGCCCCAGCGGGGCTTCGGCGGCTCCGTGCATCCGGTGATCCTGGGCGCGGCCGGGCTGCTCGGCATCGACGAGGTCTACGCCATGGGCGGAGCCGGCGCCATCGGCGCGCTCGCCTACGGGGTCGAAGACCTCGACCTGGACCCGGTGCAGCTGATCACCGGACCGGGCAACGTCTACGTCGCGGCCGCGAAGCGTCTCGTGCGCAGCCAGGCCGGCATCGACGCCGAGGCCGGCCCGACGGAGATCCTGGTGATCGCGGATGCCTCGGCCGACCCCTTCCTGGTCGCCAGCGACCTGATCAGCCAGGCCGAGCACGACGAGCTCGCCGCAGCGGTGCTGGTCACCGACTCCGCCGAGCTCGCCGCCCGGGTTCAGGAGCAGCTCGCCGTCCTCGGCCCCCGGGCGAAGCATGCCGAGCGGATCGCCCAGGCCCTCGGCGGGCGGCAGTCGGCGGCGGTGCTGGTCGACGACATGGCGGCGGCCGTCCGCTTCAGCGACGCCTACGGCCCGGAGCACCTGGAGGTGCAGACGGAGAGCCCCGAAGGGCTGCTGGGGTCCATCCGGAACGCCGGGGCGGTGTTCCTCGGTGCGGACGCCCCCGTCAGCCTCGGCGACTACCTGGCCGGCTCCAACCACGTGCTGCCCACCGGCGGGCAGGCGCGCTTCGCCCCGGGCCTGGGCGCATACACCTTCCTCCGGCCCCAGCAGGTGGTGCGCTACGACCGCGGGGCGCTCGCCCGGGTCGCGGAGCGCATCCACGCCCTGGCGTCGGCGGAGGACCTGCCGGCGCATGCCGCGGCGGTCGCGGCCCGGTTCGACGCCCGCCGCGGCGATACGGGCGGTTCCGGTGAGGGCGCCGGCGCTGCCGGCAGTCCCGGCTCCGGCGGCTCCGGGCCGGCATGAAGTAGCCTGGTCGCACCATGTTCTGCCCGTTCTGCCGCCACCCCGACTCCCGGGTCATCGACTCGAGGACGAGCGACGACGGCCTGTCCATCCGTCGCCGGCGGCAGTGCCCCGAGTGCGGGCGCCGCTTCACGACGACCGAGACCGCGAGCCTGAACGTGGTCAAGCGCAGCGGCGTTGTGGAGCCGTTCAGCCGGCAGAAGATCGTCGCCGGCGTGCGCAAGGCCTGCCAGGGCCGTCCGGTCACCGACACGGACCTCGCGCTGCTCGCGCAGCGGGTCGAGGAGACCATCCGGGCCACCGGGGCCTCGCAGATCGAGGCGAACGACATCGGTCTGGCGATCCTGCCGCCGCTGCGCGAGCTCGACGAGGTGGCCTATCTGCGCTTCGCCAGCGTCTACCAGGCGTTCGAGTCGCTGGACGACTTCGAGAGCGCCATCGCGCTGCTGCGGGTCGAGCACGGCACGGCCGCGCCCGCCGATCCCGCCCAGTGACCCGGGCGACCGATAGCCTGTCCTACAGCATGTACCGCCTCCTCTTCACGCTGCTGCTGACCCGGATCGATCCGGAGGCGGCGCACCGGCTCGCGATGGCCGTCATCCGCACCCTCTCCTGGCGGCCGCTCGCCGCGGCGCTGCGGATCGTCACCCGGCCCGATCCGGCGCTGGCGGTGCACACGCTCGGCCGTCGCTTCGACTCGCCCTTCGGCATCGCCGCGGGCTTCGACAAAGACGGCGTCGCCGTCCGCGGGCTCTGGGCGCTCGGGTTCGGCCATGTCGAGGTCGGCACCGTGACCGCCGTCCCGCAGGTAGGCAACGAGCGTCCGCGGCTGTTCCGGCTCCTGGAGGACCGGGCGCTGATCAACCGGATGGGCTTCAACAACCGGGGCGCCGAGGCCGCCCGCCGCCGGCTGGAGCGGGCGTATCGGCGCCGTCGCCGCCCCGTCATCGGCGTCAACATCGGCAAGAGCCGCGTCGTGGAGATGGCCGACGCCGTCGACGACTATCGCGCGAGCACCCGGGCGCTGGCTCCCGTGTGCGACTATCTCGTCGTGAACGTCAGCTCCCCGAACACGCCCGGCCTGCGCGGGCTGCAGGAGCTCGACCGGCTGAGGCCGCTGCTGGAGGCCGTGAAGCGGCTGGCCGACGGCGTCCCCGTGCTGGTCAAGATCGCCCCGGACCTCACCGACGAGCAGGTGGTGAGGATCAGCGCCCTGGCCGTCGAGCTGCGGCTGTCCGGCATCATCGCGGTCAACACGACCCTCTCGCGCGAGGGCCTCGCCACGCCGGCCCGGGTGGTCGCGGCCGCGGGAGCCGGGGGAGTGTCCGGCCCCCCGCTGGCCGTGCGTGCGGTGGAGGTGCTCCGCCTCATCCGCTCGAACGTCCCGCCGGAGCTGTGCCTCGTCTCGGTCGGCGGCGTCGAGACGGCGGAGCAGGTCGTCGAGCGCCTGGAGGCGGGAGCGACGCTCGTGCAGGGCTACACCGGCTTCATCTACCGGGGCCCCTTCTGGGCGCACGGGATCAACCGCCGCCTGGCCGCCCGGGCCCGCGGGCTCAGTGGGGGGCTCAGCGGGGGTACTGGCGCCGCTTGACCTGGGGCTTCGGCAGCCGCAGCGCCCGCAGCTGCAGCGCCCGCATCGACGCGTACCAGCGATTGCCGCGCTGCAGGTGGCTCTCCCCGAACTTCGCGGCCAGCTTGCGGTTGATCAGATAGCCCAGCACCAGGCAGTCGACGACCGCCAGGATGAAGAACCCCCACAGCAGCAGGATGCCGATCGTCTGGATCTCCGCGCTGAAGAGCGTCGCGATGATCACCAGGAACATCACCGGGATCAGGAACTCCCCGATGCTGAACCGCGCATCGACGTAGTCGCGGATATAGCGGCGCTGCGGCCCCTTGTCGCGCACCGGGAGATAGCGCTCCTCGCCGTTGGCCATCCCGATGCGGATCCGCTCACGGGCCTCGCGCTGCTTCGCCCTGGCCTCCTTCGTGGCCACCCTGCGGTCGCCCGAGACGAGCGGCCGCATGCGCGCCGCCTCGCGCTCGCGCCGCGTGGGCGTGGGCCGTCCCTTGCCGACGACGACCTCGTCGCCGGTCGCGCTGTCGTCGGTCCTGCCTGGCTTGGCCACAATCCGTCCTCGGGGTCGCTGGTTCCCCTTAAGATTACCCTCATGACTGAAGCAGCCGCCGAGCAGGACCGATCCATCGACGGGGTGGAGGACGCAGTGCGGGATGCGGTGGCCGCCGGCTTCCCGGCCGCCGTGGCGGATCTGTCGCGACTGGTGCGCATCCCCTCCGTCTCCTGGGACGCCTTCGACCCCGCCCACGTCGTCGCCAGCGCGGAGGCGGTCGCCGAGCTGCTGCGGGGGACCGGCGTGTTCGAGTCGGTGCGCATCTTCCGCTCGGAGGTGGCGGCGGGCGGCAAAGACGGCCAGCCCGCCGTGCTGGCCACGCGCAAGGCCCGGGGCGGCAGGCCCACCGTCCTGCTCTACGCCCACCACGACGTGCAGCCGCCGGGGCGCGACGAGGACTGGGAGTCGCCCCCCTTCGAGCCCACGATCCGCGGCGACCGGCTCTACGGGCGCGGTGCCGCCGACGACAAGGCGGGCGTCGTCGCGCATATCGCCGCCATCCGCGCGCTGGTGGAGGCCGCCGGGCCCGACCTCGAGCTGGGCCTGGCCGTCTTCATCGAGGGCGAGGAGGAGTTCGGCTCGCGCTCGTTCAAGAACTTCCTCCTCGACCACCGCGAGGAGCTGGCGGCGGATGTCATCGTCGTCGCCGACTCCGACAATTGGGATGAGCGCACGCCGGCCCTGACCACCGCGCTGCGCGGCAACGTCACCTTCAAGCTCACGGTGCGCACCCTGGAGCACGCCTCGCATTCGGGCATGTTCGGCGGGGCCGTCCCCGACGCCATGCTCGCCGCCGTCGCGCTGCTGGCGACGCTGCACGACGCCGAGGGCGCCGTCGCGGTGCCGAGGCTGACCTCGCGGGACGCCGGGCCCGGACACGCCGAGCCGCCCGGATACGACGAGGCGCGGCTGGAGGAGGAGGCCGCGCTGCTCGAGGGCGTACGGCCGATCGGCCGGGGCAGCATCCTCAGCCGGCTGTGGTGGCAGCCGGCGATCACCGTGACCGGCATCGACGCGCCGACGGTCGCCAACGCCTCCAACACCCTCGTGCCGGAGGTGACGGTGCGCGTCAGCGTGCGCGTCGCCCCGGGCCAGAGGGCCGCGGAGGCGTTCGAGGCCGTGGAGCGGCATCTGCGCGAACGCGCGCCCTTCGGGGCCCGGCTGAGCATCCACGACGTCGATCTGGGTGATCCGTTCCTGGTCGACACCGGCGGCTGGGCGGTGGCCGAGGCGAAGGCGGCGCTGCGGGATGCCTGGGGCGCCGAGACCGTGGAGATGGGCATCGGCGGCTCCATCCCCTTCATCGCCGACCTGGTCGAGGTCTTCCCGCGGGCGCAGATCCTCATCACCGGCGTCGAGGACCCGGACTCCCGGGCGCACAGCCCGAACGAGTCGCTGCATCTGGGAGTGTTCCGGCGGGCTATCCTGGGCGAGGCCCTGCTGCTGAGCCGCCTCACCGCGCGCTCGGCGGACTGACGGCCCGGCCGACTGGCCGCGGCATCTCCCAGCCTGCCGTGACCAGGTCGTGATTAGATGGTGGCTAGTCCAGCTAGCCTTCCGGAAGAGATGTGAGGAGTGCCATGTCCGACACGACGATGACCGGCACGGCGACCGAGAGCGCTCACGGCGTCACGATCACCACGGCCGCTGCCGAGAAGGTGAAGAGCCTCCTCGAGCGGGAGGGCCGGGACGATCTGCGCCTGCGAGTCGCCGTCCAGCCCGGCGGCTGCTCCGGCCTCATCTACCAGCTCTACTTCGACGAGAGGCTGCTCGACGGCGACGCCACGGTCGACTTCGACGGCGTCGAGGTCGTCGTCGACAAGATGAGCGTCCCCTACCTGGACGGCTCGGTCGTCGACTACGAGGACTCGATCGAGAAGCAGGGCTTCACCATCGACAACCCGAACGCGGCGGGCAGCTGCGCCTGCGGCGACTCCTTCCACTGAGCGCCCCGCCCGGCTCGCGGGTTCGCGGACCCGTCTGACGGCGCGGCGCGGTTCCTCGGGAGCGCGTCCTTCAGAGTAGGCTGGGGACTGGGTCAAATAGACTGACGTAGTCGTTCCATGTCATTCGAGAGGTTCCAGGTGCGCTCCAACCGCCGTCTTCGATGGGCAGCCATTCCGATCGGCTTGGCCGTATCGGTCATCCTCGCCGGGTGCTCCCAGGCTCAGCTGAACGGGTTCCTGCCGACCGAGCCCGGCACGACCAACCACGTGAACCTGGTCATCGGGCTGTGGGTCACCTCCTGGCTGGTGCTGCTCTTCGTCGGCGTCCTGGTCTGGGGCCTGATCATCTGGACGGCCGTGGTCTACCGCCGTCGCAAGGGCGAGACCGGCCTGCCGGTGCAGATGCGGTACAACATGCCCATCGAGATCTTCTACACCGTGGTGCCGCTCATCCTGGTCCTCGGCTTCTTCGCCTTCACGGCCCGCGACCAGGCGACGATCGAGAAGCCGATCGAGAACCCCGACGTCGTCATCCAGGCCTACGGCAAGCGCTGGGCCTGGGACTTCAACTACGTCAAGGAGAACGTCTACACGGCGGGCATCCAGGCGCAGGAGATCGAGAACAGCAAGGGCGAGATCGAGGAGGACAAGCTCCCGGTGCTCTACCTGCCGGTGAACAAGAAGGTGGAGATCAACATCGAGTCCCGCGATGTCGCCCACTCCTTCTGGATCATCAACTTCCTCTACAAGAAGGACATGATCCCCGGCAAGAGCAACTACATGTACTTCATCCCGCAGAAAGAAGGCACCTATCAGGGTAAGTGCGCAGAATTGTGCGGAGAGTATCACTCCCTGATGCTGTTCGAGGTGAAGGTGGTGTCGGAGGCCGAGTACGAGCAGCACATCCAGGACCTGCGCAACCAGGGCTTCGTCGGGCAGTTGGACTCGAGCTACAACACGAATCAATACCAAGCCGGCATACCGGCCAGCGATGAGCAGAAGTAATAGAGCGACGAGATGAGCACAGCGACAGCAACCCGCCCCACGACAGGCACGACGCCGTCCAGCACCGGCCCGGCTCCCAGCATCCCTCCGAGAGTCGAGCGCAAGGGCAACCTCCTGGTCGGCTGGATCACCTCCACCGACCACAAGACGATCGGGTACATGTACCTGATCACCTCGTTCATCTACTTCTGCCTCGGCGGCGTGATGGCCCTGGTGATCCGTGCCCAGCTGTTCGAGCCGGGACTGCAGGTGGTCGCCACCAAGGAGCAGTACAACCAGCTCTTCACCATGCACGGCACGATCATGCTGCTGATGTTCGCGACGCCGCTGTTCGCGGGCTTCGTCAACGTCATCATGCCGCTGCAGATCGGGGCCCCCGATGTGGCCTTCCCCCGGTTGAACGCCTTCGCGTACTGGCTCTACAGCTTCGGCAGCCTGATCGCGGTCGGCGGCTTCCTCACCCCGCAGGGTGCGGCATCCTTCGGCTGGTTCGCCTATACGCCGCTGTCGACGCAGACCTTCTCTCCCGGGTTCGGGGGTGATCTCTGGGTCTTCGGCCTGGGCATGAGCGGTTTCGGCACCATCCTCGGCGCCGTGAACTTCATCACGACCATCATCACCATGCGCGCCCCGGGCATGACCATGTTCCGGATGGCGATCTTCACCTGGAACGCGCTCATCACCTCGATCCTTGTGCTGATGGCCTTCCCGGTGCTGGCCGCGGCCCTGCTCGCGCTGGGCTCCGACCGTGTCATCGGCTCGCACCTCTACGACGCCGAGGCCGGGGGAGCGCTGCTGTGGCAGCATCTCTTCTGGTTCTTCGGGCATCCGGAGGTCTACATCATCGCGCTGCCGTTCTTCGGCATCGTCAGCGAGGTGTTCCCGGTGTTCAGCCGGAAACCGGTCTTCGGCTACAAGACCCTCGTCTATGCGACCATCTCGATCGCCGCGCTGTCGGTCACGGTGTGGGCGCACCACATGTACGTCACGGGCGGCGTGCTCCTGCCCTTCTTCTCCCTGATGACGATGCTCATCGCGGTGCCCACGGGGGTGAAGATCTTCAACTGGGTGGGGACCATGTGGCGGGGATCGGTGACGTTCGAGGCCGCTATGCTCTGGGCGATCGGCTTCCTCATCACCTTCACCTTCGGCGGGCTGACGGGCGTCATCCTCGCCTCGCCGCCGCTGGACTTCCAGGTCTCGGACACCTACTTCGTCGTCGCCCACTTCCACTACGTGGTCTTCGGCACCGTCGTGTTCGCCATGTTCTCCGGCTTCTACTTCTGGTGGCCGAAGTGGACCGGCAAGATGCTCAACGAGCCGCTGGGCAAGATCCACTTCTGGCTGCTGTTCATCGGGTTCCACACCACGTTCCTGATCCAGCACTGGCTCGGCGTCATGGGCATGCCCCGGCGCTATGCGACCTATCAGCCCAGCGACGGCTTCACCTGGATGAACCAGTTGTCGACGATCGGGGCGATGATCCTGGGCATCTCGATGATCCCGTTCCTCTACAACGTCTACATCACCGCCCGGCGCGCGCCGAAGGTCACGGTGAACGACCCCTGGGGCTACGGTCGCTCCCTCGAATGGGCGACCTCCTGCCCGCCGCCGCGGCACAACTTCACCTCGATCCCGCGGATCCGCTCGGAGTCGCCGGCCTTCGACCTGAACCACCCCGAGGCCGCGATGCCGGTGGGGATCGGCCCGGGCAAGGATGCGCCGAGCGCACCCCATTACGATCTCTCCGATGGAAAGGTGAAGTAGGCCGTGCAGATCAACGCCCGCATCTTCTGGATCATCTGCGCCTTCTTCCTGGTGGAGACGGTGATCTACTCCGCCTGGGGGCTGCTCGACCCGTTCCACTACTCGATCGAGTGGGCCGGAACCATCGCCCTGCTGCTCTGCTCGGCTCTCGGCGGGCTGATCGCGTTCTATCTGAGCCGCACCCATAGGGCCCAGGGCGGCGAGCAGGCCCAAGACCGGCTGGACGCCAACATCGACGACGGCGACCCGGAGCAGGGCCACTTCAGCCCGTGGAGCTGGTGGCCGATCCTCCTTGCCGGTTCTGCGAGCCTGGTGTTCCTGGGAATCGCCATCGGACCGTGGATCGCGTATATCGGCGGTGCCGCCGCGGCTGTCACCCTCGTCGGCTGGGTCTACGAGTACTACCGGGGCTACTTCGCCCACTAGGAGCGCTCACTAGGCGCCCACTGGGCTACTTCGCCCGCTGGCAGGCAGCCTGGGCCTGAGCGCATGAGGCGGCCCGGCCTGCCTCGATATAGATAGCGCCTGCGCTGTAGAGGTGCTACCTGCGCTGTAGATGATGCTCTGGTTTAGCTGATTCATCCTCCCCGGCGAGCGGACTGCATGCGGGCCCGCGGCTATGATCCTTGTCCTCGGCGCTGGCGTCGCGATCGGAGCCACCGCTGGGCGATGGGTGTGCTGAGGAGGATGAGTGATGCTGGGCCAGCAAGCGCCGCCACCCAGCACCCCGCCACCCAGCACCCGGCCAACTCAGCACTCCGCCACCCAGCACGCGGCAGCTCAGCACCTTGGCACGCGGCAGCTCAAGTAGTGTCCAATGCAGCGGTTGTCCAGCGGCACCCAGTACCCAGTACCCAGCCCAGAGCACCCAGGCTGAGAGCCCAAGCAGGCTGAGAGCCCAGGTCTGCTTAGCCAGGCCTAAGAGCCAGCTCAGCGCCAGCCTCAGAGCCCACCCTCAGGCCAAGAGCCCAGCTTAGAGCCCAGGCTAAGAGCCCGGGCTAAGGCCAGCTCAGCGCCAGCCTCAGCGCCAGGCTCAGCCAGCTCAGTGCTCGCTGCTGTGGTGCGCCTGCTCCAGCTCGCCCTGGGTGATCGGTGCGATGCGGTCCTCGAAGAACCAGCGGGACAGGGCGGCCCGCAGGCGCTCGGACACCGTGATCCTGCCCCGGGCGTTCGGCCGGAGCATCAGCGGCTGGTAGCTGGTGTAGCTGACCAGCTTCCAGCGGTCGTACTCGTCGAGCTGCTCGTGCACCTCGACGAACTCGCCGCCGGGCAGCCGGACGATGCGCCCGGACTCGACGCCGTGCAGGACGATCTCGCGATCCTTCCGCTGCAGCCCGAAGCAGATCCGCTTGGTCATGATGTACCCGATGATCGGCCCGAGGATGAGCGCGGCCTGCAGGCTGTGGATGACCCCCTCGATCGTCAAGTGGAAGTGCGTGGCGATCAGGTCGGAGCCCGCGGCCGCCCAGAGCACGCCGTAGAAGATGACGCCGGCCACGCCGATGGCGGTGCGGGTCGGGGCGTTGCGCGGACGGTCGAGGATGTGGTGCTCGCGCTTGTCTCCGGTGATCCAGCCCTCGATGAAGGGGTAGATCGCCGTGAGCACGATGAACAGGCCGAGCACCAGGACGGGCACGATGATGTTGAACGACCAGGTGTGGCCCCAGAGCACGAACTCCCACCCCGGCGGCACCAGGCGCAGGGCGCCGTCGGCGAAGCCGATGTACCAGTCGGGCTGGGTTCCGGCGGAGATCGGCGACGGGTCGTAGGGCCCGTAGTTCCAGATCGGGTTGATGGTGAAGAACGAGGAGATCAGCACGATCACGCCGAAGACGATGAAGAAGAACCCGCCCGCCTTCGCGGCGAACACCGGCAGGATGGGCACCCCCACCACGTTCTCATTGGTGCGGCCGGGGGCGGCGAACTGGGTGTGCTTGTTGATCACGAGCAGCAGCAGGTGCAGGCCGAGCACGGCGACCAGGATCGCCGGCAGCAGCAGGATGTGCAGCGTGTAGAGCCGGGCCACGATCTCGGTGCCGGGGAACTCCCCGCCGAAGAGCAGATAGGAGATCCAGGTGCCGATCACCGGGATGCCCTTGACCATGCCGTCGATGATGCGCAGGCCGTTGCCGGAGAGCAGGTCGTCGGGCAGCGAGTAGCCGGTGAAGCCCTCGGCCATGGCCAGGATGAACAGCACGTAGCCCAGCAGCCAGTTGAGCTCCCGCGGCTTGCGGAAGGCGCCGGTGAAGTAGACGCGCAGCATGTGCAGGCCGATGGAGGCGATGAACAGCAGCGCCGCCCAGTGATGCACCTGGCGCATGAGCAGGCCGCCGCGGATGTCGAAGGAGATGTCCAGCGTCGACGCGTAGGCCGCCGACATCTCGATGCCCTTCCAGGGGACGTAGGAGCCGTCGTAGTGGACCTCCGCCATCGAGGGCTGGAAGAAGAACGTCAGGAAGGTCCCCGAGAGCAGGATCGCGATGAAGCTGTAGAGGGCGACCTCGCCGAGCATGAAGGACCAGTGATCGGGGAAGATCTTGCGGCCGAGCTCCTTGACGAAGCCGGAGATGCTGGTGCGCTCGTCGATGTAGTTCGCGGCGGCGCTCGTGAAGCGGGAGCCCCTGGTCGGTCGTTGCATTACGTCAGTCATCAGGAACGCTCCCAGAAGCTCGGGCCGACTGGCTCGTGGAAGTCGCTCTGGGCTATCAGATAGCCCTCAGAGTCGACGGTGATGGGCAGTTGCGGCAGCGGTCGCTTGGCCGGGCCGAAGATGACCTCGCAGTGGTTCGTCACGTCGAACTGCGATTGGTGGCAGGGGCACAGCAGGTGATGCGTGTGCTGCTCGTAGAGGGCGACCGGGCATCCGACATGGGTGCAGATCTTCGAGTAGGCGACGATCCCGTCGTACGACCAGCCCTTCCGCTCGGGAAGCTCGTGGAGGTCCTGCGGGTTCAAGCGCATCAGCAGCACGGCAGCCTTGGCCTTCTGCTCGAGCTTGTCCTCGCGCTCGTTCAAGCCGTCGGGGATGACGTGGAAGACGGAGCCAATGGTCACCTCGGATGCCTTGATCGGCGTCTGGAAGGGGTCGGAGGTCAGGCGGACCCCCTTGGCCCACATGGTGTGCTCGAGCTCGGCCGCCGGGTTGTCGCCCGCCGGGCCCAGATCCCTGAAGAGCACCACGGCGGGCAGCGGCGCGGCGATGAGCGCGCCGATGAGTGAGTTCCTCAGCAGGGTGCGACGCCCGAAGCCGGACTCCTCGTTGGCCAGGGCGAACGCCTCCACGGCGGCGGCGCGGGTCTCCTCGGTGCCGCGGGTGCCGTGGCGCATCTCGACGAGTTCGCGCTCGGGCATCAGGGCCTTCGCCCAGTGGACGGCGCCGATGCCGATGCCCAGGAGGCCCAGGGTGATGCCGATCCCCAGGAACAGCGTGTTCAAGCGGACCGAGACGAGGTCGCCGGGCGTGATCGGGAAGGCGAAGTAGGCGGCGCAGGCGAAGATGCTGCCGATGATGGAGACGAAGAAGAGCGTGTAGACGGTCCGCTCGGCGGCCTTGTTCTTCTTGGGGTCCAGGTCGGTGACGCGCGGCCGGTGCGGCGGGAACCCGGGGTTGGCGATCGCATCGGAGGGCAGGACGGCCGTTCCCGTCGACTCCCTGGCCGCGGCGGCCTTCTCGACTGCCGAACCCTCTGTGGAGGCTCCGTCGTCGTGCTGTGCCATCCTCATCCCTTCGCTACGTGCTGGTCTCTTGTGTGCAGTGAATGCCGGATCGTCGTGGCGTCCCCGTCAATTGGACTTGGCGGTGAGCCATACCGTGACGCCGATGAGCGCCCCGATGCCGAAGATCCAGATGAAGAGCCCCTCAGCCACGGGGCCGAGGCTGCCGAGCTCGAAGCCGCCGGGGGAGGTGTGCTGGTCCATGCTCTGCAGATAGGTGATGATGTCGGCCTTCTGCTGGGGCGTGAGGTTCATGTCGTTGAACACCGGCATGTTCTGCGGGCCGGTGATCATCGCCTCGTAGATGTGCTGGGCGGAGACCCCCTTGAGCGTGGGCGCGTACTTGCCCTCGGTCAGCGCGCCCCCGGCGCCGGCGACGTTGTGGCACATGGCGCAGTTCACCCGGAAGAGCTGGGCCCCGACCGAGGCGTCCCCGTCCCCGGCGAGATACTTCGCATCGGGGATGGCCGGCCCGGGGGCCAGCGAGGCGACATAGGCGGCGAGGGCTGCGGTCTGCTCGTCGTTGAACTGCGGCGGCTTCTGCTCGCCCTGCGGTCCCTGGAAGGCCAGCGGCATGCGGCCGGTGCCGACCTGGAAGTCGACCGCGGCGGCGCCCACCCCGATCAGGCTCGGCCCGTTCGCGGTGCCCTCGGCGTTCATCCCATGACAGGTGGCGCAGTTGGCGGCGAAGAGCTTCTGCCCCTCCTGGACCGTGGTCTGGTTGGCCATGGGCAGCGGCTGCGCCGTGGCGCTGCCGCTGAAGAGGGCGTATGCGCCTCCCGTGCTGAGCAGTCCGATGACGATCAGGGCGACCGTCGCGAGGGGGTGCCTCCGCTTGGGACTGCGGCGTGCTGGGGCGCTGCTGGTGTTCTCCGCCATGCTGAAATGACTTCCTTGTTTCTCTATTTGAGGATGTAGATGACGATGAACAGGCCGATCCACACCACGTCGACGAAGTGCCAGTAGTACGACACGACGATCGCGCTCGTGGCCTCCTTGTGCCTGAAGGACTTGACGGCGTATGCGCGCCCGATGACGAAGAGGAACGCGATGAGGCCGCCGGTCACGTGGAGCGCGTGGAACCCGGTGGTCAGGTAGAAGACCGAGCCGTAGGGGTTGCTGGTCATGCTGATGTGCTCGCTGACCAGGTTGGCGTATTCGAAGATCTGGCCGGTCACGAAGACCGCGCCGAGGGCGTAGGTGAGGAAGAACCATTCGACCATTCCCCACTTGGCCGGCCGCCAGAATCCCTCGCCCCGGGCCTGCAGGCGCTCGGCGGCGAAAACGCCGAACTGGCAGGTGATGGATGAGGAGACGAGGATGAGCGTGTTGACGAGCGCGTACGGCACGTCGAGCCGCTGCGTCTCCGCGGCCCAGAGACCCGGAGAGGTGGAGCGGAGGGTGAAGTAGATCGCGAACAATCCCGCGAAGAACATGACCTCGCTGCCGAGCCACACGATCGTGCCGACGGCCACGATGTTCGGTCGGTTGATGACGGGGGCGCCGACGGAGTGGGTGAGGGAGGTGCTGGTCACGCTTTCCATTATGGCCGATTCGCGCCGAGTGTTCGTCATTCGGCTCGGCCAGGCCGGCTGCGAAGCCCTAGGATCGCAGCTATGCCTACCGAATTCACCTGGCCGGACCTGTTCGCCGCGCTCCTGGCGGGCCGCGATCTGTCGATCAGCGAGGCATCCTGGGCGATGCAGCAGATCATGGCGGGCGAGACCACGCCGGCCCGTCTCGCCGCCTTCCTCGTGGCTCTGCGCGCCAAAGGCGAGACGGTCGACGAGATCGTGGGGTTCCGCGATGCGATCCTCGAGAGCGCCCTGCCGCTGGACGCCGGCCCCATGGCGCTCGACATCGTGGGAACGGGGGGCGACCGCTTCGGAACGGTCAATGTCTCCACCATGGCCGCGATCGTGGCGGCGGCGGCCGGGGTGCCGGTCATCAAGCACGGCAACAAGGCGGCGAGCTCGCGCTCGGGCTCGTCGGACGTGCTGCTCGCCCTGGGGGTGACCCTCGACCTGAGCCCGGAGCGCATCGCGGAGGTGTTCGCCGAGACCGGAATCACCTTCGCCTGGGCGGCCCTGTTCCATCCGGGGTTCCGCCATGCCGGCCCGGTGCGGGCGGAGCTGGGCATCCCGACGGTGTTCAACTTCCTCGGCCCGCTGGTGAACCCGGCGCGCCCGGAGGCGTCGGCGGTCGGGGTGTCGCAGCTCGACCGGATCCCGCTCATCGTCGGGGTCTTCCAGACCCGGGGAGCGACGGCCCTGGTGTTCCGCGGAGACGACGGCCTGGACGAGCTGAGCACCACCGGCCACAGCCATATCTGGGAGGTCTCGCGCGGGCTGGTCACGGAGCACGACCTCGATCCGGCCGACCTGGGCATCCCGCGCGCCCGCATGGATTCGCTGCTCGGCGGCGATGCCGCCCGGAACGCGGCCACGGCCCGGGCGGTGCTGGCGGGGGAGTCCGGCGCGGTCCGGGACATCGTGCTGCTGAACGCGGCGGCCGGCCTCGTCTCCTTCGAGCTGGCGGGGGATGCCGCCAAGGTGCAGGAGCCCATCCTCGACCGCTTCGCCCGGCAGCTGGCCCGGGCGGCGGAGGCGATCGACTCCGGTGCGGCGACGGCCAAGCTGCAAGAATGGGTCGCGGCCACGAATCGGGCCTGATGGGCGACGCGGGGAGGAGACCGGTGGCGCAGAAGAGGGTCATCGCTGCCATCGATCAGGGCACCACATCCAGCCGCTGCATCGTCTTCGATGCCGCCGGCGACATCGTGGGCATCGCCCAGAAGGAGCACGAGCAGTTCTTCCCCGAGCCCGGCTGGGTGGAGCACGACGCCTCGGAGATCTGGCGGAACGTGCAGGAGGTGATCGGCGGGGCCCTGGACGACGCCTCGCTGACATCCGGCGACCTCGCCGCGGTGGGCATCACGAACCAGCGGGAGACCACCCTCGTGTGGGATCGCGCCACGGGGCAGCCCGTGCACCGGGCCCTGGTCTGGCAGGACGCCCGCACCGGGTCGCTGGTGCGCAGGATCGTCGAGGAGGTCGGCCCGGACGGCTTCAGGGAGCGCACGGGGCTCCCACCGGCCGGCTACTTCTCCGCCACCAAGCTGATGTGGCTGCTCGAGAACGTGGCCGGGCTGCGCGCCCGTGCGGAGGCCGGCGAAGTGCTCTTCGGCACCGTGGACAGCTGGCTGATCTGGAACCTGACCGGGGGAGTGGACGGCGGGCGGCACGTCACCGACGTCACGAATGCCAGCCGCACGATGCTCATGGGCCTGGAGTCCCTGGACTGGGATGCCGAGATCCTGGAGCGTCTGGGCATCCCGGCGGCGATGCTGCCGGAGATCGTCTCGTCGTCGGAGGTCTACGGCGAGGCCACCGGGTCGCTGGCCGGCGTCCCGGTCGCCGGCGCCCTGGGCGACCAGCACGCCGCGCTGTTCGGGCAGACCGCCTTCGGCCGGGGGGAGCTGAAGAGCACCTACGGCACGGGGACGTTCGTGCTGATGAACACGGGGAGCGAGCCCGTCCGCTCGTCTCACGGGTTGATCACGACCCTGGCGTATCAGGTGGGCGGTAGTGCGCCGGTCTACGCCCTCGAGGGGTCGATCGCCGTGACCGGGGCCCTGGTGCAGTGGTTCCGCGACCAGCTGGGGCTCATCCGCCGTTCGCCGGAGATCGAGGCGCTGGCGGCGTCCGTCGACGACAACGGCGGCTGCTACATCGTCCCCGCCTTCTCCGGGCTGTTCGCGCCCTATTGGCGCCCGGAGGCCCGGGGGGTGATCGCCGGGCTCACCGGCTATGTCACGAAGGCCCATCTGGCTCGGGCGGTGCTCGAGGCGTCCGCCTGGCAGACCCGGGAGGTGGTGGAGGCCATGGTGGCCGACACGGGCGTGGAACTGGAGGAGCTGAGGGTGGACGGCGGCATGACCGCCAACGACCTGCTCATGCAGCTGCTGGCGGATGCGCTGGCGACCCGGGTGGTGCGGCCGAGGGTGGCCGAGACCACCTGCCTCGGTGCCGCCTATGCGGCCGGCCTCGCGGTCGGGTTCTGGCCGGACCTGGAGAGTCTCCGGGGGAATTGGCGTCGGGACGGGCAGTGGGAGCCCGTCATGGACTCCGCGCGGCGGGAGCGCGAGTACCGCTCGTGGCGCAAGGCCGTGCAGCGGACGATGGACTGGGTCGACGAGGGCGGGAGCTGACGTGGTGGAGGCCGGTGCGTCGGGGTCCGTGGGGCATGCCCGCGCCGAGGTCGGGCTCGTCAACGAGGAGGGGCTGCACGCCCGGCCCGCCGCGGAGTTCGCCCGGTGCGCGGCCGGCTTCGAGGCGACGATCACGGTGAACGGCGTCGACGCCAAGAGCCTGCTGCGGATACTCGCGCTCGGGCTCCCCTGCGGGTCGAGACTGGTCCTCGAGGCGGAGGGGGCGGATGCCGATGGCGCGATCGCCGCGCTGGTCGCCCTGGTCGAGAACGGCTTCGCCGCATAGCGAGGCGATCTGTCGTCATCCGCTCCGGGGTGAGCGGTCCGCCACCCGCTGGATCCGGATGCGGAACCCGAATATGCGCAGCAGGAGCACCGCCGCGGTCGCGATGAGGGCGGCCAGCAGCGCAATGCTTCCGGCCGTCTCGTGCTCGAAGACGGCTCGTGCTCGAAGACGTCTCGTGCTCGAAGAGAGCTCGTGCCACCTCGGCCGAGGCTCCGCCTCAGCCGACCGGCACCGTCAGCGTGAGCCGGGCACCGCCGCTGTCCGCGCCCGTCAGGGTCACCGAGCCGTTCCAGGCGTCCACGCGCTCGGCGAGCCGGGCCAGGCCGTTCCACTGGGGCCGGCTCCGGCTGAGCCCGCCGCCGTCGTCCTCGACGACGAGCCGGAGCTCGCCGGCTGCATCGTCCCGCTCGGTCGTGAGCGTCACCCGCAGCATCCCCGCATTGCCGTGCTTGAGGGCGTTGGTGATCGCCTCCTCGGCCGCCCGCACGACCAACACGCGGCGCTCGACGCTCAGCGGGTCGCCGGAGGCGAGCCCGTCGGCGATGTGCACCGAGGTGGCGATCGTCGGGGGGATGCGCTGCACGAGCAGGCGCACCGCGTGGGCGACGCCCAGCTCCACACCCACCGGATGGAGCAGATGGCTCATCTCGCGCACATCCCTCTCCCGCACCTGGTCGAGGTGCTGCTTGAGCCGGGTCAGCTCGGCGATGCCCTGGCGGCTGTCCTCGTCGTCGCGGCCGCGGTCCTGCGTGTCGCGCCAACGATCGATGAGGGCGTCGATCTGGATCCCTGCGAGCACGAGACTGTTCTGGACGGTGCCGTGCAGACCCTCGGCCACCTCCCGGCGCACCCGGAGCTCCTCGGCGGTGAGGGCCTCCAGGGCGGCGGCCGCACGCAGGGCCTGGCGGGCGCTCAACCGCTCCTGGGCCCGCAGCCGGGCCCGCGATTGGGCCTGGCTGGCCCCCAGGAAGAGGGAGATGGCGATGGCCAGGGCCGCGCCGACGACCTCGGCGTTGAAGGTCTGCCACCCCGCATGGCTGTAGATGTCGAACGTCAGCTGCAGCAGGTAGCGCAACAGCGCGGCGAGGAGGGCGATGCCCGCGACCGCGAGGGTGCGGGCGATCACGGGCAGCTCGTTCAGCCGGGCCAGGACGGCCAGCGCCAGGGCGGTAACCACGGCGAGCAGGTTCGCCAGCAGCCGGATGCCCAGATCCGGCAGCTCGCCGATCATCGGCTCCTCGACCCGTTCCGGCCGGTACACGAACACCGTCTGGGCCACCGTCCCGATGCTGAAGGCGATGAGCAGCGCCCCGGAGACGACGAGCATGGCCACGCGATCACCGCGCAGGTCCGGGGGCGCGCCGGCGTAGTCCTGCGCCCGGGGGCTGTCATACTTCATACCGGGCCTATGCCGCTCGGGCGGTTCCCTCGAGGAACTTCAGGACGGCCGAGACCCGCGAGTTCCTGCCGGGCTCGGCCTGCAGCCCGAGGGCGAAGTAGAGGGCGTTCAGCAGATTGTCCACGGAGTGGGGGGAGATGGACAGCTCCTGGGCGATCGCACCGTTCGAGAACCCCTGGGCGAGCAGTCTGAGCGCATGGAGCTGCCGGGGGGTCAGGCCGCCGATGGGGGAGCCTGCACGGGGCACCGAGCGCTGCACCAGATCCGGGTCGAGCATCGTCCCGCCCGCGGCGCTCGACCGGATGGCTCGCATGAGGCTGACGGTCGAGGTCGTCGAGGTCTTCGAGAGGTAGCTCCATCCCCTTCTCTTGCCCGCGGGAAGGCTCAAGAGGGAGTCCATGATGTCGAGGCTGGACAGCAGCACGATGCCGAGCTCCGGATCGGTCTTGCGCAGTGCCAGACCGAGCTCCATGCCGTTCCCGTCTGGGAGGTGGATGTCGAGCACGGCGACATCGGCGCCGCCGGGCCGGATGACCTCCCTGGCCGTCTTCACGTCGCCGGCCGAGAACACCGTCGCAATGCCGGCCTGGGATCTCAGCAGAGTCACGAGCATGGAACAGAACAGCGGCTGGTCCTCGACCACGGCCACTCTCAACGACTCGTCCATAGGCTGATCCCCATTCTGGCCCATGGGCGGCCGGGGCGGCGACCTCTGTGACGCCCCGGGTCGCGGGCTGTCGGGGAGGTTGAGGAGTTTTCTCCCTTCCGGCCGCCCGCGGGCGCCTCCTAGCGTGGGCACGGAGTGCCGCTGCCCGGTCTCACCGCGATCACACAAGGAAGCCACACATGACTCTTCGTCTTCGTCCTCGCCGCCTAGCCATGATGACGACGACCGCGGTTGTCGCCGGCCTCGGCGTCGCCGCGCTCTCCCTGCCGGCCTTCGGGGATCCGACGCCCAATCCGAGCAGCATCGCTGTGACCGCTCCGGGCAGCAGCACGCCCGCGACCGTGGCCTGGACCTGCTCGAACGCCGACGGCATCCAGGGGGCCTGGCTGGTCGTGGTCGGCGGCTCGCCCGCGAAGATCGAGGCCGGGAGCAGCGTCCCGGTGCCCACGGAGGCCGTCCGCTACACGGCGACGGTACCGGTCGACTCCGACCCGGTCGAGGTCAAGGCGGTCTGCACCTATCTGGACACCCAGGACATCAGCGCCTCCTACACCATCTACCCGAACGTCTTCGACGGCTCGGATTGGGACCCGACCTCCGGTGACGGCATCGGCGTCCCGGACGGGTTCGACAGCACGGCCACCTTCACCTTCGCCGTGCAGAAGGACGGGGCGACCGTCAACTGGATCGGGACGAGCACAGCGGCGAGCTGGACGGCCAGCGAGAGTGACGGCATCCTCTCGACCGCCCCCGATGGCGGCAGGCAGCTCACGGGCAACTGGCTGCTTCCCGGCAGCTATCAGCTGGCGTTCCTCGCAGATGGCGCGCTGCTGGGCAGCACCCCGTTCACGATCGACTCGGTGCTGCCGACCCTGAAGTACACCTCGACGTTCCCGGGGCTGGACGAGAACAGCTGGGACTACGGCGACACCCCTTCGGCCACCGTGGTGTTCGACACCGTCAGCGGATTCCCGGCGGCGCCGAGCGGTACGGTGCAGCTCTTCGACGACGACACCGAGGTGGGCGACCCGATCACCCTGGTCGAGGGGGAGGCGAGCCTCGACCTCTCCGAGCTGGGGGCGGGCACGCACGAGCTGCAGGTCTATTACTCGTCGTCGGACGACTACTACAAGAGCGGGTACTTCCCGGCATCCGTCATCGTCGTCACGGTGCACGCGGTGGAGCCCGAAGTGGACATGACGCCGACCGACATCGCGCTGGGCGCTCTCGCCGCTGACTTCTTCGCGCACCTTCCCGAGAGCACCGACCCGGTGTCCGGCTCTCTCGAGATCTTCAACGGCACGACCTCGCTCGGCGTCTGGACCGTCGGCGCGACGGGCACCGTCTCGGTGACCCTGGCGCTGCCGGCCGGCGACTACGAGGACGGCAACTACACCTTCACCCCGGACGACACCAACCTGAGCCCGGTCTCCTACACCATCAGCGACTTCACGGTGCCCAAGGGGACCGCCGTCATGGAGCTCGAGTCCTCCGGATCCTGGGCCTACGGCGGCGACAACAAGGCGGTCTTCTCCATCGTCGGGGTCACGGGGATCGACCCCTCGGGGGATGTCGCCCTCACAGTAGACGGCGACCCCTATGGCAGCGCCAAGGCCGTGGCCGACGGCGTGGCCGAGTTCGACCTCAGCGGATTGGAGCCGGGGACCTACTCGCTGAAGGCCTCCTACAGCGACGATTCGAACTATGAGGACGATGTCACCGCGGCGCTGCTGGTGATCGTCAAGAAGTCGACCCCGACTCTGGGGCCGGTCAGCGCCTCCGGCACCGCCGGGGGAGAGATCACCGTCACGGTTCCCGTCGATGTGGACGGCGTCGTGAAGCTGTTGGACGGCACGACGGAGCTCGGCATCGCGGACGTCGTGGCGGGGAAGGCGACCTTCTCGCTCTACGGGTTGGCCAAGGGCAGCTACAGCCTGAAGGCGGTCTTCACCCCGGATGACGACGCGCACTATGACGGCAAGACCGCTCCGGTCTCGCTCGTGGTCGCTGCTGCATCGCCGGTCACGATCGCCATCGGCGCGCCGGTGACGTTCTCGCTGCAGGTCGCCGCGCCGGGGAAGGTCGGCACCGCCGAGGTGTATGAGGGCAGCACCATGCTCCAGGGCGTCATGGTCGGCAGCGACGGGAAGGTGAGCTTCGCTTTCGAGCCGCTGAGCCCGGGCACCCACACCTTGCGGGTGGTCTCCACCGTCGGCGGGAAGTCGACCGAATACACCGTGACCGTGGTCGTGGACGGCATCCCGCCGGCGACGGGCACAACTCCGACCGGCGGCACCGATGTGGAGCTCTCGATCTCGGAGACCAGCCCGAACGGCGAGGTGACGATCACGTCGCGCGGCTTCGATGCGGGGGAGACCGTGGTGTTCGTGCTCCACTCCGATCCCGTGGTGCTCGGCACCGCCGTGGCGAACTCGGGAGGCGTCGCCGTGCTGCACGCGACGATCCCGGCCGGCACAGCGCTCGGTGCGCACACTGTGCACGCGATCGGCGGGACGAGCGGTCACTGGGCGACCGCCCCGCTGCAGGTGACCTCGACCGGCGGCTCCGGCGGCGGGCTGGCCTCCACCGGTGCCGGCGAGTTCATGATGCCGCTGAGTCTGGCTCTGCTGCTCCTGCTCGGCGGAGCGGCCCTGATCTACGCCCGAGGGCGTCACGCTCGCTGATGCGCCCCCCACGCTGAAGCGATGGTTTGCCCCGGCCGGGTCCACCGGTCGGGGCAAACGTTTTGCGGGGCGTCTCAGGCGGCGACGGCGCCCAAGCGCGCCTTCTCGTCACCGCACGACCCGGCGTGAAGGGGCTCGAGTTCGACCTGGTCGTCCTGGTCGATCCGGTGGGATACGGTTCGGGTATCGAGGGAGCGGTCGACCGCTATGTCGCGATGACCCGGGCGACCCAGCAGCTGGTCGTCCTCAGGTCTTCGTGACCGGCATATGGTCCTGACCGGCGCGTCGTCCTGTGCACGGTAGGGGGCGCTCGCTGCGGCAGGGGCGCGGCTTTGCGTGGAACACCGCTATCAGGACGCCGCTTCTGGCTATCAGGACGCCCGCTTCTGGTTATCAGGATCTGGCTATCAGGACGCCTGCTTCTGGCGTGCGGCCGCCCATCGCACAGCGAGTGGGTTCTTGCTCTGCAGTCGTATCAGGGCCTGCTCCGGATCTCGGGTGCGGGGTGGTCTGAGCCAGTAGTCGCCGCCCTCTCGGAGGATGCGCCAGTGATTGTTGTGAATGAGCATATGGTGGTGGCGGCAGAGGAGGACGCCATCGGCGGTGTCGGTTCTTCCGCCTTCGTCCCAAGGATCGATGTGGTGGGCTTCGCACCAGGATGGGGGTCGGTCGCAGTCGGGGAAGATGCAGCCGCCGTCCCGGATCGCCAGGGCGATGCGTTGCCGGTGCGTGAACAGTCGCTGCTGATGTCCGACGTCGAGGGGCTGGCCGGCCATGTCGATGACTACGGGGATGATGCCGGTGTCGCAGATGGCCCGGTGGATGGTGTGGATGCTGACGGCATCCGTGCCGCCTTCGATCATTCCGATGCCGGGCGCCGGGGTCTCGTCGGAGCTTCGGGTCGCTGTTGCGCTGCTGCGGAGGTCATCGGCAGTGACGACCATGCGGACGCCGGGGCGGTTCCTGCCGAAGATGGTTCCTGGATCGGCGTCGACGGCGAGGCGCACCATGTCGATGAGGGTGTCGAGGGTGAGCTGCTCTGTGGTGCGTGCGTCTGCCACGATCTCTTCGGCGCGGGCCTTCTCGGCCGGGTCCGTGAAGCGCGGCCCACCGTGTCTGGGGGAGGTGACCGCGTCGAAGGCTCCCAGGAGCACGGCTGCGGATTCTGGGTCGAGCAATCCGTGAAGGCGACGCATCCCGTCGACCTCGGGCCCTACTTTCAGATATCGCTGCCGCCTGCGGTCTTCTTCGCGCTCGGCGACATGGGTCGAGTCGAGTTGATCGCGCACCTGCCGTGCTCTGCGGTATAGGCCGTCGAGTCCGATTCGGTCGGCCTCGGCGACGAGAATGGCGGCCGCCGAGCCGAGGGCGGCTTCGGTGACGTCCTCGTTGGGCTCGCCGAGTCCACGCAGGATCGCATCGGCGGCAGGCACCGACAGGACCCCGGTGGCGACGGCCGTGGTGATCGCCGCGGACCAGGCAGGTGACGGCGTCGCGGACTCGCCAGGCGCGGTAGCGGCATCCGTATCGTCGCCGGACACGTCAGGGAGACTCTGGCGAGCGTCGGCCTCGGCCACGATCGTCCCGACGGTGACCAGCCGGGTGGCTTCGCGGTAGGAGGAGCCGGTGAGGTTCTGCACCATGAGTTCCGGAGTGCGATGTCCGGTGGCCTGGGCCAGACCGCTGTAGCCGAACTCCGGCCGCGATCGCCGGGCGACCTCGCTGGCCAGCACGGCTGTCACCGACTGGGCCAGGCGCGACAACTCCGTCGCCTCGCGCAGCGCGGTGGCGAGCTCGGAGTCATCCAGACGAGAGAGACGCTGGGTAGCGGTCGCCGGGCGGGGAGCATCGGAGGAGACGCCTTCGGGGATCGAGGGAAGCACCTCGGGAGCATCTTCACCCAGCCCGATAGCAGCGACGCGGGTCGCTGCCGGGAGGAGCCGGGTGAAGATTTCCATGCCTCAATTTTCTCATATCGAACACAGATTCGAAAGTCAAAACGACGAAATTGGATAAGTATTTTTCGACTCTGCTGGGGAGGATTAGAGGGCAGAGGAACACGAGGGTGAAGCGAGGGACGGTAGCGGACCGGGAGACTGCAGGAGACCGGAGGAGAGGGGAGAGCAGCAACGCGTGCCGGCTGCAGGACACGAGCGCGCGGGGGAGCAGGCGCTACGGCAGGAGAGCATGTGCAGCTGCGAGCCCCGGGGATCAGACCGCCGAGACTCACTCACGCAGACCCGATCACGTAGACCAGATCGCAGACCCGCCACGCAGGCCAGCCTGCCAGACCAGTCTCGGCAGGCCAGCCCCGGCAGGCCAGCCCTCGCGACCCGATCACCCAGGCCCGACCACGCAGACCAACCCGGCAGGCCAGCCCTTGCGACCCGACCACGCAGACCCGACCGCGCAGGCCAACGCAGCAGACCAGCCCGGCAGGCGCCAAGAGGAGCTCCCTGTCGGCGCTTATGGTGGACCCATGACCAGGTTCGTCTTCGACACCGCGGCGACGGTGAACGGGTGGATCGCCGACGCCCAGAACTCGCTGCAGTGGTTGTTCGCGGTGCCCGGCGGCACCGAGCCGGATCCCGCGCTGCTGCCGCAGGGTGCAACCGTGATGGTCGAGGGCTCGACCACCTATGAGTGGCTGCTCGCCGAGTCCGACGTCCTGGCCCATCCGGAGCGGTGGGACGAGTTCCACGACGGTCGCCCGACGTTCGTCTTCACCACGCGCGAGCTTCCGGTGCCCGCCGGTGCGGATGTGCGTTTCGTGCGCGGCCCCGTCGAGAAGGCGCTGCCGGCGATCCGGGAGGCCGCCGGCGACGGCGATGTCTGGCTGATCGGCGGCGGTGAGCTGGTCGGGCAGTTCTTCGACGCCGGTGCCCTCGACCTGTTGGCCCTATCGGTGGCGCCGGTCGCTCTCGACGGCGGGGCGCCCCTGCTGCCACGGCGCATCGAGTCGGACCGGATGCGGCTGGTCTCCGCCACCGCACACGGCCAGTTCGCCCGCCTGATCTATGCGATCTCTTCCCGGCCGGAGGTCGAGCCGGCCGAGTCGCCCGCCTGATTCCCGAGCCCTCGCCTAGACGGCCTGGCCGACAGCCTTCTTCAGCATCGCCACCAGCTCCTTCTGGTGCTCGGCCGTGAGCTTGGTCACGGCATAGGACGTCGGCCAGAAGCTGCCCTCGTCGAGCTTGGCGGCCTCCTGGAAGCCGATGGTGGCGTACCGGGTCTTGAACTTGCGGGCGGGCTGGAAGAACACCACGACCTTGCCCTCGCTGTCCGCATAGGCCGGCATCCCATACATCGTCTTCGGGTTGAGGTCGGTGTGCTCCTCGACCAGCTCATGCAGCGTCTCGGCCAGCTCCTTGTCGGTGCCGGTCATCTTGGCGATCGCCGCGAGGCATGCCTCCTTCAGGTTGGCATTCTGCTTTTCTGCCTTCGCCTCGGCCGCGGCCGCCCTCATCGCGGCCTTCTCCTCCTTGCTGAAGGTGGGACTCATGGTCTCACTCCTTTCATAAGCCAATGGGACTGACCTGTAGCACCGACTCTAAGCCACTGCGGAGGGGCATGCTTCTTCGATCCTGACCGGTTCTCTCCGGTGCAGTGAGCACTCCCGCCGCACCGTCCCGGGAACGCCTCGATGGCCTGGCGATGCGGAGTAGTCTCGACCAGATGACGACCCTGCCCGCCGACGCCCATGTCCACAGCGAGTGGTCGTGGGATGCCGGCTCGGATCCGGCATCGCCGGGCTCGATGGACCGTACCTGTGAACGGGCGGTGCGGATCGGCCTGCCAGCTCTCGTGTTCACCGAGCATCTCGACTTCGAGGATGACTGGCGAGTGGATGACGGCGCCCTCGGCGAGCACGCGCAGAAGTACGTCGACGAGATGGGTCATGTGAAGCTGCCGCCCTTCGATGCCGAGGGCTACCTGGAGGCGATCGACCGCTGCCGTCACGAATACCCGGAGCTCCGCATCCTCACCGGTGTCGAGTTCGGGCAGCCGCATCTCTGGGATGCGAGGGCCGACGCCCTGCTCTCGAGCGGTGCGATCGACCGCGTCAACGGCTCGCTGCACATGCTTCCCTTCGAGGACGGCGGTCGCACGGAGCCCACGACGCTGTACCGCCACAGGCCGGTGGACGAGGTCATGTGGGCGTATCTCGAGGAGATCCCGCGGATGGTCGCCGGCTCGGACTCGTTCGCGGTGTTCACCCACATCGACTACGCGGTGCGCTCCTGGCCCGCCTCGATCGTCGGCCCCTTCGATCCTCGCCGGTTCGAGGAAGGGTTCCGCACGGCGATGCGCGCGATCACGGACTCGGGGCGCGCGCTGGAGATGAACACCCGGCGTCTCTGGCCGTGGATCCCGCAGTGGTGGGCGGAGGAGGGCGGCCGGGCGGTGTCCTTCGGCAGCGACGCCCACGCGGCCGACACCGTCGCAGTGAACTTTCCCGAGGCGATGGCGATGGTCGAATACTTCGGCTTTAGGCCGGGATCGCGCCCCGAGGACTTCTGGACCCGCTGAACGCTGCGGGTCACGGCTCCATGAGTTCAGCAGGGATGTCACGGCTCGTATGGAGTACGCGGTGAACCCGTACTGCGTCGGAGTCATCGGTGTAGAGAACGACGTAGGGGAATCGTTGCAGCGGGAGGCTGCGTAACTCGGAGATGTCGGTCTCTATCGCGAATCGTGGCGAGCCAATCGACGGATGCTCGCCAAGAACGTCCTTCGCGTTCTCCAGCGCATCGACGAACCCGAGGGCGGCATCTCTCGCGCCGGAACCCATGTAGTACGCGATGGCGCTGTCGATGTCCTCGTCAGCGCATCTGGTCGTGACGACGCGCCGGAGCGTCACGCGGCGTCGTTATCCGTGTTGCGGATACGCTCCCGCAGCCGCTCAAGGTATCCCTCATCCAACTCGGAGCCCGGTCCAGAGGTCATGCCTTCGATCACGAGCGTTCGTAGACGCGCGCGGGCCTGCTCGTGCCGGATCAGGTCGCGCACGAACTCACTGCTCGTGCCATAGCCGCGCTCGCTCACCTGCGCCTCAACGAACTCCTTGAGTGCATCGGGAAGCGACACATTCATCGTTGCCATGCCATCACAATACCGGCGATGGCAAGGTTTGTCATTGCTGACGCACTCACGAAGAAACACCCGATCTTGTCGCTCAGCTGGCGCGAGCGACGAAGACCATGATCGGCTCGTCCCCGGTGAACGGATGCCGATGCCAGTCCCCGTAGACGGCTTCGACCTCGAACCCGGCCGCCTCAAGGCTCGCCGTGATGGTGCCGGCTTCCCGGAAGTGGATCAGCTCGGTCTCGACCACCGTCTCCTCCTGCTCGACGAAGAGATTGTGCGCAGTGAGTTTCACCACCCCCGGAGCGGTCTCCTCGGCATCCATCCACTCGACAAGCGTGCCGTGTGCGGTCTCTCGCGTCGTGCGCTCGGGGGATGACCAGCCCTCCCAGGCGCGCGCTGCCGGGTTGCGGCTCTCGAAGGCGAGAGTCCCGCCCTCTGTCAATGCCGCCCGCAGATCGGACAGGGTGCGGCTCCAGTCGCTCTCGGGAACGTGCTGTGCGGCGTTTCCGGTCATCACCGCCAGGTCGAACCCGGTCGTAGGGATGTGCCGGCTGTCGCCGAGCTGCCAGCTCACCGTCTCCGCTCCGGGCCGGCGTCGCGCATAGGCGAGCATGCTCGGGGACGGATCCACGCCGACGACGGTCCTTCCCGGGCGAGAGAAGGTGACGGTGAGGATCCCCGTACCGCAGCCGAGGTCGAGGATCGACGAGGCCGATCTCTCGTCGGCGAGGGCTCGGTAGAACGCATGGTCCGCTCCGCCGGGGTTGTCGCCGTCGTAGAGCCCGACGATGCGCGGATCGTAGTCATCCATGGGGCCAACCTAGCCGCCTGAGCCGGCATCCTCGGGAGCCGAGCTGACCGACCGCTCGATCGCTCCTATCAGCTGTCCGGATCGTATTGGAAGGCCCGGACTTCTTGGGCGCACCGGCAGGCCGCCGCGATCTTCGCAGCCCATTCCAGCGCCGACTCATAGGAGGGGAGCTCCAGCACGGAGTAGCCGCCTTCGATCTGCCTCGTCTCGGGGTATGTTCCCTCCGTGACCGTGCCATCCGCATCGACCATGACGGGCGGGACGCTCTCGTCGATGCCGCTGCCGAACACCCAGACACCGGCATCCTTCGCCTCCTGCACGACCGCGTGGGAGGCATCCACGACGGCCTGGAACTCGTCGTCGGGAACGACCATCGCACTGCTCGGGAATGAGATCAGGTACTTCGTCATCGCATCGGCTCCTTCGTCGGAAACTGTTCCGGGCAACGGGGGAGGGGCGTATTGCCGTTTCATCGTCTGCAAGTCTTGCGCATAGGGCGCAGGGCTGAGGAGAGTATCAGGATGTCGGAAGCATTCACGGACGCCAGGCCATGACGGATGATCGCGACGTGCCGACCGCGGTCGCACCGGACATCTTGGTGACCGACCGCCTCATCCTGCGACGCCAGCGGGCGGGGGATGCGGATGTGTTCCATCGGCTGTGGACCGAGCGGGACGAGCGCGTTCCGCCGCACCGCCGCATCGATGCCGGGGGACATCCGACGGCCGAGGACATCGCCGCGGGCATCCGTGCGGGGCATGAGACGGCAGGGCTCTTGACGGTGGTCCGGAAGGACACGGGTGATGTGATCGGGTACTGCGGCCTGGTCTCTCACGGCAATGGAGCACCCGACGAGCCCGAGCTGGCGTTCGAGCTGCTCAGCGCGGTGCACAATCAGGGTTACGCGACGGAGGCCGCCGGCGCAGTGGTGGCGTGGGCCTCGGAAGCCGGATGCCGTGAGCCGACCAAGAAGGCGGCGATCAATCGCGCGATGATCGAGTTCCAGCGCCGACTGCATCTGGACCGGTATTTCGATGCAGTCAGAGCAGGCATCGTCGACGACCAGGGGGATGAGAACGCAATGCGCGGCGCACGCCGTTGAGGCGCACGCTGCTCTGGTTGCTGGACAACTCCGTCATCCAGCGACTCCGGCTGCCTGCTGTATATGACTCGGTTCAGGAGCTTGCACAACGGGGGAGTATCGCGAGTTGCCTGCCGCAGACCCTTGCAGAGGGATACTCCGCCCGGAACCCCGAAGACCACCGCCTCGTGCTCAACGGGAACCTTCTCGGCAAGGTCATGCTTGCGCCGATGCCCGGTATGGTGCAGATCGCCATAGATATCCAGCGTCGATTGTTCGCCGCCGGGTTAGGGCGGGGCGCTGGTGCCTTCGATATCGAGATAGCGGCAACAGCCATTGCCCATTCGTCGGATGGCACCGAGGTCACAGTCGTGCACTATGACAACGACTTCGATCAGATCGGCCGCGTGTGCCCCGAATTCCAGCATCAGTGGGTCGCGCCGAGGGCGTCGCTGCCGTACTAGCTAGGAACTCTCAACTCAGCCAGCCCGTGCGCTCGAGAATCTCGTGCACGGACTCATCGACCGTCGCGGGGTAGGTGACCATCTGGAAGTCTCGGATCCGCTCGTGATCGGACCGAGCGTGGTAGACATCGATCCACTTGCGCAGGGCTATGGCCCACTCTTCTGTGGGCTCGCGTTCGGTCACTCGTTCCTTCAAGACTTCGATCGGTGCGGTCGTCTCGCAGATGATCAGCCTCGCGCCGGGCATAGTCTCGCGGATGAGGTCGACCTCCTGTTCATCGTTGAACACCATCGGAATGATCAGCTTCAGGTCCGGGACAGCGGCGACGTAGTTCGGCCAGATGGCGCGGAGGTTCTCACGCGGGAACCACCGGCCGGGGTACGGATGCACCAGGCTCAGCTCGTCCATGTCGATGACGCCGTGTGCCACATCTGCGACCCGAAGCGCCTCGGAAAGAGCCCGCGCGAGGGTGCTCTTCCCGGAGCCCGGAGAGCCGTGCAGCACTAGTACATCGACCATGATCCACCCATTATCGTGGACAGCAGTAGCGCCTCGATTCATTTCGCGCGATCGTGCTACGCTGTGCTACATGGAAACAGTGACGCATAGGGAGATGCGCAACCGCAGCGGTGAGATCCTGCGCCGCGTCGAAGCGGGGGAGTCGCTGCAGGTGACCAACAACGGCCATCCGGCTGCCCTCATCGTCCCCGTCGAGGGCAGTGTCCTCGACGGCCTGCTTGCGCGAGGGGAGGCGCGGGCATCGCGAGCGGACTTGAAGGCGTTGGCGACCGTCGTGCGGGCGACGTCGCCACTGAGCGCGCGAGAGTTGATCGACGACGCTCGGGGGAGTTGGTGACCACCACCTACCTGGACACCTCGGCCGCGATGAAACTGCTCATCGAAGAGGCGGAATCGGAGGCACTCGTAGCCGAACTCGTCGCTTCGTCGCGTCGTCTGGTGGCATCGTGGCTGCTGCACACCGAACTGCACTGCGCAGCGGGCAGGAATCCGACGATCATTCTGTTCGACGCCATCGCCACTGTTCTCGACGTGATGAATCTGGTCGATGTGACGCGCGGGGACCTTCTGGCAGCCGGCACGCACGCCCCGTTGCGATCGAACGACGCGATCCATCTCGCGACAGCGCTACGACTCGGTGTCGATGAGATTGTCACCTACGACGATGAACTCGCACGGGCGGCCGTCAGCGCGGGTATTCGTGTCGTTGCGCCGGCCTGATGAACGGGGAGCGGCTGGCGAAAAGTGACGCCTTCGATTACTGAACTGACATAATGTGCATTATCGGATAATAACGAGCGATCGAGCAATGCCGTCAGGCCAGGACGCTCAGAATGTCAGTCTGCCGGAAATCCTCGCCCTTGAAGAGCAAGGCCGCTCCCAGATGCTTGGCCAGCGCGTAGGCGAAGCAGTCTCCGTAGTTCAAAGCCGCTGGATGCCGCCCCTTGCCGAAACGCTTCCAGGCATGGAATCCCAACTCGGTGAGTTCCGCTGTCACGGGTTCGATGACGATGGCGAAGATGTCCATCAGTGAACGAAGATCCTGCACGCCCTGATCGGGATATCGCGACTCGATCACCAGCATCGTCTCCAGCAGGTTCGCCGAAGTCACGGCGATATCGCCCGAGCTGTCGAACAATGCCTGTTCGAACCGCTCGGCATCCGGCTCACCTTGCAGGATCGAAAGCAGCGCAGAGGTGTCGACGACGATCATGAACCCGGTATGCCGTTCTCGTCATAGCCGAGGATCTCCGCTTCGGTGCGGTCATCGACCGGCCTCCGTTCTCGCGCACGTCGAATGATCTCGCGCACGCGTTCCCGGTCGCCCGTCGCGACGGAACGTGCACGGATGCGCTGCAGCCGTTCTGCGAAGGCGATACGAGCTGCGTCGGTGATGCTCTCCCCCGTAGCCGCGGCCAGTTCTCGAACGAGCCGATCCGCCTCGGGATCCTTAATGCTCAGTGCCATGAATATAGACTAGCGTATATAAAAATATAGAACTAGGGAGAAAAATATCTACGATTTGTAGCCATTAATTCGGCTACAAATGATACCCTGGCTTCATGGTGCCTCGGTGGAGCCTTCGAGTGAAAAACATGGTGTCCCCGCCACAATCAGATCTATGCGATCCTGCACGCGAGTTATGTACGTGTCTTGGATGAGCCGGTTCCTAGTGGCCGAGTTGTGCTCTATATCGGCCCTGCACATGCGCAGACCGAACGAGAGCTCGAAATACTCGTCCATGAGTTTCCTGATACCGGACGCGAGGCATCGATCTTCCATGCGATGCAGCTAGGCCCGAAGTTCCGCCGTTTCAGAGAGGACTATCCCGATGAGTGGAGATGAGATCGACTACGACGCCCTTGCGACGCGCTTGACCGACTCGAAGCAGGTCATCCGAGCAGTGGAGGCCCCGCTGCGAGATGACGACGCTACGGCTGCCGGACGTGATTTTCTGCTGCGTGAGTTCGGCAGCGAAGAGGCGATCATGGCAGAGCTGCGTCCCGGCCGTCCCCGTATCGGCAAACAACCTGACCGTGGGCCGTCGCCGACCGTTCGGGGCCGAATCTCCGAGCAAGACTTCGCTGCAGTCAAACAGCTTGAGGAGCAGACCGGTAAAACGCAATCAGAGCTCGTGCGGGAGGGCATCCAGCTCGTCATCGAGCGCTATCGCACCGCGTCTTAGATCGGGATGCCTCTATCCATCCCGGGATGGCCAGCAGGTTCTGTTCGTTGGCAGTAATGGCGCATGGCAGGTCCGTGGACGAGCGACTGTTCATCCTCGTTCTCAGCGCCGGACATCGCGGCGAGGTCCACCACCTCTCGGTGGCGGCGATATCGCCGGCGAGTTCACCGCCTGTACCGTTGTGGGATGGATTACCTCGCGCTCGCCGAGCGATTCATCGCTGAGCGTTTTCCCGATGCGGCGATCGGGATCGTCGCCGGGAGCACAGCTCGTGATGCACGCACTCCGACGAGCGACATCGACCTGCTGCTGATCGGCGGCTCGGAGATGTTCGAGGGCGACCGCACGAGCCTCGCTGCCACCTACGAGTTCCAGCATCAGATCTTCGAGGTGTTCGCCTACACCCTCGACAGCTTCGATGAATGGGCGAGAAGAGGGGTGGCCGAGTACCGCCCTGTCATCGTGCACATGCTGCTCGAGGGCAAGCCCGTCCGCGACGGCGGACCGCTCTCCGAGCTGCGTGCAACATGGCGAGGTGTCATCGAAGCCGGTCCGACCGTGCCCGCGCACGAGTCGGACATGCGCCGCTATGCCATAACCGATCTGCTCGATGACCTCCGCGACGCTCAGGATCCGCTTGAACGGCACGTGGTCGCACACACCCTGTTCGGGAAGACTGCGGAGCTGATGCTGCTCTCGAACCGCCAGTGGATCGGCTCCGGCAAATATCTCCCCCGGCGTCTATGGCAATGGGATGCCGCCCGCGCCGAGAAGCTCACCGAGCCGCTTCTCAGGGCCGACTTCACGGCATTCGCCGACCGTGTCGAGCACGAACTGGAACGGGCCGGCGGCCGCGTACAAGCCGGATTCATCCGCTGAGCGAGACGCTCCGTGGCACGGTCACCCTCAGGCGCCGACGTAGGCGGCGAGGTGCTGGCCGGTGAGGGTCGGCTTGGCCGCGACGAGATCGGCCGGAGCGCCCTCGAAGACGATTCGTCCACCGTCGTGACCGGCGCCGGGGCCGAGATCGATGATCCAGTCGGCGTGCGCCATGACCGCCTGGTGGTGCTCGATGACGATCACCGACTTCCCGGAGTCGACGAGCCGGTCGAGCATGCCGAGCAGCTGCTCGACGTCGGCCAGGTGCAGGCCGGTGGTCGGCTCGTCGAGGATGTAGACGCTGCCCTTCTCCCCCATATGGGTGGCGAGCTTAAGCCGCTGCCGCTCGCCGCCGGAGAGGGTCGTGAGCGGCTGCCCGATGCGCAGATAGCCGAGCCCGACGTCGGCCAGTCGCTCGAGGATCGTATGCGCGGCCGGCAGGCGCCCCTCTCCCCCGCCGAAGAACTCCTCGGCCTCGGTCACCGACATCCCGAGCACCTCGGTGATGTCCTTGCCGCCGAAGGTGTAGTCCAGCACCTCGGCCTGGAAGCGCTTGCCCTCGCAGACCACGCAGGTGGTGGTCACGCTGGCCATGGGACCCAGGTCGGTGTAGACGACGCCGGCGCCGTTGCAATTGGGGCAGGCCCCCTCGGAGTTGGCGCTGAACAGCGCCGGCTTCACGCCATTCGCCTTCGCGAACGCCTTGCGGATCGGGTCGAGCAGCCCGGTGTACGTCGCGGGATTGCTACGTCGCGAGCCCCGGATCGCACCCTGGTCGATCACCACGACCCCGTCCCGCCCGGCCACCGAGCCATGGATCAGGGAGCTCTTGCCCGAACCGGCGACACCCGTGATGACGCAGAGCACGCCGAGCGGGATGTCGACGTCGACGTTCTGCAGATTGTGGGCGTTCGCGCCACGCACCTCGAGCGCTCCCGAGGCCGTGCGCACCGCATCCTTCAGTCTGGCCCGGTCATCCAGATGGCGGCCGGTGATGGTGCCGCTCCCCCGCAGCCCCTCCACGGTCCCCTCGAAGCAGACCGTGCCGCCCTCCGTGCCCGCCCCGGGACCGAGGTCGACGACGTGGTCGGCGATCGCGATGGTCTCCGGCTTGTGCTCCACGACGAGCACCGTGTTGCCTTTGTCGCGCAGCTGCAGCAGCAGGGTGTTCATCCGCTGGATGTCGTGGGGGTGCAGCCCGATCGTCGGCTCGTCGAAGACGTAGGTGACATCGGTCAGCGACGACCCGAGGTGACGGATCATCTTGGTGCGCTGCGCCTCGCCGCCGGAGAGGGTGCCGGCCGGCCGGTCGAGCGAGAGGTAGCCGAGCCCGATCTCCACGAAGGAGTCCAGGGTCTCCCCCAGCACCTTCAGGAGAGGAGCCACCGACGGCTCGTCCAGGCCGCGCACCCACCCCGCCAGATCGCTGATCTGCATGGCGCAGGCGTCGGCGATGCTGACGCCCTTGATCTTCGAGGACCGTGCCGCCTCGCTGAGCCGGGTTCCCTCGCATTCCGGGCAGGTGGTGAACGTCACCACCCGCTCCACGAAGGCCCGGATGTGCGGCTGCATCGCCTCGACATCCTTCGACAGGAACGATTTCTGGATCTGCGGGATCAGCCCCGCGTAGGTCAGGTTGATCCCCTCGACCTTGATCTTCGTCGGCTCCTTGTGGAGGAGGTCGTTCAGCTCCTTCTTGGTGTAGTCCTTGATCGGCTTGTCGGGGTCGAAGAAGCCGCAGCCTCGGAAGATGCGGCCGTACCAGCCGTCCATGCTGTAGCCGGGGATCGAGAGCGCGCCCTCGTTCAGGGACTTGGTGTCGTCGTAGAGCGCGGAGAGGTCGAAGTCGTTGACCGACCCCCGGCCCTCGCAGCGCGGGCACATGCCGCCGGTGATGGCGAAGTCGCGCCGCTCCTTCACGGTCTTGCCGCCGCGTTCGAAGCTGACCGCACCCGCCCCGCTGATCGAGGCGACGTTGAAGGAGAAGGCCTGGGGCGAGCCGATATGCGGCTGCCCGAGCCGGCTGAAGAGGATGCGCAGCATCGCGTTGGCATCGGTGGCGGTGCCGACCGTGGATCGCGGGTCCGCACCCATCCGCTCCTGGTCCACGATGATCGCGGTGGTCAGCCCCTCGAGCACGTCGACCTCGGGCCGTGCCAGCGTCGGCATGAAGCCCTGCACGAAGGAGCTGTAGGTCTCGTTGATCATCCGCTGCGACTCGGCGGCGATCGTGCTGAAGACCAGCGAGCTCTTGCCCGAGCCGGAGACCCCGGTGAACACCGTCAGCCGGCGCTTCGGGATCTCGACGCTGATGTCCTTGAGGTTGTTCTCGCGCGCGCCTTGCACGCGGATCAGGTCGTGGCTGTCGGCAGTGTGCTGAGCGGTCGACTGCGTCTCCGTGGCCAGGCTCATCGTGCTACTCCTCCATCGGAACGGGGTGGCGGCAGATTTCCGCTGTCCACCCTATAGGGATGTCTATCAGGAGCAGAGTCAGCGCTGCTCCTGGATGCGCAGCATGTTCCCCGACGGGTCGCGGAAGGCGCAGTCGCGCACGCCATAGGGCTGCTCGGTCGGCTCCTGCACCACCTCGGCCCCGCCGGCCTCCAGCTTCGCGAAGGTCTCGTCGAGATCGGCGGTGGCCAGATTGGCGCCGAAGAAGCTGCCCTTGGCCATCAGCTCGAGGATGGTGCGGCGCTCGTCGTCGGTGAGGCCCGGTATGGCGGCCGGCGGATGCAGCACGATGGCGGTGTCCGGCTGGCCGGCCGGGCCGACCGTGATCCAGCGCATCCCCTCGTAGCCGACGTCCAGGCGGACCTCGAAGCCGAGGATGTCGCGATAGAAGGCCAGGGATGCCTCCGGGTCGGTGTGCGGCAGGAAACTCGAATGAATGGTGATGTCCATGAGGATCACACTAACTGCGGGGCGGGGGCCTGCGCTTCTCGATTCCTGATCGGTCTGGTCACCTGCTTCTCCACGCACGGCGCCATCCCCGCGGTCGCCTGTCGCGCCTGGTTGCGGTAGACGCTCGGCGGCATGCCGACCAGCTCGGTGAAGCGCGTGCTGAAGGTCCCCAGCGAGGAGCAGCCCACCGCGAAGCAGACCTCGGTGACGCTGAGGTCGCCGCGGCGCAGCAGCGCCATCGCGCGCTCGATGCGGCGCGTCATCAGATAGGAGTAGGGCGATTCGCCGTAGGCGAGCCGGAACTGACGGCTGAGGTGCCCGGCCGACATGTGCACGCCCCGGGCGAGGGCCTCGACGTCCAGGGGCTGCGCGTACTCCCGGTCGATCCGGTCGCGGACACGGCGCAGCCGCACGAGGTCGCTCAGGTCCGCTGCAGCCGATGTCGATGGCACATGCTCAATCGTGTCATATCGTGCCGTTCCGCTGTCGTTCATACCGGCTGCGCGGACTCCTCCGAAGACGTCTCCCCCTGCGTCGGCCCGGGCTGGGGTGCCGGCTCCTCGGGGGACGCCGTCTCCCCCTGCGAGGCAGGCTCCCCTCGGGGCCCCTGCTCCTCCTGCGGGGCTTGCTCCTCCTGCAGGGCTTGCTCCTGGGATGACTGCTCTTGCTCGTGCTCGTGGGCCTGCCCCTCCTGGGGAGCCTGCCCCTCCTGGGGAGCCTGCCCCTCCTCCGATGCCGCCTCTTCCCCGGCGCCGGCGTCGGAGGCCTCCTCGTTCCTCAGGCGCAGGATCGGGATCGACGAGGTCGTCGCGGCCACCGGCAGATGCCGCGCCCACCAGTCCAGGATCGCGTCGAAGCGCTGCACCCGGTGCCGCGGCCGGCCGCTGCGGCTCAGCTCGTGGTTCTCTCCCGGGAAGACCAGCAGCTCGGCCGTCGCGCCGTTCCGCTTCAGGGTCGCGTAGTACCGCTCGGCCTGGTCCAGCGGGCAGCGCAGGTCGTTCTCGGAGTGGATGACGAGAGTCGGCGTCGAGACCTGGTGCGCGACCGCGAGGGGGCTCTGCGATCGCATCTGCTCCGGATCCGGCCCCGTGTACTCATCCGTGAAGAAGTCCCCGATGTCGGAGGTGCCGATGAAGCTCTCGGGGTCGAGGTAGCCCCGCTCGACGATCGCCGCGGCGAAGCGGTGATCGTTCGCGATCGTCCAGGCGGTCAGATAACCCCCGTAGGAGCCGCCCATGATGCCGAGCTGGTCGGGCGCCAGCTCGCTGAACGCGGCCAGGGCACCGTCGAGGAAGTCGAGCACATCGGTGAAGTCCACCGTGCCCATCCGCTCCTTGATGGCGCGGCCGTGCTCCTGCCCGTAGCCGGCGGAGCCGCGAGGGTTGCACATCACGACCGCGTAGCCGGCGTCGACGTAGACCTGCGCTTCGTCGAACACGCTCACCGTGTACTGGGTGAACGGTCCGCCGTGGATGTTGAGAAGCACCGGATGCGGACCGCTCCCCCGCGGCAGCAGCACCCAGCCGTGCACCGGGTAGCCGTCGCGCGCGGTGACCGTGAGCTCGTTGAGCGGTGCGATGCCGGCCACATTGAGCTCCGCGGAGAACTCGGTCAGCACGATCGGGGACGCATCGGGGCCGACCAGGGCGAGCTCCCCGTTCGTGGAGCCGTCGCGGAAGGTGACCACGATCCTGCCGCGCGCCGCATCGTGACCGGTCACCTCCACGGGTCCGGACACGAAGCGCTCGACGCCGCCGTACGGCGAGATCGCGAGCAGCTCGGTGGTCCCGCGGTGACGGTTCTGCACCAGCACCCGGCCGTCGTCCAGCATCGTCAGGCTGCTGCCCGGCTCCCCCAGATCGATCGAGTCGTCGGTGAGCCGCCGCGCCTCCTCGCCGGGCGAGTGGATCGCGTACAGCGAGGAGGTGCGGGCCACGAAGTCGCGGCCCTCGCCGAGATCCTGTCCGATGAAGTAGAGGGTGCCGTCGAGGGCATAGCGCAGCTCGGCGATGCCGTACCGGCGATGGCGGCCGGTGATCTCGACCGGCTGGGCGTCCTGGTCCCGCAGGTTCAGCTCGAAGATCGCGGCGGTCAGATCCCGATCCCGGGTCTCGTGACGCGCCGACACGAAGGCCAGCCGGCTGCCGTCCGGGGCGAATGCGATAGCGGTGTGCTCGAAGTCGCCCGTGGTGAGCTGCACGGGCTCCGGCAGTCCGCTCCTCTGCTCGGGCTCGGGGTCCTCGGCGGAGGGCGCTCGCCGGTATGTGGGCTCGGATGCCGTGTCCGGCACCTCCACGAGGAACACCTGGGAGCGCCGGTCCACGATGTAGCCGAGCCCGTTCGAGCGGTACTTGAGCGTGGTGATCCGTCGCGGGGGCTCGGCGTCGGCGCCCAGGTCGGTCACGGTGCCGTACCGCCCCTCGGCGGGGGTCCGTGCGAGGTAGGCGATGCGCCGCCCGTCGGGGGACCACTGCCAGGCGCCGATGCCCAGCGCGGCGTCCGTCACCTTGACCGGCTCTCCCCCGGCGGAGTCCATGACGTGCAATTGCGCGGGGCCGCTGCCGTCGCTGCGCAGGAAGCCGATGCGCGTGCCGTCGGGCGAGAACTTCGGTGCGCTGTCGTTGACGCCCCGCGTGATGCGGCGCGGCGACCCCATGCCGTTCAGGGGGACGGCCCACAGCTGGCCGACATAGGCGTCGGCCTCGAGGCTCGGATGCGAGACGGCGACGACGGCGCGCGAGCCGTCCGGGTGGATCGTCGGATGCGACAGGCTGGTCAGGAGCGGTAGATCAGTGGCTTTCACGTTCCCCACTCTACGAGCGGCTACCTCCGAGTGAACTCGGAGATATCTCCGACATAGCGAGTGCGGTCGGCGGGTATGGGGTCGACGGCGGCGAGAGCGACCTCGGCAGCGAACTCGGCGACGTTGTACAGCCGGCCCGCCGACTCCTTGCGCGCCCCGATCGCTCCCGGGTTCATCCGCTCCAGCAGGGTCGCCGTGATGGTCCCCTCGATCATGTCGCCCGAGACCACGACGAAGTCGATGCCGGCCGCATCCAGCTCGGGGATCAGCTCGCGCAGGGCGTCCTCGCCGGCGCGCTTGCTCATGGCGACCGGCAGATACTCCGGCATGGTGTCGACGGTGCGGATGAAGTGGGCCTGGTGGCTGGTCACGAAGACCACTCGGCTCCCCCGCCCCATCAGGGGCAGTGCCGCTTTCAGCGCCCCGAGCTGGGCATCGCGGTTCAGGCGCATGGCGTAGTCCTCGCCCATGCCGGCCTCCATCCCGCCGGAGGCGTTGAGCACCAGGATGTCGAGGCCGCCCCATTCCTCGCGGACCTGCTCGAACATCCGCTGCACCGACCCCTCGTCGGTCAGGTCGGCCCCGAGGGCGATGGCCTCTCCCCCGTCGGCGGCGATACCCTCCGCGAGTGCCAGGGCCCGCTTCTCCTTGTTGCGGTAGTTGATGACGACGCGGGCTCCCGCCGCAGCGAGGTAGCCGGCGGTCTGCGCGCCGATGCCGCGCGACGAGCCCGTGACGAGGGCGCGCTTGCCGGCGAGCGATCCGGCTGCGAGAGGGTTGCTCATCTGTGCTCCTATGCTCTTCGGCGGCCGGGCCTCGCGGGCATCCTCCGCCGCGCGTTCCGCGACGCGGCCCGCCATGCCGGGCGCGCCCCCTCGACAATAGCAAGCCGCATCGCTCCCGCGCCGGAACCGCAGGTGATAGCTTCTGTAGTGACGCGACGCTCGAAGGGTGCCGACATGATCCTGTTCCTCACCGAATACGCGTGGGTGCTCTGGCTCGCTCTGATCCTCGTCTTCGTCATCGTCGAGGTGATGACCGTCGACTTCACCTTCCTCATGATCGCCCTCGGCTGCGCCGGCGGGCTGGTCTCGGGGCTCTTCGGTCTCGACCTCTGGGTGCAGGTCGTCATCGCCGGCATCCTCGCCCTGCTCCTGCTCTTCGCCGTGCGGCCCCCGCTGCACCGCTTGCTGAAGAGGGGCGGCGACCCCACCCCGACCAATGTGGACGCCCTGCTCGGCCTGGCCGGGTCCGTGGTCTCCGACTTCGTGGACGGCGGCGGCCTGGTGAAGCTCGCCAACGGCGAGACCTGGACGGCGCGCGCCTCCCGCCTGGGCGACGACCAGCCGCTGCGACTCGGCGACCGGGTGGTCGTCACCGCGATCGATGGGGCGACCGCGATGGTCGTCCCCGCTGAAAGGACTGCATCATGACCGACCCGGCAGAGCTGGTGGGAGAGATCGTGCTCTACGTCATCCTCGCGATCATCGCGATCTTCGTGCTGGTCATCCTCTTCCGGGCGATCCGGATCGTCCCCCAGGCCACGGCGGGCATCGTGGAGCGGCTCGGCCGCTACCACAAGACCCTGACCCCGGGGCTGAACATCCTGGTGCCGTTCATCGACCGGATGCGCCCCCTCATCGACATGCGCGAGCAGGTGGTCTCCTTCCCGCCCCAGCCGGTCATCACCGAGGACAACCTGGTGGTCTCCATCGACACCGTCGTCTACTTCCAGGTGACGGATGCCCGGGCCGCCACCTACGAGATCGCCAACTACCTCGGCGCGGTCGAGCAGCTGACCACGACCACCCTGCGGAACGTGGTCGGCGGCCTGAATCTCGAGGAGGCGCTGACCAGCCGCGACAACATCAACGGACAGCTGCGGGTGGTGCTCGACGAGGCGACCGGCAAGTGGGGCATCCGGGTGAGCCGGGTCGAGCTCAAGGCGATCGACCCGCCGGCCTCCATCCAGGACTCGATGGAGAAGCAGATGCGGGCCGAGCGCGACCGCCGCGCGGTCATCCTCGCCGCCGAGGGCACCAAGCAGTCCGCCATCCTCACCGCGGAGGGCGAGCGGCAGGCCGCGATCCTCGAGGCGGAGGGCGCCGCGAAGGCCGCCGTGCTCCGGGCCGAGGGCGAGGCGAAGGCGATCACCACGGTGTTCCAGGCGATCCACGACGGCAACCCCGACCCGGCGCTGCTGGCCTACCAATACCTGCTCACGCTGCCCAAGATCGCGGAGGGCGAGGCCAGCAAGCTCTGGATCGTGCCCTCGGAGTTCACCGACGCCATGAAGCACATCGGCGAGGGGCTGCTCGGCGGGCGAGGCGGCAGCGCCGGCTAGCGTGGCCACCCGCTTCTTCGAGCCCGCTCCCCCGCGGGTGATCGCCCACCGCGGGCTGACGGTGGACGCCTCCGGCTCCCCGGCCGTGCCGGAGAACACGCTCGCCGCGTTCCAGGCGGCGCTCGACGTGGGCGTGACCCATCTGGAGACGGATGTCCGGGCATCCCGCGATGGCGTCGCGGTGATCAGCCACGATCCCGACTTCGAGCGCCTGCTCGGCCGGACCGAGCGGGTGGCGGAGCTGACCCTCGCCGAGCTGGGAGCCGTCGACCTGGGCGGCGGCCACCGGATGCCGACCCTGGCCGAGGCGCTCGAGGCCTTCCCCGGGGCATGCTTCAACATCGACATCAAATCCGCCGACGCGATCCTGCCCACGGTGGAGGCGATCCGCGACGCCCAGGCTCTCGACCGGGTGCTCGTCACCTCCTTCAGCGAGACTCGGCGGCTCGCCGCGCTCGCCCTGCTGCCCGGGGTCGCCACGAGCGCCGCCGCCCGGCGCATCGTGCCCGTGCTCTATTCCGCCCGGGTCCACCTGCCGCCGCTGGTGCGGCTGCTGCTGAAGACGATCGACGCGGTGCAGGTACCGCAGACGGCTGCCGGTGTGCGCACCGCCACCCCGCGGATGCTGCGCCTCCTCCATTCGGCCGGCGTGGAGGTGCACATCTGGACGGTCAACGAGCCCCGCGAGATGGAGAGGCTCTTCGCACTCGGCGTCGACGGGGTGGTCACCGACCGGGCGGATCTCGCCCTGCGCGTGCTGGGCTCCCGGGGCTGATCCGGCTCCGGCCGGGCCCGCTCCGCGCCGCGCATCCCGTCCGGCTCGGCACAAGCTGCATGCTTCCTGAAAGAGGGCTGCCAAAACCTTGTACGGGAAGGTTTCGCTCATCCGGGTGGTTTATAACTTGGGGAAGCCCAGCGAGAGGAGACCACACAATGGCGGATCGCAGTTTACGCGGAATGAGGCTCGGAGCCCAGAGCCTGCAGAGCGAAGAGGGCGTCATCTTCTCACCGCGGAAGAAGGGCATCTATCTGGCGGACGACGGCACGACCTTCGAGGTCACCTTCTCCGCGGATGCCGAGGTTCCCGAGGTCTGGGAGTCGGCGAAGACCGGGCAGGAGGGCAGGCTCCTCGACGAGGACGGAACCCTGGTGGCCGCCGACGTGCTGAAGCCGAAGCCCGCCCGGACGCATTGGGACATGCTGCTGGAGCGCCGCACCCGCGCCGAGCTCGAGGAGATACTCCAGGAGCGGCTCGAGTATCTGCGCTCCCGCCGCGGACAGCACAAGATCGGGGCCTGAACCCCGCGTCAATCCTCTCGGCGTCGCCTGCTCCCGCGGGCGGCGCCGAGACTCATGAGGAGCCCGGCCAGCCCGATGCCGCACCCCAGCCACTCGGGCCCCCGCACCGCCGCCATCGCGGGCGTCACGGCGGTGCTCAGCGGCACCTCGGCCACCATCGAGCCCGGCTCGAACACCGGCAGCCGGTCGATGGTGCTGCCATCCGGCGCGATGATGGCGCTCGTGCCGACCGTCGAGATGTTGACGAGGGAGCGGCCGGTCTCGATCGCCCGGAGGCGGGCGATCGCCAGCTGCTGAGCGCTCTCGTCGGTGTGCCCGAAGTCGGCGTTGTTGGTCGGGGCCAGGATGAGCTGGGCGCCCCCGTCCGCCATCCTCTGGATCAGGCTGTCGTCGACGATGTCGAAGCAGATGGCGATGCCGGCCTTGACGCCGTCGATGTCGAAGACGTTGGGGCGGGTCCCGATCGAGTAGTCGCGTGGCACCAGTTTGAACAGGTCCGGGGCCAGCGGGTAGAAGAAGTCGCGGTCGGGCAGGTATTCGGCGAAGGGCACCGGATGCATCTTGTCGTATTGCGCGACCGCGCCCTTGCCGGCCTCCCACAGCAGCACGCTGTTGTAGGTCTTGTCGCCGTCTTGCGTGATCGTCCCCGTGACGATCGGCGCGCCGATGTTCGCGCTCAGGTAGTCGAGCGCATCCGCCGCCTGCGGGTAGCGCAGCGGGTCGAGGTCCGACGCGTTCTCCGGCCACACCACCAGGTCGATGGGCTGGCCGATCAGCGGCAGGGTGCCGCTGATGTGATCCTGCAGGATCTCCCCCGGCCGATGCTGGGCGAAGAGGCCGGAATCCGAGTCCCCTTGCACCGCGGCGACCCGGATCGACCCGGATGCCGGTGTCGGCCATGCGGGCACCGCCAGCACCCCCGCCACCGCCGCGACCGCCAGTCCGCCGCGCAGCGACCACGGGGCCGTTCGCTCGCGGGCCAGCTGCAGCAGCAGCGCGCAGAGCCAGGCGATGAGGAAGCTCAGGCCGGAGGCGCCGAGATAGGCGGCCAGATGTCCGAAGGGGCTCTCGGATTGCGAGAAGGAGAGCCGGCCCCACGAGAAGCCTCCCCAGGGCCAGACGCTGATGACCGCCTCCCGGGTCAGCCAGACGCCGGCGACGATTAGCGGAACCAGGCCGAGGCGGCCGAGCCGGGTCGGCCAGAGCACGGGCGCCCAGCGCCACACCACCGCGATCAGTCCCGTGCCGGCGGCGAAGAACACGGTCGTGGCGCTGCTCAGCGCGAGCCAGGGCACCGGCCCCAGATACACGGTCGACCAGAGCACCAGGGAGCCGAAGAACGAGAAGCCGCCGAAGAGCCCGACCAGCACGCCGCTCAGGAAGGTCCGGCCGATCAGCGACCAGAGCATGAGCGCGGTCCCGACGAAGGCGAGCGGCCACCAGCCCAGGCCCGGGAAGCTGCCGGTCAGCACGAAGCCGGCCACCACGGCCAGCAGCACGGCGGGCAGGAGCGGCAGCGCCGCGGGCGCGGGCAGGGCGCGCGGCGGGCGCGGCGCCGGCGAGACGGCGCGGGTCGTCGTGCTCGAGATCATCGTGGCCCCGCTCATCAGGAGACCAGCCTAGGGCGTGCCATCGGAGATGCCCTAGGCGACGCTGCTGTAGGCGACGATCCCCCGCCGTATCGACTCCAGCGCCCGGCGCGCGGTCACGCCGACGGGGGCGTCGGCGACCGAGGAGAGCTGATCGAGCAGGTCGATCGCCTGCTTGGCCATGCGCACGAAGTCGCCGGCCGCCAGATCCGCCTCGTCGAGCACCGCGTCGAGCCGCCCGCCGTTCGCCCAGCGGTGCATGGCCAGGCACAGACCCGTGGCCAGGGGCTCGCTGCCGGGGAGCCGGTGGGCGCGCTCGACCTCGTCGAGGGAGCTCCACAGCCGGTTGGTCTTGTCGAGCGCCGCACGGAACGCCCCCTTGGGCAGGTGCCGCTCCGAGGGCTCGGAGTCGTCGCGCCGGGGCTCGTAGACGATCGCCGTCGCCATGGCCGCCATCGCCGCCGGATCGAGGTCGCGCCACGTCCCCCGGCGCAGGCACTCGGCGACCAGGAGGTCGCGCTCCGCGTAGATGCGGCGCAGGATGCGGCCGTGCACGGCGACGGCGAGCTCGCCGGACTCCTCCCTCTCCAGATAGCCGAGCTCGAGCAGCACCTCGATTACGCGGTCGAAGACGGTGGCGATCGCGCCGGTGCGGCCTCGGATCTGGCGGGTCAGCTCATCCGTCTTGCGCTTCAGGCGCCACCAGCGCTCCCCCCAGCGGGCGTGAGTCTCGCGGTCGGGGCAGCCGTGGCAGGGATGCTGACGCAGCCGCTTGCGCAGTTCTGCGAGCCGCCGCTGCCGTCGCTCGCGCTCGCCGCGATCCTGCGCGGCGGCGTTCACCGCCTCCTTGCGCTCCAGATCGCTGAGCTCGCGGCGGATGCCCGCGTACTCCCGGAAGTCGCCAAGGTGGCAGCTCATCGACTTCTCGTAGCCGGCGAGGGACTCCTCCTGGGCCCGCACCTTGCGGGCCAGGTCGACCACCGCCCGGTCGGCCTGGAACTGCGCGAACGACGATTCGAGGATCTGGCGGGTGCGGGCCCGGCCGAACTGGCCGATCAGGTTGACCGCCATGTTGTACGTGGGCCGGAAGCTCGAGTTCAGGGGGTAGGTGCGCCGTGAGGCGAGGGCGGCGACCGCCTGCGGGTCGAGCCCGTCGTGCCACTGGATCACCGAGTGCCCCTCGCTGTCGATGCCGCGCCGGCCGGCCCGGCCCGTCAGCTGGGTGTACTCCCCCGGCGTGATCGGCACGCGGGCCTCGCCGTTGAACTTCTCCAGCCTTTCGAGCACCACCGTCCGCGCCGGCATGTTGACCCCCAGGGCCAGGGTCTCGGTCGCGAAGACCGCTTTGAGGAGCTTGCGCTGGAAGAGCTCCTCGACGGTCTCCTTGAAGACGGGCAGCATCCCCGCGTGGTGGGCGGCGACCCCGCGCTCCAGCCCGTCGAGCCACTCCCAGTAGCCGAGAACGGCGAGGTCGTCGTCGCGGATGGTGCGGCACCGCTCCTCGACGATCTCGCGGATCTCCTGGCGCTCATCCGGCTTGGTCAGCCGTACGCCGCCGCGCAGCACCTGCCGCACGGCTTGGTCGCAGCCGACGCGGCTGAAGACGAAGAAGATCGCCGGGAGCAGCCTGCGCTCCCCCAGCAGGGCGACGACCGCGGCCCGGTCGAGCCGCTGCGGCGACTCCCGCCCGCCCCGGGAGTGATAGCGGCCGATGTCCCGCATCTGCCGGGCATTCAGGGCCCGGCCGCCGTGCCGGGCGAGTTGCACGACCTCGGGGTTGACCCGGTGGCTGCGGTTCTCGCCCGTGCCGTCGTCCGAGCCCCCGGCGAACAGGTCGATCAGCCGGCTGCGCATGAGGATGTGCTGGTCGAGCGGCACCGGACGGTCCTCCGAGACGATCACCTCGGTGTCGCCGCGCACCGCCTGCAGCCAATCCCCGAACTCCTCGGCATTCGACACCGTCGCGCTGAGGGAGACCAGCCGCACCGCGGCCGGCAGGTGGATGATGACCTCCTCCCAGACCGCGCCGCGGAACCGGTCGGCGAGGTAGTGCACCTCGTCCATGATCACGTAGGCGAGCCCGGGCAGCAGCTCCGAGTCCGCGTAGAGCATGTTGCGCAGCACCTCGGTGGTCATCACCACGATCCTGGCCCGCGAGTTGATGTTGGTGTCGCCCGTGAGCAGCCCGACCTCGGCGGCCCCGTAGACATCGGCCAGCTCCTGGTACTTCTGGTTGCTCAGCGCCTTCATCGGGGTGGTGTAGAAGACCTTGTCCCTCGGGGTCTGCATCGCCAGGTGCACGGCGAACTCCGCGACGATCGTCTTGCCGGCACCGGTCGGCGCGGCGACCAGCACGCTGCGGCCCTGCTCCAGCACGCGGCAGGCGGCGAGCTGGAAGGGGTCGAGGTCGAAGCGCTGCAGCTCGCGGAACAGCTCCAGTTGCGGGGAGCCGCGCCGTGCCTTCGCCGCGCTGAGCCGTTCGGCCGGGGAGAGCTCGTTCATGCGGTGCCGGGGGTGCCCAGCTCGATGTCGATGGCGCGGGCCCGCCGCCGGGCGATGGCGTCGTGCCAGAAGGCGATGCCCACGGCCAGGAAGTAGAGCATCACCATCGGGATCGCCAGCAGGAACATGGAGAAGACGTCGGCGGCCGGGGTCGCCATGGCGGTGAAGACGCAGATCAGCAGCACGGCCACCCGCCAGGCCTTGAGGATCGATCTGGCCGGCAGGATGCCCATGAAGTTGAGCAGCACGACGAACACCGGCATGACGAAGGCGATGCCCACCGCGATCACGAGCTTGAGCACGAAGTTCAGATAGTCGGTGGCCTGGAAGAGCGAGGCCGATTCCGGCGGGGCGAAGGAGCTGAGCAGCTGCACGATGTGCGGCAGCACGAACCAGCCCGCGAAGCAGCCGGCCAGGAACAGCGGGATGGCGCTGAAGAAGAAGCCGAAGACGTAGCGCTTCTCCTTGCGGGTGAGCCCCGGGACCAGGAAGGCGAAGATCTGGTAGAGCCACACCGGGCTGGAGAGCAGCAGCCCCACGTAGAAGGCGATGAGCATCCGCACGTTGAAGCCGGAGGTGACGTCGGTGTAGTTGAGCTGCGCGGTGCGGCCCTGCACGCGCGCGATGTCCAGGATCGGCGCCTGCAGCGCGTCGAGGACGAAGCCCGAGAGCAGCCAGCCGGCTATGGTGCCCAGGGCGACGCCGATGGCGGCCCGGAAGAGCCTCTTGCGCAGCTCTTTGAGATGCTCGCCCAGCGACATCCGTTTTTCGCGCGCCGGTCGCCCGCTACGAACGGCCATGGGCGCTAGGGCTTCGGGTCGGTGCTGCCCGTGTCCGAGGGCTCGTCGGGCTTCTTCTCGTCGTCCGAGCTCTTCATCTCGTTCTTGAAGATCTTCATGGACTGGCCGACGCCGCGGGCCAGGGCGGGGAGCTTGGTCGCGCCGAAGAGCAGCAGCACGACGACGAGCAGGATGAGCGCATGCCAGCCGGTGAAGCCGTTACCCAAGAATCCCATCGAATGCTCCCTCAACGCACGCCGGTGCACATGCCGATGCCATCCAGTGTAGTCGCATCGCGGGGAAAGCGGGCGGCTATCGCCCGGGCCTCCGGCCGGCCTCCCGGCGCGACTCGGAGCCCTGCCCGGTTGCCCGGCGGCTCTCGGCCGTCCTGCTGAAGGAGAACCCCGTGGCATCGGCCCTGACCAGCGCCTTCGCCCGCGCCAGCCGCTGCTCCCTCCGCTGCACCCGCCGCTGGCCGCGCCGCTCCTGCTCCCCCGCCCACCGGGCGACGACATCGCCGTACCGGGAGAGCAGGGCCAGCGGCCTGCGCAGCTCCTCCGCGACCGGTTCGGCCGCGTTCAGGATCTCGGCCCGCCCCGCCAGCGAGCCCAGCTCCCCGAGCACGCCCACGATGCCGCGGAACAGCTTCCAGCCGAAGAAGGCGAGCATGCCCAGCAGCCCGAGGATCAGTCCCGTCCAGATGAGCAGCCACGACCACCAGGGCATGGTCACGTCTCCCCGTACCGGGCGGCGCCGGCTGCGGCCCAGTCAGCGACGACCCGGCGCGCCTCCGCGGGCGCGACGACGGTCGCCATGCCCGCCATGCCGGCGACGATCCGCTTCAGGCCGTGGAAATGCGGCACGCGCAGGGTCACCCGCAGCCGATCCCCGGCCTCCGCCGGCTTGGCGCCCTCATCGAGGTAGTCGGCCAGCAGGCCCAGGGCGGAGGGCACCACATCCACGGTCACCGCCAGATCGTCGGAGGAGCCCTCGAAGAGGGCGTCGGGCAGGTCGAGCTCGCCGCTGCGATGGCTGATCGTCTCGCTGGTCATGGCCGGCTCGCTGATGCGGTCGATCCGGAAGGTGCGCACGGCGCCGCGGAGGTGGCACCACCCCCGCAGATACCAATCCGTGTCCACCGACTCCACGCGCAGCGGGTCGACCCGGCGGCGTTCCCGCTCCCCTCGGGCGTTGACGTAGGCGAACTCGAGCTGCCGCTCCGTCTCGACCGATTCCCGGATGAGCGCGAGCGTGGCATCCGCTCCGTCCGGCTCGATCGCGACCTGGCTGGGCATCGCGGAGGCGCCCCGCGCGAGCTTCGCCATCAGCGTCGCCAGCGCGGCCCGATCCGAGTGCTCCGGCAGGGCGGAGAGGTATTGCAGGCCGGCGATGAGGGCGGCGGCCTCCCGGCCCGAGAAGCGCGGGGAGTCGTCGATCGCCACCAGATTGGTGAGCACGATCTGGTCGTTGTCCTCGAAGTCGTCCCAGGCGATGTCGAAGAGGTCGCCGTGCTGGTACTGGCTCGTCTCCCCCGGCACGCCGGAGATCGCGATCAGGCGCACCGCCTGGCGGATCTGCTCCTCGCTCACCCCGAAATGCGCGGCGGTGTCGCTCACGCTGATCCGGCCGTGGTCCATCAGGAAGGGCACGAGCGAGAGCAGGAAGGCGAGCTTGTCCTGTGCCCGGGGCAGCTTGTTCGGCTCAGCCATGAGCACCCCCCGACCCCGCCGAGCCGTCAGTAGCTGCTCTATCGCCCGCCGGCGATGAGCGGTTGGTGACGGGTCGCGGCTCGTCGGCATGGGCGGCCGCCGTCGCGTCGAGCCGCGATCGGACGGCCGAACGCAGCTCGGCGGGTGCGAGCACGAGCACTTCGGGGCCGTAGCCGGCCAGCTCATCCGCGAAGATGTTCGCGTCGGTGTAGTGCAGGGTCAGCGTGCCGTCCGGCCCGGTGGATGCCCCGCGCTGCTTGCCGAGGCGCGTCTCGGCGTCGGAGCCCGGCAGCACCCGGAGCTCCGCAGAGTGGCGGGCCCACACCTCGTCCAGCTCCCGGAGAGCCTGATCGGCCTGGTCGCCCTCCGGCGGCTCGAAGCCCGCACCGGTCGTGGCGACCTGCCCGACGATCCGGCGCAGCAGGAAGGTCTTCTTCGCCCCCGTCTCCGGCTCCTGCGCATAGAGGTGCCAGCGGCCCTGATGCTGCACGAGCGCCAGGGGCGCGACGGTGCGCACGCTCTCCTGGGTCTCGCCGGGTTTCAGGTAGCCGAACCGCACGATGGCCTTCTTCTCCAGTGCTGCCCTGAGCGGTTCGAAGGCGGTGTCGCGCACCCGCACGTTCAGGGCATAGCCCAGCAGCGGCTCGGTCGAGACGACGCCGAGGGAGCGCAGCTTCAGCATCGCGCGGCGCGACTCCGCCGAGAGCGACCCCTCCCGCCACACCATCGCTGCCAGGCCCAGCAGCGCCGTCTCCTCCGGGGTGAAGCCGATGTCGGAGGGCAGCTCGTAGTCGCCGCGCGGTATCCGGTAGCGCAGGCTCTGGTTGTTGCCGGCCTGACCGGGCGCCTCGACGGTCTCCAACGGCACGCCCAGCTCGCGGATGTCGTCTTTGTCGCGCTCGAACTGCCGCTCGAGGTTGGCGTTGTCCCCGGACGCCGAGTAGCGCTGGCGGTATCCCTGCACGGTGGAGAGGATCTCGTTCTTCGTCAGCCCGTTCTCGGTGGCCAGCAGCGCCAGCACCAGGCTGAACAGGCGCTCCTCTACCGGGATCGTGGAGTTGTCGGGCGACATGCTCAAATCCTAGTTGCCCGGCGCGCTGCCGGGTCCGCTGGTCGAGTGGCGAGGGGCTCAGCCGGCGAGGGAGACGATGCCGAGGATGTCCACCACGTAGACGACGGTCTGCCCCGCCCCGACACCGTTGCCGCCCTCGTCGCCGAATGCGGCGCTCGGCGGGGCGACGATGACCACCTGCGAGCCGACCTTCTGGCCCACGACGCCCTTGACGAACCCTTCGACCACGGTGTCGCTCTTCTTCATCTGCACGATCTTCGCCGTGCCGTCCTGCCAGGTGGAGTCGAAGACGCTCTTGTCGTCCCAGGTCATACCGGTGTACTTCAGCACCACGTAGTCATCCGCCTTGACCACGGCACCGTTCCCCTGCTTCTCGACCGCGATCTCGAGCTTCTCGGGGGCGGAGCTGCCCGGCGGCAGCACGATGCCGGGCTGGCCGTTCGGCGCCAGCACGATGCTCGGGATCTCCGGCGGGGTGATCTGCGGAACGCCGTCCGCCTGCGCGGGGAACCCGCGCTTGATGTCCATCACGAGCACCAGCGAATCGCTGGCGGCCATGCCGAGGTTGGGGTTGCCCTGGCCGCCGGTGCTGTCCTGCGGCGAGGCGACAACGGCGATCCGGGAGCCGACCCGGGCGCACTTCAGCCCTTCGGTGAGGGCCGCGAGGGCGGAGGGGCCGATCGTGACGAGGTTGCCGTCGCTCGTGTCGTAGCCGGTCTGCTGCAGCACGCCGCCCGTCGTGCCGTTGAGGATCGTCGCCTCGACGGTCGCGGAGTCACCCGGCTGCAGCACCGCTCCGTCGCCGGGGATGAGCACCGTGCGCTCCGTCTTCTTGGTGTAGAGCGGCACGGGGAAGCTGACCGTGGGCTTCTCGTTGAAACCGCCGGTGGCGGTCACGACGTTCGACGAGTCCCCCGGGGCGACCGCTGTGGAGCAGCTCGCACCCTGGGCCGAGGTGCTGCAGGCGGACAACGAGGCCAGCAGGCCCAGTGCGACGATCAGAGCTGAAGTCTTACGCACGAATCCTCGTTTCGTTTCGACGAACATCCCAATACTAAAGGGACAATCATCCCTCTGTGACGGCTCCGGCGCGACGGGCCGCATCCTGCGCCTGCCGGGCGGTCTTGCGCAGCCGCTTGTCGCTCGCGCTGCGCTCGCCGAGGGCCCCCGGCGTCCAGAGCTCGACATCCTCGTCGCTGTACTCGCTCTTGGAGGCGCGTCGGGCCCGCCTGGGGGCCGAGGCACCCGGGGCGAGCCGCCGCGCCGTGATCAGGAACCCGGTGTGGGCGACCATCCGGTGGTCCGGCCGCACGGCGAGGCCCTCCACATGCCAGCCGCGCACCATCGTCTCGCTGGACTGCGGATCGGTGAACGCGCCGGTGCCCCGGATGGCCTCGGCCACCCGGGAGAGCTGGGTGACGGTCGCGATGTAGCACAGCAGCACCCCCCCGGGCATGAGGGCCTGCGCCACCGCGTCGAGGCACTCCCAGGGGGCGAGCATGTCGAGCACGACCCGGTCGACGCTGCCCTCCGCGACGGATGCCGGCAGCGCCTCCGCCAGCTCGCCGACCTCCAGCCGCCAATTCGCCGGGACCGCGCCGAAGAAGTTCGCCACATTGCCACGGGCCACCTCGGCGAACTCCGCACGCCGCTCGAAGGAGAGCACCGTGCCCCTCTCGCCGACCGCCCGGAGCAGCCACAGCGTGAGCGCGCCGGAGCCGACCCCCGCCTCCACCACGGTGGCGCCGGGGAAGACGTCGGCGAGGCCCAGGATCTGGGCGGCATCCTTCGGGTAGACGATCGCGGCGCCGCGCGGCATGGACATGACGAAGTCGTGCAGCAGCGGACGCAGCGCCAGGTACTCGTCGCCGTTGCTGCTCTGCACCACCGAGCCGTCGGGCAGCCCGATCACGGCGTCGTGCGAGAGCATGCCCCGATGCGTATGGAAGACCTGGCCGGGCACGAGGACGATGGTGTTCATCCGGCCTTTCGGACCCGTCAGCTGCACCTTGTCCCCGGCCTGGAACGGCCCCCGGACGCTCATGCCCCCGCCACGCTCTCCGCGCGGGCCGAACGCTCCGACCGGACTGCACGGTAGAGCGCGCCCAGGTCGGCCAGGGTCCTGCCCTCCAGGGTCGGCCAGAGGGTGCGTGCGGGCCCTTCGGGCAGGTCGACGTGGAAGGGCACCCCGATCGTGACGGCCCCCGCGGACTCCGCCGAGGCCAGGCCGGGCAGCGAGTCCTCGATGGCCACGCAAGAGGCCGCCCTCACGCCCAGCAGCTCGGCGGCCCGGAGATAGGGCTCGGGATGCGGCTTGCTGTTGGCGACGCGATCTCCCGTGACGAGCACCCGGAAGGTGCCCTCGGGCAGGGCGGCCGCGACGCGCTCGGCCATACGGCTGATCGACATGGTGACCAGCGCGGCCGGGATGCCGGCGGCCTTCAGCTCGGCGAGCAGCTCTCGGGCACCGGGACGCCAGGGGACGGAGTCCTCCAGCTGCTCGAGCACGCGAGTGGTGAGCCATTGGATGATCTCGTCCTCGGGCAACTCCACACCGTGCGATTGCAGCGCCTGGGCGGAGCGCCACAGGCCGCTGCCGACCAGCTTCAGCCCATCCTCCATGGTCCAGACGCCTCCGAACGAGCGCACGAGCTCGACCTCGGCGATGAGCCAATAGGGCTCGGTGTCGACGAGGGTGCCGTCGAGGTCCCAGAGGACGGCGGCGGGTAACTGTTCGCTCACGATCATCGAGCTTAGTTTGTCCTGTGACGGCGACCCTGCCGTGCGGGAAGTTCTATCCTTGACTGATGGAATGCCGCGGGGCGGCAGGGATCGAGGAGTTGGCGTGACGGACGCTACGGATGGCCCGGAGACGACGGGGATCGTCAGCGGCCGCGTGCTCGTCGTGGCCTTCGAGGGCTGGAACGACGCGGGCGAGGCGGCCAGCGGAGCCCTCAGCGTGCTGCGGAGGAACCTCGACGTGCAGCCGATCATGACCATCGACGCCGAGGACTACTTCGACTACCAGTTCAATCGCCCCGTCGTCACTCAGGACGAGGACGGGGAGCGCAGCATCGTCTGGCCGAGCGTCGTCGTCTACGGGCCGGCGGGCCGGCACCGCCCCCGTGCCCGCAGCCGCGGGAAGGGCGAGGCCTCCATGCCCGGCGACAACGGCTCGAACCTGTACCTGCTGCTGGGCGCCGAGCCCTCCCGCAAGTGGAAGAGCTTCGCCTCCGAGATCATGCAGGTGCTGCGCGAGGAGTACATCGGCGGCATCGTCTTTCTGGGCGCCATGCTGGCGGATGTGCCGCACACCCGGCCGATCTCGGTGTTCGCGTCGAGCGAGAACCCGGCGGTGCGGGCCGAGTTCGGCATCGAGAAGAGCAATTACGAGGGGCCGGTGGGCATCCTCTCCGTGCTGGCGGATGCGGCGGAGCGGCTGGGCGTGCCGACCATGTCCATCTGGGCGTCGGTGCCGCACTATGTGCACAATGCGCCCTCGCCCAAGGCGACGCTCGCCCTCGTCGACCGGCTCGAGGACATCCTCGATGTGGTGATCCCGCGGGGCGACCTCGCCGACGAGGCGGCCGTCTGGGAGAGCGGGATCGATGCGCTCGCCGGGGACGACGAAGACATGGCCTCGTACATCCGGCAGCTCGAGCAGGCGCGGGACACCGTCGACTCCCCCGAGGCGAGCGGCGAGGCGATCGCGCAGGAGTTCGAGCGCTACCTGCGCCGCCGGGGCGACGGCGGTAAGGCCGACGGCCGCGGCCCCGACGACCTCTGGCGTCCGTAGCGCACCGTGGGCGGCGTGTTCCGCTAGTGGCGCAGGTCGACGCCGAGCAGCGCGTGGACGGCGTCGACGTCCCCCGCCGTGGCGGGGATGCCCGTGGCGATCGCGGCGTCGACGGCGGCGATCGCTGCCGGAGTGTCCAGGTCGCGGGCCAGGGCGGCCCGGAGCGGCTCGGCCAGCGCGGCGGACCCTCGCGGAGCCCCGCTCCCCCACTCCCGCCAGCGGCTGAGCCGGTGGCCGGCCTCGTCGAGCGCCGCATCCGTCCACTCCCAATCGCTGCGATAGTGATGGGCGAGGATCGCCAGCCGGAGGGCGCGGGGGTCCGTGCCGCTCTCGCGCAGATGGGAGACCAGCACCAGGTTCCCCAGCGACTTGCTCATCTTCTCGCCGCGGTACCCGACCATGCCGCTGTGCGAGTAGATGCGAGCCAGCGGGCTCCCGGTGAGCGCCGCCGCATGTGCCGCGCTCATCTCGTGGTGCGGGAAGAGCAGATCGGAGCCGCCGCCGTTCACCGTGAACGGCGCAGGAAGCTGCATGGTGGCGATGACGGAGCACTCGATGTGCCAGCCGGGCCTGCCCGGGCCCATAGGGGACGGCCACGACGGTTCGCCCTCCCGGGCCGAGCGCCAGAGCAGGGGGTCCAGCGCATCCCGCTTGCCGGGCCGGTCGGGGTCCCCGCCGCGCTCCGCGAAGAGGGCGAGCATGGCATCCCGGTCCAGGCCGCTCTCCTCGCCGAGCCGCCAGGGCGCGCTCGCGGATGCCGCACCGAGATCGAAGTACACATCGGGTCCCGCGCCGTCGCCGGGCACGCGGTAGGCGACACCGCGGGCGAGCAGCGCGGCCACCGCTTGCGCGATCGGCTCGATCACCTCGGTCACGGCGGTGTAGTGCTGCGGCGGGATGACCCCGAGGGCGGCCATATCGGCGCGGAAGAGCTCGACCTGCTCGGCGGCGAGATCGCGCCAGTCCACGCCGGTGGCCACGGCGCGCTCGAGGAGCGGGTCGTCGACATCCGTGATGTTCTGCACGTACTCGACGGTGCATCCGGCGTCGCGCCAGGCGCGGATGAGCGTGTCGTAGGCGAGGTAGGTCGCGGCATGCCCGATGTGGGTGGCGTCGTAGGGGGTGATGCCGCAGACGTAGAGGCCGGCGACCCCTTCAGCCGCGCCCTCCGCCGGCTCGGCGGCCCTGAGGGTGCGGGTGGCGCTGTCGAAGATGCGGGGGATGCGTCCCGTTCCGGGCACGCTCGGAACCTCGGGCTCGTCCCACGCTCTCACGCTCTCAGCTTATCGAGCGCGTGAGAGCCCTGCTCACGCTTCGAGCACCCCGGTGCTGAGCATGACGACGAGCGCGCCGCCGAGCAGGATGCGGTAGATCACGAACGGCAGGAAGGAGTGCCGGGTGATGTAGCGCATGAACACCGTCACGGCAGCCAGCCCGACGATGAAGGAGATCACGGTCGCCACGACCGTCTCGGTCACGCCGATCTGCTGCGCGGAGCAGATCGCGACCGCCGTGTCGACACAGGGCTCCTCGATGCCCTTGTAGAGCTGGTAGAGCCCGCTGCCGACCACGACCGGGATGGCGAGCAGGAAGGAGTACTTGAAGGCGTCCCGCCGCTCGTAGCCGAGGAACAGGCCCGCCGTGATGGTGCCGCCGGAGCGGGAGACGCCCGGGATGATCGCGAGGGCCTGGGCGAGCCCGATGACGATGGCGTGGCCGAAGGTGAGCTCCTTCATCCGCCGCCGCTTGGCGCCGATGAGGTCGGCGATGCCGAGCAGGATGCCGAAGCCGATCAGCGTGCCGGCGATGATCCACAGGGAGCGCAGCGTCGTCTCGATGGCGTCCTGGAACAGCAGCCCGACCACCACCACCGGGATGCTGCCGATGATGATGAACCAGCCGAGCCTCGCGTCGGGGTGGTTGCGCGGCGCGCGGCCGAAGAGGGAGCGGAACCACGCGGAGACGATCCGCACGATATCGGGCCAGAAGTAGACGACCATCGCCAGGCCCGCGCCCAGCTGGATGATCGCGGTGAAGGCGACCCCCGGGTCGGCCCCGAGCAGGGCGCCGACGATGCGCACATTCGCGTTCGAGGAGACGGGCAGGAACTCGGTGAGCCCTTCGACGATCCCGAAGATGATGGCGTTGATGAGACTCACGTACTGCCTGCCTTACCGATCGAGGTGCTAATAGCTGAGCAGCAGGTCGGTCAGGACCCGCCTGCCAAAGACTAGTGCGTCGAGCGGGACGCGCTCGTCGACGCCGTGGAACATCCCGGGAAAGTCCAGTTCGGGCGGGAGCCGCAGCGGCGCGAAGCCGTAGCCGGCGATGCCCAGGCGGCTGAGCGCCTTGTTGTCGGTGCCCCCGGAGAGCATGTACGGCAGGATCTCGGCGCCCGGATCGTGGTTGCGCAGCGCCGTGCCGATGGCGTCGATGAGCGGGCCGCCGAAGGGGTTCTCCAGGCCGATGTCCCGGTGCAGCACGGTGAGCTCCACATCGTCGCCGGCCAGTTCGCGCAGCTCGGCGAGCACGGTATCCTCCTCCCCCGGCAGGGTGCGCACGTCGATGAGCGCCTCGGCGGTGTCGGGGATGACGTTGTGCTTGTAGCCGGCGGTGAGCTTGGTGGGATTGCTGGTGGTGCGCAGGGAGGCGAGGATGAAGCCGGCCGCCGTGCCGGTCGCGATCGCCAGCTCGTCGGGGTCGGTCTGCTGCGGGCCGGCTTGTCGAAAATCCCTGCCCAGGATGCGCGCGACCTCGGCGAGCAGCTGCTCGGTCGTCTCGGTGAGACGGATCGGCCACTCGCGCCGGCCGATCGCCACGACGGCCTCGGCGAGGCGCGTGACGGCGTTGTCGCGGATGAGTCGGGAGCCGTGAGCGGCCGGCCCGCGGGCGACGAGCCTGATCCAGAGCATGGCCTTCTCGGCGGTCTGCATGAGGTAGGCGCGCTTGCCCTCGAGCTCGATGGAGTAGCCGCCGACCTCGCTGATCGCCTCGGTGGCGCCCGCGAAGAGCTCCGGATGGTTCTCGACGAGGTGGTGGGAGCCGAGCACTCCCCCGGCCTCCTCGTCGGCGAAGAAGGCGATAACGAGGTCGCGGGCCGGCTGGCGGCCGGAGCCGAGGATGTCGCCGAGAGCGGTGAGGATCATGGCGTCCATGTTCTTCATGTCGACCGCGCCGCGGCCCCAGAGCATGCCGTCCCTGATCTCGCCCGCGAAGGGATCGACCGACCAGCTCTCCGCCATAGCCGGCACCACATCGAGGTGGCCGTGCACCACCAGCGCCTCGCGCTTCGCGCCCTCCACCCGCGTCACCACGCTCACGCGTCCGGGCTCGGACTCGAAGAGCTGCGGCTCCAGCCCCATCGCCGCGAGCTTCGCGGCCACGTATTCCGCCGCCTCCGCCTCGCCGTTCGCCCGGCCTTCGCCGTAGTTGGTGGTGTCGATGCGGATCAGGTCGCGCGCGATCGATGCGGTCTCGTCGAGGCCGTGCTCGTGCCCCGGCTCGGGGCCGGTGTCGAAGGCGGCTGCGCTCATGGCTCAACGCTACCTGTTCGCTGTCGTCAGCCCCATCCGTCTGCCTGTTCGGCAGGCGTTTCATGCTATTCTCGTACGTCGGTGAGAGCCGCACAAAGCATCCCGTCCGGATGGCGGAAATGGTAGACGCGCTAGCTTGAGGTGCTAGTGCCCGTATAGGGCGTGGGGGTTCAAGTCCCCCTTCGGACACCAGTGATAACCCCCATGCATCCTTCTTCGTCGCTGTACTCCGGCGTTGGCCATAGCTGAGAGAGACAGACCGGAAGTCTCTGTCGTCAGTGCCAAGCACCGGTCACAGGTCGAGGATCACGGCAAGGGTCGTCCGGAGCTGCTGGAGCGCGCGTGCCAGCCGGCTCAACTCCGCGTGGGTGCTCCGGCTGACTCAGATGGTTGTGGTGTCCGACATCGCTCTAGCTAAACAAAAGTAGACACTGGAGTCTACAACTTGAGAGCGATAGTGCGTTCAAGCGGGCATCACCCGGCCAGGCCGAGGAATACCATCACGAGGCGTTCGAGTTCGACCAGCTGCGTCGAAGTGAGCCGGCCGATCCGCCGGACCGCATTCGATCGCCGCACCGTGGTGGGCTTGTCGATCATTATGAAGCTGTCTGCAGCGAGCCCGCTCACCCCATCGGCACTGAGCCGCATACGCAGGAGCGGTGCGGGAACATCTATCGAAGTCAATGGGCACACCGTGACCGACTCGATGGCATCGAAGCGATCGTCCTGGATCACCACCGCCGGCCGAGGCTTGGATGAGTAGACCCCACCGGCGACGGTCCAGATCTCGCCGCGGTTCACTCGTCCCAATCGATGGACACCGCTTCGACGAACGCCTGATCGTCAGACGCTCGATCGGCGGATGCGACGGCTAGAGACTGCCGATGCGCTTCGGCAGCGAATCGCTCGGATCGGACATCGGGAACCCAGGTCTGCACCAAACGGAGCCCCTGCGCGCGCATGCGCTCGCGGTGAGCGCTGACTCGGTCTCTGACAGCCATCCACTAACGTTACATGTAACGAGCGAATGGGGCAAGATACGTGGATCCACGATCCATTGCGGCGGTCATCCGCCTAGGCGAAGGCGAAGATCGGCGGAAAGGCCACGACCACGATGGCAGCCCAGGCCAGGTAGATCGGCACGTAGGAGGTCTGCCAGCCCTCCAGGGCCGGGAACCGCGCGGCTCCCCGGGTGAACCTCAGCTGCAGCCAGCCGGCGCCGGCGAGGTTGACGAGCAGGATCAGGTTCAGGCCGAGGGATGCGAGCTTGTTCGCGCTGGCGCCGTAGGCGTCGATGCGGCCGATCATCGCGATCAGCACGAAGATGTCGACGATGAGGGCCGCCACCACCATGACGAGCTGCAGGGCGTCGAACCAGCTGGGCGGCCTCTCGGGATCCCGTGCGGACATCGAGTACAGCAGCAGGCCCAGGGTGACGATGAGCACGAGGTCGAAGATGATCAGCAGATCGCGCTGCGTGTCGATGACATTGTGCTGGACCAGCACCGACAGCACTCCCGACACGATGAGCGCGAGCAGCATCAGGGTGAACAGCGGTGTGAAGAGCTTGGTCAGCACCGGGACGATGTTCTCGATGACGCTCTGCTTGGCCTCGACGAGCCAGGCCGCGATCACGACGGCTCCGGCAGCGCCGCATGGCAGCATCCAGTCGCCCACGAAGCCGACGGCGCTGACGCCGATCGCACCGAAGACTCCGAGCGTCAGCCCGACCAGCGCGTATCCGCCGAGGGCGATGAGCACGAAGTAGACGACCCACTCCCCCGTGAACCGGATGAAATCCATGCGTGCGCTCGCGGAGCGCCACTCGCCGCCGACGTAGGCGACGCCGATGACCAGCCACAGGGCCACCCCCGCATGCAGCACCGCGAGCAACTCGGTCGCGCCGTTCGAGGCGAAGGGGTAGGAGTTCAGGATGACCGCGGCCGCGATGAACGATGCCGCGACGGCGCCGATCGTCGCGATTCCCGCGCGCCGGCGGAGCAGGAAGTAGACGGCAAGGAACGGCAGAATGAGCACGGCGATGTTCCGCAGGTAGAAGTCCGGGGCGCTGGCGACGGTCAGCCCGAACAGCGCCGGGAGCTTGATGGCTGCTGCCGCGGCGAGGGCTAGGCCGAGGGCGATCGCGACGCCTCGAGACTCCGGTCTGGTCTTCACCGTCTCGCCGATGACGAGCTGCTTCCACAGGCGATCCGAATGCTCGCGCGCGAACTCACGGGACAGCTCGTCGGTCCGTCCGAGCCGCTTCACCGCGACCAGGAACGACTCGTCGGGGGCGAGACCGGACGCCGCGAGCGCATCGATCTGGTCGCGCAGATGCGCCTCGAGCTCGTCGACATCGGTCTGGGCGATCGCCCTGTGGTGCCCGATGTATTGGCGCCAGAGCGCGATCTGCTCCTCCAGTCCCTGCTCTCGGATGGCCATCACGCATCCCCGAGGGCGAGGGACCCGTGCTTGTCGGGCCACACGTGCTGGAGCGCCCGGCTGACCACCGTCCACTGCCTGCGCTGCTCGGCGAACACGGCCCGGCCGCTCGCGCTCAGGCGGTAGTGCTTGCGTCGCCGGCCGCTGGGCGATTCGCCCCAGGACGACTCGATATGGCCGAGCCGCTCGAGCCGGTGCAGCAGGGGGTACAGCATCCCGTCGCTCCACATGAACTCGCCGTCGGAGAGCTCGCTCAGATATCTAGAAGTACAAGGTAACAGCGGATGCCTCGTGACGCCAGCACCGGCTTCCCCGGAAGAGCCGTGCAGCGCGGCGAAGCCCGGAGGGATACCGGCGCTCCCGTGCACCCGTTAGCTTGGTAGCCAGGAGGTGCGGGTATGGCCGCGACGGACGAGGGCGTCGGAGCGATCGGTGAAGACGAGCCGGCTGAGGCCCCGGATGCCGCGAGCCTGGAGCCACTCCCCTCCGGCCGGCTGGGCGGCTGGCTCGCGACCTTCGACGCGGGATACTTCGCCGCGGTCATGGCGACCGGGATCGTCGGGATCGGGGCGGGCCTGCTCGGCTACCCGGTGCTGTCCGAGATCCTGCTGTACTGCACCATCCTGGCCTTCGTGCTCCTCGGGGCGGCCTACCTGGTGCGGGCGGTGCGCTTCCCCCGCAGGTTCGCGGCCTCGCTGAGGAGCCCCAGCACCGCGGTCACCTACTTCACCATCGTCGCCGGCACCAATGTGCTCGCCACAGGCCTGCTGGCCCACGGGCTCTGGGCGGTCTCCCTCGTGCTCGGCATCGGAGCGTTCCTGGTCTGGCTCGTGCTCACCTACGGGCTCTTCTGCTCCATCGTGCTCGCCGGCAACCGGCCGCGACTGCGGGAGATCAACGGCGTCTGGCTGGTCTGGGTGGTGGGCACCCAATCCATCGCCGTCCTCGCGACGGCGCTCGGGCCGCAACTGCCCCAGGAGTCCGGCACGCAGTTGCTGGCCGCCGCTGCCGTGCTGTTCTGGGGCGTGGGCGTCGTGCTCTACCTCATCCTCGTGGTGATCATCTTCCTCCGGCTGTTCCTGATCGAGACGACACCGCCCGAGATGGGGCCCGCCTACTGGATCCTGATGGGCGCCACGGCGATCAGCGTGCGGGCCGCCGCGGGCATCCTGGCCTTCGGCGTGAGCGACCCGGCGCCGCTGCTGACCGAGATGCGGCCCTTCGTCGTCGGCTTCTCGGTCGTGCTGTGGTCCTTCGGCAGCTGGTTCATCCCGATGCTCGTGCTGTTCGGGCTCTGGCGGTACTTCGTCCGACGCTTTCCCTGGAGCTACGAGCCGCGGCTGTGGAGCGTGGTCTTCCCCCTCGGCATGTACGCCGTCGCCTCGGTCACCCTGGGGCGTGAGATCCCCTACGAGTTCATGACGCAGCTCGCCGCGGTGTGGGTCTGGATCGGGGTCGGCGCCTGGGCCGTCGTGGTCGCGCTGATGGCCCTCGCGCTCATCCGCTCATCCCGCCGCACGGTATCGGCCTGATCAGCGCCGCCGGGTGTCGCGATCGGGCGTGCCGACCGGCACCCAGGCCCTCCGGCTGGGCGAGCTCGTCGACGTGCGCGCGACCGCCTTGTCCCGCGAGCGGTAGACGATGTACGGGCGGAAGAGATAGTGCAACGGCGCCGTGAAGGCGTGCACCAGGCGGGTGAACGGCCAGATGCCGAACAGGATCATGCCGACCAGCGTGTGCAGATGGAAGGAGAAGGGGGCCGCCGCCATGGCCGCGATATCGGGCTGGAAGACGAACAGCGAGCGGAACCACGGCGACACCGTCTCGCGGTAGTTGTGCCCGTGGCCGCCGAGGAAGACGCTGGCGAGCGTCGTCCAGAGCCCGAAGACGATGGCCGCGATCAGCACGATGTACATCATCTTGTCGTTCTTGGTCGTGGCCATGAACACCGGCCCGGTCGTGCGTCGCCGGTAGACGAGCAGGACGATGCCGCCCAGCGTGCAGATCCCCGCCACTCCCCCGACGAAGAGCGCGTTGAAGTGGTAGAAGTCCTGGCTCATGCCGATCCAGTCGGTCCACGCCTTCGGGATGACCAGGCCGAAGAAGTGCCCGGCGACGACCGCGAGGATGCCGAAGTGGAACACCGGCGAGGCGATGCGCAGCAGCCGGGACTCGTAGAGCTGCGACGACCGGGTGGTCCAGCCGAACTGGTCGTAGCGGTAGCGCCAGACCAGCCCGCCCACGAGCACCGCCATCATCACGTAGGGCAGCACGCCCCAGAGCAGCACATCCATCAGACCCTCCCCAGGGGCAGCAGGCGCGGATCGTAGGGCTCCAGCCCGACCGACTCGGTGGGCGGCCCGTATCCGGCCATCCTCATCACCGCATCCCGGTCGGCCGGCGACTCCCCCGGCAGGCTGTCGCAGATGCACTCGAGGATGCCCGCCTGCGGCAGCGCATCGTCCACCAGCGCCAGCCGCAGCATCTCCAGGCTCGCGCGGTAGTCGATCAGCAGCTTGCGGCCGGCCTGCAGGTCCACGGTCGCGGCGAACTCGAGCACCATCGGCAGGTAGTCCGGCAGCTCCCCCCGCGTGTCCACTATCGCATCGCTCTGCCGGTAGACCTGTTTGAAGCCCGCGAGCACTTCGCCGCGGCGCCGGGTATCGCCATCGGTCCAGTACGACAGGTGCAGCGGATGCCGCTTGCTGAGGTCGAACTCCTGCACGTACTGCGATTGTGCGGCCGGCAGGGCGCGGCCCTCCAGCTCGGCGAGCACCGGCTCGAACGGCGCGCTCGCACCGGGGAACTCGGCCAGCGCCGCCCGCATCAGAGGGATCCGTTCGAGCAGCTCATCGTCGGGATAGCCCAGACACCAGGAGGCCGCCAGGTACACCAGCCGCAGCCGCTTCTCATCACTGCCCGGTTCGGCGGATGCCCGGGGCCGGCCCCGTCCGGCCGCCGTTCGTCTCAGCAGCTTCGTCATCGCGCCGCGCCCCCGGAACCGTCGTCGGGCCCGCCAGCACTCCCGGCCGCTTGCGGCTCGTCGCGGGGCCGATCCGGGAAGAGCCCGGGCGGCACCCCGTTGCCGTCCCAGTTCAGCAGGTTGACGCGGCCTTTCAGGCTCCTGCCGCCGGCCGGGACATCCGTGGTCTGCCGCTGCTGCAGCGCTCGGAAGGTCTCCACGGCGACCGGGGTCGGCGTGCCGCTCGCCTCGCCGAAGGGCGAGTCCTGCATGCCCGGGCCGCCGTCGAAATCGAGCGAACAGCCCATCTCCTCGAGATCGTGGGCCTGTTCGACATGGGCGGTCGGGATGACGTAGCGCTCGTCATACTTGGCGATCGCCATGAGCCGGTACATCGCGTACATCGTCTCCTCGTCCATGCCCACGGCGGCGGGGATGGACGGGTCGGCGGTCTGGCCGAGGCTGATGTCGCGCATGTACGAACGCATGGCGGCCAGTTTCTTGAGCACCTCGGTGACGCGGGCCGTGTCGCCGGCCGTGAACAGCTCGGCCAGGTATTCCACCGGGATGCGCAGCTCGTCGATCGCCCCGAACAGGTTGCCGGCATCCTCGGCGTCGTGCCCCTGGTCGCGCAGCAGGTCGACGACGGGCGAGAGCGGCGGAACGTACCAGACCATCGGCATGGTGCGATATTCCGGATGCAGCGGCAGAGCGACTTTGTAGACCTTGGCGAGTGCGTAGACGGGCGAGCGCTGCGCGGCCTCGATCCAGTCCTCCGGGATGTCCTGCTCCCGGGCCGCAGCGATCACCTCGGGGTCGTTCGGGTCCAGCAGCACGTCGAGCTGGGCCTCGTAGAGGTCCTTCTCGTCGGGAACGGATGCCGCCTCGGTGACCTTGTCGACGTCGTAGAGGAACAGCCCCAGGTAGCGCAGCCGTCCGACGCAGGTCTCCGAGCAGATCGTCGGCAGGCCGACCTCGATGCGCGGATAGCAGAAGGTGCACTTCTCGGCCTTGCCGGTCTTGTGGTTGAAGTACATCTTCTTGTACGGGCAGCCGGTGATGCACTGCCGCCAGCCGCGGCAGCGGTCTTGGTCGACGAGCACGATGCCGTCCTCCACCCGCTTGTAGATCGCGCCCGAAGGGCAGGACGCCATGCAGGAGGGGTTCAGGCAGTGCTCGCAGATCCTCGGCAGATAGAACATGAAGGTCTGCTCGAACTCGAATTTGATCTTGTCCTCGGACTCCTTGCGCACCTTCTCCACGATCGGGTCCAGGTGGCCCATCTCGGGCGCTCCCCCGAGGTCGTCATCCCAGTTGCCCGACCAGGTGACCTTGGTGTCCTCGCCGGTGATCAATGACTTGGGTCGCGCCACCGGGAAGTCGTCCCCCAGAGGCGCGTCGAAGAGGTTGTTGTAGTCGTAGGTCCACGGCTCGTAGTAGTCCTTGAGCTCCGGCTGGACCGGGCTGGCGAAGATGCCCAGCAGCTTCTTGGCGCGCCCGCCCGATTTGAGCTTGAGCCGGCCGCGCTTGTTCAGCTCCCAGCCGCCGCGCCACCTGTCCTGATCCTCGTATCGGCGCGGATAGCCCTGTCCGGGGCGGGTCTCCACATTGTTGAACCAGACGTATTCGGTGCCGGCCCGGTTGGTCCAGGCCTGTTTGCAGGTGACCGAGCAGGTGTGGCAGCCGATGCACTTGTCGAGGTTCATCACCATGCTCATCTGCGCCATGACACGCATCAGTACTGCACCTCCTGGGAGCGGCGACGGATCCGCGTCACCATGTCGCGCTGGTTTCCGGTGGGGCCGAGATAGTTGAAGGCGTAGGCGAGCTGCGCGTAGGCGCCGATCAGATGGGTCGGCTTGACCAGCAGCCTCGTGACCGAGTTGTGGATGCCGCCGCGCCGGCCCGTCGCCTGCGACTTCGGCACGTCGATGGTGCGCTCCTGGGCGTGGTAGACGTAGGCGACGCCGTCCGGCATGCGATGGCTGACGATCGCCCGGCCGACGAACACGCCGTTGTTGTTGACGCATTCGACCCAGTCGTTGTCGGAGACCTGGATGGTCTTGGCGTCCCCCGGGCTCATCCACACGGTCGGGCCGCCCCGCGAGAGCGAGAGCATGAGCAGGTTGTCCTGGTACTCCGAGTGGATGGACCATTTGGAGTGCGGCGTGAGATAGCGCACGACGATCTCCTTGGAGCCGTCCGAGCCCAGCTCGGGTTCGCCGAAGAGACGGTGCATGTCCAGCGGCGGCCGGTACGTGGGCAGGGATTCGCCGGCATCGCGCATCCAGTCGTGGTCGAGGAAGAAATGCATCCGGCCCGTCAGCGTGTGCCAGGGCTTGAGCCGCTCCACGTTGACGGTGAAGGGGGCGTAGCGCCGCCCGCCGGTCTCGGAGCCCGACCACTCCGGCGAGCTGATCACCGGCACCGGGCCGGCCTGGGTCTCGGCGAAGGTGATCCGCTTCTCCTCCGAGCCCTCGGCGAGGTCGGCGAGCTTGCGGCCGGTGCGCACCTCGAGATCCTGGTAGCCCTGCACCGCGAGGTGCCCGTTCGTGGTGCCGGAGAAGCTCAGGATGGCCTCGGCGAGCTTGGCATCCGTGTCGATCGCCGGCCGGCCGGCGCCCGCGCCGCTGGACATGACCCCGTGGGCATGTCCGAGCCGCTCGACTTCGCGCCCGAGCCGGTAGGTCACGTCTTTGACGGTGAAGCCGAGCTTCTCGGCCAGCGGCCCGACGGATGCCAGCTTGTCGGCGATGGCGGTGTAGTCGCGCTCGACGACGGTGAACAGCGGCAGGTTCTGTCCGGGGACGGCCGGGACGTCATCCCGCCTCCAGTCGCGGACCACGCCGCCGGGCTGGGCGAGCTGCCCGCGGGTGTCGTGCTGCAGGGCGACGCTGACCAGGTCTTTGCGCGTGCCCAGATGGGTCTTCGCCTGGCGCGAGAACTCCTTCGCCAGCAGGTGGAAGGTCTCGAAATCGGATTTGGTCTGCCAGGGCGGGTCGATCGCCGGTGTGAAGGCGTGCACGAAGGGGTGCATATCGGTCGAGGAGAGATCGTGCTTCTCGTACCAGGTGGCGGCCGGGAAGACGATGTCCGACAGCAGCGTGCTGGAGGTCATGCGGAAGTCGGCGGTCACCAGCAGGTCGAGCTTGCCCTCCGGCGCCTCCTCGTGCCATGTGACATCCTTGGGCCGCAAGCCGCCGGCCGGATCCTCGGCCATGACGTTGTGGTGGGTGCCGAGCAGGTTCCGCAAGAAGTACTCATTGCCTTTGGCCGAGGAGCCGAAGAGGTTGGAGCGCCAGAGGATGAGCGTGCGCGGCCAGTTCTCCGGCGCGTCGACGTCCTCGATCGAGGGCGTGAGGCGGCGGCTCTTGAGCTCCTCGGCGACGTAGGCGGCGGCGTTCGCTGCCTGGCCGTCAGCCACCGCGCGCTCGGCCTCATCCGCCAGGTCGAGCGGGTTCTTCGAGAACTGCGGGTAGAACGGCATCCACCCGAGCCGTGCGGACTGGGCCATGGCATCCGCGGTGTGCATGCCGTCGAGGCTGCCCGTCGACAGCGGCGAGGTGAGGGCGTCGGCAGAATAGCTGTCCTGGCGCCATTGGTCGGTGTGCATGTACCAATAGGCCGTGCCGGGCGTGGTCCGCGGCGGTCTGCTCCAGTCCAGGGCGTTCGCGAGCGAGACCCAGCCGGTGATCGGCCGGCACTTCTCCTGGCCGACGTAGTGCGCCCATCCGCCGCCGTTGCGCCCCATGCAGCCCGTGAGCATGAGCATCGCCAGCACAGCGCGGTAGGTGGCGTCGCCGTGGATCCACTGGCAGATGCCTGCCCCCATGATGATCATCGAGCGCCCGCCGGAGCGCTCGGCGTTCTCCGCGAACTCGCGCGCCACCCGGATGCATGCCTGGGCGGGCACGCTCGTGATCTCCTCCTGCCAGGCCGGCGTGTACGCCGTCTCCGCGTCGTCGTAGCCGCTCGCCCAGTCCCCCGGCAGTCCGGGACGGCCCACACCGTATTGGGCGAGCATCAGGTCGAAGACGGTCGTGACCAGCTGCCCCTCGACCTCCCGCACCGGGACTCCGCGGCGCAGGATGCGGCCCTTGCCGTGCGGATCGTCGAAGCAGGGCAGCAGCACCTCGGAGGTCGTGCTGCCGGCGACATCCATCATCGACAGGGCGGGGTCGATGCCCGCCAGGTCGAGGTTCCACTTCCCCACGCCGCTGTCGTTGTAGCGGAAGCCCATCGACCCGTTAGGCACGGCCGGACGGCCGGAGGCCTGATCGAACAGCACGGTCTTGAAGGCCGCGTCTTCGCTCTCCCGCGTCTCGGGGAGGTCGGCCGCCGTGAGGAACTTCGCCGGCACGATGCCGCCGTCGGCCCGCCTCTCGAGCCGCACCAGGAAGGGAAGATCGGTGTACTGCCGCACATAGTCCGTGAAGGCGGGCACGCGCCGGTCGACGAAGCACTCCTTGAGGATGACGTGGCCCATCGCCATCGCCAGAGCCGCGTCCGTGCCCGCCTGGGCCGGCAGCCACTCGTCGGCGAACTTCGTGTTGTCGGCGTAGTCGGGGCTGACCGCCACGACCTTCGTCCCCTTGTAGCGCACCTCGGCCATCCAGTGCGCATCGGGTGTGCGGGTGACGGGAACGTTCGAGCCCCACATCATCAGATAGGTGGCGTCCCACCAGTCGCCGGACTCGGGCACATCGGTCTGGTCGCCGAAGACCTGCGGGCTGGCGACCGGCAGGTCGGCGTACCAGTCGTAGAAGGAGGTCATCACGCCGCCGAGCAGCTGGATGAAGCGGGTGCCGACCGCATGCGAGACGATCGACATGGCGGGGATCGGCGAGAAGCCGGCCACCCGGTCGGGGCCGTAGGTCTTGATGGTGTGCACATGGGCGGCCGCGACAATCTCGTTCGCCTCCTGCCAGGTGATCCTCACCAGGCCGCCGGAGCCGCGTGCCCGCTGGTAGCGTCGCCGCCGTTCCGGGTCGGCCATGATGTCTGCCCAGGCGAGCACCGGATCTTCGAGGCGAGCCTTCGCCTCGCGGTACATCTCGATCAGCACACCGCGGCCGTAGGGGAAGCGCACGCGTGTCGGCGAGTAGGTGTACCAGGAGAACGCCGCGCCTCGGGGGCAGCCGCGCGGCTCGTACTCGGGACTGTCGGGGCCGACCGAGGGATAGTCGGTCTGCTGCGACTCCCAGGTGATGATGCCGTCTTTGACGTAGACCTTCCAGGAGCAGGACCCTGTGCAGTTCACCCCGTGGGTGGACCGGATGACCTTGTCGTGGCTCCAGCGGTCGCGATAGAAGACGTCGCCCTTGCGGCCGCCCTCACGGAAGGTGACGCGGTTGTCATCCGTGCCATCCCACCTCGTGAAGAACCGGCCAAGCTGCAGCATTGCGTCCGATGCCGGTCCGTCCAGCCCCGTCGCTGTGGGTTCGACCCTCATGTAGCCACCATAGAGGTCGGCTCAGCGGGGCGCTAGGAATTTTGCTCCCGCCGGTCTGCGGGGCGTGTTGCGCACTCTTCGTAGAGCCCGGTGTTCTCTTGACCGGCGATCGTCCCTAGGGTGAATGGAGCGAAAGTCAGACGAGAACCCGATAGGACGTGATTCTTTGCTTGGACAATTGCCATGGCTCACATTCGCCATCTGGTGCGTCGCCGCCGGTGCGGCCGCCGTCGCGATCACCTTCGTGGTGACGCTGGCCATCCGTCTCGTCGCCAGGGGGCGCGACTGGGCGGGGACGCTCAGCAAGCGGATGAGGCGGCCGCTGCTGGCGCTGCTGCTGGCGGTGCTGCTCTGGATAGCGGTCGATACCTCGTTGCCCGTGAGAGCTCCGATAGAGCTTCTCGATCGCCTGTTCCTGGTCGCGGTGATCGCGACCGTCGCCTGGTTCACGGGCTCGGCGGCGATCTATTTCGAGGATCTCGCGCTGTCGAAGTATGCGCGGGACGGGTCGGACGGCTGGCAGGCTCGCCGCGCGCGCACGCAGTTCCTGATCCTGCGCCGCCTCACTGCGGCCGGCACCGTGGTCATCGCCGTGGGAGCGTCCCTGCTCACCCTGCCGAGCGTGCAGGCGGTGGGTGCCACCGTGCTCGCCTCCGCCGGGCTGATCTCGATCGTCGCCGGCCTGGCCGCGCAATCGACGCTGAGCAATGTGTTCGCCGGGGTGCAGCTGGCGTTCAGCGGCTCCGTGCGCGTCGAGGACATCGTGGTCGTCGACGGCGAGTGGGGCTACATCGAGGAGATCACGCTCACCTATGTGGTGGTGCGCATCTGGGATGAGCGCCGGCTCGTGATGCCGACGACATACTTCACGCAGAAGCCGTATGAGAACTGGACCCGGCATTCCACGGCGGTGCTGGGCACCGTCTTCTTCGACCTGGATTGGGGGGTCGACATCGAGCGGATGAGGGCCGAGCTCGACCGCATCCTGCAGGCCAGCGAGCTGTGGGACGGCTCGGCGTCGTCCCTGCGGGTCACCGACACCGTCGGCGGGTTCGTGCAGGTGCGGGCGCTCGTCAGCGCCGCGGATGCGTTCAGCATGTTCGACCTGTGCCGCACGGTTCGCGAGGAGATGCTGCTGTGGCTGCAGAAGCACAACCCGGCCGGTCTCCCCCGCACCCGCATCCAGGCCGTCGAGCGCGACGGCGAGTCATTTCCCAAGGCTCGTCCGACGCGATCTGCAGCATCGCCCGACTCATCCTCCGGGGTCACGTCGGACGGGGAAGCCGAGCACCGGCCCTCGAAGGGCGACGAAGCACCGCCCGAGCAGTACGAGCAGGCCCAGCAGGAGCGCGAGGCGGAGACGTCTCCCCGCTAGGCGGCGTAAGAGGGCATAGAGAAGCGGTGCCCGGGACGGACCCGAGCACCGTTTCTGAGAAGAGCTGCTAAACCCGGGTGCGCTGCTTGCGGGCGATGCTCATCACCGTCAGCAGCGCGATGCCCAGCAGGAGGGCACCGCCTGCGGCCCAGACGATCACGATGGAGAAGTCCTCGCCGGTGAGGGGGATCCCGCCGGAGTCCTCCGGAGCGACGGTCACGGCAGCGGTGCCGACGTTCCCCGAGGTCGCGCCGGTCGCGGTCGCGTTGTAGGTTCCCGTGGCTCCCGTCGGAAGCGTCACCGAGAACGACACCGACCCATCCGCCGCGGCCTTCTTGGTGAAGTGGACGGTCTGCACGGCCAACTTCACCATCGCGATGGTCGCGCCCCCTTCACCGGTGAAAGCGAAGTCGACATTCTCGAACGGGTCGAACGATCCGGCTGAGAAGTCGACGGTGATCGCCCCGCTGGGCGTGGGTGTTCCGTTGACCGTCACGTTGCCCTCTGGCACGTAACCCGAGGCATTGGCCGCGACAGGCCCCATGAAGAGGGCGAATACGGAGAGGAAGAGTACTGCTAATGCTTTCTTCAGCATGGGTGGGGGCCTCACTCGAGCGCTCAGGGGACGGGTAGTTATTGCGGGGCAGGTGTTGCTAGGGCGAGCGCTTTACTCACATTACGGTAATTTACAACCCACCGCTACATTTTTTATGGTATATGACGAGACTCCTGGCGTAGCGAAAATGACGGGATCTTCGTGCTTTGCCGCCCCGCCGAGGAACTGCAATCGGTAGCTGACGCTCTGCCCCGGAGTGAGCTCGACCTGGAATTGGCCGAGCGGGTGCCCCTCGTCCATGGCCGAATGCAGCCCGACGTCGTCGCCGTCTCGGGTCGCGCCGAGGTAGAGCGTGTCCGTCGGGCCGTATACGGCGACATTGGTGCGGATGTTGCCCGGCTCGACCCCGAACGCTCCCCCGCCGGTCACATAGCGCGGCAGCGTGGCCACGGCCTCGGAGTCCACCGTATTGGTGAGGGTGACCTCCACGGTATAGCTCTCTCGCCCGTCTTGACGGCAGATCTCCTGACCGACCCCGAGCTGCACATCGAGGTAGTAGTCCATCTTCGCGCCGGTGGCATCGTTCAGGTAGACGCCGAAGGTCGGCTTCGCGGCATCGGCGGGTGGCAGCACATCTGCCAGGGTCGTCCCCGCCAGGAGCTTCTGCTCGTCGGCGTGGGCGCTCCACAGCAGGATGCGGTGCTCACCGCCCGCTTCGGCCAATGCGGTGATCAGGCTGCGGGAATCCAGCTCTCCCGATGCCACTTTCTCGAACACCGCGGATGCGGCGGCGGCGAAGAACGCATCCTGATCCGAGGGGTTCGCGTATCTCTGGTACACATCGCTGAGGAGCAGCTTGACGGCATTGCCGCTGTTGAGCACATCGCCCGTGGGCAGATCGATCGGCCCGGTCGCCTTCAGGAGATAGCTGAGCGCCACGGGATCGAACGACAGCACCCCGTCGACGCTGAGCCCGTATTGCCGCTTCCACATCTCGCTGGCGAGCTTCGCCGAGAGGGGGAATCGGGGGGTGAGGTTGACGTCTTGGATGTACTCCCCCGCGATGTCTCCATAGATTCCGCGGGTGTCGACGGGCAGATCGAGCACCGGCTCCTCGTAGTGGGGGAAGTCGCCGGAGGTGGCCTGCTTCGTGAGCTCGATGCGGCCGTGGTCGGTGTGGATGAGCGCCAGCGCGCCCGTGATGCCGCCCGTGCTGCGGAGCTCGGCATTGTTCTGCAGGAGCACCAAGTAGTTCCTGGCACCCTCGTCTCCGACCATGGCGGGGATGAGCGTGACGGCGTGATCTACCGCAGTGACGGCAGCATCCGCTTTCACGAGCATCGTCTGCACTTGGTCGATCGCCTCGCCGACGAAGCTGAACACATCGCTGGTGTCGATGCGGCGGATCTGCGCGATTCCCGCGTCGAGGGCCTGGTCGGCGGATGCCACAGCCGGCTGGGCGTCGATCAACGGCTTCACATCGACTCGGCCCTGCACCGGCTTCAGGTCGGACAGCTGGATGCTGCCGGCCACCGCGGCCAGGGGCTGGATCGCCTCATCGGTCACATTCGCCAAGACGGCCGACATCTCGCGCACCGCGCTGAGGCTGGGCCCGAGCAGGGGCACGTTTTCGGCTGCCCGCCAGATGGGGTCCCCGGTGAGGCTCTCGGCCGAGTGGACGTGGCTCGCCAGCTGATCGAGGGCCGCTCCCGGCTTCTGCCCCGCGACGATATCGTCTTGCACCGTCGAGGCCAGGTCCGAAGCCGCCTCGAGGTCGGATTTGGCCAGCAGAGCGCGGATCGCGACCCAGGCTGCGGCAGCGAGGAGTATCAGCACCAGCGCGATGGCACTCCAGAGGATGACCCGCTTGCGCCTGGTTCCGCGTTTGATTGCAGCGTGGGCAGCGGGCATTCCTCAATTCAAGCAGATAGCATCGGACGAGTGACAGTTCTTGCACGTAGGATTTTGGGCGGAATCCTGGGTGCCTACTCGGTCTTCGTGCTCGTGATCGTCTTCTGGCCGACCCCTGTCGACCGACCGCTCCAGGGGACGATCACGGTCGTGCTCGAGAATCTGCACAAGGCGGGGGTCCCCAGGCAGGTCGACTACACGTTCGTCGAGGTCGCGGCGAATGTGGCCCTGTTCATCCCGATAGGCGTGCTGGTGGCTCTGCTCGTCATGCCTGCACTCTGGTGGGTGGCGATCGTCTACGGTCTGACGTTCTCTCTGGTCATCGAGTTCGTGCAAAGCGTATTTCTACCTCAGCGCTTTGCTTCTGTTGGTGACCTCCTATCGAACTCCGCAGGAGCGCTCATTGGTGGACTCATTGGCACTGGTATTAGATGGATCTATTCAGCTCAAAAACTGCCTGATTGCACGGCAGTAGAAGTTTGACCTCTGTTCTTTCGTTTGCGGGCTAGCAAAGTTAAGTGCACTACTACCACCGACCCTTTGGCGCATAGAACAGCGATTGCAACTCCCAATAGCGAGAAATGGCTGACAAGCATCAGCCCTAACGTAAGCAGAACGAATAATTGTAGGAAGCCTCCTATGGCCATTCCCCGCTCTTGACCGTCTAACAGCAGCAAAGGCCCTGTAACTGATGCGATCGCATCAACTCCGTAGGCAGCACCGAGCAAGATGAAGACAAGTGCTTGCACCTCAAACTTTGGTGGTGACACCAAATTGATAAAGTTACTTGTCAGCCAGCCGATTGTTGGCCAAAGCGATATGACAACAGCAAAGAAAAGAAGGTGCCGAGGCGCCAGCTTTGATTTGGAGCCGATCATTTGTCGCAGAGAGATTTGACTGATACTAATATTAATTATCGTCAGAGCCATCATTGGCCGTTGCGCGATCTGGTAGCGTCCGGCGAATTGGACTCCCCCAACTGCAGCTATTAGTGTGTCCGCTTGTCCTGAGGCGGCATTTGCCAGCTGGAGTAATGCTAGAGAGCTTGTACTGGCCCGCTGTCCTTTTCCAAAGAGGATCTTAAAGAATCGGCGAATGTAGATTTCCCGATTTTCTTTTGCGCGTGAGTCGAGAGCGACAACGGCGACTCCCGGAACAAGCCTTGAGATCCCCATGGCGGCTAGCATTTCGCTAGAGGTTCCGAGGTCAACTAGTAAGGCGAACACAGTGGCAGTGAGGAGTGAGGACAAGGTAAATGCTGCCTGGGAGCGAACAAAGAGACCCGAAGTTATTCCTAACGATCTGGTGCTGTTGGTAATGGCATATACCCCCTGACCGAGTACGAAAAGGAGGAGCGTTCCGGTAAGTAGAAGATCGTGAGTAACGATAAGGTTTGTGAAAGCTAATAAGAAGCCAATTACGGCCATCATGAGGTGCCGGGTCAGTGCAAATGACGCTACAGTACCTGCTGCCGCTTCAATTGAATGCTGAGCTAGATGTTCTTCTTGAACCACTCGCTGACAGGTTATTGTATCGAAAGCGGTAACGACGATCCCTGTTATTGCTGCGTAGAGAGAAAATATTCCGAGAACCTCTGGAAGAGAATGGTACGCGAAGACTAGAAAAAGCAGATATGTTGCGATTGAGGCAAGGCCGTTTCCCACAGAGAAGCTAGTGGCGCTTGCTACGAAGTTACGCACGGGCAAGCACTCGGCTGTATATGCTTACCCATTGGTCTGCAATGAACTGCGGATCTCTTTCATGTATTAGGGAGCTTACCGAAGAGGAGGATAAGTAGAATTCTTCGAGACCGTTCATGATTCGAGCATCAGCAATTTTTCGGGCCAATTCTCTAACTGAAGAAAACAGCATGAAAGTTGAGTCGTTGACAAGCTCACGATGTGCATCTATGTCGCTCAACAATACGGGTAGCCCGTTTGCGAGGGCCTCCACCACTGACAGTGGTTCGCCCTCATAAGCACTCGCTGAAACGACAAGGTCTCCAGCTTTTGCCAAACGCCATGGCTCGGGTTGGAACCCAGCAAACTCGACATTCAGGCCTAGCTGGGATGCCTGTTTCTTGAGTTGACGTTTGAGGGGACCGTCACCTATTACGAGAATGGGCATGTCTCTTGCGGAATTATTGACTGCGTCCAGGATTCGATTGACACGTTTTGACGCCGAAAGTCGGCCTACAACCAATAACCGAGAAGCAGCACTGACTCTCTCCTTTGGTGTCTCGGAGACATGGAGGGGATTTCGTATAAGTGGGACTCCATTCTTCTTATAACAACTGATAAAGGACGCCCCATGCCGTCTGAGGATCAGGCGAACCATCCGACCAATGAAGGGATGAGAGTTCCATTGTCTTCGGCTGTGTTCGGTCACGACAATTGGAATTGGTCCAAGCATTCTCGTGATAGCCATAAACGCAACAATGAACTCTGGTCGTTCACAATGAACATGCAATATATCTGGGCGTATTGACCGGATTAAGTTCCGAAATTTGATCATTGTCGGCACTAGGTTGGTCAGCCCTGGCCAGTGGGATGAATTGAGCGTGTGTAGGAGATCACTTTCTTCACCGTCCTTGCCTGCGAGGCATGCGACGCGCTGAATAACAACTTTGCGCGAGGCCAGGGGGGCTACCAGGCGGGATACGCTTGCCTCAGCGCCCCCTCCCTGTAGGCGGATTAGTAGGGCGAGGACTAACAGGGCTCCTCCAGAGCTTCTAGGATTCTTTGCACCTTTACATCCCAGCTTTGCTGACTCGCGAATATCAGGGCTTCATTTGAGGCTTCGCAATATGATTCACGTGCGTTTAAGTATGTGACGCATTCATCGGCTAATGACTTGATTAGTTCTGGTACACCTCTGATCGCGCTTGGCCCTGCTGCAACCTGTAGAGGAACCATTGACCCCAGCCCTTGGATACGCAGTCCGACAGTCGGTACGCCGTAGGAGGCCGCTTCGACCACAGTTGGGCAAGAGGAATCTCTCATGCTGTGAAACAGCAGCAGATCGGCCATCTCATAAATTGATCCAGTCTTGGACCAGGGGACTCTCCCAGTGAATGAGCAGCTTTCGCGAACCCTCAAGCTGTGGGCCAGTTGTATTAGTCGTGGTCGCATGGGCCCATCCCCAACCATGGTCAGTCGTGCTGAGACACCCCGATCTGCGAGTTCACGGAGCACCTTTATGGCAACATCAGGACGTTTTGTGGCGACCATTCTGCCGAGCCAAAGGAGTCTAATCGGGTGTTGAGTCCGGATCCGCGCTGATTTCTTAATACTCGACGTCTGAATACCATCTGCGAGCATTGCGTGAACATGCTTCGCACCCGATTTCTTTAGGTAAGACGTCGTTTCCTCGTTCGTTGAGATTAAGGTGAGACGATCGCCGCACTCTTTAAGGAATCTCTTGAGTTGATTCCTGGAGATAGGAAATGAAATTGATCGAAAGATCTCAGGTACAAACGCACGGAGCTGCAGTCCCCTGAAATATGCATGTTGCCCTCCCCCCAACGGACCCCACACGTATCGGGTCGTACTAGATCGATTGATACCTAAAAATGGAGGGAGCAGTCGCACGGATCCCCAACTCACATGGTGGACCAGGTCCGCGGAGCTCATGTCTTCGGCAGCGCGCAGGCTGACCTGATTGATCCAGCGACTATATGTGCTCTTGGCCGCAATCAACTGCAAAATACCTTGGGGGGCACTAGTTCGTGCCGAAGACCCAATCTGGATAAAATCGATTCCACTTCGGGCCCATTCTTTCGTGTCAACTGCTTCCTCTGCCTGAGAGTAGACAGTAACGTCATGACCCAGTCTTCGATATGCGTTTGCCCATTGCCATGCAAGTCCGGCCTCAGTGCCTTCATTCGAGTGTGCCTCAAAGGCTGTAATTACGATTTTCACTGTCTCACGCGAGGCGGTCTATGAGGGGCTTCAGGCATTGTTTCCAGGTAGGGAACGCGGGGGGAATGAAGCCGAGCTTCAGCAGGTCTCTTACTCGTTGTACAACCTCATCGGCACGCATACCATCAGCAATGATTATTCCTTCGGATTCTGGGATGCCATTTAAGGATTGCTTGAATGTCACAACGGGAATGCCGATACTCAGAGGATCCATTATTTTGTTCTTCACTCCTGCGCCGCTCCTCACCATAGAAACGACCGCGAGACAACCGTCAAGGGCTGAGCGTAGATCCTCAACCCATCCCGTGTATTCAATCCCCTTGTGGCGGAAAGCAGAAGGGGGTAGGCCTGGACCAATGACTCTAACTCTGACATTCTCAATGACATTTCCTTGACTAAGCCACGCAATAGTTTCTTCAAGCATTTCGACATTTGGCATGTAGGACCAGTCACCAATTACACATAGCGGGCCATCCTCCTTAAGAGCCACAGAGCGTGGACCGTATAACGACACTTCGACAGAGTTCGGGATAATCACGACACAGGCTGACGCATCTATGGAACAAGAGTCATTGGCATAATCTACATCTGAGATGTAACCGATTGTGTCGGCGGTTCGAGAGACTCGTTTCAAAGCGATAGACGCCGCCATACGTTTTAGGCCGACGATGCATTCATACCGAAAGCCCGACTTGTACTTGGATATCCGTGACAATTCAATCCAACTGTCACAGACGTCGACATGAATATGTGCTTTGGGCGCCCTCCTTCTAAGTCGCGGAATAATCGCAAGCGCCAAAGGAAGACCTTCTATGTAGAAAAGTTGGTTATTCTCCGCAGGGAGGGTCAAATGAGCGGCAAACAGAAACTTGAAAAGCTCTGGACGCCAATGCTTCGCCCTATCGACGGGGACGGTTCGGACGGTTTTTTTGAACTCTTGAAAGCCGGAAAGTATCCCAACTCGTCGCTTGAGTTCCCCTAAAGCAGTTCTGATCGGCAGATTTTCATGCAGGTAAACCACAGTCATAGCTGCTCCAGAATTGCTGTAGCGCAGGCCTCGGGGCCACGCCCAATAGTTACGTTGATTGCCGATGCATAGTACTCTTCGCGATGGGACATGATTTGATCCAGTGCTTCCTGAACGGCGGAGGTGATTTGCGATGGTGCCTGGGGCAGCAATCCAATGGACAAGATCCCTTTCATGAAATCGGTTGGCCCTTGATGGGCAGTAGTCAGTACAGGTATTCCTCTTTGTAGTGCTTCGAGGTGTGCCAGTCCAAGTGATTCGTCAAGTGACGTCGAGAGAAAAATATTCGCTGCATACCACATTTTTGAGGCATTACCGTCCGAATGGACAGTAATGCCTTCCCGATCGCAGAGATTAGACAGTAACGCTTGTTGCTCGGGATTGCGGGCTGGAGGGCAAACAATGATTCCCTGACTGCCCAACTCATTAACTACCTGCACAAAGAGTTCAAGACGTTTGATCTTGTCCAGTCTTGCCACTGTGCCAAAAACAAGATGGCGGGGCGACGAGCTCTCACATATCTCGCTTCTAATTTCTTCAGGAGGAGCGTCGCCGGGCCCTAACGGTAATACTTTGACTCGGCGTATCCCCAGACTCAAGGCGAGTTCGACAAGTGCTCGGTTTACACAATATGTTCTAATACCAAACAGTCTTAATATTTTTGCCCGAAGGCTGCTCAGTTGCCACTTTCCGTGAACGACGAAGACGCGAGAGCGGAAGCCGTCTAAGAGGATCGAGGTCCATACCGACCTGAAGTCATTTGCTACGACTACCCCCGCTGGCGAAGGCAAGAATCGCGATACCGATCGGTGCCCCATGCCGAGTCTATATTTCAATTCGCTGCGACTTGGAACCCTCCACCTAACACTATGGCCTTGTCGTCGCAACTCTTGGTACAAGGTCCATAAGAAGACCTCACCGCCCCCCCATTCTCGTTCTCTTGTTGAAAGAATAAGTTTCAAGAGATAGGCACGACCGTTCTCTTCACTAGGGTCGGACTTTCGTTGCTTTGAAAAGATGACACTGAGTGTTCTCGAAATACCACGTGGTAATTAAGAGAATCATCAAATCTGAGATTAGCAGCACGATATGGATATTTCTCAGCGCATCGCAACAGAAGAGTAGTGTCGTTAAACTCCAGGTTGTATGTGTATCGAGACGTTCTAATTGTGGAGTACAACAGCAGCACACAGATCTTCGATTGATCTTCCAGAAATGAGTTTGATGCGGTGAATGCTTCGCTGCCTGATACTTCCGCTATCTATGTCTCCTCAAAACTGGCCCGTTTTAGTCTTTACCTCTTCACGATTGGATGGTCCCTCGCAGCCCTTTTTCGCATGGCCAAAGCGGATGGTCTGTCGAGCGGCATTGCTTCGGGTGTAATGCTTGTGGTCCTCGCGGTTTTGTTCATTGCATGGCTAGCCGCCGCTGCAGAAAGAAAGTCATTCACATGGAGAGACACAACGCTCGTCGGTTTTCTTTTCATAGCGGCGGTAGTTCCTGTGTTATTGCCACCCGACTTGGGCACAAGAGTCACTTGGCCGTGGATTGTTGCTCACGCAGTTTTGCTCTTATTCGTAGGGCTGCATTCTGCGTTTCATCGGCGCGACGTTACTCACTGCCTTACCGTCCTGATGATTAGCTCGGTTGTGTCGATTGTGTTTGGTGCAAACGCCTTCTTGGTCGATCCTCGGAATTTATTCTTCAGTGGAAGGCTCACAGGTGTTCTCGGGCACCCAAACCTAACGGGGATTGCAGCTGTCCTTGGCATCTTACTTTGCTTGTCTAATCGGCGGCTCCTCTCTGCCTTAGGAGTCTCCTCGATCATCGTTCTCTTGTGCTCTTTTTCGATCACCTCTTTTGTCGCCTTGGCTGTGGGAGGGGTGTTGATTTACACGACGAATCGTGCTCTACGAGCTTCTGCTGCCCTTTTGGCTTTGACTTCATACTTTGTTCCTTTGCTCCTCGTAGCTCTATTTGCTCGAGGCCTCAATGTGCAGCTATTCACGGGAAGGGTCGCGGTTTGGGAGTGGATCGCATCACTGCACTTCAATGCACTCTTCGGAAATGGTCTTACTCTATTTGAGGATCAAGCGGCGAGGCACTGGATTCCTTGGGTGCACGCACATAATCAGCTTCTAATGGATCTGGCAACCGGTGGGTTAATTCTGGCTTCCGTGACGATCATCATCGTGCTGGCACTTTGGTCGAGAGCACTCTCGGCAATTGATCCTTTGCCGCTCTCAATATGTGCAATTTTGACGGTTCACTGTTTCTCAGAGGTCCCATTTTTTCTTGACTCACCCAGCGGCAGGCTGGTTCTTCTTGTTCCGTTGGTCCTGACAATTTTATCAAAAGCCGATATTTTATCAGATAAAAAACCAAGCCATAGCCGTCTCGCTCTAGGTCAGGTTGAGCAGAAGGACAGGGTTCTCCGTAATGGCGCGAATCGGTCGCCAGTCAATTGATAGGCAAATAAGGAAACGAGTGCATATGCATATTCTTGTCACAGGTGGGGCAGGGTACATCGGTTCACACACAGTGATCGAGCTGCTTGAGAGTGGTCACGAGGTCGAGATCGTTGACAATCTGGTCAACGGTGAGCAGGAAACGATTAGTCAGGTAAAAGAAATATCGGGTATGGACATCCCATTTCATGAGATTGATGCCCGTAATACTGAAGAACTCATCGAACTGGTCAGTAAGTCTTCATTTGATGCGGTGATTCATTTTGCTGGGCTGAAGGCAATAGGAGAATCCGTAAGCGATCCATTGCGCTACTACTCAAATAATGTTGGGTCGACACTCTCGGTTCTCAAGGCTATGCAGTTTGCCGGTATCCCAAGGCTTATTTTTAGCTCCTCTGCTACGGTATATGGCTCTCCTGTGGAACTACCAGTCAAAGAAACGGCGCCTGTGGGTTCTAACCTCACGAATCCTTATGGCCGTACTAAATTCATGAGTGAAGAAATAATCACTGACCTCACTGCGCTGGATTCGAACTTTGAGGCCTCGATTCTGCGATATTTTAACCCAGTTGGAAGACATCCGAGTGGTCTGATTGGTGGGCGTCTTCTTAGAAAGCCGGACAATCTGGCACCTTTCATTGCCGGAGTAGCTGCAGAAAAGTACCCGTATGTTGAAGTGTTTGGTAATGATTACGACACCTTGGACGGTACTGGCGTACGCGACTACATCCACGTATCGGATCTAGCTCGTGGCCACCTTGCTGCGTTGGAAAATTCCCGGCCTGGGCTACATACATACAACTTGGGAACAGGAAAGGGAACTTCGGTCCTTGAACTCATCAATATATTTGGCGATGTCACTGGGAAGGTTATTCCCTATAAAATTGCTAATCGGCGTCAAGGGGACGTTGCGGAGAGCTTCGCTGACGTCACTAAAGCACGTAATGAGCTTCACTGGATAGCTAAGAAATCGGTTGCCGATGCATGCGAAGACGAATGGCGATGGCAGTCCCGAAGGAGATCGTAATCTCAATTACAGAAAACCAGGACCGCTGAGTGCGTGTGAGCGAATGGTGGCCCATGTGTTTGAGAATCGTTTCTCTCATTGTTAGAACGCGCCATCTTTAGCAGCTACTGCCTTCAAAGTCCGCCACAGGATCATCAGATCTCCCATGAGCGACCAGTTCTCCACGTAGTAGAGGTCCAGCCGCACGGTGTCCTCCCAGGAGAGGTTCGACCGGCCGCTGACCTGCCAGAGGCCGGTGATGCCGGGCTTCACGAAGAAGCGGCGCCTGACCCTGTCCTCGTACTGTGCCGCCTCCCTGTCCAGCGACGGGCGGGGACCGACCAGGGACATGCTGCCGGCGAACACATTGAAGAGCTGCGGCAGCTCATCGAGGCTGAATCGGCGGAGGAACCGCCCGAGCCTGGTCACGCGGGGGTCGTTGCGCATCTTGAAGAGGATGGCGTTCCCGGCATCGCGGTCGCCAGCCTCGAGCTCGTCGAGACGGCTCTCGGCATCGGCGACCATCGAACGGAACTTCAGCATCTTGAACGGCTTTCCGTTCAAGCCGAGTCGGGATTGCTTGAACAGCACGCCACCGGGGCTCGACAGCTTCACCGCCACGGCGAGGCAGAGGAACACCGGAGAGAGTAGGGCGATCAGCACCCCCGAGGCCAGCACATCGAAGACGCGCTTCGTCCAGAGCCTCCTGCCCGTGTACTCGGGGGCCTCCACATGGATCAGCGGCAGACCGGCTACGGGGCGGGTATGGATGCGAGGACCGCCGATGCCGGTCAGGCTCGGTGCGACCACGAGGTTCTGGCTCTTCGGCTCGAGCCTCCAGCCCAATTCGCGGACCCGCTGCGGGGAGAGGTCGTCGCTGCTGGTGATGATCACCGTATCGGCGCCGACGGCATCCAGGGCGTCCGTTATCTCGTTCAGACCACCGAGTACCGGCACCGAGGTGTCCGCGAGCAGCTGCCCTGCCCTGCCGGCGGAGATGCATGCACCGGCGACCCGGTATCCGATCTCCGGCTGACGGGTCAGCTCTTTGGCGATGTGCGTGACCGAGGCGACAGACCCCGCGAGCACGGCTCTCGAAGTGAACCGGCCGTTCAGCCGCTGCACATGCAGCCAGCGCCGCCAGAGCCACCGGGAGAAGATCAGCACCACGATCCCCAGCGGGAACGCCAGCAGCACATAACCGCGAGCGATGTCGATGTGGAACAGGTAGGCGACGATCGCCAGCAGGCCGAAGAGGCGGATGCTGGCATTGGCCACGCTCTTGTACTCCAGGCTGCCGGCGCCGACGACGCTGTCTGAGCGCGAGTCGAAGAGAGACAGGAACCCCATCCACAGGGCGATCACCACCACCGTTGCCGCGCTGTAGCTGAACGAGACATCGGCGAGACTCCCCCGGAACCTGACGTCCTCCGCTGTGAAACCGAACCACAGCAGCTGCACCCCGAAGACCACCCAGATCAGAGCCAGAAGGTCGGTCACGATGAGCCTGCGGGAATATGCGGCATGCCATTCGCTCGTCGTTTCAACGGATCGACGCACACCGGTGACCACGGAGTGGTCGGTCATAAGAGGTCTCCTCGAAGATCTCTCGCTCGGGTGCTGGAGATCAAGAAAGACATTACTCCGCGATCCAAGCGATCTGGAGAAATTTTTCGGCGATGATTCCGACGTCGTGGGCGATCAGGCGGCCGGCCTCGTCATAGGCCGACCGATCCCTCAGATACGGGTCGGGGATGTCGTCATCGTCGGGCCGGTTCAAAGGCAGGAGGTGGCCCCGCTGGTCGGCGGCCGCGGCGACCAGCTCGCTCAGGTCGGTCATGCCCCGCACGTCATCCGGTGTCAGCGACTCGAGCAAACGAGCGAATTGCCGCATCGTGAACGCGCGGCGAAGGGCAGACGGCGACAGCGAGACGACCGCCGAGCGATGCTGCCGCGTGGCGGACAGGATGAGCCCCGCCTCGTCGACCAGCTCCCTGCTGAGCGGCCTCGACGAGTGGCCGTCGGGGGTCGCGCCGTAGCCGGCAAGAACAGCCGCGGCCTCCGCCGTCATCCCCCGGCCGGAGTCGGCGACCGTGCCGGCGCTGCCGATCCGAACCCTCGCCGAAGCGGCCCCGAGAGCGAGACGCAGCAGCCGTTCGGCCATGGGTGAGCGGCAGATGTTCCCGGAGCACACGATCAGGATCGTGAACTCCGTCCGACTCGCCGTGTCCATCGGCTCAGACCCTGCTCATCGGCTCAGACCGTGCCCATCGGCTCAGACGGAGGAGGTCCGACGCCGAACGGCGGTGCGCTTCCTCGACCGCCGCCGTCCCCCCTGGGTGAGGCCGCCATAGCTGTAGCTGTAGCCGTAGGAGTTGTAGCCGTAGGAGTCCGGCCCCTTCGTCGGCATCATGGTCAAGACGAAGCCGGAGGCCGTGGAACCGACGTTCTGCAGGGCGGTGATGGCCGCGCTCAGCTGGTTCTTGCGCGTGCGGCCGGCAGCGACCACCATGAGCACGCCCCCGGTGCTCTTGCTCAGGATGGCGGCATCGGTCACCGGGAGCAGCGGCGGCGAGTCGAAGATGATGTACTCGAACTCCGCCTCGAAAGTCTTGATCATGTGCGCCATGGCCTTCGAGCCCAGCAGCTCGCTCGGGTTCGGCGGCACCTGCCCGGCGGTGAGCACGTAGAGATCGCCCCTCCCCCACCGCTGCAGCACATCGCTCAGCGGAGCCTTGCTGATGAGCAGATCGGTGAGCCCCACCGTTCCCTCCAGCCCCATGTAGTCCATGACTTTGGGGCGGCGGAGGTCGGCGTCGACGAGCAGGACCCTGCTGCCCGCGTCGGCGAGCGTGATCGCCAGGTTCGCCGCCGTCGTGCTCTTGCCTTCGCCGCCCACCGATGAGGTGACGACGAAACTGCGGGGAGCGCCCTCGATGTCGATGAACTGCAGATTGGTGCGCAGGGTCCGGAACGATTCCGCCCGCGGGCTGCGGGGGTCGACATGCACGATCAGCGGGCGCTCGCGGGCCTTCGAGTCGAAGGAGATGCCCCCGACGATCGGCCCCTTGCCGGTCTGCTCCACATCGTGGATGTTGCGGATGCGGGTGTCGAGCACGTCGCGGAGCACCGCGAGGCCGACGCCCAAGGCGAGCCCCACCAGCAGCCCCAGGGCGATGTTGAGGGGGATGTTCGGCGTCACGGGGACGAGCGGAACGGTCGCGTCCTGCACCCGGGTCAGCTTCACCGGCGAGACATCCGCCGAATCCGATGTCATCTCGATCTGGCGGACCACCTGTGTCAGGCTCTCGGCCGCCGCATTGGCCACATCGGCGGAACGGGTCGGGCTCGTCGTGGTCGCCGTGATCTGGATCAGCGTCGTGTTCAGCGGGGCGGACGCCTCGATCTGCGTCGCCAATTGCTGGGCCGTCGAGTCGAGCCCGAGCCGGGCGATCACCGGCAGCAGCACGATGGGTGTGGTCACCAGCGAGGCATAGGTCGTGACCCGCTGCTGGGTGAAGGTGTTCCCCTGGGCGAGCTCCTGGACGGTGCCGCTGGACTGCGTCGACACGAAGACTTTGGCAGACGACTCGTACTCCGGTGTCTTGACGACGGAGTACGCTGCTGCGGCGGCGACGCCGAGCAGAGTGAAGACCAGGATCAGAACCCACCCTTTGCGGAGGATCCTGAGGTAGTCACGCAATTCCACGGCTCATCCTCTCGGGAGTGCATGCACGCCGGATGCGCCGTACAAGCGGTAACATGCTCCCACAAATCCGCGCGTGAATTTGGGTTTTGCACGAGGATTTCATGCAGAAGTCGTGAACCGATCGGAGACCGCAGGCCATGCCCCGAGTCACTGCAGCGGTCGGAACGGGGTGGCGCGGCCTCGTCTCGGCGGCGGTCGCCCTCGGGCTCGTCGTCGCGATCGGACTCCTGATGCGCTCACTCAGCGTCGTGCCGCCCGGTCTCCTCGGGGAACTGGTGGTGTGGCTGCCCATGCTCGGAGCCGTCGCGGTCGGGGCCGGGCCCTGGGCGGGCATCCGCGACCGGTTGGGCTTGCGAGCACTGCCGATCGACATCCTCTGGGGCGTCGCCGCGGGCTTGCTGGCCCGGGCCGCCGACGCCCTCATCCGATTCGCGACGACCGGGACGACCGGCCTTCAGCAGCAGCCCGCGCCGACCCTGGCCGGCTCGGTCGCGCTCGCTCTCGTCGTCACGGTGATCGTGGCGCCCCTCATCGAAGAGCTGTTCTTCCGGGGCCTGCTGCAGGGGGCGATCGTCGGCCTCCTCCGCGGAGGCACCGCGTCCACCGCGGCCACGAGTGCGGGGGTGCTGCTCGCCTCCATCGTGTTCGCCCTCGTGCACCTGCTGGGAGGCGCTGCGCCGCCGGCCGTGCTCGGCGTTCTCGCGTTCGGGCTGATCTCCGGGAGCCTTGCCGCGGCGACCGGCCGGATCGGTGGAGCGGTCATCGCCCACGTCACCTTCAACGGGTTGGCCGTCGCCGTCGCCTGGCCCTGGTGAACCGCGCGTCCACCGGTGCGCGGGGCGCCGGCCCGAGGCGACGCGACTCTTCTAGACTGCAATCTCACGTTCTCGCCATCCGGAGCGTCTACCAGGTATGAAGCAGCCGTTCGAGAGGGTCGTGGCCGACCACGCGGAGACCGTGCTGCGCGTCTGCCGCGCAGTGCTCGGGCCGCATGCGGACGCCGACGACGCCTCAGCGGAGACGTTCCTGGCGGCGCTGCGCGCCTATCCGAGCCTCCCCGCCGACGCGAACGTTCAGGCGTGGCTGGTGACGATCGCCCACCGCAAGGCGATCGACGTCACCCGGGCGAGACAGCGCGGGGCGGTCACCGTGAGCGAGCTGCCCGAACGACCGTCGACCCTGGGCGACCCCGGCGGCCGGGATGCGGAGCTCTGGGATGCGGTCAAAGCCCTGCCCGACAAACAGCGACGGGCCGTCGCCTACCGCTACCTGGCAGGACTCCCCTACCGCGACATCGCCGGGCTGCTGGAGAGCAGCGAGGATGCCGCCCGTCGCGCCGCCGCCGACGGCATCAAGAGCCTCCGGACGCACTACCGGGTCCACCACCGGGCAGGCTATCGGGCGGAAGACGCGCCGACGGGCCCGAAGAGGCCGGAGACATCGCGCACGGAGACACCGAGCACAGGGACGACCGGAACGAGAGGAGCACCCCGATGATGAGCATCGCCGACCACGAGACGGAGCGGACGGTGCGCGAACTGGCCGACCTCACCGGTCCGAGCCGGGAAGCGCTGGCGGACCTGCACGCGAGGATCGAACGCGAAGCCGAGGCCGAGGGCATCCTCGACGTCGCCTACACCACGGTCGCCACGCCCGTCGGCACCCTGCTGCTCGCCTCGACGGCAGCGGGCCTGGTGCGGGTCGCCTACGAGCGCGAAGGCTTCGACCGCGTGCTCGAGACGCTCGCCGCGAGACTCAGCCCGCGCATCCTGCAGGCCCCCGGACGCCTCGACGAGGCGGCCCGCCAGCTCGACGAGTACTTCGCCGGAACGCGCACCGCATTCGAGCTGCGTCTCGACCACTCGCTGTCTCGGGGGTTCCGCCGGCTGGTGCAGGAGCACCTCGCCGAGATCGCCTACGGCCGCACCGAGTCGTACCGCGACGTCGCCCGGATCGTGGGGAACCCGGGTGCGGTGCGCGCCGTCGGTACCGCCTGCGCCACCAATCCCCTGCCCGTCGTCGTCCCCTGCCATCGGGTGCTCCGCTCCGACGGCAGCCTCGGCGGGTACATCGGCGGCCTCGAAGCGAAGACCGCGCTGCTCCAGCTGGAGCACGCCGCCTAGCCTCGCCGGCTCCCGCTGCTGCCAGCGGCTAGGGCCGGCCCAGCGTGATGCCGCGGTCCTGCATCCACACCAGCGAATCGGTCGTGGTGCCGCCGAGCATCACCTGGAAGTGCAGATGGCAGCCCGTCGCCGCCCCCGTCGCACCGACACGGGCGATGTACTGGCCGGCCTTCACGCTCGCCCCCACGCTGGTGCCGAAGCTCTGCAGATGGGCGTACATCGTCTGCACGCCGCCGCCGTGGCTGACGATCACCACATTGCCGTGGACGCTGCCGTACCAGCCGGCGAAGGTCACCTGCCCCCCGTACGCCGTGTAGGCCGACGTGCCGCAGGCGACCGCGATGTCGGTGCCGTAGTGGAAGCCGTACCCTCCACCGCCGAAAGGATCGGCACGCATGCCGTACCGGCTGCTGATCCACTGGTGCGACACCGTGATCGGATTCGCCCAGCCCGAGCTGCCGGGGATGCTGGAGCCGGCCCCCGCATTGCGGCGCGCGGCCTCTTCGGCGAGCTTCTTGCGGTAGGCGACGCCGGCCTGGTAGTCGGCTTCGGTGGCGTCGCGTTTCTGCTCGATCACGATCAGCTGCTGCTGCAGCGTCGCCAAAGTCTCCTGCGACGCCTCCAGCTTCTTCTGATAGGCCGTCTGCGCGTCCACAGCCGTCTGCAACGCCGCCTGCGCCACCCCCGACAGGCGCAGCAGCTCCGCCTGCGCCACCTCCGCCTGATCGCTCAACGACGCCGCCGTGTTCATCGCCGTCGTCGCCTTGTTGAACAACTGCCGCGTCAGCTCCCCCAACTTGCTCATCGTCCCCAGCTTGTAGAGGAGATCCGCCGAGTCCTCCCCCGACGCGAACAGCGTCAACGTCAGATCCTGGCCCCCCGACCGCGCCAGGGCCGCCGCGATCACCCCCGCCTGCCGCTTCGCCTCATCCGCATCCTGCCGGGCCGACTCCGCCTGCCGCTGCAGATCCGCCGCCGTCAAGGCCGCCGCATCCGCCTTCTCCTGCGCATCCGCGGCCTCCTGCCCCCGCTGCCGCACCAACGTCTCCGCCGCGGCCAGATCCTCGTTCACTTGATCGATCGCCGCATCGATCCGCTCGATCAACACCTTCTGCGCCGACACGCTCGCCCGCGCCCGCTGCACGTCCTGCCACGTCGGATAGTCGTCGGCGAAGGACGGCGCCGCGACCGTCAGCGAGACCGCGACCGCGGCGATCACGGTCGCCGCTGCAAGCAGCCTTCTGCGCATACCTCTCCCCTGTGCCCGGCTCCCCGTACACGATAGGGGGCGGCCGGGTTCAGCGGCGGGAGCGCAGTCGCGCGTCGCCGAAGCTCGGACGAGGGGCTTGCAGCACGGGCAGGCGGCGAGTCGCCACGGCACCGGGTCGGCGGGCGGAGATCGTCAGGGACGGGAGCGGCCTCAGTGCCGCCCACCGGATCGCACGAAGGCGATGCCCGCCGTGATCAGCAGGATGGCGTTGATTCCGATCACTGCGGCCAGGATGGATTCGATCAGGAATTTCATGATCCCAGTATTCTCCGAGGACACGGATTCAGGGAAGGATGAACGGGTATCGTGGCGAGACCGATGGGAGGTGGGGCGGTGCCAGACGACACGCGCATCGAGGAGCTGACCGTCGAGGAATGCTGGACGCTGCTGGGCACGGTGCGGCTCGGGAGGCTGGCCGTGAACGCCGACGACGGGGTCGACATCTTCCCCGTCGACTTTCTCGTGCGGGAACGCACGATCCTCTTCAGCAGCGCTCCCGGAACGAAGCTGGTCGACATCACCCGCCATCCCCGGGTGGCGTTCGAGGCCGACGGCATCCACGATTACCGGCGCTGGAGCGTGGTCGTGCGGGGGGATGCGCGCCGCCTGGCCTTCGACGAGGAGATCGAGTCGTCCGGCATCCGGGGATTGCGCACGCTCATCCCCTCGGAGAAGTGGAACTACGTGCGCATCGACCCGGCCGTCGTCACCGGGCGGCGCTTCGTGAGCGCTCGGCGCCGGCGGTAGACGCCTCTCCTGAGCCTTCGCCCGACTTTCCGCCCCAGCCCTCGCACTCCCGCACGGCGGGATTAGCCTGGCGCTGATCGCAGATCGTTGCGGAACGGCAGGGAGAGGACGAGGCCATGACGGAGGAGTTCGAGGGCAAGGCGGCCCTCGTCACAGGGGGCGGCTCGGGGATCGGCGAGGCCGTGGCGAAACAGCTGGCCGCCGGAGGTGCGAGGGTGGTCGTGAACGACCTGAACCCGGAGGCGGCGCAGCGCGTGGTCGACGGCATCGCGGCGGCCGGCGGCACCGCCCTGGCGCTCGCGGGGGACGTCGGCGACCCCGAGGACATCGAGGCCGCCGTGGGCGAAGCCGTCACGGCGTACGGCGCGCTGCACCTCGCGTTCAACAATGCGGGGATCGGCGGACCGATGGGGCCGATCGGAGAGGTCGACATCGCGGGCTACCGGAAGCTGATGGACGTCAACCTGCACTCCGTCTTCTACGGGATGAAGTACGAGGTCCCCGCGATGATCGCGGCCGGCGGGGGCGCGATCGTCAACATGTCCTCGATCCTGGGACTCGTGGGCTCGCCGCTCGCCGTGCCCTATGTCTCGGCCAAGCATGCTGTGGCGGGGATGACGAAGGCGGTGGCCCTGCAGGTCGCCGCCCAGGGCATCCGGGCCAATTCGGTGCATCCCGGCTACATCGACACGCCGCTCCTGTCGAACCTGCCCGAAGGGGCGTACGACGCGCTCGTGGGCATGCATCCCATCGGGCGCCTGGGCCGGGCGGAGGAGGTGGGGGAACTGGTGACGTTCCTGCTCAGCGACCGGGCGAGCTTCATCACCGGCTCGCAGCATGTGGTCGACGGCGGCTACACCGCGCAGTAGCCGGAGACGGCCCGCCGAGCGCCGGCCTAACCGAGCGTCTCGGCGGCGCTGGCCGCGACGATGCCCAGCCCCCGCTCCAGGAGCTTGTCGTCGATGGTGAGGGCGGGCAGCAGCTTGAGCACCTCGTCGGCGGCGCCGGAGGTCTCGACGATCAGGCCGTTCTCGAAGGCCCTCCGCGCGATCCGCTGAACATCTTCGGGACGCCCGGTGCCGGCCAGCCCCTGGATCATGCCCCTGCCGCGGACGGTGAGACCGGGGTGCCGCTGCGCGATCGCCTGCAGGCGCTCCCGCATCAGCTCGCCCTTGCGCCGCGTCTCGCCGGCCAGCAGCTCGTCCTGCCAATAGGCCTCCAGCGCGGCGGTCGCGGTGACGAAGGCGAGCCCGTTGCCGCGGAACGTGCCGTTGTGCGCGCCCGGTCGCCACACGTCGAGCTCGGGCTTCAGCAGCGTGATCGCCATGGGCAGCCCGTAGCCCGACAGCGCCTTCGACACGGTGACGATATCGGGGTCGAGGCCGGCCTCCTCGAAGCTGAAGAACGCCCCCGTCCTGCCGCAGCCGACCTGGATGTCGTCCACGATCAGCAGCACACCGCGGGCCCGGCACACCGCGGCCAGCGAACGCAGCCAGGAGCCACGCGCGACGTTCACGCCGCCCTCGCCCTGCACCGTCTCCACGATGACCGCCGCCGGAGGGTCGACGCCGCTCCCCGGGTCGTCCAGCAGCTGCGCCAGGTGCTCGGTGGTGTCCACCCCCTCGCCGAGCCGGCCGTCATAGGGCGCGAAAGTCACATTGCCGAGCGGATGGCCGGCCGCGCTGCGGAAACGGGCATCCGCCGACGCGGCCAGCGCACCGAGCCCCATCCCGTGGTACCCATGGGTGAAGGCGATCACATTGCTGCGCCCGGTGACCAGGCGGGCGAGCTTGAGCGCCGCCTCGACCGCGCTCGCGCCGCTGGGTCCCGGGAACTGCACCTTGTAGCGCAGCCCGCGCGGCTCGAGGATCACGCGCGAGAACGTCTCGAGAAAGCCGATCTGCGCCGCGGTGGCCAGGTCGAGGCTCTGCACCAGGGCATCGTCGTCGACGGCGTCGAGCAGCGCCCGCTTGAGCCGTGGATCGTTGTGGCCGTAGTTGAGGCTGCCGGCACCGCTGAAGAAGTCGAGGTACTCGGTGCCCTGCTGATCCACCATGATGGAGCCGCGGGCCTTCGTGAACACGACCGGGAACGCGCGCACATAGCTGCGCACCTCCGATTCGAGCCGGGACAGGGCGGCCAAGTCGGCCAGAGGCATCGGTGCCGTTTCCCTCATCATGCGGTCCGTGCCAGACGTCCCGTGCCGATCCGTCGGATCGCCCGTTCCCGCACCGCCCGCGCCAGGGCGTCGACGGCCTCGATCCGCTCCCCCGAGGGCCGGTACCCTCCCCCGGTCGCCGCAGAGAGCAGATAGTCGGCGACGAAAGGGTTCTTGGCCAGCACGGGCCCGTGCAGATGCGTGCCGACGATCGAGCCGTGCACGACCCCCTCGCTGCCGTCGCCGTTGCCGGCGCCGTGCACGACGTCGGCCAGGGCTTCGCCGGGGTCGGCCAGGCGCAGCATCCGGTCATGGTTCTCGTAGCCGACCAGCAGGCCGAGCGAGGAGCGGCCGATCAGGTCGCCGTTCATCCGCCTCGGTGCGGGGGCGGCCTCGGCCGGAATCAGCCCGAGCCCCGGGAGCGTCTCGTGTGAGCCGAGGCGGATGCGCGTGCACAGCGACTCCAGGCCGGTCCCGACGGCCAGCACCGGCACGCCGGTCTCGACCCACTCGAACAGCGCCCCCGCGAAACGGCGCAGGGCGCTCAAGGTCGCGGGGAGCTCCGCGTCGAACCCCGAGCCGATGACGACCAGGTCGGGGCGGCGCGGCGGGCGGGTCACCACCTCGGCGGGCACCCCCGACCATCGGGCCCGCATCGCCAGCACGCGCGCGTTCTCGGCGTCGCCGTTCACATTCAGCCGGTCGGGCAGCAGCGAGAGGATGACGAGGCTCATGACAGACCCAGATGGCTTCTGACACGACGCATGCAATCGGCGGAGAAGACGATCGTCTTGGTGCCGCGCGCGGGCGCGGGCAGGCTGAGGAACTCGTCGACCGCTGTGGCCAGGTCGCGGCCGATCCGGTCGACGACGACATCCCGGTACAGGAGCTGCAGGGCGGTCTCCTCCGCGAGCGAACCCGACACCATGGCGACCCTCCGCAGCGAGCTCGTGTCGACCGGCCAGAGATAGGAGGGGTCGCGCACATCGGAGCCGATGGCCACCATGATCTGATCCCGCTGGCCTTCGTGCCGGTCGCGGCCGGTGCGGTCGCGGGCGGGCCCGTCGAGATGGAGCGCATCGAGGTTGAGCTGGAAGCTGGCCGGATTCTGCACGAGCACGAACTCGACCGGATGCCCCCGGACGGTCACCACCTCGCCGCGCCCGAAGACCGGGCGGAGGGCACCGAGCGCCGACACCACGCGGCTGCGGTCGAAGGCGGCCCCCAGGATCGCCGAAGCCGCCGCGAACGCCGCTGCCGCATCCACCGCGTATTGGATGCCGGGCGCGGGCAGCTCGATGCGGCTCGCCACCCCGCGGAACCGCACGGTGGCCCAGCGGCCGCTCGCCTCCGACACCACGATCCCGCCTCGGAGGCGGGTCGGGGAGGTCTGCAAGTAGCCCAGCCCTCGTGGCGAGGATCGCAGCACCTCGGTGGTCACGCCGTAGCGGACCCGCCGCGCTCGGAGGCCGGCGGTCCTCTCCTCCAGCAGGGCGTCATCCGCGTTCGTCACCACGTTCCGGGTCGCTCGGGAGGCGACCTCCCCGAGCATGTCGGCCACGCGCTCGGGCTCGTCGAAGCGGTCGATCTGGTCGGTCATCACATTGGTGAGGACCACGGTGGCGGGGGCGACCCGCTCGGTGATCCGTGCGCAGTGGGCCTCGTCGACCTCGAGCACGGCGATGTCGGAGGCGACCCGCCCGCGCAGGTCGATCGTGCTCAGCAGGGCGCTCATCAGGCCCTGGCTGATGTTGGCGGTGGAGTCGTTCGTGAACACGGTCATGCCGTGGGCCCGCAGCATCGCGCAGAGCATCTTCGTCGTCGTCGACTTGCCGGCGGTGCCCGTGACGATCACGAGGCCGCCGGGAAAGCGCTCGAGGGTGCGTGTCAGCAGGCCGGGCGCCAGTCGGTTGACGACGAGCCCCGGCACCGCGGTGCCCCCGCCGGGCCGCAGCAGCCGCATCGCCCGCACCAGCACGCGGCCGAGGAGGATGACCAGCGGCGTCGGGAGGTATGCCCGCGGCTGCCTGCCCCTGGCCTGCCCCCCGGATCGCCCCTCTGCACGCTCGACCACGTACATACCGCTGAGTGTAAGGCGCAGACCTGTACAGGTAAGGGGCGGCCCCGGATAGGTAGGAGATTAACAGCCGTGAGGCGAGGAGAATGAGTGAGCGGGGCAGGCCCGCGATCAGGAGGCGAGGAATGGAGTTGGGAACAGTGGGTGCGGCCCTCGAGCGGGAGCACCGCGACATCGACGGCGGCATCGAGGAGTACACGGCGGCCCTGCCGAACGGCGGGGGGGATCCGGCCCCGCTCATCCGGGCCATGGAGGCGCTGCGCCGTCACATCTATCTGGAGGAGGAGTTCCTCTTCCCGCCGCTCCGGGAGGCCGGCATGACGATGCCCGTCTTCGTGATGCTGCGGGAGCACGGCGAGCTCTGGAACGCCATGGATGCGATCGAGACGCAGATCGACGCCGCCGCCGGCAGAGAGGAACTGCTGGGCCGCTCTCGCGAGCTGCTCGCCCTGCTCGACAAGCACAACTCGAAGGAGGAGCCCATCATCTATCCGCAGGCCGATGCGGTGCTGGGCAGCGAGGCCGGCGAGAAGCTCCAGGCGTTCATCGAGAGCGGCCGGATGCCCGAAGGCTGGGTCTGCGAGAAGGCCTGAACGCCTGATCCGGGCCCGGTGACGGGCCCCAGCCTGGAATCACCGCAAAGCTTGCTCGGAGGTGCATCCGTTCTCCTCGCGCCGGGCGTCCCGTGGTTAACATGTGCACGAGGAGGACCGCGTGCCGACAAGCGAAAGCGCCCACTCCGCCCTAGCACAGCCCGAGATCCTCGGCAGCGTGCTCGGTGGGCGGTATCGAGTGGTCTCCCTCATCGGCAACGGCGGCATGGCGAAGGTCTTCCGCGCCTTCGACGAGGCGCTCACCCGGGATGTGGCCATCAAACTCATCCCGCTGGCCGACTCGAACCCCGAGGCCGTGAGGCGTCAGCGGAACGAGACCGATGTGCTGGCCTCGCTGAACCACCACGCCCTCGTGACCCTCTTCGATGTGGGGACGACGGCGACCCGCGAAGGCGAGCACGCCTACCTCGTGATGGAATACGTCGACGGCCCGACCCTGCGCAGCATGATCGACGAGCCGATGCCGGCGCGGGAGGTCGCGGAGATCGGCGAGAACATCGCCGAGGCGTTGCACTACACGCACGGGCGCGGGATCGTTCATCGCGACATCAAGCCCGCGAACATCCTCCTGGCCGACTCCGCGATGCCCGACCGCCGCTACCACGCCAAGCTCGCCGACTTCGGCATCGCCCGGCTGATGGGGAGCGCTCATCTGACCTCGACGGGGTTCATCGTCGGGACCGCCAGCTATCTGAGCCCGGAGCAGGCTCGCGGCGAGCGGGTCGGCGGCGCCGCCGACGTCTACGCCCTGGGCCTGGTGCTCCTGGAGGCGCTGACCGGGCAGCAGGCCTATCCGGGCTCGTCGATCGAGACGGTGGTGGCGCGGCTGAGCTCTCCCCCACGGATCCCCGGCATGCTCGGCAGGCGCTGGGGCGAGCTGCTCCAGCGGATGACGGCGCCGGAGCCCGCGTCGCGGCCGGAACCGCTCGAGGCGGCCATGGCCCTGCGGGAGCTCGCCGGCCTGCCTGCGGATGCCGTGGGCGCCGGCGCAGCGCTCGATCCGACTGTGGCGCTGGGCACTGGGAGGCTGGGCACTGGGAGGCTGGGCACTGGGAGGCTGAGCGGGGAAGCTCTCCGGGCCGAACCGGAGGCGCCGGGCACGGAATCCTCGGTGGCGGTCGTGGATCCGACTCCGGCCGCTCGCACCTCCGAGCTCTCCCGGCATCCTCATCCTCCCCGGCCGATACGCCGACGCGCCATCCTCGCCGTCGCCGGCGCCGCCGTGGTGCTCGCCGCCACGGGCGGTGCGATCGCCTGGACCTCCGCCCCCTCCGAGCCGGCCGCGACCGTCTCGCCCTACCCGCATGTCTCCGGCACCCTCGGCACCCACCTGGAGCAGCTCCAGGAGGGGGTGAGCCCGTGACGAGAAAGCGCGGATGGGTGGCATCCACCACCACGGTGGGGGCGGCTCTCGTGTTCGCCTGCCTGACCGGATGCTCCCCCGCCGATCCGCCCATCGCCCCGGCCACCGCCGCCCAGCTGCAATCGGCCGTGCGGGACGTGACCGCCGCGGCAGCCGACGGCAAGATGCAGCAGGCGGCCAAGAGCCTCGACCGGCTCGAGGCCGCCCTTCGGGAAGCGATGGCGCGAGGCAGGCTGAGCCCGAGCCGCTATGCCCGGATCCAGGCGTCGATCGACCTGGTGCGCACAGACCTGAGCGCTCTGCTCCCCGCTGCGCCGGATCCCACGCCCACGCCTGCACCCACCAAGACCGTGATCGAGATCCGCACCCCGACCGTCGCGCCCACACCGGGCTCGAACGGCACGGGTGACCAAGGCAAGAACAAGGGCAAGGGGAACGGGAACGGCAACGGGAACGGCAAGGGAAACGGCAACGGGAACGGCAAAGGGAAGGGGAAGTGAGGGTCGGGCTGCGCAGCCTCAGCCCGGGCCGTCTCAACCCGGGCCGACTCAGCCCCGGCCGACTCACCCCGGGCCGACTCAGCCCGCGTCGAGCAGTCCGAGCAGCCATCCCGCGCCGCGGACGTCGGCACCCGCGCTGCCGGCCCGGCGCTGCAGCTCCCGGTCGGAGGTGACCACCACCGTCGAGGCCTGCCCGCTCAGCCGGCCGACCGCATCCACGATCGCCGCATCGCCGTCGCGCTCGGCGGGGAGTATCCGGACGGAGGGAAGCGGCTCTCCCCCCTCCCCTGCCGGCTCGCCTGTCCCGGCCGGCATCGCGGCGCCGACCGCTGCTCCCTCGACGACGAGCACGATCTCCGGCCACCAGCGCTCCTGCGGGAGGCCGAGCTCCACGCCCGGAACCCCCCGCTCCGCGAGACCGGCCAGCCGTGCGGCGAGACGCTCGGCCGCACCGCGCCGGTCACGCCACCAGCCGTCCGGGCGCGAGCCGACCACGTTCGCGCCGTCGACGACGAGCACGACCCGCCGATAGAGCTCGGCGCGGAGGGCGGGCCAGGATGCGGCGAAGCCGGGGTGGAGCGGAAGTCGCACCACCGCATCCTCCGGCACCCAGCGCAGGGCGACGCTCTCGGGGTCGCCGATGCGGGGCTCGAAGCGCTCGCTCGCCAGCGCGACGACGGTCGCATAGGACCAGAACCCCAGATCGCGCACCGACATGAAGCGCAGCCTCAGCAGCCGCTCCGGCACGCCGGCCTCCTCGTGGGCCTCGCGGAGCGCACCGCGCACCGCCGACTCGTGCTCGTTGCGGGCACCGCCCGGCAGTCCCCAGGTGTCGCCGTAGTGGCTCCACTCGACGCGGTGCTGCAGCAGGATTCCCGCATCGGGATGGTGCACGAGCAGACCCGCCGCCCCGAATCGGCCCCAGAACCGGCTGCCGTCGGGCCCCTGGACCCAGGCATCCCCCGGATCGCGGACGGGATACGACGGGCTCACCTTTCCAGGGTCCCAGACGGGCGGGCACTTGGACAGCCCGTGCCCGGACTCTGCGCCGTCCCCCTACTCGCCCAGCTCGACATGCAGATCGGCCAGCAAGACCAGCACGGGCAGCGCCGAGGCGAGCGCCTCCCGCTGCTCGGGCGGCAGGGCGAGGATGTCGTCGGTCAGCTGGCCGGTCCCCTCGCGCCGCAGGTTCTCCAGGGCTGCGACGCCGTGCTCGGTGATGCTCAGCAGATAGGCCCGGCGGTCCTCCGGGTCCCGCTCCCGCCGCGCCCAGCCGCCCGCCTCCAGGGCCTCCACGAGCTTGGACATGCTGGCGGCACTGATGCCCAGCCGCCCGGCGAGGTCGCCGGGGCGTTGCGGCCCGGCCTTCTCGAGCGCGGCCATCGCGCTGAGCCGGGTGGGCGTGATCCCGTGCCGGGCCGCCGGGATGCGCAGATGGAAGGCGAGGCGGTTGACGACGGTGCGCAGCTCGCCGGCGAGAACGGCGGCCGGGAGGGCCTCGGGCCCGGGCGGGGAATCGGTCGTGGTCATCGGCATCCTCGTCATTCTGTGTGGATGTACTTGTCGCCCCGCAGCGCGGAGGCGACGGCTGCGATCAGGCAGGCGGCGATCGCGAAGGCGAAGGCGACCCAGAGCCCGTCGGCGAAGGGGCCGGAGATGAGGGAGGGGAAGAAGGATCGACCGGTGAGGTAGGCGGCGGATGAGGCGGGCAGCTGCGAGAGCAGTTGCGATCCGAGCAGCATCTGGACGGGGTTGTAGCCGAGCAGCGAGGCGAAGAGCACGCTCACCGGCGGGAGGGCGGCGACCCTCGAGGCCGCGTCGACGGGCACGCCCTGGGCCTCCAGGCCGGTGGCGAGCGTGTGCGGCAGGGCCGCGGCCAATCCGGTGATCATCAGCGAGAAGAAGATGCCGATGGAGAGCACCATGGCGGAGTTCTGGAACGTCGTGCTCATGCCCGCGCCGACCCCGCGCCGATCCGGCGGCAGGCTGTTCATGATGCCGGCGCGGTTCGGCGCCGCGAAGAGGCCCATCCCGAGCCCGTTCACGAGGAGGGCCAGGGCGAACAGCCAGTAGTCGAAGTCGACCGGGAGGGCGAGCAGCCAGAGGAAGCTGGCCGCCGCGACCAGCATGCCGCCGGTCGCGAAGCTCCGGGCGCCGAAGCGGTCGGACAGCCAGCCCGACACCGGCCCGGCGACGAGGAATCCGAGCGTCAGCGGCAGCATGTAGATGCCGGCCCACAGCGGCGTCGAGGCGAAGCTGTAGCCGTGCTCCGGGAGCCAGATGCCCTGCAGCCAGACGATCAGCACGAACATGAGACCGCCCCGCCCCAGGGCCGAGAGCAGGCTGGCGAGGTTGCCGGCCGTGAACGCGCGGATCCGGAACAGCGAGAGGTTGAACATGGGCTCCGGCACCCGGGTCTCGATCAGGCAGAAGATCGCCAGCACCGCCACGCCGGCGATGAGGGTCGTCAGCACCCAAGGGTTGGTCCAGCCCATAGTGTGCGTCCCATAGGGCTGGATGCCGTAGGTGATCGCCACCAGCACCGCGACGAGTCCGGCGGCGAAGGTCAGATTGCCCCACCAATCCATCTCGGCGTGCCGCCTCACCCCGGTGTCGTGCAGCTTGAAGTAGGCCCAGGCGGTGCCGAAGAGCCCGATCGGCACCGAGACCAGGAAGATCAGGTGCCACTCGATCGGGCCGAGCAGGCCGCCGATGACCAGCCCGATGAAGGAGCCCGCGATGCCGGCCACCTGGTTCAGCCCCAGCCCGAGCCCGCGCTGGTGGACCGGGAACGCATCGGTGATGATCGCGTTGGAGTTCGCCATGAGCATGGCCCCGCCCACGCCCTGGAGGATGCGCATGACGATCAGCCACAGCGCCGCCGGGGTGCCCTGCATCCAGGTCACCGAGAGCAGGATCGAGAAGATCGTGAAGATCGCGAAGCCCGCGTTGTACATGCGCACGCGGCCGAACATGTCGCCGAGGCGGCCGAAGCCCACCACGAGCACGGCGGTGACCACCATATAGCCCATGATGAGCCAGAGGAGCAGGCTCGTGTTGCCGGGCTGGAGCGGATCGATGCCCACCCCCCGGAAGATGTCCGGCAGCGCGATCAGCAGGATCGACATGTTGATCGTCGCCATCAGCACGCCCAGAGTCGTATTGGAGAGCACGATCCACTTGTAGCGGGGGCTGGCGATGTCTCGTGCGGCGCGCTCCTGGCTGCGATGCGGCCGGGCAGGAGCGGTCGCAGTCGCGGCGGTCTCACTCGCGGTGGCCTCGGGTGTCGTCGTGTCGGGTGTCGTGTCGGGCGTCGTCGTCTTGTGCGCGGTGGTCTCAGTCGTGGCGGTTCTCCTCATGCTTCGATGCCCGCCGGGGCGTATCGATCCATTAGTTAGTTCATGTGTACTAACTATACGCCGACTCGCGGCTCGCCTAGTCGATTCGTCGATCTCCGCAGCGGCTTAGGGCTCACACCCCGGAGCCGCCCCCGCCGCCGCCCCCGCCGCCGGAGGAGGCGCCGCCCGCGGAGCCGCCGCTCGAGCTGAACGAGGCGGAGGAGCTCAGGGAGACCGCGCCGATGCCGTTCGCGAAGACCGCCGCGTTGAACGCTGCGCTCCCCGCATACCACGACGGCTGGGTGCCGAGCTCCTCGTAGAGCCGGCCCAGCTCCTCGGCCCAGCGCTTCTCCAGCCCGAAGAGGGCGGCATAGCCCAGGAGCCGCTCGTTCAGCCTCACCAGCTGGACCCGATCCCCCGCCGCGGCTGCCGACTCGACCGGCGCGCGCAACGCCCCCTCCGGGGACTGCAGATAGCGCAGCCGATCGGCCTCGGCGAGCTTGATGTAGACCTCGAGGCCCTTCAGGTAGTCGCGCAACTCCACGCCCCGGGCATCCAGCGGGATGCGGGCGACCAGGATGCACACCGCGATGAACGCCACCACCCCGACGGCGATGGCGAGCCCCGGCCATCCATCGCCGTAGACCTCCTCCACCGCGATCAGGCCGAAGGCGAAGGCGAGGCCGCCGGAGACCAGGGAGGCCAGCACCCACGGCGCCCGCCCGGAGACCCTGCGGCGGTATCCGTCGGCGACAGCGGATGCCGTCACCCTCTTCATGAGCGCCGAGATGCGCCGAGCTGCCCCGGTGTCCGGCTTGCCGAGGTCGCGCACGGCACCCGGCTCGGGGTCGGCTCCGAAGAGGGCGCTCAGGAATTCGCGCTCGTCGGGGCCGGCGCCCTCCGCGCTGCGGAACTCCAGGCGGTAGTGCGATCGGCGGCCCTCCACCTCGAGGATGCGGAGGTTGCCGGCCACCGCGAGGCTCAGAACCTGGGCGGGCATCGCCTTGGCGGTGCGCTGCAGGACCACCGAGGAGAGCAGCACGCTCACCCCCTTCGGCGGGAGGTACTCGGGCACGATGATGCCCCGGCCCGGTGCGTCGCGGAGCCTCCGCCGCCGGAAGGAGAGGGCTCCGCCGACGAGGGCCAGGGAGAGCAGCGCGAAGGCGCCGCTGAGCGCCGGCCACGGCGCCGCGAAGAAGCCGTCGTCGCGGGGTGTGAACGTGCCGGTCTCGAAGCCGATGGCGAAGGTCAGGTTCTCCCCCGGCCCGAGGTCCGCGGCGGCGAAGCGCAGGGTGTCGCCGTCGTGCTCGGTGTCGGCCGGTGTGCTCGAGCCCGCCGGCCCGTACACGGCGGTGACGCCGCCGGTGAGCCGCGAACGCAGGCCGTCGCCCAGGTGAACCGTGGCGCTGACCCGGTCGAAGTGCTGCGCCCATCCGGTGCCGTTGACGTCCCAATAGAACTCGTCGGCATCCGTATCGGCGTAGTGCTTGGTCACATTCCGCTGGGTGTAGGTGATGACGTAGCTCTGCTCGCCGTGCACATATCCCTTCGCGGCGATCGTCACGTCGAGGAAGCCGTCGTCGCTGTCCGTCTCGTAGTCGCGCGGCACGCCCCTCTCGTCGGTGACCGAGACGATGCGCAGATCGGTCGGGTGGCCGTCGTAGCTCTCCACCAGGCTCCGACGGATGCCGTGGTTCTGGTCCGTCTCCGGGAAGACCGCGACGAGGGTCTCCACGGTCTTCAGCAGCGAGTGCCCCTCGGCATCCCGGCTCAGATGGTACTGCGCGTCGAAGCTCTCGAAGCGGAAGTCGTTGACATCGGCGGATGAGGGGAGCGCGGTGCCCAGCACCAGCACGATGACGGTGGCCACCAGGGCCATGAGCTTCCTCATCCGGGTAGCCTATAGGGGGAGGGAGCGGATGCCGTCCGCATCCGGAGCAGATGCCGTTCACGCGTGAGTCGATCCGCCATCCGCTGGCCGTGCGCCGAGCCGCCGTAGCCGCGGTACGGCCGCTCACGCCCACGATGGTGCGCATCACCCTCGCCGGATCGGAGCTCGACGGCTTCGTGAGCGCCGGCCCGGCCGACCACGTGAAGGTCTTCTTCCCCGATCCGGCCACCGGCGTGCTGACCGCCCCCACGGTGACGGCCGAGGGGACGCAGCGGCCCGCGGAGGGCACGATCATCTCCCGCGACTACACGCCGCTCGCCTTCCGTGCCGAGGGGGACGGCCCCGAGCTCGACCTGGACTTCGTGCTGCACGGCGACGACGGCCCGGCGTCGGCCTGGGCGGCCCGCGCCGAGCCGGGCGAGCAGCTCGCCATCGCCGGCCCCCGGGGCTCCCGGCTCGTACCGCCGGAGATGGAGCGGCTCGTCATCGTCGCGGATGAGACCGCGCTGCCGGCGACGGCCCGCTGGCTGCGACTCGCCCCGTCATCCGTGCCTGTCACCGGGATTCTCGACGTCGCCGACGAGAGCGTCGAGGACTACTTCGAGACGGGATGCCTCGACACGGGATACCTCGACGCGGAGCAGCGGGGGCGGGCGTCGTTCGAATGGCTCTACCGCCGCGACGGGCTGGGACAGCTCGACGAGGCACTGCGATCGCTCGGCCCCATCGACGAGCGCACCTACGTGTTCCTGGCCGGGGAGGCGACGGCGCTGATCCCGCTGCGCCGCTATCTGCGCCGACAGCTGGGGCTCCCGGCCGACCAGGTCTCCGCCAGCGGGTACTGGAAGCGCGGCATCGTCAACCTCGACCACCACACCCCGCTGGATCCCGCCGACCCGGATTGAGGCGGCTCCGACGCGGATTGAGACGGCTCCGACGCGGATTGAGACGGCACCGGTTCGGCGGGCCCGCGGCATTCTGCGCCTGCCATCCTCCGCCTGCCATCCTGCCCGGCATCCTCCCTCAGGCCTCTGCTCAGCACCCGCCCAGTCGGCAGGGGTAGCGTGGTCGGCTGGTCTGCTGGGGGCGGACCGGAAGAGGGGGAATCGTGGCACTCGTGAAGTCGAACCGCTCAAGATCGGCTCGGCCGCTGATCGTCGTCTCCGCCTTCGCGCTCGCGCTCGCGGGATGCAGCGCAGACGACGGGGCCTCGCAGTCCCCGACGCCCGGGCCGTCGACCGCCGCCCCGACGATCGCGCCGAGCGGGCCGGCGAGCGACGAGAGCCCGAGCGCGGGATCAGCGGATGCGGGTGCCCTGCTGCGGGTCGGCGAACGGGCGCTTCAGGAGGTGCCGGAGAGCACCCTCGTCTCCATAGAGACCGAGCGCGACGGCACCGTCTGGGAGGTGCAGCTCGTGCTCTCCGATGGGAGCGAATACGAGGTCGAGCTCTCCGCCGACGGCGAGACCGTGGTCGGTCAGCCCCGGGCCAAGGATGAGAGCGCGGCCGACAGGGCCAAGCACCAGGACCGCGTGAAGGCGGCCACGCTGGACTACCGGGCCGCCGTGCAGCGGATCCTCGAGATCGTTCCGGGGGGCCGCATCACCGAGCTGGACCTCGACAGCGAGAACGGCGTGACCGTGTGGGAGGCGGATGTGCGCGATCAGGCGGGGGCGAAGCATCCTGTCGTGATCGACGCCGGAGACGGCCGCACGATCCGGGGCTGAGCGGCGACCGCGCGGAGAACGGCCGAGGAATAGCCGTGGAAGGGGCACTGTTGTACCGGTCGTGACAGAGACCATCGCACGGCCGGGCGAGACGGAGCGGCTCGCCGCCGGCACCTCGATGGGGCCGGTGACACTGCGCGTCGGCGCCCTCGACGCCATGATCGCCTACTACCGCGACGCGGTGACCCTCGAGCTGATCGCGCACGACGGCCCCGTGGCCGTGCTCGGCCGCGCGGCGGAGCCCCTCATCGTCTTGGAGCACTCCCCCGAGCTGCGTTCCGCCGGGCCCCGTCAAGCGGGCCTCTTCCACACCGCCATCCTCTTCGACAGCCAGGCGGCCCTCGCCACTGCGGTCGACTCCGTCGCCCGGCATGCCCCCGGAACCTTCACGGGCAGCGCCGACCACCTCGTCAGCCAGGCCTTCTACTTCAGCGATCCGGAAGGCAACGGGGTCGAGCTCTACTGGGATCGCGATCGCAGCCAGTGGAGCTGGGTGCACGGCCAGGTGGAGATGGACACCCTCTACCTCGATCCGCGGGCCTTCCTCGCCGAACATCTCGAGGATTCAGCGGTCGTCGGTGGGGCGGGCATCGGCCATGTGCACCTCTCGGTCGGCGACATCGCCACGGCGAAAGAGTTCTACACACGGCAGCTCGGCTTCGAGATCACCTTCGAGCTGGGCGACTCGGCCCTCTTCGTCTCCGCCGGAGGCTACCACCACCACATGGCGATGAACACCTGGCGCAGCGCCGGTGCCGGGCGGCGCCGGCTCGCCCTCGGGCTCGGCCGGGTCGAGATCGAGGTGCCGGCGGCGGATGACGTGGGAGCGCTGGCCGAGCGGCTCGCGCACTACGGGATCGAGACCCGCGACGACGGTCACGCGCTGAGCTTCGACGACCCCTGGGCCAACCTCATCCGTGTCGCTGCGGTTCCCGTTCACCGTTGAAGCTCTTAACCGCTACTTGACCGCCCCTTGGGTGATTCCACTCACAAAGCTTCGCTGGAAGATAAGGTAGACGATCACGATCGGGGCGCACACGATAATGCATGCCGCCGAGAGCAGTGGGATATTGGTCGTGTATTCGCCGACGAAATACCCTAGGCCTGCAGGAGCTGTTCGCTTATCTGGATCCTGCATCATGACGAGTACGAGCATGAATTGATTCCATGACCACATGAAATACAGCACACTCAACGTGGTGATCGCAGGCCAAGAAAGTGGGATAAGTATCCGGAGCAGAAGGATGAAGTCTCGTGCTCCATCGATTCTGCCTGCTTCGATCAGCTCCCGGGGAACACCGTTGAAGTGTGTCTGCATCCAGTAAACCCCGAATGGCATAAAGAGAGCTGCTTCCGCGAGGATGATACCTCCGTACGAATCCGTCAGGCCGATTTCTCTAAGGTTGTAGTACAGTGCGATGACTACCAGCTCCGTGGGGAGCGTCAGCCCCAGCACGAAGGCGAGTGACAGGCCTTTACTCCCCCGAGGCCGGAGCACGGCCAATGAGTACGCAGCGAGAGTCGCGATGATGACAGCAAGTGGAACGACAACCAACGCGATAATGACACTGGAGAGTGTCAGCTGATTGAAATTCCCTTGGTTCCAGGCGATGAGAAAGTTCTGCCACGACCACTCCTTTGGAATGTCGAGTCCGCTCACCTGTGAGCTCGGTGGATGGAGCGCTGCCAATAGGATGCTGACGAAAGGCAGCAGGACCATGAGGGCGAAGATCGTTAGAAAGAAATACCGAAGTGATGTACCGCCGACTCCTGTCCTCATGGTTTCTCCTTCGTCAGGAAGCGAATCAGACCAACAATGGTGATCACAAGAACCGTAAGGACTATCGCTAAGGCGCTCGCAGTGCCGATTTGCCCCTCGCTGAATGCAAGTCGGTAGACGAGCAGTCCCGGAACGGTCGTTTGATTCGCTGGACCTCCGTCCGTCGTGACGAAAACCAAATCGAAACTCGCTAGTGCCGCGATAGTCGTGATCACGCCGGCGATCGTGATCTCACCTCGAAGACCCGGAATAGTGACATGCGTGAATTGACGCAGAACACCGGCCCCATCCAGGGTGGCAGCTTCGTAGAGGGCTGGATCGATCTTCTGAGCTCCACTGAGAAATAACATCATGCACAGGCCGCTCAGACACCATGTTCCGATGAGACCGAGCGCGACGAGTGCCAGATTGTAATTCCCTAGCCAGGCCTCTGCGAAGTGCCCCAGGCCGATGACACTCAAGATCTGGTTCAGCAATCCATCCTGGCTGTACATCCATCGCCAAGTGATGCCTACGGCAACGAGTGGGAGAACTTGGGGCAAAAAATAGACCACCCGAAAGAATGTCATGCCCCGTTTGACCCGACCCAGCAACAATCCGGTCATGATAAGACCGATGACGATAGGGATGAATGAGAAAAATATGATCAGATACAAGGCGTGCAGAATAGACCCGAAGAGCAGCGAGTCCTGGAGGATCTTGGCATAGTTTCCGACGCCTATCCAAGTAGCCGGAGAGATGCCGTCCCACTTTAGCAGCGAGTAATACCCGGTGCTGAAGGCTGGCCAGATGACGAAGAATCCGTATACCGCAGCAGCCGGTAATACGTATAGGAATGCCTTCATGTCACGTCTGCGTGCGGCCGCTCGACGCATAGGACCAGATGAGGCCGCGTCTCGACGGGAAGAGCTCACCTCCCGTCGAGACGCGGCCAGGGCAGAGCCATTAGCCATGGTAGTCAGTCCACTCGGTCTGAAGTGACTTCAGGAAATCGTCTCCCTTCATCTGGCCAGTCACCAGACCTTGCACTCCAGAAGCGAGCTTGGCGGGCATTCCAGGTGAGGCAAAACCTGGGAACGGAACTATACCTTCCCCGTCAATAACCTCTGCGAAGCCTTTGGCGATCTCTCCGTTCAATCCTTGAGCGCTGAGGTCGGCTTTGGTGTTCACGGGCATGAATCCGCCTTCGAACTGGATCTTGGCGGCTTCCGGGGAGCTCATGAAGTTGAGGAACGCGGCGGCGACGTCAGGGTATTTGGTCTTCGAGGAGATTGAGTAAGCGACACTCGCCCCCGCCGCTACTTTGGCTGACCCGGCAGACGTTGCGGGGAACGGGAAGAAGCCCACATTGTCACCCATGCCTTTCTCCATAGCGGCGGCGGCCCAGTTTCCGGTTATCAAGAACAACGCTTTCCCATTTACGAAGTTGGCAAGAGCATCACTGTCGGCAATAGCACTGGCTCCCTTGGGGATGTAGCCCTTCTTGACCCAATCCTCTATAGTCGCCGTTGCCTGCTCGGCTCCATCCGTGACAATCGTCGATCCTGGCTTCCCATACACCCAGTCCCGATAGTTCTGCGGATCGCCTAGGACGTTCACGAGGGCACTCCACGTTTGATAAGCGCCGACCTGAAGTGCCCCGAGGCTCAAGGGAGTGATTCCTGCGGTCTGGGCCTGCTGCATGTCGTCTTCGAAGTCGGAGAGGGTCTCCGGAAGGTCTGTGATTCCCGCCTGCTTCAAGAGACTCTTGTTGTAGAAGATCCCGAAGACCGACATACCACCCGGCACTGCGTAGAGGCTACCGGTGGCATATTGCTTCGCGTCTTTGTCTGAACTGAGAACCTCGAGGCCCGACGGCGGGAATGACTTGTCCCAGCCGTATGCCTTCTTGTACTGATCAAGATTCAGCACAAGGCCCGCCGGAATCAGAGTCCGCATCGCACCAGGGTTGTATTCAGCGATGTCGGGAGCACTATCCGACGCCATCGAGCGCTGGATCGACTTGACGTAATCGGCGAAGGGGGTCAGCTGGGTCTTAATCGTGACATTCGGGTACTTGTCGGTGAACGCAGCGACCAGTGCCTCCGTCGGCGGGTCGTCGACGTAGGCGAGCGTGAGAGTCACTGGCTTATCGGTAACGTTCGTCGATACGGACTGAGGGGTATTGGCGTCACCGGGAGACCCAGTGCTTGTGCAGCCGGTCAGCGCCAATGCCGCAGCTGTGACAAGCACGGCGGCAAGGCGCGGCCGGGTGAGGTTGCTTGGTCTGTGCATTTCTTCTCTCCTTTGTGATATTTGGACTTTTCAAGGTGGAACATCTTGGGTTCGGCAGAGCTCATCGCTCGATGACTACCCGTTCTCGTTGGAACTTGAAACGTTCGAGTTCAGTGAGTGAATGGCGGATCGCTCCCCTCACCACTGCGTCATCGCCGAACGATGAAATTGCGAGAGATGGTTGACCCAGTGGTTGAAGTGACAGTTGAGAATTAATGGCCTCGAGCAACACGTCTCCACAGCGTGCAACCGGGCCACCGATGATGACCAGCTCAGGATCGAGGACTACTCGGATGACGGCGACAGCCATCGCAAAACGGCGTGCTGCTTCCTCAATCACCGTCATTCCAACAGGGTTACCTGTCAGAACAGCATTGATCATGGCATCCAGCGGATTGCTGCTGGTGTCCTTCAGGTCCTTAGCTAATTGCTCATCCGACGCTGCATGTGCGGCGTCCAATGCGAGCCTTATGAGCGCATCAACACCGACCCACTCCTCGAACGGGCCGAGCCTGAGAGTGTTCGAAGTGTTCGGGTCGTCCCGCCGCATGGTTGAGCTTGTTCCGAGTAGATCTAGGAATCCGATGTCACCGGCATCGTTCGATGCACCCCGCAAGAGTTTTCCCTCTAAGACGATGCCCGCTCCAATACGCTCCCCCCAGTGAACGAAGACCAGGGACTCATCGGCACGGCTGGCCTCTCGCCAACGCTCCCCCTCTGTCGCGAGCTTGATGTCGTTGTCGAGATAGATAGGGCAGTTAAGCGTGGCTTTCAAATTTCGCACGATAACGTCACCGGCTAATCCCGGCATGCTGGGAATCAGCCGGATCATTCCGGCTGCCGGATCTACAATTCCTGGGGCCCCGATCGAGGCGAACCAAATGTCCTCACGCCGGAGCTTTGCGCTCTGGAGTGCTGTTTCTATGCATTTGACGAGGACATCAATTGCTGAAGTATCAGAAGGCTCTGTTGTCAGTTCTACGATGCCGGAATGAATGATCGCCCCGAGAAGATCAGAGATAGCGATCCGGATCTCGTTCGGGTTGACATAGATACCGAGAACGTAACCGGCTTCTGCTCGGAACCGTACCAATTGCGGTGGCCGACCTGTGCGCGATGATTGACGGTCAGGCTCAGAGAACTCGATCAAACCATTCGCCTCGAGGTCACTCAGGGAGCGGCTCACCGCCTGACGGGAAAGCCCTACTGCACTTGCGAGCGCCGAGACACTCATGTTCTCTGCATCACGAAGTTGAAGCAGGATCGTCGAAGAATTGACCTCACGCATGAATTGAGTGTCGACGGCCACTTGGACTGTCATGGGTCGTGTTCCTCCCCTCCCTGACGCTTTTCAAATCACTGTGTTGCGCGTCTGAGGAGAAGGTAACATACTTACGGGCAGTACGGAACTAATTTAAGAAAGGCAGGATTGCCATGGAGTTCTCGAATGGATAGCGATGCCCTTACATCGTGAAGAGGAGCCGTTGTGGGCGGAGGCCGTTCGCTCGTTAGCGGTACGGGTGATCGGTCCGGTAGCCGCTTCTATCCGGTTTGCTGAACTTGAGGGAGAGAGACGTTCGTTCAGATTTGTCGCGAAGGGAGGAAGCTTAACGGTCTCTGCGAGTGACAGTATCAGCGCCTGCGTTGGTCTTCACGCTTACTTGCGAACTGCTGCTGTCACATCCGTTGGCTGGGACACGATGCTTCCGCTCAACCTGCCATCTCTCCCCGACAGTCTCGAAGTTCGAGAAGAGGCACGCCTAGCGGATGCTTACTATCTCAATTTCTGCACCTTTAGCTACACGACGCCTTATTGGCGTTGGAGCGATTGGGAGCGAGAAATCGACTGGATGGCACTCCACGGCATCACTATGCCGCTAATGGTGGTCGGACATGAGGCCGTGCTTCAGAAGGCATATGTCTCTCTGGGGGTTGACTCCGAATCTGTTCGTGAGTTCCTCGGCGGACCCGGCTACTTGCCATTCCAATTCATGGGATGTCTCGATGGGTTTGGTGGCGATCTCTCTCAGCTCTGGATCGATCAGCATGCGGAGTTGGGATCTCGTATCCTTTCCAGGCAGCGCGAGTTGGGCATGACCCCCGTACTGCCCGCATTTAGCGGTCATGTACCGGAGGGACTCGCACCTGCCCGAGTGACCCAGCGCTTCTGGCAGGGATTCAAGACTAGTTTTCTCGACCCGACCGACCCTCTGTATCGGAAGATCGGTGCCGAGATAGCACGTGTTCAGATCTCACTCTTCGGGACAGATCATCTTTATGCTGCGGATCCGTTCATCGAGATGCTACCGATCGACACCGACCTCGCCTATCCAGGGGTCGTAGCAGAATCCATCCTCGCGGGTCTGCAAGACGCAGACCCTCGCGCAGTCTGGGTTATGCAGTCGTGGCCTTTTGCCTACCTTCGTGAATTCTGGACTCATGAACGCGTCACCGCATTCCTCGATGCGATACCGGACGATCGCCTTCTGATTCTCGACCTTTGGGCGGAAAGTGAACCGCAATGGCGACGTTTCACCAGCTTCGGTAGAAAACAGTGGGTCTGGTGTGCCCTGCTGAATTTCGGAGGACGAACGGACCTCGTGGGCTATCCGGACGGGATAGTGACTCAACTCGAAGACGCGATCCTTCCCGACAATCCTCCGATAGGAATCGGCATGACGATGGAAGGAACAAGAAATAATCCGGTTCTCTACGAACTTGTGACAGATCTCGCTTGGAAACCCGTCACCGATATCAACGTGTGGCTGGACGCCTTTGTGGACCAGCGGTACCGGGTCGTTCATCCTAACCTGCGACAAGGGTGGAGAGAGCTGCTGGCTACGGTGTATGGCGATAAGAACGTCAATATTTTCCCGGAACTCTTCCGGGGAATCATGACCGAGAAGCCAAGCTACTCCCCCATCTCTGACCTTACGACTCTGCGTAGGAAGCTCGGCAGCGCACTGTGGTATGACCATGCTCGACTGGTCCATGGCTGGGAACTGCTGCTGATATCCGCTGAGAGCGACAGAACACTTGCCCAAGGCTCTCTGGGGCACGATCTCGCTGAGGTCGGACTCTCCGTGATGTTGCGGGTGGCTGACCGTTTCTATCTCGATGTCATTGAAAGCTCGCTCATCAGAAAGGAAGGAAGTCTCCCCCAGATCACAAAGTTTCTTCGTCTCTTCGAAGATCTTGATCTCATGTTGGCAACTCGCAGTGAGTTCTCGCTCGAGGCATGGGAGAGCTCGGCCGCAGGATGGGCGGCTGCTCCGGAACAGCAGGGTCCGCTGGTTGACAATGCCCGCCGGATTCTTACCGTGTGGGGAGAACCGGCAACACCAATCCTCGATGATTACGCGGGCAGGATCTGGTCCGGTCTCGTCGGTGGTTACTATCGGGAACGGTGGCGGATCTGGGCTGCTGGTCTCACCGACATGCTGAGGCATCCTTCCGATGCTTGCGAACAAAAGCTCGATGCACTCCTTGAAACGCAGGCTCGTGACTTTCTTATGAATGGGGTAGGTCGAACCTCAGTATCTGAAAGTGATGTCGTCACACAGTCGCGGCTCTTGTTCGACCGCTATGCACATGAGAAAGTGATGGCTCGGAACGCAGCTTCCAGTTACTCAGAGCAGGGAACGGAATGAGCGCCAACAGCAGTACAGAGCAGAGAAACCCGGCAACGGTCTTGTTGGATGCGGTGGATACGAGACGGATGCTTGAGATGATACTTGCTGAGGACTTTCACGCAGTCACTGCTGTCGCTGCAGTGACCGGTCAGCTCGCTGAGGTTGTGGATGAGGTGACTTTACGGCTCGCTCGAGACGGTACAGTGCACTATTTCGGAGCCGGGGCGTCTGGTCGACTTGCCATGCTTGACGCGACTGAGATGACTCCAACCTTCGGGGTCAGGCCTGAGCTGTTCCAAGCCCACTTCCCGGGTGGAGCGGAGGCCCTCTTGGATTCGACCATCGATCTGGAGGATGCGGATGCTCTGGGGTACCAAGATGCCAGCGCACTCGATTCACACAGCGTCGCTGTGGGGATCAGTGCTTCCGGCAAGACCCCCTATGTTAGAGGGGCACTGCGCCGCGCCCGTGAAGTTGGATCGCTGTCCGTCGTGATCACCTGCAATCCGCGCGCGCGTTTACGAGAGTACGCCGATGTCTGCGTTGTTGCGGATACCGGACCCGAAGCGTTGATGGGCTCAACCCGGCTTAAGGCGGGCACCGCGACCAAGGTCATTTTGAGCGCCTTCTCGACAGCGCTTATGGTACGTGCCGGTCACACCTACTCGAATCTCATGGTCGGTCTGTCAGCAACCAACGACAAGCTTCGTGATCGAGCCGTTGCGATTTTGGCTGAAGGTTCATCGAAGAGCATTGAAATCTGCAGAGAGACTCTCAAGTCATCCGGGGATGACATTCCTATTGCTCTGATCATGCTTATTTCGGGCTGTGCATTGCCCGTAGCACAGGAGCATTATTCCCGAAGTGGCACTGTTCGTGGTGCCGTTGATGCTATCTCGGAGCTTGACAGGTGAGCCGAGTCGGATTCGCCGGTATTGATGTCGGTGGCGGAGGACTTCGAATCCGTGCGGAATCTACGCAAATGTCAATCCAGTGGGCGGACGCCATACCGATGGCACGCTGTCAAGGGATTGTGGACATCCCCTTGCTTGCATCACGGATCGTTGCTGCCATCGAACCGATTGCGGATGAACTGGATATCGATGGATTTGAGGCTGTCGGGATCGGCCTGACAGGCCTGCCTGGACTCGTCGAGGATCCAGGAGAGCTGGCACTTCTTCTGAGTCGTGCTTTTCGGATCGGCTCGATCGTTGTGGCGGGTGATGCCGTGACCACACATGTCGGAGCGTTGAAGTCTTCGCCTGGCGTCGTGGTGGCTGCGGGTACCGGAGCTATCGCGCTTGGAACGGACTTCGACCGAGTGTGGAACCGTGTGGACGGCTGGGGGCTCTTGCTCGGTGATGAAGGTGGTGGAGCCTGGGTCGGCATGAGAGGGCTCAGGGCGGCTCTCCGAGCCAAAGATGGGCGGCCTGGTGGATCGCATGCTCTTTTGGAACTCATGGTCGAACATTTCGGATATGCGGCGGATCTGATCGCACATGTCTACAAATCGCAATCTGCTCATCGCCTGGCCTCATTTGCTCCAGCAGTAGCTCGTGCGGCGAGACTGGGCGACAGTGTGGCTGCGGGTATCTGGGATGCGGCGGCTACCCACCTGGCTGAAGCAGCGGTTGCTGCCTCTCGTGGCCTCGAACCTCGTTTTTCGTGGGGCGGAAGGCTATTTGATGCCGGAAGTATCTTGCTTGACCCTTTCATCGCGGAGACGCGACGAATGATGCCCACGGCGCAGTTCTTGCCTCCGTCCGGCACCTCGACAGATGGCGCCCTATCCATAGCTCGGGAGCACTTCAAGGACCCCATGCGAGACAGGCCGCCCTATCTCTATGTCTTCAGCAATGGCGACAGCAGCTTCTGAAAAGACGTTAGGAGATGGCAATGCACAAACGGCCGAATTTTGTCTTCATCATGAGTGATGATCACGCTGCGCATGCGGTCAGCGCTTATGGCAGCGTACTCAATACGACGCCGAACATCGACAGGATCGCTGCGGAGGGGATGCTCCTGAGCAACGTGTTCTGTACGAATTCGATCTGTACCCCGAGTAGAGCGAGCATTCTCACAGGCAACTACAGCCACATAAACCAGGTGCGCCGTCTTCGCGATACTCTCGATCAGACGCAGCCCACAGTTGACAAAGAGCTGCAGCGGAGCGGATACCAGACGGCGATCGTCGGTAAGTGGCACCTCGGTCATGGGAAGGGCAGCGACCCGGCCGGATTCGATTATTGGTGCGTTCTGCCGGATCAAGGCGAGTACTACAACCCGACGATGCTCGAGATGGGTCAGGAGGTCAATATCAACGGCTACGTGACCAACATCATCACAGACCGCTCACTAGCTTGGCTTGATCGACGTGACCGGGAGCAGCCTTTCTGTCTCATGATTCATCACAAGGCGCCACATCGCCCATGGCGTCCCGATATCAAACACGCCGAGATGTACGACGATATCGAGCTCCCTTATCCTTTGACATTCAACGATGACTACTCCACTAGAGCCAGCGCTGCAAGTAAGGCGACTATGCGAATACTTGAAGACATCGTCGACAATGACACCAAAGGGCCACCTCCTGAAGGGCTGACCGAGTCCGAGACGAAAGAATGGAAATATCAACGTTTTCTCAAGGATTACCTGCGTTGTGTGGCTTCCATCGATGACAATGTCGGGCGAGTGCTCGACTATCTGGAACAGAACGACCTGGTCGAGAACACGGTTGTCATCTACACCTCGGATCAGGGCTTCTTCCTTGGAGACCACGGTTGGTATGACAAGAGGTTCTTCTATGAGGAATCTCTTCGAATGCCTTTCTTGATTCGCTACCCTCCTGAGATCGCTCCGGGGTCTATATCGGATCGTATGGTGCTGAATATTGATTTTCCGGTGTTACTGCTGGATTATGCCGGGGTCACTGCCCCTCCCATGCAAGGAAGAAGTTTCCGCTCAGTACTCGCAGGATCACCGCCCGAAGACTGGCGTACTGCTATGTACTATCGCTATTTCGATTATCCCGGTGACTGTAATAACTATGCTCACTTCGGATTGAGAACAGAGCGATACAAATTGATCATGTATTACGAACCCGGTCCGATCGAATGGGAGCTCTTCGACCTGAATGATGACCCCCAGGAGTTGTTAAACCTGCATGGTCATCCCGACTATCAAGAACTCGAGGCGGGCCTTCGCAGCCAGCTGGATCGCATGCGTCGAGATCTGGGAGAAAGAGACTGGCTCTTGGGCTGAAGATGATCAGTCCGTCGCCGTCGTCGGCCTCCGGACCAGCAGAAGACCGGCGCCCGTCAGCAGCGCCAGGAGTGCGAAGATCGCGATCGGGATGGCGGGGAACGTCGCCCCGGTTGCGGCCAGCACCGGCTGCCACGATGCGGTCAGGGCGATCTCGACCGTGCTCCCCGTGCTCGTTCCCGCCAGGGTCGACAGCTCGGTGCTCCCGGTCACGGTCGTCGACCCTGAGAGCCAGCCCTTGAAGTCGTTGCCTGCCAGCGTCGGTGCGGCGGCCAGCGACAGGCCGGCCGCATCGAAGGAGGCCGCGTACAGCTGCTGGTCTGCAGGGGTCGGGGTGCCTCCGGCCGGGTCGTAGGAGATCAGGTAGTTGTTCCCGGTGACCGTGCCGGCGACGGCACCGGACCCCACGGTCTCGATGACGCCCTGGTTGGTCGTCTTTCCCGACCCGGTGCTCTCCAGGGTCCCGGCCACCGTGAGGGTGGCCTCATTGACGATGGTGCCGGTGTTCGTCACGGTGGTGCCGGCCGGTATCGCGGTGTCGGAGCCCAGGGTGAGGGTTCCCGCGTTCGACAGCGCGCCGAAACCGGCACTGGGGCTCGACCCGCCGCCGATGGCTGTGGTGCTGCCCGAGGTCGTGACGATCGCGGCGGAGCCGATCGTCAGATCCGCTCCGTTCGCATCACCGGTGCCGCCGAGAGCGGCCAGGCCGCCGCCGATACCGGCCGCCTGGGAACTGGTGGCCGTGACCGTGCCCGCGGTGATCGTCACGGTTCCGCCATCGGTGGTATCGCTGGTGCTCGTCCCGCCGCCGATGCCGGCGCCGCTCGCGCTCCCCGCCGTGACCGTGCCGCCGCTGATCGCGATCGTGCCGCCGTCGGAGGAGCCGGCACTGGTGCCGCCGCCGATGCCGGCGCCGAAGTAAGTACTGGTGGCCGTGACCGTGCCGCCGCTGATCGTCACGGTTCCGCCGCTGGCCGATCCTTGGCTGTTCCCGCCGCCGATGCCGGCCCCCGCCTCGCCGATAGCCGTCACGGTCCCGCCGGTGATCGTCACCGATCCCCCGTCGGCGGGGTAGGCGCCGTTGTTGATCCCGCCGCCGATGCCGGCGCCGCCGCTGCCCTTCGCCGTGACCGTGCCGCCCTCGATGAGCACGGTTCCGCCGTTCGCCGAGCCGAGATCGCTGTTCCCGCCGCCGATGCCCGCGCCGTAGGTCGTGCTCTCCGCGTCGACCGTGCCGCTGGTGATCGTGATGCTTCCCGCATCCGCCGGCGTGGTGGAGCCGGCGCCGATGCCGGCACCCCACTGCGCCGTCGCCGTGAGCAGGCCGGTGCCTGCCGCCGAGGTGTCCTCGATCGTCAGCGAGCGGCCGGCGGGTACGCCGATCGCCGCCCCGCTGCCCGGCGTCGTGTTGTTCACGGTGAGGCTGTGCCCGTTCAGGTCGAGGGTGACGGGGGCGGTGCCGACCTCGAGCGTCTCATCGGTCATGGTGAGGTCGGCGTCGAGGGTGACCGTGCCGCCAGTGGCGAAGGCCGTCTTCAGCTCGGTGACCGTCGTGATGCCGGCGGCGTAGGCCGGCGAGGTAGCCACGAGAGTCAGGCCCGAGGCGAGGACCGTCGCGGATACACAAGCGATGAGCCGATTCTTCATACCGAGACCTCCCCCGCGCCTTCAGGCTGGAGCGGCCTCGGAAGCAGTCAGAGATGGCCGCTGCTCGACCTGGCGCAGGCAAAGCCTAGCGGAGGGTTGCCCACCCCTGTCAACCGCTCATGTCTCATAGAGAGGAGTCCTCGAAGTGTTCTCGAGTATGCGAGCCGGTCTCAGCCGGCCGATTCCTGCTCCGCGGCGTCCATCGCCCGATCGGTGAGGATCGTCATGAGCGCGAGCAGGGCGAGGATGGCCACCGCCATGATCGCGAACACCATCGGGAGCCCGAACAGCTCGGCCAGTGCACCCCCGATGGCGGCGCCGAGCGGCATCGTCCCCCACGCCACCAGCCGGTAGCCGCTGTTCACCCGTCCGAGCAGCCGGTCGGGGGTGACCCGCTGCCGCAGCGACACCGCGATCACATTCCAGATCACCACCGCGACGCCGCCGACGAAGAACGCGGCGCCGACCAGATAGGGGCTGGCCGTGAGGGCCGGCATGCCGATCAGCACGGCACTGCCCACGATCGACGCCATGAGCGCCTTGGCCCGGCCGAGCAGCCGTTCCACCCGCTCGGCCAGGAACGATCCGAGCAGGCTTCCCACCGCCGTCGAGGTCAGCAGGATGCCGTAGCCTGCATCCGTGAGCCTCATCGCCGAGCCCGGCCCCACCCCATACAGCACGAAGACGGCGAAGGCGGCGCTGGAGGCCAGGTTGAAGGCGCCGGTCATGATGGCGAGCGTGCGCAGCACGCGGTTGCGCCAGAGGAACCGCAGCCCCTCGGCGATGTCGGCGCGCATGCTGGTGCGCTTCTCGCGCAGGATGCGGTAGTCGCCACGGACCAGGAAGAGGGCGCCGACCGCGACCAGCCACAGGGCGGAGGGCGTCGCGAAGGAGATCACCGCCCCGGCGGCGACCAGGAGACCGCCCAGCGGCGGCCCGATGAACTGGTTGGCGGTCATCTCCGCCGCGTACAACCGCCCATTGGCGCGCGAGAGCTGGTCGCGGCCGACGAGCTGCGGCAGGATCGACTGCGCCGAGGTGTCGTAGAGGGTCTCCGAGACGCCGATGCACAGGGCCACGAGGTAGAGCACCCAGATCGACCCGAGGCCGGTCGCCGCCGCCACGGCCAGGCCGGCGAGCACCGCCGTGCGGGCGATGTTGGCGCCGAGCATCATCCTCCGGCGGTCGGCGCGGTCGGCGAGGGCCCCGGCCTGCAGCGCGAAGAGCAGCCAGGGCAGGGTCAGGGCGAGGCTCAATCCGGCGATCAGCGCCGGCGACTGCGTGTACCGGATGGCGACCAGCGGCAGCGCGATCTTGAAGACGCCGTCGGCGAGGTTGGAGAGCCCGGATGAGGTCCACAGCCACCAATAGGCCGACCCCAGCGGCGCTCTGCCGGGCCTGCCAGACGCGGGGTCGGAGGACGTCATCGAGCCAGGATAGCGGTGCGCGGACGGTTTCCAGCCGGTATGATCGCTGCGCCGCCCGGAAGGAGCACCGATGGACCTCCTGATCGTCGCCGTCGCGGGCCTGCTCGCGATCGCCGCTGCCGCGACGATCGCTCCGCGCATCCGCGTGGCCGCCCCGCTCATCCTCGTGCTGGTGGGGATCGGCGTCAGCTTCCTGCCGTTCGTTCCGGCCTTCGAGGTCGACCCGGAATGGGTGATCGCCGGTATCCTCCCTCCCCTGCTCTACTCGGCGTCCGCCTCGATGCCGGCCATGGACTTCCGCCGCGAGCTCACCGCGATCGGCGGGCTCTCGGTCGTGCTCGTGGTGCTCTCCTCGGTGATCGTCGGGATCTTCTTCGCCTGGGTGATCCCGGGCCTGGGGCTGTGGTGGGGCATCGCCCTGGGGGCGGTGGTGAGCCCGACCGACGCCGTCGCCACCTCGATCGTGCGGCGCGTGGGCGTCTCCGGCCGCACGGTGTCGGTGCTCGAGGGCGAGAGCCTGCTCAACGATGCGACGGCCCTCGTGCTGCTGCGCACCGCGATCGCCGGCACGGCCGCATCCGTGTCGCTGTGGAGCGTTCTCGGGCGCTTCGTCTTCGCCGTCGTGATCGCGGTGGCGCTCGGCATCCTCGTCGGGCACCTCAACCTCTGGCTGCGCTCGAAGGTCACCGATCCGACCGTCAACACCGTGGTCTCCTTCACCGTCCCGTTCCTGGCCTCGGTGCCGGCCGAGCTGCTGGGGGCCTCCGGCCTGGTCGCAGCCGTGGTCGCCGGCCTGGTCACCGGGCACGGGGCCGCCCGGCGGCTCTCCCCGCGGCACCGGCTCTCCGACAGCGAGAACTGGCGCATGGTCGAGCTGGTGCTCGAGGGGACGATCTTCCTGCTGATGGGGCTCCAGCTCGACGGGATCGTCGTCGAGGTGCAGGCGGAGCACGCCGGCATCGGCACGGCGGCCGTCATCGCCGCCGGGGCCCTCCTGCTCACGATCCTCGTGCGAGCCGGGTACATCGCCCCGTTGCTGGCGGGACTGCACCGCCGGACGCGGCGCGGGGAGCGCATGAAGCCGACGCTCGACGTCATGCAGCGCCGCCTCGACACGTCCCCGCCGCCTTCCGTTCCCCTGCGGCCGGCCTCGCCCATCCGGATCTCGCCCGAGCGCATCGACCGGTTGAGGGCGCGCACCCGGCGGGTGCGGGCCGACATCGACTATCTGCTCGCCTCCCCGCTGGGCTGGCGCGAGGGCGGCGTGCTCGTCTGGGCCGGGATGCGCGGGGCCATCACCCTGGCCGCCGCGCAGACCCTGCCCGCGGACGCTCCCAACCGGCCGCTGCTGATCCTGATCGCCTTCACTGTCGCCGCGGCCTCGCTGATCGTGCAGGGAAGCACCCTCGCCTCCTTCGTCCGCTGGATCAGGCCGGCGACCCGGGACGAGGCCACCGCCGTGGAGGAGCGACGCCAGGTGCTCGCCCTGCTCGACCGGGTCGCCCGGGAAGTCGTCGAGCATCCGGCTGCGGCATCGTCGAGCAGCGCCGCGTCGAAACGGCTCGCCCTGACGATCATCGAGGCCCAGCGCTCCGCCCTGCTCGACGCCCGCGACGACGGCGTCTACAGCTCGGAGATCCTCAACAGCGCGCTCACCAACCTCGACGCCGACCAGATCAGTCTCGAACTGAAGGATGCGCCGCCGGAACTGTAGCGGGGCGGGTCCCGACGGGATCGTGGTCGGGGTGCGGGGCCGGTCTGCCGCTTGGCTCAGCTGCCGCCGGCATCCGTCGAGAGCTCTGCCGCGAACTCCTCCAGTGCCGGCAGGGCCGCCAGGATCCGTGCCGCCGACTCGGCGGGGATCAGCTCCAGCTTCGTGGCGAGCAGTCGGCTCCGCTCCTCGCGCAGTCGCCGGTACAGCGCCGTCCCTGAGGCGGTCGCCTCCACCCGCACCGCCCGCCGGTCGGCCTCGTCCACGGTCCGCTCCACCAGCTCGGCGGCTTCGAGCTTGGTCAGCACCCGGGAGAGCATGGTCGGGTTGAGGCCTTCGATCCCGGCGAGCTCGCTCACTCCCAGCGGCCCGCGGCGGGCGACCGAGCCGAGCACCGAGATCTGGGTGCGGGTCAGGTCCCCGCTGGAGACCTGGCGCTCGATCATCCGTGAGATCCGGGCCAGGGCTATGCGCAGTCGTGCGATCTCGTCGCTGTCGTATTCGTACATCGGTTCCTCACCAGCTTCCACGATGTTCGGGTACGCGGGCAATGATCGGGGTGACGAGGATCAGGATCACGGCGAAACCGATGAAGATCCGCGAGAAGGCGAGTCCGGGGTCGTCGGCCTGGGCGAGGATCGCGGTGGTGACGGAGACGACGGTGATGGTGCCCGCTTGGCGGCTCGTCGTGCGCAGCGATGCGATCGTGCCGGAGTGCTCGGGGGCCAGCTGGAGGGAGGCGTTGCGGGTGGCCGGCCCGGCCCAGCCGATCCCGATGCCGATGATGCCGGCGGCGATGGCGAGCCAGGCGTAGGCGGAGATCTCGATCGGGGCGATCGAGAGGGTGAGCATCCCGAGCGCCGTGATCACGGAGCCGATGAGCATCGGCAACCGGTAACCGGTCCTGCGCAGGGCGAAGGTCGCCAGCAGGGTGAAGAGGATGGTGGTGATGCCGCGACCGCTGAGCAGCGTGCCCGCGTCGAGGATGCGCATCCCATAGCGGTCGACGGCGTAGAGCGGGATCAGGGCGCCGAGGCCGGAGGCCGCACCGCCGTAGAGGAAGTTGACCATGTTCATGGTGCCGAAGCCCTCACCGCGCAGGAATCGGGGCGGGATGAAGGGGTCGGCCGCCCGGTAGGTGCGCCACAGGAACAGCCCGATCGCGACGATGGCGATGCCCTCCGGCACCAGGAACGACGGCGACCAGAGGGCGTCCGCGGCCTCGCCCAGATTGCCCAGGCCGAGCATGGCGGCGAGGATACCGGCGCCGAGCAGGGCCATCCCGAGAAGGTCGAGCCGCCGGCGGGGCCGGACGCCGGCGGGGGCGTCTTGGGGGATGAACTTGAGGCAGAGCACGATCAGCAGGATGCCGATGGGCACGTTCACGAGGAAGATGCCGCGCCACGACCAATAGGTCACGAACACGCCGCCGAGGATCGGGCCGAGGATCGTGCCGATCGGGAAGATGCTGCCGAACATCCCGACCGCGCGGTCGCGGGCGTCGCCGGCGTTGTCGACCACGATCCCGGTCGCCGAGGGGGTGAAGGCCGCTCCCCCGATCGCCTGGAGGGCGCGGAGGGCGACGAGCAGGTAGATGTTGTCGGCCAGGCCGCAGCACAGCGATGCGATCGTGAAGATGACCACGGCCCAGAGGAAGACGCGGCGGCGTCCGTATTGGTCGCTCAGCCGGCCCGCGAGCGGCAGGGTGATCATCAGCGCCAGCGAGTAGATGGTGATGGTCCAGCCGGCCCAGCTGATCGAGGCGTCCAGGCCGCGCTGCAGTGCGGGCAGCGCTGTGGCGACGATCGTCTGGTCGATGGAGGCCATCATCAGCGCGACGGACACGACGACGAAGATCACCACCCTGCGGGGTGGCGACGGCTCGCGGGGCGCGCTCACGGGTGTCTCTGCTTCACGAGGCAACGATATTCGTTTGCTTGTCGGCAAGCAAGTTATCGGACGATACGGGTGCTCTCCGATCGCGCGGCGGCCGGGCAAGACCAGGAGGCCAGGGCAGGCCAGGAGGCCAGGGCAGGCCAGGAGGTCAGGGGTAGGCCAGCGGGTCGGAGCAGACCAGCGGGTCAGAGCAGACCAGATGGCCAGGGCAGACCAGCAAGTCAGGGGGCGCGCATACCGGTCAGCGCTGCGATGCCGGCCACCGAGCCCCGTGCACGACCGCGGTCACTGGGCGCAGAGACAGAACGGGTGCCCGGCGGGGTCGAGGAAGACGCGGAACGAGGTGCCCGGCTGCACCTCGGTCTTCGTCGCTCCCAGCTCGATCGCCGCCGCTTCGCCCTCGTCGAGATCCCGCACCATGAGGTCGAGGTGCATCTGCTGCGGGACGGTCTGACCCGGCCACTCGGGCCGGCGGTAGTCTTCCACCTGCTGGAACGAGATGCAGTTGCTCCCGTCCTCGGAACGGATGTCCGCCCAGCCCTCGTCGACGCTGACGTCCCAGCCGAGCAGGGCGCCGTAGAAGGTGGCGAGGGCATCGACGTCGGGACAGTCGAGCACGACACTCGGATACGCTGCGATTGCCATGCGCGCCAAGGTAGCACCTGCGGTCCGCTGACGCTAGAGCCGCGAGGCATACAGGGCCGGGAACGGATCGCACCCTCCGTTTGGAGGTCGCCGGATGCGGTGCTTTCTCAGTCGAGGCGCTCCAGGGCGCCGGCGAGGAAGGCGTCCCGTCGGCTGCGCAGGATGTCGCTGGTGAGGTCCGGGCGGCCGGTCATGCCGGAGATCGCCGGAGCGAACCACGAGATGTCCGGCGGCGTGCTCAGCGCGGCGACGGCATCCCAATAGGCGAGGGAGTCGGCGGACCGGCCCGCCTCATCCTGCCAGCCCGCGAGCACCTCGTCGGGGGCGCCGCCGCCGTAGCACATCGCGGCGTCGCAGCGCAGCGAGCCCAGGTCGATGCCGGCGGTTCCGCGCCCGGCGCAGTCCCAGTCCAGCACGCCGGCCAGTTCGGTGCCGCGCCAGAGCACATTGCCCGACCAGAGATCGCCGTGCGTGAACCCGATCGGATCGGCGGGCTCCCGCTCCGCCACGCGCGCCTGCGCCTCGACGAGCAACGGCTGGGGCTCGGCCTCCGCACGGAGGGCGTCGAAGTCCACCAGTGGGATCGGATGCGTCACCAGCGGCAGATCCTCACCGGACGCGTCGACGGCGGAGACCCGTGCGGCCAGGGCACCGAGGCTCCGCAGCCGCACCGGATCGGGCGCGAGGGGCAGCCGGCTGCTGCCGTCGAGATACTCGATGAGCAGCAGCGGAGCCGGGCCGTCCATCCGTTCCGCGAGCACGGCGGGCACCGGCAGGCCCGCTCGGGCGGCCGCCCGCATCCCGGCGCTCTCCCGCTGCGGGGTCTGCGCCGCCGCATCCCCGATGCGCAGCACGGCCCGGCGCCTCGACCCGTCCGCTGCCGCGCATTCCAGCAGCCACGGCGCTCCGCCGTCGCGCAGACCCGTGGCGCTGAGCAGCATCTCGCAGCCGAGCTCCGTCATGGCCCACCGAAGCTGCTCCTCGTCGGGCCCCGTCGCCATGGCGCCAGATTACAGCCGCCGAGTCAGCCGCGCAGGTCCCGCCGCCGGAACACGAGCACGGCGGCGACGGCCAGCAGGATGCCCACCCCGCCCAGCAGCAGCAGGTCGCCCCACTGCGCCCCGCCATCGAGCGGGTTCGAGGAGTTGTAGTAGTACCAGGGGCTGAGCTTCTGGCCGCCGGCGAGCGAGGGGTCGAGGGGCAGGAAGGTGTTGGCCGCGAAGGCCAGCACCGCCACGAGGGCTGGCACCAGGGTGGCGACGCGCTTGCTCCCGGTGGAGGCACCGAGGAGGAACGCAAGAGCGCCGAAGAGCACTCCGAAAGCCCACGAATGGGCGGTGACTCCTATGATGCCGGCCGCGCTGTATTCCAGATTCCCGATGATGTTGCCGAGCACGAGGCCGAGGCCGATGCCGCACGACACGATCAGCACGGAGATCGCCATCGCGACCATCGCGGCCACCATGAAGGCGCTGCGGCTCACCGCGGCGCCGAGGGTGAGCCCGAGGGTCTTGTTCTCCTCCTCGCCCGCGGATGCGGCGGCCGCGCCCAACACGGCGACGACGATGACCGCAGCCGGCGCCACCATCGAGAGCAGCTCGGCGTTCGCCCAGCCGGCCGGAGTCGACAGGTCGGTCCCGCCGGAGATGGCCTTGATCAGGTCGACCATCGTCTGCGGCAGATTCCGGAACACATCGCGGAGCGGCGGCCAGAGCAGTCCGAGCATGGCGCCGATGGCGAGCATGTAGAACGCGGCGACCCCGGAGACGCGGCTGCCGTCCTTGACGGCCTTCCCGATCAGCGTGGGCACGACCGCGCGCCGGATGGGCGCACTGTGCGAGGTCGTCGCCATATGGGTCGTCATCCTCATCCCTTCAGATCGCGCCGGGCGAAGCCGACGAAGGCCGCCGCCATGGCCAGGGCCGCGATCGCCGCGAACACCAGCAGGTTGCCGCCGTCGATGCCGTTGCTCAACGGATCGTTGCCGGCGAAGTAGTACCAGGGGCTCAGCTTCGCCCAATCGGCGAGGTCCGCCAGCGGGAGCATCGCATTGGCCACGTAGGCGGCCACGGCGAGAGCGCCGGCCACCCCGGTCGCCAGTGCCGGGCTGCCGCTGAGCGCGCTGACGGCGATCGCGATCGCGCCGAACATGATCGCCAGGAACAGCAGTTGCAGGCAGATGGCAGTCAGCCCTGCGAGGTCGAGCCCGATGCCATAGCTCGCCGAGGCGATGGCCGTACCGGCCCAGAGCAGGATGATCGCACCGCAGAGTCCGGCCAGCAGGGCGAGGGACTTGCTCGCCACGATCGAGGCGCGCGTGACCGGCTGGGCTGCCAGCATCGACATCGTCCCCTTGTCCTCCTCGCCGGCGATCGCGGTGCCGCCGACCGCGACTGCGTAGCCGACCACCGCGGCGGGGCAGATCAGGTTGAAGAGCTCGCCGACCGCGTATCCGCCGGCGCCTCCCCCGCCCATGAACGCCGTCACCTGCGGGGGGAAGCCGTCGGTGAGCTGCTCGATGGCCTCGCTCATCCCCGCCGTGAGGGCGAAGATGAAGACGCCCATGCCGCCGATGACGACGCCGAGCGCGAGGGCGGACCAGCGGCGCGCCCTCAGCTCATGGCCGAGCAGCTCAGCGAACATGGCCCGCCGCCTCACTCGCATGCCGTGCGGTGCGAGCCTCCCCCGTGACCGGCGTCGCCTCCGGACGGTAGAAGGCGAGGAAGATCTCCTCCAGGTCCGCCTCCCGGCTCGTCAGATTGAGCACCTCGTGCGCGGTCGCCGCCCGCAGCAGCCCGGTCACGGCGCCCTCGTAGGAGACATGGGCATGCACCCCGTCGATCGCGACCTCGCGCACGCCGTCCACACCGGAGAACACGTCGCCCGGCACCGGATGCGCGAACTCGAAGTCGAGCCGGCGGATCGCCTTGCGCTTCAGGGCGTCGATGCGCTCCACGACGATGAGCCTGCCACCCCGGATGATGCCGACGCGGTCGGCGATCCGCTCCACCTCCGAGAGCGTGTGCGACGACAGGAAGACGGTGCTGCCGGCATCCCGTGCTTCGGCGAGCAGCGTCAGGAACTCCTGCTGCATGAGCGGGTCGAGGCCTGCGTTCGGCTCATCCAGGATCAGCAGCTCCGGGCGGTGCATGAAGGCCTGGATCAGCCCGATCTTCTGCCGGTTGCCGGTCGAGTACTCTTTGACCTTCTTCGACAGGTCGGCCTGGAGCCGCTCGGCGAGCTCGTCGATGTACGCCTGCTCGACGCCTCCGCGGAGCCGGGCGAAGTAGCGGATCGTCTCGGCACCCGTCATGGTCGGGTAGAGCGCGAGGTCTCCGGGGACGTAGCCCACCCGGCGCCGGATCTCCAGCCCGTCGGTGCGGCTGTCGAGTCCGAGCACTCTGGCCGTTCCCTCGCTGGGGCGGATCTGGTCGAGCAGGGTGCGGATGGTGGTGGACTTCCCCGCGCCGTTGGGCCCGAGGAAGCCGAACACCTCGCCCGTCTTCACTTCGAGATCCATGTGGTCGAGGGCGGTGAGGTCGCCGTACCTCTTCGTCAGCCCCGAAGTGAGGATCGCCGCGTCAGTCATCTCTCTTCCCTTTTCCTGTCGTGTCAGATTCTGTCGTCGCCGGCTCGCCCAGCGCCTCCCGGATCGAGGTCAGCATGGTCTCGTCCGTATAGAGGCCGTGGATGTAGAGCTCCAGCGAGGGCATCGCCATCCGGCGCATCACCTCGGGGCTCAGTGCATCGTGCCCCAGTGCACGCGCTATGGCCGGAGGCATCGACAGGATCGAGAGGCTGATGAGCATGGTCAGCACCGACATGCCCCGCAGATCGGAGGTCGGCCGCACCATGCCGTCGGCGATCCCGGCGCGCAGCAGCTCCTCCGACTCGCTCAGCATCGTCGCGACGAAGCGGTCGGCGGCGGGGGTGTCCTCGGCGATCGCGCGCACCATGTAGTGCACCTGCTCATGGAACTGGGAGGGGTTCGCCAGATAGTCGCGGATGCTGTTCCCCACGCTGCCGGGCCGGGCGTCGTCGCGGGCCCGTTGCAGCATCATCCGCAGGACATGGTCGTCGCACACCTCGCGGAGCCCGGCCTTGCTGCCGAAATGGTGGATGACCAGGGCGGCGCTGACACCGGCGGCGGCCGCGATGTCCCGCACCTTCGCCTTCTGGAACCCCTGAGCGGCGAACTCGGCGATCGCGGCATTGCGGATGCGAGCCCGCGCGGTCAGGTCCTCCTGCGCCGGTCTCGGCCCGTTCGCTGTACCCACGTTCGTAATACTAAACCTGTGTTCAGCCGCTGCGCCACTGGATTCCTTCCGCGCGTCATCGGCATTCAGACGACCGCCTCCGCATCGGAGATGACGCGGTCGATCCACTCAAACCTGTCGAGCGACGGCACCTCGCCTGCGCTGAACCAACCGATCTCAGAGACCTCGCCGGGCTCTGCCACTCGAGGCGCGCCACCCAGTTGACACCAGTAGGCCGTCGTCACATAGGACACCTGGTCGCCATTCGAGTACTTCGACATGAGCTCCGGTCCGCCATAGGAGTCGAGCACTGTCCCGATCGAGGCGCTGATTCCGACCTCCTCGAGAACCTCCCGATGAAGCGCCTCTCGTGGATGCTCCCCCGGCTCGACGGAACCGCCAATCGTTCCCCACTTGCCGCCATCGGAATGGCGAACAAGAAGATAACGACCATCCTCGTCTCGGACAACCGCAGTCACACCTGGCAGAACAAGCAGCTGGGAGCCTATCAGCGCACGAATCGACGCAATATACGGAGACAATGGCATGGGGTCAGACTACTGCGCAGCAAGCGACACCCCAGATCAGGCCGCCAGCACCTCGGATTCCAGCCGGGCGTAGCTCGTCTCCATGCCATCCACCATGCCGGTCGCCAGGATCTGGTCGCGGATCTCGGCGTCGGGGTAGGTGATGAGCAGCGAGAGCAGGGTGCCGCCCTCGACCGGCGTGAGGGTGAGCTCGTTGACGGTGCCCGGCCCATCCATGCCGATCATCCGCTCGGTGGTGACGGACCTCACCGGCTCCTGCTCCTCGAGCAGCTCCCCGGTGAAGCCGAAGCGGTTCTCCCCGTTCGAGTCCTCCCACTCGTAGCGGTAGGCATCGCCGGGCTTCACGCCGATCTCGCAGACGGGCATGGTCCAGCCGTCCGGGCCGAGCAGCCACCGCTTCATGAGCTCAGGATCGTGGTGAGCATCCCAGACCTGCTGCACCGTGCCGCGGATGACGCGGCTCACCCGCACCTGCGTGTCGCTGAGGAGCTGCGCGGCGGCCGGCAACCCCGCGGCGAAGGATGCGAGGTCGGCGACCACGGCATCCATCTGCCCCATGGCGGCCGTCATGCCCTCCTGCATGCCCATGGCCAACAGCTGCTCGAGCTCGTCGGCGCTGTTGAAATAGGTGACCGTGGTGACGCGGGAGCCTTCGGTCGTCCCCTCGAAGCGGTAGACCATCCGCATGGATGGCATCTCGGTGTTCGGCGTGCCGTCCGCGTTGGCGAAACCGTCGCGCACCTCGAAGCCGTGGGGTGCGTCCACGTTCAGGAACTCCCAATAGCCGCCCGAGGTCTCCCCGTCGGGACCGGTCATGTAGTAGTTCGAGCGGCCCCCGGGCGCCATGTCGTGCCGGGTGAAGGTGGCGGGCCACTCCGGCGGTCCCCAGAACCTCTCGAGCTGCCGGGGGTCGGCGTAGGCGTCCCAGAGCCGGCGCACCGGCACCGGGAAGTCGGCGACGACGGTCAGGGTGAGCGCGTCGGCGTCCTTGTCAATGGAGGTGATGGGCATGGATGCGTTCCGTTTCTGTCTCGGTTCGGTGGTTTCTGTTGTGAGATCGCTTCTATCAAGGCCCGATCAACTGGGATCGGCAAGCATCGCGTCGAGCCGGTCGATGCGGCCGCGCCACAGCTGTTCGTAGGAGTCGAGGAGCGCCTGGGCACGCCGGATCGTCTCGGGGTTGCCCCGGACGATGCGCTCGCGCCCCTCAGGATGCTTGGTCACGAGACCCGCCTTCTCGAGGACGGCGACATGCTTCTGCACCGCCGCGAACGACATGTCGTACGCCTCGGCCAGCTGCGAGACGGATGACGCGCGCGTCAGGGACCGCCGCACGATGTCGCGCCGCGTCGCATCGGCGAGGGAGCGGAAGATCCGGTCCACCTCGTCGTCGGTGAGGGTATCGCTCAGGAAAGAATCTACAACCATTTGGTTGTAGATTACTCTTTCTTGTTCGCTCCTGCAATCGGGGCTATTACGCTCTGATCAGCGGCCGAGAGGAGAAGCATCGTGACGGCATCCGCCCCCATCCCCGACTACGTCTACACCGTCTACATCCGCGCGACGCCGGAGCAGGTCTGGCACGCGCTGACCGACGCGGGGCTGACCGCCCGGTTCTGGGGGCATGCACAGGCCTCGGACTGGACGGTCGGCAGCAGGGTCGACCACGTGCGCGTCGACGGCTCGGGCGTCTCGGATGCGGCGGGGACGGTCCTCGAGGCAGACCCACCGCGGCGTCTCTCGTTCGGGTTCGACGACCCTGAACGGTTGGATGACCCGACCTTCGAGCCGAGCGTCGTGAGCTTCCGCATCGAGTCCCATCGCGACCTCGTCAGGCTCGCCATCGTGCATCGGGGGCTGCGGAACGCGGATGAGCTGCAGGCCATCAGCGAGGGCTGGCCGGCGGTGCTCTCCAACCTCAAGACCCTGCTCGAGACCGGCGACGTGCTCCCCCAGGCGCCGTGGGAGTTCCCCGCCGAGTGCCGTACTGCGCATCGGTAGTGGCTGTTTCATCCATACGTCGGATGGGAGGGGCGACGCATCCGCCCACCGAGCAGACGAGGCTGGATTTCGGGCCAGTCTTGATTGAAGCCGATGTAGAAACCGAGATCGCCCGATCCAACCCCATCAAGCGACGCCATTGGATCGATGAGGTCCCCTGATTCGGTTAGGTAACAGAGCCCATCGATCAGGTCGGTAGCTCTGGCCTCCAGTTTTCGCACAATCGTGTGCAGTTCTTGAACATATTCAATGGAAATCTCCAGACCTGCGGTGCGGTCGTGAGGGTCAAGGAGATATAACAGCGGTGCTTCCTCTTCAGACCACTGAATTCTTTCTATCGCCCAGTGGAACATCTCATTGCGTCTAGGTATGAAGGCGAGTACATCGTTGATCCAGGCAATCACGGCGAACCGTTCAACCCGAGCCCAAGGGGGCATGGCAAGGGAAGCTTGCTGTCGAGCTTGCCTTAACGCTGTGGTAAGTGGCAGGAGTGCCGGGTCAGGTACCGCGAGCAACTGAGAAACCTCGTACGCAGATAGCTCAAGATGACCCGTGTGAATTACGAAATGTCCGAGTTCTGAGAGGAACCCCAAGGGAAGAGTCAGAGAATCTAGATCCGCGCAAAAACTGGCGGTCACGGAAACGGCCATCCCAAAATCGCTCCTCACGAATCGCGCTGATTCTTACAGGACGGCTTCCGCTAGCCCGGCCTGCGTCGCAATGCCTCGGCGAGCGATAGCAGCTGACCGTCGATGATGTCGATGATCAGCTCTGGTTCTATACGAAAGTACTCGTGCACAACGACGTTACGCAGACCTGCGATCGACGCCCAGGGCACCTCTGGCATAGCCACTTTCTCTACCTCAGGAAGCGCTCGCACAGCTTCACCGATGACAGCAAGGTTTCTCAGCACTGCGTCGTAGGCCATCGAAGCAAGATGCAGCTCCTGACCGTCAAGATAGGACCGGTACTCCAGGCAGCGATCAATCGCGGCGAGGATGTCCGTGAAACGTTCCGATGCGGATCTGTTCACAAGGCAACCGCGTCGCGGTGGGCACTTGCCGAAACCGGCTTCCTCAAAAGGGAATCGGTGACCACATCGACGCGGGAGCCCAGAATACGGCTGAACTCCTCGCCAATACCCGCGATGCGCAGCAGTGCATTGCCTGCATCGGGGTCCAAGTCGACCAGCACGTCGATGTCACTGTCAGCTTCAGCCTCGCCACGGGCCACCGACCCGAACAAGCGAGGATTGCGGGCCCCATAACGGTTCAGCACATCCGTAAGTGCAGCACGATTCACGGTGATTGCCTCGCGAAGCAATCCCGTTCTTCCGTCCGCTGCCATGGTTCAAGGATACCGGCGACCTCCGATAAGGCCGGGATCAAACCTCGCAGTGCACCCTGATACCGTGAATGAACCTGGTTTGCGAGGGTAGGTGATGCAGCCGAGGAGGATGACCGTGTCTAAACCAGAGTCAACGCCTGCAGAGCCGACGCCATCCGAGTTCTGGGAGGGCCGGTACGACGAGGCCGGCGGCGGCCCGATCTGGTCGGGGAAGGTGAACCGCACCCTCGCCGAGGTGGTCTCCGGCCTGCAGCCGGGCACCGCGCTGGACCTGGGCTGCGGCGAGGGCGGGGACGCGATCTGGCTGGCCGGCCAGGGCTGGGATGTGACGGGCATCGACATCTCGGCCACGGCCATCCGTCGCGCTGCCGAGGCGGCACGTAATGCAGACGTCGACGCCGACCGCATCCGGTTCATCGCGGATGACCTGGCCACCTGGCAGGGCGATGGCAGCTACGACCTCGTCACGGCGTCGTTCCTGCACTCCCCCGTCGACTTTCCGCGTGCCCAGGTGCTGCGCTGCGCGGCCGGGCTCGTCGCGCCCGGCGGGCACCTGTTCATCCTCTCCCACGCCGACTTCCCGCCCACGGCCAGCGACCATGACCGTCATTCCTGGGAAGAGCATGCCGACCATGAGGACCACCGCTTCCTCAGCCCGAGCGAGGAGATCGAGGCGCTCGAGCTCGACCCCGACGCCTGGACCGTGCGTCTCGCCGAGACCCGGGAACGGGATGCGACCCTGTCGGACGGCAGGCAGGCCACGCTGACGGATGTGGTGGTGCTGCTGCGGCGGGAGGAGAATGCTCCGCAAGGGCTCAGTTCTCGACGGGAACGAGGGTGAGCTTCTGCCCTAGCGCATCAGCCAAACGCAGTAGTGTCGCCGCGGTCGGGTTTCCAACGCCTCGCTCGATACGACTGATCTCAGCTTGCTGGACACCCGTCAACTCTGACAATGCTGGCTGGGTGAGAGATCGGGCCTTGCGTGCGGTTGCGAGCATGGCACCAAGCTGGGTGCGCTCGTTCACCTCGGCGATGAACTCGGAGGATGCTGCTTCATAGACACGTCGGGTGTCGTCGGACCACGCCGCCTTTGCGCGATCTGCAAGCTCGTTGAAGTTTTTTGCCATCATGACCTCTCTTCCAAAATTATGTGCTAAAGCACATATAAAGTCAAGTGTTGCGCTGCCGCTTCCAGTGCTCATGGATCTTGCGAGCCTTCACGATCTCACGCTGTTGACGCTTTTCAGAGGGATCGGCCTTCTTGTTGTAGCCGTGGTAGAGCAACACGATCTTGTCACCATAGAACGTGCAGAACACTCGGAGCAGCACACTACAGATCCGTAGCTGTCTCTTCTGGCGCATCGAGTCCGGCACTCTTCACGCGATCACCCAATCATGCTCCCCGGACATCGCCGTCCAGTCTGTGGGATTCTGAGGACTACTCCCGCGCGAAGGTCAGGTGCACGGTGCCGCTCTCGGCCGTCTCGGCGGTCACGCGGTAGCCGCTCTCGAGCCCGCGGAGGCCGTCCCAGAGCCGCACGCCCGATCCGATCAGGATCGGCGCGATGGCGACGTGGAGTTCATCGACGAGGCCGGCTTTGAGGAATTGCTGCACCGTGGTCGGGCCGCCGCCGATCCGCACATCCTTTCCATCGGCGGCCTCGACGGCGAGGGCGAGCGCCTCCTCCGGGGATGCGGAGAGGAAGCGGAAGGTGGTGCCGTCCTCCATCTCCAGGTCAGGGCGCCGCTCACTGGTGAGCACGAACACCGGGTAATGGAACGGTGGATCCTCGCCCCACCAGCCACGCCAATCCGGATCGTTCGGATGCAAATGCAGCCCGAACTTTCCGGCCCCCATGATCTCGGCGCCGATCCCCTCGAAATACCGGGCCGCGTACTTGTCGTCGACCCCCGTCGTGCCTGCGCCGCTCGTGTCGCCGAGCACCCGCTCGCGGAAGGTTCGCGTCGCGGCATAGGCGTCGACGAGGCGGAGCCAGTCCTGGCCGATGGGGTCCTCCGGAGTGCCGTCGGCCGTGCTCGCGAAGCCGTCGAGCGAGATGTTCAGGTCCGAGCGAACCTTCATGGCGCATCCTTCCGTCGCCTGCTGCAACCACCAGTCTGGGGCATCGCGGGTGGAATGACGCCATCCGCCCTTATCGCTTTCGCCCTCCGTCAGAGCCGGCGAACGGAGCCGGCGAACAGGACGTAGAGCAGCGGCAGCACCGACGCGCACACCAGCGCGATGCCGGCCGGGGCGGAGCTCGGCATCAGCAGGATGCCGCCGACCAGGGCTCCGGCGAACGTCACCGCACCCACCGCCCTGCGGAGCAGCCGCTCGATGCGCCGGAGCCGGCGGTCGAGCGCGGGGGTCGTGACGGTGACCGTGCCCTCGTTGATGCGGGTGATGAGCGCGTCGATCCGCTGCGGCAGCCGCAGGGCGATGCCCGCGATCGAGACCGCCTCCCTCGCGGCGGTCAGGACGATGTTCCCGCTCTCCTCCCGCAGCAGCCGCGTCGCGTAGGGCTCGATCGCATCCCAGATGTTGAACTCCGGGTCGAGCGAACTGCACACCCCCGAGGTCAGCGACATCGAGCGGATGACGAGGAGGAAGCTCTCCGGCAGCTGGAACGGCAGCGCGCGCACCACCGCGCCGAACTCCTGCCCGAACTCGCGGAACTCGCGCTGATCGACCTTGCGCAGCTGCGCGAACCCCATGCCGCCGAACCGGTCGAAGAGCTGGGCGAACGCCCGCTCCAGCTCGGCCGTGCTGGCGGTGGGCAGCAGCACACCGACATCCTGGATGCTGTCGATGAGTCCGCGGCCGTCGCGGGCCGCGATCGCGATCAGCAGTCGCCGCAGACCGCCGCGGAGCTCGTCGGTGACCTCCCCCATCATCCCGAAGTCGACGAAGGCGAGACGCCAGGCCGGGCCCTCCCCTCCGGGCCGGGATGCGAGGGGAGTCACGAACACATTGCCCGGATGCGGGTCGGCGTGGAAGTAACCGTGGCCGAAGAGCTGCTCGAACATGACCTCGGCGAAGACCCGCGCCACCTCGGCGGGATCGATACCCGCCGCGCGCAGGCCCTCGATGTCGTTGATCTTGATGGCAGCGACATCCGACAGGGTGAGCACCCGCCGGGTGGTGCGCTCCCACACCACCTCGGGCACGTCCACGCGGGGGTCGTCCGCGAACATCTCACGGAAGCGCTCCGCGCCCACCGCCTCGTGCAGGTAGTCGATCTCCTCGAGGCTCGTCTTCGTGAACTCCTTGACCAGGGCGCGGGGGTCGACATGAGTGGAGACGACTCGAAGGTGGCTGAGCCATCCGGCGACCCGGCGGAGGGCGGCCAGGTCGACATCCACGATCCCCTGGATTCCCGGCCGCTGCACCTTCACGACGACCCGCTCGAAGCCGCTGTCGGCGGCATCCGGCGCGGCGAGGCGGGCCCGGTGCGCCTGACCGAGGGATGCCGCAGCGACCGGCGCCTCCTCGAAGGAGGCGTACGCCCGGTCGAGCGGTACGGCGAGCTCCGCCTCCGCGAGCTGGCGGATGGCGGGGAAGGATGCGGGCGGCACCTCGTCCTGCAGGCCGGCGAGCTCCGTGGTGATCTCGGGCGGCAGCACGTCGAGCCGGGACGAGAGGAACTGCCCGACCTTGATCATCAGGCCGCCGAGCTCGACGGCGAGCACGTGGAAGCGCTGCGCGATGCCGGTCAGCCGGGTCGCGCGTCCGCGCTCCGCGTAGCGGGCGAGCCCGACGCGCGGCAGCACCACCTCGAACCACAGGATCTGCGCCAGGCAGCGCAGCGCGAATCGGAGGATGCGGCGGTAGCGTGCGCGACCGCTGCCGGCGCTGGGCATCGAGCCCTCTCGCGGGCCGGGTGCCTCAGGCATCCGGTCAGTCCTGGGCGAGGATCGAGTAGAGCTTCCGGCGGGCCTCGTCGAGCACCGCCACTCCCTGTTCCACCTGCTCGGGGGTTCCTGTGCGCCTGAGCTGGGCGGCGGCCTGCGCCAGCGCGACGCCCGACTTGGGCAGGGCGCCCATGCCGTGAGGATCGCCGGATGCCTCCCACGGCGCCGGATTGCCCGCTGCGGCATCCGCCTCGGCTCGCCCCTCCTCGGTCAGCGAGTAGGTCTTCCGCCCGTCGGCGGCCTCCGAGCTGATGAGTCCCTCATCGACGAGGAGCTGCAGCGTCGGATAGACCGAGCCCGCGCTCGGCTTCCATGCGCCCCCGCTGCGCTGCTCGATCTCCCCGATGATCTGGTAGCCATGCATCGGCTTCTCGGCCAGGAGCGCGAGGATCGCGGCGCGCACGTCGCCGCGCGCCATCCGGGGTCTGACCCGCTGCTCGAACATCGAGCGCAGCTGGTCGATCGTGTCTGCCAGATGCTGGCCGGAACCGGCGTGCCCGCCCCCGAAGCCTCGGGCGCCGAAGCCGCGACCCGTATATGAGCTGCTCATGACATCCTCCCTGGTCTCTGAGGTCTCATGACCTCGTCGATCCTAACGATATATCGTTGAGGGCATCGTGGCCCGGGGAATTGCTGAGGGTTCGCTGCTGGTCTCCGATGGCGATGTGCCGAACGTCGGAGAAAGGCCAGACTGGGTATCGCAGATTGGGTGCCGCAGAGCCGAAGGAGTTGAGATGCAGTACCTGCTTTCCGTGATCCACGACTCGACGGAGCTCGCCACCGCTGATGAGATGGCCGCGATCGACGTGTTCAACGACCGGCTTCAGGCCGACGACCATTGGGTGTTCGCCGGCGGCCTGGGCTTTCCCGACACGGCCATCGTCATCGACAACCGCGGCGAGCAGCCAGTCGTCACCGAGGGTACCTTCGTCCAGTCGAAGGACTACCTCGCAGGCTTCTGGATCATCGAAGCGCCCGACCTCGACACGGCGCTGGAGCTCGCCACCGAGGGCTCCAAGGCCTGCAACCGCAAGGTCGAGGTGCGGCCGTTCCTGCAGCCGTAGTACTCGCGCTCACGAGCGGACGCGAGCGGTCGACTCATCGGCCGGGCGCCGTCTCCTTCTCGACCAGTGCTGCGAGTGCGCTGGTGACCGATCCCCAGCCGTCGTAGAAGCCGAGCTCCTCGTGGCGGTCACGGTCATCCGGGTTGCCGTGCCGGACGATCGCCCGGTAGGCGGTGCCATCGGGATGCTCGCTGAGCGTGATCTCTGCGGTCATCGGCACGGGAGCGGGGGCCGCGGGACGCCACGCGCTGTCGATGGCGTTGGTGAACACGAGCCGGTCATGCGGTTCGACGACGAGGAAGATCCCGTCGGTATGCGGCAGGAAGACCTGACCGTCGTCGCTCATGCTGGTGACGAAGGCGCCGCCGGGGCGGACCTCGAGCCGGTCTATGCGCGCGACCGTCGGTGCGGGCACCCACCACTGCTCCAGTCGGGACGGCTCCGTCCAGGCACGCCATATCGCGGCACGCGGTGCCCGGATCACCCGCTCCAGGGTGAGGTCGAGGCGGGAGTCGATCTGAAGTCTGGGGTCGATCGCGGTCATTGCTCCTCCTGATGATCGGTGACGAACTGTTCGAGGCGGTCGGTGCGCCGCTCCCAGAGCCGGCGCTGCTCGGCGAGCCAGTCCTCGACGAGGGAGAGACGGTCATGGTCGAGCGTGCACATGCGCACCCGTCCGGACTTGCGTGTGCGGATGAGCCCGCTGGCTTCCAGCATCCGCACATGCTTCAGGAACGATGGCAGCGTGATCGGGAACGGCGTGGCCAACTCCCCCACGCTCGCCGGCCCCTCACCGAGTCGCCGGATCACGGCGCGTCGGGTCGGATCGGCGAGAGCGGCGAGAACGTCGTCGAGAGCGTCATGCTTAGCCATAAAGCTAACTATCACAGAGTGGAACAGTTAGCGCAAGGGATAAGTATCCAGTTATCTCAGTTGATGACCTTCATGGAGTTCGAGGTGATCTTGAGCCATGGCCCCGGCGGGACGTCCTCGGCTTCCACGAACTGCCAATCGACCTTGTCGGACTGGCCGTTGAGACTCGCGAAGCCGAGGCAGCCGTTCAGCGCGGGAGAGACATCCATGCCCGCTCCGCCGTACCGGGTGTTGGCCGGGCGCGCATCGCCGCTGCCGAAGACGTACGTGGCGTCGTGGTACTGACCGGGGCCGGCATCCGCGATCTGCCCGTAGCAGGTGCGCGTTCCCTTCATCAGCTTGACCCAGCGATTCTTCATGAAGCTCACCGAGCGGTCGTTGGCCTTGCCGGCGTAGCCCGGATCGTTCGCCCAAGGGATGACGCTGCCCCGGTTCTTGAAGCCCGTCGGGTCGTTCACGTCGTCGTAGGGCAGATCCAGGTAGAACGGGTTCTGTTTCGGGGTCATGCTCGACGGGAAGTAGCCGTTCGAGGCGACGCGCTTCTCGGTCGTGCAGACGCCGGCCGAGGCGATACCGTCGCAGCCGCCGTAGTTCGCGAACCAGTCGGCATCGTAGGTGGAGAGCATCTGGCTGCCATCAGCGGCGTTGGGGTCGAAGATCTCCCCCACCCAGAAGGTCGTGGCCACGATCCCGGTGTGCAAGGGATAGGTGCGGCCGATCGGCTTTGCTTTCGGCGTCGCGGTCGGGGCCGGCTTCACGGATGGGGCCGGCTTAGCTGACGACAATGGCGGCGTGGCGGTCGAGGGCGTCGGCGTCGGAGTAGGTGTGGATGACGGGGAAGGCGTTGGCGACGGGGAACCCGTCGAACCGACCTCAGGCGCTCTCTTGTGCGATTTCTTCTGTGTGCTCTTGCCAGAATTCTCTTTTGTCGCTTTCGGCTCGATCGAATGCCACTGTCTATCGAGATATGCAGTGCCACTGAACCCGGAAAAGGCCATACTGCCACCACCGCCTATTGCGAGGAGGAAGGCAACTCCGAGGGACAACTTTTTTACGGGGCTACGACTGAGCCACTTCTTTACAGAACGAATCAACGAATCACCAATCGCGTGAACGGGGGTCTTTATCTCCTCGAGAGGAGCACATGCGATGCAAAGACCATAGGGGATGATTCGTGCTCAAGCTGGGCGTAGGCTCTGGGGCAAGCAGCCTGCAGCAAACTCTCCTTTTCGTATTTCTAATCGATCCGGTATTAACCCGCCCGAACCCAAAGTGCCCAATGACAGCTGCGAGAACTATCGTGACCGTGTGCTAGATATCGCAGATGAGTTCAAACCCGGCGCTTGGATGCTATCGGTCGCCAAGGTATTGCTACCGTCGCGCACCAACCCGACCTTCACTCTCGGCGAAGCCGTTGATGAGCTTCGGCTCTGGGCGGATAGAGCCCGCGCCGAGTCCTGGGAGGATCGTGGCAACAGGAATTCCTTGTACCGGGACATCGAGGCCACGTCCGCAGCACTCGGACCTCGGCTGCGTTCCCATCTCGACGATCTCCTGCCGAATCTCCACGAAGGAGTTGACCGTCGGGCAGCCGGAAAGGCTGCAGCTGCCTTCGGTGAGCGCTGGCATCGGACGGACTCAATCCGGTCCGCATTCCGCGACCTATGCGAAGCGGCTGCCACTGAGACCTGCGGCACCGCAGATCTCAAACCGATGGCTGACATTCTCGCTAGCCAGCTAGGAGAACCCTTCGGCCACGCCTCACTCGGAGCTTCAAGCCGCGCTCTGTTCAAGACACCTTTTCAACTCGAACTGAACTTCTGGCTCGGCAAGGAAGCAACTATCGACGACCTCACTCCCCAGACTCGACTTAGAGCGGCCGAGAGACTCCTCACCCACAGTATTGAGGAAGGCCTGGTTATCATGTGGTTGCTCTATCGTCACGCCCAGATCGACGGACGGATCACCGCCGGATCGGTCACTCTCGTTGACGCAGAGTGGGCTATCCGCGAGGCCAAACGGACAGAGGCTGGAGCATTCGAGGAGCAGGAGGAGCTTCGAGGGGTACAGGAATGTCAAATCTGGTTCAACGAGGAGAGTCTGTTCGATGACGATATCGATCGTGAGCCGTACGTGCTCGCGAGAGTCGATCTCGGACACCGCCCGCTAGATGGGGCCGAAGAAGAGGCGATCCGTCGCATCGATGCCTTGCTGAACATCGTAGTAGGCGCCGGGGGCAGCAGTTGGACCTACACTGGCGTCTGCGTGGCACGAGTAGATAACCGACTGCAGGCGACTTCGATCAGTGCCGACCCTCGAGGCGAGCACTATCCCTACGACGCGCACGGGACCCACAAAACCTCTGAGCTTCTGGAGTACTGGACGAACCGGCTCGGCCATGCCCTCTCCGTCTCCGAGCTTCCGGATTTTCTCGTCGAGGCGCTACAAGCTTTTCGTGAAGCAAGCACAATGAACCGCGGTGACGGTCATCCCTCAAGCAAGCACATCGTGACCTCTAGAATTGCAACGGCGCTTGAGGATCACACCGTCGAACTTGTCGCATCTCTTGCTGGCCTGACCCCGGAACGCCTTGTCTCCGCTCTCGAAATTATGGAGATCGGTCATGAGTGGCAGCGTCTCATCTACGACTCTCTCCTGGCACCTCTAGCTCGTAACTTGGAATCTCCGGAATTGGCACAAGAAGTGGAGGCCATCAGGCTGGAAACATCTGAGTCCGGCGCTAACGGCGAGCAGTTCCTTGTACTGAAAAAACTCTGGGAAAAACGTGAGCAGTTGCGGGTGTTACCGGTCTCACCTGCCGAACGCGTCTCATTCGAGAGAAGCCTCACGTTGATCTCTTCAGCCGATAACGAGATAAACAGCCGCAAGTACGTGCGTAAGTCAGTTGCACTAGCCCGCATGCGCCATCGACGCGTCCGAAACGCGATCACTCACGGCAACCCCGTGACTTCAGCAGCAATCAACAGCGTCCGGGGCTTCTCGGAACGAACGGCGCGGGCTGCGATCGGTTTCGCCCTCGAAGCATTCGCCACTGGCGAAACATTCCGGGAGCTGTTGACTACTTGGGAGTCGCAGCGGGTCGCGCTCGACGAGAAGATAGCCGCCGGCGCAAGCATGCTCGACCGGGCTAACCCCTGATCGTCTGCTGAGGTTCCTACGTGTCCCGCGGACACTACCAGAGCAGACGAGTTCACGACGCCGGTGAACACTATGGTTACCGGATTGGCGAGTCCACCGCCGATTATGCTCACGCCCTCCGCACCGCCGCGATGACACGTGCCCGTGTGGTCACGCTGTCGCTCAGCATGGCCCTCGGCGAAGTGTTCCGCGAAGTGATTCAGTAACCGACTCGCGCTGCAGCCTCGATGTAGCTGCGGCATGGGGGTGCGGATTGACGATGCCACGCTCGCGTCGCTCGACTGGTTCTTCGAATCGCGCAACTCGATTGTTCATGGAATGGACTATAAGGACGTCGTTCGCTCAGAGGGCCGGGCTAGATGCCATCGAACGCGCGACGAGGTGGTCGAGATGTGCAACCGGGCGTTCCTGGTGACCTCAGACCTCGTCCACGCAACCTCCGAGGTCATCCTGGCGATGCGTTGAGTTAAATAAGCCCCTGCCCAACACAATTGTGAAAAGGTACCTTTGGGCTATCCGTCCTCAGTGGACGCGGCTTTTTCTCGTGAAAGGTCCTCGACTAGGCCGTTGGGACCGTACCACCGCAACTCTCCCGTGGAGAATGACACCCTGCCCACCAAGCGGTTGCTGAGCTGCCAGTCGGTGAGGTCAGGCTCCTTCCCAGCGTCCTCGGGCTGGTAGCCCCACGGTTTGCGCTCTTCGCGGCGTACGTCCGGGGCAAGGTAATGGGGCAGCATTGGGTAGTCTTCGGTCACTGCGGTGAGAGAACGGCGTATGTACTCGCTGTAGTTCTGCATATCGCTGTAGTCCCGCCGCCGATCGCTGTCTGACCGCTCGGATTGCTTGGATGAGTTGAAGCGCACAAGCCAGATCAGCGCGTCCCACCGTTCCCGCACTTCCTCAGGCAGCGCATGGGCGTAGCTGGCGCTCGCCTGGAGGAGGGCTGCCGTTCGGCGGTCTCTGTCGCGGTGAACGTCTTCTGTCGTGGCCATCCGTACGAAGTGCTCCGCCGCGCGGCCACCCTCGTGAGTGCGTTCACCCAGGGTCATGTACTCGGCCAGTGCTGTGATCAGGTGGTCCGCAGCAGACGAGTGCCGTCGCTCTTCATCGGCGCGCTGCGCCTCTTTTCTCTCGGCTGCCGCCATGTCGGTCTCGTGCTTCAGCACTCTTGCCGTCTGCTTCGAGCCGACCCACGCGGAGAGCAAGCCACCGACGACGGCACCCACGACCGCGCCCACTAGCGCTGCCCACATTTCAGTCATGCTCAGCAATCTACCGAGTAGCTGCACTCAGCCGCTTCTCTGCCCTTGCCACCGTGCCGACTGTCCACGTGGTGCCGGTGGCCATGGCGAGCCTCTCAGTGTTGAGCGCGTCGGCGGTAGCAGCGAGCGTGTGAATTGGGCGTAGCTTCACCAGCCGCGTGCCTGTGGTCTGGTGTGAGGAGATGAGAATCACGACGGTGAAGCCCGCCAGTATGAAGGTTCTTCTGCCGCGTAGCCAGGTAGTAGTTCGAGTTGGTCAGCCAGGTGGTAATGCAAAGCCGTGATGCGCTCCGAGTGCACCAGCCGAACTGGTACATCGCGACGTGGTCCGAACTGTGCCAACTCGGTGAACTGAACGATCAGCGCTTCTGCCAGAGCGCCCGTGCGCCGCACCGCCCTAGCAAGGTCGTCGACGCGCGTATCAGTGGTGAAGTTCGATGCGAGAGTGACGTGTGCAGCCCAGTCCCGCCGACTGAAAGATGTCCCAACAGCGATCCGATCAAACAAGGCCACTACGACGTAACTCTCCTTAGTCATCGTGGTCGCCGTCCTACGATACGGTGGCGCGGACGGCCGATCTGCGTCCCCCACGGACGAGGTCGGGATCGGTCGTCATCCGCCTAAAGTACACCTCAAGAAGCGCGGCAACCCTACTCATGGGTCCGTCCCGCCGTATCACGTCAGCGAATCATCCGCAGTTCGACCAGGTTGGGCTCGGCAGGATCAATGAACTCGGTGCCGTCGGCCACGAACCCGTTGCGCTCATAGAACGCGATCGCTCGAATATTCCCGCGAAGCACCCACAGCTGCGCAGGATCGTCGCGGAGCACGGCATCGAGCATCGACTGACCAAGCCCGCTACCGTGAGCGGATGCCAGTAGATAGATCGAGAACAGATGAAGCGGACGAACCGGTGGGAACCCATGTTCAGCATCAGGTCCGCGCGCCTCACCCGAGTTCGCAAAACCCACCAGGACTCCCCCGCGCTCCGCAACAGCAATGTGTCCCGGTCTCGGCATGAGCGACAGGTAGTTGACCCAGAACTGCTTGCGTCGCCTGAACGCTTCTTCGGAGAAGTGATGATCTGCGAGCACACCGGAGTAGGTCTCGCGCCAAGCGTCGACGTGCACCCGAGCGATACTCTCCGCGTCAGCAGCGACCGCTTCACGGACATCTAGGCGGCCGGTTCTGGTCATCACCAGAGGCTACACAAGCGGAAGTAGTGATGGAAGGACTAAGTCTTTACCAACGTTTGATCGTATAAATCGCAATTGACTCAAGTGTTCGCATTGCTCAGCGAGCAATCAGACTTGTTGTTCGGGCTGCAAGTTGGGTTCCGAGAACTGATCGGAGTACCAATGAGGTGAGGCAGGATCCCCGGACCTGAGCACGGACATGAACAGTGTCGGGCTGACAGGATTTGAACCTGCGACCCCGTGACCCCCAGTCACGTGCGCTACCAAGCTGCGCCACAGCCCGTGGCTTGTGAAAGTTTAGCGGGTTTGCGCGCTGGAGCTGTAAGCGACGGCCATTTCTGGCCGTCGCCGCGACGCCAGCGCCGATGCGCGTCCCGCGCATCGGTCTTGAAAGACCAAAGATCGTTATAGGGAGAGCACTTGGTCGGCGGCGACGAGAGCGCGCTGAAGAACCGGCACATCGACATCCTGGACTGCGGCATCCGTTTCTACGGCATGGGCGGCGGCTAGGCCGGCGGCGTGGCCGAGCATCTGGTACTGGACCTCCATGCGCACCGAAGAAAACGCGACGTGCGAGGCGGAGATGCAGACGGGCACGACGAGGTTCGTGCAGTCCTCGCGCCGCGGCACCAGAGACCGATACGGGATCTGGTACGGCGCCACCGGCACCGAGAGGTAGCCCTCCGTGAACACCATGCCGATCGGGCGCGGGTGCTCGTGGACCCAGCGCCAGGCGCGCTGCACCTCGCGGATGTCGATGTGGTACGAGCCCATCGCCACCGCATCCGGGTGCCGCCTACTCTCCACCAGGTCGTGCTCAGTGAGCACGTACTCCCCCAGCATCCGCCGGGCCTCCCGCACGTACAGCTGATGCGGTAGATGGCCGGTGTCCGCGAACTCGTCGCGCGGCAGCCCCCACCTCTGCAGCTCGGCCCGGATCGCGGCCGGCACCGCAGCATCCGTCGACAGGAAGTACAGGAAGCCCTTCGCATGGCTCAGATGGTGCAGCCTCAGCTCCTCGCGGCGCCCGGCGTCGGCCAGAGGGTACTCCCAGGCCCCGCCGTCCAGCACGCTCAGCGAGAAGGGCCCGAGCGAGTTGCCGTCGCACTTCGCGCCGGGCAGGTTCTCCTCCAGGCCGATCATCCGGCCGGCTGTCTCCACATATCCGGTGCGCTGCCACTCGGCGAAGAGCCGCCGGCCCAGCTCCCAGTACGCCTCGTCGTAGTCGTCGGGACGCTCGAAGGGGATGCGGTCAGCCGCCTGTGTCAGGCACACCCGGTACCCGTACGACATCACCCCGCCATCGCCGGCGCCCACCTCCACCATCGGCTCCGGCTTGATCTGCGCCAGCAGCGGCCCCTCCCGCTCCCCGCTCAGGTCCCCCGCGAAGGGCGAGATCCACGGCGGCATGGTGTGCCGGCCGGGCACGAGTTCCTGCCGCCCGGCGAAGCGCTCCCCATACAGGCTGCGATCCTCGCGGCCCACGGCGGACGGCACGCCCGCGAGCGCGAGCAGATCGCCCTCGTAGCTGGCGTCGATGAACGCCCCCGCCGCGATCGTGCGGCCGGAGGCGAAGGCGACCGAGCGGATGCGGCCGGCTGCGACATCCGCCGACTGGATGCGCTCCCCGAAGACCACCTCCACGCCCGCCTGCTCCAGCCAGCGGCGGAAGATCGCCTCCGCGACGTGCGGCTCGGGGCCGGCGTATGCTCCGGGAGCCACGCCGTAGTGCTCGGCGATGTCACATCGCAGCCGGGCCGCGAAGCCGCCGAGCACCCGCGGGTCGCCGATGTCGGTGTAGCCGAGGCCGCCGCTGGTCATGCCGCCGAGGTGGAAGCCGGGCTCGACCAGGGTGACCCGGGCGCCGGCATCGGCGGCTGCTACCGCTGCAGTTACTCCGGCGGAGGTGGCGGCATAGACGAGGACTTCCGTCATCCGTTCGCACCTAACGCGTCGACTGCTTGGGGCTTGGTCTCATCCCAGTCCACGATGCGGTTCGCCCGCACGATCTCGGCATAGTGCCATCCGCTGTCCTTGATGGTGCGCTGCTGGCTCGGGTAGTCGACGTAGACGAGCCCGAAGCGCGGCCGGTAGCCCAGCGCCCACTCGAAGTTGTCGAAGAGCGACCAGTGCGTGTAGCCGATCACCGGCGCGCCAGCCTCGATCGCCTCGGCGATCGCCCGCAGATGCGAGCGCAGGAACCGGATCCGCCGCACATCGTGCACGCGGCCGTCATGGGTGGGGCTGTCGCCCGAGATGATCCCGTTCTCGGTCACCATCACCGGCACACCCGGATATTCGCGATGCAGCCGGATCAGCAGATCGCGCAGCACCTCCGGCACGATCTCGGTGCCCTCGTCGCTGCGCTCCACCCCGTCATCGCCCGGGACCACCTGCCAGGGGAACGGCCGACCGGGGCCAGGCTCGGCGGCTTGCATCACCCGGCGGGTGTAGAAGTTGACGCCGAGGAAGTCGCTGCGGCCCGCGATCGCCGTCTCGTCGCCCTCTCGGATGAAGTCGAGCGGGCGGCCGATCGCGGTCTCCCAGTGCGCCCGCATGTCATCCGGATATCCGCTCCGCAGCAGCGGGTCGAGAAACCAGCGATTCACATAGCCGTCCGAGCCCCGGGCGGCTGCCGCATCCTCCTCGCTCTCGCTGGCCGGGTAGCAGGGCAGCAGGTTCAGGGATGCCCCGATCTGGCCATCCGTCAGCCCGCGCAGCGCATCGTAGGCGGCGCCGTGGCCGAGCATGACGTGGTGGCCGGCCTGCACGCTCTTGGCCAGGTCGGCGATGCCGGGGGCGTGCAGCCCGAGCTGGTAGCCGAGCAGCTGGATGATCCAGGGCTCGTTCTGGGTGATCCACCAGGGCACCCGGTCGCCGAGCCGCTCCCCCACCGCCTGCGCGAACTCGGCGAAGGCGGCGACGCTGCCGCGGCCCACCCAACCCTCGTCAGCCATCAGCGCCTGCGGCATGTCCCAGTGATTCAGCGTCAGCACCGGCGCGATGCCGCTCGCGAGCAACTCGTCGACGAAGCGCTCGTAGTGGTCGAGGCCGCGCTGCTCCACGCGCCCGGTGCCCTCCGGCATGATGCGCGACCAGCCGACCGAGAAGCGGTAGGCCTTCATGCCGAGCTCCTTGAGGATGGCCACGTCGTCGCGCCAGCGCCGGTAGGAGTCGACCGCGATCGCCGCGTCCCCGCCGCCCTCGATGGCTCCGGGCCGGCGTGCGAAAGGCTCCCACACCGATTCGCCGCGGCCGTCCGCGTCGAGGCTGCCCTCGATCTGGTAGGCGGAGGTGGCGGCGCCCCAGAGGAAGCCGTCGGGGAACTGACTCATTCGATCTCCAAGCTCTCGGTGTTCCACGATTCCACTCTCAGCGGCCCGCGCGCGCCACCCACCGCCCACACGCGCTCCTCGCCCGGCAGCAGCGGCCGGGGATCGCCCTCGATCGCGAGAAAGCCGGGCGCATCGGCGGGGCGGACATCGCTGATCCGCAGTCCCACCACCGCCGGGCCGGCCAGGTGACGGATGCGGACCAGGCGGCCGGCATCCGCCGCATCCTCCTCAGCGGCAACACCCTGGGCATCGCCGCCGCCGCTCACCGTCCGGTCCTCCACCGAACCGAGCGTCGCCAAACCCTCCACCGCGCCGCCCGAGGCTCTACCGGTGTCCAGCCTCGTGTCAGCCGCGCTCACCGAGACCTCCAGCTCCGCCCGCGGCAGCTCCAGCAGCCCGGACCAATCCGCTCCCGCCGAGGCGAGCATCGTCTCGCGGTCGATGACCGTGCCGCCGGCATCCGTCCATTCGGCGTCCCAGAAGAACACCGCGCCCGCACCGGTCGAGGGCAGCCCCACGACGGGCAGCTGCAGGGCGGCGACCCGGCGCGGTCGTCCGACCTCGTCGACCGCGACGGTGCTCTCCTCCAGCACCGCACCGCTGAGGTCACGAGCCCTGAGCGTCACCGTCGAGCCGGCCGCCACACCGCGCTCCGACCAGAGCCAGGCGCGCGCCTCGGCCGTCACCTGCCCGGCCCAGACGGCCCGGTCCACCTGCAGCGTCACCCGGTCCTGCCGGTACGCCCGGGCGACCGCGTGATAGGCGGGCTTCGCCTCGCCGCGGTAGTCCACCGAGGAGGTGCACCAGGCGTTCGGATAGCTCTCGTTCAGCTGCCACGGGACCACCATGCTGCAGGGCGGCCAGCGCCGCCGATCCGACTCCACCGCGTACTGCAGCCCCGTCGCCTGCTGCAGCTGGCTCGCCCGCTGCAGCTCCTCGACGGTGCCGAGCCGGCCGCCGAAGCTCTCCTGCACCAGCGGCGCGTTGTTCCACCACTCGCCCAGGTGCCGGTACACCGCGTTCGACCGGTCGGCGGGCCAGCGCTGCTTCTCCGGTACCAGCGCGTAGAGGCTGCGCAGATTCGTCATGCCCTCCACGCCGAACTCGGTGTGCGCGAGGGAGGTGCCGGCGTTGTACAGCTCGTAGTGGCCGACCAGTCCCTGGTGCTCCCAGGGGCCGTGCACATCGTGCTGGTCATCCGGAGCCTCGCGGATGCGGTCCAGCCGGTTCGCGAACTCCGGCCCCGTCGGCGAGGTGGCCAGCCACGCCCGCCCCGGGTCACGGGTCTCGACGACGCCCTTCAGCGCCGTGAGCGCGGGCGAGCAGTCGTCGCTCAGCGGGCCCGTCTCATCCGCCAGCTCGTTGCCGCCGCCCCAGATTGCCAGGCTCGGATGATGCGTGCGGGTCGGCACGATCGCCTCGGCCTCACGGCGCAGATAGTCGACGAACTCGGCGTCGGCGGCGGGGGCGCTCTGCATGCCGGAGCTGGACTGCGAGAACTCCTGCCAGACCAGCAGCCCGGCCTCATCGCAGGCATCGTAGAACTGCTCGGTCTCGATCAGGCCGCCGCCCCAGACCCGCAGGACTCGGGCGCCCGACCGCGCGGCGAGCCCGATCAGGTGCCGCAGCCGCTCGGCCGTGACGGTGCCGTAGAGGGTGTCGGCGGGCGCCCAGTTCCAGCCGAGCAGCGGCATCGCCACGCCGTTCACCACGGCGGTGTAGGGCAGGGCGCTCGGGGGTGCGCCCTCGTTGCGTCGGAACTCGATGCGGCGGAAGCCGACCCGGCGCGACCACTCGGCCCCGCCGGCGTCACCACTGCCCGCCGTCACCTCCAGCTCGTACAGCGCCTGCTCGCCGTAGCCGTTCGGCCACCACAACTCAGGAAAATCCACCTCGAGCCGGAGCTCCTCCCCCGGATTACCGGTGTTCTCCGCAACCACGACCCCGTTTTTCCTGAGTTTTGCCAAAAAAGGAATGGGAGACTCGGCGGCGAGGGTGACGATGCCGCGGGCGAGGTCGGGCGAGAGCTCGGTGCGGGCGCTGACCGAGGCGAGGTGCACCGCGCCGATCACGATCCGCGCGCTCTGCCAGATGCCCTGGTGCCGCATCCGGGGCGAGAAGTCCCAGCCGTAGTTCATCCGCGGCGAGTGCACCCGCACCAGCTCGGTGCGGCCTACCTGCGGCTCCGACTCCGGCGAGCGGTGCACCACGACGGCGAGCCGGTGCCGCCCGGCGGGCGCACCGCGCAGCCGCTCCGTCAGATCGATGCGGATGCGGCGGTACAGCCCCTCCACCCGCCCGACCTCGACCCCGTCCCAGAACACGATCCCGCCGGGGTCGACGCCCTCGAGCTCGAGCACGGCCCGCTCCCCGCTCGCGATCTCGGGCAGCTCGACGGCACGCCGGTACACCCACGACCGCTCCGCGACCCACTCGGCGGAGCGGCTGTTCCGGCCCACCCGCACGTCCGGCAGCTCTCCGGCGGCCATCAGGTCGTCGATCACGGAGCCGGGCACGGTCGCCGGCAGCCAGCCCGGCGCCCGCGAGGCCAGCTCGGCGGCATCCGCCACATTGTTCTCCGTCACGGGAAGGGCCGCGTTCACGTACCACTGCCAGGTGAGGCCGAGGGCGTCGCGCATGCTCCACTCGGTGCCGTCGAGGCTGATGATCATGCGGGTCCTTGGTATGGGGTGGGAGGGGCGGTGGTGCGGTATTCGCCCATTCTGACCCATTGCTGAGAACGTTGCCAGCGGCGGCACCGGCATGGCGCCTGACGGCGAGGGGCATCGACTTCGAGCCGCTCCACCGTGGATCTCCGCCACGGCGCCGGGTAGTAGCGTTCCTCGGCGAGCAGTAGGTAGGCTTGGGGCGTCACCCTGCCTGGCATCGATCCCACATCGGTCGGGCACACGTCACCGGACCCCAGAGAAGAGATGTTTCACCCATGCCGACACCGTTGTCGATAGCCGTCCTGAGCTTCTGGCATGTGCATGCCCCCGACTACTCGCGCGCTGCACAGCAGCACCCGGGCACCCGGCTGGCGGCGGTCTGGGATGACGACGAGGCCCGCGGCCGGGCGGGTGCCGAGCGTTTCAGCACCGAGTACACGCCCGACCTCGACGCCCTGCTCGCCCGGGACGACATCGACGCGGTCGTGATCACCACCGCCACCGCCGACCACCGCGACATCATGCTCAAGGCGATCGCCGCCGGCAAGCACGTCTTCACCGAGAAGCTGCTCGCCCCGACCGTCGACGAGGCGGAGGAGATCATCAAGGCGGCGAACGAGGCCGGCGTGATCCTCTTCGTCTCGCTCCCCCGGCTCTACGAGGGCCGAACCCTCGCGATCATGCGGGCGATCGGCGAAGGCAAGCTCGGCGAGCTGACCTACACCCGGGTGCGGATGGCGCACGACGGTTGGATCGGCAATTGGCTGCCCGACCGCTTCGCCGACCCGAAGGCGGCGATCGGCGGAGCCCTCGCCGACCTCGGCTGCCATCCGGCCTACCTCACCCAGCTCTTCCTCGGCAGCACGCCGCAGACGGTCACCGCCACCTACAGCAGGGTCACCGGCCGCCAGGTCGAGGACAACGCGGTCGTCACCGCGAGCTACGCCAACGGCGCCATCGGCGTCTTCGAGGCCAGCAACGTCACCGTCCCCGGCGCCTACACCCTCGAGCTGCGCGGCACCGAGGGCTCGATCCTCTTCGGCTTCGGCAGCCAGAAGCTGCTCGCCAAGGGCGACCACTTCGACAAGGAGGACTGGATCGAGCTGGAGGCCGACGAGGACGAGTCCGACCCCTTCACCCAGTGGGTCGCGCACATCGGCGCCGGCACCATCCCCCAGTCCAACCTCCGCGCCGCCGTCGCGCTCACCCGGCTCGTGGTGGCTGCGAACGAGTCGGCCTCATCGGGACGCGCGATCGACTATTGAGGGCCAGCGCCTCGGCTCGCCACCCCATCCTCCGAACACCCCACACAACCCCTAAGGAACCCTGCATGACCACGAAGATCGTCAAAGTCGGCCTCATCGGCGCCGGCGGCATCGCCACGGCCCACCTCGGCGGCTACCGCCGCAACCAGGACAAGACCCGGCTCGTCGCCGTGGCGGATGCGGTGCTGGAGAACGCCCAGAAGCGTGCGGAGGAGTTCAGCTCCGCCGTCTACACCGACTACCACACCATGCTCGCCGAGGCCGACATCGACGCCGTGGACATCTGCCTGCCGCACCACCTGCACAAGGATGCGATCGTGGCGGCCGCCCGCGCGGGCAAGCACGTGCTCTGCGAGAAGCCGCTCTGCCTCACGCCCGAGGAGGCGGCCGAGGTCGCCGCCGCCGTCAAGGAGAGCGGCATCACCCTGATGTGCGCGCACAACCAGCTCTTTCTGCCGGCCGTCGCCAAGGCGAAGGAGCTGCTGGAGAACGGCACCCTCGGCACCGTCTACGAGGTGCGCACCACCGACAGCTTCTTCAACAACTTCGACCCGGAGAACATGGGCTGGCGCGCGCACGCGGCCACCAGCGGCGGCGGCGAGCTGATCGACACCGGCTACCACCCCACCTATCTGCTCATGCACCTGGCCGGCGGCGTTCCGCTCGAGGCCACCGCGATGCTCAGCACCCACCGGCTGAAGTTCATGGAGGGCGAGGACTCCGCCCAGGTGCTGGTGCGCTTCGACAACGGCATCGTCGGCAGCATCGTCACCAGCTGGGCGTACACCCCGGCCGGCAACACCGAGCGCTTCTCCGCGGTCGGTGAGCTGGGCTCCCTCTACAGCGACGGCACCAAGCTCACCTACAAGCTCCGCGCCGAGGAGGAGCCCGTGACCCTCGAGTTCGAGCCGGTGCACGAGTTCGCCGCCGAGATCGGGCACTTCGCCGACAGCATCATCGACGGCACCCGTCCCATCCACACCGAGGAGGAGGGGATCGCGGTGCTCGGCATCATCCTGGCCGCCTACGAGTCGGCACGGAACCGCATCGTCGCCCCGGTGCTCCGCGCCGAGGGAACGGTCGTCGTCGCCGGGGACGGGGAGCTCGCCGCCGTATAGACGGTCGGCGCTGCCCGCAGCCGAGGCCAGCGCCCTGTGCCCGCCAGCGCCCTGGCCTGTGACTGGCGGCGCCTATGCCGCCGGTACCCGCAGCCTCGGCTGGGCCGACCGCCGTCCCTCCGACCAGGCTGCCTACGCCTCGGGGCCGCCCTCGCGCGCCCGCTGGGTGTAGGTCCCCGCGCTGAGCGCGCGGTATGACGCCGCGACGATCGACTCCAGCACGTCCAGGTCGATCGCGTCGAGATCCTTCAGGTAGAGACAGCCGACGCCCGTCGTATGCGGTCCGAGCCGCTCCAGGAGCGCGGCATGCGTCCCGATGCCGTCGGAGAGGTAGACCACCGTGGCCGCCTTGCGCGGGGCGAAGCCCGCCGCCGGGGCGTCCCCCTCGCGGCCGCTTGCGTAGCGGTAGTGATACCGCCCGAAGGCGACGATGCTGCCCCAGAGCTCCGGCTCCAGGCCGGTGGCCCGCCGCATCAGCTCGAGCATCCTCTCCGCGTCGCGGCGTCTCTTCTGCGGGGTGACGGCCTCGATGAAGGCCTGCACCGCCGGGTCGAGCTCGCTCATCGCCGTGCTCTCCTCAGCTCACGCAATTCGGCCCGAGCAGGGACTTGAGCTCGCCGTAGAGGTCGGCGCTCACGCTCACGGGATAGGGGATCTCGAACATCCGCGCGCTCTCGCCCTTCACGAGCTTGAGCCGCACCTCGTTGTCCCCGGAGTGCCGGATCAGCACATCGTTCAGCGCCGTGACCACCTCGGTGGTCGCTCGGAACTCCGGCACCGAGATCACCAGCGGTCCGGCACCGAGGCTCGGGCCCAGATCCGGCGTGAACATGCTGACCGCGTGCAGATTCATGCCGTCGTCGCGGGCGCTGGCCCGGCCCCGCACGACGGCGATCGTGTCGGCCACCAGCGCCGGTGCGAACTCCTGATAGGTCTTGCCGAGGAAGAGCACCGTGATCTCGCCGCCGAAGTCCTCGATCGTCACCATGCCGTACGGGTTGCCCGAGTTGCGGGCGGTGCGGTGCTGCACCCCGGTGATGAGACCGGCGACCGTGACGGTCTCGCCGTCGGAGACGGACTCCCCCTCGATCACCTCGGCGATGCTGTGGCTGGAGTGCTTCGCCAGCTGCTTCTCCAGCCCCGCCAGCGGGTGATCCGAGACGTAGAGGCCGAGCATCTCGCGCTCGAAGGCGAGCTTGTCCCGCTTCGAGAACTCCGGCCGATCCGGCACCTGCTCCGTCTCCATCTCGAACTCGATGATGCCGCCGAAGAGATCGACCTGGCCGTTGGCCTCGTTGCGCTTCAGGCTCACGGCCGCGTCGATGGCATCCTCGTGGATCTCCAGCAGCGCGCGCCGGGTGCCGCCGAGCGAGTCGAAGGCTCCCGCCTTGATCAGCGACTCGACCGTGCGCTTGTTGGCCACGGGGATCGGCACCTTGCGCAGGAAGTCGTGGAAGGAGGAGAACTTGCCCTGGCTCTCCCGGGTCTTGGCGATCGCCTCCACCACGTTGAACCCCACATTGCGGATCGCGCCGAGACCGAAGCGGATGTCCTCGCCGACGGCCGTGAAGTCCCCGCTGGACTCGTTGATGTCGGGCGGCAGCACTCGCACGCCCATCCGGCGGCATTCGCTCAGGTACATGCCGAGCTTGTCCTTGGAGTCGCCGACGCTCGTCAGCAGCGCGGCCATGTACTCCGCCGGGTAGTTCGCCTTGAGATAGGCCGTCCAATAGCTCAGGATGCCGTAGCCGGCGCTGTGCGCCTTGTTGAAGGCGTAGCCGGCGAAGGGCAGCAGCGTCTCCCAGAGGGCGTGCACCGCGCTCTCGCTGTAGCCGTTCTCCTGCATGCCGGCCGAGAACTTCTCCTTGAGCTTCTCCAGCTCCTTGAGCTTCTTCTTTCCCATGGCGCTGCGCAGGATGTCGGCCTGGCCGAGCGTGAACCCGGCCACCTTCTGCGCCGCCGCCATCACCTGCTCCTGGTAGACGATCAGGCCGTAGGTGCCGGCGAGGATCTCGTGCAGCGGCTCCTCCAGCTCCGGATGGATCGCCTCGACCTCCTGCAGGCCGTTCTTGCGCAGCGCGTACTTGGTGTGCGAGTTCTCCCCCATCGGCCCGGGCCGGTACAGGGCGATCACGGCGGAGATGTCCTCGAAGTTGGTGGGCTTGAGCTGCCTCAGCAGCGCCCGCATCGGGCCGCCGTCGAGCTGGAACACGCCGAGGGTGTCGCCGTTGGCGAGCAGCTGATAGGTCTTCGGGTCGGCGTCGAGGTCGAGCTCCTCGATCGCCAGCCGTTCCCCCCGGTTCCGCTCGATCGACTGGAGCGCGTCGTCGATGACGGTCAGGTTGCGCAGGCCGAGGAAGTCCATCTTCAGCAGGCCGAGCGCCTCGCAGGGCGGCTGGTCGAACTGCGTGATGATGGCGCCGTCGTCCTCGCGCTTCATGATCGGGATGACGTCGATCAGGGGCTCCGCCGACATGATGACGCCGGCCGCGTGCACCCCCCACTGCCGCTTGAGGTTCTCGATGCCCTGCGCCGTCTCGAAGACCCGGGCCGCCTCGGCGTCGCCGTCCACCAGCGCGCGGAAGTCGCCGGCCTCCTTCCAGCGCGGCGCGGCCTTGTCGGTGATCTCGGCGAGTCCGATCTCCTTGCCCATGACGGCCGGCGGCATCGCCTTGGTGAGCCTCTCGCCGACCGCATAGGGCATGCCGAGCACGCGGGCCGAGTCCTTCAGGGCCTGCTTCGCCTTGATGGTGCCGTAGGTGACGATCTGGGCGACCCGGTCGGAGCCGTACTTCTCGGTGACATAGCGGATGACCTCGCCCCGGCGGCGGTCGTCGAAGTCGACGTCGACATCCGGCATGGAGATGCGATCGGGGTTGAGGAAGCGCTCGAAGATGAGCCCGTGCTTGAGCGGGTCGAGCTCGGTGATTCCCATGGCGTAGGAGGCGATGGACCCGGCTGCCGATCCGCGGCCAGGACCGACGCGGATGCCGTGCTCCTTCGCCCAGCCGATGAAGTCGGCCACGACCAGGAAGTACCCCGGGAAGCCCATCTGCTTGATCACGCTGATCTCGTAGTCGGCCTGCGCCCGGTGCTGCTCCGACATGCCGTCCGGGTAGCGGCGCTGCAGCCCGCGCTCGACCTCCTTCTCGAACCAGCTCGCCTCCGTCTCGCCCTCCGGAACCGGGAACCGCGGCATCAGGTCGCGCTTGGCGAACTCGACATCGCACCGCTCGGCGATCAGCAGGGTGTTGTCGCAGGCCTCCGGGTGGTCGGGGAAGATCCCGCGCATCTGGTCGGCGCTCTTCAGGTAGAACTCGTCCGAGCCGAACTTGAAGCGGTTCGGGTCGTCGAGCGTCGAGGCGGATTGCACGCAGAGGAGTGCGGCATGCGCTGCGGCGTCGTGGGCGTGCGTGTAGTGCAGATCGTTCGTGGCCACCAGGGGCAGGCCCAGGTCCTTCGCGAGGCGCAGCAGGTCGCTCATCACCCGGCGCTCGATGTCGATGCCGTGGTCCATGATCTCGCAGTAGAAGTTCTCCGCGCCGAAGATGTCGCGGAACTCCGCCGCCGCCTGCCGGGCCAGGTCGTATTGGCCGAGCCGGAGCCGGGTCTGGATCTCGCCGCTGGCGCATCCGGTGGTGCCGATCAGCCCTTTCGCGTAGCGGCTGAGCAGCTCGCGGTCCATCCGGGGCTTGAAGTAGAAGCCCTCCAGGGAGGAGAGGGAGGAGAGCCGGAAGAGGTTGTGCATGCCGTCCGTGTCCGCGGAGAGCAGGGTCATGTGGGTGTAGGCCCCGCTGCCCGAGACGTCGTCCTCGCCGCCGTTGCCCCAGCGCACGCGGGTCTTGTCCTGCCGGGGCGTGCCCGGCGTGAGGTAGGCCTCCATGCCGATGATGGGCTTGATCCCGGCGGCCGTCGCCGTCTTCCAGAAGTCGTAGGCGCCGAACATGTAGCCGTGGTCGGTGATCGCCAGCGCCGGCATGCCCTGGTCGACCGCCGCCTGGATCACCGGCCCGACGCGGGCGGCGCCGTCGAGCATGGAGTATTCGCTGTGCACATGCAGATGGACGAACGAGTCTGGATGTGAGGGCACGAATATCTCCGAAGGCTGCGGTGGTTAAACCATAAGCCACACGCCTCGCGCAACGGTGCAGGACAGACCGGGTGCCGGGACGGGGGCCGGCGCGCTGGGGCTATGGCGATCGCAGCGCGATTGCACGACGCCAGCGCCGGTGAGGCTAGGCCTCACCGGATTCACCGCGCAGCGCCTCCAAGGCCTGCTGCAGATCCGCGGGATACCGCGACGCGAACTCCACGTACTCCCCCGTGGCCGGATGCCGGAAGCCCAGCCGCATGGCGTGCAGCCACTGCCGGTCCAGCCCCAGCCGCTCGGCCAGCACGGGATCGGCGCCGTACATCGTGTCGCCCACGCAGGGGTGCCGCTGCGAGGCCATGTGCACGCGGATCTGATGGGTGCGGCCGGTCTCCAGCGTGACCTCCAGCAGCGAGGCCCCGGGGAAGGCCTCGACGGTCTCGTAGTGGGTGACCGAGGGCTTGCCGCCGCCGACGACGGCGAACTTCCACTGGGCGCCCGGATGCCGGCCGATCGGCGCGTCGATGATGCCGGCGAGCGGATCCGGATGGCCCTGCACCACCGCGTGATAGACCTTGTGCACCTCGCGGTCGTGGAAGGCGCGCTTCAGCGCCGTGTACGCCGTCTCGCTCTTGGCGACCACCATGAGGCCGCTGGTCCCGGCGTCGAGCCGGTGCACGATGCCGGCCCGCTCCGCCGCGCCCGAGGTGGAGATGCGGTAGCCGGCTCCGGCCAGCGCGCCGAGCACGGTCGGGCCCGTCCAACCGATCGAGGGATGGGCGGCGACCCCGACCGGCTTGTCGATGACCACGATGTCGTCGTCGTCGTGGACCACCCGCAGCTCGGGCACGGCCAGCGGCACCACCGCGGGCTCGGCCCGCGGCTCCCAATCGACCTCCAGCAGGGCATCGGCGCTGAGCCGGTCGGCCTTGGCGAGCACGACGCCGTCCTGCCGCACCCCCTGCTGCTCGGCGATCTCGGCGGCACGGCTGCGCGAGAGCCCGAGCAGGCGCGCCAGCCCGACGTCGGCCCGCTCCCCCGCCAATCCCTCGGGCACCCGGAAGACGCGCGACTCCATACGGCTACCGCCCCGGGTCGGCCCGGTTCCCCTGCTCGGCCGGATCCTGCTCGACCGGGCCCGGCTCGGCAGGGCCCCGCTCGGCCGGACCCTGCTCGACAGGCTCCTGCTCGGAAGGCCCCTGCCCGGAAGGCCCCTGCCCGGCCGGCTCCTGCCCGCCTTTGACGGCTCGGTGGCCGTCCAGGGTCACCCCGCGCACCGACAGCAGGATGAACAATCCCATGCTGGCCACGATGAAGGAGTCCGCGATGTTGAAGATGGCGGGGAAGCCGTAGACGAGGATGAAGTCGACGACATGCCCCAGCCCGAAGCTCGGCTCCCGGAACAGCCGGTCCGTCAGATTGCCCAGGGTGCCGCCCAGCAGCATCCCGAAGAGCACCGCCCAGGACAGCGAGCGGATGCGCGAGGCGTAGATCACGATGAACACCACGACCCCGGTCGCGGTGATCGAGAAGATCCAGGTCCAGCCGCTGGCGAGCGAGAAGGCGGCCCCCGAGTTCTGCACGTATTGGAACTGCAGCACCTGCCCGAGCACCGGGACGCGCTCGCCCTCCTGGAGGTTCTGCACCACCAGGAGCTTGGCGAACTGGTCCGCCGCGTAGACGGCCAGCGCGATGACGGCGAGCAGGGTCAGCGCGCGTGCGCTGACCCGCTTCCGCTCGGAAGACTCGACGACGGGACGAGTCCCCTGCTCAGTTCCCGCCAAAACCCGGGAAGGTGGCCGGACGCTGCTCCGCGGGGGCGGCATAGCCGCCGGGCGCGGCGGCCGAGGCGTCGAGCTCGCGGAGCAGGCCCTCGATGTGCCCCTTCAGCTTCTGCCGGTACTCCCGCTCGAAGGTGCGCAGCTCGTCGATGCGGTGCTCGAGCAGGGCGCGCTCCTGGTCGAGCGCGTTGAGCTGGGAGCGCTGCTTGGCCTCCGCCTCGGCCACGACCCGCGCGGCCGTGGCGTGGCCCTCGGCGATGAGGGCGTCGCGCTTCTCGATGCCCTCGCGCACATGCTCCTCGTGCAGACGGCGGGCCAGCTGCAGCAGGTTGTTGGTGTTGCCCGCCTCGACGGCCGGATCCATCGCCGGAGCCTGGTACGGGATGCCGACGGCCTGCGTGGCGCCCTGGGAGCTCTCGGTCGCGCCGCTGCGCTGCAGCTCGTTGATGCGCGACTCGCTGGCGATCAGACGCTGCCGCAGCTCCTCGTTCTCCTGGTTGAGCCGCCGCAGCTCGACGACCACCTCGTCGAGAAAGTCATCGACCTCATCCTGGTCGTAGCCCTCGCGGAACTTGGTCGGCTGGAACCGCTTGTTGACTACATCTTCAGGCGTCAAGGCCATCTGGTCGCTCCTATGAACTCGAAAGACTACTATCTCAGATTACAGCCCTAGACGGCAGTTTTGAGCACGACCGCGACATAGATCAGGATGACCGTGCCGAGCATCACGATGCTCCAGCCGAAGTCCAGCGCGGCGGCCCCGATCCGGATCGGCGGCAGCACCTTCCGGGCGGCGCGGATGGGCGGGTCGGTCACGCCGTAGACGGCCTCGGCGAGCACCAGCCCCAGCCCGCGCGGCCGCCAATCCCGGGAGAACATGCTCACCAGGTCGAGGATGAACCGGGCCCAGAGCGCGAAGAAGAACAGCAGCAGCAGATAGTAGGCCACCGTCGCGACAGCAGCCATCAGCCCAGCGCTCCGATCGGCGGTGCGCTATGCCTGTGCGAAGAACGAGGCCTCGACCTCGGGCTCGGCATCCGCCGTCTCGCCGCTGACGGCGATGTGGGCCGGTGAGAGCAGGAAGACCTTGTTGGTGACACGCTCGATCTTCCCATAGAGACCCTGGGAGAGGCCACTGGCGAAGTCGATCAGGCGCCGGGCCTCGGACTCGCTCATCTGGGAGAGGTTGATGATCACCGGCACGCCCTCGCGGAAGTTCTCGGCGATGATCTGCGCATCCTTGTACTGGTGCGGATGCACCGTGAAGATCTCGTTCATCTCGGCTGGACCTGCGTTCCTCGAGGCGTTCGAGCGCCGCAGCGGTGTGACCGAGGCGCGAGCGGCCTGGGGCGCGGCCTGCGGGACGGGTGCGAGCGGGGCCGCGGGCGTTGCGCCGTCGTAGTCGTACTCTTCGTCGGCGAGACCGAGGTAGACCATGGTCTTGCGAAGCGGGTTAGCCATCTCGTGCCTCCTGTGGGAATATCTGCTATCGAGGTTAACCGGCGGCGGGGCGATTTCCCGTTATTGCCGTGCCGATCCTTAGGTGTGTCGCGCCTTCCAGGATCGCCTCGCGGTAGTCCCCCGACATGCCCGCGGAGATCGACGTGGCGGCCGGGGCGAGCGCTCGCAGCCGATCCGAGGCCTCCCGCAGCCGGCCGAAGGCGCGCCTCGGTTCGGCATCCTGCGGCGCCACGGCCATCACGCCCAGCAGCCGCAGCCCCGGCGTGCGCAGCACCTGCTCGGCGAAGCCCTCGAGCTCCGTGGACGGGATGCCTCCGCGCCGGGGGTCCTCCGTCAGGTTCACCTGGATGAAGCAGTCGACGTCGTGCTCCGGGTCACTGAGCGGGCCGAGCAGCGAGGCGCGGTCCACCGAGTGGATGACCGCGCTGTAGCCGCGGACCTGCCGCGCCTTGTTGCTCTGCAGCTGCCCGACGAAGTGCCAGGTCAGCCCGAGCCCGGTCAGCTCCTTCGCCTTCGCCTGGGCCTCCTGGTGCCTGCTCTCCCCGATGTCGGTCACGCCGAGCGCGGCGAGCTCCCGGATCAGCCCGGCGGGGTGGAACTTGGTCACCGCGATCACCGTGATCTCCCGGGCATCGCGCCCGGCGTCGCGGGCAGCCTCGGCCAGCCCCGATCTCACCGCGGCGATGCGGTCGGCCAGGCGCGGGGGCGCGCCGCCGGCCGATACGGCCTCCATCATGGCGCGACCGCTACTTCAGGAACTCCGGGATGTCGAGCTCCTCCTCCTCGTCGTCGTGGAAGCCGGACTCGAAGGGGGCGGAGCGCACCAATTCGGGCTCGGGGGCCGTCCAGACGGGGGCGGGCGGCTCGTCCACCTGCTCCGCCGCGATGGCGGCCGCGGGCTTCGCCGGTCCGTCCACGAAGTTCGAGCGGCGCACCTCCGGGGCCTTCTTGACCGGTTCCCCGCCGTCGAAACCGGCGGCGATGACGGTGACCCGCACCTCGTCGCCGAGGGTGTCGTCGATGACGGCGCCGAAGATGATGTTGGCCTCGGGGTGCACGGCCTCCTGCACGAGCTTCGCAGCGTCGTGGATCTCGAAGATGCCCATGTTCGAGCCGCCCTGGATGGACAGCAGCACGCCGTGCGCGCCCTCGATGCTGGCCTCGAGCAGGGGCGAGGCGACCGCGAGCTCGGCGGCCTTGATGGCCCGGTCGGCTCCGCGGGCCGAGCCGATGCCCATCAGCGCCGAGCCGGCGCCCTGCATGACCGACTTCACGTCCGCGAAGTCGAGGTTGATCAGCCCCGGCGTGGTGATGAGGTCGGTGATGCCCTGCACGCCGGCCAGCAGCACCTGGTCGGCCGTGGCGAAGGCCTCGAGGAAGCTGATGCCCCGGTCGCTGATGTCGAGCAGGCGGTCGTTGGGCACCACGATGAGGGTGTCGACCTCGGTCTTGAGCACCTCGATGCCGGCCTCGGCCTGCGCCGCCCGGCGCTTGCCCTCGAAGCTGAAGGGCCGGGTGACCACGCCGATGGTCAGGGCGCCGATCGACTTGGCGATGCGGGCGATGACGGGCGCTCCGCCGGTGCCGGTGCCGCCGCCCTCGCCCGCGGTGACGAAGACCATGTCGGCGCCGGCGAGGGCCTCCTCGATCTCGTCGCTGTGGTCTTCGGCGGCGCGGCGGCCGACTTCGGGGTCGGCGCCCGCACCCAGTCCGCGGGTGAGCTCGCGGCCCACATCGAGTTTCACATCGGCGTCGCTCATGAGCAGCGCCTGGGCGTCGGTGTTGATGGCGATGAACTCGACTCCGCGCAGCCCGAGCTCGATCATGCGGTTGACGGCGTTCACGCCGCCGCCGCCCACGCCGACCACCTTGATCACGGCGAGATAGTTCTGGTTCGTTGTCACGTCCGGCCTCCGCTGGAAACTCTCAACCTCAACTGAAGGCTTAAAGTTATGCTCAGTATGCATTTCTTGGATGGAAGTCAAGCGCGGTCCGGAGCCCGCGACCCTGAGGCTGCTCAGCGTGTCGCAAACTGCGCCGGGAAACTCAGCGAACTCCCACCCAGGAGGCCGGCAGGGGGCTCAGCCGCGGGTGACCACCGCGCTGTCGGGAGCCGACACGTCGTATTGCACCACATCCTTGAGCTTCTGCGCGATCAGCGCGTCGAGCACCTCGGCCTTGAGCTGCGAGTTGCCGGAGCCGCCCCAGAGCACCCGGGTCCCGTCGGAGAGGATGAGCGTGACGTCCTCGCTGGTCGAGGCCGTGATGGTGTCTACCTGGTCGTGCAGGGCCTGCGGCAGCGCCATCAGCACGCGGGCGACGGAGCGGAAGGCGGAACTGTCCACGCCCACTCCCGGCAGCCGGATGGCCGGCATGTCCTCCGGGCGGGTGCCGGCACTGCGCAGCACCACTCCGGCGGCATCCACCACGTCGAAGGCGTCCCCCCGCTCCAGCACGCCGATCGGCTCGCGCTCGACGACGCGGATGACGAGCGAGTGCGGCGGGACCACCTCGGTGACGAAGCTGCGGATGATCGGGAAGCGCGAGAGCTCCTCCCGGATGCGATCCTGATCCACCAGGGCGATCGGCGTGCCGAGTTGATCGGACACGGCCTCCCGGATGCTGTCCGCGGTCGTCGCGGAAGTGCCCTCGACCTCGATGGTGCGCAGCGCCAGCAGCGGGGAGAACACCGCGACGGCGACCACCCCCGCAACGACGGCGACCACCCCCGCCGCCGAGAGCCAGGCGATGCGCCGGCGCCGGGTCCGCCGGGTGAAGCGCTTCACCTCCTCGCGCTCGAAGCGTCTCCGCTGCTTCGCCGCGGCGCGCTCCTCTCTGCGCGCCTCCTTGCGCTCCCGGCGGAGCCGTGCCGTGGACTCGTCCTGCCGTGCCGGTCGTCCGACAGCCTTGTGCTCCTGCCGCCGCGAGGGCCGGGCAGGCGTCCGCTCGGCCCTCGCGGCGCGCGGCTGCTTCGCGGCCGGCCGGCCGGGGCGGGACTCCTGTTTCGGCTCCTCGCGCTGCGAGGGACGCCGCGGCTGCCCGGGGCGCCCGGGTGGCGAGGACTGCGGCGAGCGGGGCGGTGGTCCGTCGAACCCCTCCGGCCGTCTCATCCGGCCGTCCCGGCCTGCCCGGCGGCGTCGCCATCCGTATCGGCGCCGAGCGCGCCCAGCAGCTGCGGGATGATGCGATAGACGTCGCCGCAGCCCAGCGTGATCACGAAATCGCCCTCCCGGGCGATGGATGCCGTGTAGTCGGCGGCCTGCTGCCAATCCGGCAGATAGGCGACCCGGCCGCCATCGCGGAAGCGCTCCGAGACCAGCTCGCCCGTCACGCCCGGGACCGGGTCCTCGCGCGCCCCGAACACGTCGAGCACCACCGTGTGGTCGGCCAGCCGCTCGTAGACCTCCGCGAACTCGCCCGCCATCAGCTTGGTGCGGCTGTAGAGGTGCGGCTGGTGGACCGCGATGATCCGCCCCCCGCCGATCACGCTGCGGGCCGCCGTGAGCGCCGCCTCGACCTCGGTGGGGTGGTGGGCGTAGTCGTCGTAGACGCTCACCCCGCGGACGCGGCCGTGCAGCTCGAAACGGCGCTGGGTACCGCCGAAGCCGGCCAGGGCATCCGGGATGGCCTCCGGCGCGATGCCGAGCGCCACCAGCACGGCGAAGGCCCCCGCGGCGTTGACGGCGTTGTGCCTCCCGGCGATGCGGAGGGAGACGGGATGGTCGACGCCGCGATAGCGCAGCGAGAAGGAGACCGGACCCTCGGTCGTGACGGAGTGCAGCCGCACATCCGCGCCCTCCGCCTCGCCGAAGGTGAGCAGCCTCGCGCGCGGCAGCTCGGCGGAGACGCGCAGCGCCCCGGGGTCGTCGCTGGAGATCACCACCCGCTCGGCGGCCTTGCGCCCGAAGTCCACGAAGGCCCGGTCGAAGGCCTCGACCGAGCCGTAGTGGTCGAGATGGTCGGCGTCGACATTCGTGATGAGCGCGATGGCGGTGTCGTAGAGCAGGAAGGATCCGTCGGACTCGTCGGCCTCCACCACGAAGAGGTCGTCGCTGCCGGCGGATGCGCTGATGCCGAGCGATTGGATCACCCCGCCGTTGACGTAGCCGGGGTCGCGTCCCAGGGCGAGCAGGGCGGTGACGATCATGCCGGTCGAGGTCGTCTTGCCGTGCGCGCCGGCGACCGAGACCAGCCGGTGGCCGCGGGTCAGCCAGGCCAGCGCCTGCGAGCGGTGCAGCACCGGGATGCCGTGCTCGAGGGCGTAGCGGTATTCGGGGTTGTCCTGCCAGAGCGCGCCGGTCACCACCACGGTGTCGGCATCGCCGACATTCGCGGCGTCGTGGCCGATCGCGACCCTCGCCCCCAGACCGCGGAGCGTCTCGACCGCCGCGCTGTCGCGCACATCGGAGCCGGTGACGACGTGGCCCGCGTCCAGGAACATCCGGGCGATCCCGCTCATCCCCGAGCCGCCGATGCCGACGAAGTGGAGCGAGCCGAGCTGTTCGGGCAGGGGCAGGGAGAGGTCGGGCTTGATCATCGCTACAAACCTACGCTGCCCGGCTGGGCCCCGACCGCGTCGCCGATGAGAGCGGTCATGCGGTCGGTGCCGTCGAGGACGCCGATCGCGGCGGCCGCCCTGCCCATCGCCTCGAGGCCCGCCCGGTCGCCCAGCAGGGGCAGGAGACGGGTGCGCACCCATTCCGGGGTGAACTCCGCATCCTCCACCAGGATCGCCCCGCCGGCCGCCACGGCGTCCGCGGCGTTGAACCTCTGCTCCCCGTTTCCCACCGGGTAGGGGATGTAGACGGCCGGGATGCCCAGGGCGGTCAGCTCGCTCACCGTGGCGGCGCCCGCGCGCGAGACGGCCAGATCGGCGACCGCCAGGGCCAGCTCCATCCGATCGGCGTAGGGGACGACGCGGTGCCCCGCGCTGTGACCGGCTGCGCCTGGGCTCGGCTCCGCGCGCTCGCCGGCGAGGTGCAGCAGCTGCCAGCCGGCCCCCACGATGCCCGGAGCGGCCGCGGAGACGGTCTCGTTGATGCGCCGGGCGCCCAGCGATCCGCCCGTGACGAGCAGGGTCGGCCTGCCCTCGTCGAGGCCGAAGTGGCGGATGCCCTCGGCGCGTGCCGCTTCGCGGTCGAGCGTCTCCACCTCGCGCCGCAGCGGCATGCCGACGAAGCGGGCGCCGCGCAGCCGTGCCGAACGGAAGGCCGTGCCGACCCAGGGGGTGAGCCGGCTGCCGAGCCGGTTCGCCATGCCGGGCTTCGCGTTCGCCTCGTGCAGCACGAGCGGGGGCCCCTCCCGCTGGGCGGCGAGGTAGGCGGGCGCCGCGGCATAGCCGCCGAAGCCCACGACCGCGTCGATGCCGTGCTCACGCAGGTATCCGCGGGTCTGGCGCACGGCCCGGGCGAAGCGTGCCGGGAAGCGGACGGCGGCCAGGCCGGGGCGTCGCGGGAAGGGCAGCCGCTCGATCGTGAGCAGCCGGTAGCCGCGAGCGGGGACCAGCCGGCTCTCCAGGCCTTCGGCGGTGCCGAGGACCAGGATGACCGCATCCGGCTCCCGCTCCCGCAGCCGGTCGGCGACCGCCAGCAGCGGGTTGACGTGCCCGGCGGTCCCGCCGCCGGCGAGCAGATAGGCGGTCACGGCCGCCGCCGGGTGTCGGGCGCCGTGCCGAGCGGCCGGCCGTGCGCCGCGCCGTGGGCTGCACCGGGCACCGTGCGCGGTGCGCCGGACGCCGTCCGGGGGCGCGGTCCCGCGGGATCCGGGGCCTCTGCTCCACCCCGGGCGAAGGAGAGCACCACCCCGATCGCCAGCAGCGTGGTGATCAGCGCCGAGCCCCCGGCCGAGATGAGCGGTAGCGGAACGCCGAGCACCGGCAGCAGGCCGAGCACGACGGCGATGTTGACGAGCGCCTGGCTGATGATCCAGACCATGACTCCGCTCACCGTGATCCGGGCGAAGGGATCGCGGTTGGCCCGGATGATCCTCACGAAGGCGATCGCCAGCACCACGAAGAGCAGCAGCACGACGATGGCGCCGATCAGGCCGAGCTCCTCGCCGATCACGGCGAAGATGAAGTCGTTGTCGACCTCGGGCAGCCAGGACCACTTCGCCTTCGAGTTGCCCAGGCCCACGCCGAAGACGCCGCCGGAGGCGAGGGCGTACCAGCCCTGCAGGGTCTGCCAGCACTCGTTGGCGGCGTTCTCCCCTCCGGCGGTGCAGCCCGACATCCAGGCGGAGATGCGGTCGGTCCGGGAGGTGTTGGCGAAGGCGAAGATCAGCGCGGTGAAAGCCATGACCGCGGCGGGCACCACGAGGAAGCGCATCCGGATGCCGGCGAAGAAGAGGGCGCCGAAGACGATCATCAGGATGATCAGCGTGGTGCCCAGGTCGTGGCCCTTGAGCACGAGTCCGACGGCGACGACCACGACCGGGCCGATCGGCAGGAGTACATGCTTCCAGTCGTCGAGCAGCTCGTTCTTGACGGTGAGGATGTACGCCAGCCAGACCACGAGCGCGAGCTTGAGAAGCTCCGAGGGCTGGGCGGAGAAGGAGCCGAAGTTGATCCAGTTGCAATTGCCCTGGTAGCAGTAGCCCAGGGGCGTCATCACCACGAGGAACTGCAGGCCGATGCCCAGGATGATCGCCAGCCAGGCCCACTTCCTCCAGAACCGTGCGGGGATGCGCGCGGCGATGAGCATGAGCGGCACGCCGATGACCGCGTACAGCCCCTGCTTGACGAAGACGGCGAAGAAGTCGTCGCTGGTCTTGAACGACTCCACGGACGACGAGGAGAGCACCATGACCAATCCGAAGATCACCAGGAACAGCGTCGTGCCCAGCAGCAGGAAGAAGTTCGCGTTCTGGGCGCCGAAGAGCCGCCGGACGGCCACGACCCCGGCGACCGGGGGCTTCTCCGTGCCACTGCGGGCTGGAGGCCTTCCGGCGCCAGACGCCGCCGGCCGCAGGCCGCCGGACATCGCAGGCCGCCTGCCGGAGGGGGAAGGGGTTCTCGTGGACATACGTCTTTAGTGTCGAGTGCGCCGAGCGCCGATCGGAGCTGCCCCGGCGCGTGTCGCCGAATACCCAGCCCTTTCATCATTCAGGAGTCTGTGTGAGAGGAGTGACTGGTGCTGTCTTGTGAGGTGCGCATCCGCCACTCCAGTCACTCCCTTCACCTCAACTCCTGAATGATGAAAGGGGTTACTGGTTGTTCCATTCGAGGTAGAAGAGGCCCACGCCGACGGCGACGAGCAGGCCCGCGATGATCCAGAAGCGCACCACGACGGTGACCTCCGCCCAGCCCTTGAGTTCGAAGTGGTGGTGCAGCGGGCTCATCAGGAAGATCCGCTTGCCGTGCGTGATCTTGAAGTATGCCCGCTGCAGGATGACCGAGCCGGTCACGATGACGAAGAGGCCGCCGATGAGCACCAGCAGCAGCTCCGTGCGGCTCAGGATCGCCAGGGCGGCCAGCGCCCCGCCGATCGCCAGCGAGCCGGTGTCGCCCATGAAGATGCGCGCCGGCGAGGTGTTCCACCAGAGGAAGCCGATGAGGGCGCCGGAGATCGCCGCGGCGACGACAGCGAGGTCGAGGGGGTCGCGAACCTCGTAGCACTTGTGGGCGAGATCGAGCCCCGCCGTCCGCGATCCGAAGCAGTTCTGGTTGAACTGCCAGAAGCCGATGAAGATGTACGAGGCGACGGCGAGGATGCTCGCACCGGTCGCCAATCCGTCGAGGCCGTCGGCCACGTTCACGCCGTTCGAGCTGCCGACGATGATCAGCACCACCCAGACGATGAAGAGGATGACGCCCGCGACCACGCCCAGCGCCATGAAGTCGAGCTGTTCGATGTCCCGGATCGCCGAGACCATGGACGAGGCGGGCGTCAGCCCGTTCTCGTCGGGGAAGTTCAGCGCGATCAATGCGAAGACCGAGCCGAACACGACCTGGCCGCAGATCTTCGCCCAGCCGCCGAGGCCGAGGCTGCGCTGCTTGCGGGTCTTGATGAAGTCGTCGATGAAGCCGACGATCCCGAGCCCCACCATGAGGAAGATGACCAGCAGCCCGGAGAGCGTGAACGGCGTGCGCGGGCTGAGCAGGTGGCCGACCGTGTACCCCACGATCGCGGCGACGATGAAGACGATCCCGCCCATGGTCGGCGTGCCGCGCTTGATGTGATGCGATTGCGGTCCGTCGTCCCGGATGAACTGACCCCACTCCAGGCGATGGAAGAGGCGGATGAACAGCGGCGTCAGGAAGAGCGTGAAGAGCATGCCGGTGCCTCCGGCGATGAGCACGGGGATCACGGGGCCACCTCGCCGAGCCGATCGCCGAGATATCGGAGTCCGGCGGATTTCGATGATTTCACCAGCACGACATCGCCCGCCCGCAACTCTTCACGCAGAAGATCGTATGCCGCATCGGGCGTGCTGACGAACACCGACTCCCCGTCCCACGAACCTTCCAGGCCCGCCGCGTTGTGGATGTGCCGGGCGCCGGTCCCGACGACGACGAGCTTTCGCACGTTCAGCCGCACCGCCAGCCGGCCGATGCGGTCGTGCTCCTCGTCCGCGTACTCGCCCAGCTCGGCCATCTCGCCGAGCACGGCGACGGAGCGTCGGCCGTCCCGCGTCACCTGGGCCAGCGTCTTCAGCGCCGCGGCCATCGAGTCCGGGCTCGCATTGTAGGCGTCGTTGATGACGACGACGCCCGTGGAGGGCGTGAGCACCTCCATCCGCCATCGCTCGGCCCGGGGCAGGGCCTCCAGCGCCGCGACGGCCCGGCCGGTCGGCACCCCGAGCTGCTCGGTCACGGCGAGGGTCGCCAGGGCGTTCATGACGTGGTGCTCCCCGAGGATGCGCAGGGCCACCGGATGCCGGTGCCCGCCGATCACGGCGGTGAACCGGGTTCCGGTCGCCGTGGCCTCGATCTCCTCCGCCCGGATCCCGGCTCGCTCGCCGAGGCCGAACCAGACGGGGCGCGCCGCGGTGAGCGCGGCCATCGCGGCCACCCGCTCGTCGTCGGCGTTCAGCACCGCGATGCCGTCGCCCGGCAGCGCCTGCACCAGCTCGGCTTTCGCCCGCTGGGTCGCCTCGATGCCGCCGAAGAACCCGGCATGGGCGAGGCCGACCTTGAGCTCGACGCCGATGTCCGGCCGGGCTATGGCCGCCAGGCGCGCGATCTCGCCCGCCCCGCTCGCCCCCATCTCCACGATGAGGTAGCGGGTGCCCTCGTCGATGCCGAGCATGGAGATCGGCGCCCCGACGTGGTTGTTGAACGACTCCCGGGGCGCGACGGTGGGGCCCTGGGTCTGCAGCACGGCGTGCAGCATGTTCTTGGTGGTCGTCTTGCCGTTCGACCCGGTGATGCCGATCACGGTGAGCTCGCCGCGCTCCCGCACCGTCTGCACGACGTGCCGGGCGAGGTCGGCCAGGGCGGTGACGCCGTCGTCGACCACGATCTGCGGGATCGGCAGCGGCAGCTCCCGCTCGGAGATCACGAGCGCCGCGCCCGCGGCGGCGGCGTCGGCGGCGAAGAGGTGACCGTCGGTGGTCTCCCCCGGCAGGGCGAAGAAGATCGACCCGGCGGCCACCCGCCGGGAATCCGTCTCGACGGCTCCCCCGACGGGGGTCTCGCGGTCGTGGTCGCCGACCAGGCGACCGGAGACGACAGCCTCGATCCGCCCCAGGCTCAGAGCTATCACGACCAGCCAGCCTCGCGGAGGGCCTGGCGCGCTTCATCCCGTGCCGAGTACGGCGTGCGCACGCCCTTGATCTCGCGATAGTCCTGGTGGCCGGGGCCGGCCCAGAGGATGGAGTCGCCCTCCCCCGCCAGCGAGACGGCGTGCCGGATGGCCTTCTCCGGCGGGCTCACCTCGTAGAGCTCCAGCTCCGGCCGGGCACGGCGGGCGGCGTCCATCAGGGTCGCCCGGATCGCGGCCGGGTCCTCGAAGCGCGGGTGGTGGTCGGTGATCACGAGGATGTCCGAGCCCTCCGCCGCCACGCGCGCCATATCGTCCCGCTTCGAGGCGTCGCGATCGCCGTCCGCCCCGAACACCATGATGACCTTCCCCGTCGTGAACTTGCGGACCGCGGCCAGGGTGTTCAGGAAGGCGTCGGGCGTGTGCCCGAAGTCGACGTAGACCGAAGGCCCCCGTTCGCCCGAGACGCGCTCGGTGCGGCCCGGAAGATAGGCGACGATCCCGCCGTCGTCCTCCAGCGCGTGCCCGATGGCCTCGAGCTCGAAGCCGGCCTCCACGAGCATGACGATCGCCAGCGCGGCATCGGCGGCCATATGCCACCCGATCAACGGCACCCGGGTGGTCAGCGCCCGGCCTTCCGGCCCGGTCAGCCGGAACTCGGTGAAGGAGGCCTGCTCGTCGGTGATCTGCACCGTCCACTCCGCCTCGACGCCGGGCATGGCGGAGACGGTGGTCACCGGGATCCGCGACTCCTCGACGACGCGCCGCCCCCAGGGCGAGTCGAGCGAGACCACGCCCCGCTTGCCGCGATCGGGCTGGAAGAGCGCCATCTTGGCGGCGAAGTACTCCTCCATCGTCCCGTAGTCGTCCAGGTGGTCGTGGCTGAGATTGGTGAAGGAGACGACGTCGAAGAGCAGGCCGTCCACCCGGTTGCGGCTGAGGGCCTGGGCGCTCACCTCGACGGCGACGGCGCGCACCTCGCTCTCGCGCATCCGGGCCAGCAGGGCGTGCATCTCGCTGGCCTCCGGGGTGGTGAGCCGGCTGACGACCGTCACATCGGCGATGTGCCGCTCGGAGGTGGAGCTGAGCCCGGTGACCAGGCCGAGCTGCTTGAGGATGCCCTCCAGGATGTACGCGGTGGAGGTCTTGCCGTTCGTTCCGGTGATCCCCAGCAGCAGCGGCGGATGCTCGTTGGTGCGGTAGACCCAGGCCGACACCTCGCCGAGCGCCGCCCTCGGCGAGTCCACGACGACGATCGGCAGGCCGGAGTCCTCGGCGAGCTCCCGCCCGGCTGCGTCGGTGAGCACCGCGACGGCGCCGCCCTCCCTGGCCTTGGCTGCGTAGCCGGCACCATGGCTGCGGGCGCCCGGCACGCCGACATAGAGATCGCCGGGATGCAGATCGTCGGTGCTCAGGGTGACGCCGGTGATCTCCACGCCCTCGAGCGAGCCGTGGACCTCCAGTCCGAACTCGCTCACGAGCGCAGCCAGCGATCGGGCCGACGGATGCTCCGGTCGCAGGACCGGGGGGATCCGAGCGGTCAATTGATCCTCTCTCTCACCAGGTGGAGGGATACGTCGACGGCGGGACCGTCGATGGCGGGACGCGGAACGTCTTCAGCACCTGTGTCATGATCTTACGGAATATGGGCGTGGCGTAGGACGAGGTGCGGTTGATCTTGGGCTTGACGAAGGTCACGCCGACAACATACTGCGGGTTCTCCGCCGGGGCCATGCCGATCGTCGAGATGATCCGGTCGTCGGTGTAGACGCCGTTCTCGGCGACCTGGGAGGTGCCCGTCTTCGCCGCGACGTTGTATCCGGGGATCTCCAGCTCCGGCCGGTGGAACGAGTCCGTGACGACCGCCTCGAGCATCTTCACGGTCTGCTCGGCGGTCTCCTGGGAGACGACCCGGACCCCCTTGGTCGGCGGGGCGTCGGTGACCGTGCCGTCCGGATGCACGCAGCCCTCCACCAGCGTGAGCGGCAGGCGCACGCCGCCGTTGGCGAGGGCCTGGTAGGCCGAGGCCATCTGCGCCGCGGTGGCCGTGACGCCCTGGCCGAAGGTGACCGTGAGCGCGGTGAGCTTGTCCCATTTGTCGGCCGGTCGCAGCGGTGCCGCGGACTCCCCGTTGAAGTCCACGGCCGTCTTCTCGCCGATCCCGAACTTCCTCATGTAGTCGTAGAGGGTCTGGGAGTCGAGCTTCTCGCCGAGCATGGAGATGCCCACGTTCGAGGAGTCCCGCAGGATGCCCGTGAGGGTGTACTTCATCGGATCGTGATAGAAGCTGTCCTTGATGGAGCCGCCCCAGGGCAGGTAGCGGCGGTAGGGGGCGATCACCTCGCTCGTCGGCGTGGCGACCCCGGAGTCGATGAGCGCGGCCGCGGTGATCGCCTTCATGGTCGAGCCCGGCTCGAAGGGGGTGCTGAAGGCTAGCGACCCCCGGTTCGTCGCGGGCGTGGCACCGACGTCGTTGGGGTCGACGGAGGGGTAGTCGGCCGCGGCCATGATGTGGCCGTCCTTGACCCGGATGACGAAGGCGGAGGCCGATTCCGCCCCCAGCGCGTGGGCCTGCTCGCCGAGGGTCTGCTGGGTGAACCACTGCAGATCGCTGTCGATGGTCAGCTTGACCGTCCCGCCGTCCTGGGCCTGCGTGGTGGTGACGGTGCTGCCCGGCAGACGCACGCCGTCGAGGCCGCGCTCGTAGCTGGACACGCCGTCGGTGGCCGCGAGGCACTTGTCCTCCATCAGCTCGATGCCCGCCTGCGGGCCGTCGGTGCCGACGAAGCCGACGAGGTTGCCCGCGACCGCCCCGTCGGGGTAGGTCCTCGAGGGGTGGGCGGTCAGCACGAGCCAGGAGATCTTCAGGGCCTTCAGCGCCTCGTACTGGTCGGTGTCGACGCCTTTGGTCAGATACATGAACTGCGAGTTCGGGTCGGCCGCCAGCTTGGCCTGATAGGCGGCGAGGTAGTCGGCCGCGTCGTCCCCGGTGATGGCGGCGATCTCGCTGAACGCCTGCTCGACCGTGATGACCGGCTTCTTGATGTCTCGCACCAGGGAGGGGGACATGGTCACGTCGTAGCGCATGACGCTGCCCGCCAGCACCGTGCCGTTCGTGTCGACGATGTCGCCGCGGGTGCCGTAGGTGACCACCTTCACCTCGCGCTTCCCCATGGATTGGGCGTTGAGCGACTCGGCCTGCACCACCTGGATGTCGACGAGGCGGACCATGAACGCCGCGACGACCACGAGCGTGAGGGCCATGGCCATGAAGACGCGCCGCCGGGTGTCTCGCGGCCTGGTGGTCTCTCGCATCTTTCCCTACTCCCCCGCTCGGCCGGCTAGCGCGTGATGGGAGCCGGCAGCATGCCCCCCGTCGAGGCTACTGAGCCGGTCGCGGGAGGCTGCGCCGCCACGCCCGTGCCCTCGCCGAGTGCGCCGGAGCCGCTGTCTCCCGTCTCGGCGGCTCCCGGTGCCGCGGTCCCGGCCACCGGGGCGTCCGCTGCGGATGCGCCGGGCGTCTGCCCGCCCGCCGCGGCGTCGGTCGCGGACCCGGTCGCCGCCGCTTCGGTGTAGAAGGGCAGCAGCGAGTTCGCCACCAGATTGCCGGTGGCGGCGTCGACGACGCCCCCGGTGCTGGCCTTGGCGGCGACGGGCGCCCCGAGCACCGCGCCGTCCGAGAGACGCAGGAACGCGGGCGAGGCGTTGCTGACCATCCCGAGCGCCTCCGCCCGCTGCGCGAGGTTCTGCGGGGAGTTCAGCACGTCCAGCTGCTCCGAGAGCATCTGCTGGGTCCGGGTGAGCTCCTTCTGCTTCGCCTGCCACGAGGAGAGCTGGTAGGCGTTGTCGGAGAGCACGATGCTCAGCAGCAATTGCGCCATGAGGATGCCGAAGAGCCCCAGCACGGTGACCAGCACGTAGACGAGTCGCGGCCGGGCCCGGCGCTGCGCCCTGGTGGTGACGATCTCGACGTGGCGTCGACCCGGTGCGGGCCCCGCCGGTACGGCGGTCGGTCTCGCTTCGGCGAGCATGCTCATGCGGCCCTCCTCAGGCGCTCGGCGGCGCGCAGCCGCACGGAGGCGGATCTCGGGTTCGCCTCGATCTCCGGGCGTCCCGCCAGCTCCGCCCCCCGGGTGAGCAGTCGCAGCTGGGGCCGGTGCTCCGGCAGCTCGACCGGCAGCCCGGCGGGCGCGGTGGAGCTGGCGCCGGCGACGAGGATGCGCTTGACGACGCGATCCTCGAGCGAGTGGTAGGCGAGCACGACGATCCGGCCGCCGACGGCCAGCGACTCGAGGGCGGCGGGGATCGCCCGCTCCAGCACGGCCAGCTCCTGGTTGACCTCGATGCGCAGCGCCTGGAAGACGCGCTTGGCCGGATGCCCCTTCCGCTGCACCGCGACGGGTGTGGCCTCCGAGATCAGGGCGACCAGCTCCGCGGAGGTCGCCAGCGGACGCGCGGAACGCGCCTCCACGATGCGGCGCGCGTAGCGTGCGGCCAGGCGCTCCTCCCCGTAGTCGAGGAAGATGCGCCGGAGCCTCTCCTCCGGATAGTCGGCGAGCACCTCCCGGGCCGTGATGCCCGTGGTCGGGTCCATCCGCATGTCGAGCGGGGCGTCCTTCGCGTAGGAGAAGCCGCGCTCCGGCCGGTCGAGCTGCATCGAGGAGACGCCCAGGTCGAAGAGCACGCCCGAGACCTCGCCGATCCCGAGGGAGGCCAGCACCGAGGCGAACTCGTCGTAGACGGCATGGATCAGATGCACCCGGGCTCCGTAGGGTGCGAGCCGCTCCCCCGCGATGGCCAGGGCGTCGGGGTCGCGGTCGAGGCCGACGTAGCGCAGCTCGGGGAATCGCTGCAGAGCAGCCTCGGCGTGGCCCCCCATGCCGACGGTGGCGTCGACCAGCACGGCATCGGGCAGGCGCAGGGCGGGTGCGAGCAGTTCGAGGGTCCTCTCGAGCATGACGGGGGTGTGGACGGGTGCGACGGCCATGGCATCGGGGCGGGTTCCCCGGCCCTGATCCCCATCCGTGCGTGACCTGGCACCGGGGAAGTGTGTCAGGGCGTGACGGCTGGGAGTCAGGGCCGGGGCTAGAAGATCCCCGGGATCACCTCCTCCGCGGTCTCGGAGAAGGCGGCCTCCTGCGTCTCGTAGTACTGCTGCCAGGCGGCGCTGTCCCAGATCTCGGCACGGGTCCCGGCGCCGATGACGGTCAGCTCCTTGCTCAGGCCTGCATAGCTGCGCAGGTGGGCGGGGATGGTGACCCGGTGCTGGCTGTCCGGGACCTCATTCGTGGCCCCGGACAGGAAGAGGCGCAGGAAGTCCCGCGCCTGCTTGCTGGTCAGCGGGGCCTGGCGCAGGTTCTCATGGATGGTCTCGAACTCGCGGGCGCTGAACACGTAGAGGCAGCGCTCCTGCCCCCGGGTGATGACGACGCCGCTCTCGAGCTCCGACCAGAACTTGGCCGGGAGGATGATCCGTCCCTTGTCGTCGAGCTTGGGTGCGTAGGTGCCGAGGAACACGGTGCGCCCCCTCTCTCGATCGGACCAAGTTCCCCCACTTTACTCCACTTTCCTCCACTTACAAGGATTCCGAGCCAATTCTCGGCTGGAATCCGCTCGTGGGGGCCCGGAATGGCAGGGAAGTGCTGCGGTGGAGGGCAGTGGAGGAGATCGCAGCGGGATGCGCCGGGGCCGGAACAGGGGCAGGCGGAACAGGGACAGGCGGAAGAGGGACAGCCGGAACAGGGACAGGAGGAACAGGGACCAGGAGGGAGGACTCTGGCGAGAGGACTCTGGCGAAGGGGGTTAAAAGCAAAGAGGGCCGGCCTTCCGGCCAGCCCTCGGATCCGTTCGGTCGCCTATCGCTCCCGGCCGTCCTGGCGTCTGTCCCAGCGCTCGTTGAGGCGATCCATGAACGAGGCGCCCTTGCTGTGCGGTGCCGGCGACGCCGCGGGGGCGGCACCGGAGCGGGGGGATGCGTGGCGGGGCCGCGAGATGGCAAGCAGCACGCCGGCGAACATGACGACGAAGCCGACCACCCCGATGATCGGCAGGCGGGTGATGACCCCGGTGACGATGGTGCCGACACCCAGCAGCGCGATGAGGATCCCGATCACGACGGCGGTGTAGTTCGGCCTGCCGCGATGCGCGCCGATGGTCGAGACGACATCCGCCTCGCTGTGATAGAGGCTGCGCTCCATCTCGTCCAGGAGCCGCTGCTCCTGCTCAGACAGTGGCATCTCACTCCTCCCCATCCCTCGGGTCCTCATCCGCCGGTCGCCTCGACCGCGATGATGATGACGGTGCCTTCAATTCTATGCTGGGCCGCGAAGCTAGGCTAGGCGTGTGGCTGAGAGTACACGGTTAGTTGACCTGATCGGTTCTGAGATCGAAGCCTTCCTCTCCGCCCGCAGGGCGCAATTGGCCGCCATCTCCGCCGACACCGCTCCCCTGATCGACTACGCCGCGGAGCTGCTGCACGGCGGCAAGCGCTTCCGCGCGCTCTTCTGCTATTGGGGCTGGCAGGCGGTGAGCGGGCATCAGCCCCGCTTCGATCCCCTGGCCGCCGAGGAGCCCAGCGATCTGCCGGCCGTGGTCACGGCGGCGGCGGCGCTGGAGGTGTTCCACGCCGCGGCCCTGGTGCACGACGACATCATGGACAACTCCGACACCCGGCGGGGCATGCCCGCCGTGCACAAGCGCTTCCAGCGGCTGCACCGCGAAGGCGGCTGGGGCGGCAGCTCGCTCGGCTTCGGACAGGCCGCCGCTCTGCTGCTCGGGGATCTGCTCCTGGGCTGGAGCGACGAGCTGCTCGACCTCGGCCTCTCGCGCCTGGGCCGCACCGGAGCCCGGGCCGCGGCGCGCGCGGAGTTCACCACCATGCGCACCGAGGTGACCGCCGGGCAGTATCTGGACATCCTCGACGAGCGCGCCTGGCAGAGCCGGCCGGAGACGGAGATGCTCTCGCGGGCCCAGCAGGTCGTCGTCTACAAGTCGGCCAAGTACAGCGTGGAGGCGCCGCTGGCGATCGGCGCGACGATGGGCGGGGCGGCCCCCGAGCAGCTCGCGGCCCTGCGCGACTTCGGGCTGCCGCTGGGCGTGGCCTACCAGCTCCGCGACGATCTGCTCGGCGTCTTCGGGGACCCGGAGGTCACGGGCAAGCCGGCCGGCGACGACCTGCGCGAGGGCAAGCGCACCGTGCTCATCGCCGTGGCCCGGGCCAAGCTGCCCGGCAACGCCCGCCGTGTGCTCGACGATCTGCTCGGCGACCCGGAGCTGGACGATCAGCAGGTGGGGATGCTGCAGGCCTCGATCCGGCAATGCGGCGCCGTCGACGACGTGGAGCGCCTGATCGACCACAATGTGCAGCAGGCGGTCTCGGCGATGGCGGATGCGCCGCTCAGCGTGACGGCGCGGGAGCAGCTGATCCGCCTGACCGACACGGTCACGCGGCGCACGGCCTGAACCGCTGGCCGCCGGCCGTCAGAAGCCGAGGGCCTGGGCGATGCGCCTGACCTCGGCCTTGCGCCCCGAACGCAGGGCGTCGATGGGCGTCGTGCGCAGGCTCTCCTCCGGCTCGAGCAGCCAATGCATCGCCTCCTCGTCGCTGAATCCGCTGTCGGTCAGCACGATCAGGGTCCCGCGCAGCTCCGGCAACGGCTCGGCGTCCCTCAGGAAGACGTCCGGAACCTTGGGGGCGCCGTCGACCTTGACGGCGAGCAGGCTGCGGTCCTCGAGCAGCCGCCGCACTTTGCTCGTGCTCACCCCGAGCAGTTCGGCCAGCTCGGGGATGGTCAGCCAGGCGATGTCTTGGGCTGTAGTCACGCTTAAAAGATTGCCATAAGAGAGGGAGGAGGACGCTCGGCGCCCATCCGGGGTCCGGCGATCACTCTAATTAACATCTGTCACGCTAATTGACACATGCATATATCTGTGACAGCTTTATTGTGGAAGCGCATGCTCTCAGCGGTCGCCTGCCGGGCGGCGCGCATGCGGCATTCGGTGAACCAGCAGAGCCGATCACGGGGAAACACGACAATGAAGACTTCACAGGCGGCATATCCGGGACCGCGGCATCTGGCGCCCAGACAGCGCAGCGCCTTCAACAAGAGCCTGATCGGCGTGCCCATCGTGCTCGCGACCACCATGGCGATGACCCTCAACCTGACGAGCCCCATCGACGCGGATGCCGCCAGCAAGCGCCCGGTCAAAGACGAGACCTCCCCGTTCAGCGCCGCCATCCGCAGCGCCCTCGTCAAGGCGGGGATCGCCGCCCAGGCCAAGGACGCCACCCCGGCCGGAGCCTACGCGCTCGCGGCGTCCACCCCCTCGACCTATCGCGTGCAGCCGGGTGACACCGTGAGCGCCATCGCCGGCCGCTACGGACTGTCCACGGCATCCGTGCTCGCCCTGAACGGACTGGGCTGGAGCTCGCTGATCTTCCCCGGTCAGGTGCTCAAGCTGGTCAAGGGCAAGACGGCCCCCACTCCCCCGAAGACGGAGACCGCTCCGACCGGGACCACGAAGTACACCATCGTCTCCGGCGACACCGTGAGCAAGATCGCAGCGCGCTTCAAGGTCTCGGTCGACTCCGTGCTCTCGGCCAACGGCCTGTCGTGGACGAGCATCATCTACCCGGGGCAGAAGCTGACCATCCCCGGCGCGACCGCTCCGGCCTCGACGCCGAAGCCCCCGGTCGTCATCCCCGACCCGCCGAAGGATGAGACGCCCCCCCCGCCGAAGACCTCGGTGAAGTACACCATCGTCTCGGGCGACACCGTCATCCGGATCGCCGCACGGTTCGGCGTGAGCGTGCAGGCGGTCCTCGACGCCAACGGGCTGACGCGTTCGAGCATCATCTACACCGGGCACACGCTGATCATCCCGGGCACCGCGGCCACCCCGCCGAAGGACGAGACGCCCCCGGCCCCGCAGCCGCCTGCCGAGGAGCCGCCTGCTGAGGAGCCGCCCGTCGAGGAGCCGCCTGCCGAGGAGCCGCCCGTCGAGGAGGCCCCGGCCACCCCGATGAACAGCTACATCATCCAGTCCGGCGACACGCTCATCCGCATCGCGGCCAAGTTCGGGGTCTCCCTCGACTCGATCCTCGAGGCGAACGGATTGACCCGTTCGAGCATCATCTACACCGGCCGCACCCTGACGATCCCCGGGGCGATCATCACCCCGGCCGGCAGCGCGGGCGTGCTGCTGCTCAACGACGCGATGACCGAGAACGCCAAGATCATCATCCAGGTCGGCCGCTCCCTCGGCGTGAGCGACTACGGCCTCGTCGTCGCCCTGGCCGCCGCCATGCAGGAGTCGGGGCTGCGCAACATCGACTACGGCGACCGCGACTCCGTCGGGCTCTTCCAGCAGCGGCCGAGCACCGGCTGGGGCACCGTGGAGCAGATCATGGATCCGGTATACGCCGCGACCGTGTTCTTCGGCGGGCCGACGAACCCGAACAAGCCCAAGACCCGCGGTCTGCTCGACATCCCCGGGTGGGAGTCCATGACCGTGACCCAGGCGGCCCAGGCCGTGCAGATCTCGGCCTTCCCCGACGCCTATGCCCGCTGGGAGGCATCCGCTCGGGCCTGGGTGGCCGACCTGGGCGCTGGAGCTTAGAGCGAAGGCCGTTTCTGGCCTTCGCCACGACGTCAGCGCCGAAGCCCGTTCCGCGCGAGGCCCGTCCCGGGCTTCGGCTACCGCTCCGCGGGTGTCCCGACTGCCATTCCCCGACGCGGACTTTAGACTCGAACGGTGAGCAGCAACGATACCGATCCGATGATCGGCCGCCTGATCGACGGCCGCTATCAGATCCGCTCACGCATCGCCCGGGGCGGCATGGCGACCGTCTACCTCGCCACCGATCTGCGCCTCGAGCGCCGGGTCGCGCTCAAGATCATGCACGGCCACCTGGCCGACGACAGCCAGTTCAAGTCCCGGTTCATCCAGGAGGCCCGCTCGGCGGCACGGCTGGGCCATCCGAATGTGGTCAACGTCTTCGACCAGGGCCAGGACTCCGATATGGCCTATCTGGTCATGGAGTACCTGCCCGGCATCACGCTGCGCGAGCTGCTGCAGGAGCACCGGGTGCTGACGACCGAGCAGGCCATCGACATCATGGAGGCCGTGCTCAGCGGCCTGGCCGCCGCCCACGCCGCCGGCATCGTGCACCGCGACCTCAAGCCCGAGAACGTGCTGCTGGCCGATGACGGCAGGATCAAGATCGGCGACTTCGGCCTGGCCCGGGCCGCCACCGCCAACACGGCCACGGGCGCCGCGCTGCTGGGCACCATCGCGTACCTCTCCCCCGAGCTGATCACCCGGGGCATCGCCGACACCCGCAGCGACATCTACGCGGTCGGCATCATGCTCTACGAGATGCTCGCGGGCGAGCAGCCCTTCCGCGGCGAGCAGCCCGTGCAGATCGCCTATCAGCACGCCAACGACACCGTGCCAACCCCCAGCACCAAGAACCCGAAGGTCCCGGTCGAGCTCGACGAGCTGGTGCTCTGGGCGACGGCCCGGGAACCCGACCAGCGTCCCCGGGACGCCCGGGCGATGCTCGAGCAGTTGCGCGAGACGCAGCGGCTGCTGGAGACCGCCCCGGATCGAGGCGCCCAGCGCACCGCGACGCAGCGTACCGTCCCGCAGCGCACGGCCGTGCTGTCGGCCCTCACCCGCAGCTTCGGGGCGAGCCCGACCTCCGAGACCCAGGTGCTCGCACCGCGTTCGCGGTCGCGCACCGGCCCGGTCGTCGCCGACTCCGCGACGACCCTCGCCCGCAAGACGCAGCGGCGCCGGGCGAAGGGGTTCTGGCTCTTCGGCCTGGTGGTGCTGCTGGCGGCGATGGCCGGTGGCACGGGCTGGTACTTCGGCTCCGGGCCGGGGTCGAAGGTGCTCATCCCCGAGCTGACGGGCGAGACCGTCGCCGCGGCTCGTGCGGCGCTGACGGGCATGGACCTCGCGGTGGCGCCGGAGACCGCCAGCGCCTATTCGACCGAGGTCGACGAGGGGCTCGTGGTGGGGACCGACCCGGCCCAGGGGGTCCCCGTCGTCAAGGGCGGCAGCGTGACGCTCATCGTCTCGGGGGGCCCTCAGCCGCTGCCGATCCCCAAGCTGGTCGGGCTGAGCGAGGATGACGCCATCAAGGCCGTCGAGGAGGCCAAGTTCACGCCGGAGAAGTCCCGAACCCAGTTCAGCAGCTCGGTGAAGGAGGGCGTCGTCATCGCCGCTTACGGTGCGGACGACGTCGACCTCACGAAGCTCGAGACCTACGGGGAGAAGCAGCCGGTCACCCTGCTGGTATCGCTGGGGCCGATCCCCGACGTCTCGGGCATGAGCCTCGCCCAGGCGAAGGACTTCCTCAGCAGCAAGGGCCTCATCGGCGCCGAGGCCGGTCAGGAGTACAGCTCCACCGTCGACAAGGGGCACGTCATCCGCGGCGTGCTCAAGGGCTCCGGCCCGGCGAAGCCGGGCAGCACCATCGACCTCATCGTGTCCAAGGGCATCGAACAGGTGAAGGTGCCGGATGTGGTTGGCAAGAAGTGGTCGACGGCGAAGCAGGCCCTGCTGGACAAGGGCTTCAAGCTGAACTACCCGGCGTTCTACGACTTCGGCGGCGGAGAGTCCTTCTACGTGACCGATATCGACCCCGACGGTGGCAGCTATGCGAACAAGGGCTCGACGGTGACGGTGACCGCTGACTTCGGCCGACCCAACGGCAACGGCTAGCGCGCGCTGAGCTCCTCGGCCACCAGGAACGCCAGCTCCAGCGACTGCATGTGGTTCAGCCGGGGGTCGCAGAGCGACTCGTATCGCGTCGCCAGGGTCTCCTCGTCGATCTGCTCCGAACCGCCCAGGCATTCCGTCACATCGTCGCCGGTCAGCTCGATGTGGATGCCGCCCGGGTAGGTGCCGGCAGCACGGTGCGCCTCGAAGAAGCCCTTCACCTCGTCGACCACGTCGTCGAAGCGCCGGGTCTTGTATCCGGTGGGCGTGGTGAGGCCGTTGCCGTGCATGGGGTCGCTCACCCACAGCGGCAGCGCATCGCTGCCCTTGACCGCCTCGAGGATCGGCGGCAGCACCTGGCGGATGCGCGCCGCGCCCATCCGCGTGATGAAGGTGAGCCGGCCCGGCTCGCGCTCGGGGTCGAGCCGCTCGATGAGCTCCAGCGCCTCCTCCGGGGTGGCCGAGGGGCCCAGCTTCACCCCGATGGGGTTGCGCAGCCGGGAGACGAAGTCGATGTGCGCGCCGTCGATGCTGCGGGTGCGCTCCCCCACCCAGACGAAGTGCGCCGAGGTGTTGTACGGCGTGCCGGTGCGCGAGTCGATGCGCGTCAGCGGATGCTCGTAGTCCATCAGGAGCGCCTCGTGGGAGGTGTAGAACTCGGTGCGCTTGAGCGCCTCGAAGTCGGCGCCGCAGGCGATCATGAACTTGATCGCGCGGTCGATCTCGCGGGCCATGTGCTCGTAGCGCACATTCGCCGGGTTGCGGGCGAAGCCCTGGTTCCAGCTGTGCACCTGGCGCAGGTCGGCGAAACCGCCCTGCGTGAAGGCCCGGATCAGGTTCAGCGTGCTCGCGGCCGTGTGGTATCCGCGCACCAGGCGCGAAGGGTCGGGGGTACGCGACTCCGGCGTGAAGTCGTAGCCGTTCACGGCGTCCCCGCGGTAGGCGGGCAGCGTGATGCCGCCGCGGGTCTCCGTCTCGCTGGAGCGGGGCTTGCCGAATTGGCCGGCCATCCGGCCCATCTTGATCACGGGCATGGAGGCGCCGTAGGTGAGCACCACGGCCATCTGCAGGATCGTCTTCACCCGATCCCGGATCTGATCCGCGGTGGCCGCGGCGAAGGTCTCGGCGCAGTCCCCGCCCTGCAGCAGGAAGGCCTCCCCCCGGGCTGCGCTCGCCAGGCGGTCGCGCAGGATGTCCACCTCGCCGGCGAACACCAGCGGCGGCAGCGCGGCCAGCTCCGCCGATGCGGCGGCGACGGCGGCGCGATCCGGCCACGGCGGCTGCTGGTTGGCCTCCAGCGTCCGCCAATAGTCGAGCCCGGCGATCACATCGGGATCGGCCAGCACGACGGGTTCGGTCGGATCAACCACGGAGAAATCCTTCGGCATCGGGGTGGGGATGGGGGAATGCCCCCGACTTTCGAGGATATCAGCGCGCCGGAGCCCGGAGCGCCGGGCGGCGAGCCGCGACCCCGGAGCCTAGCGGGAGGCCGAGCTCAACCGTTCCTTCACCGTCGAGGCGTAGACGTCCACATACTCCTGGCCGCTCAGCCGGTGCAGCTCGTACATGATCTCGTCGGTGATGGAGCGCAGGATGAACCGGTCGCTCTCCATGCCCTGGAAGCGGGTGAAGTCCAGCGGCCGCCCGACGATGACGCCGATCCTGCGCACCTTGGGCATGGTGCTGCCGATCGGCATGACCTTCTCGGTGTCCACCATGGCCACCGGCACCACGGGCACCCCCGCTTCGAGGATCATCCGGGCCACCCCGGTGCGGCCCCGGTAGAGGCGGCCGTCGGGGCTGCGCGTCCCCTCCGGGTAGATGCCGAGCACCTCGCCGTGAGCGAGCACCCCCAGACCCGTGTTGAGCGAGTCCTCCGACGCCTTGCCGCCGGAGCGGTCGATCGGCAGCATGCCGGTCGCCTTCAGGAAGTTGCGGACGATCCAGCCCTTCGGCCCCCGGGAGGTGTAGTAGTCGCTCTTGGCGAGGAAGCTGATGCGACGGTCCAGGACGAGGGGCAGGAACACCGAGTCGACGAAGGAGAGGTGGTTGCCGGCGAGGATGACGCCGCCGCTGCGGGGCACGTTCTCGTGGCCGACCACCCAGGGCCTGAAGACGGTTCTCACGAACGGTCCGACGATCAGGTTCTTCAGGATCCAGTAGAACATCGAGCGGGGCACCTCCGGGGACTCGACTACTCTAACGCCCCGGAGCCCCGTCGGGACGGGATGATGGCGGGGCACGATTCGCAGCTCCCGGCGCTAGAGTTGAGGTCACCCACCCGATCGGTGCCGAAGGAGTTGCCGTGGAACAATACGACGTCCCCGCCGTTGTCGAAGCAGACCCGGACGCGAACGCGACCGATCTGCTGGTCGAGCGGGTCAGATCCACCCCCGATCTGCCCATCTTCGCCGTCCCCACCGAGGAGGGCGGCTGGCGCGACATCACCGCGATCGAGTTCCAGCGCCAGGTGATCGATCTCGCGAAGGGTCTCGTGGCCGCGGGGATCGAACCCGGCGACAAGATCGGGCTGATGTGCAAGACCCGCTACGAGTGGACGCTGATCGACTTCGCCGTGTGGTTCGCCGGGGGGATGCTCGTGCCCGTCTACGAGACGGACTCCCCCGCGCAGGTGCAGTGGAACCTGAGCGACTCCGGCGCCGTCGCGATGATCGTGGAGACGGCGGACCACTTCGCCCGTTTCGACGAGGTGCACCCCGACCTCCCGCTCATCGCGAACGTCTGGCAGATCGACCTGGGCGACCTCGGCAAGCTGGCGGCCGCCGGCAGCGGCGTCGCCGACGAGGAGATCGAGCGCCGCCGATCGCTGGCCAAGGGCTCGGATCTGGCCACCCTGATCTACACGGCCGGCACGACCGGGCAGCCCAAGGGCTGCATGCTCACGCACTCGAACTTCGTGGAGCTCGCCCGCAATGCGCGCCAGGCGATCCCCGAGGTGGTGAACCCGGACTCCAGCACGCTCCTCTTCATCACGCTGGCGCACGTCTTCGCGCGCTTCATCTCGGTGCTGTGCATCCACGGCGGGGTGAAGGTGGCCCACCAACCCGACACCAAGCTGCTGCTGCCGGCCATGGGATCGTTCCGCCCGACCTTCCTGCTGGCGGTGCCGCGCGTCTTCGAGAAGGTCTACAACTCCTCGGAGCAGAAGGCGGAGACCGGGGGCAAGGGGAAGATCTTCCGCCGGGCGGCCGAGGTGGCCATCGCCCACTCGAAGGCGCTGGACGAGGGACGGGTCCCGCTCGGGCTGCGGCTGCAGTTCGCCCTCTTCGACCGGCTCGTCTACGGCAAGATCAAGACCGCCCTGGGCGGCCGGGTGCAGTACGCCGTATCCGGCTCAGCTCCCCTGGGGCTGCGGCTCGGGCACTTCTACCGCAGCCTCGGCATGACCATCCTCGAGGGCTACGGGCTCACCGAGACCACGGCGCCCGTCACGGTGAACCTGCCCTCAAACTTCAAGATCGGCAAGGTCGGGCCGCCCCTCCCCGGCTGCGGGGTGCGCCTGGCCGAGGACGGGGAGATCCACGCCCGGGGCATCAACATCTTCGCCGGATACTGGAAGAACGAGAAGGCGACGGCGGAGGCGTTCGACGGCGAATGGTTCAAGACCGGCGACATCGGCACCATCGACGAGGACGGCTATCTGGCGATCACCGGCCGCAAGAAGGAGATCATCGTCACGGCGGGCGGCAAGAACGTCGCCCCCGCGGTGCTGGAGGACCCGATCCGGGCGAACCCCATCGTCAGCCAGGTCGTCGTGGTCGGCGACCAGCGGCCCTTCATCAGCGCGCTGATCACCCTCGACGAGGAGATGCTGCCGGTATGGCTGAACAACAACGGCGAGGACGCCACGCTGTCGGCGGCGCAGGCCGCGGAGAACCCGGCGGTGCTGGCCGAGATCCAGCGAGCCGTCGACGCCGCCAACACCGCCGTATCGCGCGCCGAGTCGATCAGGAAGTTCGTCGTGCTCCCGCACGACCTCACCGAGGCGAGCGGCCACCTCACGCCGAAGCTGAGCATCCGGCGCAGCGTCATCCTGAAGGACTTCTCCGCGGTGATCGACGGCCTGTATGCGGAGGCCCCGGCCTCGCAGCAATCGTAGGGCCCATCCGGCATCGCCGGGGACGAGCGCTCAGAACCAGTCGGACTCCCTGATCTGGCGCATGGCCTCGCGCTTGACGTCTTTGTCGAGCCCCTCGATGTAGAGCCTCCCGTCGAGGTGGTCGGTCTCGTGCTGCAGCGCCTGGGCCATGAGCCCCGTGCCGCTGAGCTCGACCTCCCGGCCCTCGAGGTCGATGCCGCGCACCCGGGCGTAGGGGTAGCGCAGCCGGGGGAAGTAGAAGCCCGGCACGGAGAGGCACCCCTCCTCCACCGGGACCGGCTCGCCCGAGACCTCCAGGAGCACCGGGTTGATCACATAGCCGACCTCGCCGTCGACGTTGTAGCTGAAGGCGCGCAGGCCCACGCCGATCTGGGGCGCGGCGACCCCGGCGCGGCCGGGCAGGCGAACGGTGTCCAGCAGGTCCTGGATGAGCGCCTCCGCGGCGGGGTCGCCCGGCCGGATCGGCTCCGAGACCGTCTTCAGCACCGGATCGCCGAAGACCCGGATGCGCCGCTCCGCCATGGGCCGATCAGCTCGGCCGGCGCACCGGCAGGCCGTCGACGACCAGGGCGGCCAGCTCCCGCGCCGCCAGCTTGGTGAGCGGCTTCAGCTCGTCGTACTTGACGATCGACCCGGCGGCCAGCTGCGGGTCGTAGGGGATGCGCACGACCTCCCGCACCCGCGACCTGAAGTGGGCCTCGATCTCGTCGAGGTTGACCAGGTTCGTGCCCTGGGTGGCGGTGTTCAGCGCCACGACCGCGTTCTTCACGAGCTCGCCGTAGCCGTTCGCCTCCAGCCAGGTGAGGGTCTCGGAGGCCAGCCGGGCCTCGTCGACGCTGCCGCCGGAGACGATGACGACCGAGTCGGCCCGGCGCAGGGTCGCCCGCATCACCGAGTGCACGATGCCGGTCCCGCAGTCGGTGAGCACGATCGAGTAGAAGCGCGCCGCCAGATCGGCGACCACGTTGTAGTCGTCCTCGTCGAACGCCTCGGAGAGCAGCGGATCGGTGTCGGAGGCCAGGATGTCCAGGCGGGTCTCGTCGCGGGAGACCAGCGACGAGAAGTCGGTGAAGCCCGTGATCGAGGGCGCCCGGGTCACGACGTCCCGCACGGTGGCCCGGGTCTGCTTCGACACCCGCTCGGCCAGCGTGCCGCGGTCGGGGTTCGCGTCGATCGCGATGACGCGGTCGTCGCGGATCTCGGCCAGCGCCATCCCGAGCAGGGTGGTGACGGTGGTCTTGCCCACGCCGCCCTTGCGAGTGAGCACCGGCACGAAGCGGGTCCCGCCCTCGAAGGTCTTGATGATGCGCTGGTCCAGCGCCTTCCGCGCCCGCACGGCAGGGGAATCCCCCAGGTTGACGAGACGGAAGGTGGCGTAGAAGAGCAGCCGCGGCCATCTCCCCTCGGGAGCCTGATGCCGCTTGCTCCTGATGTCGAGCAGACGATCGGCGGTGAGCATCGCCGCGGGCTCCGGAGCGTCGGAGGCCTCGCCCCGCAGGCGGTCGCGCCGCGAGTAGCCGGAGTCGTGCAGTGCCGCGTGGTCGTGATGCGCGGCGGCGGCCAGCACCGCGGCATCGGCGACGACCTCGACGGAGGTGGTGGTCGGCTCGGCGCCGTCGACGGAACCGGGATCGACGGCGACCTCGTCGAGGGCCACGGCCTCCTCGTCCTCGGGGCGGTCGTGGACGGCGGGCGGAAGATCGACGCTGATCGTCACGCTCTCCTCCTCTGCGGCCTCGTCCTCTGCGGCGTCGTCTTCTGCGGCCTCGTCCGCGGTGCCCTCATCCTCGGGCCGGCCGTCGGCCTCGCCGGGGGTCTCCTCGTCGGCGGCGACGTCCTCGTCCTCGACGGCGGCGTCCGGCTCCTCGTGCTCACGGTCCTTCTCCGTGACGAGGGTCTGGACCTGCCCGTCTTCCTTCTTACGCTTGGTTGCCAAGGTATCTGCACCTTTCGCTGATGGAGGCGTCTGCAATTCTACTCTGCGGATGATTCCGGCCCGGTGTGCGGCGGCGTCGGCACTAGTCCGGCCGGATCTCCATCAGGAGATCGCCGCCGTCCACCTGCTGCGTCGCCGGGATGGCCAGACGCACGACCGTGCCCCCGATGGCGGCCGTGATCGCTGCCTCCATCTTCATCGCCTCGATCGAGGCGACCGTCTGGCCAGCGACGACCTTAGCACCTTCCTCGACCCGCAGCGTGACGACGCCGGCGAAGGGCGCGGCCACGTGTCCCGGCCGGTCGAGCGCCTTCTCCGCAGACACCGTCTGGACCTCGATGGTGCGGTCGCGCACGAACACCGGCCGGAGCTGGCCGTTGAGGGTGGTCATCACGGTGCGCATGCCCTTGTCGTCGGCCTCTCCGATCGCCTCGAGGCCGACGAAGAGGCTGACGCCCTTGTCGATGGTGATGACGTGCTCGGCCCCGGGCCGGAGGCCGTAGAGGTAGTCCACGGTGTCCACGACGGAGAGGTCCCCGTAGGTCTCGCGCCGCTCCTGGAACGATGCGGTCGGCGCCGGGAAGAGCAGCCGGTTCAGGGCGGCGCGGCGCGTCTGGGAGTCGCCGCGCAGCGCCGACTCGTCCTCGGGGCTCAGCTCGACGACCGGCCGCCTCACCTCGCGGCCCTGGAGCACGCGGCTGCGGAACGGCTCGGGCCAGCCGCCCGGCGGGTCGCCGAGCTCCCCCGCCATGAAGCCGATCACGGAGTCGGGGATGTCGTAGCGTTCGGGGTGCTCCTCGAAGTCTGCGGGGTCGGCGCCCGCCGCCGCCAGCGCGAGGGCCAGATCCCCCACCACCTTGGAGGAGGGCGTCACCTTGGGCGGCCGGCCGAGGATCCGGCTCGCGGCCGCGTAGCAGTCCTCGATCCTCTCGAAGTGGTCGCCGAGGCCCAGCGCGATGGCCTGCTGACGGAGGTTCGAGAGCTGGCCGCCGGGGATCTCGTGGTGGTAGACGCGCCCGGTCGGCCCGGGCAGACCGGACTCGAACGGCCGGTAGACGCGCCGGACCGCCTCCCAATAGGGCTCCAGGTCGCACACGGCCTGCAGGGAGAGCCCGGTGTCCCGCTCGGTGTGAGCCAGGGCGGCCACCAGTGCGGATGCCGAGGGCTGGCTGGTCGTGCCGGACATCGGCGCGCTGGCCACGTCGACCGCATCCGCGCCCGCGCGCGCGGCCGCCAGCAGGGTGGCGAGCTGGCCGCCCGCCGTGTCGTGCGTGTGCACGTGCACCGGCAGGTCGAACCGCTCCCGCAGCGCCGTGACGAGCCGCTCGGCCGCACCGGCGCGCAGCAGGCCGGCCATGTCCTTGATGGCGAGGATATGCGCGCCGGCCTGCACGATCTGCTCGGCCAGGCGCAGATAGTAGTCGAGGGTGTACAGCCGCTCGGCGGGATCGAGCAGGTCCCCCGTGTAGCACAGCGCCACCTCGGCCACGGACCGCCCCGTCGCCAGCACCGAGTCGATGGCCGGCCGCATCTGGTCCACGTCGTTCAGGGCGTCGAAGATGCGGAAGATGTCGACGCCGGTGGCGGCGGCCTCGAGCACGAAGGCATCCGTGACCTCGGTCGGATAGGGCGTGTACCCGACGGTGTTCCGGCCCCGGAGCAGCATCTGGATCGCGATGTTGGGCAGGGCCTCCCGCAGCGCGGCCAGCCGCTGCCAGGGGTCCTCCCCCAGGAAGCGCAGGGCGACGTCGTAGGTGGCCCCGCCCCAGGCCTCGACCGAGAGCAGACCGGGCGTCATCCGGGCGACGTAGGGGGCGACGGCGACGAGGTCCGCCGTGCGCACCCGCGTGGCCAGCAGGGATTGATGCGCGTCGCGGAAGGTGGTCTCCGTGACGGCCAACGCGGTCTGGGCGCGCAGCGCCTCGGCGAAGCCGGCCGGGCCCAGCTCCCGCAGCCGCTGGCGCGATCCCGACGGCGGGTCCGCCGAGAGGTCGAGAGGGGGCAGTTTGCTGCCCGGGGCGATCGCCCCCGCGCCCTCGCCGTGCGGGTGGTTGACCGTGACGTCGGCCAGCCAGTTCAGGATCTTGGTCCCTCGGTCCTTGGACAGATGCGTGGTGAGCAGCTCCGGGCGCTCGTCGATGAACGAGGTGCTCAGATCCCCCGCGACGAGGGCAGGATCGTCGAGCACCGCCTGGAGGAAGGGGATGTTGGTGGACACGCCCCGGATGCGGAACTCCGCGAGGCCGCGCTTGGCCTTGGCGACCGCCGCCGGGAAGTCGCGCCCCCGGCAGGTCATCTTGACGAGCATGGAGTCGAAGTGCGGGCTGATCTGGGTGCCGGGGTTCACGGTGCCGCCGTCGAGCCGGATGCCCGCCCCGCCCGGCGAGCGGTAGGTGGTCAGCTTGCCGGTGTCGGGCCGGAATCCGTCGGCCGGGTCCTCCGTGGTGATGCGGCACTGCAGGGCTGCGCCCCGGAGCCGGATCTGCTCCTGCACCAGGCCGAGCTCCCGCAGCGTGCTGCCCGAGGCGATGAGCATCTGCGATTGCACCAGATCGACGTCGGTCACCTCCTCGGTGACGGTGTGCTCCACCTGGATGCGGGGGTTCATCTCGATGAACACGTGCTTGCCGGCGTTCTCGCCGACGGTGTCGACCAGGAACTCGACCGTGCCCGCATTGACGTAGCCGATCGAGCGGGCGAAGGCGATGGCGTCGCGGTAGACGGCCTGCCGGATCTCGTCCGACAGGTTCGGCGCCGGCGCGATCTCGACGACCTTCTGGTTGCGGCGCTGCACCGAGCAGTCGCGCTCGAAGAGGTGCACGGTGTCCCCGCCGGCGTCGGCGAGGATCTGCACCTCGATGTGCCGCGGCCGCAGCACGGCCTGCTCGAGGAACACGGTGGGGTCCCCGAAAGCGCTGTCCGCCTCGCGCATGGCGGCCTGCAGCGCGCCCCGCAGCTCCCCCGCGGAGTCCACCCGGCGCATCCCGCGCCCGCCGCCTCCGGCCACGGCCTTGACGAACACCGGGAACCCGATCTCCTCCGCGGCGGCCAGCAGCTCGTCCACATCCTTCGAGGCCGGCGACGACTGCAGCACCGGGACGCCGGCGGATCGGGCGTAGTCCTTCGCCGTCACCTTGTTGCCGGCCATCTCCAGAACCCGCTGACCGGGGCCGATGAAGGCGATGCCCACGGCGGCGGCGGCCTCGGCCAGTTCGGGGTTCTCGGAGAGGAAGCCGTACCCCGGATAGATGGCGTCGGCGCCCGACTCCTTCGCCACGCGGATGATCTCGGACACATCGAGGTAGGCCCGCACCGGGTGGCCCGGCTCGCCGATCCGGTAGGCCTCGTCGGCCTTCAGCCGGTGCAGCGAGTTGCGATCCTCGTAGGGGAAAACCGCGACGGTCCGTGCGCCGAGCTCGAATGCGGCCCGGAAGGCGCGGATGGCGATCTCACCACGATTGGCGACGAGAATCTTTGTGAACATGACGACCTTCCGCAACCGATCCGGCACAATGGAGTTTAGGCTCATCAAGACTAGTGAAGGTATCGTTCGTACTCGTGCATGTACTCAGCGTCAGCTCGCTCAAAGGAGGCGTGGGGAAGACGACGGTGACGCTGGGGCTCACCTCGGCCGCCTTCGCGAAGGGGCTGCGCACGCTCGTGGTCGACCTCGACCCGCAGTCCGACGCCTCGACCGGATTGGACATCACCGTCGGCGGGCATCTGAACGTCGCCGATGTGCTCGCCTCGCCGAAGGAGAAGACCGTCCGCTCGGCGATCACCTCCAGCGGGTGGACCAAGGGCCGGCCGGGCAAGATCGATGTGATGATCGGCAGCCCCTCGGCCATCAACTTCGACGGCCCGCATCCGAGCATCCGCGAGATCTGGAAGCTCGAGGAGGCGCTCGCCAGCGTCGAGGCGGAGTACGACCTGGTGCTCGTCGACTGCGCCCCCTCCCTCAACGCGCTGACCCGGACGGCCTGGGCGGCCAGCGACCGGGTGACGGTGGTGACGGAGCCGGGCCTCTTCTCGGTCGCGGCGGCCGACCGGGCCCTCCGGGCGATCGAGGAGATCCGCCGGGGCCTGAGCCCGCGGCTGCAGCCGCTGGGCATCATCGTCAACCGCGTGCGGGCGCAGTCCCTCGAGCACCAATTCCGCATCAAGGAGCTCCGCGAGATGTTCGGGCCCCTGGTGCTCACACCGCAATTGCCGGAGCGCACCTCGCTGCAGCAGGCGCAGGGAGCGGCCAAGCCGCTGCACATCTGGCCGGGCGAGAGCGCTCAGGAGATGGCGCACTGCTTCGACCAGCTGCTCATCCGGGTCATGCGGGCGGCCAAGATCGGCGAGTACGCCTCGGCCTGAGCGACAGGGCCCGGCCCGAGCGACAGGGCCCGGTCGCCGCGACTCAGCTCGCGCGGTTGGCCCGCCGGGCGGCGAGCTCGTCCATGGCATCCGGCTGCTGGGTGTCGAGCTCGACGAGACTGTTCTCGACCTCGCGGAGCACCTTGCCGACGGCGATGCCGAAGACGCCCTGCCCGCGGCTCACCAGGTCGATCACCTCGTCGTCGGAGGTGCACAGGTAGACGCTCGCCCCGTCGCTCATCAGCGTGGTCTGGGCCAGGTCGTTCACGCCGGCCTCGCGCAACTGGTTGACCGCCGTGCGGATCTGCTGGAGCGAGATGCCGGTGTCGAGCAGCCGCTTGACGAGCTTGAGCACGAGGATGTCGCGGAAGCCGTAGAGCCGCTGCGAGCCGGAGCCGGCGGCGCCGCGCACGGTGGGCTCGACGAGCTCGGTCCTGGCCCAGTAGTCGAGCTGGCGGTAGCTGATGCCGGCCGCGCGCGCCGCGATGGCGCCGCGATAGCCGGCGCTGTCGTCGAGGTCGGGCAGGCCGTCGGTGAAGAGCAGGCCGAGGTCGTAGCGGCCCTCCGCATTGCGGCTGCTAGGTTCACTCATGTGGCTGCCTCCACCCCTCATGCTGGCCCGCTACCGGACGACGATCGCGGAAGCTCGGATGCCTCCAAGCTACTGATGGTCTCCCCGGCGATCAACCACATCCGCCCGAATGCCCCCGGCGTGTCGGATCGCCGCTCGTAGTCTACGGCATGGGGGCCGGCGCGGGCCGCCCCGGTCAGGGGTCGAAGCGGGTGATCGCGGAGCGGATGAGGCTGCTGCGCACGATCTCCAGCTGGCCGGCGATCTCCCGGGCGCGCTCGATCGCCTCGGCCCGGCTCGAGGCGTCCTTGCGCCGGGCGACCGGCAGCAGCGCGTTCTCGATCAGGCCGAGCTCCCGCTCCGCCGCGGCCCGGAACCCCCGCAGATGGCGCGGCTCGATGCCGGAGCGCTGCAGCTCGGCCAGGGCTCTCAGCACCGACAGGGCCTCGTCGCCGAACCTCTCGGCGGGGAGGATCAGCGACGCCGAGATCGCGTCGTTGAGCAGCTGGGGCGTGGCCCCCGCCTCCCGCACCAGCTCGTCGCGCTGCAGGCGGCGCTGCGTCGGCAGGAAGGACGCCGGAACCTCCGAGGGCACCGGCAGGGCGGGCTGCCGGCCCGCGTCCAGATCGTCCAGGTACTCGCGGATGACCTTCAGCGGCAGGTAGTGGTCCCGCTGCATGCTCAGGATGAAGCGCAGCCGCTCCACGTCGGCCGGCGAGAACTTGCGGTAGCCGGATTGGGTCCTGCCCGGGGTGACGAGCCCCTGGTCCTCGAGGAAGCGGAGCTTGGACGGGCTGAGGTCGGGGAACTCGGCGGTGAGGCGTCTGAGCACCTGGCCGATGCTCAGCAGCGGGGGCGTGCTCCTCGCATGGGCCTGGGCGGAGGCACCCGCCACTAGTCGCCCGCCTGGTCCCGGCCGGCGCGCGACGCGTAGAACGTCAGCCGGAACTTGCCCACCTGCACCTCCGCGCGGTCGTTCAGCAGCGCCGAGTCGATGCGGACGCCGTCGAAGTAGGTGCCGTTCAGGGATCCGAGGTCCTTGACCTCGAACGCCGTGCCGTGCCGCAGGAACTCGGCGTGCCGCCGCGAGACCGTGACGTCGTCGAGGAAGATGTCGGCATCCGGATGCCGCCCCACCGTGGTGACATCGGCGTCCAGGAGGAACCGGGCCCCGACATTGGGCCCGCGCCTGACGATCAGCAGGGCGGAGCCGGCGGGCAGCGCCGCGATGGCCTCCGTCTCCTCGGCGGAGAGCTCGGTGCCGTGCGCCGCGAGCTGGGCGGCGAAGTCCTGAGGGAAATGCGCGGTCGTATCGGTCTCGTGAGGCACGTTACGGCCGTCCCGGCCGTGGTCTTGATCCATCGTGAACCTCCTCAGTCATTCAGCGTATCGGATGCGGGGGCGCGCTCGGTGAGGGAAATCTTGACGACGCGGCGGGTCTCGATCGCGTAGATGACCCCGGCCCACCAGTAGAGGAACGCCCCCCAGATCGCGAAGGCCCAGCCGATGGGGTCGGTGACGGCGATCGTGGCGGGGAAGGCCCATCCGACCATGATGATCGGCAATGCGTAGAGCAGGCAGAGAGTCGCCACTTTGCCCAGGTGATGCACGGGCAGCGGGCCGTAGCCGACGTTGGCCAGCACCACGCCGATGACCAGCAGCATGAGGTCGCGGGCGACGACGATGGCGACGAACCACCAGGGGATGATGTCCCGCAGGGCCAGGCCGATCAGGGCGGCGAAGATGAAGAGACGGTCCGCGGCCGGGTCGAGCAGCTGTCCCAGCCGGGTGACCTGGCGGAGCCGCCGGGCCAGCACGCCGTCGAGGTAGTCGGTGACGCTGGAGACCACCAGGGCGACGAGGGCGAGCAGATCCTCCCCCGCGACGATCAGGGCCAGGAAGACCGGCACGAGGGCGAGCCGGATGAAGCTGAGGGCATTGGGGATCGTGAAGACCCGGTTGCCGACGTCGTTCCCCATGCGCGACTCCACAAAGGCGAGTCTAGCGATGCGTGAGGATCGATAGGATGCTCGGCATGGGCCCTCTTCTCCTGGTGCTGTGCATCTCCGCCGTCGCGGCCGCCTTCGCCTGGATCGCCTCGCTGATCAGCCACGAGCACTCCTGGGTCGACCGGCTGTGGTCGGTGCTGCCGGTCGTCTACGTCTGGCTCTTCGCCCTGGCCGCCGGGCTCGGCGACACCAGGCTCACGGTGATGGCGATCCTCGTGACCGCGTGGGGGCTGCGGCTGACGTACAACTTCGCCAGGAAGGGCGGCTACCGGGGCGTCGAGGACTACCGGTGGGCGATCCTGCGGGAGCGGATGAGCGAGCCGGCCTTCGCCGTGTTCAACCTGCTCTTCATCGTCGTGGCGCAGAACGCCGTGCTCGTGCTGATCGCCCTGCCGGCGTGGACCGCCTACCGCCACCCCTCGCCCTTCGGCGCCTACGACATCGTGCTGACGGTGCTCTTCGTCGGGATGCTCGTCGGGGAGACGGTGGCCGACCAGCAGCAATGGGCCTTCCAGCTGCGCAAGCGCGCCGAGCTGGAGGCCGGTCGCCGGCCGAGGCGGCAGTTCCTCGACACGGGGCTCTTCCGCTGCTCACGGCATCCCAACTACTTCTTCGAGCTCGCCCAGTGGTGGATCGTCTTCCTCTTCGGGGCGGTCGCCGCCGATCTGCGCGTGGAGTGGACGCTGATCGGCCCCGTGCTGCTGACGGTGCTCTTCGTGGGCTCCACCCGCTTCACGGAGGCGATCAGCGCGGAGCGGTACCGCGACTACGCCGACTACCAGGAGCGCACCTCGATGATCGTGCCCTGGTGGCCGCGGAAGCAGCGCGGCTGAGCCGTTCTTCGCGCCGGGGCGCCGTGTCTGCTGCGGAGCCGATGCCACCGGGGGTAGCGTCGAAGCATGTCGTGCATCCGATTCAACACTCCAGCTCAACGCGAGGCCATGAGGAGAGCGGCACCGGCGCAGCTGACCCCGGAACAGGCGGCGGCCCTGCACCCTGCGCCTCCCGTCACCGAGAGCAAGATCGCGCGATTGCGGCTCCTGGCCCGGGACGCCAACCCGAAGATCCGGGAGAGCGCGGCCAGCAGCTACCACGCGCCGGCCGACCTCCTCGAGACGCTCGCGAAGGATCCGGACGAGGGCGTCCGCTGCTGCGTCGCCCGGAACGAGTACACGCCCTGCGATGTGCTGAGGATGCTCGCCGGCGACGCCTCGGAGAAGGTGCGCGGCTGGGTGGCGGTCAACTACTTCGTCCCCGATGATGCCATGGAGCGCCTCGCCGGCGACCCGAGCCCGACGGTGCGCAGCCTCGTGCAGTGGAAGGCGCAGCTGCGCGCTGGAGCTTAGAGCGAGCCTCAGAGCAGCTTGCGCACCTGGAGCGCGAAGGCGATGGTGAGCCGGGTGCGCGGATCGTGCAGATCCCCCGGAAGCAGCTCGGCGATCCGCGTCATGCGGTGCTTCATGGTGTTGTAGTGGATGAAGAGCCGCCGGGCCGCATCGGCGGCATTGCCGGTGCCCAGGTACATCTCCAGCGTCGCGCAGAGTTCGGAGTCCGTCGTGGCGTCGGCCTCGACCAGCGGCCCGATCGCCTTGGCGACCAGCTCGGCGAGCCTCTCGCGGGGCACGGAGAGGATGACGCGCTCCAGCGTGAGCAGATCGTGCAGCACCACCGGCCGGCCGATCGACTGGGCGATCGCCAGCGATTCCCGGGCGTCGGCGTGCGAGCGGGCGATGTCCCCGAGCTCGTGCGCCAGGCTGCCCACGGCCACGGTCACCTCCCCGGCCGCCAGAGTCGCCAGGGCGGAGTGCCACTCGACCGCCGCGGCGCGGAGCAGCTGGTCGGTCTCGCCCGGCTCGGCCGGGACCAGGGCGACGATCTCCTGGCCGCGCACCCAGGCGATCGCGCCCGCGCGGAGGACGCGGGCGGCCTCCGAAGCGACGGTCGACTCCGGCGGCTCCGCCGGCACGCGGGCGAGCACGACCCGCTGGGCTCCGCGCAGATCCCAGCCGAAGAGGCGGGAGCGCTCGCGCACCAGCGACTCGTCGAAGGCCCGGCCGGTGACGAGCTCCTCGAGGAAGAGCACGCGCATCTGCCGGTCGAGCTCCACGCTGGCGACCGCCTGGGCGATGTGCATCCCTGCGGCGAAGCAGGCCTGCCGGATGAGGCGCCGCTGGCCCAGCGTCGGCTCGCCGGAGCCCCGCACCACGATGCGGCCGCGCTCGGATCCGGCGACGCTGATCGGGAACGACCACTCCGAGGCGGCATGCGGGTCGGGGGCCGCCCCATCGCCGGCCGCGCCGCCGGCCGGCTCCCGGCCGGGATGGGGCGCCTCTCCCCCGCTGCCCAGCACGGTGCCGTCCAGGCCGAGCACGTCGACCCGGCGGTCCAGCGCCCCGGCCAGCGTCCGGGCGATCTCGACGAGACCGCCCCCGGCGAGGGCGACCCCCGTCAGCCGCTCCCGGATCGCCTCGGCGCCGGAGGGCTCCGCGCCGTACTCGATCAGCACGACGGCCAGCAGGGCGCCGATCACCTCGTTGAACGAGGTGTTCTCGGGGACCACGACGACCGGGAAGCCCAGCTCGTCGGCGGCGGCGAGCATCTCCCCGGGCAGCCGGCCGAGATAGCGACCAGGCTTGACCGCCAGCGCCGCCAGTCCGAGCCGGTGCAGGGTCCGCACCAGCTGGGCGAGGCTCTCCGGATGCTCGCGCAGCGGGTAGGCCGTCGTCAGCAGCAGCTCCCCCGGCTTGACGAAGGACTCGATGTCCGGCACCTCCATGACGTTGACGCCGCTGACCTCGCGATCGAGGCCGGGAGCACCCGCCACCACGAAGCTGCCGCGCAGCGCCGGAAGCGTCAGCACCTCTCGCACGGTCACGACGCCCATGGCGCTCCTCGCAGCATCCGATGTCCGAATCGGCCAATCCTCGTGGGGAAGATCGTCCATTGAGGACGGAGAGTTTTCCCCGGGGAATCCCTACTATTCCAGATATGTGGACCATGCCGGTAGCGATACGGGGATCGGTGCGCATCGATCGCGATGCCCCCGCGACCGCGATCGCGAGCCCGGTCGAAGTCGTCCATCTCGGACAATCCGCCCTCGTGCTGCGCTCGGTCGCCGACGATCGGCTCCTCGTCATCACCGGTCCCTCCGGCGGCCTCATGCCGGGAGGCTGCTGTGTGGGCGCGGGCGACTTCTCGCTGCTGAGGGATGCGCTGACCGCACGACTCGCCGCGCAGCCGGGCGCTCCGGGCCGCTGGTGCGGATGGGGCGGCACCGCGGTCGAGGCGCGGGGGCTCCGCGTCGCACCGGCCGCGATCGACGCCCGGGCCGTGAAGGAGATCCGGCGACTCCTCGAGGCCGAGGAGCTCCGCGAGTCCCGCAGCGGGGTCGTGGACCCCGTGCCGCTGCGCCGGGAGGGGAACGCCCTGGCGGCCGCGGCGCTGGCCGGGGAGCACGGGGAGACCGCAGCGGTGCTGGCCAGGCTCGTCGGAGCCGGGCCGGGCACCACGCCGACCGGCGACGACGTGATCGCGGGCGTGCTGGCCGGTCTCGCCCTGCTCGGCGAGCGGCGGGCCGCCGCCATCGTCGCCGCGGGGCTGCCCCGACTGCTGGGCAGGACCACACTGGCTTCCAGACACTACTTGGCCGCCGCCGTCGACGGGCGCTTCGGCGAGCACGTGCAGGAGCTCCTGTCCGCGGCGAGCGGTCGCAGCGCCCCGCTGCGGGCGGTCGCCCGGGCGGCGCGCTGGGGCGGCAGCTCGGGGATCGACCTGCTGGCCGGAGTGATGGCGGCGATCGACGACGGCCGGACGGGCCGGAACACGAGGGAGAGAAGCGCATGACACAGAAGACGGACACCGTGCTCTCGGCACGGGTGCTCCCCCACCTCTACCGCGACTCGGTCGCCCTGATGAGGATCGCGTCCACCACGGAGGGCCGCGAGGGCGTCGTGCGAGTCGGAGCCGTCATGGCGACCCCCGCGAACCTGGGGATACTGGAGGCGTCCGAGATGCTCCCCGAGGGGCTCTCGACCACTCCGGACGATCTGCTCCTCGTCGTCCGCGGCGAGGATCGGGACAGCGTCGAGGCGGCCCTCGACGCCGCCGAGGGCATGCTCACGGCCGCCGCCGAGCCGGGCGGCGGCGCCCGCCAGGAGCAGCGCCCGGGGACCGTCGCGGAGGGGATCGCCGCCGCGGCTCGAGGCGAGGCCCCGGCGACGCTGGCCGCCGTCTCGGTGCCGGGGACCTATGCGCCCATCGTCGTCGAGCAGGCGATCCGGAACGGCCTGCATGTGCTGTGCTTCTCCGACAATGTGCCCCTGGAGGACGAGGTGCGCCTGAAGTCCCTCGCGGTCGAGCGCCGGCTGCTGATGATGGGGCCGGATTGCGGTACCGCGATCCTCGACGGCGTGCCGCTGGGATTCGCGAACGTGGTCCGGCGAGGCGGCGTGGGCATGGTCGCCGCCTCCGGCACGGGAGCGCAGGAGGTGTCCCGGCTCCTCGACTCCTCCGGCGCCGGAGTGTCCCAGCTCATCGGGGTGGGCGGCCGCGACCTCTCCGCCGAGGTGGACGGGGCGATGACCGATCTCGCCCTGGACTTCCTCGCCGACGACGAGGACACCTCGGTGGTGGTGGTCGTCTCGAAGCCGCCGTCGGGCGCCGTGGCCGATCGGCTGATCGCCCGGCTCGCGCAGATCGCCGCCTCGGGCAAGCCCGCAGTCGCCTGCCTGCTCGGATTGGACGACAGCGACCCCTCATCCCCCGGAGACGGGGTGCACATCCGGGGGACCCTGGAGGGCGGGGCTATCGCGGCGGCCGCCCTGGCCGGCCACGAGCTGCGGGTCGCCGACGAAGCGGCGGCCGCCGTCGAGCCCGTGCCGGGCCGCGTGCTCGGCCTCTACACGGGGGGCACGCTCGCCTCCGAGGCCAAGATCATCCTGAAGCGCGCCGGCGTGGCGGCCGAGGTGCTCGACCTGGGCGACGACGAGTACACGGCGGGCAAGCCGCATCCCATGATCGACCCGGAGGCCCGGGCGCATCGGGTCGCCGAGGCGGGCGACGATGTGAGCGTCGGGGTGGTGCTGATCGACGTGGTGCTCGGCTACGGGGCCACGGCCGACCCCGCGACCCCGGTCGCCGAGGCCGTGCGCGAGGCCACGCGCAGGGCGGCCGCCGACGGCCGACGGCTCGTGGCGATCGGATCGGTCTGCGGCACGCCGGGCGATCCTCAGGGGCTCGCCCGGCAGCGGGAGATCCTCGCGGGGGCGGGTGTGACGCTCTGCCCGACGAACGCGTCGGCGGCCAGACTGGCCGCCGCCTACAGCCAGAAGGAGAACTCATGATCGCCGGCGGCCTCCACATCGTCAACGTCGGATTGCCCCTCATCGTCGAGGGGGCGCCCGCACAGGAGGTGACGCAGCTCGATTGGCGCCCGCCCGCGTTCGGCGACGCCGCGGCGGCCCGACTGGCGGTCGGCCTGGACACCGAGGCGACCCGGGAGGCGAACGCCAGGGCGATCGCCGCCGTGCAGGCGACGCGGCCGCAGCTGCTGGGGGTGCGGCCGGCGCGGGAGGTCATGCCGGGCATCGCGGAGGGCCGCACGCTGCTGCACGCCGGTCCGCCCATCGAGGTCGCCCGCATGTGCGGGCCGATGCGCGGTGCGCTGATCGGCGCGACCCTCTTCGAGGGGTGGGCGGACACCCCCGAGCGGGCCGCGGAGCTGCTGGACTCCGGCGCCGTCTCGGTCGCGCCCTGCCACCACCACGGCGCGGTAGGGCCGATGGCGGGGGTCGTCGCCCCCTCCATGCCGGTCTTCGTCGTCTCGGAGGGCACGGAGTTCGGCGACGGATCGCGCCAGGCCTTCGCCTCCCTGAACGAGGGGCTCGGCAAGGTGCTGCGCTTCGGCGCCTACGACGACGAGGTGCTCACCCGGCTGCGCTGGATGCGCGATGTGCTCGGCCCCGTCATCGACGAGGCCCTGGGCGCGCACGGGCCCATCGACGTCACCTCGCTGATCGCCCAGGCGCTCTCGATGGGCGACGAGGGGCACAACCGCAACGTCGCCGCCACCTCCCTGCTGACGCGCCGCCTGGCCCCCGTGATCGCCGGATTGGCGCCGACCTCCCGCAGCATCGAGGTGCTGGAGTTCCTGGCCGGCAACGATCACTTCGCGCTGAACATCTCCATGGCCAGCGCCAAGCTGTCGATGGATGCGGCGATCGGCATCGAGGACTCCACCCTGGTGACGGCCATGGCGCGCAACGGCGTCGAGTTCGGGCTCCGGGTCGCCGGCAGCGGCGAGCGCTGGTTCACCGCGGAGGTGGGGCCGGCCGACGGGCTGTTCTTCCCCGGCTACGGGCCGGAGCAGGCCAACCCCGATCTGGGCGATTCGGCGATCACCGAGACGCTGGGGCTGGGCGGCTTCGCGATGGCGGCCTCCCCCGCGATCACGCAATTCGTCGGCGGGACGCCGGACGACGCCATCGAGGCGACCACGTCCATGCGCCGGATCACGCTCGGCCAGCATCCGGCCTTCCCGCTGCCGCCCATGAACTTCGCCGGAACGCCGTCGGGCATCGACGTCCTCAAAGTGCTCGACACCGGCGTGCTGCCGCTGATCAACACCGGCATCGCGCACAAGGAGGCCGGGGTCGGCCAGATCGGCGCCGGCATCGTCACGGCTCCCCCGGAGGTCTTCCTCGAGGCGGTGCGGCACCTGGCGGAGCAGCGAGGCGTGCGATGAGCGGCCGGGGCGAGCGCGGCACCGTCCTGGTCGCGATCGGGGGCAATGCGCTGGTGCTCGACGGCGAGCCCGGTTCGGTGGAGCGGCAGATGGAGCGCGCGGCGCAGTTCGCCCAGACCGTGGCCGAGCTGGTCGCCGACGGCTGGTCGGTCGTCGTCACGCACGGCAACGGCCCCCAGGTGGGGTTCATCCTGCGACGGGGCGAGCTGGTCGCCCCGGATGCGACGGTGGAGGGGCTCCCCGGCCTGCCGCTGTGGCTCGCCGTCGCCGACTCCCAGGGCGGCATCGGGCACATGCTCGCGGTCTCGATCGACACGGCCCTGGCCGCCCGCGGCCTCGGACAGCGGGCCGTCGCGGTGCTCACGCACGCGGAAGTCGACGGGGACGACCCCGCCTTCCACCAGCCGACCAAGCCGATCGGCGGCCAGATGACCGCGGAGACCGCCCGGAGGCGCGTCGCCGAGGAGGGCTGGGCGGTCACCGAGACCGGCCCGGGCCAGTATCGTCGAGTCGTGGCCAGCCCCATCCCGCACACCATCGTCGAGTCGGGCGCGATCAAGGGCCTCGTCGACAGCGGCTCCATCGTGATCGCGGCCGGCGGCGGCGGCATCCCGGTGGTGCGGGATGAGCGGGGCTGGCATCCGGTCGACGCCGTCATCGACAAGGACCGCGCATCCGCCCTGCTGGCCGGCCAGATCGAGCTCGACACGCTCGTGCTGGTGACCGGCGTGGACCAGGTCTTCGTCGACTTCAACACCCCGCAGGCCCGCCCGCTCGGCGAGGTGGGCGTCGAGGAGCTCCGGCGCCACCTGGCGGAGGGGCAGTTCCCGGCCGGCTCGATGGGGCCGAAGATCCAGTCGGCCATCGACTTCATCGAGAGCGGCGGGCAGCGCGCCGTGATCACCTCGCTGGGCCGCCTGCGGGAGGCCCTGGCGGGCACGGCGGGCACCCAGCTGGTGGCGAGCACCGGAGCGGAGCCCGCGATCGCGCAGACCTAATCCATCCATTCGACGAAGAAGGAAGTGATCCCATGCAGATGATCGAGGCCATCCGGGTCGCGATGGCGCACCCCGCCGACGTCTCCGGGCTGATGTCCCTGATCGACGACGGCATCCTCCGGGCGGAGGACATCGTCGCGGTGCTGTGCAAGACCGAGGGGAACGGCTGCGTCAACGACTTCACCCGCGGCTACGCCACCATGGCCTTCTCCGCGGCCCTGGCCGAGCGGCTCGGCGTGCCCCGCGACGAGGTGCAGCGCCGCGTCGCCTTCGTGATGTCCGGAGGGACCGAGGGCGTGATGAGCCCGCATGCGACGATCTTCGCCAGATCCGAGGCGGATGCCGGCGCGGCCGACGGCCAGAAGCGCCTGGCCATCGGCGTGGCCTTCACCCGCGACTTCCTGCCCGAGGAGCTCGGCCGCACGACCATGGTGGCCGAGACCGCGAAGGCGGTGCGGGAGGCCATGGCCGACGCCGGGATCGACGATCCGGCCGATGTGCACTTCGTGCAGATCAAGGTGCCGCTGCTGACGGCGGAGCGGATGGCCGATGCCCAGCGGCGCGGGAAGACGGTGGCCACCGACGACACCTACCACTCCATGGGCTACGCGCGCGGCGCCTCCGCCCTGGGCGTGGCCGTCGCCCTCGGCGAGCTGGACGCCGGGGAGATCGCGGACGAGGACATCCTGGAGAACTGGGATCTGTACTCCTCGGTCGCGTCGACCTCCGCGGGGATCGAACTCCTGAATAATGAGGTCATCCTCATGGGAAACTCGACGACCTCCGCCAGCCCGTACGTGATCGGGCACGCGGTCATGCGCGATGCCATCGACGCCGCCGCCGTCCGGGCGGCGCTCCGGCAGGCGGGAATCGCGCTGGAGGACGGCGAGGTCGCCGAGAAGGATCTCGCGCGCATCGTCAACGTGCTGGGCAAGGCGGAGGCCGATCCCAGCGGACGCGTGCGCGGGCGCCGGCACATCATGCTCGACGACTCCGACATCAACAGCACCCGCCATGCGCGGGCGGTCGTCAACGGCGTGATCGCCTCGGTCGTCGGCGACCCCATGGTCTACGTGTCCGGCGGCGCCGAGCATCAGGGACCGGCCGGCGGCGGCCCCGTGGCCGTGATCGCGCGCGTCGAGGACGGACAGCAGGGACAGCAGCAGCCGAGAAAGTGAATGGCGCAAGCCGACAACGCCGATAAGAAGGGCAGAAGAATGCAGCACGACCCAAGCAGCCATGCTCGCAGCACCCCCGAGCCGGCCGAGACGCTCACCGACGAGCGCCTCTACAACAAGGATCTGGCACCCGTGCCCGCCTCAGGGCGCACCTGGAAGACCTACAACTACATCACCCTCTGGCTCGGCATGAGCAGCCAGATCCCGACCTATCTGGTGGGCGCGGGGCTGATCACCCTGGGCATGAACTGGTGGCAGGCGATCGGGACGGTGGCGCTGGGGAACGCGCTCATCCTCATCCCCATCCTGCTCAACTCCTATGTCGGCACCCGCTACGGCATCCCCTTCCCGGTGTTCTCCCGAGCCTCCTACGGGCTCTTCGGGGCGAACCTGCCGGCCCTGATGCGCGGCATCGTCGCCTGCGGATGGTTCGGCATCCAGTGCTGGATCGGCGGCACCGCGATCAACCTCGGCATCGCGGCCGCCTTCCCCGGCTGGCTGGAGTTCGGCGGGAACGTCGGCGGCAACCCGATCGGCATGTGGATCAGCTTCGGCATCTTCTGGCTCATCCACATGTACATCATCTACCGGGGCATGGAGACGCTCCGGCGCTTCCAGACCTGGGCCGCGCCGATCGTGCTCGCCTTCGGGCTCGGCCTGGCGATCTGGATGATCGTGGCCGCGGAGGGCTTCGGGCCGATCCTCGTCGAGCCCGGCAAGCTGAACACCTTCGGGGAGTTCATGCCGGTGTTCATCCCCTCGCTGGTGGGCGTCATGGCCCTGTGGGCGACCCTCTCCCTGAACGTCTCGGACTTCACCCGCTTCGCCAAGAACCAGAAGGCGCAGCTGATCGGCCAGGCCGTCGCCCTGCCCACCGCCATGACGCTCTTCGCCTCGCTGGGCGTGATCATGGCATCGGGCTCCCACGTGGTCTTCGGCACCGCCATCTGGGACCCCGTCGAGCTGGCCGGCAAGATCGAGATCCCGATCGTCGCCATGATCGCCATGCTGGGGGCGGCGGTGGCCACCCTCACCGTCAACATGTCCGCCAACGTCGTCTCGCCGTCCTACGACTTCGCGAACGTCGCGCCGCACAGGATCAGCCAGCGGACCGGCGGCCTGCTCGTGGGCTTCCTGGGCATCGTCTCGCAGCCCTGGCTGCTGCTCTCCAGCCCCAGCGGGTTCATCTTCGACTGGCTGGGCACCTACGGCGGCGGCATGGGGGCCATCGCGGGCGTGATGATCGTCGACTACTGGATCGTCCGCCGGCGCCGGCTGAACGCCGAGCGGCTGTACACCCGCACCGGCCCGTACCGCTTCATCGGCGGCTGGAACATGCGCGCGCTGGCCGCGACCGTGATCGGCCTCTTCATCGCCTGGGGCGGCTTCCTCATCCCGGCGATGAGCTTCATGACCACCTACGGCTGGTTCGCCGGATTCTTCGGAGCGGGTCTGGCCTATTGGGCGCTGGCGCTCCTCTTCCCCAGCCCCGCGGTCGCGGACGAGGGCGTGGTCCACGGGCAGGAGCGCCCCGACGACGTGGAGCCGGCCGAGGCCGTGCCTACGATGTGACGGATGCCGCGAGAGCGGCCTGAGAGAGGAAAGAGACCATGAGCAGCCTCAGTGCATCCCCCGGTCAGGGCTTCCGCGTGGAGGTCCCCGCGGAGCCCTACCCCTACGCCTTCGACTCGGCCCGGGTCGCGCTGATCTGCATCGACTTCCAGCGGGACTTCGTGGAGGCCGGCGGCTTCGGCGAATCGCTCGGGAACGATGTGTCGACGCTCCGCGGGGCGATCGAGCCGACGCGGCGCGTGCTCGAGATGTTCCGCAGGCAGGGATGGCCGGTCATCCACACCCGCGAGGGCCATCGCCAGGACCTCGCCGACCTCTTCCCCGCGAAGCGGGACCGGGGCAACCCGAGCCTGCGCATCGGGGACGAGGGGCCGATGGGCCGGCTGCTGACGCGCGGCTCGGCCGGGCACGACATCATCCCCGAGCTGTACCCGATCGAGGGCGAGGTGGTGCTCGACAAGCCCGGCAAGGGGGCCTTCTACGCCACGGACCTGGAGACCATCCTCCGGGCGAGAGGCATCACCCATCTGGTGCTGACGGGGGTCACCACCGAGGTGTGCGTGCAGTCCACCGCCCGCGAGGCGAACGATCGCGGGTTCGAATGTCTCGTGCTCTCCGATTGCACGGGATCGTACTTCAAGGAGTTCTACGAATCGGCGCTCAACATGATCAAGGCCCAGGGCGGCATCGTCGGCTGGGTCGGCACCTCGGACACGCTCCTCAGCGCGGTGGCCGAGGCAATCCCCTCGAATGGAGAAAGCAATGAGTAGCAAGACCGCAACTCCTGCCACCGGAACGGATGCACCGGTCCGATGGTGGGTCAAGGGCGATTGGAACGGGCTCTTCGGGCTCGGCACCAACGTCCTGCTCAACGTCATCGTGCTGTCCGGCCTCTGCCTCGCCGTCGTGCATCTGCCCGACAGCACGGTCTACGGCCGCATCCTGCCGGCGCTGGGCATCGCCCTGCCGCTCGGAAACATCTGGTACGCCTTCCTGGCGCGGCGGCTCGCCAAGCGGGAGCAGCGCTCCGATGTCGCCGCCCTGCCCTACGGCCCCTCCGTGCCGCACATGTTCATCGTGGTGCTGGTCGTCATGCTGCCGGTGTACATCCAGTCGGGAGACCCGATCAAGGCGTGGCGGGCCGGTCTGGCCTGGGCGTTCATCGTGGGCATCATCATCCTGCTCGGGGCCGTGTTCGGGCCCTGGATCCGCAAGTGGACGCCGCGGGCGGCGATGCTCGGCGCCCTGGCCGGGATCTCGCTCACCTTCATCTCGATGAGCCCGGCGGCCCAGATGTGGGAGGCGCCCTGGATCGCCTTCGTGACCTTCGGGTTCATCCTGGTCGGCTGGCTCGGCTACCGGAAGATGCCGCTGAACGCCCCCGTCGGGCTGCTCGCCGTGATCGCGGGCACCGTGGTGGCCTGGATCGCGGTGCTGGCGGGCTGGTCGGACATCCTCAAGCCCAGCGCCGTGGCGGAGGCCGTCTCGCAGATCGGCGTCTACCTGCCCTTCCCGACCGGTGACGTCATCCACGGGCTCTCGGACATCGCGCCGCTGCTGGCGACGGCCATCCCCCTGGGCATCTACAACTTCACCGAGGCCATGACCAACGTGGAGTCGGCCGCGGCGGCGGGCGACCGCTACTCGGCCCGGGCGGTGCTGACGGCGGACGGCCTCGGCGCGGTCGTCGGGTCGTTCCTCGGCTCGCCGTTCCCGCCCGCCGTGTACATCGGCCACCCGGGCTGGAAGGCGGTCGGCGGCCGGATCGGCTACTCGCTGGTCACCGGCATCGTCATCGCGTTCGTCTGCTTCAGCGGCCTGATCGGGCTGTTCCTCGGGATCTTCCCGATGCAGGCGCTGGTGCCGATCCTGCTGTACATCGGCCTGGTGATCGGCGCGCAGGCGTTCAACGTCAGCGCGCTGCGCTACGCGCCGGCGATCGTCATCGCCATGCTGCCGAGCCTCGCGCAATGGGCGGCGGGGCTGGTCGACAACGCCCTGAGCGCCGCCGGGACGGATGCCGGCAAGGTCGGCGAGGCCGCGCTCTCGGCGAGCGGCGTCGTCTACACCGGGCTGCACCTCTTCGGCCAGGGCGCGGTGCTGGTGGGCATCCTGCTCGGCGCGATCACGGTGTTCGTGATCGACCGGAGGATGTACGCGGCGGCGATCACCGCGGGCATCTCCGCGGTGCTGTCCTTCTTCGGGCTGATCAACGCGCCCGAGGTGGGCCTCAACGCCGCGCCGGGCATGTCGCTGGGCTACGCCTTCCTCGGCCTCCTGCTGCTGTACTTCGGCTTCCGCGAGCGGAACGACAAGGAGGTGGTGCTGCAGGACGAGCTGCTCTTCGTCAACGGCACCCTGATGCGCGGGCTGCAGCTGCACGAGAACCTGGCCGGGGCCGAGTTCGTGGAGGAGACGCAGACCGCGCCGAAGTACCGCATGCACAGCATCGGCGATGTGCATCCCGGCATGTACGAGGTGGCCTCCGGCGGCGCCGCGGTCACCGGCGAGCTGTACCATCTGCCGCTCGACGTGCTGCTGCGCGTGATCGAGGGCGAGCCGCCCGGGCTGTACCGCGGGCCGGTCACGCTGGCGGACGGCCGGGTGGTGCCGGGCATCCTCTTCGAGGAGTCCCTCGCCAAGCAGCACCCCGACATCACCCAGCACGGCGATTGGCGCAAGTACATGGCCAGCAAGTAGCCGTCACCCGCCGGTGATCGCTGAGGTCTGGCGAATGGCTCTTCCCGCGGCCCGGGAGGAGCCGGATGCCAGACCTCAGCGTGCTCGCGGGCGGGCGGGTAGGGTGGCGGGATGGAGGAACCCGGCTCCGTCCGCGTGGACAGCTGGCTGTGGGCGGTGCGCCAGTACAAGACCCGCTCCCTGGCCACGGCCGCGTGCCGGGCCGGCCATGTGCGCGTCGGCGGCGAGCGGGTGAAGGCGGCTCAGCCCATCCGGGTCGGCGATGTGGTGCGGGTCCGCATCGCGGGCATGGAGCGGGTGCTCGAGGTGCGGGCCCTGCTCAGCAAGCGCGTCGGAGCCGCTGTCGCGGCAGAGGCCTACCGGGACGCCACTCCCCCGCCCCCGCCGCGCGAGGTCGCAGGGCTGCCGCCACGCCGCGATCGCGGCGCCGGCCGGCCCACCAAGCGGGAACGCCGCGAGCTGGACCGGCTGCGCGGCCGGGATCAGTAGCCGCGGCTCGATATCTTCGCGTTGACGCCGCGCACCTGCGAGCTGAGGGTGAAGATGTCGACGAGCACGCCGATGCCCAGGATGCCGAGGGTGAAGATGTACAGGATGCCCATCCCGATCTTGCCCAGGTAGAACTTGTGCACCCCGATGGTGCCGAAGAAGATGAGCAGGATGTAGGCGATGCCGACGTCTTTGAAGCCCGCCGGGGTCAGCGGCGGGATGACCACCGGAGCGGAGGGCTGAGCGGGTTCGACATAGGCGGGGGCGGAGCTGGTCATGTGGGGGTTCCTTATTGTCGTATCGGGTATCTGAATAGTAGTGAGCAGACGATGAGTTCGACCACCCCTGACCTTCGCGTGGCGCGGATCGGCATCTCGGGCTGGCGGTATCCGCCGTGGCGCGGGAGCTTCTATCCGCGGGGGCTGGTGCAGCGCCGGGAGCTGGAGTACGCCGCCGCCCGACTGGACTCGATCGAGATCAACGGCACCTTCTACGCCCTGCAGCGGCCGCAGAGCTTCCAGCGCTGGCGCGAGCAGACGCCGGAGGGCTTCGTGTTCTCCGTGAAGGGCAGCCGCTACATCACCCATATGCTCCGGCTGCGGAACACCGCGGACGCCCTGGCCGACTTCTTCGCCTCGGGGGTCCTCGCGCTGGAGGAGAAGCTGGGGCCGGTGCTCTGGCAGCTCCCGCCGAGCCTCCGCTTCGATCCCGAGGCCCTCGACGGCTTCCTGGCCTCCCTGCCGCGCAGCGTCGCGGAGGCGAGACGGCTGGCCTCGGAGCACGGCCGCCTCGAGGAGGGCCGCCGCTGGCTGGACACGGCAGCCGATCGCCCGATCCGCCATGCCCTCGAGGTTCGCCACGACAGCTTCCTCGCCCCGGAGTTCACCCGGATCCTGCAGGAGCGGGATGTCGCGATCGTCGTCGCCGACACCGCGGGCAAGTGGCCCGTCATCCGGGAGGTCACCTCGTCGGGGATCGTCTACATCCGCCTGCACGGCGACACCGAGCTCTACGTCAGCGGATACGACGAGCAGGCCCTCGGCCGCTGGGCTGCCGCCATCCGCGGCTGGCTCAGCGGCGAGGCCTGCCCGGATGGCCGGGGCCGGGATGTGTACGCCTACTTCGACAACGACGTCAAGGTCCGCGCCCCCTTCGACGCCCTGCGGCTGAGAGAGCTGCTCAGACCCGCGCAGCCATCTCGGTGACCGCGCCGTGCAGCTCCTCGCTCGTGTGCTGCTCCTGCTCCAGGTTCCTCTCCAGCAGCGCCTGCACCTCCTGCTGCCCCATCGCCTTCGCCGAGGCGATGAGCGTCTGGTAGGCCGAGATCTCGTAGTGCTCGGTGCCGAGCGCGGCGGAGAGGGCGACCTCGTCGATCAGCTGGGGGTCGCTCTTGCGGATCAGCGAGGAGCCCTCCTTCGCGAGCCCCTTGGTCGTCGGCGACGCCTCGTCGCTCTTCTCGAAGCCGAGCAGCTCGAAGATGCGCTCCAGGTTCTGGATCTGCTCCTTCGTCTCCTCCGCGTGATGCAAGAACATCTGCTTCACCCGCTGGGACTGCGCGGCCATCTCCAGCTCCCCCAGCATGTCGAGGGAGTCGTGCTCCATGGTCAGCGCCGAACCCAGGCGGTAGCGGAAGAGGTCGGTCGGCTCGCTGAAATGCTCAAACATGATTATTCCTTTCTTCAATGATGCTATCGCCACGGTAATCCCGGGGCCGGCGATGGGTAACCCCTTGACAGGACGGGTTCAGCGGGATGGCGGGACGCATTCGCCGCTGCGCCCCCGGTGTCTGCAGCCCCGCCTCAATCCGTCGATCCGCCATCGGCCTCCTCCCCGGTCATCGCGCCTTCGGCCAGGAAGGCGAGGCGGCGCAGCGTCTCCCGATTGCGCACCCGGCCGACGGCGTCGCGGACGACGCGGGGAACCGGCAGCGCCGGGCCGCTCACGACGTCCTCGATCAGCCTGATCACCGTGCCGTGGCGGTTCACCTGCACATCGAAGCGGATCCTCGTGCGACCCAGCGGACCGCCCTGGGCGTGCATGATCGCCGTCCGGGGCGCATCCCAGAGGTCGACGGTCGTGACGTCGTCGATCACCAGCGGCCAGAGGCCGAAGGAATGGTGGATGGCGCTGCCGGCTCGGGGCCAGGAGGATCCGACGGCCCGGATCCTCGATGTGCCGACGACCCAGGCGGCGTACGACCAGCCGTCGGCGAGGACCCCGAAGACGTCGTCGGGCGAGGCGTTCACCACGCGGTAGTTCACGGACATGTTCCACACTCGTCTCATCTAGTGGTTGAGGGGCGTTCGGCTCTTCGGAGCAAGCTCCGGGGGCCGGGAGATGCCCAGCTCCCGTTCCAGGGCATGGCGGGCCGCCAGCCAGCCGCATTGGCCGTGCACGCCGGGGCCCGGCACCGTGGAGGCCGAGCAGAGGTAGACCCCGCTGAGCGGGGTCGACCAGGGTTCCGGCGAGAGCCGCGGACGGGCAACCAGCTGCCAGGCCGAGACACCGCCCGAGGCGATGTCGCCGCCGATGTCGTTCGGGTTCTCGGCGGCGAGGTCGGCGGCGGTGCGGGAGTGCACGGCCACGACGGTGTCGCGGAACCCGGGGGCGAACTCCTCGATGCGGCCGACGATCGCCTCGGTCTGATCGACGGTCGATCCGGCGGGGACGTGCGTATAGGCCCACAGCACATGCGTGCCCGCCGGCGCGCGGCCGGGATCGAGCACGGTCGGCTGGCAGGTCAGCACGAAGGGCCGCTCCGCGTGCCTGCCCGCGGCCACGGCGTTCTCCGCGGCGGCGACCTCGGCCCGGCTCCCGCCCAGATGGACCGTGACGGCGGAGCGCAGCGCCGGACTCGCCCAGGGCACCGGCGCCGACAGGGCGAAATCCGCCTTCGCGACGCCATTGCCGTACTCGAAGCCCCGCATCGCCCGGGCGAAGCCGGCCGGCAGACGATCACCCGCCAGGCGCAGCAGGGCCCGCGGGGTGACATCCAGCATGGTGATCCGGGCCGGAGGCAGCTCCGCCAGCTCGGCGACCTCAACGCCCGTCTCGACCCGGCCGCCGTGCTCGATCAGGTCGGCGATCATCGCCTGGCTGATCGCCGCACTGCCTCCCCGTGGGATGGGCCAGCCGACGGTGTGCCCGTAGACGGCGAGCATGAGGCCGGCGGCCGCCGTGCCGAGGCTCGGGAGGCGCTGGATGGTGTGTGCGAAGACGCCGCTGAGCAGGGCGGGGGCCTCCACACCGCGGAACGGCCGGTTCCAGGCCGGGCCGCCCTGCTGCAGGACCCTCAGACCCAGCCTCGCCAGGGCGAGAGGATGCGGCGGGAAGCGCAGCAGATCCTCCCCCGTCGCCCTCGCCAGCACCCCGGCATCGCGGCAGAGCGGACCGAGCAGGCGACGCCATGCTCCGGCGTCCCGCCCCAGCCCCTCGGCGGTGCGGTCCAGGTCGCGATAGGCGATGGCCGCGCGATCTCCCAGGATCGCCTGGGCGTAGGAGATCTCCGGCGTGAAGAGCGCGATGCGCTCGGCGAGGCGGAACCGCCGGAAGAAGTCGGAGGAGACGGCCAGGGGGTGCACGGCCGAGCACACATCGTGCAGCACTCCCGGCAGGGTCAGCTCCCGCGTGGACGCCCCGCCCCCCGCGGAGCCGGACCTCTCCAGCACGGTCACCTCGAGCCCGGCGCGGGCCAGCGTCACGGCGGCGGCGAGCCCGTTCGGGCCGGACCCGACGACGACGGCGTCGGCGGTGGTCAATGCTCTCGCCGCCGGACGTCGTCGATCGACGGCTCGGGCCAGGCCGTGTAGTGGACCGTTTGGAAGACGATCAGCCCGTCCACGACGTGGAACGAGTCGGCGCCGTCGGAGATGCTGTGCTCGCCGTCGTCCGCCGTCCATTCCAGGAAGCCGTAGCTCCCCTCGATCACGGTGCGGTTATAGGCGAACGACCCGCCGTGCACCGCCTCGGTCAGCAGGGCCGCCGACTGCCGGATGCCGTCGTGGCCGCGGTAGGTGCCGAAGCCGGAGAGCAGCACGACCGAGGTCGAGAAGTTGCGTTCGAGGTCGCCCTCGAGGTCGCCGGCCAGGCGCCGGGCGAGATGATCGTGGATGACCTGCGTGGTCGTGCGCATGGGCTATGCGGGTCCCGCCGCCGTGGCGGCTCCGAGCCGGGAGGGCTTCGTGGTCATCCCCCCACCCTGTGCCGGGACCCGAGCCGCGGCAAGCCCGGGATCGGGGCATGGACGCGATCAGCGGCCGTCCTCGACCAGCAGCGGGACGATGAGCAGCAGGACCAGGCCGGTGAGGGCCAGGGCTCCGGCGATGGCCAGAGCCGTCGAGACGGCGACGCCGGGCACCGCTCCGGTCAGAGACAGGGTGAGCACGGCGACGGCCTGGACAGGGAGCTGGAACGCCAGGTAGCGCAGCAGCGGCCGGCGGAATACGCGCAGCTGCACCGAGGAACGGAGCGGTATCAGCAGGAACTGGGCGGCGAGCGATTGCAGCAGCGGCAGCCCGGCCAGCAGCACGAAGAACCGCCAGTCCTGCAGCGACGGCTCCCGGAGGAGCTGGCTGAAGCCGAGCAGGAGGATCGCCGCCCAGGAGACCAGCCGCTGCGGGAACATCGCGGAGGCCAGCGCGGCCGCGACGACGACCGCGAACAGCGGGCCGGGGGGAACGCAGAGGAGGCAGAGCGCGGCCGCGACGAGGAGGAAGGCGACCCGCGGTGCGTATCCGGGCAGCCGGATCCCCACGGCGGGCAGCACGCTCGCGGTCGTGCCCCGGCTCATCGCCGTGCCTCCCTCGGACGGTCTCGGCTCAGCGCGCGCAGCGCGGCCTCTCGGGATGCATCGTCCTCGCCCTGCCAGCGCAGCAGCCCGATTCCCCGGGCTTCGAGCCCGCGGATGCGATCCGCGCGTTCCATCATCACGATGCGGTGCGCGATCCGCTCCTCGCGCGTCGCGCCGAGGAAGCGGGCGGCCGGGAGGACGTCGACGGCGATGACCCGATGGCCGACGGCCCGCCACTGACCGGCCATCCTCGCGGCCTCGTCGTCGAGGAAGGTGGAGAGCACGTAGATCAGCGCGCCGGGAGCCACCACCGGGGGCCGCTGCCGGAAGGCCGGCGCTCCGGAGGGGGCGCTCGACTCGATGTCGCGCAGCAGGCGCTGCAGATGGCGGCTGCCCGCACCGTGCGAGACCATGCGGCGCTGGCTGGCGAGGTCCTGGAAGCCGACGCGGTCGCCGGCCCGGATGTACCCCGCAGCGATGGAACCGGCGGCCTCCCGGGCGACGTCCAGCGAGCCCAGTCCCTTGATCGCGGCCGTGTTCCGGCTCCATTCGGCGATCTGCTCCCCCACATCGTCCCGGCTGTCCAGGACGACGACGACGGTGGCGTCCGAGGTGGCCGTGGTCCTGCGCACGTAGAGGTCGCCGGCGAAGCGGCCGCGGCGCGCGGTCGCCTTCCAATCGATGCGCCGCAGCCGGTCGCCCGGGCTGAAGGGATGGATGTCGCGGAAATCGCCGCCATCGCCCGGGCGGGCCGAGTCGTGCCCGCCGGTCAGGCCCTGGAGCCGTCTGGGCAGCGGGAGCGCCGAGATCGCGTGGTAGGAGGCGGGGATGGTCCGGGTGACGCTCAGCCCGCCGGCTCCCTCCCCCTCCGGCCCCTCCCCCAAGACGCTGCCGTCGATGCCGTGCAGCCGGTAGTCGAGGCGCAAGAGCTCCTGCGGGCCGGAGTGCAGGAGGGGAACGGTCCCGTGCAGCTCCCCGGCCGAGCGGGCACCGATCAGCAGCTCCTCCGCCTCGCCCCCGTGCGTCGAGAATCGGGCGGCGACGCTCTCGACCCCCTGAGGGAGCCGGAACCGGACGGTGTAGTGCAGCCGCCCGTCTCGCGCCCGTGCCTCGACGAGAGCCTCGGCGTGGCTCTCGGCATCGTCCCCGGGGCGCCCATCCCAGGCCCAGGCCGCTGCGAGGACGAACGGCAGGCCGAGGAGGGCGAGATCGACGCGGGAGGCGAGCAGTCCTGCAGCGGCGAAGACCGCGCCGGACAGCGCGGCGGCCACGATGCTCCGGGTGAGCGACCAGCGTGGCAGGACGCTCGACCGGGCGCCTCCCGCGGCCTGCGGCGCCGCCTCCGGCTGCTCCGGCTGTTGCGGCTGTCGCGACTGCTGCGACTGTTCCGGCTGTTCCGGTGCGCCGGTCGTCATGGCCGGTCTTCGCGCGGCCCTGCCGGGTCGGCAGCCGGACGGGCGCCGACGGTCGGCGGACCGGCCACCTGGTTCACGACCCCGGCCACCACATCCTCGGCGGCGGCGCCGGTCGCCCAGGCCTGCGTGGTCAGCGTGAGCCGGTGCGCCAGCACGGGCACGGCCACGCGCTTGACATCCTCGGGGGCGACGAAGTCCCTTCCGTCCATGACCGCCCGTGCCCGCGCGACGAGCATGAGCCCCTGGGAACCGCGGGGCGAGGCGCCGACCTGCACAGCGGGATGGCGCCTGGTCGCCATCGCCAGGTCCACGCAGTAGCGAGCGATGTCGGGTTCGACGTAGACCTGCTCGATGCCGGCCTGCATGCCCAGCAGGGTCGCGGAGTCGATCACGGGGTCGATGGCGGCCACCTCGTGGCGACGTGCGACCCGGTTGAGCAGGATCTGCGTCTCGCCTTCGCGCTCGGCGTAGCCGACGGCGAGCCGGAGCATGAACCGGTCCAGCTGGGCCTCCGGGAGCGCGTAGGTCCCCTCGTACTCGATCGGATTGGAGGTGGCCACCACGTGGAACGGCATCGGCAGCCGATAGCTGTTCCCCTCCACCGTGACCTGTCCCTCCGCCATGGCCTCCAGCAGCGCCGATTGCGTCTTGGGCGAGGTGCGGTTGATCTCGTCGGCGAGGAAGAGTCCCGCGAAGACCGGCCCCTGCCGGAAGACGAACTCGCCCTCCGCCGGGTCGTAGACGAAGGAGCCGGTGATGTCGGCCGGCAGCAGGTCCGGGGTGCACTGCAGGCGCCGGAAGCCCAGCCCGAGCGCCGTGGCGAGGCTGCGGGCTGCCAGCGTCTTGCCCAGGCCCGGCACGTCCTCGAAGAGCACGTGGCCTCCGGCCAGGATCGCCGCCAGCGCCAGCTCCAGGGACTCCTCCATCCCGACGACCACGCTCCTCACGCGGTCGAGGATCCCCGCGCTCAGCTCGGAGACGCGGTCGACCGGGAGAGGGGCGATGGCCGCCGCGGCCCGGGACGTCGCCGGCCCGGCGGTCGCCGGCGCGGAGGGACCAGGTGCGGAGGGGCCAGGTGCGGAGGACTCAGGCACGGACGTCTCAGCGGTCATGCGATTCTCCTTCTGCGGCGGAGGGCTGTCGGAACGGACCGAGCGGAGGCGCTCCGAGACGGTCGAGGGCGTCGAGGCAGTGCAGCAGCGATCGCAGCGTCGGGAGGCCGTCGCCGGGGCGCAGCACCGCATAGGCCGCGGCGCCGATCAGCTGCTCGATCGCCGCCGCATCCGCAGGATCGTCGAGCGCCAGGCTCCGAGCGGCCAGGCGGCGACGGGCGAGCTCCCGCACGCGGGCGAGCGCACCCGGCTGCACCCGGCCGAGACTGGTGCGCAGCGACCAGGACAATTGCACGACATCCCGTCGCGCGCCGTCCCGGGCGGTGTGCACAGGTCGAGGCCAGCGGACGGACCGCTGCTCCGGGACGACGATCCAGGCGATCCCGAGGCCCAGGGCGACGATGCCCACCGCCGTCGCCCGCCCGGCGTCCATGCCGATGTACCACGCGACCCCCGCCGCCGAGATCGCGACCAGGCAGACGCCGGCGAGGGCTCCCCGGTGCCGCCGGTGGAGCAGGAGGCGGATCGCGCTCATGAGCCCATCCTGTCGTAACGGCTGCCGTCGCGGCTATCGTGCGATCGCCGATCGCGCCGCGGGTCGTGCCACTGCTCGTCCCAGGAGTCGGCCAGGGCGCGCAGCGATTCCCGGGCCGAGGCCACATCGGCTGCGGTGATGGGGTGGTCGCCGAAGCGGGTGCGCAGATAGAGCCGCAGCAGGGTGCGGATGGCCCGGTCGTCGGCGGAGACGCGGCTGAGGATGCGCTGCGTGAACTCCGTCGCGGTCTCCGCCCCATAGCGGGTGATCCCGGACTCCTCGGCCGTCTGCTGCAGTCCCATCCAGGCCCTCATGATGGCATCCGAGGGCTCGCGCTCGGCGTCCAGGGCACCGAGGGCCAGCTCGATCCCGCTCCGGACGGCCGGTGCATCCGGCTCCGGGGTCGGCGCGGCACGGATCGGCGCCTCGGCGGGGGCCAGCAGCGCGCCGACCCGGCGGAGGCCGATCCTCGGGCCTCTCGCCCGGCGGCGGAGCCAGCGCCAGAGCAGGAAGGCGGCGAGGAGGGCCGCGGCGATCGCTACGGCCGCCATCGCCGGTCCGGCCTCCCCGGCGATGCCGGCTCCGCCCGGCGCGGCGGAGGGCCGGAGGGATGCCGAGGGCATGGGCACCGGGGATGGCGCGCCGGGGTCCATGTCGATCACCCATCGCAGGCCGGTGAATCGTGCGGCGCCCTGCAGGCCGGCGGCCGCCACGACGACCAGGCCCAGGAGCGCCGCCACGACGGCCGTCCTGCGGCGTCGGCTAGGCATCGGGCGGGCAGTTCCACTGGATGATCGTCGGCCGATCGTGGTCGAAGCCCAGCTGGCTGATGGTGCCGGTGGCCAGCGAGAAGATCTCCCCCGCGGTCTCGGGCAGCTCGACCCAGGCCGCCGCGATCGCCCGGATGATGTGGCCGTGCGCGACCATCAGCACGTTCCGGCCGCGCAGCAGCTCCGGCCGCACCCGGTCGAGCACCGCGATGCAGCGGCGGCGCACCTGCGCAGCGCTCTCTCCCGGGCTGGATGCCGGGCCCGTGCCGGCGGGCACGCCGTCGCGCCAGAGGCTCCACGGCCTGCCGCGGCGGTCGAGGATCTGCTCGGTGGTCAGCCCCTCATAGGCGCCGTAGTCCCACTCCGCCAGCTCGTCGGCGATGAGCAGCGCCCCGGCGCAGCCGGCGGCCTCCGCCGTCTGCCTGGCCCGGATCCGGGGGCTGCACAGCACCAGGCCGAAGTCCATGCCTCTGATGGCATGTCCTGCCGTCTCCGCCTGCCTGCGCCCTTCGGCGGTGAGCGGGACATCGGTCAGGCCGGTGTGCTTGCCGAGCCGGCTCCACTCCGTCTCGCCGTGACGGAGCAGCACGATGCGTCCGCGCGTCGCTTCAGGGGCCATCACGTCAGAATAGCCGGAGAGGCTGTCCCGGGGCTGCCGGAGACGGCTCCGGGAACGACAATGGGCTCATGGACGTCTCAGCCGACTCCCCCGTCTCGCCGATGCTCGCCCGTGCGGTCGATCGCGTCCCGGAGGCCGACAGCGTGCCCGGCGGGCTGAGCTACGAGCCGAAGTGGGACGGCTTCCGGGGCATCGTGTACTTCGACGGCGCAGAGAGCCGGATCGGCAGTCGGGGATCGAAGATGCTCACCCGCTACTTCCCGGAGCTGGTCGAGGCCTTCGGCCGCATCCTGCCGGGCCCCTGCGTGCTCGACGGGGAGATCGTGGTCCGCAGCGGGCCGCCGGGCCGGGAGAGCCTGGACTGGGACGCCCTGACGGCGCGGATCCATCCGGCGGCGAGCCGGGTGCAGCGTCTCGCGGCCGAGACCCCCGCGGAGTTTGTGGCCTTCGATCTGCTCGCTCGAGACGGCGAGCCCCTCGTCGACCTCCCCTTCCGGCGGCGGCGGTCGATGCTGGAGAGGCTGGCGAAGGCGTTCCGCCCGCCCGTCCACCTCAGCCGCAGCACCCGGGATGCCGAGCTGGCCCGGCGATGGTTCGTGCGCTTCGAGGGGGCCGGCCTCGACGGCGTGGTGGCCAAGCCCCTCGCCGCGACCTACGCGCCCGGGAAGCGGATCATGCTCAAGGTCAAGCATCACCGGACGGCGGATGTCGTGGTGCTCGGCTACCGGGTGCATGCCCGGGGCAGCGGCGTGGGCTCCCTGCTCCTCGGGCTCTACGACCGCGAGGGCGAGCTGCGCAGCGTGGGCGGGGTCTCGGCGTTCACCGATGAGAGGCGTCACGAGCTGGTGGAGGAGCTGGAGCCGCTCGTGCTCCGCGACGCCGAGGGACGGGCTCTCCGGGGGGAGACGGAGCGGAGCCGGTTCTCCGCGGATAGGGACACCGGCTATGTGCGGCTGAGGCCGGAGCGGGTGGCCGAGGTGCGTTACGACCAGCTGGAGGGCGAGCGATTCCGGCACACAGCGCAGTTCTACCGCTGGCGGCCGGACCGGGACCCCCGCTCGTGCCGTCTCGCCCAGCTGGAGCAGCCGGCGGCCTACGACCTCAGCGAGGTGCTGGTGGGGTGATCCCGCGGGGTGCGCCGCCGGCCGGGACGGTCGACGGCCGCGGAGGGAACCCCTCGCGCCGTGGCGCTGGCAGGTTCCGATCCGCGGCCGTCGAGGTTGCTCGATCGGCAGGGCCGCGTGCTAGCTGGTCAGCGAGTCGACGTAGTCCTGGTGCTCCTTCATCCAGTCCGAGACGATGCCGTCGTATTCGCTGGCATCGATATCGCCGTTGTACATCACGTTCTCCAGCGAGAACAGCAGCTCCGAGCTGAACTTGAAGTTCTTGATCCACTCGGTCAGCTGCGGGTAGTCGTCCTCGAAGCCGGTGCGGGCCAGCGAATGGATCGACTCCGCGGAGCCGAGCGTGCCCTCCGGGTCCTCGAGGTCCCGGATCGGGAACTCGTCGTAGGCCCAATGCGGACGCCACAGGGTGACCACGATGTTCTCGTCGTCCTTGATGGCGGCCTTCAGCTCGGCGAGCATGGCCCCGGTCGAGGAGGTGATGAACTCCATGCCCTCGAGGCCGTAGGTCGGGATGACCTTGTTCTGGACCGCGTCGGTCAGGCCTGCGCCCGGCTCGATGCCGATGATCTTGTTGCCGAACTCGTCGGCGTGATCGGCCAGCTCGCTGAGGGAGGTGATCGGGGCGTCGTCGTTCACGGCCATGGTGAGCACGGCATCCTCGTTCCAGGCGCCGAGGTCGACGATCTCGCCCTTGTGCGCATCCATGTACTTCTTGTGCGTCGTCGGCAGCCAGCCATCGAAGGCCACGTCGTAGTCCCCGGTGCTCAGGCCCTCGAATACGGGGCCGGCATCCGCATACTCGAGCGTGACGTCGTAGCCCTTGCCCTCGAGGATGTGCTTCCAGAGGAAGGACGCGGCCTCGCCCTCCGGCCAGCCGTTGAACACGCCGATGGTCAGCGAGGTCTTGTCGCCGGTGGGCGTCGAGCTGCCGGTCGGCTCGCCCGTGTCGCCACTGTCGGTTGCGCAGGCCGAGAGCCCGAGCAGTGCGACTGCTCCGACCGCGACGGTTGTCATAAGGCGCTTCTTCATTACTTGTTTTCCTTTCCACCCGATGCTGTGGTCCGGGCGATTGGTGGTTGCGCATCGCCCCCGGCCGGGGCCGCGGAGGCTCCGACCGTTGCGGGCTCTGCTGTCCCGGTCGCCGTGTCGGCGACCGAAGTCTCTGATTCCGCCGGCTCCGCGGGTGCCTTGCGCTTCTGGCGTCCGGTGCCGAGGGTGGCGGTGAGGCGATCGAGCATGATGGCGATGATGACCACGGCGAGCCCCGCCTCGAAGCCGAGCCCCACGTCGATCCGCTGCACCGCCTGGATGATCGGCTTGCCGAGGCCGCTGGCCCCGACCATGCTCGCGATGACGACCATCGACAGCGAGAGCATGATGACCTGGTTGATGCCGGCCATGATGGTCGGCTTGGCCAGGGGCAGCTGGATCTGGAACAGGATGCGCTTCGGCGAGGTCCCGAAGGCGTGGCCGGCCTCGACGACCTCCCGGTCGACCCCCCGGATACCCAGCTCGGTGAGCCGCACGCCGGGCGCCACGGCGAAGGCGATGGTCGCCACGATGCCCGGGACGACGCCGACCCGGAACAGGATGAGCGCCGGGATCAGGTAGACGAAGGCGGGCATGGTCTGCAGGAAGTCGAGGATCGGGCGCACCACCCGCGAGACCCGGTCGCTGCGGGCGGCCCAGATGCCGACCGGGATGCTGATGATCACGGCGATGACGGTCGCCACCAGGGTGAGCGCGAGCGTGTCCATCGCGTTGTCCCACTGCCTGACCGATTTGATGATCAACAGCCCGACGGCCACCAGGGCCCCGAAGCGCCAGCCGCGCAGATACCAGGCCAGGAGCCCGATGAGGACCACGATGATCCAGAACGGCGGCTCGCCGAGCACCCAGTCGGCGAAGTCGTACATGCTGAGGAAGATGGCGCGGATGACGCTGAAGACCCCGCCCAGATAGGTGGTGATCCAGTCGACGACGGCCTCGACCCAGTCGCCGATGGGCAGTCTCAAGAAGTCGTTCATGCGGAGGCTCCCGTCTTGGGGGCGATCTCCTGGGCAGGCCCCTCCGCGGGTGCCAGCCCCAGGGTCTCGCTGATGATGTTGACCGGGATCGTGACCGGGGTGTCGATGACGGGCGTCTCCCCCGTGTGGGTCGAGACATTGCCGAGCGCCGCCAGCAGCGACACGCGCGGGATCACCCCGAGCAGCCGGTTCTTCTCGTCCACGACGGCGATCGGCAGCGGGCTCTCCACCGAGGCCTCGTAGAGGTCGGCGAGCGGCACCTCGCCGGTCACGGAGGACACCGGCTTCATGATGGCGTTCAGATCGTTCACGCCCGCCTTGACCTGGCGCAGCACGTCCTGGTCCCGCACGGCGCCGACGAGCACCCGGCCGCGGCCGACCACCAGCACCGCCGAGGTCTGCAGATCGCGCATCTCGCGCAGCGCCGCACGCGGTCCGCCGGCGGTCGTGGTGACCGCCAGGGCCGGCTCCATGACGCTGGATGCGGTGAGCACCCGGGCCCGGTCGACGTCCTGCACGAATTGGGCGACATAGTCGTTGGCCGGGTCAGTGAGGATGTCCTCCGGGCTGCCGACCTGCACGATGCGGCCGTCGCGCATGACGGCGATGCGATCGCCCAGATACATGGCTTCGTTGAGGTCGTGGGTGATGAAGACGATGGTCTTGCCCAGCTCGGCCTGCAGCTCCACGAGCTGCTCCTGCATCTCGCGGCGGATGAGCGGGTCGAGGGCCGAGAACGCCTCGTCCATCAGCAGCACGTCGGTGTCGGCGGCCAGCGCCCGGGCCAGGCCGACCCGCTGCTTCATGCCGCCGGAGAGCTGGGACGGCGTCTTGTCGCCCCAGCCGGCGAGGCCCACCATGTCGATGTACTTCCGCGCCCGCTCGAGCCGCTCCTCCTTGCGGACGCCCTGCACCTCGAGGCCGTAGGCGACGTTGTCGACGACGCTGCGGTGCGGCAGCAGCGCGAAGTGCTGGAACACCATGGAGATGCGCTCGCGCCGGATCTGGCGAAGCCGGACGTCCGGGATCCCGGTGATGGGCTCGCCGCCCACCTCCACGGTGCCGGAGGTCGGCTCGAGCAGCCCGTTCAGCATGCGGATCAGCGTCGACTTGCCGGAGCCCGACAGGCCCATGACGACGAAGATCTCGCCGCGCTGCACCTCGAAGGAGGCGTCGATCACGGCGGCTGTGCCGAGCGATGCGAGGTCGGCGCGGCCGGCCCCGGCTTCGAGGCGCCGAACCATCTCGGCGGGTCGGCGTCCGAACACCTTGTAGAGCCGATGCGCTCTTACGGCGGTTTCAGTCACGGTGTCTCCGGTGCACGCCGGCGAGCCGTGCGGCGCCAGCGGTGCTCACATGATGACGAACGGGTGGGCCGTGACTGCGCGCGACATCCGCGTCGGGATGCGGGCCGGAGCGATCATGGGACCGTCTCCGTCAAGGCCACACCATACGCACGCAGCGGTTCCCGGGGGCAGGATCCCTGCGGTCGCGTCCTGGCTGGAGGTCGTAAGACCGCTGTCCAAACTAGCAGCCGTGAGCGCCCGGGGCCATCCGGCCGGACCGGGTTTCCCGGCCGTCATCGCGCCCGATCGCCGCCATGATGGGCGAGGAGCCGTTGTGAGATCGTTATCTTCTTGGGAGTGTCGCTCGCTTTATCCGGGCGTGTCTCCGGCGCCCCTGCCGCCCCGCTCGCCCGGTGCCGGGCCGGTGCCGATATCGCTCGGCTTGCCGAGGTCGATCAGCGCCAGGCCGATCTCCGGCCTCATGGTCTTGTGCAGCGGGACCGGGGTGGCGCGGACGACCGCCTCGAGCGTCGGCCATACCCGTCCCTCGAGCAGGTGTCCCCCTCTGGTGCTGCCGTCGGAGAGGCCGAGCACGGCGTGCAGGTGCAGCTGCGGTCCCTTCGCCGAGCCGGCGACATCGCCGACGAGCGAGAGGGCCTCGCATTGCTCGTCGATGCGGATGCGGCGGTAGTCCTTGCGCTCCCGGTCGAACCAGCCCACCACGGCGCTCGCGAAGGCGCCGACCGCCGTGACCTGGGCGGAGTCGAGGCCGGCGTCCTCGACGAAGGCGGTGAGGGCGCCGAATGCCTCGTCCCCGTCGTCGAGCACGACCACGTAGGTCGAGGACTCCCCCGCGACGGCTGCGCCGTCGACCAGTTTCCACTGCATGGGCTTCCCCCTGTCCCTCCCGCCCAGTGTATGGACGGTGCTTGCGACGGCAAGGCTTACCGACCGCGGTCTCCCGGATTAGCGTGGAGCGGACAAGGAGCCGGATACCGGGGGGATCGACCGCCTCGGCGGCGGCAGGAATGGGGGAACCGTCATGGACATGAAGCACGAGGGCGAGGAGCTGAAGGGCAAGGCGAAGGAGGCCTACGGCAAGGTGACCGACGACGAGGAGACCGAGGCCGAGGGCAAATGGGACCAGACCAAGGCCAACCTCAAGAAGGCCGGCGAGAACGTCAAGGACGCCTTCGGCGAGTGATCTGCGGCGTTTGAGAGCGCCGTCTGAGAGCGGGGTTCGGGCCGGCCGTCGGAAGGCCGCCCGAGCCCGCCTCTCAGGCTGTCTCAGGCTCTCCTCAGGCTGTCGACCGCTGCCGCAGCAGCCATGCGGCGGACTCGGAGGGCAGGTGGCCGGCCTCGACCGGGGCGCTGGCGAGCAGCAGCTCTCCGGGAGGCAGCGGCCGGGGCTCGGAGGCGAAGTTCACCACGCAGCAGAGGCCGTCTGCGCGCACCAGCCGCAGCATTCCGGGCTCGCCATCGTGCCATTCGATCCGGGGGTCGGCCGCATCGAAGCGGCGGCGCAGGCGGAGGGCCTCCCGGTAGAGCGTGAGCGAGGAGCCGGACACGCCCTCCTGAGCCGCGACCGAGAGCCGGCCGAAGCCCGGCGGCTGGGGCAGCCAGGATCCGCCCGTGCCGAAGCCGAGGGACGGGCCGGTGCGCGTCCAGGGCAGCGGCACCCGGCACCCGTCCCGGCCCTTCACCGTGCCCCCGCTCCGGAACCAGACAGGGTCCTGCAGCACCGCCGTCGGCAGGTCCGCGACCTTGGGCAGCCCCAGTTCCTCCCCCTGATACAGATACGCGGAACCGGGCAGGGCGAGCATGAGCAGGGTCGCCGCACGGGCCCGCCGGGCCCCGCGCTCGGGATCGATCCGCGGCGCGGTGCCCCCGCTGAGCAGCCAGGCATCCGGGTCGGCATCCGGGTCGAGCGCGAGCCGGGAGGCGTGCCGCGGCACATCGTGGTTCGAGAGCACCCAGGTCGGCAGCAGGCCGGCTGCCCGGTGGCCGGAGAGGGAGTCCTCGATCACGCGCCGGAACTCCTCCAGGCCCCAGCGCGCCTTCAGCAGCGAGAAGTCGAAGACCTGGCCGAGCTCGGTCGGCCGGGCGTAGAGGTAGCTGCGCTCGTTCCGGGGGCTCCAGGTCTCGGCGACGGCCATCCGGGGCGGATCGTACTCGTCGAAGACCGCGCGCCATCCCTCGAAGATGGAGTGCACCTCGTCACGGTCGTAGAGCGGGTCGGTGCCGTCGAGCGGCAGCGCCCGGCTCAATCGGGGCTGGCTCCGCAGCGGCTCGGTGAGATCCTTCGCGAGCGTGTGGGCGGCGTCGACCCGGAAGCCGTCGACCCCGCGATCGGCCCAGAACCGGATGACGCCGTGGAAGTGCTCGCGGACCTCGGGGTTCGACCAGTCCAGGTCGGGCTGCTCCCGGGCGAAGAGGTGGCAGTACCATTGGCCGTCGCCTACCCGCTCCCAGGCGCTGCCGCCGAAGTGGGAGCGCCAATCCGAGGGAGGCTCCTCGCCGCGGCCGTCGCGGAAGATGTACCGGTCCCTGGCGGAGGATCCGGCGGGCGAGGCCAGCGCCTCGCGGAACCAGGGGTGCTGATCGGAGGTGTGGTTGGGGACGATGTCGACGATGAGGCGGATGCCCCGGCGGTGCGCCGCGGCGATCAGGTCGTCGACGTCGTCGAGCGTGCCCAATCGCGGGTCCACGGCGCGGTGGTCGACGATGTCGTATCCCCCGTCGGCGAGCGGCGAGGGGTAGAAGGGGCTCAGCCAGATGGCGTCGATGCCCAGCCCGGCCAGATGGTCGAGGCGGCTCGTGACCCCCGCCAGGTCTCCGACGCCGTCGCCGTCGGAGTCGGCGAAGCTGCGCGGATAGACCTGGTACACGACCGCCGTGTCCCACCAGCGGGGATCGGGCCGGGCCATGCTCAGCGGGACGGCCCGCCGGTGACGATGGCGCGCAGCACGGGCACCGGCAGCTTCGGCTCCCGGCTGCCCGTGAGCAGGCCGTTCGACTCCTGGAGCGTATCGCTGAGCTGGGTGTAGCAGAAGCCCCGGATGCCCGCGCAGCGGCGGATCGCCGCGAACAGGCCCTCGAGCCGCTGCCGGTACTCGTCGTCGGAGTCGACGACGGTGTATCCCCAGGCTCCGGCTGCGCTCCGGTGCGCGATCCCGCCGAACTCGCTGATCATCACCGGCCGCGCCGCCGCCGTCGCCTCGGCGCGCTCCCCCACCAGGATCCGGCGGCCGTGCGGTCCGCGCCCGGCGAGGGCCGCAGCCAGCGCCTCGGCGGTTCCGTAGCGCGCCAGCAGCTCCTCCGGATCGGAGGAGTAGTCGTGCAGCGTGAGGATGTCGCTGTCGACGTGCTCCCAGCCGTCGTTGGACACCACCGGCCGGGTCGGGTCGAGCGCGCGGGTGAGGGATGCCATGGCCTGCACGAAATGCTGCTGCGGTCGCGAGGCGGCGACATCCCCCACGCCCCAGCTCTCATTCATGGGCACCCAGGCGACGATGCAGGGGTGGCTGCGGTCGCGTTCCACGAGGGCGCTCCACTCCGCCGTGAGCAGTCTCACCGCCCGGGGAGTGAACTCCGCGGCGGCGGCGGTCTCGGCCCAGATCATCAGGCCCAGCCTGTCCGCCCAGAAGAGGAAGCGCGGATCCTCGGCCTTCTGATGGATGCGCGCGGCATTGAAGCCGAGATCCTTGATGAGCTGCACCTCGGCGCGCCGGGCGTCGTCGCTGGGTGCCGTGAAATGCGACTCCGGCCAGTAGCCCTGCTCCAGCACGGCGCGCAGGTACACCGGGTAGCCGTTGAGCAGGAAGGAGGCGTCGTCCACGGCCGTCGAGCGGATGCCGAGATAGCTGGCCGCCTCGTCGATCACGTCGTCGCCCCGCATCAGGCGGAGCGTGACGTCGATGAGCACCGGATTGCCCGGCGACCAGAGAAGACGATCGCGGCCGTGCTGGTCGCGGAGGGCGGGCAGCTCCACGCCGAAGGCGGCGTGGTCGCTATCGAGACGCAGCGTCGATGCGGCCAGGAGCTCCTCGCCGAGGGACCACTCGGCCTGCAGGGTCAGCGGAGCGGAGGGCCGGCGCGCCAGGCGGAGCTCGCCGCGTACCGTCGCCGCCTCGATGTCGCTCGTCCAGTGCAGGGCCGCGATGTGCTGCGGGGCCACGGTCTCCAGCCACACCGTCTGCCAGATCCCGGTGCTGCGGTGGTACCAGATCGCATGCGGCTCGGGCAGCCAATCCTGCTTGCCCCGGGGCGCCTCCGCATCGCGGGGATCGTCGGCGGCCCGCACCACCAGCTCATGCGGACCGGGGCCGTCGAGCAGCTCGGTGACATCGAGCGTGAACGGGCTGTAGCCGCCGGTGTGCCGGCCGGCGAGCTGTCCGTCGACCCACACGGCGGCCTCGTGGTCGACGGCCCCGAAGTGGATGAGGCAGCGGCGGCCGGCCGGCGCGGCCGCCACGTCGAAGGAGCGGCGGTACCAGACGACCGGGTGGTGGCCGGTGTCGCCGATGCCGGAGGCGGGGCTCTCCGGCGGGAAGGGCACCCGGATGCTCCGGTCGAAGGCGGCGTCGTCGGCGTGCCAGCGCCGGCGGAGCCCTTCGTCGGCGTCGTCGTAGGCGAAGCGCCACTCGCCGTCGAGCGAGGTCCAATCGCCCCGGAGAAGCTGCGGACGGGGGTGGCTGCCGTCCTGCATCGACGCCCTCATGCGGCACACGCTCTCATGGGCCGATAGTAGTGCACGAGGACGATCGGTACCGGGGCATGCCGGCACGGGCCGCCTGGTTTGACGCGGCCGCGACCGGGCCGTAAAGTTAACCCCCCCTAGCGACGATTCCGGTCGGGCTTGCGGGTGGGGAGACCCATCCACCGCAAGCTCAGGAGGCCTCCGCCATGACCGATCGTTCCCTCTTCTTCCACCGCGACTTCCGGCTGCTGCTGTTCGGGCAGACCACCAGCCAGCTCGGCACCCAGGTCAGCGGGGTGGCCATCCCGCTGCTGGCCGTGCTCACGCTCCATGCCACGCCCTTCGAGCTCGGCCTGGTGACGGCATCCTCGACCCTGGCCTTCGCCCTGATCGGGCTCCCGGCCGGCGCCTGGCTCGACCGGTGGCGACGGCGGCGCGTGCTCGTCGCCAGCGATGCCGCCCGCGCGCTGTTGCTGGCGACGATCCCGCTGGCCGCCGTGCTCGGCGTCCTCTCCCTCGCCCAGCTGATCGTCGTGGCCCTGCTCGCCGGCTTCGCCCGGGTCTTCTTCGACGTCGGCTATCAGAGCTACATCCCCACCGTGATCGGGCGGGACCGGGTGCTGGCGGGGAATTCGGCCATGGAGACCATCCGAGCCTCGGGCCAGGTGGTCGGGCCGGGCATCGGCGGCGCGCTGGTCTCCCTGGTCGGGGCAGCGGCCGTCGTGCTCGTGCAATCCGCGACCTTCGCGGTCTCGGCGGCCTCGCTGCTGGCCATCCGCACCCGAGAGCCGTCCGCTCCGGCGCAGCAAGACCGGCCGAGGCTCCGCGCGCAGATCGCCGAGGGCTTGGCCTTCGTCCTGCGCAACCCGATCCTGCGCGGCACGGCGATCGCCAGCGCCGCGGGAAACTTCTCTTTCGCCATGTCCTCGGCGGTGAGCTTCATCTTCATGTCGCGCACCCTGGAGCTCTCCGCCACCGCGATCGGGCTGATCATCGCCGCGGGATCGGTCACCGTGATGGCGGGGGCGGCGCTGACCCCGAGACTGGCGAGGCTGCTCGGCTCGGCCCGGATCATCTGGCTCTCGCTGGCCGTGACGGCACCGATCTCCTTCATCGGCCTCTTCGCACAGCCGGGGTGGTGGGTCGTGCTGATCGTGGTGGGCATCGCCGCGGGCGAGCTCGGCCAGATCGTCTACGCCATCGCCAACGTCAGCCTGCGCCAGCGGCTCTGCCCCGACCGGATGCTCGGCCGCGTCAATGCGACCATGCGCTTCCTGATCATGGGGCTCTTCCCGCTCGGCGCGCTCGTCGGCGGCGCGCTCGGTGAGCTGGTCGGCCTGCGCGGGACCCTGGGGGTCGCCGGGGCCGTGCTGATCCTGTGCCCGCTGCCGCTCTTCCTGGCGCTGCGCGGCAGGCGGGACGTCGAAGAGCTGCCGGAGTGGCACGGAGACGCCGCGATTAACGCCTGATCTGGGGAAGCCATTAATCTGGTGGCTGGATTCCGGTCCATCACCCCCTCGCCGTCCCCGGCCCACCCCTGTCCGCGTTCCTGCAGCCCGGACAGCGGCGGATCGACGCCATGAAGGGACGCCATAAAGGGAGGAACACTTGCTATTTCGGGAGAGAACAGAGGAAGATTTTGCTGATAGGGCTGGTTTTCTCTCCTGACCCGGCGGGTGAGCCGATCAGGTCGAGCCCCGTTCAGTGGGGAGCGGCGGCCGGCGCCTATCGACGTGGACGGTGGATGCCCGAATGGTCATGAGCGCATGAGGCGGACGAGCAGCCCGGCGACGCCGACCCTGCTGCGGTCGAGCGCCGTGGGGGTGGAGTCCGGTGCCGTCTTCACGGGCGCCGGATCGTTCATCCTGAGCGCGGCCACCGGGTTCATCGTCTTCCACGACACGCTGACGCCGCTCTGGAGCGAGTGGCCGTCGGTCGGCATCCTCGCGATGATCACCGGATCGGTCTGCGGTGCCGCGGGCTTCGCCATCGGCTCGAAGAACTCCTATCGCCGTCCGCCCGCCGCCAAGCGACTGAGCCCCTCGATCATCCGGCACTTCCTCGACACCGCGGCGCTCATCTTCACGCATGTGGCCATCTACTCCATGCTCTGCTTCGTGCTCTTCGCGATCTTCCAGGACGCCTTCCAGGGGCTCAAGGTCGACGCCCTGACGGCCACCATGCTGGTCGGCCTGATGGGCGCGGTGGGCAGCTACTTCATGTACCTCTCGGCCTCGACCATGACCACCTACAAGCTCTCGACCCTGCTGATGATCTTCGTCACCAGCGGAGTCATGATGAGCATGGTCACGGCGAACGACCCGCGCTGGTGGGAGATGAACTTCAGCGCCCTCGGCATGTCCAACGACCTCTCGGGCTACGCCTTCAACGGCACGGTCGTCATCGCCGGCGCGGTCATCACGACCCTCGCGAACTACATCACGGCGGATCTCACCTCCTGGGCGCGCAGCGGCACCGTGCTCAAGTCCGGCAGGGTGGCGCTGGTGCGCTGGGCGCTCGTGCTGATCGGCATCTTCCTGGCCTGCGTGGGGATCGTCCCGGTCAATGTGAGCGTCGTCATCCACAACACCGCGTCCTCCTCGCTGGCCCTGGTGTTCTTCACCCTCGTCGTCTCCCTGCGGTTCCTCGTGCCGGGATTCCCGAAGGCCTTCTTCCTGCTGTCGTACGCGCTGCTCGTCGTCGTCGTCATCTCGGCTCTGCTGTTCTTCCCGATCGGCTATTACAACCTGACCGCCTTCGAGCTGATCGTCAGCGGCCTGATCTTCGGCTGGCTGGCCATCCTGATCCGGAACATCGCGGCCGTCTCAGTCGACAGCGTCAGCGATGAGGCCGCCGAGGCCGCCATGGTCGCCGGTGCTCCGGAGCTTCCCGGGGACCCCTCAGCCGAGGTTCCACTCCACGGTCGCCACCGTGACGACGCAGGCGAGCGCGACCACCGCGATCGCGCCCATCAGCGAGGCGAGCACGCCTAGCCGCAGCCGGTCGCGGCGCACCGTCAGCTTGACCACGACCATGGCCGCGTAGAGCACGGCCACCGCGATCGCCCCCGCCAGGGCGAGCCCGGGCGGGCTCCGCCACAGCAGGGTCGCCAGCACCGCGACGCAGATCGCCGCGAAGATCCCCCCGACCACCAGCCAGATGCTGCCGGAGGATGTGGACAGGGCGCGCTGATTCGTCACCCGGGTGGGGTCCTGCATCGGATCGCTCCCCTCGGCTCGCGGCCCGCGTCTCTCGCCCGCCGCATCCCCACCTTGCCATGCATGTTTTCTGCGGGATAGAGGTAGACTCGACCGAGTTGCTGTGCCTTGCGCGTCTTTTCAGGGCATCCCGGCCTCGCGGCCGGTGCCCTGTTCCTCATCGGAGCGGTTCCTTTAGGGGTGGCCCACAAGCACCTCGACGAGCGGGTCCGGACCATCCGGGCCCGGATGGATGCTCCTGGAGGAGTTTGGAATGGCAGTAGGCACGGTCAAATGGTTCAACGCGGAGAAGGGCTTCGGCTTCATCGCTCCCGATGACGGCAGCCCCGACGTCTTCGCGCACTTCTCGGCGATCGTCGGCAGCGGCTACAAGACGCTCGAAGAGAACCAGAAGGTGGAGTTCGACATCACGCAGGGTCCGAAGGGCCTTCAGGCGGAGAACATCCGGGCGCTCTGAGCCCCGCATCCTCCCCTCACCCTCGGGTCCCGGCCTCGGCCGGGGCCCTTCTCTTATGCTCGCTGCGCGGCCGGTGCGCGACGGCGCCCCGCCGAGTCGCCGGCGGGTTCCTTTGGCAGAATTGACCCCATGGCTCAGCAGCATCCCTGGTCCCGCTATGTCGCGCTCGGCGATTCGTTCACGGAAGGGATCGGCGACCCCGAGCCGAGGAGCCCCGGCGGCTTCCGGGGCTGGGCCGACCGCGTCGCCGAAGTGCTGAGCCGGGGCACGGAGGACTTCGCCTACGCCAATCTGGCCATCCGCGGCCGCCTCCTGCAGCAGATCGTCGACGAGCAGGTGGAGCCGGCCCTGGAGCTGCGGCCCGACCTCATCACGCTCTCGGCGGGCGGCAACGACATCCTCCGCCCCGGTCGCGACCCCGACACCGTCAGCGCCGGGCTGGAGGTGGCGGTGGAACGGCTGCGGGTCGACGGCGCCACCATCGTGCTGTTCACCGGACCGGACCTCGCCGGCACGCCGGTGCTCGGACGCACGCGGGGCAAGGTGGCGATCTTCAACGAGAATGTGCGCGCCATCGCTGCTCGGCACGACGCCCTCGTCGCCGATATGTGGGCGCTCCGGGAGGTGCAGGATCCGCGGATGTGGGCGCCGGACCGGCTGCATCTCTCGCCGCTGGGCCATCACACGGTGGCGCGGATGGTGCTGCAGACGCTCAACGTGCCCAACGAGCTGAAGCCGCTGAGCCCGGAGCCTCTGCGGGCGGTGTCGTGGCGGCAGGCCCGCGTCGAGGACATCGGCTGGGCCCGCGAGTACCTCGTCCCCTGGGTGATCCGCCGCATCCGTCACCAATCCTCGGGCGACGGCGTCACGCCCAAGCGTCCCGAGGCCGGCGGCATCGACCTGGTCGACTGAGTCGGGCGGGCGCGCTCAGCGGCCGAAGCGCCGTGCCGCCGGACAGTCGAAGGGGTCGGCGCCGGCCGCCAGGCCCACCCGGTTGAGGTACCTCACCACGATGCGATAGGACTCGGCGAGCGTCGTCTCGGTGTAGAGCACGCCGTGGGTCCGGCAGTAGTCCTTGGCGATCGCCTGAGCCCGGGCCAGATGCGGGCGGGGCATGTTCGGGAAGAGATGGTGCTCGATCTGGTAGTTGAGCCCGCCCATGAAGGTGTCCATGGCCCAATTCCCCGCGATGTTGCGGGAGGTCAGCACCTGCCGCCGCAGGAAGTCGGCCTTGCTGTCATGCGGGAGCAGCGGCATCCCCTTGTGGTTCGGCGCGAAGGTCGAGCCCATGTACAGGCCGAACACGGCCGATTGCACGCCGATGAAGGCGAAGGCCATGCCCAGCGGCAGGAACCAGAAGACGACCGCGAGATAGACGATGAGCCGGGTCAGGATCATGGCGATCTCCAGCCCCCGGCCCTCGACCCTCTCCCGTCCGAACACCGTCTTGAAGCCGTGCATATGCAGGTTCAGCCCCTCGAGCAGCAGCAGCGGGAAGAAGAGGTAGCCCTGCCTGCGGTTGACCCAGGCCTGCAGGCCCCGGGTGCGGGCCGCATCCTCCTCGTGGAAGGAGATGTAGTCCTGCTCGATGTCGGGGTCGCGGCCGAGGACGTTCGGGTTGGCGTGGTGCCTGCTGTGCTTCGTCATCCACCAGGAGTAGCTGATCCCGACGAAGAGGTTCGCCAGCGTGCGGCCGGCCCGGTCGTTGGCCTTCCCCGAGACGAACACCTGGCGGTGCGACGCCTCGTGCGCGAGGAACGCGTACTGGGTCAGGATGATCCCCAGGGCGCCCGCCATCAGGAGCTGGAACCAGCTGTCCCCCAGCAGGACGAATCCGGCCGCCGTCCCGCCGAGGGCGAGGGTGATCGCGGCGAAGAGCATGGCGTAGAACCCGGTGCGGCGTCTCAGCAACCCGGCCTCGCGCACCGTGCGCAGGATGGCGGAGTACTCCGTGGTGGGGTTCCCGCGATCGCCGCCCGGGCGCGTCTTGACGAAGGAGACGACCGGAGCCGCCGGAGCCGAGGAGGGTGAGGGTGGTGCTGAGGATGCGGTCGGGGGCATTGCTGAGGACATCGAACCTCGATGCTGTCGGTGACTTCCCAGCCGTGGTTTCGAGCGGTCGCTCAATAGATGGCACCGACTCTACGCCATCGATCTGGGAGGACCAGCGGGATGCGGGCGGGCGCCGGCTCAGCCGATCAGCGCGAAGGGGTTCGCCAGCCGCCACAGCGGCCCGGGATCGGCCAGAGCCGCATCGAGCTCGAGCGGCACGCTGACCTCCGTGCCGCCGACCGTGAAGGTCACCTCGCCGACCTTGGCGTCCGCGCTGTCGAAGCGCACGGGAGTGGTCGTCACGGCCGCCGAGACGGGCGTGTCGCCCCAGACGATCAGCTTCTTGCCCCCGGTCGCGACCGCCTGCGCCTGGCCGCCCCACACGGTCGTGTAGCTGGCGAAGGGCTGACCCTTCTCCGCCAGCGTCACCTCGTGGAAGCCGGCCTCGGCCGAGGCGAGCAGCCGGCGCACATCCCGGTTCAGGCTGGGGTGGTCGGCGCCGCCGAGGATCACGCCGACGACCGTCACCGTGCTCGTGCCGACCTTCGTCTCGGCGGCGAAGAGCAGGCAGGCGCCGGCCTCGTCGAGCGTGCCGGTCTTGATGCCCTCGACCCCGTCGATGCCGAGCAGCTCGTTGGTGTTCTCGATCTGGCCTATCCCGGGGATCGTCGCGGTCTTCGCAGCGACGATCCCCTTGACCACCGGGTTCGCCAGCGCGAGCTTGCCGAGCGCGACGAGGTCGGAGGCCGTGCTGGTGTTGCGCGGATCGAGCCCGGAGGGGTCGTGCATGGTCGTATGGTCCAGCCCGTGATCGGCCAGCCACGCCCTGGTGGCGCTGAGGAAGGCGGCCGGGGTGCCGAACGCCCAGGAGACCAGGGTCTCCGCGTAGTTGTTGGCGGATGAGACGAGCACGAGCTTCAGGAGCTGCAGCTGGGTCAGCCGCAACCCGGGCCGCACCGGCTCCACTTTGCCGTTGAGCTTCAGGGCGTCGTGGTAGTAGTCGACGTCCTTGGCCGTCATCGTCAGCGTCGGGCCCTCCTCGCCGACGGAGAGCGGCTTCTTCTCCAGCACGACGAGGCTCGTGACGATCTTGCTGATGCTCGCGATGGATCTCGGCTGCTGGTCTCCGGAGGTGAGAAGCACATCCGGATAGCCGATGGCGCCGATCGCACTGGCGCCGTAGCTCGGCCATGCCAGCGTCGGCGCGGTCGCGGCCGGCGCGCTGTAGGGCAGCACCTGGGCGGCCGCGGGGCTCAGCGGGGCGAGCAGGGTCATCGGCAGGTAGAAGAGACTGCCGAGGACGAGGGCGGCCCCGCCGAAGACCGTTATCCGCCGGCGGCGATAGATCTGTCGTCGGGTGAGAGGCACCTGCCCATGATAGGCGACCGGCCCGATGGCGCCGGGCCGCCGCGGCCGGTCAGCCCCGCAGCGCCCAGAGGGCGACCGCCCCCGCCGCGGCCACATTGAGGGAGTCCACCCCGTGCAGCATGGGGATCGTCACCACGCTGTCGGCGAGCTCGACGGCCGAACGGCTCAGCCCGTCCCCCTCGGTGCCGAGCACGATGGCGATCCGCTCGGGAGGGCGCTCGGCGAAGCGGTCGAGGCTCAGGGCCGCATCGCTCAGGGCGAGAGCGGCGAGATGGAAGCCGGCCTGTCTCAGCTCATCGGCCCCTTCCGGCCACGAGGGCAGTCGCGTCCACGGGACCTGCAGCACCGTCCCCATGCTCACGCGCACGCTGCGCCGGTAGAGCGGGTCGGCGCAGCGCGGCGTGACGAGCACCGCATCGGCGCCGAGCGCCGCCGCCGAGCGGAAGACGGCGCCGACATTGGTGTGGTCCACCACATCCTCGAGCACGACGATGCGCCGGGCCCCGGCGATCGTCGCCCTCACCGTCGGGAGCGGCGGCCGGTGCATGGCGGCGATCGCGCCCCGGTGCACCCTGAAGCCGGTCAGGGTCTCCAGCAGCTGGCCGTCGCCGAGGAAGACCGGGATGTCGTGGCGCTCCAGCAGCGGGGCGAGCTCCCCCAGCCAGCGCTCCTTGAGCAGCACGGATCGCGGCCGGTGCCCGGCCTCCAGCGCGCGGCGGATCACCTTCTCCGACTCCGCCAGGTAGAGACCGCCGGCGGGCTCCAGCACGCGGCGCAGGGCGACATCGGTCAGATGCCGGTAGTCGTCGAGGCCGGGATCGTCCAGTCCGGTGATGCGCTGGATCCTCATCCTGCAATTCTGCGGCACGCGCCGGGCACGGCGGAAACATATCCGCCAATCCGGTTGTTGCACCGTTGAGGGGATGGGCGGGAACCGGGGAACGAGAGCGAAGAGCGTGGAGATGAGGCAGTGACGATGATGAGACGGCCGGCGCGCGGGGCGAAGGGGGCGCGCCGGTGAGCGCACGAGAGGGCGCAGCGCTTCCGGGGGCTGCGGCACGGGACGGCTCCGGTCTGGATGCGGCCGTCGGGCTGCTGACCGGCCGGAGGCTGGCGATCGTCACGGGGGCGGGCATCAGCACCGACTCGGGCATCCCTGACTACCGTGGCGAGGGCGCGCCCGTGCGCACGCCCATGACCTTCCAGGAGTTCCTCTCCGGCCCCGATCATCGCCGGCGCTACTGGGCGGGCAGCCAGCGAGGCTGGCGCCGCTTCGCGGGCAGCGAGCCGAACGCCGGGCACTACGCCGTCGCCCGTCTCGAGGCCGCGGGGGTGGCCGGCGGCGTGATCACGCAGAACGTCGACGGGCTGCACCGCCGTGCCGGATCCTCGCGGGTCGTCGAGCTGCACGGCACCGCCGATCGGGTGCGCTGCCTCGACTGCGGCCGGGTCTATCCGCGCGGAGACATCGCCGGCAGGATCGCGGAAGCGAACCCCTGGTTCGATGCGGCCGAACCGGCGCTGCTACGGCCGGACGGCGATGCCGAGGTCGGCGACGTCTCGCGGTTCCGCGTCCCCGATTGCAGCGTCTGCGGCGGCATCCTGAAGCCCGATGTCGTCTTCTTCGGCGAGCTGGTCCCGCAGCGGGTCTTCGCGGAGGCCGCCTCGCTGCTCGCGGCGTCGGACGCCCTGCTCATCGCGGGCTCCTCCCTCGCCGTGAACTCGGCCGTGCGCCTGCTCGGCCGCGCGGTGCAGCGCGGACTGCCCGTCGTGATCGTCAACCGCGGCGCGACCAAGGGCGACGACCGGGCGACCATTAAGCTGGATGCCGGGACCTCCGAGACGCTGAGCGCCCTCGCGGAGCGTCTCGCCGGATGACGCCGGCCCGCCACCCGGTGCCGGCCGGCGGCTCGACGACGGGATGACGATGACACTGCTCTATCTGGTGCGACACGGGGAGACGGATTGGAACCGGAGCCGGCGCATCCAGGGCGTCACCGACATCCCGCTCAACCAGACGGGCCGCGCCCAGGCGGCCCGCGCCGGAGCGCTCCTGGCCCGGCGCCCCTGGGATGCGATCGTGGCCAGCACGCTGTCCCGGGCGTTCGAGACGGCCCAGATCATCGCGGGCGAGGTGCGCCTGCCGGAGCCGGCGCCGATGGCGGAGTTCGTCGAGCGCGACTACGGCGAGGCGGAGGGGCTCGACGATCAGGAGCTGGCCCGGCGGTACCCCCCGCGCACGCCCATCCCGGGGCGGGAGAGCCGCGAGCAGGTCGCGGCCCGGGTGATGCCCGCCCTCGACGGGCTGGCGGCCGCCCACCCGCGGCAGTCCCTCATCGTGGTCACCCATGGCGCCGTGATCCGCACGGTGCTCGACGAGGTCGCCCCCGGCTCCCTGCACGTGGGGGTCCCGATCACCAACGGCTCGATCCACAGCTTCCGCCACATCGACGGCAGCCTGGAGCTGATCGCCTTCGACGATCCCATCGACATCGCCTCCGTCGAGCCCGGTGCCGCGGATGTGCGCGAGCAGAACCCGGTGGAGCGCCGCGAGGGCTGAGCGGCGAGGGCCGGGCCGGCGGGGTTCAGGCCGGGGGTTCAGGCCTCGGCGAGCGAGCGCATCAGCTCGAGCAGCCTCTGCGCCGAGGACGCCCAGCTGAATCGCTCCGCCTGGCGCAGCGCGAGCGCGGAACGGCGCTGCCACTCGCCCGGTTCCTCCGCCAATCCGCGGATCGCGCGGGCGAGGCCGCCGGCATCGCGGACGGGGAAGTAGACGGCCGCCTCGCCGCAGATCTCCCGGAAGATCGGGATGTCGCTCACCACGGCGGGCGTGCCCACGCTCATCGCCTCGATCACCGGAATGCCGAACCCCTCGGCCTGGGAGGCGGTGACCAGCGCGGTCGCGGAGCGCAGCGCGGCGGCGTACTCCTCGTCGCTCGCCCCGTCGTGGAACACCAGGCTGCCCGCCGGCGCCGCCGCGGCGAGCCGCTCCCGGTCCCGGGGGCCGATCGCGCTCATCAGGTGCAGGCGGTAGCCCGGCAGCTCGTGCAGCGCGGCGGCGATCACCTCCACGTTCTTGTACGGCATGAAGGAGCCCATGTAGACGAGCTCGCGGCCCTCGGGGACCGGTCGCGGCTGCCCGCCGTGCGGCAGGCCGGCGGCGTTCGGCACCACGGTGATCGGCCGCCGGGTGAGGCGGCGCCGCAGCATCGCCTGCCGGGTGGTCTCGGAGACCGTCACCACCGCATCCGCCCGGTTCAGCATCAGGCGCTGCGGCCACCACGCCAGGTGGTAGAGGCGCCAGAGCGCCCTGATCAGGGGGTTGAGGTCCCGCGGCGGCGTGCGGGCGCTGTAGTAGATCAGGTCGTGCAGGGTGAGGATGAGCCGGTAGCGCCGGCCCAGGGAGCCCATGGTCTGCATGGGGCTGAACACGACATCCGGTCGCAGGCGGTTCACGGTGCGAGCCGTGAACAGCTCGCCGATGCCGGTCGTGGACGGCCCCAGGGCCCAGGGCAGCTCGGGCAGCTTCTCCAGCTGCCGCTCGTCGCTGATCAGCATGGTGAGCGGATGCCGCTGCGCCAGCTCGGCCACCAGGCTCGCCGTGAACCGGCTGATGCCGTCGTGCCGGCCCAGCCGCACATAGCGGCAGTCGACGACGACCTTCACCGGCCCTCCCCCGCGCCCGCCCCGGGGACGCCCCGGGCCGACGCCCCGAGGAAGGCTGCGATCTCGGCGGCCGCCTCGACCGGGATCTCGTAGTGGATGAGATGCCCGACCGCCGGGAAGACGACCAGCCGCGCCTCGGGGAACAGCCGCTGCAGCTCGTATTGGGCCGCCACGGGGGTGATGTCGTCCCGCTCCGCCGCCAGCAGCAGGGTCGGCACGCCGATCCGGGCCGCGAAGGCGCTGACATCCGTGCTGATGGAGGCGAGGAACGCCTCGACCACGACGTCGCGGCTGGCGTAGCGGCTGAAGTAGCGGTGGTGCTCGGCGTGGATCCACCGGCGCAGGGCCCTGTCCCTGGTCTTGGCCATCTTCATGCTCATGAAGCGCACGGCGAACCAGCTGCTCAGCAGGGCGTCGCCGAGCCGGGCGGGCAGGCGTCTCGCCGCGAGGTAGTACCAGACGGAGAGCTTGGTGAGGATCGGATGCGGTCCCTCCAGTCCGGAGATCGCGATCGGGTTCATCAGGATCAGCTTCGGCGTCCTGAGACCGGCGACGATCGCAGCCGAGGAGACGATCGATCCGAAGGAGTGCCCGAAGACGACGGCGCCGCCCTCCAGCCCGAGGCCGCGGACGAAGGCCGTGAGCCAGGCGGCGTAGCCCTCGATCGAGTGGGGCACCTCGGTCAGGGGGCTCGACTCGCCGAACCCCGGGAGATCGGGGCCGATGAAGCGCACGCCGGGCAGCTGGGCGATCACCGGCTCCAGGCCGTGATGCTCACCGCGATAGCCGTGCGAGATCACCACGGTGATCGCGGCATCCGCGGGGCCGTAGTCCCAGTAGCGGGTCGTGCTGCCGAGGATCTCGATCTCGCCCTGCCGCACGGGCAGAGCGGCCAGCAGGGCGGCGAAAGGCGATTGGGGCGGCATCGATCCCAGTCTAAGCAGCGGATGCCCGACACGGCTGCGTTCGCCGACCTAGACTCGTAGGAGGCGCTTCCTGGCGCGATGACGACTCACGAGTCTGTAGGGAGCATTGTGAGCTTTACCGCACCGATACAACTGCCGGGGCTCACCCTCGACCCCCTCTGGCATCGGCGGGCCGTGTTCTACGAGGTGATGGTCCGCTCCTTCGTCGACAGCAACGGCGACGGCGCGGGCGATCTGCAGGGGCTGATCTCCCGGCTCGACTATCTGCAGTGGCTCGGCATCGATGCGCTCTGGCTGCCGCCGTTCTTCAACTCGCCGCTGCGCGACGGCGGATACGACGTCTCCGACTTCATGTCGATCCTGCCCGAGTTCGGCACCCTCGACGAGTTCCGCGATCTGGTGACCCGGGCCCACGAGCGGAACATGCGCATCATCATCGACCTGCCGCTGAACCACACCTCCGACCAGCACGAGTGGTTCCAGCAGTCCCGGGAGGACCCCGAGGGCCCGTACGGGGACTTCTACGTCTGGAGCGACACGGACGAGAAGTACCCGAACATCCGCATCATCTTCATCGACACCGAGGACTCGAACTGGGCCTTCGACTCGGTGCGGCGGCAGTTCTACTTCCACCGCTTCTTCTCCCACCAGCCCGACCTGAACTACGAGAACCCGGCCGTGCACGAGGCCATGTACTCGATCATCCGCTTCTGGCTCGATCTGGGGGTCGACGGCTTCCGGCTCGACGCGGTGCCCTACCTCTACGAGTCCGACGAGGGCAACGGCGAGGGCGAGCCGCCCACGCACGAGTTCCTCAAAGGGCTGCGCGCCATGGTCGACGAGGAGTACCCCGGCCGGATCATGATCGCCGAGGCGAACCAGTGGCCGCGCGAGGTCGCCGCCTTCCTCGGCACGGACGAGGAGCCGGAGTGCCACATGGCGTTCGACTTCCCGGTGATGCCGCGCATCTTCTATTCGCTGCGCGCCCAGCACGCCGACGAGCTCATCAAGGTGCTCTCGGAGACCACGGACATCCCGGCGAGCGCCGGCTGGGGCGTGTTCCTGCGCAATCACGACGAGCTCACCCTGGAGATGGTCTCGGAGGAGTACCGTCAGGCGATGTACGGCTGGTACGCCTACGACCCGAGGATGCGCTCGAACATCGGCATCAGGAGGCGGCTGGCGCCGCTGCTCGACAACTCCCGGGCGGAGCTCGAGCTGGCGCACGCCCTGCTCTTCTCCCTCGCCGGCAGCCCCTTCCTCTACTACGGCGACGAGATCGGGATGGGCGACAACATCTGGCTGCCCGACCGGGACAGCTCCCGCACGCCGATGCAGTGGACGCCGGACCGGAACGCCGGCTTCTCGACGGCCGACCCGGGCAAGCTCTATCTCCCGGTCGTCCAATCGCTGGTCTACAACTACACCATGATCAACGTCGAGTCCCAGCTCGCCCAATCGCGGTCGCTGCTGCACTGGGTGCGCAATGTGATCCACGTCAGGAAGTCGCATCCGACCTTCGGGCTCGGCTCCCTGGAGGTGATCGAGAGCGACCACAACTCGGTGCTCGCCTTCGTGCGCTCCTACGCCGGATCCGGCACGCCGTTCGGCGATCAGCCCGAGGATGTGCTCTGCGTGTTCAACCTCTCGCAGAACCCGATCGCCGCCACGCTGACGGCGCCGGCCCATGCCGGCTCGAGTCTGCACGATCTCTTCGGAGGCAGCGAGTTCCCCGCCTTCGACGACGAGGGCCGGGTGACGATCACCCTGGGCACCCAGAGCTTCTACTGGCTGCACATCGGGTCCTCCGCGCCGGTCGCTCATCGCGGATGAGCTGCCGCTGAGAGCCGCCTGGCGCGGCCGTGGGCCGGGAGGGTCGGTGGCCTGCCCTAGGGTTGGGGTGTGACAGCAGCGTGGTATGAGGCCCTCGGAGTGTTCGACCTGGAGACGACGGGGGTGGATGTCGAGACCAGCAGGATCGTGTCGGCCTATGTCGGCGTCATCGACGCCTCGGGCGCGAGCGTCGAGTCCTGCCGCTGGCTGGCCGATCCCGGCATCGAGATCCCGGCCCAGGCCAGCGCGGTGCACGGGATCACCACCGAGAGGGCCCGGGCTCTGGGCCGGCCCGCCGCGGAGGTGGTGGGCGAGGTGCTCGAGGCCATCCGCGCGATCCTCGGGCGGGGGCTGGCGCTGACCATCTACAACGCCCCCTACGATCTCTCCCTGCTGGGCTGCGAGGCGAGGCGGCACGGCTTCGAGCCGCTGTCGGCGCCGGCCCCGATCATCGACCCGCTGGTCATCGACAAGGCGGTCGATCGCTATCGCAAGGGCAAGCGGACCCTGGAGATCGCGACGCAGGTCTACGGCGTGCAGCTGACGGATGCCCATGACGCCGGTGCCGACGCCGTGGCGGCCGGCCGCGTCGCGCAGGCCATGGCGCGCCGCTATCCCGAGGAGCTGGGCGGCACCGCGGCGGAGCTGCATGAGCTGCAGATCGGCTGGTGCCGCGATCAGGCGGCGCGCTTCCAGGAGTTCATGCGTCGTGAGAAGGACCCGGCCTTCGTCGCCTCCGGGGCCTGGCCCATGCGCTGAGCGGCGCCTCGAAGCCTCTCACGAGCACGGAAGCCTCTCACGAGCACCGAAGCCTCTCACGAGCACCGAAGCCTCTCACGAGCACGGGGCGGCATACGCGAGCCGAGCCCGCCGGCTCGACTATCCGGCCGTCAGGAACGCGGGCAGCATCCGCCTGTCGTGGAGCAGGCGGTCAGCCGCCGAAGTTCTTGTAGCGCGACTTGAACTTCTCCACACGGCCTGCGGAGTCGAGGATGCGCTGCTTGCCGGTGTAGAACGGGTGCGACTCCGACGAGATCTCCACATCGATGACGGGATAGCTGTTGCCGTCCTCCCACTCGATCGTCTTCGAGCTCGTCACCGTCGAACGGGTGAGGAAGGCTGCCCCCGACGCCAGGTCGCGGAAGACGACGGGCGCGTAGTTCGGGTGGATATCGGACTTCATTTGAGGTTCCTAGCGTGTGGACTGAGCGATGGCTCCTGGGAAAGATCTCCGGCCCGCGATGCTCCAGGCCAGCTAGCCACGATACCAGAAACACGAGGGGCCGGCAGCCGGCGGGTACCGGATCAGGCGACGGCGCGTGCCGTGAAACGGCCATCCCGGCGGTCGACCTCCAGGGCGAGACCGAAGGTCCTGCTCAGGGCATCCGAGGTGATCACCTCGTCGATGGGACCCTCCGCGGTGATCTCCCCGGCGGCCAGCAGCAGGGCGTGGTCGAAGCCGGCGGGGATCTCCTCGACGTGGTGGGTGACCATCACGATCGCCGGCGCCTGGGCCGAGCTGGCGTAGCCGCCGAGCAGCTGGAGCAGCTCCTCCCGCGCCCCCAGGTCGAGGCTGGCCGCCGGCTCGTCGAGCAGCAGCAGCTCCGGGTCGGTCATCACGGCCCGGGCGATCTGCACGCGCTTCTGCTCGCCGTCGCTGAGCTCGCCGAAGCGGCGCTCCTCGAAGCCCGAGAGGCCCCACTCCCCGAGCACCCTCCTGGCCCGCCGCACATCCATCTCCTCATAGGCCTCGCGCCAGCGGCCGGTGACCGAGTAGGCGGCCGTGAGCACGACATCGAGCACGCTCTCCGCGGGGGGGATGCGCCGGGCCATCGCCGTCGAGGCGAAGCCGATCCGCGGCCGCAGCTCGAAGACATCGACCCTGCCGAGGGTGTCGTCGAGCAGCGTGGCCGTGCCGGAGGTGGGATGTGTCATGGCGGCGGCCAATTGGAGCAGCGTGGTCTTCCCGGCGCCGTTCGGGCCGAGGACGACCCAGTGCTGCCCGTCCTCCACCTCCCAGTCGATCGATGTGAGGATGGCATTGCCCGATCGCACGATGGAGACGTCGTCGAGGCGGAGAACACTGGCCATGATCCAACCCTAGCGCGCCGCCACGGCGGCCTCTGCTGCAGCGGCCGCCGAGACGGCGACCGGCGCTGGCGTCGCGGCGGGAGTCCGAAAGGACTCTCGCTCATAGCTCCAGCGCGCTCCGGTAGACCTGCATCGTCTTGCGGGCGATGCTCGACCAGGAGAACTCGGCGACGGCGCGCTCCCTGCCGGCCTCGCCCATCCGCCGCGCGGTCGCGGGATCGGCGATCATGGCGTTCAGGGCCATCGCCAGATCGTCGACGAAGCGGTCGGGCGCGTTCGGCGTTCCGGAGCCGTCCTGCCGCTGGTCGATGGGCACCAGCAGCCCGGTGACCCCGTCCACCACCACCTCGGGGATGCCGCCGGTCGCGGTGGCGACGACCGGTGCCCCGCAGGCCATCGCCTCGAGGTTGACGATGCCCAGCGGCTCGTAGACCGAGGGGCAGACGAAGCAGCTCGCCGAGGTGAGCACCGCAGCGAGCTCGTGCCTGCTGAGCAGCCGGTCGACCCAGACCACCCCGCCGCGCTGCTCCCGGAGCCGCTCGACCTCCGCGCCGACCTCCGCCAGGATCTCGGGCGTGTCCGGGGCGCTCGCGCAGAGCACGAGCTGCACCTCCGGCTCGAGCTGGGCAGCGGCACGCAGCAGGTAGGCGATGCCCTTCTGCCGGGTGATGCGCCCGACGAAGACCACCGAGGGGCGGGCGGGGTCGATCCCGAGCGCCCGCACGGCGTCCGGGTCGTGCACGGGGCGCCAGCCCTCCGGGTCGATGCCGTTGTGCACCACCGTCACCTTGCCGGGGTCCAGCTGCGGGTAGCAGCGCAGGATGTCGCGGCGCATGCCGTCGCTCACCGCGATCACCGCATCCGCGCTCTCGTAGGCGCCGCGCTCGATCCAGCTGCTCAGCCGATAGCCGCCGCCGAGCTGCTCCGCCTTCCAGGGCCGGAGCGGCTCGAGGCTGTGCGCCGTGACGACGTGCGGGATGCCGTGCAGCATCGAGGCGAGCTGGCCGGCGGCGTTCGCGTACCAGGTGTGCGAGTGCACCAGGTCCGCCCCCGCGACGTCGGCGGCGATCTGCAGGTCCACCCCGAGGGCGGCGATCGCCGGGTTCGCTCCGCCGAGCTCGGCCGGCGGCTGGTAGGCGTCGACGCCGGCCTCGCCGCGCGGCTGGCCGAAGCAGCGCACGACGACCTCGATCTGCTCGCGCAGCGCCCGGGTCAGCTCGGCGACGTGGACTCCCGCGCCTCCGTAGACCTCTGGCGGGTATTCGCGGGATATCAGGTCCACTCTCACAGGCTGAACGCTAGTACAGCCGCACCCCCTGCCTCTACTCTGTGTACATGACGGAGTACGCGGCGAAGCACACGGCGAAGAAGGTCTTTGGCATCGTGCTGGCCGGCGGCGAGGGGAAGCGGCTCATGCCGCTCACCGCCGACCGGGCGAAACCGGCGGTGCCCTTCGCGGGCGGCTACCGGCTGGTCGACTTCGCGCTGTCGAACCTCATCAATTCGGGCCTGCGCCAGATCGTCGTGCTGACCCAGTACAAGTCGCACAGCCTCGACCGGCACATCTCCCAGACCTGGCACCTGCCGGGACTGCTCGGCTCCTATGTCGCCTCGGTGCCCGCCCAGCAGCGGCTCGGCAAGCGTTGGTTCGCCGGGTCGGCGGATGCGATCCTGCAGAGCCTGAACCTGCTGCGCGACGAGAAGCCGGACATCGTCGTGGTGGTCGGCGCCGACCACGTCTACCGCATGGACTTCAGCCAGATGGTCGAGGCGCATATCGCCTCCGGCGCCGGGGTGACGGTCGCGGCGATCCGCCAGCCGATCTCGCTGGCCGACCAATTCGGCGTGATCGAGGTGGACCCCGGCGATCCGGGCCGGATCCGTGCCTTCCACGAGAAGCCGAAGGATGCGGTGGGCCTGTCCGACTCCCCCGGCGAGATCCTGGCGTCGATGGGCAACTACGTCTTCGATGCGGACCGGCTCATCGAGGCGGTGCTGCGCGATGGCGAGAGGACGGACTCGAACCACGACATGGGCGGCGATGTCGTGCCGGATTTCGTGGCCCGGGGCGCCGCGGCCGTCTACGACCTGAAGAACAACGAGGTGCCCGGGGCGACCAGCCGCGACCGCTTCTACTGGCGCGACGTCGGCACGATCGAGTCGTTCTTCGACGCCCACCAGGACCTGATCTCCGCGCTGCCGATCTTCAACCTCTACAACCAGGAGTGGCCGATCTTCAGCCAGCAGCTGAACGCCCCTCCCGCCAAGTTCGTGCGCGACGGCCTCGGGAATCTGGGCAGTGTGACCGACTCGATCGTGTCGCTGGGTTCCGTGCTCTCGGGGGCGACGATCGAGCGCAGCGTGCTGGGACCGTGGTCCGTGATCGAGTCCGGGTCGAGCGTCATCGACTCGGTCGTCTTCGACCGGGTGGTGATCGGTCCGAACGCGACCGTGCGCAGGGCTATCCTGGACAAGGATGTCGTGCTCGGTGAGGGCGCCTCAGTCGGGGTGGACCCGGCACTGGACACCGCTCGCGGCTTCACCGTCACCGATACGGGGATCACCGTCGTGGGCAAGGGCATCCGGGTCGATTGACCCGTCCGTTCCCCGACCGCTCCCCCGACCCAGGATTGGCAGTATGACCCGCTTCCTCGTCGTGCTCGACGTCGATTCGACCCTGATCGAGAACGAGGTCATCGAGCTGCTGGCCGAGGCGGCCGGCTCCCACGACCGGGTGGCGGCGATCACCGCCGAGGCGATGAACGGGCGGCTCGACTTCGAGCAGTCCCTCCGCGCCCGCGTGGCGACGCTGGCCGGCCTGCCGGTGAGCGTCTTCGACCGCGTCGCCGAGCAGATCACGGTGACGCGGGGCGTCGAGGAGATGATCGCGGGCATCCACGAGGCGGACGGCAAGGTCGCCGTGGTCTCGGGCGGCTTCCATGAGCTGATCGATCCGATCGCGGAGCGGCTCGGGCTCGACTTCTGGTGCGCCAACCGCCTCGAGGTCTCGAACGGCACGCTCACCGGCGGGCTCACCGGCCCCATCGTCGATGCGGCGGCCAAGTCGGAGACCCTCACCCGGTGGGCGCGCGAGTGCGGGGTTCCGCTCAGCCGCACGGTCGCCATCGGCGACGGGGCGAACGATCTGCCCATGATGTCGATCACGGGGCTGTCGATCGGCTTCGATGCGAAGCCCCCCGTGCGGGACGAGGCCGACGTCATCATGGACGTCCGCGACCTCAGCCAGGTGCTGCCGCTGCTGGGGCTGCGCGGCTGAAGCCTCGGGCCGTTTCAAAGCTCCAGCGCGCTGTATCAGTGACCCATGCCCAGGCCGCCGTCGACGGGGATGACCGCGCCGGAGATGTAGGCGGCGTCGTCCGAGGCCACCCAGGCGACCACCCGGGCGACCTCCGCCGCGGTGGCGAACCGGCCCGCCGGGATGAAGGCGCGGTACTCCGCCTGCTTCTCCTCCGGCAGCACGGCGGTCATCTCGGTCTCGATGAAGCCCGGGGCCACGACGTTCGCCGTGATTCCCCGTGAGCCGAGCTCCCGGGTGACGGAGCGCGCCAGGCCGACCAGGCCGCTCTTCGAGGCCGCGTAGTTGACCTGCCCCGGGGAGCCGTAGAGTCCGACGACGCTGGAGATGAGCACGATCCTGCCGTGCCTGGCCTTGAGCATGCCCTTGGCGGCGCGCTTGACCACCCGGAACGCTCCCGAGAGGTTGGTGTCGACCACCTCGGTGAAGTCCTCCTCGCTCATCCGCAGCAGCAGGGTGTCCCGGGTGATGCCGGCGTTGGCGATCAGGACCTCGACGGGGCCGTAGGCGGCCTCGACCTCGCTGAAGGCGCCGTCGACGCTCTGGGCGTCGGTGACATCCGCCCGCACCGTGAGACTGCCGGCGGGACCTTCGCCGCTGCGCGCCGTGACGGCGACCCGGTGGCCGGCGGCGAGGAACTCTTCGGCGATCGCATAGCCGATCCCGCGGTTCCCCCCGGTGATCAGAACGGTTCTCGTCGTCATGGCTCTCGGGGCCTCGCTCTCGGGTGGATCGATGGATTCGCGACAAGCCTATCGTCAGCTTTTCGGGCATAGGCTGGGGTGTGGGCTGCAGCGGCCAGCACCGCCTCGGTCCCGCAGTTCTGGACACGCGAGCCATGAGACACCACCAATCGATCACCTCACTCCCCCGGGCGCCCGAAGCCGACCGGCACAGTCGCATGCTCAAGTACAGCATCGCCATGGGCATCCGCTTCGTGTGCATCGGACTGTGCCTGGTGGTGCACGGCTGGTGGCTGGTCGTCTGCGCCATCGGGGCGATCGCGCTGCCCTACTTCGCCGTGGTGATCGCGAATGCGCGCGGCGGTGTCGACTCCCCCGTCGAGCGGCCCGGCAATATCGTGCTCCGCGGCAGCGGGTCCGACGGCGCCGACCGGCCGGCGGATGGGGAATCGGCGGGCCAGAGCGCAGCAGGCCAGGCAGACGGGAGCGATGCCGGATGACCGCCCCCGCCGATGCCCCCCGCTGCTCGCGAGCCGGCTGTGCGCGGGACGCCCGGTGGAGGGTCAATTGGCGCAACCCGAGGATCCACGGCCTCGATCGCGTGAAGGTGTGGCTGGCCTGTGACGAGCACCGCGGCTATCTCTCGGAGTACCTCGCGGCCCGGGATTTCCCGGTCATCGTGACGCCGCTCGACGAGCCGGTCGACAGGGTGCCGGCAGCCTCTGCCCAGGAGGTATCTGATCAGGCACCACCCGGCCGGGAAGCGCCCGGCCAGGAAGCACCAGACCAGCCCGCCCCCGGCCGGCCCGAGGAGCCCCGCCCATGACCGGGACAGCCGCGCGGCGCCTGCTCCGATGGCGTTTCGCGTTCTCCTCGCGCTGGCTCGGCTACCTGGCGCTGACCGTGGCCTTCGCCATCGCCTGCGTCGGCCTCTCCATGTGGCAGATGGCCCGCCGTGCCGAGGCGGTGCATCAGATCGAGCTGGTGCAGCAGAACTACGACAGCACGCCGATCCCCCTCTCGCAGGCACTGCCCGACCTCGACGCCTACGACGAGGGCCAGCAGTGGACGCCGGTGACGATGCAGGGCCGGTACCTGATCGAGGACCAGCTGCTGGTGCGCAACCGGCCGTTCCAGGGCCAGCCCGGCTTCGAGGTGCTCACCCCCCTGCTGCTGGACGACGGGAGCGTCTTCGTCGTGGACCGCGGCTGGCTGCCGACCGGGCAGACCCACGATGCGCCCGACACGATCCCCGACCCGCCGGAGGGCGAGGTCACCGTCGTCGCCCGGCTCAAGGCCGGGGAGCCCACGCTGTCGGGCAGGACGACCCGGCTGAGCAGCGGTGAGATCGCCACGATCCAGCTGCACGACATCGCGAGATTCGTCGAGCGCCCCACCTATACGGCTGCCTACGGGCTGATGGCATCCGAGTCCCCCGCGCCGGCGACCCGTCCGACCGCGATGCCGAAACCGGTGCCGGATGAGGGGCCGCACCTCTCCTACGCCTTCCAGTGGATCGTCTTCGGCATCCTGGCCTTCCTCGGATTGGCCTGGGCGGTGCGGCAGGAATACCGGGCCGTGAACGCCGACGATCCGGAGGAGCGGGCGCGGGCGCGGGAGAGGCAGCGGCGCCGGGAGGCCCGGCCGCTCCGGGACGACCAGGTCGAGGATGCCCTGCTCGACCGGGCCCTCGACCAGACTCCGGACGGACCCTTCGACGCGTCCCTCGACGTGTCCGTGGACAAGGGGCGCTAGCTCAGGCCAGCGAGACCAGCTCGGCGTAGTCGCGTCCCCAGAGGTCCTCGATCCCGTCGGGGAGCACGAGCACCCGTTCGGGGGACAGCGCATCGACCGCGCCCTCGTCGTGGCTGACCAGCACGACCGCTCCCTGGTAGTTCGCGAGGGCGTCCAGGATCTCCGCCCGGCTGGCCGGGTCGAGGTTGTTGGTGGGCTCGTCCAGCAGCAGCACATTGGCCCCGGAGACCACGATCATGGCCAGGGCGAGCCGGGTCTTCTCCCCTCCCGAGAGCACCCCGGCCGCCTTGTGGGAGTCGTCCCCGGTGAAGAGGAAGGAGCCCAGCACCCGCCGGGCCTCCGTCTCGCTGATGTCGGGCGAGGCGGACATCATGTTCTGCAGCACGGTGCGGGCGGTGTCGATGGTCTCGTGCTCCTGGGCGTAGTAGCCGATCTTCAGCCCGTGGCCGTGCTCCACCGTGCCGGTGTCCGGGCTGTCGACGCCGGCCAGGATGCGCAGCAGCGTCGTCTTGCCAGCGCCGTTCAGCCCCAGCACCACGACCTTCGATCCGCGGTCGATCGCCAGGTCGACGGCAGTGAAGATCTCCAGCGAGCCATAGCTCTTGCTCAGGTTGGCGGCCATGAGCGGGGTGCGCCCGCAGGGGGCGGGCTCGGGGAAGCGCAGCTTGGCGACCCGGTCGGCGACGCGCACCTCCTCGAGGCCCGACAGCATCCTCTCCGCCCGCCGCACCATCTGGTGGGCAGCGGCGGCCTTCGTCGCCTTGGCGCCGAACCTGGCGGCCTGGAGCTGCAGGGCGGCGGCCTTCTTCTCGATGTTCGCCCGCTCCTTCTTGCGACGCTCCTCGTCGGCCTCGCGCTGGCGCAGATAGTGCTTCCAGCCCATGTTGTAGATGTCGATGACCTGCCGGTTCGCGTCGAGGTAGAAGACGCGGTTGACGGTCTCCCCGACCAGCTCGACGTCGTGGCTGATCACGATCAGTCCGCCCTGGAACGCCTTGAGGAACTCGCGGAGCCAGACCACCGAGTCGGCGTCGAGGTGGTTGGTCGGCTCGTCGAGCAGCATGGTGTCGGCCCCCGAGAAGAGGATGCGGGCCAGCTCGATGCGGCGCCGTTGCCCACCGGAGAGGGTGGAGAGCGGCTGGTCGAGGATGCGGGCGGGCAGGTCGAGGTTCCCGGCGATCGAGGCGGCTTCCGCTTCGGCCGCGTATCCGCCGAGGGCGAGGAACCTGTCTTCGAGCTTCCCGTAGCGGGTCATGGCAGCCTCGCTGACGGACGCATCCGTGCTGCCCATCTCCTGCTGCGCGCGGTGCATGTCCAGCACGACCCGGCCGAGACCACGGGCGTCGAGGATGCGGGTGCGGGCGAGGTCCGCGGGGTTCCCGGAACGCGGGTCTTGGGGCAGGTAGCCGATCTCGCCGCTGCGGTCGATCGTGCCGCTCGTGGGCTGTCCCTCGCCGGCGAGGATCTTCGTCAGAGTGGTCTTGCCCGCGCCGTTGCGCCCGACCAGGCCGACCTTGTCCCCCCGGTCGACCCGGAAGGTGACGTCCTCCATGAGGGTTCGCGCGCCCACCCGGACCTGCACATCACGCACGCTGAGCACAGGCAGGATCCGTTTCTTGCTATCGGTTCTTCACCGAGTCTTCTACCGAAGTGGGGTGTATGAGGGCCGGAGGGGCGGCCTTCTAGTATATTTCGTGAGACGGCGCCGAACATCGTCGCCGCCCGTGAGTAGCGCCGTAAGGAGCCTGATGTCCACTTTGTCGCTGCAGCTGGGCCGGCCCACCCTGGTCGATCGCCTGTTCTCTCGGAGCCTGACCACCGATCTCGTGCTGATCGTGGCGGGGGCGGCCCTCACAGCGGTCGCCGCCCAGCTCTCGGTGCCGATGTGGCCGGTCCCGATCACCGCTCAGACTTTCGCCGTGCTCCTGGTCGGCTCCACGCTGGGCAGTCTGCGGGGGGCGCTCTCCCTGGCCGTCTACCTGGTGATGGGCGTCGCCGGCCTCCCGGTGTTCGCCGACGGCACCTCCGGATCGCTGCTGGGCTCGACCACAGGCGGCTACATCGTCGGCTTCATCTTCGCGGCCGCCTTGACCGGCTTCCTCGCGGAGCGGCGGTGGGATCGCCGCGCGGTGGGCACCCTCGTCAGCTTCCTGGCCGGCAGCGCCACGATCTACCTCTTCGGGCTGCCGTGGCTCTTCGTCGTGCTGAACGGGATGCCGCAAGCCACGCTGCTGTCCGCCTTCGGCACCGGCGATGTGCTGCTGGCCACGATCGTGGGCGGTCTGCTGCCCTTTCTGATCGGCGACGCCATCAAGGCACTCGTCGCCGCCGGGCTGCTGCCGACCACCTGGCGACTGATCCACAGGGCGGATCGCCGTCGCGGCTGATCGGGTGCCTGCGATATCGGATCGGGGCACGGACACGGTCTGGACCTGAACGGACACGGCCAGGTCTTGGACCGGAACAGTCGCGGTTGAGTCTCGCGGTTGGTCTCGCAGTTCGGCTGCCGGCTCAGATGGCGAAGCCGAGGGCGCGCATCATGTCGCGACCGTCGTCGGTGATCTTCTCGGGCCCCCAGGGCGGCATCCAGACCCAGTTGATCCGGAACTGCTCGACGACGCCGTCCAGGGCTTCGGCTGTCTGCTCCTCGATCACGTCGGTGAGCGGGCAGCCCGCCGAGGTCAGCGTCATGCTGACGATCAGAGCGTTGTTCTCTTCGTCCCACGCCAGGTCGTAGACGAGGCCGAGGTCGACGATGTTCACTCCCAGCTCGGGGTCCATGACGTCTTTGAGCGCTTCCTCGACCTGGTCGAAGAGTGCGGGCTCGAGTGCGACAACCATGACTCCAGCTTACGACGGGGCGGCCTGCTTGGCGATGCCGCCCAGTGCCGGTGGCGAGGTGGGCTGCTCTGGCCTGCGCCCGTGCCCTCCACCGTGCCCTGACCGATGCTCGTGCCCGGGCCGATGCTCGTGCCCTGGCGCGTGCCGATGTCTTCGTGGCGCGTGCTCATATCCTGAGGCGTGCTGACCTGGGGCGTGCTGACCTGGGGCGTGCTGACCTGGAGTGTGCTGACCTGGAGTGTGCTGATATCGATGTCGTCGTTCGCGCTGGAGGTCCGCGAGGGCCGCGCTCTTGGAAGGCATCGGGCGCGGGCGTTGTGCGGGGTCTTCGCTTCGCGGCGGGATCAGTCGATAGTCGGCCCCGGTCCTGCTGATCTCCCAATGGTTGTCGTGCAGGAGCAGGTGGTGATAGCGGCACAGCAGGATACCGTCGGCGATATCGGTTCTGCCCTGGTCGCGATGCCAGTGGTCTATGTGGTGGGTCTCGGTCCACGAGACGGGCCGTTCGCAGCCCGGCCAGCGGCATCCCCCATCTCTGGCCGCTAGGCCGATGCGCTGCCGGCTGGTGAAGAGGCGCTGCTCGCGTCCGACGTTGACGCATTGCCCGTCGTCGTCGAACTGCACCGGCACGATGCCCGAGCCGCACACCTCGCGCTGAACGGTCTCGATCGAGACCGGATCGTCCTGCCCTTCGATCCGGCCGTGACCCTTTCCAGTGGCCAGCGAGTCTCGGCTGACCAGGACACGTACTGCCGGCCGGCGGGAGCCCAGCACTGATCGGGCAGCAGTCGCCTCGTCCACGCTCACGCCGATCCGCAAGACCGCCATCAACCCGTCGAAGGCCAATTGCTCCGTCGACCGGCTGTCAGCGGCGATGGCCTCCTGCCGCGCATCCTCGGCTGCGTCGACGAAACGGGGGCCGCCTCTTCGCGGAGAGGTGAGCTGATCGTAGATGCCGTCCAGGAAGGCGGCAGATTCCGGATCGGAGAGGATCGAATAGGCGGTCATCCCGTCCGGCCTGCGGAACCGTCGCCACGATCGCTGATCCCGGCGGACTCTCTCCCGGTCGGCGATGCCGGCCTCGTCCAGCTCGTCTCGGAGGGCCCTCGCCTTCCGCCCCAGCCGGTCGGCCGCCAGCTCATCCGCCAACCCCACGAGCTCTTCGGCCGCTCGTGTCAGCGCATCCGCTTCGACGCCCTCGGAGGGTTCCCCCAATCCACCACGGATGGCCTCGGCGGCATCGAGGGAGATCGCCGAGCTGGCCACGGCCTGCCCGACCGGTGCGAGCCAGGGCTTCTCGAACTCGCCCGGCCCCACCACGAGCCCGGCCTCGGCCGCGGTGGTCAGCGCGTCGGCCTCCTGCACGATCTCGCCCACTCGGACGAGCTTCTCGGCTTCCCGGTTGCTCGTACCGGTCAGCTGCTGCACGAGCCCGGCCGCCGTCCGGAACCCGGACCTCTGTGCGAGGCCGGCATATCCCAGCTCACGACGGGAACGCCGTGCCACTTCACCGGCGGCCATCGCCGCACAGGCGTCCACATCCCGGCGCAATCGCGATAGGGCGGACTGGACGGCGAGAAGCTGGTCGTCGGCCAGGGCTGAGAACGTCCCGGAGTCGACGGGCAGCTCAGCCAGCGCGGCGGTCGCCTGCTCAAGGGATCTCGTCAACTCCGACATGCCTCGATTTTCTCATATCGAACACAGATTCGAAAGTCAAAACAATGAAATTGGATAAGAATTTCTATCGGCTTCTGGGGAGGAGGGGAGGGATCGGGGTACCAGGGCCGAGAAGCACCGGGGCGAAAGTCTAGACTGGGTGATGGCGCTCCCCCACGTCTCGATGCCGAGGCTCGATACCAGGCCCGATGCCAGGCTCGATGCCACGTCTCGATGCCGAAGCACGATGCCGAAGCTCGATGCCGCGGAACCACGGCGTGAGCAGCGGTGACCCGCAGCGGAGGATCGCGAACGAGGGCGAGGCGCGTCCAGGCGCTCCCCGCGCTCCAAGGCTAAGGAAATGGGAACGGTGAATCGCGAGCAGACACCCCTGCGGTCCCTCTACAGTCGTGCGCTGGATCTCTGGCGGTCCTTCTACCGCTGGCTCCCCGACCGCATCGACCGCCGGGTGCGGATCGTCGTATGGCTCTCCTTCATCTTCCAGATCGTGCTGGTCGGCACGGGCGGAGCCGTGCGCCTGACCGCCTCCGGCCTGGGCTGCCCCACCTGGCCCAAGTGCACTGCGGACTCGCTGGTGAACGTCCCAGAGCAGGGCATCCACGGTGTCATCGAGTTCGGCAACCGGCTGCTCGCCGTGCTCCTGGGCATCATCGCCGTGCTCGCGGTCCTGGCGGTCCTGAAGCTCCGTCGCCGTCATCCGGGGCTGCTCCCCCTGTCGATCCTGCTGCTGGCCGGCATCCCGGCGCAGGCGGTGATCGGCGGCATCAGCGTGCTCAGCCGGCTGAACCCCTATGTCGTGGGGTTCCACTTCGTCGTCTCGGTCGCGCTGGTCGTCCTGGCGACCCTCTTCCTCTTCCGGACCTATCGCGCTCCCGGCGACGGCTCGCTGGTCGTCCGGCCCTGGCTCTCGACGGTGGCATGGCTCACGGCCGCCTTCGTCGCGATCACGGTGCTGGTCGGCATCCTGACCACCGGGTCGGGCCCGCATGCCGGCGATGCCAGCGCACCGCGAACCGGGTTGAGCAACGAGATCCTCGAGCATGTGCACAGCTTCCCGGCCTACGCCATGTTCGCCCTGACCGTGGTGCTGACGATCGGCCTGCTGTCGACGGCGGGCGGCTCCGCGACTCGCTTCGCCGTCGTGCTGCTCCTCGTCGAGTTCGCGCAGATCGCGGTCGGGCTGTGGCAGGCCAGGACCGGGCTGCCGGCAGCTCTCGTGAACATCCACATGGTGCTCGCCTGCCTGGTGACCTCCGCCATGACGCTCGTGCTGCTCTCCACGCGACGGCAGCGCGTCATCGAGGAGGTCGTCGCTCGAGAGGCCGTCCTGGAGCGGAGCTGAATCGGGGCCTGTCGATCAGAACGGCAGCAGCGGGTCGATCCCGACCGCGAGGAACAGCAGCGTCAGATAGCTGATCGAGCTCTGGAAGACGCGCATCGGCTTCACCTCGCCCGGTCGGATCGCCGCGCTGTAGAGCTTGTGCGACTCCAGCAGGAACCAGGCGCCGGAGAGCACGGCGACGACGGTGTAGAGCAGGCCCATGCCCGCGACGGGGATCAGCAGCAGCGAGCAGGCGATGGTCGCCCAGGCGTAGAGGATGACCTGGAGGCCCACCTGCGCCCGGCCGCGCACCACCGCGAGCATCGGCACGTTCGCGTTGGCGTAGTCCTCCTTGTACCGCATGGACAGCGGCCAGTAGTGCGGCGGGGTCCACAGGAAGACGACCATGAAGAGGATGAACGCCGACCAGCTGAGCGAGTCGGTGACGGCCGCCCAGCCGATGAGCACCGGGAAGCAGCCGGCGGTCCCGCCCCAGATGATGTTCTGCGAGGTGCGCCGCTTGAGCACCAGGGTGTAGACGACCACGTAGAAGAAGATCGCCATCACCGACAGCGCAGCGGTCAGCCAGTTGACGAGCAGCCCGAGCCAGAGGGTCGAGGCGACGGCCAGGATCCAGGAGAAGGCCAGCGCCTGGCGATCCGTCAGCTCGCCTGTGACGAGGGGGCGGCCCTGGGTCCGCTTCATCACCCGGTCGATGTCCCGGTCGATGTAGCAGTTGAAGGCCCCCGCGGATCCGGCGCTGAGGGACCCGCCCACCAGGGTGCCGAGCACGAGCCAGAGGTTGGGTATCCCCCGCTCTGCGAGGAACATGACCGGGGCCGTGGTCACCAGGAGCAGTTCGACCACCCGGGGCTTGGTCAGGGCGAGATAGGCCTTGGCCTTGCCGAGCACGCCGATACGGGCACGATCGACCTGGCCTTCAACAGCTTGTTCCATTGCTCCTCTAACCCAGGCATCCGTCCCTATGATTCTAGTCGATCGGCCTCGGCGCCTGGCCGATCGCGCTCCACGCCTCTTTCGTTCTCTATACTCGATAGATGCTTGTCAACCGCGGGCCGGTTGTAGCTGCGGCCGCCGCCGAGTGGTCGTTTCGGAAGGCCGCGGGGTGCCGACGATGTCCGGGCAGGTTCAGACTGATAGGTGGTGCCCGGCCGACGAGCCGAGCGGCGCAGGAGAAGGGTCGTTGACGTGTCAGCTTTCCAGTGGGATCCGATCGACAGCAAGGCGGTCGACACCGTGCGCGTGCTCGCGATCGACGCGGTGGAGAAGGTGGGCAACGGGCATCCCGGCACGGCGATGAGCCTCGCGCCGGCCGCGTACCTGCTGTTCCAGAAGGTCATGCGCCGCGACCCGAGCGACAGCTCATGGGTGGGGCGCGACCGCTTCATCCTCTCCTGCGGCCACAGCTCGCTCACCCAGTACATCCAGTTCTATCTCGGCGGCTACGGGCTGGAGCTCGACGACCTCGAGGCCCTGCGCACCTGGGGGTCGAAGACCCCCGGTCACCCCGAGTACGGCCACACCGACGGCATCGAGATGACGACGGGCCCGCTCGGTCAAGGCATCTCCTCGGCGGTCGGCTTCGCCTACTCCGCCCGCTACCAGCGCGGCCTCTTCGACCCCGACGCCGCGCAGGGCACGAGCCCCTTCGACCACCACGTCTACGTGATCGCCAGCGATGGCGACCTGCAGGAGGGCGTCGCCAGCGAGGCCTCCTCCCTGGCCGGGCACCAGAGGCTCGGCAACCTGATCGTGATCTACGACAGCAACCAGATCTCGATCGAGGACGACACCGACATCGCCTTCACCGAGGATGTCGCGAAGCGCTACGAGGCCTACCACTGGCACGTGCAGACCGTCGATTGGAAGAAGACCGGGGAGTACGTCGAGGACGTCGAGGAGCTCCACCGCGCGATCGAGGCCGCCAAGGCCGAGACCGACCGCCCCTCGATCATCGTGCTGAAGACGATCATCGGATGGCCGGCCCCCAAGAAGCAGAACACCGGCAAGATCCACGGCTCGGCTCTCGGCGCCGAGGAGGTCCGCGCCGTCAAGGAGGTGCTCGGCTTCGACCCGGAGCAGAGCTTCGAGGTCGACCCCGAGGTGCTCGCCCACACGCGCAAGGCGGTGGACCGCGGCCGGGCCCAGCACGAGGAGTGGCGCCGCGCCTTCGACGCCTGGGCGCAGGCGAACCCCGAGCGCAAGCGGCTCTTCGACCGCATCCAGTCGGGTGCCCTTCCCGAGGGCGTCGAGGATGCCCTGCCGGTCTTCGAGGCCGGCACCGACATCTCGACGCGGGCCGCATCCGGCAAGGTGCTCAACGCCCTCGCCCCGGTGATCCCCGAGCTCTGGGGCGGCTCGGCGGACCTTGCCGAGTCGAACAACACGACCATCGCCTCTGCGGCGTCCTTCGTCCCGTCCGAGCGCTCCACCCACGAGTGGGCCGGCGACGTCTACGGCCGGGTGCTGCACTTCGGCATCCGCGAACACGCCATGGCTGCCATCCTGAACGGCATCGCCCTCGACGGAAACACGCGGGCCTATGGCGGCACCTTCCTCATCTTCAGCGACTATCAGCGGCCTGCGGTGCGCCTGGCGGCCCTGATGAAGGCCCCCTCGATCTTCGTCTGGACCCACGACTCGGTGGCGCTGGGCGAGGACGGGCCCACCCACCAGCCGATCGAGCAGCTCGCCTCGCTGCGGGCGATCCCCAACCTGGAGGTGGTGCGCCCGGCGGACGCGAACGAGGTCTCCTGGGCGTGGAAGACGATCCTCGAGCGGCGCGTCGGCCCCGCCGGCATCGCCCTGACCCGGCAGAACATCCCGGTGTTCGAGCGCGGCGACGGCGAGGCGGACGGCTCGACGCTTGCTTCGGCCCGGAACGTCTCGAAGGGCGCCTACATCCTCGCGGAGGCCGCGAACGGCTCCCCCGAGGTGATCTTCATCGCCACGGGCTCGGAGGTGCAGATCGCCCTGGATGCCCGCGCCCGCCTGCTGGAGGAGGGCATCCAGGCCCGGGTCGTCTCCGCGCCCTGCCTGGAGTGGTTCGCCGAGCAGAGCGAGGACTACCGCGAATCGGTGCTGCCCGCCGCGGTCCGCGCCCGGGTCTCGATCGAGGCCGGGGTCGACCTCACCTGGCGCCCCTACATCGGCGATGCCGGACGCAGCGTCTCCATCGAGCACTTCGGCGCCTCGGCGGACTACAAGACCCTTTACCGGGAGTTCGGCATGACGGCAGAGCATGCCGTGGCTGCGGCGAAAGACTCACTGGCCGCGGTCTGAGCACCGCGGACCCTTCAGAGAAGGAAGATGGAAGCAATGACTGATCATGGCAACCCCCTCGCCGCCCTATCCGCGGCCGGGGTCAGCATCTGGCTCGACGACCTGTCCCGGGAGCGCATCGTCTCCGGGGGCCTGCGAGACCTCATCGACAACCGCAATGTGGTCGGGGTCACCACGAACCCGACGATCTTCGCGGCCGCCCTGGCCAAGGGCGACGCCTACGACGACCAGGTCGCCGAGCTGGCCAAGGCCGGCAGGTCCGTCGCCGAGGCGGTCTTCGAGATCACCACGCAGGATGTCGCCCACGCCTGCGAGGCGTTCGCCCCGGTGTACGAGGCGACCGGCCATCTCGACGGCCGGGTGTCGATCGAGGTCGAGCCGGGAGTCGCCCACGACACCGCCGGCACGATCGCGGAGGGCAAGCAGCTCTGGGCGAAGGTGGCCCATCCGAATGTCATGATCAAGGTGCCCGCGACCGTCGAGGGGCTCGAGGCGATCACCGAGCTGACGGCCGAGGGGATCAACGTCAATGTGACCCTCATCTTCAGCCTCGAGCGGTACCGGGAGGTCATCAACGCCTATCTGACGGGTCTGGAGAAGGCGAAGGCCGCAGGGAAGGATCTCGGCCAGATCCACTCGGTGGCCTCCTTCTTCGTCTCCCGGGTGGACACGGAGGTCGACAAGCGTCTCGACGCGATCGGCACCGAGGAGGCCGTGGCGCTCAAGCACCAGGCCGGCATCGCCAACGCCCGGCTCGCCTACCAGGTCTACACCCAGGCGTTCAGCAGCGAGCGGGCCAAGCTGCTGCTGGCCGCCGGTGCCAACGAGCAGCGCCCGCTCTGGGCCTCGACCGGGGTCAAGGATCCGAGCATGCCCGACACCAGCTACGTCGCCGAGCTGGTCGCGCCGAACGTCGTCAACACCATGCCCGAGAAGACCATGGAGGCGGTGTACGACCACGGCGTGATCGAGGGCGACACGGTCACCGGCCGCTATGCGGAGGCGAACGAGGTGCTCGACCGGCTCGAGGCGCTGGGCGTCTCCTACCGCGATGTCACGGCGGTGCTCGAGCGCGAGGGCGTCGAGAAGTTCGTGGTCTCGTGGAATGAGCTGCTCGACACGGTGTCCGCGGCGCTCGAGGCGGCCGGGGCCGCCCGATGAGCTTCGACATCTCCGTCAGCGGCGCGGCCGCCGAGGCCGTGGAGCGGGTGCTGCCCTCCCTCGTCGAGGAGATGGTGGCCTCCCGCATCACCGCGCTGGACTCGACCCTATGGGGTCCGGATGCGCAGAGCGAGGCCGCGAAGCGCCTCGGCTGGACCGAGGCCGTCGCGATCTCGAGGCCGCTGGTCCCGCAGATCCTGGCGCTCAGGGATGAGCTGCGGGCCGCGGGCGTCGATCACATCGTGCTGGGCGGCATGGGCGGCTCCTCGCTCGCCCCGGAGGTCATCACCAGGACGGCGGACGTCGAGCTGACGGTGCTCGACTCGACCGCGCCCGGACAGGTGCTCTCGGCGCTGAACGACCGCCTGAGCAGCACGGCGGTCGTCATCTCCTCGAAGTCGGGCTCCACGGTCGAGACCGACAGCCAGCGCCGCGTCTACGAGCAGGCCTTCCGCGACGCCGGCATCGACCCGGCCGAGCGGATCGTCGTCGTGACCGACCCCGGCTCGCCGCTGGAGTCCTCGGCGCGCGAGGCCGGCTATCGCGTGTTCGCGGCCGATCCGAATGTGGGCGGCCGCTACTCGGCGCTCACGGCCTTCGGCCTGGTCCCCTCGGGACTCGCCGGAGCCGATATCGGTCAGCTCCTGGACGAGGCCGAGGCTGTCTCCCTGCGCCTGGCCGTCGACGACGCCGAGAACCCGGGGCTGATCCTCGGTGCGGCGATCGCCGCCACGAGCCCGCGCAAGGACAAGCTCGGCATCGTCGCCGACGGCACGTACATCGTCGGCTTCGGGGACTGGGTCGAGCAGCTGATCGCGGAGTCGACCGGCAAGCAGGGCACGGGCATCCTCCCGGTCGTGCTCGCGCCCGACTCCCCCGAGCTGAGTGCGCGGCTGCACGATCTGCAGATCGTCCGGCTCGTCGAGAGCGCCCGGGCGACGCACGAGCTCGACGAGGGCGACATCGAGATCAGCGGAACACTGGGCGCCCAGTTCCTCGTCTGGGAGTACGCCGTCGCCGTGGCCGGCCGTCTGCTGGGCATCGACCCCTTCGACCAGCCGGATGTCGAATCAGCCAAGGAGGCCGCCCGCGGCCTGCTCGATGCGACCCCGGAGCCGGCTCCTCCGGCCTTCACCGACCACGGCGTGCAGGTTCGCGGCACCGCGGGCGTGGTCGACGGCGCCTCCTCGCTGCGTGAGGCGCTGGACGCCCTGCTCGCCCAGCTCAGCGTGGACGGCTATCTGGCGGTGCAGGCCTACGCCGACCGGGTCGCCCATCCGGAGTTCGCGCGTATCCGCGATCTGCTCGCCGTCAGAGCCGGACGGCCGGTGACCTTCGGCTGGGGGCCGCGGTTCCTGCACTCGACCGGCCAGTACCACAAGGGCGGGCCGGCCACCGGCGTGTTCCTGCAGCTGACCACGGTCGCCTCCAGCGACCTGGAGATCCCGGGGCGGCCCTTCACCTTCGGCCAGCTCATCCAGGCGCAGGCCGCCGGGGACGCCAGCGTGCTGGCGGAGCACGGTCGTCCCGTGCTGACGCTGACCCTGACCGACCCGGCCGTCGATTGGCCGGTGGTGGCCGAGGCGCTGTCCTCCTGAAGCCGCCCGAAGACCGAGGAGCTGCCCCATGCCACCGGTGGAGATCACACCGGAGTTCAACCCCTTGCGGTTGCCCTCCGATCGACGGCTCAACAGGATCGCCGGCCCGAGCGGTCTGATCATCTTCGGCGTGACCGGCGACCTGTCGCGCAAGAAGCTCATGCCGGCGGTGTACGACCTGGCCAATCGCGGGCTGCTGCCGCCGGGCTTCGCCCTCGTCGGCTTCGCCCGGCGCGACTGGGCCGACCAGGACTTCGAGCGGGTCGTCTACGAGGCGATCAAGCAGTACGCCCGCACGCCGTTCGTCGAAGAGGTCTGGCGTCAGCTCGCCGAGGGGGTGCGCTTCGTCTCGGGCGAGTTCGACGACGACGCGGCGTTCCTCCGGCTCAAGCAGACGATCGCCGAGCTGGACCGCGACCGCGGCACCATGGGCAACCACGCCTTCTACCTCTCGATCCCGCCGAAGTCCTTCCCTCTCGTGACGGAGCAGCTGCGCCGCTCCGGGCTCGCGGAGCAGAAGGACGGCCAGTGGCGGCGGGTGGTCATCGAGAAGCCCTTCGGCAGCAACCTCGCGACCGCCCGGGAGCTCAACGACGTGGTGGAGTCGGTCTTCCCGCCCGATTCGGTGTTCCGGATCGATCACTACCTGGGCAAGGAGACGGTCCAGAACATCCTGGCGCTGCGCTTCGCGAACCAGCTCTTCGAGCCGATCTGGAACGCGAACTACGTGGACCACATCCAGATCACCATGGCCGAGGACATCGGCGTGGGCGGCCGGGCCGGCTACTACGACGGGATCGGGGCGGCGCGGGACGTCATCCAGAACCACCTGCTGCAGCTGCTGGCGCTGACGGCGATGGAGGAGCCGGTGTCCTTCGACGCCAGCGATCTGCGCGCGGAGAAGGAGAAGGTGCTCTCGGCTGTGCGGCTCCCCAAGGACCTCGCCACCGCCACGGCCCGCGGCCAGTACGCCAGCGGCTGGCAGGGCGGTGAGAAGGTCGTCGGCTTCCTCGAGGAGGAGGGCATGAACCCGCAGTCGACCACCGAGACCTACGCCGCCATCCGGCTGGACATCGGCACCCGGCGCTGGTCGGGAGTGCCGTTCTATCTGCGGGCGGGCAAACGGCTCGGCCGGCGGGTCACCGAGATCGCCGTCATGTTCAAGCGGGCCCCGCAGTACCTCTTCGCCGAGAGCCAGACCTCCGCGCTCGGGCAGAACGCCCTGGTCATCCGCGTGCAGCCGGATGAGGGGGTCACCATCCGCTTCGGCTCGAAGGTCCCCGGTGCCGGCATGCAGGTGCGCGATGTGACCATGGACTTCGGCTACGGTCACGCCTTCACCGAGGCGAGCCCGGAGGCGTACGAGCGGCTGATCCTGGACGTGCTGCTGGGCGACCCGCCGCTGTTCCCCCGGCATGAGGAGGTCGAATTGAGCTGGAAGATCCTCGACCCGATCGAGGAGTTCTGGGCGACGCAGGGTGCGCCGGAGCAGTACCGGCCCGGCACCTGGGGGCCGTCATCCGCGGATGCCCTGCTCGCGCGGGACGGACGCAGCTGGAGGCGGCCATGATCGTCGACCTGCCCGACACCACGACGAGCAAGATCTCGAAGTCGCTGGTGAAGATCCGGGAGGAGGGCGGCGCGGTCGCCCTCGGCCGGGTGCTCACGCTGGTGATCTCCACCCGGCTCGGCCGGGAGGAGGAGGCGATCGAGGCGGCGAACGACGCCTCGCGGGAGCATCCGATGCGGGTGATCGTGGTGTCGATCGGCAACGGCGGCGCACCCGGCGAGGTCTCGCGGCTCGACGCGCAGATCAGGGTCGGCGGCGACGCCGGAGCGAGCGAGGTGGTGGTGCTGCGCGCCTACGGGGAGGCGGCGACCGATGAGGAGGGCCTCGTGACCGGGCTGCTGCTGCCGGACGCTCCGGTGGTCGCCTGGTGGCCGGAGGAGGCCCCCGCGGTGGTCTCGCAGTCCTCGCTCGGACGGATAGCCCAGCGTCGCATCACCGATGCCGCTGCCCAGGCCGATCCGCGCGGCTTCCTCGACCACCTGGCCGAGACCTATCGCCCGGGCGACACCGACTTCTCCTGGACACGGCTGACGCTGTGGCGGGCCCAGCTCGCCGCGGTGCTCGACCAGCCGCCCTTCGAGCCGGTGACGGCGATCGAGGTGCGCGGAGCGGCCGATTCTCCCTCGACCACTCTGCTGGCCGCCTGGCTGCAGCTGCAGCTGCAGGTGCCGGCCGCCTGCGAGCTGGCCGAGCACACAGCTGTGGGTGGTATCCATGGTGTGAGGCTGTTCCGGGAGTCGGGGGTCATCGAGTTGGAGCGCGAGCACGACAGCACGGCGGTGCTGATGCAGCCGGGTCAGCCCCGGCAGGACATCTCGCTGCCGCGACGCGGCCTGCGCGACTGCCTTGCCGAGGAGCTGCGGCGTCTGGACCCGGACGACCTGTTCGGCGAAGTGATACGGTTCGGCGTGAGCGAGCTCGCTGAGCCGTCGGCGCTGCCTGCGGGCGGGCGGAAGGGGGACGGCAATGGCATCTGATCGAAGAGTTCTCGTGCACGAGAGCCCCGAGGAGCTGGCATCGGCGGTCGCCACGCGCTTCATCGGGCGGCTCTCGGTGACGCTCGACAGCCGGCCGTCGGCATCGGTCGTGCTCACCGGCGGCAGGATCGGCATCGCGGTCCTGGCGGCGGTGAACGCCTCGCCCGCCCGTGACAACATCGAGTGGAGCCGGGTCGACTTCTGGTGGGGGGATGAGCGCTGGCTCCCGAAGGGCGACGCCGAACGGAACGACCGTCAGGCCTTCGATGCCCTGCTCGACCACATCGCCGTCGACCCCGCCCGGCTGCACCCCTTCCCCGCGGCCGACGAGTTCGACGATCTGGACGAGGCGGCGGCGCACTACGCCCAGGAGCTGCGCTCCGCCGGCGAGGGCGAGCCACTCCCCCGCTTCGACTTCCTCTTCCTCGGCGTCGGGCCGGATGGACACATCGCCTCGCTCTTCCCGGAGCGGCCGGAGACACGCAGCAGCGAGGGGACGGTGGTGGCGGTGCGCAACTCGCCGAAACCGCCGCCGGAGCGGCTCAGCCTGACCATGCCGGCCATCACGAGCGCCCATCGCGTCTGGCTGACCCTGGCCGGGGCCGACAAAGCGTCCGCGCTGGGCCTGGCCCTCGCCGGAGCCAGCAGCAACGAGGTGCCGGTCTCCGGCGCTTTCGGGCGGGACGAGACGGTCTTCTTCGTCGACCAGGCTGCCGCCGCCGAGGTCCCCGCCAACCTCATCGCCCCCGAGTAACCTCTGCAGGTTGAATGCCGCCGGAGGGGCGTATCAGAACCTACTGCCTCTACGGAAGCAGGTCGAACATCTGCGGATCACCTCCGATTTTGCCCCCCTCGGCAGCGGGGATCACCGGTACCGCTACTGCGCGCTCAACCCCGCACGACGGGCGCGCAGCTGCTCCAGCGCCTCGTTGAGCAGCGCCTCGGCCTCCTCCTCGGTCCGGCGCTCCTTCACGTAGGCGAGGTGGGTCTTGTACGGCTCCAGCTTCGACACTGCCGGCGGGTTCTCCTTGTCCCGTCCTGCCGGGAGCCCGCAGCTCGGGCAGTCGAGCGTCTCGGGGATCTCCTCCGGCTCGATGGTGGCGGTGAAATAGGGCCTCATCTCATGGCCGTTGGCGCACCAATAGTGCACCTGGATGCGTTCGGCGTGATAGCCGCGGTCCTGCTCCCCCATCGGGCCTGCACCGACGCGCGAGCCCCGGATCGCGCTCCCACCAGAAGCCATTCGCTATACCCCCGTGTCGAACTTCATGACCAGGCCGAGAACGATGATGCACGCGATCCAGAGGATGCCGAGGACCACCGTGATGCGGTTGAGGTTCCGCTCCGCAACCCCGGATGCCCCGAGGTTCGACGTCACTCCGCCCCCGAACATGTCGGAGAGGCCGCCGCCGCGTCCGCGATGCAGCAGGATGAGCAGGGTCAGCAAGAGGCTGGTGATGCCGAGCAGCACTTGCAGGACGACCTGGAGGATTTGCACGACAGTCCCTTCTTGCGGCGTTAGGCGCCTAGTCAGTATAACTTGCCTCGCGTATGGCCAGGGCCAGCGTGGGCGCTCGACACGCGACGCACGCCCTCATGCACAGCGGCTCAGGTGCCGACGTGCTTCTGGTAGCGGACGATGCTGGAGAACTCGGCCACGTCGAGGCTGGCGCCGCCGACGAGGGCTCCATCCAGGTTGGGCTGGCGCATGAAGCCGGCGATATTGGCGGCCTTGACGGAGCCGCCGTAGAGGATGCGCGTCGCCTCGGCGCCGTCATCCCCCAGCGCTTCGCGCAGCACCTCTCGTAGTGCAGCGGCCACCTGCTCGGCCTGCTCCGGGGTCGCGGCCTGGCCCGAGCCGATCGCCCAGACCGGCTCGTAGGCGACCACGACATCCGCCCCCGCCTTCACGCCCGCCAGGGCGGCGCGGAGCTGCGCCACCGGCACAGCGCTGGGGCCGTGCTGCTCCAGGTCGTCCGCGGTCTCGCCGACGCAGATCACCGGCACGATGCCGTGACGCAGCGCGGCCACGGCCTTCGCCGCCACCTGGTCGTCGGACTCGGCGTGCAGGGTGCGGCGCTCCGAATGCCCGACGATGACGTAGTCGCACTCCAGCGCCTTCAGGAAGGCGCCCGAGATCTCGCCGGTGAACGCCCCCGAGTCGTGCTCCGAGACGTCCTGAGCGCCGAACCTCAGCGGCAGCTTGTCCGCCGAGATCAGCGTCTGCACCGAGCGGAGGTCGGTGAAGGGCGGGAAGACCGCCACCTCGACGCTGCCCTCGTCGTGCTTGGCGTCCTTCAAGCTCCAGGCGAGCTTCTGCACGAAGGCGATCGCCTGCAGATGGTCAAGGTTCATCTTCCAGTTGCCGGCGATGAGCGGCATGCGCCCCGGCGTCACTGCTGCCATCCCAGCACCACCAATCCGGGCAAGGCCTTGCCCTCGAGGAACTCCAGGCTCGCGCCGCCGCCGGTCGACACATAGCCGAACTCGTCGTCGCGGAAGCCCAGCTGCCTGATCGCCGCGGCCGAGTCGCCGCCGCCGACCACCGAGAGCCCCTCGGTCTCGGCGAGCGCCGCGGCCACGACCCTGGTCCCCTCCGCGAAGGGGGCCATCTCGAACACGCCCATCGGGCCGTTCCAGAAAACCGTCTTGGAGCCGCGGATGACCTCGGCGAAGGCTGCCGCGGTGGCCGGCCCGATGTCGAGGCCCAGCCCCGCGCCCCCGTAGGGGGTCTTCTCGATGGCGTCGGCAGCCGTCACCGTGTGCTCGGCGTCGGCGGCGAAGCGGGAGGCGACCACCACATCCGTGGGCAGCATGATCGTCACGCCCCGGCTCTGCGCCTCGGCGAGGTAGCCCCGCACCGTGTCGAGCTGGTCGCTCTCCAGCAGGCTGGAGCCCACCTCGTGCCCCTGGGCGGCGAGGAAGGTGTAGGCCATGCCGCCGCCGATGAGCAGGGTGTCGACCCGCTGCAGCAGGTGCGAGATCACGCCGAGCTTGTCGGAGACCTTCGCCCCGCCGAGCACCACCGCGTAGGGGCGCTCCGGCGAGCCGGTGAGGCGCTCCAGCACCCCGAGCTCGGTGGACACGAGCAGCCCGGCCGCGCTGGGGAGCAGCTGCGCGAGCTCGTACACGCTCGCCTGCTTGCGGTGCATGACGCCGAAGCCGTCGGAGACGAGCGCATCGCCGAAGCGGGCGAGCCGGCGGGCGAAGGCCTCGCGCTCCCCCGCATCCTTCGCGGTCTCCCCGGCGTTGAAGCGCAGATTCTCCAGCAGCGCCACCTCGCCGTCGCCGAGACCGGAGACCGCCCGCTCGGCGGAGTCGCCGACGGTGTCACTCGCGAAGGCCACCGGCCTGCCCAGCAGCTCGCCGAGGCGCTCGGCGACCGGCGCGAGGCTGTACTCCGGGTCGGGGGCACCGTCGGGGCGGCCCAGATGCGACATGACGACGAGCCGGGCGCCGGCGTCGATCAGGGCGCGCAGGGTCGGCACCGAGGCGCGGACGCGCCCGTCATCGCCGATCGTGCCGCCGTCCAGCGGGACGTTGAGGTCGCACCGGACCAGCACCCTCTTGCCCGCAAGAGCGCCGAGGTTCTCGATGCTGCGAAGCGCCATCGCGTTAGAGGCGCTCTGCGACGTACTCGGTGAGGTCGACCAGGCGGTTCGAGTAGCCCCACTCGTTGTCGTACCAGCCGGCGACCTTGACCTGGTCGCCGATGACCTTCGTCAGCCCGGCGTCGAAGATGCAGGAGTGCGGGTCGCTGACGATGTCGCTGGAGACGATCGGGTCCTCGGTGTAGCTGAGCAGGCCCGCGAGCTGGCCCTCCTTCGCCGCCTTCGCGTAGGCCGCGTTCACCTCGGCGACCGTCACCGCACGGCTCACCTGCACGGTGAGGTCGGTGATGGAACCGGTCGGCACCGGCACGCGCAGGGCGTAGCCGTCGAGCTTGCCCACCACCTCGGGAACGACGAGACCCAGCGCCTTGGCTGCGCCGGTGCTGGTCGGGATGATGTTGATCGCGGCGGCGCGGGCGCGGCGCAGGTCCTTGTGCGGGCCGTCCTGCAGGTTCTGGTCCGCCGTGTAGGCGTGCACCGTGGTCATCAGACCGCGCTCGATGCCGAAGCTGTCGAGCAGCACCTTCACCAGCGGAGCCAGGCAGTTGGTGGTGCAGGAGGCGTTCGAGATGATGTGCTGCGTCGCCGGGTCGTAGTCGTGCTCGTTGACGCCCATCACGAAGGTGCCGTCCTCGCCACTGGCCGGCGCCGAGATGAGCACCTTCTTGGCGCCCGCATCGATGTGCTTCACGGCATCCTTGGCATTGGTGAACCGGCCGGTCGACTCGATGACGATCTCGGCGCCCAGCTCGCCCCAGGGCAGGGCCGCCGGGTCGCGCTCCGCCAGCACCTTGATCCGCTGCGAGCCCACGACGATGAACTCGCCGTCGACGGCCACCTCCTCGGCCAGGCGGCCGGTAACGGAGTCGTACTTGAGCAGATGGGCGAGCGAGGCCGGGTCGGTGAGGTCGTTGACGGCGACGACCTCGAGGTCAGCGCCCTGAGCCAGAGCGGCCCGCAGGTAGTTGCGCCCGATGCGGCCGAAGCCGTTGATGCCGATTTTGACGGTCAATGAGTCTCCTGATGACAGGCGTCGGATGACGCGATTACGGGGGTGGAGCTTTTCGGCGGATCCGTCGAAGGGGATGCCCGGGGCGCCGGCCCCGGGCACACATCCGCTACGACAGTACCAGCAGGCCCTTCGTCTTCTCGCGCGCCGTGGCGAAGCGCTGCTGCACATCCGCCCAATTGGCGATGTTCCAGAACGCCTTCACGTAGTCCGCGCGCACGTTCTGGTAGTCCAGGTAGTACGCGTGCTCCCACACGTCGAGCAGCAGCAGGGGGACCGTGGCCGAGGGGAGGTTCCCCTGGTGGTCGTAGAGCTGCTCGACGATCAGGCGCTCGCCCAGGGAATCCCAGGCCAGCACCGACCAGCCGGAGCCCTGCACGCCCAGCGCCGCCGCGGTGAAGTGGGACTGGAACGCCTCGAAGGAGCCGAAGAAGTCGTCGATCGCCGAGGCGAGCTCGCCGGTCGGCTTGTCGCCGCCGTCGGGCGACATATTCGTCCAGAAGACGGTGTGGTTGACGTGGCCGGCGAGGTTGAAGGCGAGATCCTTCTGCAGCTTGTTGACGTTGGCCAGATCGCCGCCGGAACGGGCCTCGGCGAGTTTCGCCAGCGCGGTGTTGGTGCCATCGACATAGGCCTTGTGGTGCTTGTCGTGGTGGAGCTCCATGATCTTCCCGCTGATATGCGGCTCCAGGGCCGAGTAGTCGTAGGGAAGGTCCGGAAGGGTGTAGTCAGCCATCGATATCTCCTCGCATCTGAGCCCGGGCCCTCTCTTGGGCAGGCTTCCGGGACCCTCTCAGTCTACTCGCGCAGATTTTCCAGGGAACGAATGCTCAGGCATAGTCCAGTTCGGCGGGCAGGTTGGCCTCGGTGCCGGGGATGCCCAGCTCGCCGGCCCGCTTGTCCGCCATGGCGAGCAGGCGCCTGATCCGGCCGGCCACCGCGTCTTTCGTCATCGGCGGCTCCGCCTGATGGCCGAGCTCGTCGAGGCTGGCCTCGCGGAACCGCAGCCGGAGCTCGCCCGCGTAGCGCAGATGGTCGGGGATCTGGTCGCCGAGGATCTCCATGGCCCGCTCCACCCGGGCGCAGGCGGCGACGGCGGCCTGCGCGGAGCGCCGGAGGTTGGCGTCGTCGAAGTTCACCAGGCGGTTCGCCGTGGCTCGCACCTCGCGGCGCTGGCGCAGCTCCTCCCAGGCGAGCACCGTGGAGTGGGCTCCCATCAGCACGAGCATGGCGCTGATCGCCTCGCCGTCGCGGATGACCACCCGGTGGACCCCCCTCACCTCCCTGGCCTTCGCCACGATCTTCAGTCGGCCGGCCGCCCCCACCAGCGCCATAGCCGACTCGTTGCCGGGGCAGGTGACCTCCAGCGCCGCCGAGCGCCCGGGGTCGGTCAACGACCCCCGGGCGAGGAAGGCCCCGCGCCAGACGGCGGCGAGCTCCTCCTGGCTGCCGGTGGTGAGCCGGTTCGGCAGACCGCGGATCGGGCGGCGGCGCGCATCGAGCAGCCCCGTCTGCCGGGCCAGCGTCTCGCCCTCGAGCACCCGCACCAGATAGTGGCTGGACCGCCGGAGCCCCGATGCCGAGATCACCGATATCTCGCTCTTGACCCCGTAGAGCTCGGCGAGATCCTTGCGCACGCGCCGGGCCAGCTGCGCCGTGTCCAGCTCGGACTCGATCGCGATGCGGCCGGAGATCAGATGCAGCCCCCCGGAGAAGCGCAGGACGGTCGCCAGCTCGGCGGCGCGGACGGAGGTCTTGCCGACGTCGATGCGTGCCAGCTCGTCTTTGACTTCTGCGGTGAGGGCCAATGGATCGTTCCTTTGCTCGTGATGCCTTCGCGGCGCCGCATCGTCTCGCTCACTCGCGCCCCAGGTCGCGATGCTTGACGTTGACGACGACGCCCGGCTGGTTCCGGAGGATGCCGGAGAGCCTTTCGGCGATCGCGATCGAGCGGTGCTTTCCCCCGGTGCAGCCAATGGCGATAGTAGCGTGTCTCTTGTTCTCCCGCTGATAGCCGGCGAGCACCGGCTCCAAGGCCTTGGCATAGCTCTCGATGAAGTCGAGGGCGCCCTCCTGGCCGAGCACGTAGTCCCTCACCTCGGCGTCCATGCCGTTGTGGTTGCGCAGCTTCGGCACCCAGAAGGGATTGGGCAGGAACCTCGCGTCCGCGACCATATCGGCATCGGAGGGGACCCCGTACTTGAACCCGAAGCTCATGAGCGTCACCTGCACGCCGGGGGTGTCCTCGGTGGCGAAGGTCTCCGAGATGGTGGTGGCCAGCTGGTGGATGTTGAAGTCGGAGGTGTCGATGATGATGTCGCTGGCCTCGCGCATCTCCAGCATCCGTGCCCGCTCCTGGGCGATGCCGTCGAGCAGCGTGCCGTCGCCCTGCAGGGGATGCGGGCGGCGCACCTGCTCGAAGCGCCGCACGAGCACATCGTCGGTGGCCTCGAGGAAGAGCACGCGCACCTTGGTGCTGTGCCGCAGGCTCGCCAGGCTCTGCTGCAGGTCGGCGAAGAGCTTGACCCCGCGCACGTCGACGATCGCGGCGATCTTGGGCAGGCTGGCCCCGGCGCGCTCCGCGAGGGCCACGAGCGGGCCGAGCATCTGCGGCGGCAGGTTGTCGACGACGTACCAGCCCAGGTCCTCCAGTGCGTTGCCCACGGTGGAGCGCCCCGCCCCGGACATCCCGGTGACGATGAGGATCTCCTGGAGTGTGCCTTCCTCGGTCATCTTCTGGTCTCTGCTCCTGTTGTCGCGACGCTGCGCACTATCAGCCTATCGATGCCCCGTCGTCCCCGCCGCCGCGCAGCCGTTCGGCGATCGCGGCGGCGAGGGCGGGACCGATGCCGGGCACCGCGTCGATCTGCTCCGGAGCGGCCTCCCGCAGCCTCGTGACCGAGCCGAAGTGCTTCAGCAGTGCCTTGACCCGCGCGGGCCCCAGGCCCGGGATCTCCGAGAGCACGGTGGCGATGTCCCGGCGGCGCCTCTGGCGCTGGAAGGAGATCGCGAAGCGGTGGGCCTCGTCCCGGATCCGCTGGAACAGGAAGAGCGCGTCGCTGTTGCGCGGCAGGATGACCGGGAACGGCTGGTCGGGCAGCCAGATCTCCTCCAGGCGCTTCGCGATCCCGCAGAGCCGGATGTCCTCCACCCCCGCCTCGGCCAGCGCCCGGGCCGCGGCCGCCACCTGCGGGCTGCCGCCGTCGACGATCAGGAGGTTGGGACGATAGGCGAAGCGCTTGGGCGCCCCGTCCTCGGCGGTCTCGTCCTCGCCGAGCCGGGCCAGGCGCCGGGAGAGCGTCTGGTACACGGCGTCCGTGTCGTCGGCCGCCTCGGCGATGGCGAAGCGGCGGTACTGGTCTTTGCGCGGCAGCCCGTCCTCGAACACGACCATCGAGGCGACGATGTTGGTGCCGCCGAGATGGGAGACGTCGAAGCACTCCATCCGCAGGGGGGCCTCGGCCATGCCCAGGGCGTCCTGGATGTCGGCCAGGGCCTGGGAGCGGGCGGTGAAGTCGGCGCTGCGCTTGGTCTTGTACTGCCCGAGCGCACCCCGTGCGTTGGTCTCGGCCAATTGCACCGCCGCGGCGAGCTCCCCCCGCTGCGAGACGTGCAGCCGCACCCTCCCCCGTGCGTTCTCCCGCTCCAGCCGCAGGCCTTCGAGCCAGCGCTCCAGCTCCTCCGCGTCGTCGGGCAGCTCCGGCACGATCACCCGCCGCGGGGGCACGTGCTCGCCCTCGTAGGCGTTGTGCACGGCGGTCTCGACCAGCTCCCCGAGCCCGACGTCGAGCTCCTTGTCGACCACCCAGCCCCGCACGCCCCGGATGCGGCCGCCGCGGACGATGAACTGCTGCACGGCTGCCGCCAGCTCGTCGTGGACGATGCCGAAGACGTCGACGTCGACGTCCTCGGAGAGCACCACCGCGCTCTTGGAGAGCACCGCCTGGAGGGCGGCCAGCTGGTCGCGGATCCGCGCCGCCTCCTCGTAGTCCTGCGTCTCGGAGGCGGCCTTCATCCTCGCCGTGAGCTCGCTCAGATAGCGGGAGTCGTTGCCGGCCATGAAGGAGGCGAAGTCCAGGGCGATCGCCCGGTGCTCCTCGCGGCTGACCCGGCCCACGCAGGGCGCGGCGCATTTGCCGATGTCGCCGAGCAGGCAGGGCCGGCCGCTCTGCTCCGCGCGCTTGTAGGTCGCCTCGGAGCAGCTGCGCATGGGGAAGGCCTTGAGCATCTGGTCGACGGTCTCGCGGATCGCCCACACCTTGGTGTACGGACCGAAGTAGCGGGCGCCCTTCAGCCCCCGGTTCCTGGTGATCAGCACGCGAGGCACGGGCTCGCCGAGGGTGATCGCCAGATAGGGGTAGGACTTGTCGTCGCGGAACTGCACGTTGAACGGCGGCGCGAACTCCTTGATCCAGGTGAACTCGAGCTGCAGCGCCTCGAACTCGCTGCCGACGACGGTCCACTCCACGCTCGACGCCGTGAGCACCATGTGCCGGGTGCGCTCGTGCAGGCTGTGCAGCGGCGCGAAGTAGTTGCTCAGCCGGGCCCGGAGGTTCTTCGCCTTGCCGACGTAGAGGATGCGTCCGCTCGCGTCCCGGAACCGGTAGACGCCCGGCGTGGTCGGTATCTCGCCCGTCTTGGGACGGTATCCGACGGTGCCGCCCGCCGGAGGCTCAGACGCGCTCACCGTGCAGGACCTCCGCGAGGAACGCCCCGGTGGCGCTCTTCTTGTTCCTGGCGATCTGCTCGGGCGTTCCGGTGGCGATGACCCGGCCCCCGTTCGCCCCGCCCTCCGGGCCGAGGTCGATCAGCCAGTCGCTGGATTTGATCACGTCGAGATTGTGCTCGATGACGATCACCGTGTTCCCCTTGTCGACGAGCCCGTTCAGCACCATCAGGAGCTTGCGGACGTCCTCGAAGTGCAGGCCCGTGGTCGGCTCGTCGAGCACGTAGACGCTGCGGCCCGAGGAGCGGCGCTGCAGCTCGGTGGCGAGCTTGACCCGCTGGGCCTCGCCCCCGGAGAGGGTGGTCGCGCTCTGCCCGAGACGCACATAGCCCAGCCCGACCTCGACGAGCGTCTGCAGGTAGCGGTGGATGCCGCTGATCGCCTCGAAGAACTCCGCCGCCTCGCTGATCGACATGTCCAGCACTTCGGCGATGTTCTTGCCCTTGTAGCGCACGGCCAGGGTGTCCCGGTTGTACCGGGCGCCGTGGCAGACCTCGCAGACGACGTAGACGTCGGGGAGGAAGTTCATCTCGATCTTGATGGTGCCGTCGCCGGCGCAGTTCTCGCAGCGGCCGCCCTTGACGTTGAAGCTGAACCGGCCGGGCAGGTATCCGCGGGCCTTCGCCTCGGGCGTCTCCGCGAAGAGGGTGCGGATCCGGTCGAACACCCCGGTGTAGGTCGCCGGGTTGGAGCGCGGGGTGCGCCCGATGGGGTTCTGGTCGACGTGCACCACCTTGTCGAGCTCGTCGATGCCGGTGACCCGGGTGTGCTTGCCGGGCATCTGCCGGGCGCCGTTGAGCTGGTTGGCCAGCACCCGGTAGAGGATGTCGTTCACCAGGGTGGACTTGCCCGACCCGCTGACGCCCGTGACGGCGATGAAGGCGCCGACGGGGAAGGAGACGGTGATGTCCTTGAGGTTGTTGGCCCGTGCCCCGATGACGGTGATCTGGCGGTCCGGGTCCACCGGGCGGCGCGCGGCCGGCACCGCTATCGAGCGCCGGCCGTTGAGGTAGTCGGCGGTGATGGAGCGCTCGTCCGCCAGCAGGCTCTCGACCGGGCCGGAATGCACGACGGTGCCGCCGTTCTCGCCGGCTCCGGGGCCGATGTCGACGATCCAGTCGGCCGTGCGGATGGTGTCCTCGTCGTGCTCGACCACGATCAACGTGTTGCCCAGGTTCTTGAGCTTGACCAGGGTCTCGATCAGCCGGCGGTTGTCGCGCTGGTGCAGCCCGATGCTCGGCTCGTCGAGCACGTAGAGCACGCCGGTGAGGCCGGAGCCGATCTGGGTGGCCAGGCGGATGCGCTGGGCCTCGCCACCGGAGAGCGAGCCCGCCGAGCGGGCCATGTCGAGATAGCCCAGCCCCACCTCGATGAGGAACTCCAGGCGCGCGCGGATCTCCCGGAGCACCGCGGCGGCGATGCGGGCCTCGCGCTCGGTCAGCTGCAGGGCCTCCATGAAGGCGTAGGCGTCGGTCAGGCTCAGCTCGGTGACATCGGCGATGCTGTGGCCGTCGATGCGCACCGCGAGCACCTCGGGCTTGAGGCGCTTGCCGTCGCAGACCGGGCAGGGCACCTCCCTGAGGTAGTTCCCGTAGCGCTGCCGCGCCGAGTCCGAGTCCGCTTCGAGGTACTTGCGCTCGATATAGGGTATGACGCCCTCGAATCCGGTCGAGTACTTCATCTCGCGGCCGAAGCGGTTCTTCCACTTCACGGTGACCGAGAAGTTGTTGCCGCCGAGCACCGCCTCGCGCACCTCATCCGACAGCTCCTTCCAGGGGGTGCTCAATGCGAAGCCGAGATCGGAGGCCAGACCCTCCAGCAGGCGCTGGAAGTAGTTGTAGAGCCCTTTGCCCGATTGCGTCCACGGCAGGATCACGCCCTCGGCCAGGCTCAGCTCCGGATCGCCGAGCAGCAGCTCCTGGTCGACGGCCATCTTGGTGCCCAGTCCCGAGCACTCCGGGCAGGCCCCGAAGGGGGCGTTGAACGAGAAGGTGCGGGGCTCGATCTCGGTGAGCTGCAGCGGGTGGCCGTTCGGGCAGGAGAGCTTCTCAGAGAAGCTGCGATAGGCCTTCTCGCCCTCCTCCGCGACGAAGTGCACGGTGACCAGGCCGTCGGTCAGTCGCAGCGCCGTCTCGAGGGAGTCCGTCAGGCGGGCCAGGATGTCCTCCCCCGCCACCAGCCGGTCGACCACGACGGAGACGTCGTGCTTGTATTGCTTCTTCAGCTTCGGCGGGTCGGACAGCTGGATCTGCTCTCCGTCGACGATCGCCCTCGAGTAGCCCGCCGAGGCCAGCTCGCGGAAGAGATCGACGAACTCGCCCTTCTTCTGGCTGACCACCGGGCTGAGCACCTGATACCGGGTGCCCTCGGGCAGGGTCATCAGCTGGTCGGCGATCTGCTGCACCGTCTGACGGGAGATCCGCTCCCCGCAGACCGGGCAGTGCGGCACCCCCACGCGGGCCCACAGCAGCCGCATGTAGTCGTAGATCTCGGTGATGGTGCCGACGGTGGATCGGGGGTTGCGGTTGGTGGACTTCTGGTCGATCGCGACGGCGGGGCTCAGCCCCTCGATGAAGTCGACGTCGGGGCGGTCGACCTGCCCGAGGAACTGCCGGGCGTAGGCGGAGAGCGACTCCACGTAGCGGCGCTGCCCCTCGGCGAAGATGGTGTCGAAGGCCAGGGACGATTTGCCCGAGCCCGAGAGCCCGGTGAAGACGACGAGCGCGTCCCGTGGGATCTCCAGGTCGATGTTCTTCAGATTGTGGACTCTGGCGCCACGGATGCTCACTCTGGCGGATGACGCCACCTGCGAAATCGACACTCGGCTCAGTCTACGTTCTCTCGGTTCTGGGGTTCGAGAGGAGGCATCCTCTCGAAAGTATGTTCTACTATATCGCTCGGGCGGCTCAGATGTGACCCGCCGCGGCCATCTGCCGCAGCTCCTTCTTCAGGTCGGCGACCTCGTCGCGCAGCCGGGCGGCCAGCTCGAACTTGAGCTCCGCCGCGGCCTGGAGCATCTGCTCGTTGAGGTCGCGGATGACCGCGTCCAGATCGTTCGCGCCCTCGGCGGCCAGCCCCTGCCGTCCCGCGCCGTCCCGGCCCAGAGCAGGGGTGGGCGCCCGCTTGCGGCCCTCGCGCCCGGCGAGGAAGGTGGCCGTGTCCGCCTGCTCCCGCACCAGCGCGTCGGTGATGTCGGCGATCCTCTTGCGCAGGGGCTGCGGGTCGATGCCGCGCTCCCGGTTGTACTCGATCTGCTTCTCGCGGCGCCGGTTCGTCTCGTCGATCGCCTGCCTCATCGAGTCCGTCACCACATCCGCGTACATGTGCACGGCGCCCGATACGTTGCGGGCCGCGCGGCCGATCGTCTGGATCAGCGAGGTCGAGGAGCGCAGGAAGCCCTCCTTGTCGGCGTCGAGGATCGCCACGAGCGACACCTCGGGGAGGTCGAGGCCCTCGCGCAGCAGGTTGATGCCCACCAGCACGTCATAGACGCCCTGACGCAGCTCGGTGAGCAGCTCCACGCGGCGCAGGGTGTCGACGTCCGAGTGCAGATAGCGCACCCGCACGCCGGCGGCGCCGAGGAACTCGGTGAGCTCCTCTGCCATCTTCTTGGTCAGGGTCGTCACGAGCACGCGCTCGTTCCGCTCGGCCCGGAGCCGGATCTCCTCGAGCAGGTCGTCGATCTGCCCCTTGGAGGGCTTGACCACGATCTCGGGGTCCACCAGGCCGGTGGGGCGGATGATCTGCTCGACGACGCTGTCGACGAGGCTCAGCTCGTATTGCCCCGGGGTGGCCGAGAGATACACCTTCTGCCCCACGCGCTCCAAGAACTCGGCGAAGGTCAGCGGGCGGTTGTCCAGGGCGCTGGGCAGCCGGAAGCCGTGCTCGACGAGGGTGCGCTTGCGCGAGGCGTCCCCCTCGTACATCGCGCCGATCTGGGGCACCGTGACGTGCGACTCGTCGATGACGACGAGGAGATCCTCGGGGAAGTAGTCGAGGAGGCAGTGCGGAGGCTCGCCGGCCTGACGGCCGTCGATGTGCCGGGAGTAGTTCTCGATGCCGCTGCAGAAGCCGATCTGCTCCATCATCTCCAGGTCGAAGGCGGTGCGCATCCGCAGCCGCTGAGCCTCCAGGAGCTTGCCCTGCCGCTCCAGCTCGGCGAGCCGCTGCTCGAGCTCCTCGCGGATGCCGACGATGGCGCGCCGCATGGTCTCCTGGCCGGCCACGTAGTGGGACCCCGGGAAGATGGAGACGGCATCCAGCGCCTTCACGATCTCGCCGGTGAGCGGATGCAGATGGTAGAGCGCCTCGATCTCGTCGCCGAAGAACTCGATGCGCACCGCCAGCTCCTCGTACATCGGGATGATCTCGATGGTGTCGCCCCTGACCCGGAAGTGCCCGCGGGAGAAGTCGATGTCGTTGCGCTGGTACTGCATGTCGACGAAGCGGTGGATGAGGTCGTCGCGCTTGATCCGCATGCCCGTCTGCAGGGCGAGCATGGCATCCAGGTACTCCTCGGAGCTGCCCAGGCCGTAGATGCAGGAGACGGTGGACACCACCACGACGTCCCGCCGGCTCAGCAGCGAGTTGGTGGTCGAGTGCCTCAGCCGTTCGACCTCCGCATTGATGGAGCTGTCCTTCTCGATGAAGGTGTCGGTCTGGGGCACATACGCCTCGGGCTGGTAGTAGTCGTAGTACGAGACGAAGTACTCGACGGCGTTGTCGGGCAGCAGGCTGCGGAACTCGTTGGCGAGCTGCGCCGCCAGCGTCTTGTTGTGCGAGAGCACGAGGGTGGGCCGCTGCACCTGCTCGATCAGCCAGGCCGTCGTGGCGGACTTGCCGGTGCCGGTCGCCCCGAGGAGCACCACATCGGTCTCCCCCGCGTTGATGCGGGCGGCGAGCTCCGCGATCGCGGCGGGCTGGTCTCCGCTGGGCGTGTAGTCGCTGACCACCTGGAACGGGCGGACGGCACGGGTCGGCTGCATCACTCCAGCTTAAGCCGGGCCTCCGACACCGGACGCCGAGGAGAGCCTCTCCCAGAGCCTGTCGGCCTGTCGCAGCGTCTCCTCGATCGGGCCGTTCGCGTCGATCACCACATCGGCGATCGCCAGCCTCTCCTCGTCGGTGGCCTGGGCATCCAGTCGCCGGGTGGCGTTCTCCACGCTGAGCCCGCGCAGCTCCACGAGCCGCCGCAGGCGCGTCTCGCGGTCGGCGTGGACCACCACGATGAGGTCGAAGTCCGGGCGCCGTGGGCCGGTCGGCGACTCGGCGAGCAGCGGGATGTCGTAGACGATGACGGCGTCCGGGTCCGCCGCCGTCGCCTCGGCGATCAGCCGGCTGCCGAGCTCGCGCACGGCGGGATGCACGATGCCGTTGAGCGCTGCGAGCCGCTCCGGGTCGTTGAAGACGACGGCGCCGAGAGCGGCGCGGTCCAGGGAGCCGTCCACCCTCAGCACACCCGGGCCGAACTCCTCGGCGATGCGGGAGAGAGCCGGGGTGCCGGGCTCGACCACGGCGCGGGCGAGCACATCGGCGTCGATGAGCACGGCGCCGTGCTCGGCGAGGCGTGCCGCGACGACCGACTTCCCCGCGGCGATGCCGCCGGTGAGCCCGATGAGATGCACCGGATCACTTTATCGGGTCCGCGGGTGGTCAGACGTGACGGCCGGCACCCCGCAGGGCGCCGGCCGTCACGAGCTCGGGGGCTATTCGCTGTCCGCGGAGTCCTCCGCGCCGTTGGAGAGCTTGGCGCGGAGGGCGGCCAGAGCCTCGTCGTCGGCGAGCGTTCCGGTGGAGGCGGACTGGTCCGCGGCGAACGAGGCTCCGGAGGAGGCGTGGCCGGCGAGGTCGTTCTCGGCCGCCGCCACCTGCTTCTTGTGGGCCTCCCAGCGAGCCTGGGCCGCAGCGTAGTCCTGCTCCCACTTCTCGCGCTGGGCCTCGAAGCCTTCCTTCCACTCGTTCGTCTCCGGGTCGAAGCCCTCGGGGTACTTGTAGTTGCCCTGCTCGTCGTACTCGGTGAGCATGCCGTAGAGGGCCGGGTCGAACTCGGTGCCCTCGGGGTCGACGCCCTCGTTGGCCTGCTTGAGGCTC